>Ga0213828_1000013_pt1 | contig 425767 bp, 396 predicted proteins | sample MC6MC0897MG_FD_180664 | JGI IMG/M metagenome (GOLD analysis project Ga0213828, IMG submission 180664) | Enriched soil aggregate microbial communities from Iowa State University, Ames, United States - MC6-MC0897-MG | ecosystem: Environmental > Terrestrial > Soil > Unclassified | place: USA...
AAATAAAAATATTCGGTATCAACAAACTTGGCACACTATTGAGTTCTCAAACAACAAACACTCTCGACACCACAACCACCAAAACCTCAGTGACTGCTTCGCTCCGGAGCAACTTTTCTAGCCTACCATGTTTCGTAATCCAGTCAAAACCGGTCGAAACTCTTCGGTGAAAAGTGATTGGCTGCCGGATAAACAATCGGTAGATTCCGTGTTGTTTCCGTTCCGGCAACAGATAAAAACTATACAGAGGTTTCCACGATGTTACAAATCGAGGAGGCGCGTTCTAGGTCACATCAAATTTGATGTTCTACTCTGGGCACATGAGCGACCTACAATGTCTACTTGGCTATCGCGAACCAATTTTCAACGCACCCATGGCAGGAGCAGCTGGAGGTGCCTTGGCCGCGGCTGTTTCTCAGGCCGGCGGGGTTGGGATGATCGGCGTATCCGGATCACCAAAGAGAGAATGGATCGAGGAGCAAGTAGGACACGTAGCCACGCTGGATACTCCGTGGGGTGTCGGCTTTATGGCTTGGTCCTTGGAATCTGATCTATCTCCGCTGGAGAACTTCCTCGAATTTTCCCCATCACTGGTTTCACTCAGCTTTGGCGATGTCAGCCGTAGCGCGGCGTTGGCTCACGAAGCTGGGGTGCTCACGGCCATGCAGGTAGGCAACACAGCTGAGCTGGAACGAGCTATGGAGGATGACATCGACATCATCGTTGCTCGCGGAGGCGAAGGTGGCGGGCACGGACGCAATGAATCCGGCACGCTGCCCCTCCTGCAACTGGCTACTGCGCAACAACTGAAGCCAGTCGTGGCCGCCGGCGGTGTCGGCACCGCTCACGGTGTAGCGGCGGTACTGGCCGCTGGAGCGCAGGCCGCGTGGATCGGTACTCGATTCTTATCGGCTGCCGAGTCACTGGGACATGAGAACTTCAAAAGTGCCGTGCGCCAGGCCGGTATGGATGACACCACCTATACCCGGGCCTTTGATATCGCCCAACAACTGCCGTGGCCAGCGGAATTCGGCGGTCGCGCCCTGCGCAACCAATTCAGCGACAGCCATGAAGACCTGTCCTCGTGGGAAGCGACCGGAGCACTACGCGATGAGATGGTGCAGGCTCGCGCCCAAGCGCAGCCTGCCATGGCCCCGGTATACGCCGGTCAGGCGGTGCAGTTTGTACAGTCAGCACAGAGCGCAGGCGAAGTCATGACCGAACTGGCGAGCTTCCGCCAGATCTTGAATGACGTCGCCCGCCGCTTCGCCTAGAGGTTCGCGCTAGATCGGCTGGTTATCGATCAGTCGGACCTTACCGACGGTGGCTGCCACGAGGATCAGGCCCTCACCGGTGAAGGGAGTGTCTTGGCAGTTAAAGGCCAACTCCTGCAGGGTGTTTGGATCGACCACCACAAAGTAGTCCAACTGGACCAGGGGTTCCATCTGGAACAGGCCCAGGGCGTCCTCAATATTCAGTGGCTCATGGTTCGCGGCGCGATCGGCGATGAGTTTGATCGCCCGGTGCAATACCAGGGCCGCTTCCTTCTCTTCTTCGCTGAGCAACGCATTGCGGCTGGAAAGGGCCAGGCCCTGCTCGCTGCGCACGATCGGCACCAAGCGAAGTTCGACCGGGTAATCCAGGTCAGCGACCATGCGGCGAATTAGCACTACCTGCTGGGCGTCCTTCTGCCCGAAGTAGGCGCGGTATTCGCCCTGACGCGGGTCGGCCATGTGCAACAGCTTAGAGACCACGGCCAGCATTCCATCAAAGTGGCCGGGCCGGGAAGCACCTTCATATACTTCGCCCATGGCTCCGGAGTTCAATTGAATCAGCGGCAACCCGGCGTGGTAGATCTCGGACGCTTCGGGAGCAAAGATGATGTCGACCCCGGCCTCGCCGGCCAGCTGTGCATCCGCTTCAAGCTGGCGTGGGTAGCGGGCGTAGTCGTTGGCATCGTTGAACTGCAGCTCGTTGACAAAGATGGAGATGACCACGAGGTCGTTTTCTTCACGAGCTGATTTGAAGAGGGATGCGTGGCCTGCGTGCAGGGCTCCCATGGTGGGCACAAAGCCCAATGATCCCGGGTTGGCTTGGGCAATGGCTGCCTTCAGCTCGGCACGGGTTTTGCAGATTTTGGGGGTTTTCACCCTTCTATTCTAGAACTCGTAGCAGTTCCTCGAGCGTGCTTTGGGAGATCAGTCCGCGTGATTCCGCGCGCAGAGCGGTGGCACGAGAGAGGCTGCGATAGGAATTATTGGTCTCGGCCGGATCGTTGGACAGGGCCTGGAGGTGGGCGGCCACGGTGCCGATATCTCCCCGGGCCACCGGCCCGGTCAGGGCCCCGGCGCCGGAACGCAGGGCGTTATCCAGGCTGGCGCCCATAAGCGCACGCAAAGTATTAGCAGGATCTGCAACGCCGATGCGGCGCAGGATGTCCGCTGATTGCGCGGTGATGGTGTTCAGGTGGTTGGCCGCATGAGCCAGGGCCGCGTGGTAGCTGGCGCGGTCGGCCTCGGCGATGACCACCGGTTCGGCCCGCATTTCCACCACCAAGGCTTGGGCCACGGGCAGCATCACTTCGTCGGCGGTGACCGCAAAGACGCAGTCGGTGAGCCGGGCCAGGTCCATGCTCATGCCGGTGAAAGTCATCGCTGGGTGGATGGCCAGGCCAAAAGCCCCGGCATCAAGGGCCGGCTGCAAAATGGAGGTACCGTAACGTCCGGCGGTATGGGCGATCAGTTGCCCGGACTGGATGTGGCCGGCCGCGGCGAGCCCGGCGACCAGATCGCCGAGCACATCGTCGGGCACCGCGAAGAGCACCAGTTCGCTGCGGCGCAGGATTTCTGCTGGGTCCAGCAGTTCAACCCCGGGCAAGAGCGCGTCGGCGCGGACCCGGGAGGCTTCGGAGACGGCGTGGATGCCGGTGATCCGGTGCCCGCTGGCGGCCAGTGCGGCACCCAGTACGGTGCCGACCTTGCCGGCGGAGATAATGCCAATTCCCAATCGTGGTGCGTCCACTATTACCTCTCCACCTGGCGTGCTGCTTGGGCCAGGGTAAATTCTGCTGCGATCTGCGCATCAACCTGATGCAGCTTGCCGATGATATTTCCGCCCGCGCAATGCAGGCGGACCCCGGCGAGTTGACGACGTTGCTCCCAGGGGCCCTGACGGAATTCGGTGCCCTGGACTCGGGAGTGCGGGACAAAGCTGGCGGTGCGGGTTAGCCACCCGTAGCGGGAGATGACCGTGGTGCCGGTAGCCAAAAACCCCTGGTGCTTCCACGCTCCCGGGGAGAGCGTCTTGGCCCGGGGTGGGGAGCCGATGAAGCCGTGTTCGTAGCCGGTGCTCACCGCGGTGGCCAGGACCTCGCGCTGGTTGCTGATGCCCAGATCGGGCAACAGGATGCCCATGATGCGGGTCACCGATTCAAAGTCTCCCACCGGCAGCACCTGCAGGTTGTCCAGGTCGTCGTTTTTGGTGCCCAGCACATTGACTTCCACCTTGTACCAGCCCAGTAGCCGCCATAGCAGCGGCGCGGTGACCGAAATGGCCTGCACGCGCCCGGCGGGGATGGAGTGCTGGCGGGTGTCGGCCAGCCCGTAGCTGATGCGCATGCCGGTATCCGAGGCACTGGCGGTGTAGTTCCAGCCCTGGTTCAGTTGTTTGTAGAACCAGCTGCCGAAGCTCAGCAGGATCGGCAGGACGGCGGCGATGATGCCCTGGATGCCGCTGAGCCACAGGATCACGATGACCACACAGGCCAGGGTGCCGATCACCACTGGAAGTTGGAGGAACAGCGAGGCCAGCAGCCGGGTGGCGGGCACCTTGGCCATCAGTGGAAGGGGCTTATCGGGGACGGGTTCCGCCATGCTGGCGGCCGGTTCGTTGGTGGCCTGGCCGGCGGCCCGCTGCAAGATCAGCTGGCGCAGGGCGTGGGCGTCGGCCTTGGACAAGAAGGCCAAACGCAACACCGATTCGGAGGAGTCGGCCACATCAAAACGCAGTTCGGCCAAACCCAGAACGCGGGCGAGCAACGGTTGGGCAATGTCGATGCCCTGGACCTTGTCGATGCGCGCCTGCTTCTGGCTGCGAAAGAGCGTCCCCGAGTTCACGTAGACGTGCGTGGCGGTGAGCCGATAGCGAGTGAAGTACCAGGACAGGAAGTAGAACACGAGCACCACCAGCAGGGCCGCGCCGGCCAGGGCGACCGTGATGATCAGCCGGTCTCCGGCAAAGCGTTCGGCGAAGGAAAGCTCGTCGGTGTTCTGCCAGTAGATGTAGAGCAGGCCGACAATGGCCAGCCATCCGCGCACGAAGGGGCTGGCCGGGTGCACCCGCTGCCAGTTTTCGTCCTGGTTCACAGCATTTTCTCTTCGCCGGCGGCCACAAGCCGCTCACGCAGTGCTTGGCCTTGGGCTTCGGGCAGTCCGTAGACGTGGGCGGTGGCTCCAGCGCCTGCCGTATTCAGCGTCAACTGGCACAGCCCGTAGCGGCGTTCCACCGGTCCGCTGTTGACCTCGACGTATTGCATGCGCCCATAGGGAATGACCAGCTGTTTGCGCCACATCACCCCGGAGCGGACCACAAAGTCTTCCTCGCGTTCCAGGTAGCCCAGGGCCTTGACCTGGCGGCGCAAGATGCGCAGGATCAGCAGCGCGATCACCAACACCAGCACCGCGGGGATGATCGCCACCCAGGGGGCAACGCTCACGCCGGTGGCCAGGAGCACGCCCGGGATCAGGCTGACCAGCAGGATCAACCCCCAGGTCAGAGCCCAAGTGGTGAGCTTGACCTTGAAGTAGGCGGGGTCGGCGGGGGTGAAGCTATTCGGTGACCACGGAGTCGTTGGGCTCATCGGTATCCTCTGGAGGTAGCTTGCACAGGTGCTGGACAATGTAGCCGATGATCACCATCAGCACCCCGGCACCGGTGAGCACCAGGCCGCGGGTCAGGGTGGGGCTCTGGCCATTGGCCAGCCACAGGGTGATGATGGCCGGGATGTGCCAGCCGGTAATCACCGCTCCGGCATAGGCCGAGGCTTGGGCCAGCACCAGGGTGCGGGCCGCGGCGATCGGTTCGAAGTGGGATTTGCCCATGGAGGAGCGCTTCACCCGGATCCCGAGGAACAGGATCACCGCACAGACCGCTCCCAAGGAGTACAGGGCAGAGTAGTCAAGCACCGGGGCGTAGCGGCCGGCGGCGGTGAGTGCGCGCAGCGCGATCCAGCCGGCGACGGCCCCGATCACCGCACACCACAGCACCCAGCGCAGCTTCAGCTTGCTCATAGCCGGATGATGTCCTTGGTATCGGCGGCCTCGACGGCTAGCCGGGAGACCAATTGGCCGTCGAGCACCGCGTCGGGATCCATCCAGCTCCATGGGGCCAGCACAAATCCGCGGATAGCTGCCCGCGGATGCGGCAGGGTCAGCCGTTCGTCGTTCAGCCGCAGCTGGTCGTAGGTGATCAGATCCAGGTCCAGGGTGCGCGCTTCCCAGCGCACCTCGCGGGTGCGGTGGTGCGTGGCTTCGATGCTCTGGCACAAATCCAGCAGCTCATGGGCCGAGTAGCCGGTGCGCACCTCGATGACCTGGTTGGTGTAATCGGGCTGATCTGGCGGCCCGCCCACCGGTTTGGTGATCGCCAGTGGCGATACCTTGAGGATCTCCAGCTTTTCACCCAGATCCTTGAGCGCCTGGGCCAAGGTGGCCTGTGGGTCGCCGAGGTTGGCGCCCAGGGCGATGATCGCTGTGTGCTGTTTTTGCGTACGGGTCAGCGAGATGGTCACATCACTGAAGGGCACCGGAATCGGGGCCTGCGGCTTGTGCACCACCACATCGATTTGTTGCACGCTGGGGTAGGCGGCAAGGATCGCGTCGGCGATTTCGCTGCCCAGTTTTTCGATCAGGTCCCACGGCCCGGCCTGGATCTGCTGAACTACCAGCTCGCTGACTTCGCCGTAGTGCACGGTGTCCGCCACGTTGTCGCTGGCGGCGGCGCGGGTGATATCCACATGCAGGACCACGTCAATGATGAACTTCTGACCATCGCGCTTTTCATGGTCAAAGACCCCATGGTAGCCGGTGGCAGAAATCCCGTAGATGCTAATGCGATCCATAGGCCTTCACGACTTCAATGGCGTCGCGGCTGCCCACTACGTCATGCACGCGCACGGCCCAGACCTGGTCCTTGGCAGCCAACACGGTGGTCGCGGCCGTGGCTGCATCGCGCTGCAGTGGGGCACGGCTGGTGCCGGACTCGGCCAGTAGTTCACCGAGGAAGCGCTTGCGGCTAGTGCCGATCAGCACCCGGTGGCCCAGCTCTTCGATGGCATCCAGGTGGCCCAGCAGCGCCCAGTTGTGTTCGGCGTCCTTGGCAAAGCCCAGTCCCGGATCGATGATGATCTGCTCTGGGGCCACGCCCTTAGCGACAAACTCGTCACGCAGGGTACGCAGTTCGCCAATCACGTCGGAGACCACGTTCTCGTAGTTGGCCTCGGCAACCATGGACTGCGCGGTGCCGCGGCGGTGCATCAGCACATAGGGGACACCGGTTTCGGCGATCAGCTCGGGCATGCCCTGCTCATAGGTCAGCCCGGAGACGTCGTTGATGATATGGGCTCCGGCGTTGATGGCCGCGCGGGCAGTGGAAACGTGCATGGTGTCCACCGAGACGACCGCTCCGGCCTTGACCAGGGTTTCGATGACCGGGATGATGCGCGAGCGCTCCAGTTCCGGGTCAACATCCTTGGCACCGGGGCGGGTGGATTCCCCGCCCACGTCAATGATGTCGGCGCCCGAGTACAGCAGCTTCAGTCCACGGTCGATGGCCGCGTCGGCGGACAGGTACGCACCGCCATCGGAGAAGGAGTCTTCGGTGACATTCAGGATGCCCATGACCAAGGTGCGGTCGGTCGGCAAATCTGCCAGGGTCTTGACCTTGGACTTGCGGATCACGGGTAGGGGGCTGGTATTCGGGCCGGTGCCCGGGATGGCGCCTAGGGACAAAGGGTTCCTACTTTCCGAGGATCAGGCTCATGGCTTCGGCACGGGTAGCGGTCTCGCGTAGCTGGCCGCGCACCGCGCTGGTCACGGTCTTGGCGCCGGGCTTTTGCACCCCGCGCATAGACATGCACATGTGCTCGCATTCGATCACGACAATGGCGCCGGCCGGGTTCAGGTGCTCCACCAGCGAATCAACGATCTGCGTGGTCAAGCGTTCCTGGACCTGCGGGCGGCGGGCGTACACCTCAACAAGCCGGGCCAGCTTGGACAGGCCGGTGACCTTGCCGCCCTTGCCCGGGATGTAGCCGATATGCGCCGATCCGTAGAAGGGCACCAGGTGGTGTTCGCAGGTCGAGTAGAACGGGATGTCTTTGACCAACACCATCTCATCGTGCTCGATGTCGAAGGTGGTGGACAGGTGGTCTGCCGCGTCCTGGTGCAGGCCGGCGAAGAATTCAGCGTAGGCCTTGGCCACCCGTTTCGGGGTGTCTAACAGGCCGTCGCGATCGGGATCTTCGCCAATGGCTTCCAAGATCTCGCGGACGGCTGCCGCGATCCGCGGCTGATCGATCTGTTGTTGTTCACTCACGCTTCGATCCTAGTCGGTCGAGGAAGCTGCGCGCTCCTTGGGGCTTAATATCGGGCCTTGGGAATGGACCGGACGGCCCTCATTGCTCAACCACACATCGCGCTTCTCGCGCTTGACCAGATCGGAGAAGATCTCGGCGATTTCCTTCTGGTTCAGCGTCTCGCGCTCCAGCAGGGCCAAGGCCAGGCGGTCAAGCACATGGCGGTTAGCGGTCAGCGCCTGGTAGGCGTCGTTGTGCGCCTGCTCGATCAGCTCACGCACTTCCTGGTCCACCAGGTGGGCCATTTCGTCGGAGAAATCGCGGCTGGCGGTGCCCATGCCCTGTTCGGCTGCCGAACCGGCCAGGCGCACCGCGCCGACCTTTTCGCTCATGCCGTATTCGGTGACCATCTTGCGGGCGGTGTCGGTAGCCTTCTCGATGTCGTTGCTGGCACCGGTGGACGGATCATGGAAGACGATCTCCTCGGCGACGCGGCCACCCATGGCGTAGGCCATCTGGTCCAACAGCTCATTGCGGGTGACCGAGTACTTATCCGATTCGGGAACCACCATGGTGTAACCCAGGGCGCGGCCACGAGGCAGGATGGTGATCTTGGTGACCGGAGCGGTCTGGTTCATGGCCGCGGCCACCAGCGCGTGACCACCTTCGTGGTAGGCGGTGACCTTGCGCTCGTGCTCATCCATCAGGCGGGTGCGCTTCTGCGGGCCGGCCATGACACGGTCGATGGCCTCATCTAGGGCGCGGTCATCGATCAGGTTGGCGTTGGAGCGGGCGGTGAGCAGCGCGGCTTCGTTGAGCACGTTGGCCAGATCGGCACCGGTGTAGCCCGGGGTCTTCTTCGCCACAGCGTTCAGATCCACGGTGGCATCCATCGGCTTGCCCTTGACGTGGACTTCCAAGATCTGCTCGCGGCCTGCCAAATCCGGTGCCTCCACCGGAATCTGGCGGTCGAAGCGTCCCGGACGCAGCAGGGCCGGGTCCAGAACATCTGGGCGGTTGGTGGCGGCGATCAAGATGACGTTGGTGCTCGCATCAAAACCGTCCATCTCCACGAGCAGCTGGTTCAGGGTCTGCTCGCGCTCATCGTTGCCTCCGCCGATGCCGGCGCCACGGTGGCGGCCCACGGCGTCGATCTCGTCAACGAAGATGATTGCGGCCGGATTGTTCTTGGCCTGCTCGAACAAGTCGCGCACGCGGCTGGCGCCCACGCCGACAAACATCTCCACGAAGTCCGAACCGGAGATCGAGTAGAACGGCACCTGGGCTTCGCCGGCGACGGCCTTGGCCAGCAGGGTCTTGCCGGTACCTGGAGGACCGTAGAGCAGCACGCCCTTGGGGATCTTTGCACCCACGGCCTGGAACTTTGCAGGTTCCTGCAGGAATTCCTTGATTTCGTGGAGTTCTTCCACGGCTTCATCGGCGCCAGCAACGTCCTTGAAGGTCACCTGCGGCATGTCCTTGGTGATCAGCTTCGCCTTGGACTTGCCGAACTGCATAACCTTGGAGCCACCACCCTGGGAACGGGCGAGGATGAACCAGAAGATTCCGGCGATCAGCAGGAACGGGATGATCACGCCGAGCATCGAGAGCAGCCAGTTGCTTTCCACCGGCTGATCGGTGAACTTACCCGGTTCTGCCTCGTTGATCGCGTTGACCACCTGTTCGGCACGCGCGGTGGAGTAGTAGAAGCTCACCGACTTGCCCTTGTCTACGCCATCTACCTTCACGGAATCGCGTAGTTTCAGGTCGACCCGCTGGTCCCCGTCGAACATTTTGGCTTCGGTGACGTTGCCACTGGTCAGCTGATGCAGGCCTACCGACGTGTCGATCTTCGCAGAGCTATTGCCAAATACCATTGGCAAAAACAGCGCTACGGCGATAACGCCCAGTAGAACCCACATGATCCAGCTATTAAAAAGCTTCTTCGTTTTCATTGATCCGCCAGGCCCCGCGCCTGGCGCATCCCCCTCACGCACTGCTCTGGCGTCCGGGTCACGCCACCTTCGATACTTCTCAACGCCCGACCGGCGAAAAAAGTTCCCTACTGGTAGATGTGCGGGGCCAACGTGCCCACGCAGTCCAGGTTGCGGTACTTTTCCGCGTAGTCCAGGCCATAGCCCACGACAAATTCATTAGGAATGTCCATGCCGACGTACTTCACGTCGATCTCCACCTTGGCGGCCTCAGGCTTGCGCAGCAGAGCGCAGATTTCTACCGATGCTGGGCCGCGGGATTCGAGGTTGGACTTCAGCCAGGACAGGGTCAGACCGGAGTCGATGATGTCTTCGACGATCAGCACGTGCTTGCCCATCAGATCCGAGTCCAGGTCCTTGAGGATACGTACCACGCCGGAGGACTGGGTCCCCGAGCCGTAGGAGGATACTGCCATCCAGTCCATGGTCAGGTGCGATTCCAGCGCGCGGACCAGGTCGGCCATGATCATCACAGCGCCCTTGAGCACACCCACGACGAGAATGTCGCGGCCCGCGTAGTCCTTGTCGATCTGCGCGGCGAGTTCTGCCACGCGAGTCTGGATTTCTTCCTTGGTGTACAGAACATGCGCAAGATCGGCTTTGACTGCAGTGGAATCCACGAGGGTTCTCCTGATTCTAGAGGTGTGGTACTTACCTAGAGTGCCACATTTAGCGAAGTGTTGTTGAGCCGGTACTCGTGAAAACGATCACCGATCCGTGCCGGAACGCGCTGATTTTGCCATCCAGCTGCACCGGACCAGCAGATTTTGACTTTGGTACGCCGATTCCGGCCAGCGCGCACAGGGCTTGTGTTCGCTCATGGCCCACGTTTTTTGCGCCAGCTTCGATGGCGAAAAGGCGTAACACTCGCGAGGCCACGGCCACCGGCAGTTCTCCCAGTTCACGCAGGTGCAGCCCGTGCTGGTCCTTGGCCTCGCGTGCCCACTGCTCCAAGGCATCGGCGTCTGCGGCTGCCAGCGAGGCGGTGCGGGCCAATGCTTCAGGAAGATGCTCACCGAGTTGTTCGCGCAAAAACGGCAGGATCTCGTGGCGGATCAGGTTCCGCCGGTAGCCGGTGTCGGCATTGCTCGGATCCTGCCAGTAGTTCAGGCCCGCGTCATGGCAGATCGCTTCGGTTTGTTTCCGCGTCAGTTCCAGCAGGGGGCGTCGGTAGGGTCCGCGTTCGGCGGGGATCCCGGCCAGCGAACGGGTGCCCGAGCCGCGTAGGAGACCGAGTAAAACCTGTTCGGCCTGGTCATCGCGGGTGTGGGCCAGCAACAGTTGCTGGGCGCCGGTCTGGGTCAGCGCGTGGGCGAATTGCTCGTAGCGTGCGGCGCGGGCCGAGGCTTCATCGCTGGCGGTCTGCACCGGGCAAATGAGCACCGGGTCCAGACCCAGTTCGCGGCACTGTTCGGAGGCCCGCTGTGCGACCTGGGCGCTATCTGCTTGCAGTCCGTGGTCCACAATCACCGCGCCGTAGGCGCCTGGCAGGGTGGAGGCCGCAATAGCTAGGGCCAGTGAGTCCGCACCACCGGAGACCCCGATCAGGGTCAGGCCCGGGCCGGTGGCCCGAACGATGGCGGAACGGGCAACGAGTAAAGCCTGATTCATCGGGTGCGGGCCAGCCAGCGTTCTGGGTGATCGAGTTCTTCGGCGGTGGGGAACAGTTCGCGGGAGCTGAAGACCTGGTTGAAACCCTCATAGCCGATCTCGTCCACCACGTGGCGCACGAACTTGGCGCCACGCTTGTACTGCAGGGCCTTGGCATCCAAGCCAAGCAGCTTGCCAAGCAAGGTGGCCAGCACCGAACGGTTTTCGCCACGTGCTTCAAAGCGCCGGCGGATGGTCTTGATGCTGCCGATGCTGCTCACATCATTCATGACCACCATGGCGTGGCCCTCTAGCACCGACATGATGCTGGTCAATTCACTGACTTCCGACTTCATTGACTTCAGTCGCTCGCCAAGTTGATTCATCGACCCCTCATTTTCCAGCGGCCCAAAGGCTTCGGCGAGGATGGACTTCATGACCTCGGGGATCCATGGCGCGTGTTCAAATTGCAGGCGGTGAGTCTGTTCATGGGTGGCGATCCACAGATAAAAATCTCTGGCGTTCAGGTTCAGTTCGCCACGAATCTGCGTGATAGTTGGTGCGTTCAGTAGCAGTCGTGGCCCGACAAAGGGGTCAAACTGGCCCAGCACCCGGGTGCCCAGTACCGAGAGCACCGCACCGAGCTCGGCTCCGGCGACGGCCGGAACCATGGCGGGAACGTTGACCTGTTCGGGCAGCATGGCAGCAAAGTTTTGGCTGACAGCTTTCGCCCAGCCAGCACGGTCCACCACCAGGGTTTGGGAAGGCGCGGTGGAGGTCAGCTTGGAGATCTTCTCGGCTTCAACTAGCCCTTCGCCGGCGGCGATACGCAATTCTTCGACAATTCGGGCGGCATCTTTTTTGTGGATTTTCGGCCCGGCAGGCATCAGTGTTTTGGCGGCGTTGGCCGCAAGTTTCCAATCAACAACCTGGTTCATGTGCTGCTCCTGCTCCTTATTAGCTCTGGCAGCCGCAACCGCGAATGGCGGTCACTGCTGAGTCGATAATCGGCTTATGCGGTGCGAGTGTTCCGCCCGGTTGGTGGGCAAAAATTGAGAAAGCCAGTAAACGCCCGTCTTGGGTGATGGTCATGCCGGTCAGCGTGGCTACCCCGGTGAGGGAACCGGTTTTAGCACGCACCAATCCCAGTGTGGACTCTTGACCTAAGCGCTTCATAAGTGTCCCGTTGTAGCCGGCTACCGGCAACGAGTACACCAGTTCACGCAGTTCCGGCTTGGGGCTGGTGGCCGCTGCGCGCAGTACTGCGGTCAAGGCTGCAGGCGAGATTTTGTTTTGTGCGGCCAAGCCGCTGGTATCTGCCAGTACCGCGCCTTCTGCGCCATGTTCTCCGGCGACGGCGGCGACCGCTTCGCCGGCCTGTTCCGGGGCCATGCCGCGCTTGAGGGCAACGAGTCGTCCCATGGTTTCGGCGATGTAGTTATCGGAGACCAGCAGCATGTGCTTGATGATCTGACGCAGGGGTGCGGATTTCACCTCGGTGATCTGCTCGCCGCCGTCATAGGATCCGCGGCCCCCTTCGTTGACCTTGATCGAGGCCCCAAGTTCCTTGGCGAACACCTTGCGGACCTGTTGGGCGGCATCGGATTGGTAGGCGCTGCTGGTGCTTTCTGAAGCTCGCCCCGCATAGTGCGCTATCGGGTACACCTCGCCGATGTTATTGGAGGTAAACAGGGACTTGTCCCAGGCTGCGTTATTGTGGGCGTCGCCGAAGAGTGAATCATCAAGCCACAGCGAGACTTCGCTAATGCCACGGGATTTCAGTTCCTTGGCGGCTTGCTCGGCCAAGGTGGCCAGTCCGGCGTAGCCCTTGGGGTGTTCAGGATTTGATACCCCGTCGCCCAAGAGGACGTCTCCCCCGCCACGAAGAATGAGGGTCTTGCCATCAAGGAGGACCGAAGTGGACAGCTGGCTATCTCCGCCCAGGGTTTCCAAGGCGGCTAGCGCGGTCACAACCTTCAGGCTGGAGGCTGGGGTGCCCTTGGTGTCGGCGTTGCGGTTATATAAAACCGTATCGCTGGCGACGTCGACAACCTGCGCATTAAAGCTGGTGCCATCAGAGGTATCAGCGAGAATCGCATCGAGTTTCGCGGTGAGTGCGGCGGCATCCGGTAGCGGAGCATCTGGATCGAGATCTGCCACGGTGACTGGGTCTTTTTTAGCTATTTGGGCGCTGGCCGGTGTGTAGAAAGCTTCGGGTTCACCGGTAAAGAATCGAGGAGCCAGCACCATGGCCAGAATGACTGCAACCACGGCCAGCACAGCCACCCCCAGCGTAAGCGCGCGTCGGGCGGCGGTGTTCATATGGTTACATTCCTCTCGCAGTTTTATCCAACAGGCTCATTGGGGCGATACCCTTATTAGCGGATAACCCTAAGACTAGTTTAGGAGCGTGCTTTTCATGAGCCACGACGTGACCATCGAGATCCCTACCGGATCGCGCGTCAAGTACGAGATCGACCACGAGACCCACCGCTTGCGTCTGGATCGCGTGCTGTTCACCTCGATGCAGTACCCAACCCACTACGGCTACTTCGACGATACTCTGGGCGAAGATGGCGATCCATTGGACGCCATGGTCTTCATCCCAGGTGTTGACCTGATTCCAGGTGTTGTTGTTGAAGCTCGCCCAATTGGCGTATTCAACATGACCGACGATGGCGGTGGCGACGCCAAGTTGCTGTGCGTTCCTGCCGACAAGCGCTTTGATCACATCAAGGAACTTGAGGACATGGACGAATGGCTGATCAAGGAGATCGAGCACTTCTTCACCCGTTACAAGGACCTGGAACCAGGCAAGTGGGTTAAGGCTGAGGGCTGGGAAGGCCGCGAGGCTGCCGAAGCCGAGCTGGCTCGCTCCATCGAGCGTTTCAAGGCCTAGTCTCTAAGACTAAAGCTGCAATGGCGGCGACCCCCGTTTCGGAGGTCGCCGCCATTGCTTTAACTATCGGGTTGACCTAGAGAGCTTGCACCACTAACGCCCAGCATCATTGCCCGAGCCCGGCAGTTTCTAGGCTTCGGGGAGCAACCCGGTGAGCACTTCGTCGGTAGCGGTAACCTCCATGGTTTGTACATCCCGCAGTGTCTTTTCCAGTACACGGCTACGAGTGCCGGCCGCGCTGACGGTGTTCTGCGCTGCAGAGAGCTGTTTGCCCAGCTTGTCCCAAACATCCCCATACTTGCGGAACTCTTCCTTGGCCGCCGAGAGTACCTTCCACACTTCGCTGCTGCGCTTTTCGATGGCCAGGGTGCGGAAGCCCATCTGCAGGGAATTGAGCAGGCTCATCAACGTTGTTGGCCCGGTGACGAGCACGCGATGCTCGGTCTGGAGTTTGCTGGCTAGCCCCGGGCTGCGGACAACTTCGGCGAAGAGCCCTTCGGTGGGCAGGTACATGATCGCGAAGTCGGTGCTGTAGGGCGGGGCGATGTATTTGCTGGAAATCAGTTTCGCCTGCTCGATAATGGCCCGGTCCAGCGCCTTGGCTGCCACATCGATGGCGGTTTTCTCCCCGGATTCTTGGGCATCAAGCAACCGTTCATAGTCTTCTTGAGGCAGCTTGGAGTCGATGGGCAGGTAGATGGTGCCAGCTTCTCGCCCGGGCAGGATCACCGCGAATTCGACCGATTCACGGCTTCCGGGAACTACGGTGACGTTTTGCTCGTACTGATCCGCGGTGAGGATGTCTTCCAGCTGGCGCGAAAGCTGGACTTCTCCCCAGGAGCCCCTGCTTTTCACGTTGGTGAGCACGCGCTTGAGCCCGCCGACGTCCTGGGCCAACGTCTGCATCTCGCCCAGTCCCTGCTGGACCATTTCCAGTCTCTTACTGACCAGTTCGAACGACTCACCCAGGCGCTTCTCTAGTGTTCCCTGCAGCTTCTCGTCCACGGTCTCGCGCATCTTTTCCAGCTTGGCTTCATTGCCGGTGCGCAGCTTCTCCATTTCCTGCTGCAAAAGATGCTGGATCTGAATATGCCGGTTGGCGTTGGATTCGCTCATGGAACTGAGCTTCGCGTCGATCTCGGAGCGTACTTCTGCCATGCCCTGGCGCAGCTCATTGCGCTGGGTGCCCAGCTCCTGGCGAAGCTCGGAATTGGCGGACCGCACGGAGTCCCGAATCTGGCCGTCATCATTGCCTTGGGTGCGTCGAATCAGCAGCAAAGCAATACATGCCGTTGCAAGAATATTGAGGATGACGAGGATTAAAACCGCGATAACCATGAGCACCTATCCAGTGGCTTCCAATTGGACTTACACCCAAGCTCTATCAACATGCACCGACAGTTTAGGGACATAATGGGCTCATGCATCTTTTGGTGACCGGCTTCGAACCCTTCGGCAACGACCAGTTCAACGCGAGCGGTGAGGCCGTAGGGCTGCTTCCCCAAGAAGTGGATGGCCATCGGATCAGCACGGCAGTCTTGCCGGTGTCCTTCCAGCGTTCTGGCGAGGTTCTTGCTCGGCTGCTCAAGGAACATCAACCGGATGCATTGATCTGCGTGGGTGAAGCTGGTGGCCGTACTGAAATCAGCCTTGAGGTTCAAGGTGCCAATGAAGATGATGCTCGCATTCCAGATAATGATGGTGCGCAGCCGGTGAATCAGAGCATCGTTCACGGCGGCGAGCAATACCGCACCGCAACTTTGAATCCCGAAACAATCCTTCAGGCACTACATCAAGCGGGCCACGGCGGCTATCTTTCCTCGGATGCCGGAAGATTCGTTTGCAACCACGTTGCTTATCTTGCCTATGGCCAAAATGTACCGGCGCTATTCATCCACGTTCCCGCGCTTCGACCCATTGGGCAGAAGGCCACGGTGGGTGCAGAGACAGACGTCGCCGGAATCCCTTCACGCGTTCAGAGTGCCACCAGTTACACTTTTGATGGCCTCGTTTCCGCGTTAACAGACGCACTGCCGGCAGTGATCACCCAGGCCAAATAGACTACTTGCATGGACAGCATTTTTGCCTTGGACCCGATGGAAGTATCAATCCTTTTGCTTTGGGCTGCTGGCATCTTCTACGCAGGCTGGCGTTATTTCCGCCATCGTTCGTTGCTTTTGCTGGTGCTGCTGGTGATTTCCATATGCATCCCCATATTTGGCATTTGCTACGCTGCCGTTCGGTCACTTCAGAATCTCACCGCCCAAAAGAACGAGGTCTAGAATTTGAATTCGCCTGAAACTCGCTGACTCATTATCTTTGCACTATTTACAACTGGCTTACCGGCAGTCTGGCTGGACTGATTCGACGACCCAAGGAGCCGGTGCTGACGATTTTCTAGGCTGCCACTTTGTGCCAGGCCTCGGCAATAGCGGGAAGCGCTCGTTCAAGGTCCGCCCTTTCCTGGGCGAACGGCAGGCGCACAGAGTGCTCCAAGCCGTGGCCCTCCACAGCAAAGGTGGATCCCGGGGCCAGCAAAACAGTTTTGAGCTCGCGGGCTAGGGCGCTGGAGCGAGGCTGGGGCAGCTGGCACCAGAGGCTCAGTCCCCCGGCCGGCTTATTCGGCTTCCATTGTGGTAGCAATCGCTGCAGTTCGGCAATCATCCAATCCCGGTTTTCTCGCAACCCGTCCCGGGTGCTCGAAGCGAGGGTCGAGCCGGAATTCAGGAGGCTGGCCAGCACCAATTGTTCCAGTACCGGCGCCCCCAGATCCATACTCATGCGTGAGCGGGCCATCGCACCGGATAAATGCCGCGGGGTGCGCAACCAACCCAGGCGCAACCCGCCCCAGTGCGATTTGCTGGCACTGCCCACGGTGATCAAGTTCTTGGAGAAGGCTGCCATCGGCAGCACGTCCGGCTGTGCGTCAAGCCAGAGCTCGGCACAGGTCTCATCGATAATGCCGATGGTCCCTGCTCTGTCTAGTTCCCCAGCCCAGCGTTCCCGCCCTGCATTATCGAGCAGGGTTCCTACCGGGTTGTGGAAGTCAGGGAGACACAGCATCGTCGCCGGTGCCACCGTGCGAAGTGCCGACGCGATCTGTTCCATATCGGAGCCATCCGGGCCGATGGGCACCGCTGCGGTGCGAGCACCGTGGGCCTTGAGCGCGAGCAGCGAATTGGGGTAGGTCGGGGATTCGGCTAGCACGCTCTGCCCGCGGGCCATCACCGCGCGTCCGGCCGCGGCGACCGAAGACAGGGCCCCGGAGGTCACGATGATCTGGTCGGCCCCGGTGGGCAGTCCCTTGCGGGTGTAGTAGTCGGCGAGAGCCACGCGTAGCGGTTCAATACCCAACGGGTAGTAGCCCATGGTGGCGGCGTAGCGCGGCAATTGTTCTAGTGCCACTTGGAACTCTTCGAGCATTCCAGCCGGCGCACTGGGGGCCGCACAAGTCAGATCCAGTGCGGTGCTTCCCGGCACCGGACCGAAGCCGCCCAGCGGCAAGGGCTCGGCTCCGCCAGCCACTGGTCCGCCCGGAATCTGCGCGATGGTTCCCGAGCCTTGGCGCGAGATGGCGTAACCGCTGTCGCGCAGTTCGGCGTAGGCCCGCGATACGGTGGTACGGCTTAACCCCAAGCTGGCCACGGCTTCGCGTTCGCTGGGCAACACGGAGCCATGCAGGATCCGCCCGTTGGCTATGAGCGACCGCAAGGTTTCAAAAAGCCATCGGTAGGCCGACTGAGAAGGGTCCACCGCTCCGAGCATGCCAGCGAGCGCAGCACCTGTGACGCGTCCCATAAGTCCACCTTTTCAAAATTGGCTCTTTTTTCCATGGCCAATTTACCGGATTATCTTATTTATGACCATCACTAACCTCACCCCGCGCCAACAGCTCGCTAGCGGGCGACTGCCACTGAGATTCTTCAACCTCTTTGTAGGGCTGTCGCTCTATGCCCTGGCAATGGCAATGATTATCCGTGCGCAGCTGGGCGTGGATCCGTGGGATGTATTGCATCTGGGCATCGCAAACCACGTACCGCTCTCGCTGGGCACCATTACCATTCTGGTCGGCGCCTTGGTCCTGCTCGCGTGGATCCCGTTGCGCCAATGGCCCGGTTTGGGCACCATCGCAAACACGCTGTACCTCGGCATTGCACTGGATTTCTTCTTGCGCTTCTTGCCTGAAATCAACGGCCTTGGCTGGCAGATCCTGACCCTGGCCGTCGCAATACTTATCAACGGCCTTGGCGGAGCCCTCTATATCGGAAGCCACTTCGGTCCCGGACCGCGTGATGGACTGATGACCGGGCTGCATCTGCGCACCGGACTCTCATTGCGACTGATCCGCACAGCATTGGAGCTTTCGGTGCTGGGCATCGGATGGCTACTGGGCGGGCCGGTGGGCTTGGGCACGGTGGCCTACGCGCTACTCATCGGACCGGCGACGCAACTCTTTGTTGCACGCGCCAGCGTGCGCTTGCCTCAACAACAATAAGGTCAACATGTCGGGTGGTAGTCGCGACAAACCCGCCTACACAGGCAATACTGGAAATATGTTTGTCGTTGCGCTCAGTCCCCGACCACGTTCGGTCACCGATGTTGCCGACGCCAGCGAGCAATTGTGGCATCAGCTCTCGCAGGTAGACACCCATGCACCCTTCACTGCCCTGAGCGGACAACTGCTGCTGGGCGTACCCAAGGATCCCGAAGCAGCGGTGGATGCGCTGATGCGAGTAGCGAGGCTGAACTTCTGCAATATCGGGCTGGGTGTCGGTAGCTTGTACGAACCGGTGCCTGCCGAGGCGGATCTGGTGGAGGGCAAGGCCGCGCGCCGCGCCCTGGGCGCCCTCGAGGCAGCCAGCCACCGTGGCGAGCGAGTACCAATCTGCGTTTCCTCTGGCACCGATGAGATGGACGCCGAGCTAGAAGGCCTGCTGCGCATGCTTGGCCAATGGATTCGCACCCGAACCGAGGCCGAATGGTCCGTGGTGGATCTGCTCACCCCAGGCGTGCGAGGCCAGCAGAAAGCGGTGGCCGAGATCCTTGGCATTACCCCGCAGGCGGTGTCCGCAGCGATTGTGCGCTCAGGCTATAACGATGAACTCGGCGCGCGAGCAGCCATTGCACGGCTGTTGGAATTTACTGACCAGTTGTAGGAGGCATCACGGCGCAGGCACTGGGCCGGCGGCCGGACTAGTCCTGCAGCAGTCCTTCGAGGACGATCGCCAAACCGTCGTCGTCAACGCCTTCGGTCACAGCGTCTGCCGCGTCCTTCACTTCATCCGGGGCTTGACCCATGGCAACACCATGACCGGCCCACTGCAGCATCTCAATGTCATTACGACCATCACCTACGGCCAAGGAATCAGCCGAATCAAACTTGAGGATCGCGCGCAAACGTTCCAAGCCACTGGCTTTGGTGGTTCCATCGGCGGCGATATCCAGCCAAGCAGTCCACCCTACCGAGTAGGTGACGCCGGAGAGGCCAAGTCCCTGAACAGCTCGGCCGAAGTCCTCAGCAGTGTTGTCGGTGGAGAACACGACAACACGCACTGCCTTGTTATTCAGCAATTCTTCGAAATCGACAACCCTGGATTCAGCGCCAAAACTGGCATCGCCAAATTCCTGATTGGAGAGGAATTCGCCGCGCTCATTTTCCAGCGCGTACTTGGCCTTGGGCAACTGCTTCCACAGGGCTTTGAGTGCTTTAGAAGGATCAAAAACTTCACGGTGGATTACTTCGACGTCTCCGTCGCTCACCTTGGCCAGCACGCCGCCATTGCTGACCACCACGTAGCCGTGATCAATGCCGAGCTCTTCCATCACGGGAAGGGCAGCACCAAGGGAGCGTCCGGTGGAGATGACCACTTCATGGCCCTGCTCCACCACTGCCCGGGCCGCGTTGCGTACCCGCTGGCTCATATGGCCCTGATGATTGACGATGGTTCCGTCCACATCGAGGCAAATCATCATTTTCTGCTTATTCAGTCGGTCGTCGTTGCCGATCTTTGTCATAACTGTCATGGCTCAAGTTAACCATCACCGCCACCATTTAGCGATGACCCAAAGCACAGCCGCACTTGAACAGCTAGTTAAATGCCGTTGCCGGCCACCCATGATGGGTGACCGGCAACTTATTTCGCCTGATTTACTTGAGGACTTCGAGTCCACCAAGGTATGGCTGCAGAGCCTTTGGCACGTTAACCGAACCGTCTGGGTTCTGGTGGTTTTCCAGAATCGCGACGATCCAGCGGGTGGTCGCCAAGGTGCCGTTTAGCGTTGCCACCGCACGGGTCTTGCCTGGCTTGCCGTCGACGATTTCGCGTTCGCGAATGTTCAGGCGGCGGGCCTGGAAGGTGGTGCAGTTTGAGGTGGAGGTCAGCTCGCGGTAAGCGTCCTGAGTTGGGACCCAAGCTTCGCAGTCGAACTTACGGGCAGCGCTCATGCCAAGGTCGCCGGCGGCGGTATCGATCACGCGGTAAGGAAGTTCCATGCGTCCAAGCATTTCTTCTTCCAAAGCCAGCAAGTTCTGGTGCTCAGCTTCAGCGTTCTCAACGCTGGTGTAGGTGAACATTTCGAGCTTGTTGAACTGGTGCACGCGGATGATGCCACGGGTGTCCTTGCCGGCCGACCCTGCTTCACGGCGGTAGCACGAAGACCAACCGGCGTAGCGGATTGGGCCCTCAGACAGGTCCATAATCTCGTCCGAGTGGTAGCCGGCTAGGGCCACCTCGGAGGTGCCAACAAGGTACATGTTGTCACGCTCGAGCTTGTAGATCTCGTCGTCGTGGGCCACGTCGAAGCCGGTGCCCTGCATGGTTTCTGGGCGAACCAAGGTAGGGGTGATCATCGGAATGAAGCCACGTTCCATGGCAACATCCAAGGCCATGTTCATCATCGCGATTTCCAGGCGGGCGCCGATGCCCTTGAGGAAGTAGAAGCGCGAGCCAGAAACCTTGGCGCCGCGCTCCATGTCGATGGCGCCGAGCTTCTCGCCGATCTGCAGGTGATCCAGTGGTTCAAAGCCTTCGGCCTTGAAGTCACGGATGGTACCCACGTGCTTAACAACGGTGAAGTCGTCCTCGCCTCCGGCAGGGATGCCGTCGATGATCAGGTTCGGGATCAGGCGCTGCAGCTCGGTGCACTTGGCCGAAGCTTCATCAGAGGTTGCCTGAGCAGACTTGACCGAAGCGGCCAGCTCTTTGACCTCGGCCAGCAGCGCGGAACGCTCCTCGCCCTTGGCCTGGCCAACCTTCTTGGAGAACGCGTTCTGCTCGGCACGCAGGCGCTCGTAGGTGGCAATGGTTTCGCGACGTGCCGTGTCAGCTGCCAGAAGCTGATCAATTAACGACTCGTCGGCACCGCGCGCGCGTTGCGAGGCACGGTACAGATCCGGATTTTCGGTGAGCATTTTAAGGTCGATCACATGTTAAGCGTAGCAATCATGAGTACGATGAAAGCACTATGCAGACAAATCGTGTGATCGTTTTCTCTGCCGTGGCCGCTGCAGCTGCCGCCGCGGCAACCAGTTGGTACTCGGTGCGCAAGCTGTCGCACTACCGTAAGCCCTCGGCTCAGGAGCCGATTGCTGCCGAACAGGCCACCCCTGGCAAGGTCGCTTTGGTCATCAATCCTTCCAAGTCAGGTGCCGAAGAGGCGCAGAAGGCTGTGGAGCGGGTTTGTGCTGAAGCAGGCGTTGACGCACCACTAGTTCTGCACACCACCAAGGAAAATGCTGGCCAAGATGCTGCCCGCGAAGCCTTGGATGCGCAATGCGACACAATTATTGCCGCGGGCGGCGACGGAACGATTCGCGCCGTCGCAGAAGTACTTGAAGGCACCGACGCGTCGTTGGGCCTACTCCCCTTGGGCACCGGCAACCTGCTGGCGCGCAATGTCGACATCCCCCTCGATGACCTGCACACCGCAGCCCTGGTTGCCGTGCGGGGCATGGTGCGCCGCATTGATGTGGGGCATATGAAGCTGAAGCTGCTCGACGGCAGCGAAGCAGACCACGCGTTTTTGGTGATCGCCGGGGTTGGTACCGACGCGGATCTTTTTGACGACACCAACGAAGAGCTGAAGTCCAAGGTCGGCTGGCTAGCCTACTCTGAGGCCGGCCTGCGCCAGTTGCCCGGGAAGCGCAAGAAGGTCAACTTCAAGCTGGACGGAGATGAGAGCTGGCAGTCCCGTAAGGTCCGCTCGGTGCTCTTCGCCAACTGTGGCAAGCTGCAGGGCTTGGACTTTGTGCCGGATGCCAAAATTGATGACGGTGTGCTTGATGCAGTCATCTTGTCTCCGCGCTCAGCCGCTGGCTGGATGTGGATTCTCCTCAAGACCGCATTCCGGGCTAAGAATAAGATTCCCGTGATGAGCTTCTACCAGACTCCCGGCGTTGCCCTGCGATGCACCGAGCCAATGAATACCCAGATTGATGGGGATCCGACCGGCCAGGTTAATGAGCTGAAAGTTAGTGTTTCACCCAGTGCACTGCGTCTGCGCACCCCATAACTAGATGCTTTGCCTAGACGCAGCGAAGGCCCTGATATTCCGCGAGGATTATCAGGGCCTTCTGCGTACCTGCTAGAGCCGATCGCGCAAGGACTGCACCCAGCTGCGGGCATCACTGAACGCAGCATCTGAATTGTGTTTATCCACAAAGGGCTCAACGCCCTGGGCCGCCGGGTAGGAGCCAAGGAAGCGCAATTGGGGAGACAAGCGGTGCAAACCTGAGAGCGCCGCGGCAACTCGTTCATCGGCGACGTGGCCTTCAAAATCAACGGAGAAGAAGTACTGGCCGAGGCCTTCTCCGGTGGGACGCGATTCAATGCGCGATAGGTTCACACCGCGCGCGGTGAATTGCTCAAGAAGTTCCATCAACGCACCGGGACGGTCCTCAGGCAGTGGCATGATCAGGGTGGACTTATCCACTCCGCTGGGTGCCGGGATCTTTCCCGGACGGGTGACCAGAATGAAGCGGGTGACCGCACCGACATTGTCCTCAACCCCGCGCACCAGCACGTTCAGCCCACGCTCTTCAGCCACCAATGGGTTGCAGATCGCCGCATCATGCTGTGGTTCGTCCTCGATTAGCGCCACCGCGGCGGCCGCGGTGGACGAAGCCGGGGTGAAGACCGCACCAGGGATATTCGCTTCGGCCCACAAACGGCATTGCGCCCAAGCGTGGCCATGGGTGGAGATGAGCTTGATCTGCTCCAGCGAGTCGATGCCCGGACGTGCCGCCAGCACAAAGGTGATGGGGACAAGGATCTCGGCAACAATCTGCAGGGCCTGGCCCTGAGCAATGGCATCCAGGGTGGCCGATACGCCGCCCTCCACCGAATTCTCAATGGGCACCATTGCAGCGTCAACGCCGCCATCGCGCACCATGGCCAGGGCCACGTTCACATTCGCTGCAGGGATGCGCTGTGCATCGAGCGCCCCGGGGACCTGCAACAGCGCCGATTCGGTGAAGGTGCCTGCAGGTCCCAGATAGGCGTATTTCATCGGACGGTTGGTTCCTGACCATTCTCGGATTCCATTGGCAGTCCGGCTTCAATCCACGAGTCGGATCCGCCGGCAATGTTGAACGCGGTGTAGCCCATGCCGGTCAACCACGATGCGGCCTGCGCGGAGCGTCCGCCGGTACGGCAAATCACGTAGGTGTCGACATCTGGATCCAGCTCGCCAACACGCTCAGGCAGGGTGCCGAGCACAATGTGGGTGGCGCCGGTTGCGTGGCCCGCTTCCCATTCGAAGTCCTCACGCACGTCAAGGATGAAGGCATCCTTCGGAACATCGTTGACCGAGACAGTCTCAAAATCGCTCACAGCTAGCATTCCTCACTTATAGGGTGTTTGCTTATAAGACTAGTCATTTCCTGCGTCGAAAGCTGACATGTTTCCCTCCAGCGCCTTGAAATTGCGAGACGAGCTGGCCCGTGGCGAGATTTCCAGCCGCGAGCTCACCGAGCACTATCTGAACCGCATTGAGCAGCACCAGGATTTGGGTGCCTTTGTACATGTAGCCGAAGACGCCATGTCCGCAGCCCATGCGGCCGATGAGGCGCAGGTGCGTGGAGAGCTCGGCCGCCTGCACGGTTTGCCAACCGCATTCAAGGATCTGAATGACGTGACTGGGATGCCGACCACCTATGGTTCAGCCGCCGTGGATCATCCGGTGGCCAGCCGAGACCACTCGCTAGTTCAGCGTTTACGCGCTGAGGGCGTGGTCATTCTCGGCAAGACGCAGGTGCCCGAATTCGGGCTGAGCAGCCATTCGGAAAATCTGGTGGCCCCGCCCTCGCGCAACCCCTTTGATCCCGAGCGTTCCTCCGGCGGTTCTTCGGGCGGTCAGGCCGCCGCGATAGCTGCCGGAATGATTCCGTTGGGCCCGGGCTCCGATGGTGGTGGCTCGGTGCGAATCCCTGCCGCCGCCTGCGGACTGATCGGGCTCAAGCCGTCGCTGGGCCGCGTTCCCTCAGATGTGCAGGACGGGTACGTGGATCCGCTGGGAGCACCAAAGCTCGCGGTCTCCGGTCCGCTGGCCCATGATGCCTTGGACGCGGCGCTGTTGCTGGATGCGATGCGCGGCAAGGACCACTATCTGCCGCTGCTGCAAGGCAGCTACCCGGACCGCCTGAACGGGCTGAACATCGGGTACAGCACCCACTCACCCTTTGAATCGGTGTACGACATTTCGCTCTCCCCCGAAGCCCGCACCGCCTTTGACCATGGACTTAAATTGCTGGGGCAGCGTCACCGCGTTCAACCAGCAGATTTGGACTATGCCACGGACTATCCGGAAACCTTTGCCACGGTGTGGACCAACGGGCTGAAGGATGTCCCGATTAATGACGAGTCCCTGCTCGGAGAGCTGGCGCGGGACTACCGTCGCCGGGCGGCCGGGCGCACGCTGGAGCAGAATTTGCAGGCGGGGTCGAGGCTGAAGCAGATCGCTGCCGATTTTGTGCGCCAGTGGTCGGCCTATGACGTGATTGCCACCCCGGCCATGGCGAGCATTCCACCGCTGATCGGGCACTATACACAATCCACGGCCGATCGCGATTATATGTTGCAATGCCAATACACCCCGTACACCTCCATGGTGAACGTCGCCTCAGTCGCCGCCATCACCATTCCCGTCACGACCACGGAGGATGGGTTACCGATGAGTATTCAGCTGATTTCTCCGCGTTCCGACGAAGGACTTCTGCTCGCACTAGCGGCCCAGATGCAGGTGTGAGCTTTACCATATAAGTAGGTACTCGGGTAGGCAAAAGCGAAAAATATTACGTATGTCTACTGCAACATCGAGCACTTCTAACGCCGGAAGGACCTTCTTTGGTCACCCCGGTGCGCTCGCAAGCCTCTTCAGCGTGGAAATGTGGGAACGCTTCTCCTTCTACGGCATGCAGGGCTTGCTGGCTTACTACATGTACTACTCGGTCACCGAAGGTGGCCTGGGAATGGATCAGGGCCTAGCCCTGTCACTGGTCGGCGCCTACGGTGGCGCCGTATACCTCTCCACGATTTTGGGTGCGTGGCTCTCTGACCGCCTCTTCGGTTCCGAGCGCGTGCTGTTCTTCTCGGCCATTGCCATCATGCTCGGCCACATCGGCCTGGCACTGCTACCTGGCTACATCGGTCTGATCATTGGCCTGATTCTGGTCGCCGTCGGTTCCGGTGGCCTGAAGGCCAACGCCGTAGCTCTGGTCGGTTCGCTCTACGTCAAGGATGATCCTCGCATTGATGCAGGCTTCTCCCTGTTCTACATGGGCGTGAACATCGGCGGCCTGATCGGCCCGCTGCTCACCGGCTGGCTGCAGGTTGCCTTCGGTTTCCACATTGGATTCGGCGCAGCAGCAATCGGCATGGCTATCGGCCTGGCCATCTACGCTGCCGGTCGCAAGAAGCTGCCTGCTGGTGGCAACATCCCGAATAATCCGCTTCCCGCTTCAGAGCGCAAGCGCTACGTGGTCATCTTTGCCGCCGTGCTGGTAATCATCGTTGCCGCTTTCGCAACCAAGATCGTGACCCCAGAGAACCTGGCAAGCACCATCGCCTACGTAGTCATCGTTGCTTCGGTGATCTACTTTGCACTGATCCTGCGCAGCAATAAGGTCAACGCCACCGAGCGCAAGCAGGTTTGGGCTTTCGTTCCGTTTTACATCGGTTCCGCTGCCTTCTGGGCCCTGTTCCAGCAGCAGTTCACCTTCATTGCCGCCTACTCGGATCAGCGACTGGATCGCCACCTGGGCAGCTGGGAAATGCCACCGAGCTGGGTCACCTCGATCAACCCAGTCTTCATCATCATCTTCGCTGGCATCTTCGCCGCGTTGTGGACCAAGCTGGGTAAGCGTCAGCCACGCACTTCAACGAAGTTCGGCCTGGCGCTAATCATTGTGGGTGCGGCCTTCCTGTGCTTCATCCCGCTGGAGTCCTTCGTGAAGACCCCACTCTTGGCGCTGTTCGGCATCCTACTGCTGTGCACCTTCGCAGAGCTGCTGCTCTCGCCAGTGGGCCAGGCTATTGCCACTAAGCTGGCCCCGGCCGCTTTCGGCACCCAGATGATCGCGTTGTTCTTCCTGTCCGTATCCCTGGGCACCACCCTGTCGGGTGTGCTCGCTGGCTACTACACCGAGGGCAACGAGATCCCTTACTTCATCGCCATGGGCGGCACCGCCGTCGTCTTGGGTGTAGCCATGATGGCCGCAACCCCTGGCCTGAAGAAGCTGATGGGCTCGATTCACTAGAGCTGAGAACAGCAACACCGCGGCGCGGATCTCCATGGCGGAGGTTCGCGCCGCAGTTTTTAACGCAGCACCAGCAAGTCGCCGATCTCGCAACCCAGCGCATGGCAAATGGCGACCAGAGTACTGAAACGGATCGCCTTGGCGCGGTCGTTTTTGAGGACCGAAAGGTTCACCACCGACACGTTGACCATCTCGCTGAGTTGAGTCACAGTCATTTCGCGTTCGGCAAGCAGTTCAGTCAGCCGGCAGTGCACGCCGCGAAGTTCCACTAGTTACACCAATCCGTCCGTATCGTGTTTCAACCGCTCGTTCTGCTGAGTCAAGCGCATTCCTACATTCACCAGCTCAACCACGACCAAAATGGCCAGGGCCATAAAAAACGGCCCAAATTCATATTCAATAGAGAATGCCGGTTCCGGCCAGGGGGAGCCTCCGGGGAATTCTTGGTCGCTTACACTCGCATACCCCTCGACCCTCAGTGTTTCTTCGCCCACCCGATATGTGCCAATGCCGGTAAGTGTCTGGCCGAGCAGCGTTCCAAATGCCAGAGCACTGGCGGAGAGTCTGCCCACTCGCAGTAGGGAACCGCTGAACGGCTGAGCGGCCATAAGTTTATTGCACAGGGTAATGACAGCCGCCAGCACCGCGATCGCCGCCAGCCCAGAGACCAGCGTTCCTGCGGCCAACAGGGCGCGCGTTGTAAAGTTCAGGCTCGTTGCGGTGACCGAGACCGTCGTGATTTCGCTGTGCACGGTTCCTGCGTGGTCAGGAATGACGTTTGTGACAGCAGGATACTGCGGCCAATACGGCTCAACCGGCACTTGGGCGTTCACTTCGCCATTGGCAATCGAGGTCACGATGTCAATGAGCACCGAACCACTGATCAGGATCAGACCGATCCATGCGATGACCTTGGTGAAGGCGAGGACCCCGCCCGCGCTGGAAACCCTACCGCGCCGTGCGTAAGGAATTCCGAGGACAATCAGCACTGCTAGCAAACAAAGTATCAGCAGCAGTGGAAACAACATGGTCATAACTGTCCTATCGATATTCGTTAACAACGATTATCGATAAAATAGCATGCCCCGGTATTTTAGGTGTAATTCAAATCTTGGTACACGTAATCGGAATATTCGTATAACGTCTCCGGCACCCAGAAGATCAGCCAAACGATGAACGCATAGAGCAACACAGAGATCACGAGAGCTATCCAGGACGTGATCAGACCCGCCAGCGACAGACTCCGGGAGCCAGGTTCCCGGTGATAACCGAGGTGCCCGGTGATGACTCCTGCCAGCGGAACAAGGATAATGGCAGCAAAGCCCAGCATCGATAAGATGCCCAACACAAGGGAAGCCACGGACAATCCGATGGACTCCCTAGGTGGCTGGTAGGGATTTTGGGGATACTGGTAGTAGTTCATCACCAACTATTCTTCTACGAAGTCGCATAAAGCGCATCAACCTGAGAGGCAATCTGTGGCACACGCTCGAGCTGGCCAACCAGCAAACGAATCCGACCTGATCAACCTTCAGGAGGTGCTCGATGCCTACAGCAACATCATTCCTTCCAGCGACAACCCAGACCAAGCAGTCATCTTTGGCACCTCTGGACACCGCGGCACCTCGCTAAACGGCACCTTCAACGAAGCACATATCGCCGCCATCACCCAGGCCGTCGTGGATTACCGCGTCGCAGCTGGAATCACCGGCCCCATGTACGTAGGCAAGGACAGCCACGCGCTCTCGGACCCTGCCTACCAGACCGCCCTTGAGGTCTTGGCAGGGAACAACATCGAGGTTCTCGCCGAAGACGGTCTGACCCCCACCCCAGCGGTGAGCCACGCAATCCTCGTGCACAACGCCAAGGGCGGCGATCAGGCAGACGGCCTGATCATCACCCCATCGCACAACCCGCCAACCGACGGCGGCATCAAGTACAACCCCCCTCACGGTGGCCCGGCAGAATCCGAAATCACCGGTCCAATCGCCGCCCGCGCCAACGAGCTGTTGGCCAGTGGAGAAATCAAGCGAGGCGATGCTGCGGCCAAGCCTTTCGACTTCCGCGAGCTATACATTACTGACTTGGCTGAAGTCATTGACTTCAAGGTCATCGCAGACTCAGGAATTTCCATCGGAGCCGACCCTCTAGGTGGCGCTTCGGTACACTACTGGGGAGAAATCGGCCGCCGCTACGGTCTGAACCTGGAAGTAGTCAACGAGTCCGTAGATCCGCGATTCGGCTTCATGACCTTGGATAAAGACGGCAAGATCCGCATGGACTGCTCGTCGGCACACGCCATGGCATCCCTTGTCGCTAACCGCGAAAAGTACGATATCGCTACCGGTAACGACGCGGACGCAGACCGCCACGGCATCGTCACCCCAGATGCTGGGTTGATGAACCCAAACCACTTCTTGGCTGTGGCCATCGACTACCTGCTGACCCATCGCGAGAACTGGCCAGCGGACGCTGAGATCGGTAAGACACTGGTCTCCTCGGTGCTCATCGACAAAGTCGTAGCCTCCCACAACCGAACCTTGCGCGAAGTACCAGTGGGCTTCAAATACTTCGTGGAACCGCTGGCCTCCGGCAAGGTGGCCTTCTGCGGCGAGGAATCCGCTGGCGCAAGCTTCCTGGACTTCTCAGGCAAGGCATTCAGCACCGACAAGGATGGGCTGATGCTCGCCTTACTGGCCAGCGAAATGCGCGCCGTCACTGGCAAGAGCCCAAGCCAGTTGCATGCACAGCTGGTGGAACGCCATGGCGGTAGCTTCTACGACCGCTTTGATGCCCCTGCTAACCGCGAGCAAAAAGCTGTGCTCTCCAAGCTGGATCCTTCGATGGTTTCCGCCACCGAACTGGCTGGCGACGCGATCACCGCCAAGGTGACCGAAGCAGCCGGATTCGCCATTGGTGGCTTGAAGGTTTCCAGCGAGCACGCTTGGTTTGCGGCACGTCCTTCGGGCACCGAAGACATCTACAAAATCTATGCAGAATCAACAAAATCACCCGAGCATCTGCAACAGGTGCTCGCAGAAGCTCGGGTGATTGTTGACGCCGCACTAGCTGGCTAGTTCAGCTTCGCGGTCCATGGGTCGATGGTCTCGGCTGGCTGCTTGCGAGTAGCCAGCCAGTGGCCCAGCCACAGCAAGAGGAAGATCGGCAGACCAACATAGCTTGACGCCATCTGCAGTAGATTGCCGTCTATGACCGCTTGGTAGTTCTGTCCCGCGATCACCACAATGAGGATCACGAAGGCCAAGATGGGGCCCAGCGGGAACAGTGGCGCCTTGTACGGCAGATCCGCAAGATTTTGGCCGCTGGCCACATACGCCTTGCGGAATTGATAGTGGCTCACCGCAATGCCCACCCAAGCTATGAACCCGGACAAGCCCGACACGTTCAGCAGCCAGGTGTACGCCTCACCCTGGCCGATGATAGCCGTGAGGAATCCGAAAAGTCCGACTGACGCGGTCAAAAGCATCGCCGGCACTGGAACGCCACGCTTGTTCAAGCGTGCAAAGATCTTCGGCGCCTTCCCGTCTTTAGCCATGGAATAAAGCATGCGCGCCGAGGCATATAGGCCGGAATTGCCTGCCGAAAGAATGGCCGAGAGGATTACCGCGTTCATCAATGCCGCAGCGAAGGCGATGCCCGCGCGTTCGAAGACCAAGGTGAATGGCGAGGTGGCAATATCCGATGCCTCAGATGAAAGCAGCGATGGATCCAGGTAGGGGATCAACATTCCGATAACAAAGATGGCGCCGATGTAGAAGAGCATAATGCGCCAGAAGATGGTCTTGATGGCCTTCGGAACATCGCGCTGGGGGTTCTCTGCTTCACCAGCAGCTACACCAACCAGCTCAGTTCCCTGGAACGAGAAGCCAGCGATCATGAACACCGAAACGATGGACAGCCATCCGCCAACAAACGGCGCCTCGCCATCGGTCCAGTTACTGAAGCCCGGTGAGCTTCCCCCGATAATTCCGAAGATCATGGCGAAGCCACAGATCAGGAACACGATGACGGTGATGACCTTGATGGCCGAGAGCCAGTACTCACCTTCACCAAAGGCCTTGGACGACAGCGCGTTCAGGCCGGTCAGAAGCACGAGGAAGATGGCCGCCCAGATCCATCCCGGAACATCCGGGAACCAATAGGACATGACAATGCCGGCCGCTACTAGCTCGGCAGCAACGGTAATCGCCCAGTTAAACCAGTAGTTCCAGCCAATCGCGAAGCCGAAGTGGCGATTCACGAATACGGTGGCGTAGGTCTGGAATGATCCTGCCACCGGCAGTCGTGCGCTCATCTCGCCCAGTGACTGCATCAGCAGCAACACCATGATGCCTATCAGGGCGTAAGCCACGAGCGCGCCACCGGGGCCAGCTTCGGAGATGGTGCCGCCGGACGCGACAAATAGTCCGGTACCAATTGAGCCGCCAATTGCAATCATCTGCATATGGCGAGCTTTGAGGCCACGCTTCAGGCCGTCCTGAGACGGTGCGGGCTCAGTCATGCGTTACATCTCCTGATGCCTAGAAATTTCCAACCTTTCAATCCAAGCACTCAGAGCAGCCTCAAAGCTATGAACCGCGCTACAGTAAGCGATCAATAATCTTTCGCTTAGCCCACGAATACGGAGGATAAATTGCGCTCAAGGTATCGACGACCGTGGTTTTACTGAGTTCCGAACGCATTTGCGAAAGTCGATCAAAGCCATGCTTGCCGTGATACGCGCCCATGCCACTGGCGCCCACACCGCCAAATGGCAGCGCGGGAACCACCATCTGAGCTAAGGGAGCGTTGTGCACAATGGCGCCAGCACGAACCCTGTCCGAGAAAATCGACTGCAGCCGAGGGCTCTCGCTCATCAGGTAGGCAGCCAGCGGCGAGGGGCGGCGGGCAATGAATTCCAACGCCTCCTCGAAGGTTTTGACCTCAACTACAGGAAGGATCGGACCGAAGATTTCCTCGGTCATTAAGGTGCCTTCTAGATCCACGTTGCGCATGATGGTTGGAGCGATACGCAGTGTCTGTTCGTCATATTCCCCACCGAACACCACCTCGCCTTGTTCCAGCATTGATAGCAAACGGTCAAAGTGCCGGCTACTGGCGATGCGGCCGAAGTCCGGGTGGGCAATGGGGTCTTTGCCGTAGAAGCTGGAGATGGCCTGCCCCAGGCGGTTGATCAGGGGCGTGGCGTCTCCGATGCACAAGATGTAATCCGGTGCGACGCAGGTCTGTCCCGCGTTCATAAACTTCGCGTAGGCCAGGCGTTTGGCCGTGGCCGGCGAATGGTTATCCACGACTGCCGGTGACTTTCCGCCAAGTTCCAATGTGGTCGGGGTCAGGTGCTTCGCAGCTGCCATGGCGACAATTTTCGCAACTCGCTCGCCGCCTGTGTAGAAAATGTGATCCCAACGCGCGTCCAGTAATTCGGTGGACGTATCCGCTCCGCCCTCAATGACTGCAAAGACCCGCTCATCAAGATAGAGCGGAAGGAACTTCGCCAAGGCACCCGAGGTAGCCGGAGCTAATTCAGAAGGCTTGATGACCGCTGCGTTGCCTGCGGCAATGGCGGCGACCAACGGCGCCAGCACCAGCTGCAGCGGGTAGTTCCATGCGCCGATAATCAGGACTACACCCAGAGGGCGCGGTTCGACCTTGGCCATGGCCGGCTGCAGGGCCAGCGGCACCTTGACCCCGGTGCTGTCCATCCATTCGGCCAGATGCCTCAGCGCAAAATAGATTTCGGCGCGCACCATGTCGACCTCGGCGAATTTGGCTTCGGTGGGACTCTTTCCCAGATCCTCGTTTAGTGCCTGAAGGAAGTCACCAAGGTGCTCCTCAAGCATCTTCTCCAGGGCGCGCAGCTGCTGAATGCGGAAGCGGCGAGGGTGGGTGATCCGGGCGTCCGCCGAGCGGCGCAAATGGTTGAGAACCGCGGCGATACGAGAGGGATGCTCGTCCACCGGTGGAGCAGCATCGCCGACCGGCTCGGGCAAAGGAGTGGAAGTAAACAGACCCATGATTTGAGCGTACGCCACAGAGCGAAATATCCGTCGAATAATTTGCCAAGCAATTCATTATGTATCAACCGTTTGATACATTAAATTGCATGGAAGAAATTTCTGCGAGCGCCCTGTCGATAGCCATAGTTGCGACAATCATCTATCTCTGGCTGCGCTCCGTGGCCCACCGCCGGGGCACCCCTGCGTTACAACGCGCTCAATCGCATTCATTTTGGTGCGCGCTCATCGCCTTCTTCTCATCAACCTCGTGGGACCTATCCCAAATCTGGTCCACCCCCACACATTTGCAGTCAACGCTCGCTCTAGTGCTCGTCGCGTTGGGCGGCCCTGGCTGGCTGGCGTTGGTCTACATCATTGGCTTGTTTACCTGGCCGAAAGAGCTGCACGCCGTTCGCGTTGCATCCTTGGAACCACGCAGTTTGACCACACCTTTTCCACGGAAGCTAGGTGCTTTTGTCGGCGCACTAGCCATCGTGGCCTTATGCATGTTGTGGCCGGTCTCTCGGGTCACGGCCTACGTCTCTGAAACTGACAGGGAAGCTTCGCTCAGTGAGGACTATGCAGACTTCTCTGATGCCGGTTGGGATGGCCTGTCTAGGTGGCGCTCAGGCTCCGAAGTTGCCCCGCTGTTTGCACTGTGCATCTTCGGGGTCTTAGTAGCAACTGCTGCCATTGCTTTCATCATTCTTAAACGAAGACCACTGGCTAGAATTTCAACCGAGCACAATCACCAATTGCGCACTGTCTGGCTCAACAGGTTGCTGCGAAATTGTGGCTGGCTACTTATCAGCATCATCACCGCCGCAATTTCCTACGCGAACCCAGTTCTGGGCCATGGTTGGAACACCCCGTCCACTTTTGTCCCCTTGGGACTGGGCTTAGTACTTTTCGTCTGGGCACCGAAGTTTGCGACACCAAGCGTGGGAGCAAACGGAAGTACCGGTCCCTTCTCCCGAATGCGAGACCACACCCTCGCGGTGTCGATTGTCTCCAACACTGCCTTGATTGTCGCTGCCTATATCATCGGGATTGCGGCCAGCAACCGTTTCGACCAAGCCTTGCTGTCATTCGGGCCAGCAAAAGCAAAATTCGAAAGCAATCTACTCGTGCTCTCTTGGGGTACCGCAGCAGTGGTCTTCTCCCTCGCAATCTCCGCGGGCTTCGCACTCTATGCACATCTGCGGGCAAAGCAGGGGACACCGAATGATTCCATAAATCGAAGCCTCCCGTTGTGGGTGTATGTGGTTGCGGCGATGTTGATCATCAGTGGGAGCATGATGCTTTATTTCCCCGAGACACTGAGCCCACGGGTGAATCCCATGATCTCTCCATGGATCCCCACAGCCATCATCGCTGGCATGCTCTTATCTGCTGCCGGGTATTTCTGGTGGATCCGTCGCTGCGCCGTACCCTGGGATGTCTCGGACGAGCAGGAGATTTGGTACCGACAAATCCTTGAGTTCCGTGCCCTACGCGTGCTCGGCAGCGCGTTTTTCCTCTTGCCCGGTGTGGCATTGTCCGATGAACCAGCGATGGTAGCCATAGGCATTGGGCTCTTCTGCGTCCCATCCTTATTAGTGGTCAAACGCCCGAAGGTCCACAGCTCTAAGAATGTGCCAGCATGAGCACGCAGATCATCGTGGACCTTGCGGCGGCCACCGCACCCTACGAGCAGATCCGCTCGCAGATTGCCTCGCTCATCAACCTGGGCGAATTAGCTGCAGGAAGTAAACTGCCGACCGTGCGTGCACTGGCCACGGACCTGGGCGTAGCAGCTGGAACGGTGGCACGCGCTTACAAGGAGTTAGAAGCGGAAGGCCTAATTTCTTCCAGGCGCCGCGCCGGCACGGTAGTGAACGCACGCACGGAACCCGCGGACACCCAGGAAGATCTGGTGGCGGCGGTAGATCACCTGTGGAAATTAGCGGCAGCGCAGCAGGTCGATGCGGCGACGCTCAAGGCTTTGGTGGCACGGCGCGAACGTTGAGGATTTGTCCTAGGCAACCCATCTGCGTACTCTCTAAATCAGTGACACGGGGTGTCGGACAAGCCGACTGAGATAAGACCCGTCGAACCTGATCTAGTTCACGCTAGCGGAGGGATGTCGCATGACTCTGCCTACCGTTGCCCAAAAATACCGGCAACGTTCCCCTTTGGTTTTTTGCCTGACGAATACTGTCGTCACCAACTTCACCGCCAATGTCCTCTTGGCCTCGGGCGCATCACCTGCCATGACCAACCTGCCCGGTGAGGCAGGCGGGTTTGCCGCCATGGCTTCCGCCGTACTGGTGAATCTAGGTACTCCAAGCACCGAACAAATGGTTGCCATGGAGGAAGCGGTCCTCTCGTCGAGCGCGGCTGGAACCCCTTGGGTATTGGATCCAGTGGCCGTTGGCGCCCTTTCGGTGCGCACCGACTTCGCACGACGCATTGTGCAGCACCATCCCACTTTAATCCGCGGTAATGCCTCGGAAATCCTGGCCTTGGCGGGCAAGGATTCAAGCGGCCGCGGGGTTGACGCGGCTGATACCGTGCAGGCAGCCCTGGCGGCCGGGCGAGAATTGGCTGAAGAACATGGTTGCGTTGTTGCCATCTCCGGTGAGGCAGATGCGATCATCAACGCGAACCGCACCGTGCTGGTGCACACTAACGGAATTGGGCTGACCAGAATCACCGGTGGCGGATGCGCGCTGGGTGCCTATAACGCCGGCATGCTTGCCGTGCACGAGGATCCTTTTGAAGCGGCCATTGCTGCCCATGGCTTGTATGGTCTCGCCGCAGAAAAAGCGCTAGCCGCGAGCAGCGGCCCGGGAAGCTTTGCCGTGGCCTTCCTTGATGCGTTGGCCTCCACAGAACCTGAAGAACTGCAGAATTTGAAGTACGAGGAATTGAACCATGGATAATATCGGCGCATACCTAGTAGCCAACACCGCCAGCTGCACCCCACGCACCACCCTGGAAGTTGTTGAAGGCGCGGTGGCCGGTGGCATTGAGTGGATCCAGCTGCGGGCCAAAGATGAAACTGCACGCGAATTCTTCGAGCTGGCCTGTGCCGCGGCCCGCCTCACCGAAGGCAAGGCGAAGCTTCTGATCAATGACCGCATCGACGTGTTCCTGGCTGCTCGCGAGGCAGGTGCGGCGGTCAGCGGAATCCACATCGGGCAAAAGGATATTCCGGTGCGCTTGGCTCGCCAGATCATCGGTGACGGCATCATCGGATTGAGTGCCTCCACCGACGAGCAATTGGCTCAGGCCAACCTCGACGCCGAAGTTATCGACTACCTTGGCGTAGGCGCAGTTCGCGCTACCCCCACCAAAAAGGATCACCCCACCCCGTTGGGCCTCGACGGTTTTGCCCGTGCGGCTTCGCTGACGCAGCTGCCCTGTGTAGCCATCGGCGCGATCACCGCACAAGACGCAGGTGCCATCCGTTCTGGTGGTGGATCCGGGCTGGCCGTAGTCCGCGCTATCTGCAATGCCGAGGACCCCCAAGCAGCCAGCGAGCAGCTTGTGGCAGCGTGGGCGGCAGCCCAGTGAAAAACATCCTCTCTATCGCAGGTTCGGACCCCTCCGGTGGTGCAGGGATCCAGGCCGACCTGAAAGCTATTGCCGCCAACGGCGGCTACGGCATGTGCGTGATCACGGCGTTGACCGCGCAGAACACCCAAGGGGTCAGTGCCGTACAGGCCATCGGTGGTGAGTTCGTGCTCGCCCAGTTGGAGACCATCAGCGCCGACGTGCAGATCGATGCGATCAAGATCGGGATGCTGGCCAACGCCGAGGTGATTCGCGCGGTCAATGGATGGCTCGATACCGTCGATGCCCCCGTGGTCCTAGACCCGGTCATGGTCGCCACCAGCGGGGATCGGCTCCTGGAAGATGAAGCGGTGCTTGATTCGCTGTTGGACCGCGCTTCGGTCATTACCCCCAATCTGTTGGAGCTGGCCAGCTTGCTTGGCGAACCGGCAGCCGATGAATGGTCGAAGGTTTTGGATCAGGCCCAGCGACTGGCCGCCAAACATGAGGCACTGGTCCTGGCCAAGGGCGGGCATCTGGCCGCGCAGCTCTGCCCCGATGCGCTGGTCGGCCCGGATGGGTTGTTGGCCGAGTTCAGCAACCCGCGGCTCAACACCCAAAATACTCATGGCACCGGATGCACTCTCTCCAGCTCCCTGGCTACGGTCTACGCGTCGAGCGGCGACTGGATCAGTGCTCTCGAACAGGCCAAGGCCTACCTGTACCGCGCCATCAGCGGCGCCGATGAACTCACCGTTGGTCATGGACACGGCCCGGTGAACCATTTTGTGGACTTCTTCAGTGAAGCGGACCCAATGACTCAGTGGTGGCAGCAGATCCAGGGCCTGCGCGATTCCATCGACAGCTTAGAGTTCATCACCCAGCTGGCCGACGGCACGCTGGCCGAGGCGGACTTCGAATACTATCTGGCGCAAGACGCGCTGTACCTGCAGCGCTACGCCCAGGTGCTGGCCGAAGCCAGTGCACTGGCCCCTGATCTTGAAGCACAACGCTTCTGGGCTAGTTCCGCCAGCCAGATCTTGGAAGGCGAGCTCCAGTTGCATCGCAGCTACCTGGCCGAAGGGACCGCGAACCCCAGCTCCATCACGCTGAACTATGTGAATCACCTGGCCGCGTCCAAGGCGAGCTACGCCGAGCTGATTGCTGCAATCCTGCCCTGCTACTGGCTTTATCAGGATATTGGCAAGCGCCTGGCCTCAGCTAACCACCCCGCGCACCCATATAAGCAGTGGCTGGTGACCTATGCGTCAGAAGAATTCGACCTGGCGACCGAGCGTGCCATCAACATGGTGCGTGCTGCATGGAAGCAGGCCGATGGCGCGCTTCGCGAGCGGATGAGGCTGGCATTTATGCGATCTTCCGAACATGAAGTTGCCTTCTTCGATCAGGCGAGACGGAACCGAGTAGAATTTTCTACGGTCTGAAACGCGCGGGCCACGATCTGGAGGATTGTATGAGCTGGAGCATTCACGGTAACGGAAAGACCATCACCCCGGGCGAAGTTGTTGCCCCGGAAGAACGGCTGCACTGGCCACAGACCATCTCCATTGGTGCCCAGCACATTTTGGCAATGTTCGGCTCCAGCATCCTGGTCCCAACCCTGACCGGTTTCCCGGTCACCACCACCTTGCTGTTCACCGGTTTGGCCACCATCATCTTCTTGCTGATGACCAACAACAAGGTTCCCAGCTACCTCGGCTCCTCCTTTGCGATGATCGCTCCGGTCATCTCCACCACGCAGTCGCACAGCATGGCTGGCGCACTCGGTGGCATTGTGATGACCGGTGCATTGCTCTTTGTGGTGGGCCTGATTGTCCAGGTGACCGGAACCAGCTGGATCCATGCGCTGATGCCGCCGGTAGTCATGGGCACGATCGTTGCGCTGATTGGTCTGAACCTTGCCAGTGCGACCCTGACCCCGATGACCGACTTCCCGCTGACGACTTTCTTGACGGTCATTTTCACGGTGCTGGCCACCGTGGCCTTCAAGGGGCTGCTCGGGCGCCTGTCGATCCTGGTGGGATTGGTTCTTGGTTACCTGTTGGCACTGGTTCAGGGCCAAGTGGATTTCAGCGCCGTACAGTCCGCCGACTGGTTTGGCCTGCCTCAGTTCACCACGCCAACGTTCCACTTTGATACCGCGCTGATGTTCCTTCCGGCGGTGTTTGTCCTGATCGCTGAGAACATCGGACATGTGCGCACCGTCGGCGTAATGACCGGGCGGGACCTGTCGAAGTTCAACGGCCGCGCATTGATGGCCGATGGCGCTGCCAGCGTTGTTGCCGGGTTCGGTGGCGGTTCGGCCACCACCACCTATGCGGAGAACATCGGTGTCATGGCGGCCTCCCGCGTGTACTCCACCGCCGCATACTGGGTGGCAGCCATCGTGGCGATGGCCCTGGCCTTCTTGCCGAAGTTCGGCGCGTTGGTGGGCACTATTCCGGTGGGTGTGATCGGTGGCTTGGGCATTGTCCTATACGGCATGATCGGTATTGTCGGCGCCCGCTTGTGGATTGAGGCAAAGGTTGATTTTGGCAATCCGATCAACCTGATGACCGCGGGCACCGGATTGATTATCGCTATTGCGGTGACCAAGGATATCGCCTTCGGCCAGTTCAACCTTGGCGGTATCGCCTTGGGTTCGATTGCCACTTTGGTCGTCTTCCACGCGATGAGTGCGGTAGCGAAGTTGCGCGGTAATGACCTTGCTGAAAGCTCGAACGAATCCTGAGAGATTTAAAAAAATTTTTTCAGCCGGCCGGTGTTGCGACTTTGTTCGTGAGACCGGTCGGCTTTTTCGTGCAATCCCCCGGCTGGGTAGGCATGAATGGTGACAGCCGGAAAGCTGTTCTGGGCGATTCATGTAAGGACTCCTTCCAAAATGTGATTGTTATCCCATCAAAAACTGAAAATTACTGAATTGCACCTCGGTCAAATCGGATAGCATGGCTGATTGTGACTGCGACAACATCAGACGGAAAACTCTCCGCGCGACTCATCTTCATCGCCCTCGGGGCGGCATTGGGTGGGTTCGTTTTTGGATATGACTCATCAATCGTTAACGGCACCGTAGACGCTGTCGAGCACGAATTCGGGCTCAACGCTGTAACTATCGGTTTCACTGTTTCCTGCGCCCTGCTGGGCGCAGCTCTAGGCGCATGGGTAGCAGGTGTGGTCTCCGAACGTGTGGGACGCGTACGCACCATGCTCTTCGCCTCCATTCTTCTGGCCGTATCGGCCATCGGCTGTGGCCTGTGCTTCAGCGCAGCCGACCTCATCGTCTGGCGCATCATTGGCGGCATCGGCGTGGGCTTCGCATCGGTGATTGCCCCTGCCTACATCGCTGAGGTTTCCCCGGCAGCCCATCGTGGACGCCTGGGCACCATGCAGCAGATGGCCATCGTGCTGGGCATCTTCGTAGCCTTCCTGGTCAGCGCGCTGCTGGTCTTCGTCATGGGCTCCGCTGACGCCACCGGCTGGTTCGGTCTGGCTGCCTGGCGCTGGATGTACCTCTCGCTGCTGATTCCAGCGGTGCTCTACGGCCTGCTCTCGCTGCGCCTGCCTGAATCCCCTCGCTACCTGGTTGAGCGCGGCCGCTTCGTTGAAGCAGCTACCGTGCTGACCCGCGACATGGGCATGAACGCTGGCGTGGACACCGAGAAGAAGATCGAAGAAATCCGTGCCACCGTGCACGTGGAACGCCGCCAGAAGTTCAGCGACCTGCTGGGCCGCTTCGGCTTCCACCCGCTGGTATGGGTTGGCATCTTGCTCTCGGTCTTCCAGCAGTTCGTCGGCATCAACGTGATCTTTTACTACTCCACGACCCTGTGGAAGTCCGTGGGCTTCGCCGAATCGGACTCCTTCACCATTTCGCTGATCACCTCGGTGACCAACGTGGTGGCTACCATCGTGGCGGTATTGCTGATCGACGTGCTGGGACGCAAGCTGCTGTTGACCATCGGTTCGGCCATTATGACCCTGTCCCTGGGCCTGATGGCAGTGGCATTCGCCCAGTCGGTGACCATCGACGGTGCGGTATCGCTGCCAGGTAACTGGGGCATCATCGCCCTGGTCGCGGCTAACTTGTTCGTTGTCGGCTTCGGTGCCACCTGGGGTCCAGCCGTATGGGTTCTGCTCGGGGAGATCTTCCCGAACTCCATCCGCGCCATGGCCCTCGGTGTGGCTGCTGCTGCGCAGTGGATCGCCAACTTCATTGTCTCCACCACCTTCCCGGCGCTGGCCGATGCAGGTCTGGCGCTGGCCTATGGCATCTACGCCGTGGCGGCGCTGCTCTCCTTGATCTTCGTAATCTTCATGGTCAAGGAAACCAAGGGTCGCACCTTGGAAGATATGAAGTTGTAAATCAACTACGCTCACTGGTGAGCAACTACGAGGCGGTGCGGAACCCATTGGTTCCGCACCGCCTCGTCTTTTAACGTCGCACGGGCCTACCAGGCCTTGCGGGGCACGTCGACACCGGCCTCGCTCTGCACCTCAAGGACCTTGTCCAGGCTCGGGCGGCCTTCGCGCACCGGCCCCTGATCGGCCAGCGGGATTTCGATGCTTTCCCCCGGGATCAGATCCACTTGTACACCGCGCACCCAGATCGGCCGCGAATGCGCGCCATCGAGCGTGAAAACGATCCGGGTTCGTTCCAGCCGGACTGCGATGCGCATGCCATGCCATGCCAGACTGAAGCTGATCGATCGCCAAGCCTCGGGCAGGCGCGGATCAAAGCAGAGCCGGTCATCGTCATCGCGCAAGCCGGCAAAGCCGTAGATCAGACCCGACCAGACGCCACCGGTGGAGGCCACATGCACGCCGTCCCCGGTATTGCCATGCAGGTTCTGAAGATCCACATTCAGCGCGTGCTCGAAGTACTCCCAAGACAGTTCGCGGTACCCCACCTCGGCAGCCAAAATGGACTGCACCGTGGCCGAGAGCGTCGAGTCGCCGGTGGTCAACGGGTCGTAGTAATTGAAGTCCGCAAGCTTCTGCTCCGCGGTGAAATCACTGGAGCGCAGCCACAGTGCCAGCACCGCGTCGGCCTGCTTGATCACCTGGAAACGGTAGATCACCAGTGGGTGGTAGTGCAGCAACAGTGGACGCTTGTCCGGGCCGGTATTGGCCAGGTCCCACACCTCACGGTTTAAGAAGTGCTCGTCCTGCGGGTGGATTCCCACAGATTCCGAATACGGAATATGCATGCAGTCGGCGGCCTTGAGCCACAGGGCGATTTCCTCATTACTCAAATCCAGCTTGCTGGCCAGTTTGGCGTAGTGCTCGGGCTGTTCTTGGGCCAGCTCGGTCAGCAGCTGGGCGCTGCGACGTAAGTTAAAGCGGGCCATAACGTTGGTGTACAGGTTGTCATTGACTACCGCCGTGTATTCATCCGGGCCGGTGACCCCGTGGATATGGAAACGCTCGCTGCCTTCCTGACCGCGCCAGAAGCCCAGCGAAGCCCACATGCGGGCGGTGCCCGCCAGAATTTCGGCGCCGCCGGCCAGCAGGAACTCGTCGTCCTCCATCACGCTCAGATAGCGGTTGAGCGAATATACGACGTCCGCATTGATGTGATATTGGGCGGTGCCCGCCGGATAGTAGGCACTGGCCTCTTCACCGTTGATGGTGCGCCAGGGGAAGAGCAGGCCGGCCTCGTTCATGATGCTGGCCCGTCGAGTGGCCGCCGGAATCATCGCGACCCTGGCACGCAGCGTATTGCGCGCCCATTGCTGGTTGGTGTACGTCAAAAACGGCATCACATAGATTTCGGTGTCCCAGAAATAGTGCCCCGAATAACCATTGCCGCTCACACCCTTGGCGCTGATCCCCAAGCCGTCGGCGCGGCCGGCGGCCTGGGCCAGCTGGAACAGGTTCCAGCGGATTTTGCGTTGCAGCCCGGCATCATCGCAGTCCACCACCACGTCGCTGCGCTGCCAGAAGTCGGCCATGAAGTCGCGCTGGGTGCGGAAATGCTCGTCCATGCCCTGTTCGACCAGGTGGTTGAGCGCTCGATCCGAGCGCTGCAGCATTTCCTGGGCCGGGTGGCGCCGCGAGCAGTTGTAGACCGCATACTTTGATACGCGCAGGCCCTCGCCGGCTTCCAGGCGAGTGCTGATGACCTCGTCGGCCCGTTCATCGGCCGTCTTGCGGTCAATGCGCAGCTGCTGGTTGGCTCCGCCGGTCGTACTGACCTGATGCTCCACCACCGCCGCCACCGACATGCCCGATCCCGGGACCTGGTAGGAAATGCCCAACCGGGATCCGCTGACCGTATGCCCTGCCGGGTGCAACGGATTTTCGCTGGCTTCCTCGCTCTTGCGTGGATCGGCCACTGTCGCGGCCGAGGCGTCGATCTCCTGCGGCGAGGCCACGGTGCGCGCCGAACGGTAGCCTACGACCGAAGACTGCACGAGCACCCGGGCCGGAGCGTCCAGCAGCCGCACGTGGACATCCTGCAAGGCCAGATGCCGATCGGTGAAGGAAATCATCGTGCGCGCCATGACGGCCACGCGGTGCCCCTCCGCGGTGCGCCACAAGGTGCGGGCGCACAGGGTCCCGTCGCGGAAGTCCAGCCGCAGCTCGTCGCGCAGCATCTCGGTGCGGCCGACTTCCAGGGCTTCATCGTTAATGAAAACGCGCAATGTCCTGAAATCCGGCGCACTGATCATGGTCTGCCCGGTTTCGGCCAGGCCGAAGGCGCTTTCTGCGTGCCTGATTTCCCAGGCTTCATGCAGGCCGTTGATGAACGTGCCACCGCTTTGATCACCCAAGCCCAGCTGGGCGGCGCGCGCGCCAAGGAAACCATTGCCCAAAGAGAAGACGGTGTCTTGGGCGCCGTCGGTGTCGCGTTTCTCGTCGCGCAGCAAAGACCAAGAATCCATGTCCCAGGCCTGCACTGCTTCCTCGCAGACCAGTTCAGCAAGATCTTCAATGACAAAGTCCGCGCCGGCTTCCAGCAGTTCGGCAGCATTTTCTTCTCGAGCCACACCCACCACGCCAAAGCCGCCGGCCCTCGCCGCGGCCACACCGCTGGTGGCATCTTCAAAGACCACGCATTCTTCTGGGCGCCAGCCCAGATCGGCGGCAGCAGCCAAGAACGTGTCTGGGGCCGGTTTGCCAGCTAAGGAACGAGCAGCAGCTTCCTGTCCGCCCATCACCAGCGGGAAGTGTTCCTCAAGGCCGGCGGCCGAAAGGACCATCCGGGCATTGCGCGAAGAGGAAACGACGGCCACGTCCAACCCGGCATTCAAAACCTGCTTCAGGTAGGCCTGCGAACCTGCGTACGGATCAATGCCATCGCGCAGCAGCACCTCGGTGAACTTGTCGTTTTTCATATTGCCCAGGGCGCAGACGCTGTCGTAGCCAGCAGGGTCTTCTTCATTGCCCCAAGGCAGTTCTATGCCACGTGAATTCAGTGTGGCTTGTACCGCGTCATAGCGCGGGCGCCCATCGAGCAAGGTGAAATAGTCTTGGTCGGTGTAGCTGGCCACGCCCGGGAATTGGTCAAAAAAGGCAGTGAAAAGTTCATACCAAGCTTTGCGGTGAAGCAATGCCGTTGGTGTAATCACACCATCCAGATCAAAGAGGACGGCTTTGTAATCACGGTGTCGGTACTCAGGTCGATAAGCGTTCACGATCGAAATCCTTCGAAAGAGGAGCAAATTACTAGCCGTAGTCCATACGGTAGCAACTGAACGCGTTTGCTTCGACATACTACGATAAGAACGTGGCACAGTGGATAGATTTGTTCAACAGCGATAACTGGCGTGAGTCGACCGCCGAATGGATCGACGCGGCCTGCGAGGCATACGGCATCCAGCGCACCTCGGGTCCTGACTTTTGGCCTGCCCAATTGCATCAAGTCCAGGCCTCGGTGCAAACCGATGCTGCTGACCTGATTTTCAGCGCCAATGCCCCGGGCCTGGCGGCGGAAGCTGCCACCACCGTGGTGGCGGGACAGATTCTTCCCGAGCGCTTTGTCATGCCTCTCGCGGTGGACCGCAGCGCCGGCTACATGCTGAGCCCCGACTTCGGCCATACCATGGCGGAGCTTGGCGACTCTGTGGAGAACTGGGAACTGGCTCTCGCCTCGCTTGGTTCACTGCAGGTGGCGTTGATGGGTCGTGAAGACCAGTTCTTTGACGCTGGGGTCACCGTCGTTGACCCACAATTCCTGCCTGAACAGTTCGAGCAGGCGTTGATGATGCATGTTTCCCTGCCGCCAGAACATCCTTTGCATATCGATGGGGCGCAAGCGGATCATTTGGCCGCGCATATCGACGAGCTGACCAAGGCTTGCGCAACGTTGCACGAGGGGTCTGTTCCCCTGAGCCTGGAGCACGGAAACTTTGACCTCTCCCAGGTAGTTGTTCCGGCTGAATCCGGTACACATGGGCGAATCTTGAACCTTTCCTCGGCTCACTGGGCGCACCCCTTCTCGTCGCTGAACACCGCCCTGGCCGCCATGACCGAGGCCTGGGACTGCGACACCAGTGATGAGCGCGTGATGCAGGCGCTTTTCGCTTATCTGGACCAGTTTGCAGCCTACGGTTCACCGGATGAGCTTTATGACCTGATCGCTCCAGCCTGCTTGGTGGCCCCGCTCTCCCAGCATGAAACCTGGTTGCGCTTGTTATTGGATGCCGATGATGAGCATCTGCGTGAGAATGCGCCGAACGTGCTTGCCACGCTGGATCTTCAGTAGTTCTAAAAAGTTGAGGGACCCAGTTCAATGAACTGGGTCCCTCAGTTTGCATTGATTACTGCGCTACAGCGGTTTCGATTTCCTTGAAGGCGTTTTGCGCGGCGTCTGCTACGCTCTGGCGGTCAAAGAAGACCTCCATTTCGTAGCGGTACAAGATGTCCTGGACGGCGCTGAATCCCATGGGCGGAATAGGCTCGGTTCCCTTTAGCTCAGGCTCCAGGCTGGTGACGAATTCTGCCGACGCGGTCTCGACCGCGTCCAGATCCGCAACAACGCTCTTGCGGACATCGAGGTTGGCCGGCAATCCGCGGTCCATCTGGTTCAGCGCGCCTGCCTCTTGCGAATTGACCATGAAATCAATGAATTTTTTGACCTCATCCGGATGTTTGGTGCGGCCGTAGCCGGACATCATCATCGAGGATTTGTACCACAGGCCGTTGTCCTCGGCCTTGCCGGTGCTGCTTGGCAGGCGCAATGGAACCAGGTCGGAACCAACGGCAGCCGACAGGCCGCCTAGCTGGTTGCTCCACCACATGCCGAAGGCTGCGGTTCCGGTGCCGGTCATCGAGCGGTCTGGTCCGGCATTCTGGTTTTCCGCCAGTACCGAAGCCTTGGGGTAGGAGCCGCCGCTGAGCAGATCTCGGTGGTGCTGGAAGTATCCGGTGAGATCCTCGGCGGTGAACCCGAGGGCCCCGTCGCTGCCGGTGAGGTGCTTGCCGTCTTGACGCAGCCAGGTCTGCAATCCTGCAGGTTCATTCGGAGCTTCGGCACCGTATTTGCCGTCGAGCTTTTCGCTCACGGTTTCGGTGATCTTCCGGTAGTCATCCCAGGTCCAGGTCTTATCGTCGGGAACCTTCAGCCCGGCTTCTTCAAGGACCTTTGGGTTGGCAGTCAGCGTGAAGGAATTAATGCCCGTGGTGATGCCGACTAGGCCGTCATCAGTGGTTCCGTTTTGGATGGATACCTCTTCAAACTTGGAGACGTCCACACCAGTCAGATCCAGCAGCGCGCCGCGGTCCGCATATTCACGAAGGTACTTGTCGTCCATCTGGATGATGTCGGGAGCATCATTTGAGGCAACCTGGGTAGCCAGCTTGTCCCAGTACCCGCTCCAGTCCGAGTATTCGCCCTGTACGTCGATATCCGGGTTCTCGGCTTCAAAGGCTTCAATGATCTTGTTGGTAGCCTGGGCTCGCGAGTCGGAACCCCACCAGGAGAACCGGAGCACGGTCTTCCCATCTGCGCTCTCGGCGCCACTACTGCCTCCACACCCGGTCAACGCGAGAGCAGCAACCGCGGCAACGGCTACGGACTTGCTCAGACGTGCACCGAACTTCTGTCGACTTTTTCTTGAGTTGTCCTGCTGGTCCATGGGTCTCCTCCTTGAGTGGGCCGGTAAGTGCGAGGTTTCAACAATTGACCGTCATTTTCAGTCTTTTGGAAAGCGCTTCCCAAACAATCTAAGTGTGACCACAGTCACGAGTCAAGAGGTGAAGTCGAATCCGTCAATAACATTTGAACATGGCATCATGCACGCTTGGTATTACCGATTCACGCCGTGCAATCGCGAAGATTCGCGCAGCACAGGGGTGCCAGTGACCACCATTTTCCGCGCATCCCCATGGCTTAACACCATTTCCCCGGCCCAGCGGCCGATTTCCTCTAGTGGTAGGTGCGCCGTGCTGATCGAGGGGGTGACATCTTCGAGCGTCGGAATATCATCAAAACCCACCACGGCAATATCCTCGGGTACCCGCAACCCGCTTTCCCTGACGGCGCGAATCGCACCTAGGGCCATCACGTCAGAAACGCAAAAAACACAAACTTGCCGATTCGCCTCTTCGGGCTTTCGCGCCCGGAGATAATCGCTCATGGCCATGTAGGCCCCCTCTCGGGAAAACGCTCCATGGATAACCTCAATGGCGGCAAGCCCGGTGCGCTTCAGCTTCGAGAGGAAGCCCTGTGCGCGATGGCGGGAAGTCAGCAGATTTTCATCGCCAGCCAGGACAACAAACTTGCGATGACCTGCACGGATCAACTCTCCAGCAAGGTTCTCGGACGTGGTTTCGTTATCCACTTGGATACCGCCGGTGCTAGCCAGAGGCTGGCCGATGACAACCACCTGCCCACCGTTCTTCTGGTAGTTTCCAATCAGCTTGAGCAGCCCATCATCTTCAGATTGACCACGCGAGCCGGAAAGGATGATGGCATCTGTCCGCTGTGACATGAAGGCCCTCACTGCCTCAATTTCCCGCTCCGGTTCCGAATCCGTGCTGGCCAGGAGCAACTGGGTGCCACTATCCCCCAGGCCACGCTGAACGCCGCGGGCAATCGTCGAGAAATAGGGGTCAGCGATATCTCGGACCACAAGGCCTATGAGCTTGGTTGATGCGCGGGCAAGCGCTTGCGCTTGCGCGTTGGGAAAGTAGCCGAGTTTTTCGGCAGCTGCGCGGACCCTATCGGAGATCTCAGCCGCTGGTTTACGTGCGGAACCGTTGAGTACACGCGAGGCAGTAGCCAATGAAACTCCGGCTTCATTAGCGACGTCAGTTAGTCGAATAGCCATCTGAAATCCTTTTCGTCCACTACAAGCTGGGACTAGCTTATCTTTCAATTCCCGTGATGGTTGACACCCCAATTCTGCATCACTATCGTGGAAAGCGCATTCCCATAAACATTTCCCTCTCTCACTTCAGCCGAGGAGTATCTCGTGACAAATACCAAAGTTCTCCGAATTGCCATGAACGGCATTACCGGCCGCATGGGCTATCGACAGCACTTGCTACGTTCGATCCTGCCCATCCGGGATCAGGGCGGCATTACCCTGGCCGACGGCACCAAGCTCACCGTTGAGCCGATTCTTGTAGGCCGTAATGAAGATAAATTGCGTGAGCTTGCGCAGAAGCACCAAGTTGAGCACTACAGTACAGACCTCGATTCGCTGATCGACGACCCAAGCATCGATATCATCTTCGATGCCTCGATGACTTCGCTGCGGTACGACACCTTGTCCAAGGCCATCGCCGCCGGCAAGCACATCTTCACCGAAAAGCCGACCGCTGAAACCCTGAGCGATGCCATCGCCCTCGCCCGGCAGGCCAAAACTAAGGGCATTACCGCCGGCGTCGTGCACGACAAGCTCTACCTGCCCGGACTCGTGAAGCTGCGCCGCCTCGTCGACGAAGGCTTCTTCGGAAGAATCCTCTCCTTGCGCGGAGAATTCGGTTACTGGGTCTTCGAAGGCGAAATCCAAGAAGCCCAGCGCCCGTCGTGGAATTACCGGCTGGCCGACGGTGGCTCGATGACCACCGACATGTACTGCCACTGGAACTATGTCCTGGAAGGAATCATTGGCAAGGTCAAGAGCGTCACTTCGACAACCGCCACCCACATTCCGACCCGCTGGGATGAGCAGGGCCAGCCATATGAAGCTACAGCAGATGACGCGGCCTACGGCATTTTCGAACTTGAAACCCCCGCAGGCGATCCTGTGATCGCCCAGATCAACTCCTCTTGGGCGGTGCGCGTATACCGCGACGAACTGGTCGAATTCCAGATCGATGGTACCCACGGCTCTGCCGTTGCAGGCCTGAATAAGTGCGTCGCCCAGCAACGCGCCCACACCCCCAAACCGGTCTGGAACCCTGACCTCCCGGTCACCGAATCCTTCCGTGACCAGTGGCTGGAGGTTCCAGCCAACGCGGACTTGGATAACGGCTTCAAGCTGCAGTGGGAAGACTTCCTCGCAGACGTTGCAGCAGGACGCGAACACAAATATGGCCTGCTTTCGGCAGCGCGCGGCGTGCAGTTGGCCTCTTTGGGCCTGCAGTCCGCAGCAGAGCGCCGGACCCTGGACATCCCGGAGATCACGCTATGAGCGAGAACATTTTCCCAGAACTCACCCTGATCGATGAGCACGGCCAGTCCTTCACTTATCGGTTGCAGGGACCCGGAGACTTCCGCCGTCCCGCTTCGCCGATCACCTCGCGCAAGGTTTACGCCGCCGCCCATGTGATTCCTCAAATGGGGGCGGACAATACCCCCGGGGCACCTGCGGTGATCGACTGGGACGCCACTGTGGCCTACCGCCACGAGCTCTGGTCCTACGGCCTCGGTGTCGCCGATGCCATGGACACTGCGCAGCGCGGCATGGGCCTGGACTACCCTGCGACCTGCGAACTCATCAATCGTTCGGCTCAAGAAGCGGCAACGGTCGTCTCGGAAAACCGCTACCCCGCGCTCACCGGGCTGACGGTGCGCGATATTCTCGCCTGCGGCGTGGGAACCGACCAGCTCACCGTCGAGTCCGTTGAACCAGGCCAGTTACAGAAAGTCACTGACGCTTATCTGCAGATGCTGCGCCTCGTAGAGGCCTCTGGCGCAAAGTCCATCCTGATGTGCTCGCGCGCGCTGGCCAAGGCTGCACGGACTCCCGAGGATTATCTCCAGGTCTACGGTGCCCTGCTGGAGGCCGCGCAACAACCCGTGATCCTGCACTGGTTGGGTGAGATGTTTGATCCGCAGCTTGCCGGTTACTGGGGATCGACCGATCTTTCCGAAGCGACCTCGATATTCCAGTCCATCTTGGAAAAGTACTCGCAGAAAATTGATGGGGTGAAAGTTTCCTTGCTCAACGCAGAGCATGAGAAACAGCTTCGCTCGGCCCTCCCCTCAGGGATCAGGCTCTACACCGGAGACGACTTCAACTATCCCGAGCTCATCGACGGTGACGGCGAACTTCATTCAGATGCCTTGCTAGGAATATTTGCCGCCATTTACCCCGCCGCTTCGACAGCGCTACAGGCGTTCGATGCCGCTGATTCCGCGCGGGGACGGGCCATCTTGGACTCCACCCGGGAACTGGGACTGCATATTTTCAGTGCCCCAACCTTCTACTACAAGACGGGTATCGCTTTCCTTTCCTGGCTCAACGGACATCAAAGCGGCTTCCAAATGGTGGGTGGACTGCACGCTGGGCGCTCACTGCCCCACTTGATCCGAACCTTTATTCTGGCGGATTCCGCCGGTTTGATCTTGAACCCGGGCCTGGCCGCTGAACGCATGGAACAGCTCCTTGCGGTCTATGGAATCAAGGCAGCCAACCGATCACTGACAGGAGTGTCATGAGCTTCGAATTATCACTGAACACCGGCACCACCCCCAACCTCAACCTGCACGAGGCGGTCGAAGCCGCGGCCCGCGCCGGATTGACCCATATCGGCCCTTGGCGCCACCTGCTCGAAGAAGCAGGAGGGGCGCAACGAGCAGCGGACATCATCAAGGAAGGTGGGCTGCAGGCCAGCACCCTGTGCCGCGGCGGATTCCTGACGGCAACTTCCAAAGAGGCGCAGAAGGAAGCTTTCGAATCCAATAGGAAAGCCATCGAGGAAGCAGCCACCATCGGGGCAGAAAATCTGATCATGGTCGTCGGCGGGTTGCCCTCGGCTGCGCACGTGCTCGGTGGCACCGGAGATCCGCAGGACAAGGACATCGTCGGGGCTCGCGACCGAGTCGCACGCGCCTTGGACCAGCTGGTCCCTGTTGCGTTGGATCACGGGGTTTGCCTGGTTCTCGAAGCACTGCACCCCATGTACGCCGCTGACCGGGCGGTGCTCTCAACCTTGGGCCAGGCCCTGGATTTGGCCACCGCGCACCCTTCCGAAGCCGTCGGTGTTGTTGTCGATACCTTCCACGTCTTCTGGGACCCGCAGTTGCAGCAGCAGATCCAACGAGCCGGGCATGAGCGCCGATTGGCCAGTTACCAAATCTGCGATTTCAACCTGCCCATTGCCAGCAACGCTCTGCAATCGCGCGGCATGATGGGCGACGGGCATATTGACTTCCCATCCATCTCACGCTGGGTCGCCAAGGCCGGTTATCAAGGGCCGGTGGAAGTCGAAATCTTTAACGACGAGATCAATAGCCAGGATGCGGATCTGACCTTGGCGGCCATGTCTTCTCGTTATCAGTCGCTTGTTTTGCCTCATCTAGAACAAGCTGCGGGCATCCAGCCGGCGAGCGCAATAAACTGATCTGACTTCGACGATTCCAAGAAGGACACTATGAACCAGCAAACCACCGCAGCGGCCGCCGAAGACGACAGTTCCGTTGCGCCGTCAACAGCGCCAGCGGTGGTGCTGGTTGGCCTTAATGGCTTCGGACGCCAGCATCTGAGCAATATCCAGCGCTTGGTCAACGAGGACAAGATCCGTTTTCTCGCTGGCATTGATCCTAAAGATCCAGGCAGCCAGGTTCGCGGGGAGCACACCCGAATCTTCACCACCCTCGACGAGTTTCTCGAATCCGGGCTGAAACCGGACATCATCATCATTTCGACCCCGATCAGCACCCACGCCGATTTGGCCATGAAAGCTTTGGATACCGGCGCGGACCTGTATTTGGAGAAACCACCAACGGCCACGTTGGAGCAATACGAAATCCTGCTCGGTGCCGCCCAGGCAGCTGGCGTTAACGTCCAGGTTGGGTTCCAGGCCCTGGGGTCACTGGCTCTCAAAGCGGTGGCCGGGTTCTTTGAAGTTGGCGCTGAGAACTCTCCCATTGGCGCGCTGCGCGCGGTCGGTGCCAGCGGAAATTGGCTGCGCACCACGGGCTACTACAACCGGTCGCCATGGGCGGGCCATCGCCAGCTCAACGGCGTAGAAATCGCCGACGGCGTGGTCACCAACCCGCTGGCCCATGCGGTTGCCAGCGCATTGCGGATTGCCGGTGTGCAGCGCGCTGGTGATGTGGTCTCGGTAGCCACGGATTTGTACCATGCTCATCAAATCGAGGCCGACGATACGTCCGTGGTGAGGCTGCAGACGAACGGGGGCATCCCGGTCACCGCGGCCTTGACCGTCTGTGCGAACGAACAGCAGGACCCGTGGATCACCATCTTTGGGACCGAGGGCTCGGCCATCTTGTACTACACGCGCGATGAATTGGTGATCCGTCCCAATCCAGAATTCGGCAAGCCCGAGTCATCCCAAGTCTTTGACCGCGTGAACCTGCTGGAGAATCTCGTAGACGTCCGTTCCGGACACGCGCCCGAGCTGCTGAGCTCGCTGGAATCGGCCGGCGCTTTCATGCGGGTCCTGGAACAAATCCGCACCGGAGCCGAGCCCAAGGACATTCCGGCGGACTACGTGACCCCCACCGACCAGGACGATCAGTTCCATCCGGTCATCCCCGATATCGAGCATTTCATCAATCGCTCTGTGGCCGCGCAGTCCGACTTTTCCTCGCTTGGCGCACCGTGGGCCAGCGAACCGGATAACAGTGGAACATTCACAATAGTGAATCCCTCCAACGCCCAGAAACAGGGCATCGCGAGACTGCGCACAGGCCAGGATATTTCCGTCACGAACTCGCCGCGACCCTTTTTGGATCAGCTGACCACTTTGGGCGGCGTGCACGTCAGCGACCAGCAGCCACTGGACCATACATGGCATCTTGGGGTCTCGGTGGCCCTGCAGGACGTGAATGGAAATAACTTCTGGGGCGGGCGAACCTACACCCGTGCCGACTCGCGGTATGTATGGCGCAAAGACCACGGGCACATCCGCACAGTGGCCAATTCTTTTGCCCCGAACGGAAGTTCCGTGCGCTCCGAATTGGAGTGGGTCGGCCATCAGCAACACGTACTGCTGGACGAGTCCCGGACCATTGATTTCACCGCCTTCACCCACCAACCCACCTCGGCAACGGGTTGGATCATGGATGTCGCTTTCAGCCTGCGGGCACGGGAAGAATCCGTATCCATCGGCTCCCCAGGATCCAATGGACGGTTCAATGGCGGTTACGGCGGATTCTTCTGGAGACTGCCTAAAGCCGAAAACACGCAGATTTTCAGCGACACTCTCTCGGGGGAGGAACAAGTCCACGGCGCCCGCAGCCCGTGGATTGCATTCAGCGCCGACTTCGCCTCGGAAGCTGTCAGCTTGGCGCAGCGAAGCACAGGACACGGTGCGGCGACCCTCATTTTCTGCAGTGGTGACGGTGATCCGTGGTTTGTCCGCAGCTCCAGCTATCCGGGTGTAGGAAGTTCGCTGGCATGGGATGCCCCGGTCGTCTTGGATCCCGGAGCTTCGCTGACCCGCCGTGTGCGCGTGGTGGTTGCTGATGGCCACTGGGATCGCTCAGCTGCGTCAATGCTTTTCCAAGAATTCGGTTCACATCATTAGGAAGTTGCCTCATGTCTCCTGCCGTCACTCTTGAGCATTCAACGAAGCATGCCCAGCTCGTTCAGATCCTACGGGCACGCGGAGCCCAGGCCATCATGCTCTCCACCCCGGCGTCATTGGCTTGGTTCCTTGGCGGCGCCCGAACCCATGTGTCCCTCGCAGCCCCGCCAATCGCCAGGGTCTTGGTTCATGCCGACGGCTGCGAACTGGCGACGTCCATCAGTGAAGCGCAACGCCTGCAAAACGAGGAAATCAATGCCTTGGAACAGGTAAACATCCACGTCACAGCGTGGTACGAGTCCCTTGATGATGTTGGCTCGTGGTTTGGGCAAGCCGCTGCATGGCAGATCCTCGACGAATCTGAGATCGAGTCGGAGCTGCGCGCCTTGCGCACCGCATTATCCGCGATGGAAGTCGAGCGTTACCGCCAGCTATGCCAGGACACGGCGGCGGTCATGACTGACGTCTTGTCTGCCGCCTCCAGCGAGGACAGCGAATTTTCCATCGCAGCCAAGCTCTCTGCCGGTTCCATGGAGCTAGGCGGAGAGGTGCTGGTCGCGCTCGTCAGTTCGGCGTCGCGTGCCGAGTACCGGCATCCCCTGCCGACGAGTGTTCCGCTGGGGCGCAAGGCCATGGCAGTGCTGTGCGTCCGGAGGCACGGGCTGATTGCCAATCTCACGCGGTGGGTGCGTTTTGAACCGGCCACGGAGCAGGAAACCTCCGGGGAAGCGGATATTCTCGACGTTGAGGCGGAGATCCTTTCCGGCATTTGCGCGGGCACAAGGCTTGGCGACCTTTTGCCTCGGATCCAACAGGCCTACCCGGCCCACGGTTTTGACGAGCAGGAGTGGACGCGGCATCACCAGGGCGGAATTGCCGGGTATAACGGCAGGGATCCTCGGATGGCTCCAGGAGTGGCTGACAGATTCCAGTTCAATCAAGCATTCGCTTTCAACCCGAGCGCGCAACGCGATGGGATGACTTTTAAGGTCGAAGACACCATGCTGTTGTCCGAATCCGGCGCTATCGAAGTTCTCAGCATGGATCCGCGCTGGCCGTCGATCTTGGTGAACGGCTTGCCTCGGCCCCAAGTCCTGCAGCGATAGGCGGCCAACAAGAAATCCGGTGGATGCGAGGAATATTTTCTCGCACCCACCGGATTTCTGCATCAAGACTCACAGCTTTGCTTTGAGCTCGGTTCTCCAGCTTCGCTTGGGTTCCCAACCAATAGTTTCCCTCGCCTTGTCAATGCTGAAGGCCGGGCGGTTGCCGGTCAGACCGGTTGCCAGCGATGCGAGCTCTGGGTAGATTTCCGGAATGATTTCCGAGAGCGGCCGGGTTGCCATGGCATCCTTGGCGCCGACGAAAAATACCGAGCCGTTCTCAACACGATCAAATCGCTCTAGGAGCAGCAACAGGAAGTCAGCGACATCGCGTGCATCCACATAGTTGAATAGCGCCGGAGCTGAGAGCTTAGGATCCTGCAGGCGCTCTGCCACCGTGTGCCCCTGCTGTGTTGGAGCTCCGCCCCACTCTTCTTCGGCAATCACGAAGCAGGGACGGAATGAAGCGAACTTCACCGGGCTGCTGGGACCCATCTTTGCGGCGAACATGGAAGCGATCTGTTCCGCCACATATTTTGACAACCCATACGCGTGCCACGGGCGTGGAATTTCGTTTTCGTCCAAGGGCAGCTTTTCAGGAACCCAGCCACCCGGAGACCCGTAGCCCATGATGGATGGGCTGGAGGCCAGCACCACCCGCGTCGCGCCGGACTCGACGGCGGCCGAGGTGACGTTGTGCGCGATCGTCGAGTTGGTCTTCAGCAGAACTTCCTCGGGAGCCATGAAAGGCACGGCCATGGCTGCCAGCGAGACTACTGCCTGAGGGGAGATTTCCTTGAATGCAGTGTGGGTGGCTTCGGCATCCATCAAATCGATACTGCGGTAGTCAACGCCGGGAACAGGTTGTTTGGGCAACTCCCGGTCCAGCGAGATCACTTCGTGTCCGGCCGCTGCGAAGCTTTGAACCACTGCGCGTCCCAAGCGGCCAGAACCGCCAGTGATAATGACTTTTTCACTCATGGATTCAATTACACCTGAACCTGTTGATTCGAAGACAGATTAACTCCTAGCCCGGCCGATGCAACATCGATGAGGGCACCGGTGTCCAGGGATTTGTTCCCGCAGATTCCAACGGCAATGGCCCGGACGCCGTCCAGGAACCCGGCTTGGCGTGAGTAGGCATCGGCTTGACGCCCTTGGAAGAGTTCTTCAAGAAGCAGCTTGTCGCCCCCTCCGTGCGATCCTTCCGAATTGATAATCGGGATTTCTTCGGCCTCTTGCCAGTGGCGTTGCACCACAAGGCGTTCGCCCTTGGCACGGACCTTGCTGCTCTGCCCGTCGTCGTTGTAGGAAGGATCCACTGGTCGACCGCCAGATGCGGGCAAAACTGCAGCGCGCTCGACAACATCGAGTTCCAATCGCCCTTCGGTTCCGTTAATGGCCACCCGGTAGCCTTCCCATGGGCTGTGCGCGTTAAGCGAGTAGGAAAGAATCGGGCCTTTGTCGTATTGAACAGTGAGGCTCAGATTGTCTTCGATGGAAATCTGGCCGTTGAAGACGCCTTGGTCGCGACGGTACCCATCAAAATGCTCATTAGCCAGATACAGTTTTTCCAGTCGTTCATCGCTGCGCAGATCAAGGTCGAACGGCTCTTGGTCGCTGGCGTCGTGCGTGCCGCGTTCGTGGGTCGCGAAGCCCCTGGCTTCGGCGTTCTTCGGGCCATAGAACTTCAGGCCTCCGGCGGCGAAAACGCTGCGCGGCGAATCATCAAGCCACCAGTTGACGAGATCAAAATGATGGCTCGATTTGTGAATGAGCAGTCCGCCCGAATTCTCCTTCAGACGGTGCCAGCGGCGGAAGTAATCGGCGCCGTGAACGGTATCGAGCATCCAATTGAAATCAATGGAGGTGACCTGGCCGATCAGTCCGTCATCGATGGCCTTTTTCAGGGCCGTATTGCGCGGTGAGTAACGGTAGTTGAAGGCCACGATGACTTCACGTCCGGTCTCGGTGACCGCCTGGGCAATTCGCGCGGTGCTGGCGGCATCGATAGTCAGAGGCTTTTCCACGATGACATCCGCGCCCGCGTACATGGAGGAGCAAATCAAGGAGGCGTGCGTATAGTCCGGCGTCGTGATGATGACTCGGTCAATCGCGTTCTGCCGGATGAACGCCTCAAGGTCTGCGGGGTCAAAGGACCCCAGTCGCTGGCCGAAGGTCTGCTCGACGACATCTTGGTAGTACTCGACACGGCCTGGGTTGCTATCTGCCAGGGCGACCAGTTCGGCGACGCTGCAGTGATCTCCAAGCATGGAGGTGATGTACATTTCGCACCTGTTGCCAGCACCGATCAGCACATAGCGTGTGCGTGTTGTTGTTCCCATGTGTTTTTCTCCTTAGCTATGGGCCGCTGCCATTGGGTCAGTTTCAGACATGCCAATGGCCCGGGTTCTGAGTCTCCGGGCCATTGGCACTTGGTTATTTGATGCCGGTCGTGGCGATGCCCTTGACCAGATACTTCTGGCCGAAGAGGAAGGCTAGGAAGACTGGGATGAGGGTAACTATCGACATCGCGAACAGGGCGCCCCAGTTCGATTCGCCTGTGGAGTCGATGAACGCGTTCAGCGCTACCTGCACGGTGTAGTTGCTCGGGTTCGTCAGGTAGATCAGCGAGGTGAAGAAGTCGCTCCAGGTCCAGATGAAGGTGAAGATCGCCGTGGTGGCCAACGCTGGCACCATCAGCGGCAGGATCACTTGCAGGAAGATCCGCGGGTGGCCGGCACCATCGATACGGGCAGCTTCGTCCATATCTTTAGGAATACCGCGGATGAACTGGATCATCAGGAAGATGAAGAATCCGTCCGTGGCCAGCAGCTTAGGAACGATAATCGGCCAGAAGGTGTTGACCCAACCGATCTGGGAGAACATGACGTACTGCGGAACGATAATCACGTGAATCGGAAGCATGATCGTCATGAGCATGAGAACGAACATGATCTTCTTGAATTTGAACTCAAGCCGGGCGAAAGCGTATGCCGCCATGGAGCAGGAGACCAGGTTTCCGATAATGCAACCCAAAACTAGGATGGCGGAGTTCATCAGGTACTTGCTAAATGGCTCTGACAGAGCGTCCCACCCGTTGGGGTAGTTGGTCCAGTCCACCTGGGAAATGACCAGGCCCGCTTCACGGAAGATCAGGTCATTGGGCCTGAAAGAGCTTGCTACCATCCACAGCAGTGGGTAGATCATCACGCCGGCTGCCAGGATCAGCAGGGTGTGTTTTACGACGGAACGCAGTGGCGTACGCATCTTGGGCTTGTGCCCTTTGACCTTGTGGCCTCTGGAGTCGGTTCCACCTACCGGTGGTTTCTGGCCCAGCATTTTTTCCTCGTCGAGAACGTGATCTTGCCTTGTCTGGTCAAGATCTGCTGACTGCGGTACCGAAGTCTGATTAGTCATCGTAGAACACCCAATACTTTGAAACTAAGAAGTTCACGGCGGTGAAAGCGCCGACTATGAGGACCAGGAGCCAGGCCATGGCCGAGGCATAACCCATGTCGAATTGCTTGAAGCCTTGCTGGTACAGATACAGAGTGAAGAACATCGTGGAGTCCGCCGGCCCGCCCGAACCATTGGAAACGATGAAGGCTTGGGTGAAGTTCTGGAATGCGCCGATGATCTGCAGCACGAGGTTGAAGAAGATGATCGGGCTGATCATCGGAAGGGTGATGCTGCGGAACTGGCGCCATTTTGATGCTCCGTCAATGGACGCGGCTTCGTAGTACATGGCTGGTACCTGTCGTAGGCCCGCCAGGAAGATCACCATGGGTGATCCGAAGGTCCAGACGTTGAGCAGGATCAGGCTTCCAAGCGATGTATTCGGATCTGAAATCCAGCCCATGCCTTGGATTCCTACAAGTTCCAGCATTTGGTTAACCAGGCCGGTGGTGCCGAAGATTTGTTTCCACAGCACTGCGATAGCTACGGAGGATCCGAGCATTGAGGGCAGGTAGAAAACGGAGCGGTAGAACGAGAGTCCACGCATGCCCCGGTCCAGCAGGATGGCTACGCCCAGCGCTACTGCCAGCTGCAGCGGGACGCCAATCAATACGTAGGTGAAGGTTACTCGCAGCGAATTGTGCAGTCGCTGGTCCTCGAGCATCCGCTGGATGTTGTCCAGGCCGGTGAATTCCGGCGATTGCAATAGGTTGTAATCCGTGAAGGCGAGGTACAAGGACATCGCCATCGGTCCCAGGGTGACCAGAAAGAGCCCTATCGTCCACGGGATCAGGAAGATATGAGCGGCCTTGTTGTCTTTTGCAGAAACCTTCCGACCCTTGGTCTTACTCAGGCTTTGCAACTCGGCAATGGCACTCACCGGCCATCACCTCCTTTCATCAGAACGCTAAGGTGCCCCTTGCGAATCGGGACCGACATGACTGACTCCTTGCTTGAAAAATTGCTTTGCCAACATGCTTTGGAATGCGCTTTCCAATCTCTATTCCACAACGCTAAACTAAAGAGCAACGTGAGGTCAACCACATTGGCCGGATGAATAATCACAGCGGCGCTGCCTGCGGCGCAGTCGCTGCCGCAGGGGAAAAAACGTCACCTCGGCACGCTGAAAACCTTCGAAAGGACAGACCAATTGCCACAGGTCAGATCCGAATTTAATGACATTATCGAGTCCATAGAACTCTATCTAGTTTCACTGCCCTTTGATGCGGCACGTAGAGAAACAGAAGATTCCAATGTGGAATCAATCGATACTTTCAATGCATCATCAAGAACTTTCACCCAGATGGAATCATTGATCGTCAAAATCACCACAGCCCAGGGACTGATCGGCTGGGGCGAGGGATTCGGGCACAAGGCGAATCCCGCCACATGGGCAGCATTGGAAGACATCGTCGCCCCATTTTTCCTGGGGCGCACAACCGATCTGAATGACTGTATTCGCGCGGCGCAGTACGCTTTCCATGCCTTCGGACGCACGGGTCCGATCCATTACGCCCTGTCAGCTATCGACATCGCGCTATGGGATGTCGCAGCCAAGCGTGCCAACAAGACTCTTCGGGAGTTCATCAATGCCCAGGCCCGCCACGAAGTCCACGCCTATGCATCCCTGGTGCACTACGCAGACGATCCACAAGAGGTCTCGTTCCACCTTGAACGCGCCAAATCTCGGGGATTCAGGGCATTCAAGCTGCATGAATCCCTCAAGCCGGCAATAAATGCCGCTCGGGACACCGTTGGGACTCTCCCGCTGATGGTGGATGTGAACTGCAAATGGGATGTGGCCCAGGCCCACTCGGCCTTCGAAGACCTGGCTGACATGAATCTGCTGTGGATCGAAGAACCGATCTTCCCGCCCGATGACTCGAGTTCCCTGCGCGAGTTGAATTCTGTCTTCCGGAAGGTCTCCGGCGGCGAAAACCACTCGGGGGTCCTCGGCCTGATCAATGACATGGAGCAAAAGGCGCTTGAATTCGCGCAACCAAGCGTAGGGAAAATCGGCGGAATCAGCGCCATGCTGCAAGTGCGCGAAGCAGGCCAACGGCTCGGCGCGCACGTGATCCCGCATTGCTTCTATTACGGCCCAGCGTTGCTGGCCAGCGCGCAAATCATTGCCCTGGATCCGCCGTTGCATCTGCCGGACGGCAATCTCCGCCCCGAATTAGAGATCCCGTTTTTGAATTGGGATATGCAGCTTCATCCCTGGCACGCGCCACATCAAAGCCTCATGGATTCCGAGGGCATCGTGCCATTGCCCAATACACCGGGCCTTGGATTCGCCCCGGACGGCCTCGTCATGGATCAATTCACCATCAAATACAGCGCTTTAGGTGCACGCTAGGATCCCAGCACTTTCATCAATAGCTGCGCGTCATCGCTCATAATTGCGTCAACTTTGCGGTCAACGAGCAGTTTCATGGTGGGTTCATCGTTGATCACCCACACGTGTACCTGCGCTCCAGCATTCTGCACGGCGCGGGTGAAACGAGCGGTTGCTACCGGTAGCCAGCCCTGTTTGAAGGGTACCTGCACCGCCCAAAAGCCGTTAACCAGTTTCTTGGGAACCCAACTGAAAAGGTGGGCACAGAGCCAAATCGCAATGATTTCGCGCTGGCCCGGCGAGCGCCTGATGGGCTCCGAGAGCAGGTGGCTCACCGCATGGCTACGCGCGCTGGAAAATGATGCCAGGGCGATCTGCTGGTGTGCCCCGCGCCGTTCGATCAGCTCGGCCAGCGGACCGATGACCTGCTCATCCTTGACGTCGAGGTTCACCACCTGTGCCTGCGGGAAGGCATCGAGCAGCTGGTCCAACGTGCACAGCGGTTCTCCCCCGGCGGTGATTTGCGCGAGTTCCACGTCGGTGTGTTCCGCAAATTTTCCGCTGGCGCCGGTCACCCGGTCCAGCGTCTGATCATGGAAGAGATAGACCGTGCCATCGGCCGAGGCATGCACATCGGATTCCAGATGCGTAACCCCCAACTGGACGGCGCGCTGGAAGGCCACCAGCGTATTCTCTTCTTCTGCACGGCGCACCCCGCGGTGCGTGAAAGCGTAGGTCATTTCAACAAGTCCTCGATGACCTGGGCGACGCCGTCTTCTGCCAGAGATGGCGCACAGTAGCGGGCGGTGGCCAGCGTGGTGGGGTGCCCCGAAGCCATGGCGTAGCCGTGGCCGGCAAATTCGAGCATCTGGATGTCGTTGGGCATATCCCCGAAGGCCATTACTTCATCTGCGGTGATATCCAAGCGCTGGCAGTATTCGTTCAGGGTCTTCGCCTTGTGGATGTCCACGTGGGCCATCTCCAATAGGGACACGTCAAAAGCGGAGTGGGTAATGGAGACCAGGTGGCTGAGTTTGGGCCTCACAGCAGCATAAAAGTCGTCAATGGCCAGATGCTGGGATCGGGCAAGGAATTTGACGATTCCCTCCTGGTCAATGGCATCAGAGGATAGATCCAGCACTGCCTGCACGCCAAAATTATGATGGCGATCCGCGAATCCCTCGCCAAGGTGCAGCCCCTTGGTGGTCTCGGCGGCGAAGGTCGCCTCGGGTTCTACCTGGGCAATGATCTCGGCCGCTTCGCGGGCCTTGGCAGCACTGAGCGTACGGGACCAGATCACCTCGTCGAGTTCCAAGTCGTAGAGCACCGCACCGTTGGAACAGATCACCGTTCCCAGCCCACCGAAGGCCTCGATAATCGGGGTCAGCCAGCGGAAGGGCCGTCCGGTCACAAAGACGATTTGGATCCCTGCCTGGCGGGCATCCAAGAAGGCCTGCCGGGTGCGCGGCGATATTGTCCCATCCGGGGCGACGATGGTTCCGTCTAGATCCGAGGCGATCAGCTTGATCACGCTAAAGCTCCTCGCGCCGCGGCGGGTTGGCTCCGGCGCGCTGGACCGTTACGGCGGCAGCCTTGGCCGCAAATTCAAGAGCCTGGGACAGTTCGCTGGTCTGCAGCTGGCCCAGCTTCTCGCGGTTGGCCGCACCAATCATGGAATGCTCGGCCAGCCAGCACAGCAGGGCCGCGGTGAAGGTGTCACCGGCGCCCACGGTGTCGGTGACTTCCACCGACGGAGCGATGAATTCTGCATCCCCGGCGCGCACCACACCCCAGGAACCGCGCGATCCGGCGGTGGAGACCACAATCGCCGGCCCCATATTCAGCCACGCGCGGGCGGAGTCCTGCACCGAACGCATCGGATACATCCACTTCAGGTCGATGCCTGAAACCCGGACGACGTCGGCCTGGCCGACAAAGCGCTCCACCTCGGCCACCGTCTGGGCGTGATTGGTCACCAGCGAGGGACGCAGGTTCGGGTCATAGCTGATGGTTGCGTGAGTACGCGCAGCGGAGAGCAGTGGCAGCAGCTCCTCGGGGCTGAACAGTGTGGCGATGGAACCGGTGTGCACCAGCTCCACATCCTGTGGCAGCTCCGGCCCGATGGTCGGCATCTGCCAGAAAGCGTTAAATGCGAAGGCCGCGCCGCCGGCGGGATCCAGGATGCCATGGGCGATGACGGTCGCCTCGTCATCGGCACCACCGAGATATTTGACGTTGTTGTCTTGGAGGTAATCTTCGATCTTCCGGCCTTTGTCATCGGCACCCCAGCGGGAGATCAGGGTTCCTGGGTAACCCAGGCGAGCCAGTGAGACCGCGACGTTCAGCGGGCTGCCGCCAACAAATTCCTGGGCTGGGGTAATGCCCGAGGCCAGGACGTCAACGAGGGCTTCACCGATCACGGTCGGGTTCATGCTGCTCCTTTAATAGTGCAGGGGTGTCAGGGCGCGCACACAGGCGGCCCATTGGCTGCTGCGCGGGTCAATCCAAGTGTAATGATCGCCCTGAAACAACGCGAAGCGGTAGTCCTGTCCGAGCGCGGCTGCCTTGTCGGCAGCACGTCGAGCAATTTTTACCGGAACGTCGGCATCATCTTGACCATGAAAGATTACGACACGGGCGGTCATGGGCCATAATTCGACCGGACTATAGGTCGCCAGCGGCGCCCCATCAAGCAGTAGGTCCACCGCCGCATCGCTCAGCGCCAATTTGCGCGCAAAATCCAGATCCAGCACCCCGGCCTGGCTGATCACCTGGGTCACGCGCGGGTCATTGGCGGCCAGCACACAGGCCAGCTGCGCCCCGGCCGAGTGGCCGATCAGCGTAATCGGCCCGTCCTCCTTGATCAGCCCCAGGGCCAGCCGGGCGTCGGCGAGCATCGCCGCGGCACTGCCGGTCCCCCGCCGGTATTCCAGGTTGTAGGCCGGGATCCCGCGGGCCGCCAGGTCCTCGGCCAGCGGCACACCGAGCTGCGCTGTGTATTTTTCGCGCCAATACCCACCGTGGATGATCATCACCGCGCCGCGGGCCGTGCAGTGTTCTGGGGAAAAATACTGCAGGTACTGGTCCGGGTGCGCCCCGTAGTGCATCACTAGTTGCCGGGGAAGTTCGGCGAGCGCTTGCCAACAAAGGCTGCCCGCCCTTCGATCGAATCGTTGGTGGTGAAGGCCCTCTGGAAGGAGTCCGCCTCCACCAGCAAAGCGTCGTGCGTGTTCAGCGCATCCATCTGCACCAGCGCGGTTTTGGCGTTGGCTACCGCGGTAGGCGACACGGCAGCGATTTCTTCGATGGTGGCCACGGCCTGGTCGATCAGTTCCTCGGCTGGCACCACCCGGTTGGCCAGGCCAATGCGCAGCGCTTCGGCGGATTTGATCCTCCGGCCGGTGAAGATCAGTTCGCGGGCTAAGGCATTGCCGACCCGGCGGGGCAGGCGCACGGAGCCTCCGAAGCCGGGGACCAGACCCAGGTTAACTTCTGGCTGGCCGAAGCTGGCGTTCTCCGAGGCGTAGATGAAGTCGCAGGCCAGGGCGATTTCGCAGCCGCCGCCCAGGGCGAAGCCGTTGACCGCGGCGATCACTGGAACCTGCAGGGATTCCAGGCGCTCGGTCACCGCGTGCATCTGGCGTCCGTAGGCCAGCGCCCCCTGCGCGTCCATGGCGTTCATCTGCACGATATTCGCGCCGGCCACAAAGGACTTCTCCCCGGCTCCGGTGATGATCACTCCGCGATACTCAAATCCGGTAGTTTCAAACCAGTCAACAAAGGCTTCAAGGTCGTTGACGACCTCTTGGGCCAGGGCATTGAGCGACTTCGGCTGGTTGATGGTCAGGATCAGTGCTGGGCCGCGCGAGGACAGCGCGAGCGTATCAAATTGCTTCATGGCTTCACTCTACCCATGGGGCCTAGCCGGTTCTAGCGTTTCTTGCGCCCCTTGGACCCGCCGGGCTTGCCCGGCTTGCCACCGTTGCTGCGCGCCTGCTTCTTGGCCAGCTCCTTTTGCCGCTTGGCGGCGGCTAGGGATTTGGCCTTGGCTTCGAACTTCGCCTTGTCGTTAACGCGCTTGGCCTTCTGCTCATGGTTGCGCACCGAGCTCTGGCGCGAAGAGTTGGCGCTGCGTCCGCGCACGATCCCAATGAATTCCTCGAGCAGCGCGGTGTCTTCCATGGAGGTCGGCCAGGCGATGCCGACCTGCGTAGGGGCGCCTTCTTCAACAAAGCGGGAGATGACGTCCTTGCGGGCGAAAAGGCGCGCGATGCTCTGTGGCACGCGCAGTACCTGGGCGCCGGAAGCCACAACTTCCATGGCCACCGCAATGCCGCCCACCGCTTCGGGGTAGTCGGCAAGATCCAGTTGCGGGAAGCCTGCGACTACCTCGGAGGCAATGGATTCCTCGTAGTACTCGACCTCGTGGTCCTTGGCTGCACAGACCACTTCGAGCTCTTCGTACAGCGGGATCACGTGCCGGGTGTGGTCCTTCGGGGAATCGCCGCGGTAGCGCACAAAGACCGCGTCGGCTTGGTCCTCGGCCAGCAGATCTAAAATCTCGCCGTCATCTTGGCGCCAAGCTTGTAGCTCAACCTTCGGATAGCGCTCCTTGAAGCGGTCCATCCATTTACCTGGGGTCACGCCGGTGGCGTAGGCGATTCGAAGAGTTTGCACGGGTTAAGCCTACGCTGTGCGGGGTTAAATACTGCAGGCGGGCACCGATCTCCGGTACCCGCCTGTGCAGCGTCAGCGCGAGGGCTTACTTGTCGGTCTTCACAACCAGTACGTCGCATGGTGCCGAGTGGGCTACCGAGGAAGCTACGGAACCGAGCACGCGGCCCAGGCCCTTCATGCCCACGTTACCGACAACGATCATCGAGGCCTTGCGGTCCTCAGCGTCGGAGATCAGTACGTCCCCTGGCTTGCCGTGGCCGGCAGCTGCGGTGATCTTCACGCCTGGAACGGCGTTCTTTACGTCGTTGGCAACGCGCTGAGCCAGCTTGCGAGCCTGCTCTGCGTCGTCCAGGATCCAGGTATCGGAACCGATGGAAACAACTTCGGTGTTATCCGATGCGTGAGCGGTGACGACCACCAGTTCAGCGTCGATCTTGAGTGCCAGTTCCGCGGCACGGCGAGCTGCGCGCTGTGCGGTTTCCGAACCGTCGACACCTACGATGATGGTTTCTGACATATTGCTCTCCTTATTAGTGAGTGATGCTGTTAAGTGATGGATAACACTTTATGGCCTTGAGGCCACTTTATCCTGTAAAAAGCCGACGGCGCGTTCCCAAGCAATCACTGCCTGCTCAGGGTCGTAATTTCCGGCGGTGTTTTCGTCATTGTGGAAGGCATGCTTGGCGTCGTAGAAGTAGTACTTCACATTGGCGCCGGATTGCTGACGGATTTGTTCTTCCTGGGCGCGGGCCTGCTCAGGTGGATACATTTCGTCGAAGTTGGCGTAGTGGCCCTGAATATCGGCTCGAATTCCGGAGAAATCGTTGGGCACACCCTGGCCGACTCCATAAAACGGAACGGCGGCTGCGATTTTTTCTCCCTGCTGCGCGGCCAGCTGCAAGACGAAGCCACCACCCATGCAGAATCCGATGACACCCAGCTTCTCGCTGGTGACATGTTCATTGGCCAGCAGGTAGTCCACCGCTCCAGCTAGCAGCTGCGCGCCCTTGGCTTCGGGAAGCTCGGCCATCATCTGGCCAGCTTCCTCACCGTCATGGGTGATGGAGCCGCCGTAAAGATCCGGGGCCAGGGCAACAAAGCCGAGTACCGCGAGGCGATCGGCGATGTCGCGAATATGGTCGGTCAGGCCCCACCATTCCTGGATCACGATGACCCCGGGGCCCTTTCCGGATTCGGGGACCGCTAGGTAGCCGTGTGCTTGTGCACCCGAGGATGGGAACGTCACGTTCTGGTGCGGGGTTGGTGATGCCATTACGCCTCCTGATCTTCGTGTGCTCCTAGTTTATGCAGGTCTGCACGTAATTGGCATTGATGTGCCCCACATTAGCCAGAAGTTATGCTACTTCCCAGGTGTGACTTCTCCGATGCGCGTCAGGGCATCGGTCACAAGATTCCAGAATCCGTCGTGATCCAGGTCCACGGCCACCGAGGTGTTGCACTGTTCGTCGGCTGGGGCACGGAAGTCGGTGACTGTCATCCCCAGGGTCAAGTCTCCGCGCAGTTCCACGTTGACCGGGGCTTTCACGGTGCGCACGATCCGCGGGTCGATGACGTAGGCCACGGCGCAGGGGTCGTGAACTGGAGGGGCGTCGAAGCCTTGGTGGTCGCGGTAGGCCTGGGCAAAGAAGTCCATCAGTTCGCGCACAAATTTTGCCGGACCGGTGCCGATCTTCTCGATGCTCTGCACCACCTCGGTGGTGGCCAGCGCCTGGTGGGTCAGATCCAGCCCCACCATGACCACAGGCCAGCTTTCGTTGAAGACGATGTGCGCCGCTTCCGGGTCCACTTTGATGTTGAATTCGGCCACGGCGCTCCAGTTGCCGGTATGGTAGCCGCCACCCATCAGTACTACCTCGCGCACGCGGGAAGCGATGCGCGGCTCTTTGCGTACGGCGAGCGCGATATTAGTCAGCGCTCCGGTGGGAACGAGGGTGATCTCTCCGGGCTCATGGCTCATCACCAGATCGATGATCACGTCCACCGCGTGGCGTGAGTCCAGTTCAATGGTGGATTCAGGCAGCTCAGGTCCGTCCATGCCCGAGTCACCGTGGACTTCTGCTGCGGTTTCAACCTCGCGCACCAGGGGTCGTGCACAGCCAGCGGCAAAGGGAATGCCGGTGATACCGGCGATGGTCCCCACGGCGAGAGCGTTGGTGGTGACCTTCTCCAGGGTTTGGTTTCCGGCGACGGTCGTGACTGCCAGCAAATCGATAGCGGGGCTTCCATGGGCCAGGATCATGGCTACCGCGTCATCATGACCTGGATCGCAGTCCAGAATGATCTTGCGAGGCGTTGTGTTGTCCTGGGCCATGATGCCATCCTTTATTCCACCGGCGGGCGGCCGGTCACTGATCACGATGCGAAGATCTTCATCCTAGGCAATTCTTTCCTGTTATCGAGATTACGTCAAGCGCTTAACTTAGGAGTTGGCCCCGAGTAAGAGCGACTACGATGGAGCCATGACGATTGCCGAGAAGACCGGAAGTTCCCGCGAGCCACGTCGGGTCACCGCTGCAATGGTGGCAGCACATGCCGGCGTATCCACGGCAACAGTCTCCCTTGTCGCCAACGGAAAATCTTCCGGACGAGTCTCCGCCAAAAATGAACAGCGCGTGCGCGAATCGATCCGCGAACTCGGCTACTTTGTCGACAGCATCGGCAGTTCCCTGGCCAAAGGCGTCAGCTCCTTGGTCGTTTTGGTGGCCCCAGATATTTCGAACCCATTCTTCGCCAAAGTCATTGCCGGCGTTCGCTCGGTGCTAGCCAGCGATTATCAGCTAATGCTCTCGGTGACCGACGCCGGTGTCTCCCCCAGCGCCAGCGAAACTCGCAAGATCTTGGGGCTGCGTCCGGCCGGTCTACTGGTGCACGCGCCCAGCCAAGAATTCCTTGATGAAATTGGCGGCAATCTGCCAATGGTCGCCCTTGATGCTCCCGGCATTGACTCAAAATTCCCGGCGGTCAACATGAATGTGGCCCAAGGGGCCCGCGATGTGGTGGCGCATTTCGCCGCCCAAGGTCACACCAAGGCCGCGTATTTAGATGCAATCACCGGAACCGAAACCCTTGCGGTGCGCCGCGAGGCATTCCTAGACGCCGCTCGTGACTACGGCATTGAAGTTTTACCGGGTTCGGTGGCGAGCTCGATGATCGATGTCACCGCCGCGTCAACGGCATTTAGTGAGCACTGGGCCTCGTGGCACGAGGCAGGGGTCACCGCCTTGGGTTGCGCCACCGACAATCACGCTTTCGGTGTACTTCACGCAGCTCGCACACTGGGCATTCGCATTCCGCAACAACTCGCTGTGGCAGGCTTCGATGACCTTCCCTACTCCGCCACATCCAACCCCGCCATTACCTCGGTGCAGCTCAACGCCCAGGAAGGCGGACGGCTCGCTGCCCTGAAGTTGCGTGCCTTGCTCGAGGGCAAAGACCCCGAACCATTGCAGAGCATGCTGCCCAGCTCATTAATTGTCCGCGGCTCCACCGTAGTCAACGGAGATCAATAGTCCGCGGTTGCCAGCAGATCAATTACTGCATGAGTTTTCCGCTTTTGGCCAGTTCCGGGTTGGTGCATGAGGAAAGATCAAAACAGCATGGTCGGCGCTTGCCGTCACGCAACTTGGAAATGCTGACCTCGACGCGACGTTGACGAGTGTCCGGGTTCTTGGTGGAACCGACCCAACGGACCCATTCCCAGCGGGCCATGGGGGTTAAACCGGCCCATGTCCCCTCCAGATCGCTAGCGTCGCCCAAGGCATGCGCAAGGTCTGCGGGCACGGAAGTTTCCGGCCACGCGGAACTTGGCTGTACCGTCAACTGGATTTGTTGCCCAGGTTCACCTTCGAGGGCAAGTGCGTGATCTGCCTCGAGATCGATCCAGTGGCCGCGACGTCCATCCGGATCGATCACGACGGTGCGTCCGACAAAATCGCCCAGAAGATCTACCGCTACCTGTCCCCTGCTTGCAAGCAAGTCGCTGGATTCTTGTTCTAGTCGAAGGATCCGATGTCCGTTAACCAGATCAAGGGATCCGCGAATTTCAATTGGTTCTTTGGACGCTGCCACGAAGCACTACCTTTCAAATCAACAATGGAAGTCTAATCCAGCTACCGAATTTTGGCGCGGAGCTAGGATGGAAGCCATGCGTGTGGTTCCGGTGCTTGTCAGCTCTTGCCTAGCGGGTATCCCCTGCCGTTATAACGGCAAGGCAAAATCCGACCCAGCCATTATTGATGCTGTCGCGCGTGGCGATGCGGTTGCGGCCTGCGCCGAGGAACTCGGAGACTTGCCGACACCTCGCCCGCCGGCCGAAATCACCGGCGGCGACGGACATGATGTCCTCGAAGGACATGCTGCGGTGCTCACTGTTGATGGTGAAGATGTCACCGAAGCGTTTATTGCCGGAGCCCGCAAGGTCGCAGATCTGGCAGCCGAAGGCGGAATCGCCGAAGCAATTTTGCAAGATCGCAGCCCCTCGTGCGGTTGTGGGGCAATTTACGATGGATCACACAACGGGACCTTGGTGGCAGGCGACGGGGTGTTGGCAGCATTACTCAAACAGCGCGGCCTGAAGGTCTCAGCTCGCGGTCGACTATAGCTATCGGGACGTTTCCGGGCCATCTGGGGCAGTAGGCAATAAAAAAATAACCTCTGATCTGAACTTTCGTTCATTTCAGAGGTTAATTTCATTTTGTGCGCGAGGGGGGACTTGAACCCCCACGACCTTGCGATCACTGGCACCTGAAGCCAGCGCGTCTACCAATTCCGCCACTCGCGCATATGTAATTTTTGTTGCTTCGTGCTTTTGCAACAAGAAATAGCTTACACACAGATTTTCAGTTCGCCTAATCGAAACCTCCCTATGTGTTCAGTGACACAGGCATCACGGCCTGACCTCTATGTCACTGGGCCCGACTTTGTGGATCACCCAAGAATTTTTCGGCATTTGCACAGCTGAAAACAGTAAGATCGAATATGAAGTTCTGTGTTCACTGCTTTTCAGCATGAATGCGGGACACTAAGACAAACGATGGACCCTTTAGGAAGGAGCACGAATAATGGGCTTTCTCGACAATGTCGAACGCGGCTTAGAGAAGGTCGTCACAAGCTTCTTTCGTGGAACCAGCACCGCAGATCTCAAGCCAGTTGAGCTGACTACGGCTCTGCGCAATGAAATGGACCGCGGGATTCTGCCGATTAGCGAAGGACGCAGTCTTGCTCCGAACGACTTTGTCGTCTCGTTGAGCACCAAAGACTTCGAAACCGCGAAAAGCTGGGGACGTGCCGTCGTTAATGAAATGGCTAAGGTCACCGCAGAGCACGCCACCGCCCAGGACTACTCAGTTCATGGCGATGTCATGATCCACTTTGTCTCCGAGCAAGAATTTAAGCCCGGGGAAATGGAAATCAGCGGCTCAGTCAAAGAGTCCAGCTCCCACGTGGTTGCTTCGGCGCCGGTCAAGACCCCTACAGCCAGGTCGGTTGATCAGGCGTCACCGCGCACCACCGCGCAACCACGCCCGAACGTTCGGCCGATCAACGAAATCCCCAAGGTGCCAACGCAGAAGCAGGCCATCCTTGAGGTTGCCGGCCAGCGTTTCGCACTGAATCACCACTCAGTCATATTGGGCCGCTCGGCGAGTACCGATATCCCGGTGGATGACTCCGGCGTTTCACGACAGCACATCCGCGTAGAGACACGCGGCAAGACGAACTTTGTGGTGTCCGATTTGGGTTCAACCAACGGAACCTACGTAGACGGTAAGAAGATTTCTGCCGAAACTCCTATTTTTGACGGTTCGATCATCACCATCGGTCAAACAAAAATAGTCTTTCGGCTTATCACCTCGACCAACGGAGGCCGCGCATGAACGATCTGGTTCTAAGCCTGTTCCGACTGGGCTTCCTAGTGCTCATCTGGCTGCTCGTCCTGAGCGTTGTCGGATCGATGCGCCGTGATTTGGCTGTCGGATCACGAGCCCGCACGGGCAAGCCCAGCGCAAGGGAACTGAAAAAGAACCCTGAGCTGGCGGAACCAGAAGCTCCGGCGCGCAAGGCCGCCACGTCCTTGGCTATTGTCGAAGGCCCACTGGCCGGAAACAGCATCCCCTTGAGCGGACAGCCGATCATGTTTGGCCGTGCCCAGGACGCCACCGTGGTACTTGATGATGATTATGCATCCGGACGCCACGCTCGACTTTTCCCGCAGGGATCTCGCTGGTTCATCGAAGATTTAGGCTCCACCAACGGGACCTTTGTTGGTGACAGCCAGCTCACTCGCGCACAGGCAGTGGAGCCAGGCCAGCGGATCCGCATCGGAAAGACTGTCCTGGAATTGAAGTCCTAGCATATGGCCCTCAAACTCAAATTTGCTGCAAAGTCTGACGTCGGCAGGATTCGCAAAAAGAACGACGATTCCGCCTACGCCGGCGAATATCTTGCCGTACTTGCCGATGGCATGGGTGGTCACGTTGGTGGTGACGTTGCTTCCGCATCCACCGTCTTGGATCTGGTGCATTTGGACCATGAAGATATCGTCGATCCGCAAAATGCCCTGCCCGATGAAATTCAGGCGGCAAATCTGGTTTTGAACGAACTCGTGGGAGCCAACCCGAAGCTTTCGGGCATGGGTACGACCGTGACTTCCTTGCTGCTTTCGGGCAGCACTTTGCATATGGCTCACATCGGCGACTCGCGCGCCTACCGTCTCAAGCACAACACCTTTGAGCAAATCAGCCGCGACCACACCTTCGTGCAACGCCTGGTTGACGAGGGGCGAATCAAGCCAGCGGAGGCCGAAGTCCACCCGCATAAGAACGTGCTGCTGCGCGTGCTGGGCGACTCGGACGCTTCACCTGAACTTGATGTCCTGCAAATTGAGGCTGAGCCCGGTGAACGCTGGATGCTGTGCTCCGATGGCCTTACCGACGCTGTCCCGCTGGCCGTCATCGAGCAGATTATCCGCAATACTGCGAGCATGGACGACGCCGTCAATGATCTTGTGGCCATCACCCTGAAAAATGGTGCACCGGATAACGTCACGGTCGTGATGTTCGAAGTCGTTGAGGATACCGCCGACGAGTTCAGCGAACCATCGGTCCTGGAACCCGCGCCAGACACCGCCCAGCTGGCCATTGCCGCTGAAGGCGACGTTGAAGCTAGTGCTTCGCTGCTTCGCCACGAAATTTCCCAACGCCCACATCTATTGGTCGGTGCAGCCCAGCTGGCTACACAGACCGGCCAGATTCCAGTGGTCACTCAGCACACCGGCGAACGCCGCGCAGCTGCCCTGCTCACCCACCGCTCACCGGCCGCAGGTCAGGTACTCGATCCATTGGAGAGCCCAACCGCTCACCGCCGCTGGATGATGCCGATCCTGCTCACCTTGGCGGCCTTCCTCGTGGTGGCCTTGGCCGTCTGGGGCTATATGTGGACGCAGACTCAATACTTTGTTGGCACCGTGGATAACAAGGTGGCCATTTATAAGGGTGTTCCCCAAGAGCTTGGCCCGATTTCGTTGTCCGAGGTTGATACGGTCAGCCGGGTTCCTTTGGAATCGCTGCCTGAATATTCTCGCCAACGGGTCGAAGCGACCATCTCGGCCGACAACCGCGAACACGCGCAGATGATCATCCAGGAATTGCTGGTCACCGCCAAGCAGAATTGTCCGGTGCAAGTGCCTGGATCCAACGGATCATCAACTAGCAACCAAACCCAGCTGCCAGCCTACTGTCAGGAGATCATGCAATGACCGAAGTGCAGACCGCACCGGTACCACGGCGCAATCTCGAGCTGCTGCTGATTGTATTGGCTCTCTGCGTCGGCGGCGCAGCATTCTTCTTGGTGGGCAGTACTACCGAGGACGTCGACAATACCGACTTCTACGTTCAGATGAGCATCATGACGGTGCTCGCCTTGGCAGTTCACGTGTTGCTACGCATCTTTGCCAAATATGCTGATCCGGTAATACTTCCAATTACGGTGGCGTTGAACTCTCTTGGCTTAGCCATGATTCACCGCATTGACTTGGCAAAAGGAACTTCCCAGTCAGCTCGCCAGCTGCTCTGGACGGCCATCGCTATTGTCATTGCCGCCGCAATTCTCTGGGCTATCAAGGATCATAGGATCCTGCGCCGCTTCACTTATATCGCGTTGCTGGTATCCATCGTGCTGCTATTGCTACCGCTGATTCCAGGCCTAGGTGTCACCATCAACGGTGCCCGCATCTGGATCCGCATGGGTATGTTCTCACTGCAGCCAGGTGAGCTCGCAAAGATCACCTTGTCGGTCTTCTTTGCCGGATACCTGTCCTCAAACCGCGACCTGATCCTGCTTGCCGGACACAAATTCGGACCATTGCAGTTGCCACGACTGCGCGATATGGCCCCGATGGTCATCGCTTGGCTGCTGTCCATCGGTGTTCTTGTCGTTCAGCGCGATCTGGGTTCAGCGATCCTCTTCTTCGGCCTGTTCATCGTCATGGTGTACGTGGCGACGGCCCGAATCTCATGGGTTCTGATTGGCCTGCTCATGGTGGTCGCCGGTGGCATTGTCGCCGGGCTGACCATGAGCCACGTGACTCGACGCCTTGATGTTTGGCTCAATGCCTTTGATCCAGCCATCTACCAGGCCACTGGTGGCAGCATGCAGATCGTGGAAGGCCTGTTCGGCATGGCCGATGGCGGTCTGTTCGGCACCGGCCTGGGCGCCGGTTCACCCTACCGGGTGCCATTGGCCAACTCGGACATGATCATCGCCTCCTTCGGTGAAGAAATTGGCCTGATCGGTGTCACCGCAATCATCTTGCTGTACATGCTGCTGGTTTCCCGAGGCCTGCGCGCAGCCCTCGGTTCCCGCGATACCTTCGGCAAGCTGTTGGCCGCCGGCCTGTCCTTCACGCTGGGCTTGCAGTGCATCGTCATTATCGGCGGCGTTACCCGGCTGATTCCACTGACCGGCTTGGCCACTCCGTTTATGGCTGCCGGTGGTTCTTCACTGCTGGCCAACTGGATCATCATCGCCCTCCTGCTCTTGATTTCGCACAACTCGCGCCGGCCGAAGTCCGGCGTCTCAGGACCCACCGATGAAATTGCAACACCCAGCAAAGCCCCAACGACCAGCACCAAGGTGGTGAAGAGCAAGTGAATCACGCCATTAAGCGAGTTTGGGTAGCACTGACCCTGCTCTTTGTGATCTGCCTTGGCGGGTTGAGCTACATCCAGTTCTTCGACGCTGACCAGCTCTCGGACAACGCGCTGAACAAGCGCCAGCTGTACCGTGAATTCGATTTGCCGCGTGGCGCCATCTTGGTTGATGGCAAGCCCATTGCCGAGTCGGTGCCTACCGACGATGGCCAATTTGAATACCAGCGCAAGTACACCGATCCGGAAACCTACGCACATCTGACTGGCTACTACTCACTGGCTAACGGCACCACTCAGCTGGAGTCCTCGCTCAATGATTGGTTGACTGGCACCAGCTCGGATCTGCTCTATGACCGCATGTTGGCGATGTTCACCGGCAAGAAAACCGAGGGTGCTTCGGTCGAACTGACCATTGACGGTGCGTTGCAAAAGACTGCATTCAATGCCATCCCCGACGGGGTGAAGGCGACCATCATCGTCACCGATCCAAAGACCGGCGATATTCTGGCGATGGCTTCCAAGCCGAGCTACGACACCAACGACCTGGCGGTGCATTCGACATCCAAGGCAGCGCAGAACCTCAAAGAGGTCAGCAAGGTCGATGGCCTGAGCCCGTATCAGAACCCAGCCATCAATAACCTGAGCTTCCCCGGCTCCTCTTTCAAGATCCTGAGCACCGTCGCCGCTCTGGAATCCGGAAAGTATGATCTGGACACCGTGATCAACAATCCGGTTTCGGTGAACTACCCGAACTCCACCACCCCGATGAACAACTTCGGTGAAGGTATCTGTGCCCGCGAACCACGCGCTCGTCTGGCCTTCATCTTTGCGCAGAGTTGCAACACTCCATTTATGGAGATCAGCCAGACCGTGGGCAAGGAAGAGTTCGCTGACGTGGCCGAGCGCTTCGGCTATGGCCAGCAGCTGAGCATTCCGCAGAATGTGGTGCCCAGCAAGTTCCCGATCGGCGAGGCTGATGCCGCTGATCTGGCCCGCATGGCTATCGGCCAGGGCGACAATCAGGTCACTCCGCTGCAGATGAATATGGCGGCTATGGCCATCGCCAATAAGGGCGTGATCATGAAGCCAAACATGATCGACAAGGTGATTGCCCCGGATCTTCGCGTGATCGAAGAACCGAAGCCAGAGAAGTTCTCCACGGCCACCAGCCCAGAGATCGCCAAGCAGGTCGCCGAGCTGATGGAAGGTCCTGTCAAGCACGGTACCGCCATGAATGCAGCGGTTCCGGGGATCGACTTCCGCGCGAAGACGGGTACGGCGCAGTTGCGGAGCGAAGGCGGGGTCGCCTATGTGAACTCATGGATGACCGGCTTTGCCCCAGCAGATGACCCACAGGTAGCCATTACGGTCACCTTGCAAGACGTAGATTACAACACTGGTCACAATACGACCGGTGCACTCATGAAGACGATGTTAAAGGCGGTGTTCAACAAGTGAGGCCAGTAACCGGCACCACCTTGGGCGGACGTTACAAGCTCACCGACCGCATTGCGATCGGTGGCATGGGCGAAGTTTGGAAAGCTCGCGACCAGGTCCTTGGACGCCTCGTGGCGATTAAAATCCTCAAAGAGGAATACACCGACAACGAGAGCTTCCTAACGCGCTTCCGCGTCGAGGCCCGCCACACCGCACTGCTGAACCACCCGGGCATCGCTGGCGTCTTCGACTATGGCGAGGAGCAAGGCTCCGCCTACCTGGTCATGGAACTCGTACCCGGCCCGCCACTGTCCACCATTATCGAGCGCGAACGCAAGCTCGAAGTAGACCGAACGCTCTCGCTGATCGCGCAGACCGCCAGGGCGCTGGCCGCAGCCCACGAACACGGTCTGGTGCACCGCGACGTGAAGCCGGGCAATATCCTTGTCATGCCTTCTGGCGTCGTGAAAATTACCGACTTCGGCATCGCCCGCCTGGCCGACCAGGTACCACTGACCGCCACCGGCCAGGTCATGGGCACCGCCCAGTACCTGGCTCCTGAGCAGGCTACCGGCCAGAATGCCACCGGCAGCTCGGATATCTACGCGCTGGGTGTTATCGGCTACGAATGCCTGGCCGGACGACGCCCGTTCACCGGAGAGTCGCAGATCGCCATCGCCTTGGCTCAGGTCAACGACGCTCCCCCGGCGTTGCCAGACACGATCCCGGCACCGGTGCGACAGCTGATCATGTCGATGCTGGCCAAGAACCCGGCCGATCGACCAAAGAACGCCACCGCTCTGGCTAAGGCCGCCGATGCCCTGCGCGCCGGCGATACCAATACCGCCACCCTGGCCGTCCCTGGCATGCTGGCCACCGGCATTTCAGAGGATGCCACGCAGGCGCTGAATATGGGCGAGGACGCCACCCAGGCGATGACCCGTCAGGATTCGGCCCCGACGATGACCAATGCCATGCCGACCGTGGTGGAACCGGCGCGCACCGCCAGTGCTTTCACCGCAGCCAGCACCCAGGGCGCCAACGGCTTCGATGATGAGGATGCCGATGCCCAGGATCCGCAGCCGCAGGAGTCCAAGCGCAGCCCATGGCTGATCCCGCTGATCGTCATCATCTCCTTGGCTGTGGTCATTGCGCTGCTGGCCTGGTTGATTCCTGCCATGAGCAGCAACAACGACGACCAGCCCACCGCGACGGTCACCGAAAGTAGCACCGAATCACCGCAGTCCAGTGAGCCCACCGAGGAAACCACCGAGCCTTCCGAGGAGACTAGCGAGCCCTCCGAGAGCTCCGAGTCCCCGTCGGAGAGCGAAAGCGAGAGCCCTGAGTACGTCGAGGTCTCCTCTTCGCTGATCGGCCAGGATATCGACAAGGTGACCTCTGAACTTGAAGGCAAAGGCCTAAAGGTCAACGCGGTGCCGAAGGAAACCGACGAGACCGAGCCACGCAAAGTAATTTCGCTGAACCCAACGGGCAACGTTGAGGTCGGCGAAACCGTCACGCTCACCTACGCCATGGCACCGGAAACCGTTGAGGTTCCATCAGTGACCGGAATGAGCTTCGAAGCGGCGCAGAAGCGGATCCAGGATGCTGGCCTCGCTGCCGCCAAGGGCGAGGAACGCAGCGACTCTTCGGTCGCCGGCACTGTTCTGTCCCAGGACGTCTCGGCAGGCAGCGAAGTAGCGCCGGGCTCCACGGTCACTTTGGATCTTTCTACTGGTCCTGAAGAGGCGCCACAGCCCTCTGAAACCCCAACGTCAACGCCAACACCTACCACGTCGCCTACCGCCACGGATTCGGACCAGAGCAAAGCACCATGAGCGAAGTTGAAGCATTGCCGCCTGGCTTGCCCCGGATGATCAGTGACCGATATGAGATTGAATCTCTCATCGGCCGGGGTGGCATGGCGGATGTCTACCTTGCGCTAGACCATGTGCTTTCGCGCAAGGTCGCGGTGAAGGTTTTGCGTCCTGACACCGCAAGCAATCCCATGGTGGTCAATCGATTCCGGCGTGAAGCCAAGGCAGTCGCGGCCTTGAGCCACCCGAATATCGTCGCTGTTTACGACACTGGTGAGCTGCCAGAAACCGAGCAGCAGCGCGAGCGCCTGCCCTATATGGTCATGGAGTACGTCACCGGAAAAACCCTCAAGCAGGTCATTTCCGAGGATGATATCGACGCTGAATTTGCCGTCAATGTCACCCGTGGCGTGTGTAATGCCCTGGATCATTCGCATGCGAATAATGTGGTGCATCGCGATGTGAAACCGGCGAATGTCATGGTCACTAACGCTGGGCACGTGAAGCTGATGGATTTCGGCATCGCTCGAGCCACGGATAACTCCGCCACCATGACGCAGACCGCCGCCGTGGTGGGTACGGCTCAGTACTTCTCCCCCGAACAAGCCCGTGGAGAGCAGGTAGATTTCCGTTCGGACATTTACTCGACAGGATGCCTGTTTTACGAGCTGATGACCGGCAAACCCCCTTTCACTGGGGATTCCCCAGTTTCGGTGGCTTACCAGCACGTCGGTGAGATCCCACCGGCTCCCAGTGGGGTCGCACCGGACGTAGATCCAATCTTTGACCCGGTGGTGGCCAAGGTCCTCTCGAAGGAACGCGATGACCGTTTCCAGTCCGCTGGAGCGTTCGCAACAGCCCTGGAAAATGCCCTGAACGGAATTGAATTCCACGAGGATCAGTCCGCGCCGTCCACATACACCTTGCCGATCTACGGCACCCACGACAACACTGAACCTGGTTTCGCGGCCCAAGCAGCCCCGATGACCACGGAGCACCCGGTATTCACGACGCACGATGAACCGGTGGAGACTACACGTCATCGCTCGAACCGCGGACTGATTGTGCTGTTGTCATTGATCGCCGTAGTCGCAGTGGCGATCGCCAGCTTCCTGGTGATCCGCTCGATCCAGGCCGACGCTGAAAAACGTGCTCCGGTAGCCATTCCTGATGTAAAGAACCTGTCGGAGGACGATGCCAGCAGCCTGTTGCGGGATGCGACCTTCAACGTCCGTGTTGAGCGTGAGTTCGATGAGGATATAGACGAGAACAAGGCTTCGCGGACTGACCCTTCTTCGGGCACCCAAGTGGCCAAGGAATCCACGGTGACCTTGTACATCTCCGAGGGCTCCGAGCAGCGAGTGATCCCCGAAGACCTCGCTAACCAGTCCGAGGCCGCCGCGCGCGATGCCTTGCGCCAGGCTGGCCTGGAGGTAGGCGAGGTTACCCGCGAGGATTCAGCGACTATCCCAACAGACTGGGTCATAGGAACCAGCCCCGATCTGGGTTCCAAGGTCAAGGCTGGCACCGAGGTTGATCTGATCCTTTCCACCGGCAAGGTCCAGGTTCCCGACCTGGCAGGGAAGACTCCGGATGAAGCTGAGCAGATCCTCAAGGATCAGGGGCTTGAAAAGCTGTCGCTCAGCGCCAGCCCGGACACCGAAGTGACCGACGAATTCGCGCCAGGAACTATCGTGAGCCAGACTCCCAGCGCCTCGGGCACCATGGAACAGGGCGGCACAATTACCTATGTCCTGGCTGAAGCGCCAGAGGAACCCGCTCCGTCCGAGACCCCATCTGAAACCCCGTCCGAAAGCGAATCTTCGGACGAGTCCACTGCCAGTGAATCACCGAGCGAGACCCCGTCGGAGAAGCCAAGCAAGACTCATAAAGGAAAATTGCCCCCACCGGCAAAACCCGGTGAGGGCAATTAATCAGCCAGCGATTACTCGCCGCTGAACAGCGGGCTTAGGGTGGCAGCCTTTTCGGCTGCCCCCTGCAAGCCCAGGAATTCCAACCAGTTGCCTAGCATCTGGTAACCCTGCTCGGTCAAGACGGACTCCGGGTGGTACTGCAGGCCCCACAGTGGAGCATCCCTATGGGCTAGAGCCATGATGACTCCCCCGGCGGTCTGAGCAATGATCTCCAGCTCTTCCGGAATGCTCTCCCGCACCGCCGCCAGCGAGTGGTAGCGGGTCGCGGTAAATGGATTGGCAACGTTCTTGAATACCGGGTGGTTGTCGTGGGTGACCAGCGAGGTCTTGCCGTGCATCAGCTCCTCGGCATGGGTCACCGTTCCCCCATAGGCTTCAGCTAGCGCCTGATGACCAAGGCAGACACCCAGCATCGGCTTAAGTTGCTGTCCACACCACTTAATCAGGTCAATGCTGACACCGGCTCCAGCGGGATCGCCTGGCCCTGGCGAAATCAGTACACCGTCGTAGTCAGCAGCTAGGCTAATGGCTTCCTGAGCACTCAAATCGTCATTGCGATAAACGGTGGTCTCGGCGCCCAGCTCCTGGAGATAGCCCACGAGGGTGTAGACAAAGCTGTCGTAATTGTCGATGACTAAAATCTTGGTGCTACTCACGAGGTACTCTGGCCAATCGTTGAATCGGTAAAGGGGCTGATGTACTCGTTCAGCCACGGGAAAACGTACACCATCAGTAATAGCACGACGGCGGCAATGAGAATCAATGCTTCAAAAATGCGAAGCCACAATGGACCGGGCAGGTTTCTGAAAATCCATGCGTACATATGTTCCTCCTAGCTCGTTGCGTCGATGACCATGTCGCGGATTTCCTTGGGCGGGCCCGCATCCAAGGGGCGCCAATCCGTTAACTCTGAGTAGGCGATCATTCGCTGCTGAGTTGTGTACTTCGGGTGGCAGGTAGTCATAGTCAAAATCGATTTTGTTGGCTTCACACCCCATTGATGTGGTGTCGGCAAAAGGACGTCACCGTTGGAAGGCGCAACAACTTCGGTGGCGTACCAGGTATAGGTGTAATAGCCTTCAGCCGTTTGCAGGTAAATTTTGTCGCCCTCTTGGAGCTTGTCGATGTCCCAGAAAACCTGTCCATGGGTCTGACGGTGAGCTGCGACTGCGAAGTTGCCCAGCTCCCCTGGCTGCTGTGTAGACGGGTAATGCCCGATACCTAGATTGTCGATCACTCGATCTTCAACGCCGTTGGTGACAGGGTGATGCGACCCATGACTGCCGAAACGCGGGAAATACATAATCCCGAAGGTCTCCCCTGGCGCAATTTTTGTCACCGGAGCGGGCCCGTAGTCTTTTTCCTCTTCTTCTTCATCTGAATCGTCTGGAATGACTACGTCACCGAGTTCCTGAACCAGTCCTTGCGTAGCCTGTTGTTGGGCTTGGGCGGAATCGATATTCGTCCACCACAATTCCCACGCTACATAGAGCATCAAGATGATACCCAAGGTAATGAACAGCTCGCCAAAAAATCCTACGACAGCATTTCCCGCAGATCGAGGTCGGCGCTCCATGCGGCGACCTTGCACTGTGCTGGATCGGTTCACAGTTCTCAGGCTCCTTAGGGCATTCGTATATAACGATTTGTCTGTCTACGCGTGCTTATGCGGGCCAAAACCCCGGAGTTCTCACGGGTTGCGGCTAGTATGGAAGCTACGTAGGAATGCAGCAAGCAGTTCTCAGCATTCTTGTACCCAAGCCTACCGGGAAGACGTTAATGTCTCCCACATTTACTACATTAAGCAGATGAAGCCGAGGGAGCATTCGAGTGCCGGAGTCAAAACCACGACGCAAGAACACAACGCAGGCCCAAGCCGAGCGCCAAAGCGCCCACGCTATCGATAAGCCCATGCCGGGTTGGTACAAGCCGGTCATGTTTGGACTCATGCTCCTAGGCCTGCTCTGGATCATCGTTTACTACATTTCGCAGACCATGTTCCCTATCCCCAATATTGGTGGCTGGAACATTGTGATTGGGTTCGGCATCGCAATGGTCGGATTCTTCATGACAACAGGCTGGAAATAGCACTTTCGCCGGTCCCAATGGGACCGGCGAAGTTTGTTTTAAAAGTAGTTTCCTTTAGTGGCTAACTGCCTTTAGGCCAATAACACAGCCAACCAACCCAAGAATAAAGACCATTTTCAGAATCGAAAAAGCTTCTTGTCCTGTGGCCATGGAGTAGATCACCGCGAGCGAGGCCCCAATTCCCACCCAAATCGCGTAGGCGGTACCCACTGGGATTTCCTTCATCGCATAAGCGAGACCGGCCATGGAGACGATCAGGCCAGCAAAAAAGACGATCGTGGGAACGAGCTTCGAAAGCCCCTCACTCATCCCCAGGGCAATTGCCCATACGGCTTCAAAAATGCCAGAAACAATAAGAACGACCCAATACATGCCAGATTTCCTTCTCTGGCCGTCTTGTCGCGCTCCGGGTACGGCTCCCTCGTCCGGGTTCAGGCATCCACGGCCCTCAACAAGCTCAGGCTATCAAATGCAGACCACTGTCACGAGCTGCTGTGACCAAGATGCCATCGATCTGATGAAGCAGCTTGGAGTCGACAGACCAGCGCTGAAGATACAAAGGAACATCCGCGAACCAACGCTCATGCAGAACTTCCACCGCCGTAGCCTGCGGCAACTGCAATTCTGGAATCATCCCCCATCCCATGCCAGCTTCAACGGCACCGACATACTTTAATGAATCTGGCACGTGGTGCACCGCGGCCGTTGGTCGGCTGCCAGCCCCGGCAACGCGCTCGAGCATGTCATATTGAAGCGGGTCTTCGCGGTCAAAAACCACCATGGGAGTTTTCGCCAACTGCTCCGGTGTTCTTTGGGTTAGGTAGCGGTCAATAATGCGCGGTGAAGCCGCCGCGCGATAGCGCATGGTCCCGAGTTTTTTGCTAAGGCATCCTTGTAGCGCTTCGGCAGTCGCAGTAACCACGGCACTGACTCGGCCGGTACGCAAAAGTTCCAATCCCCTATTCTCGTCGGTGCGAAGAATCTCTATTGATAAATCGTCAATCTCGGCCAGCTGTTCAAACACTGGCCCGAACCAGGTCGAAAGCGAGTCAGAGTTAACTCCAAGAGCTATGGACAGTCGTTTATCTGCTGAAAGCTCGCGGGCGAATTCCGTGCTCAACAACGACATTTGGCGTGCATAGCGCAGAACCTTATATCCCTGTTCGGTCGGGACGACAGGGCGACTTCTTACAACGAGAATTGCACCAAGGCGATTTTCGAGAGTTTTAATCCGTTGGCTTACTGCCGAAGGCGTAATTCCTAAATCTATGGATGCGTCGTCGAAGCTGCCGGCATCAACAATGGCCAACAGGGTCTCGAGATGTTCAACGTCGATATTCACATTAGGAACTCTAATCTAGATTCAGAAACTTAAGTTCGACTAAGACTGTGCAATCTCATACGGTTTCACCATGACCGCAGCACCTTTTTTCTTTGGACTCACCACCGGACTATCGCTGATTGTGGCGATCGGTGCGCAAAACGCATTCGTCCTACGCCAAGGCATCAGAAAAGAACATGTCTTCATCACGGCACTCATTTGTTCATTGTCTGACGCCGTTCTGATTTTCGCGGGCGTCAATGGCATGGGCATCATGGTTGAACGCGTCCCTTGGCTGCTCGTTGTCGCAAGATTCGGTGGTTTCATATTTCTTGCGAGCTACTCTGTTTTCGCCTTCCGCAGGTCTGTCAATCCTGAATCCCTCAAGATTTCTGGCAGCGCTCGAGCGAGCACAACTCTAGGCATCATCGGAACTACACTGGCGCTTACTTGGCTTAACCCGCATGTATATATTGACACGGTCTTACTGCTGGGCTCAGTTGCTGTCGCTCAAGGAACAGGGGTGACTTGGTTTGCCATCGGGGCCATTGTCGCTAGTTTCCTGTGGTTTTTTGCGCTTGCCTACGCAGCCCGATTCCTTGCACCGCTTTTCGCAAGACCCAGGGCCTGGCGACTTCTTGATTTCATCATCGGTGTTCTGATGTTGATTTTCGCGTTCTTGTTGATCTTGCCCGTTTTCACCAAATAATCCACAGGCATAAGGCGTTATCCACAGGTGCTGTGCATAAAATTCATGCACAGTTGTTCACAAACTTATCCACAACTGGGGATATCGCTGCTCGCACAACCGGAATATCCATAAAACAACTTGTCATCAAGCGGTTATCGTTATCAAATGGCAGGCGTGTAAGTTATTAACACTGTGGATTTCGACTGTGGATAATGGCGACTTTGAACCATTGTCAGCCCTGGGTACGCTATCGGTTAAACTTTCGAACCGAGAGTTATTAACAACCTACCGGTTCGTATATGCGCTATCTACAGGGGTTGTTTAAAAGTTATCCACAGCTGGGGACAAGGTTGTGAGTATTAGGTAACACGGCAGGAACACCCTTGATTTCTCGGGTGTTCCCGCCTGTTAATATCTCCATGGCCCTACAAGTTACACGGATGTAAGTTATTAACAGTGTGGATAATCTGTGTGGATAACACGATAGGTGGTTTTCGAACGACTATCCGGTGAACTTTACAGCCTGCGCGACTAGATACACCGCGCCTAGGAGCAGTACCGATAATCCGGAGAGTAGTACTAGCTGTGTACGGGCTCGTTGTGGATTACTACGCGGTATCAACACGATGCAGCACGCAGCAAGAACTCCCATGATTGCACCACCTAGGTGACCCTGCCAGGAGATTCCCTGAACGACAATCCCAAGGACAATGTTCAAAACCAGAATGATGCCCATCTGGCGCAGAGCTTGTTTATTGGAGCGGTAGACGACAAAGGTGGCGAGGAACAAGCCGGCCAGGGCTCCAGATGCACCCAAGGTGGCGCTCAACGGTGCGCTGAGTAGCAGGATGCCTAATGAGCCACCAACGGCGCTGATCAAGTACAACCAAGTGAAGCGCAATCGGCCCAACTTTGGCTCAAGCAATGTGCCAAAGATGTAGATGCCATACATGTTCATGGCTAAGTGCAGGAATGACCCCATGGAGTGTGCGAATGCGCTGGTAATGAGTCTCCATGGTTCATAAGCAGCTAGGGCTGGAGCCAAAACCAAGGAATTGGTGAATCCTGGGATGATCCACTGCAGCACGTAAACCAGAACGTTCAACACAATCACCGCGTAGGTGATGAACGGGGCGCCAGGGCGGAATCTGCCGCCAAATTCGGTTTTTTGCTGGGGGAGACTTCTATTGGCTTGGGCTACACACTCAACGCACTGAACTCCCACCGGAGCAGAAACCTGACATTCTGGACAGATTGGGCGTTCGCATCGGTTACAGGATACGTAGGACACTGTGTTGGGATGTCGATAGCACGTCGGAGTTGCTTGACCCTGTGGGTGAACCTGCCCGTAGGACATCGATACCTGCCTTGAATAGTGGGAGAGTGCTTAAAGCACGAGGCCCCGACAACGCCACTGGGTGGATCGTCGGGGCCTCGAGGTACTGCGTCGGTGAATTACAGGGTCTCGATATCGACCGAGTTGATGACGACGTCTTCCAGAGGCTTGTCACGGCCATCGGTTGCTACAGCGTTCAGTGCGTCAACTACCTTGCGGGAGTCTGCATCGACAACTTCACCGAAGATGGTGTGCTTGCCCTGCAGCCAAGCGGTTGGGACGGTGGTGATGAAGAACTGCGAACCGTTGGTTCCACGTCCCATGCGGATACCCGCGTTAGCCATGGCCAGCTTGTAAGGCTCGTTGAAGTTCAGTTCTGGGTGGATCTCATCATCGAACTGGTAGCCTGGTCCGCCGAAGCCCTGGCCCAGTGGGTCGCCACCCTGAATCATGAAGTCAGAGATGATGCGGTGGAAGATGGTTCCGCTGTACAGCGGGGTGTTGTTCTTCTTGTCACCGGACTCTGGGTGTACCCACTCCTGTTCACCGGTCGACAGGCCTACGAAGTTCTTTACGGTCTTAGGTGCGTGGTTGCCGAAGAGATCGACAACGATATCGCCCAAAGTAGTGTGAATCGTGGCTTTATGAGTTGCGTTTGCGGTCATGCCTACATTGTTCCATGATCAGGGCGTGAGCCGCTAAATACTGACGTACGCGTTGAGTGAAAATTTAGGACAATCTCTGATGGCTTCCCGACAAACACTGGTCTGAAGCGCCGTAACTGCATAGGCTTGAGCTGTCGGATAGCGTGATCCTCTTTCAGTCTGGAGCAATGCATGAGCAAGAAGAGCAAAGTAGGAAAAGTACTAGCCGTAGGCTTGATTGCCGGAATTGTCGCACTACTTGTGGCTGTTTGGAAGGCGTCAAAACCCATTGAGGATCCGTGGGAAAACGAACCGGTACCGGCACAGCCACAACAGCCTGTTGAATCTCGCGAAGCGAGCGTAGAAGAAATCCGCGAGATCATCGAAGATGACAAATAAAATCTAGTTAATCACGAGTTTTGTGTTGGGCTTGTCCTCGAATCACGAGGGCAAGCCCAATGAGTATCACCAGAAGGCCGGCATACGTAGCGATGGAAACCACCTGCCCCAGAAATAGCGCCGCCAGCAAGGCAGCTCCTGGGATTTCCAAAAGGATGAGGGTCGAAACGGTCAGCGGTCCAAGCACGTTAAGTAAATGATTCATTGCGGTATGCCCAAATATCTGTGCGCACAGGGTCAGCAGGACAATGCCCCACCAACCATGGGCGTCGAATCCCCAGATTGGCATGCCAGTGGTAAAACAAAGAATCAGCAGAACTAGTGCGGTAATCGCGTAACAGCTCGAGGCATAGGTGGCTGTCGCCATCGTTCGCCGAGCTACTGATCCTGCCAAGGTATAAACGGCCGCCAGTACCCCGCCGGCTAAAGCCAATACGTCGCCCAGTAGCGCCGCTGAGCTTAGGCCCATGTCGAATCCTGTAATCAGAATCGCGCCGCCAAGCGAGACAGCCATACCAATGAAAACCGGGGTCCGATACTGAACTCCGCGCATCACCTGAAACACAGCTATCCAAACACCTTGAATGCACACCAACGCGGTACCGGCGGCGACGCTGGTTAGTCTCATTGAATACATGAAGCACACAAAGTGCAGAGCCAAGGCCAGACCTGCGATGCTCGTGAACAACCATTCACGTTTGGTCATTGATAGATAAACGCGAGGGTTTTTTCGAAGCGCGGGAACACTTAAAACTGCCGCTGCCGCGCCGTTGCGCCAGAAGGCCATGGATAACACCGGAACGCCAGGGAATGCGGCAATAATGGGCCCCGAAGCTGAGATGCCAACGATCCCGACCAGGGCAAGTAGTAACGTCACTAACTTAGATTACCGGTGGTTTAGGCAAGGCGAATCTTGTGGCCTCAGGATATAGCTGTAAAGACGCAGTTCCTGCAAAGTTCAGAACATTCCAAATTTAGAATATATCCTTGTTTTGCCTTAGATTTCAGTGTTTTCGACCTTTTTGCGGCGCCAATATGCAGCGATCATCGCTCCAGACAAGTTATGCCACACCGAGAATACTGCAGCTGGCAGGGCAGCTTCGGGGGTGAAATATTGTTTGGCCAGACCGCCAGCTAATCCGGAATTTTGCATGCCAACCTCAATTGCCATGGTTCGTCGTGCGTCCTCTGGCACGCGCATCAGCACACCAACTCCGTAGCCGAGCAGCAGGCCTAGACCGTTGTGCATGATCACCGCAAGTAAGACCAACAACCCGGCTGTCAGGATTGCCTGGGCACTACCGGCAACGATAATCGTTACGACAAAGGTAATCGCAATGACTGAGATCCACGGAAGGATCCCAGTCACCTTGAGTACAAGACGATTTAGCAGCATGCGCAGTACTAGGCCCAGGACCACAGGTATCAAAACAATCTGTACAACGCTGACAGCCATGGAGCCCGCGTCGACCGGCATGTATTGTCCTGCCAACCACAGGGCCAACAGGGGAGTAAGCGCCGGTGCAATTAATGTTGAAACAGAGGTCATGGCCACCGACAGTGCGACATTGCCTCGAGCCAGATAAGACACGACATTTGACGCGGTTCCACCCGGGGCGCAGCCAACCAAAATCAACCCGGCTGCGAGCGCTGGGTCAAGGTTCAGTAGGGCAGCAACGAGCCAACCAATGGATGGCATCACTACAAACTGGGCAACAACGCCACCGAGGACCGGCAAGGGGTTCTTAACCACGAGAGCGAAGTCCGGAAGGGTCAATGTCAGACCCATGCAGAACATGATCACCATCAACAGCGGATTGATCCATCCTGCAAAGCCGAGGAATGTTTGGGGAAGCAGCATCCCACAGAGCCCACCGAGCAGAATCAGCACAGGAAAGAGCAGAACAGCTATGCGTGAGTCTTTATCAATCTTTTCGGTGTCTGCTACGCCGCGGGCCTCGCCGGAATTATCGTTCAACACTTACGGTATCTTGCCACCAATGTCGGTATAGCAAAAATAGCAAGACAGAAGTTAATGCACTGACCCAGTCATATTTACTTTCTTGTCACTGTTGATCCCCATGCTGAAAGTGTGAAGGTTGCTATCGTTGCTGAATCGTTCCTTCCCCACTTCAATGGGGTTACCAACTCTATTCTTAAGACGCTGGACCACTTAGCGCTCACCGGGCACGACGCAGTGGTCATCACGCCAGCAGGTTCATTGGCTGGCGAACTAACGGGGCATGGTGTGCCCCGGCAGTACAAGGGTTTTGCGATCCGTACGGTGCCGTCGATGCCCCTAGCGAGCTACCCGGAAGTCCGTGTAGCCACCACCAGTGTTGGGCGCTTACGCAAGATCCTGGCCCGTGAACGCGTAGACGTGGTCCATCTGGCCAGCCCCTTCATATTGGGCTGGCAGGGATTGCGCGCAGCGCAGGAATTGAATCTTCCCACCGTTGCGCTCTATCAAACAGAGGTTCCTAGTTACGCGGAACGCTACAAGATGCCTTGGCTTACTCAACGGCTCTGGGACCATGTTCGCGCCATTCACACTGCCGCTGACCTTTCGCTGGTTCCCAGCACATTCTCCTTCCGCCAACTACAGGATCTGGGCATCGATCGTTTGAAGATCTCCGGCAGGGGAGTAGACACTGATCAGTTCACTCCGCGACGACGTAGTGAACAGTTCAGGCAGGCGGTGGCCCCCAACGGTGAAGTGATCATCGGCTATGTAGGACGCCTTGCCGCCGAGAAGCAGGTCGCCGACCTGAGGGCTTTGGCTGATCTGAAGAACACCAGGTTGGTGATCGTTGGTTCTGGTCCGTTAGAGAGCGAACTGCGGGATTTGCTGCCCACTGCGCACTTCACCGGCTTCCTCTCGGGCGAACGGTTGGCTGAAGTCATGGCCTCTATGGATGTATTTGTCCACCCGGGGGCTTCTGAAACCTTCTGCCAGACCATTCAGGAGGCCATGGCCTGTGGCGTTCCGGTGGTCGCTGTAGGCCGGGGAGGACCGTTGGATCTAGTTGATTCTTCGCGCACCGGCTGGCTGTACCAGCCAGGAAACCTCGATGAGCTGCGTAGCCGAGTCAGCGACTTGGCCTATGACGATGCTAAGCGTCTAGCTTTTGCCAGCGCCGCACTACGAAGCGTGCAAGACCGTTCATGGTTCAGCATCGGTGAGCAACTACTCGACCACTATCAGCATGTGCGAACGGCCCGGATTAGCCGCTGATCGGGGCAGAGGGCCTGGAAATCGAGAAAGGACGGAAAGCTTTCGCTTTCCGTCCTTTTTCTGTGGAGCCTAGGAGAATCGAACTCCTGACATTCTGCTTGCAAAGCAGACGCTCTACCAACTGAGCTAAGGCCCCGTATTTATTTATTTGGTGTTCCACACCGACCAATCCACGGAGGATCAATCAAAAAGAATTAGCGGAAAGCTGATGCTTTCCGCCACTCTCTTTTGTGGAGCCTAGGAGAATCGAACTCCTGACATTCTGCTTGCAAAGCAGACGCTCTACCAACTGAGCTAAGGCCCCAAAAGCTTTAGGAAACTTTATCGGCTACCTGATGCCAGGTTTCCTTTGTTTCCGAAGAAGCCTTCACTTTCTTGACCAAGACTACCGCAGCAGTCGCAATCGTTGCGAGAACCAGGAACTTTTTCATTACTTCCTCTTTCTCTCCAGCAAGGTTTCCGTGGGCGTACCAAGACTTGAACTTGGGACCTCTTCGTTATCAGCGAAGCGCTCTAACCGCCTGAGCTATACGCCCTTGCTTTTGTTTGTTCCCTTTGGAACGAAATAAAACTCTACCGGGGATTTCCAGAAGATACAAATCGAGCCCGGGTGTCATGCATCACAGCATGAAACCCGGGCTCGACTAGGGGTGTTTCTAGTCGTCGGTGAGGGTCACTCCGACGCCACCAACCAACGATGCGGCAATGTTGTACAAGACCGCACCCAGCATCGAGACGATGGAAATGACGACAACGTTCACCACGGCAATAATCGTTGCGTAGGAAGCCACCTGGCCCAGAGACATGCTCTGGCGCAGATCAAAGCCGCCTTCGGCCATCGCGTCTTGGATCAGCTGGTTAAATGCGTCGAACGTACCCATCAGATCCAGCAGAGCCCAGATACCCACGGCTGCAACTACGGTGATCACACCGAAGGCTACAGAGAGCAGGAAGGCCAGCTTCAGGACCGAGAACGGCTCAACCTTGGAAACCAGCAGGCGCGCCTTGCGAACCTTGGCCTTAGGCGCCGGGCGAACCAAGCGCTCCTGGCCATTAGCTGGACGCTGGGCGCCGGTAGGTCGCTGACCTGCCGGGCGGGCACCTGCGGGACGGGCCTGACCCGCAGCTGGCCTGGCACCTGCTGCGGCTGGACGATTACCGGTGCCAGTTGGTGCTGGACGCTTTACCTGGGCAGGTCGCGGCGCTTCGCTCTTCGGGGCACTGCCGCTGGGGCGTGGCGTCGAGGGCGTGCTCATGCGTTACCTCCGTTAGTGGTGTCATCTTCCTGGGCGTCCGATTCGGTTTCCGGCGCGGTGGATGACTGATCGATCGGGTTTTCTGCGTCCAACGTTACGGCATCTTCCTCCAAATTCTCTTCGAGCTGCGTCTCAGAGTTTTTGGCGACCGCAATAATGTGGTCCTTCTTATCCGGCTTGGCGAAGATGACACCCATGGTGTCACGGCCCTTGGCCGGCACCTGAGCGGCGGCGGAGCGGACCACCTTGCCCGAGCCCATCACCACGAGGACTTCATCACTCTCGTCGACGATCATTGCGCCGACCAGCTCGCCGCGTTCCTCGTTGAGCTTGGCCACCTTAATGCCCAAGCCACCACGGGATTGCACGCGGTATTCAGCAACGTCGGTGCGCTTGGCGTAGCCCTCATTGGTCACCGTGAAGACGAAGGAATCTTCGCGGACCACATCGGCGGCCAACAGTTCGTCGCCCTCACGGAACTTCATGCCGGTCACACCGGAGGTTGCACGGCCCATCGGGCGCAGTGCGGTGTCGGTGGCGGTGAAGCGGACCGACTGGCCCTTGCGCGAGACGAGCATCACATCATCGGATTCGCTGACCAACTGCGCGGAGACCAGTTCATCCTCGTCTCGCAGGTTGATCGCGATCACGCCGGCGGTGCGGTTGGTGTCGTAGTCTTCCAGTCGGGTCTTCTTCACCAGGCCGTTGCGGGTGGCCAACATCAGGTAGGCCGCATCCTGGTAGGTGCGCAGATCCAGCACCTGGGCGATGTGCTCGTCGGGCTGGAAAGCCATCACGTTGGCTACGTGCTGGCCCTTGGCGTCACGGCCGGCCTCGGCCAGCTCGTAGCACTTGGTGCGATACACGCGGCCGTGGTTGGTGAAGAACAGTAGCCAGTTGTGGGTCGAGGTGACAAAGAAGTGCTCCACCACGTCGTCCCCGCGCAGGTTGGCGCCCTTGATGCCCTTGCCGCCGCGGGCCTGCGAACGGTAGTTGTCGATGCGCGTGCGCTTGACGTAGCCGCCACGGGTGATGGTGACGACCATTTCCTCTTCGGGGATCAGATCTTCGACGCTCATGTCGCCGTCGTAGCCCATGAGGATCTTGGTGCGGCGGTCATCGCCGTGCTTGTCGACGATCTCGCCGAGTTCTTCGGCAACGATCTCGCGCTGGCGCTGCGGAGAAGCGATGATGGCCTGGAATTCGGCGATCATGCGCTCGAGCTCGGCGTGGCGATCCTGGATCTTCTGGCGCTCGAGGGCGGCCAGGCGGCGCAGCTGCATGTCGAGGATGGCGCGGGCCTGGTCCTCGTCGATGCTCAGCAGCTCCATCAGTCCGTCGCGGGCCGCTTCGGTGGTAGCCGAGCGGCGAATCAGCGCGATGACCTCGTCCAAAGCATCCAAGGCCTTGAGCAGGCCGCGCAGGATGTGGGCCTCTTCTTCGGCCTTCTTCAGGCGGAACTTGGTGCGGCGGACGATCACTTCAATCTGGTGGGTGACCCAGTGGCGGATGAACCCATCCAGTGGCAGGGTGCGTGGCACCCCGTCGACGATCGCCAGCATATTCGCCGAGAAGTTGGTCTGCAGCTCGGTGTGCTTGTACAGGTTGTTCAGCACCACCTTGGCCACGGCATCGCGCTTGAGCACGATGACCAAGCGCTGGCCGGTGCGGCCCGAGGTTTCGTCGCGCATGTCGGCAATGCCGGCGATCTTGCCGTCGCGGACCAGTTCGGCGATCTTCACCGCGAGGTTATCCGGGTTGGCCATGTACGGCAGCTCGGTGACCACCAGGCAGGTGCGCCCCTGGATTTCTTCCACGTTGACCACTGCACGCATGGTGATCGAACCGCGGCCGGTGCGGTAGGCATCGGCGATGCCCTTGGTGCCCAGGATCATCGCGCCGGAGGGGAAGTCCGGGCCCTTCACGCGCAGCATCAGCTCGGCGAGCAGCTCTTCGCGGGTAGCTTCCGGGTTCTTTAGGTACCACTGCACACCCTCGGCGACTTCGCGCAGGTTGTGTGGCGGAATGTTGGTGGCCATGCCCACGGCGATGCCGGAGGAGCCATTGACCAAAAGGTTCGGGAAACGGGCCGGCAGAACGGTAGGTTCCTGGTTCTTGCCGTCGTAGTTGTCCTGGAAATCAACGGTGTTCTCGTTGATGTCGCGGACCATTTCCATGGCCAATGGGGCCATCTTGGTTTCGGTGTAACGCTGGGCGGCAGCGCCATCGTTGCCCGGGGAGCCGAAGTTGCCCTGACCCAGGGCCAGTGGGTAGCGCATCACCCAGTCCTGGATCAGGCGAACCAGGGCATCGTAGATGGCGGTGTCGCCGTGTGGGTGGTACTGGCCCATGACTTCGCCGACGACGCGGGCGCACTTGTTGTAGGCGCGCTCGGGGCGGTAGCCACCGTCGTACATCGCGTATAGCACGCGGCGGTGCACTGGCTTCAGTCCATCGCGCACATCCGGCAGCGCACGGCCGACGATGACTGCCATGGCGTAGTCCAGGTAGGACCGCTGCATTTCGGTCTGCAGGTCGATCTGGTCGATGCGACCGCCTTCATGGATCGGTTCGATGATCTCGCCGTCCATGGGTTCGTTCTCAGGGGTTTGCTCGTCGCTCAATTTTTTCCCTTAGTAAGTCAAAAAGTCTTCGGTGGATGATCTTTCGGCGCGGCCGATTAGATATCCAGGAAGCGCACGTCCTTGGCGTTCTGCTGGATGAAGTTACGGCGGGACTCAACGTCCTCGCCCATCAGCACGGAGAAAACTTCGTCTGCAGCTGCGGCGTCATCCATGGTGACCTGGCGCAGGGTGCGGTGCTCCGGATCCATGGTGGTATCCCACAGCTCCGAGTAGTCCATCTCGCCCAGACCCTTGTAGCGCTGGATGCCGTTGTCCTTGGGCAGACGCTTGTTCGACGCCTGGCCGGCGAGCAGCGCATCATCGCGTTCCTTATCGGAGAACACGTAGTCATGCGCTGCGTTGGACCACTTGATGCGGTACAGCGGAGGGGCTGCCAGGTAGACGTAGCCGTGTTCGATCAGCGGGCGCATGAAGCGGAAGATCAGGGTTAGCAGCAGCGTGGTGATGTGCTGGCCGTCGACGTCAGCATCGGCCATCAGCACAATCTTGTGATAACGCAGCTTGGCCATGTCGAACTCTTCGCCGATGCCGGTGCCGAAGGCGGTGATCATCGCCTGCACTTCGGCATTGCCCAGCGCGCGGTCCAGGCGGGCACGCTCCACGTTCAGGATCTTGCCGCGCAGCGGCAGGATGGCCTGGGTGTGCGGGTCGCGTCCGCGCTTGGCCGAGCCGCCTGCGGAGTCACCCTCCACGATGAACACTTCGCACTCGGCAGGGTTCTTCGAGGAGCAGTCCGAGAGCTTGCCCGGCATGCCGAAGGATTCCATTGGCGACTTGCGGCGGGCGTTGTCGCGCGCCTTGCGGGCTGCCATGCGAGCTTGGGAGGCCAGCTGGGCCTTGCGGATAATGTCGCGGGCGACATTCGGGTTGCGCTCGAACCAGTCGCCCAGTTCCTCGTTGACTACACCCTGGACGAAGCCACGGGCCATCGAGTTGCCCAGTTTGGTTTTGGTCTGGCCTTCGAACTGCGGCTCGGAGAGCTTGACCGAGATGACCGCGGTCAAACCTTCACGGGCGTCTTCACCGGTGAGGTTGTCATCCTTTTCGCGCAGGATCTTGTTCTCGCGGGCGTAGCGGTTGAGCAGGCCGGTCAGGGCCGCGCGGAAGCCCTCTTCATGGGTACCACCCTCATGGGTGTTGATGGTGTTCGCGTAGGTGTGCACCGACTCGGCGTAGGCGCTGGTCCACTGCATCGCGATTTCCAAGCTGATCCCGCGGGCGGCGTCTTCGGATTCGAAGGCGATGACCTCGTCGTGAACCAGTTCGATCTTCTTGGCGGCATTCAGGTGCTTGACGTAGTCCAGCAGGCCGTCCTTGTACAGGTAGTCCACGGTGCGTGGCTTGACTACCTGGTTTTCGATTTCCTCTTCAACTTCAGCTTCAGGCTCGGCGTTGACCGGGGTGCGCTCATCGGTAAGCGTGATGCGCAGGCCCTTGTTCAGGAAGGCCATCTGCTGGAAGCGGGCGCGCAGCGTCTCGAAATCGAATTCGGTGGTCTCGAAGATCTCCGGATCCGGGTAGAAGGTCTGGCTGGTACCGGTCTTATCGGTCTCTTCGCCCTTGGCCAGCGGGCTGGTGGTGACACCACCATTGCTGAAGCCGATGCGCCATGCGTGGCCCTGGCGGCGCACGATGGTGTTGACCTTCTCGGACAGTGCATTCACCACGGAGATGCCCACACCGTGCAAACCACCGGAGACCGCATAGCCGCCGCCGCCGAACTTGCCGCCGGCGTGCAGGATGGTCATGACAACTTCTACGGTTGGCTTGCCCTCAGTGGGGTGGATGTCCACGGGAATACCGCGGCCGTTGTCTTCACAGCGCACGCCACCATCGGCCTGCAGCGTGACGTTGATGGTGTCGCAGTATCCCGCCAATGCCTCATCGACGGAGTTGTCGACAACTTCGTAGACCAAGTGGTGAAGGCCGCGAGGGCCAGTGGAACCGATGTACATGCCCGGGCGTTTACGTACCGCTTCGAGTCCTTCGAGGACGGTAATATCCTGGGCGCCATAGGTATGTTCGACTTTGGAAGTCATCGATTCCGCGGGAACTTGGCTTTCTGCCGGATCCTGCGGTGAAGCATTTTCAGTAGACACGGGTGCTACGAACTCCTCGAATTTGGCGCGCGATCACTTTCGGCACTCAGTGGAGCATCGCTAGTGATCATGGTCTGGAGGGACATCGCCGCAGGGCTTAACCCACAGCAAAGTCATTTCACTACCTCTAATTCTACCGCGTAGAGCAAAATAATCGGTGCTTCTGTGGCCTAAATCAGCCACATAAAGCTAGTAATTGACCTTCTGAGGCAGTTGTGGAGCTCAAGTGAGGGGGGATCCACCCTCCGGGTCCGTTAGCGCGCCATATGCCGTATCAGCAATCTTTACCCGTAGGTGTCTCGAGGACCCCTACCAGCAACCGAGCGCATCCCGTGCCGCCAGGAGGGAGCATTGGGGCCAAGCACCTTGAGCACCGTGACGATCCCGGGACCCAATTCAGCATCGAATTTTTTCAGAATGTCGTGGCTGAGTAGGCGCATTTGCGCTGCTCGTGCGGTCGTATCGCAACGCATAACCACTACCGTGTCCTCAAAGGACTCTGGTTTGCAGTGTTTCGCATTGTCCTCGCCGATGATGTCGGCCCACCGGCCGAGCACCGATCCCACGGCAAGTTGTGTATTCCAGCCGCGGGATTTGGACAAACGTGACACAACTTCGCCAATTGCGCGCGGGTCGCGAATTGCGCCTTCGGAAGATTCCGGCTTTTGTGCAGCGAATCCCCGACGGGAAGCTTGGCGTTTGCGGACCTTTTCCATTCGCGCTGCGTCAACGCGCCGTTCGCCACGTTCTTCAGCGAGCTTGCGCATCCGGTTCAGTAGCGCCTTGGCGGAATCGATCTCCGGATCAAAACGATGTTCATCTCGTTCTTCAGGTTCACGCATCGACGACCTGGCCAGGGGATACCTGGAAGAAATGCCCCTTCAGCGCTTCGGGGACATCTTCCACCACTGCGGCAGTGACCAAGACCTGCTCTGCGCCGGCGACGATATGCGCCAGCCGGTCACGGCGCGTAGTGTCTAGCTCGGCAAAAACATCGTCCAAGATCAGGATGGGTCCAGAGCCAGGACGAGGATCATCGTCACCAAATACTCGGTAGGCAGCCAGGCGAAGAGCCAGGGCGAAAGACCACGTTTCCCCGTGAGAGGCGTAGCCCTTGGCCGGTGTCGGGCCCAAAATTAGAGCAAGATCATCTCGGTGGGGACCGAACAACGAAATGCCCCGATCCAGTTCACGACCGCGGTTGGCCTCGATGCAGTTCAAAAGAAGGTCTTGGAGTTCTTCTTGGTTCAGGTCCTCCAGAGAGGTGACGGGAACGCTATTCTCGTCGCTTTCGCCTTCCAAGGACGAGCGATAAATTGCCTTCGCGTCTTTGGCTCCATCGGCAAGATCCGCATAGGCCGCCTGCATATATGGCCTGATCAGCATAAGAACGTCGAGGCGTCCGCGAATTAGTCGTGCGCCACAAGTTGCCAGCTGCAGGTCCCACGCCTTGAGAGTATTTTCTTGAGAGGCAGTGAGCTTGGATTTTCCGCGAATCGACTTCAACAATGCGTTGCGCTGTTTCACGATTCGTTCGTAGTCGTTTTTGGTTCCAGCTTCCACCGGATGCAGGGCTACGAGTAGTTCGTCTAAAAATTTTCGTCGGTGTGAAGGATCGCCTTTGACCAGAGCCAAGTCTTCCGGCGCAAACAACACGGTGCGGACCATGCCGAGAATTTCACGAGCGCGCACAGGATTAGCACGGTTGATTCGGGCTCGATTGAGCTTGCCGCTGGTGATCTCGACTTCTAGCGTTGAGGTTTGGCTTCCGCGATGCAAGGTGCCGCGGATGAGGGCCCGTTCAGCGCCAAAATTCAGCAGAGGAGCATCGTTGCTGACCCGATGGGAAGCTAGATTCGCCAAGTAGCCAATGGATTCAATGATGTTGGTTTTGCCGACACCATTGGGACCAATGAGCACATTAATGCCAGGAGCTAGGTGCACGTCGGCCTGCGCATACGAGCGGAAGCTCGTGAGTGAAAGCTGCGAAATATACACCGAGGTCCTGACAGAAACGAGGTGGTGGATGAATTATTCATCCACCACACAATTGGCTTAGTTCGAGTTTGGCAAGCGTACCGGCATGACCAGGTAACGGTATTGATCCTGATCAGCTTCGTCGAGCTTTTTCTGCCCGGTCAGCATTGCTGGCTTTGGTGCGCTGGTGAAGGAGAAGCGCACGAAGTCGGTGGTGAACGAGTTCAGACCTTCGGAAAGGAATGTCGGGTTGAAGGCAACCACGATATCTTCACCGCGCAAGGACGCAACAATAGCTTCTTCTGCCTGGGCATCTTCGCCGGTACCTGCATCCAGGGTCAGCTGACCGTCGGTGAATGCCATGCGTACAGGTGTATTGCGTTCAGCAACAACCGATACACGACGAACGGCTTCCATCAATTCACTGGTGCGCACCGTCGCGTGGATTGGGGTGTCGCTTGGGAACAGCGAGCGAATCTTTGGGTATTCGCCATTGATCAGCAGCGAGGTGGTGCGTCGGTTGGAAGTTTCGAAGCCAACCATGTCGCCCTTTTCGCTAATGGCCAGCTTCAGTTCACCAGCGCCCGAAAGCGTCTTGGCTACTTCACTCAAGGTTTTGGCCTTGATCAGGAACGAGGTCGAGATCTCCGAGGTGTTTGGAATCCAGTTCAATTCACGCAGTGCCAAGCGGTAGCGGTCCGTGGCAAGGAACGTGATCAGATCGTTTTCGATTTCAACCTTGATGCCGGTCAGCACAGGAAGAGTGTCATCCTTGGAGGCTGCGACGATGACCTGGGAAACTGCAGCAGAGAAAGCCTGGCCATCGATGGTGCCGGCAATTGCTGGAAGCTCCGGCAAGGTCGGGTATTCATCAACTGGCATGGTTGCCAAGTGGAAGCGCGAGCGGCCACAAGTCAACGAGATCTTTGACCCTTCGGTTTCCAGCGTCACCGTTGAATTTGGCAATGAGCGGGTGATCTCAGCCAAGAGTTTGCCTGAAACCAGGATCGATCCTTGCTCAGAGATATCTGCAGGGATCTCAATATGCGAGGAAATCTCATAGTCAAAGCCCTCGAGGCGAACTAGGCCTTCGTGCGTGGTGATCAAAATACCAGCCAGTACTGGTGAGGGTGGGCGTTGTGCCAAGGACCGGGCGGTCCAGGATACGGCTTCTGCCAATACATCCTTTTCAACGCTGAACTTCACGAAAAATCCGCCTTTCGGACACCCTTGAGTCTTAAGTCAGGCCAAGAAGGTTGTTCCCTCGCCAAGTTCTTAAGCATAGAGCAGGTAATTGCACGTTCTCTCCATTTTAATCTTGCCACGACCTGAAGATGCAAAGTCAGTCCTCAATCTCAATTGTTGATGAGGGCTGCAAGGACAAGATGTGAACAGGTTTGGCTCGAGGAAAAGGGAGTGGACTCGTTATTTGGATGAATAAGTGTTTAAAGGAGGAGTGTTAATAACCCCTGTTGATACTGTGGATAACCCCTAAAGCACCAGATCTGACGGCGATTGTGCATGTGAACAATCTGTGACTGAAACTGACACTGAGTTTCACCAACCTGTTGAAACTCAGTTCCACGATATTTAACGTCCACATGGAGGACCACCTTTATCCGCAGGTAGTCACCAGATCGTCCACAGATTTATCCACACCTGTGGTTTCTTGTTAATTAGTGCTCTCGCTGGCTCTGCTTAATGCGGTTCGTTAGCTCGGTGACTTGGTTAAAGATGGCTCGACGTTCTGCCATGAGCTCGCGGATCTTGCGATCTGCGTGAATCACCGTGGTGTGGTCACGTCCGCCAAGCTCGGCACCGATCTTTGGCAAAGACATGTCGGTAAGCTCACGCAACAAATACATCGCAATCTGACGAGCAGTGACCAAAGTACGAGTTCGCGACTTGCTATTGAGCTCATCAATGGACAGCCCAAAGTACTCGGCCGTTTGCTTGATAATCGTCGACGGAGTGATTTCTTGGGCGCCGTCTTCGCTGATCAAGTCCTTGAGTACGGTCTCGGCCAGGGCAAGGTCAACTGCCTGGTTATTCAAGGAAGCAAACGCGGTGACACGGATCAAAGCACCTTCGAGTTCGCGGATGTTGGTCGAGATGCGCGAAGCGATGTACTCCATAACATCGCCTGGAGCAGAAAGATTCTCCGCATCGGCCTTCTTGCGCAGAATCGCAATTCGCGTTTCGAGCTCTGGAGGCTGAATATCAGTGAGCAAACCCCACTCGAAACGAGAACGCATGCGATCTTCGAAGCCCTGAAGCTGCTTTGGCGGCAGATCCGAGGTGATCACAACCTGCTTGTTGTGGTTATGCAGCGCATTGAAGGTATGGAAGAACTCTTCCTGGGTGGCGTCCTTGTTAGCCAAGAACTGAATATCGTCAATGAGCAAGATGTCGACGTTGCGGTAAGTCTGCTTGAAACTTGCGCCCTCATCATCGCGAATGGAGTTGATGAAGTCGTTGGTGAATTCTTCTGAATTGACGTAGCGAACGCGAATGCCTTTGTAGAGGTGGCGCGCGTAGTGGCCGATTGCGTGGAGCAAGTGAGTCTTGCCCAACCCTGAATCACCGTAGATGAACAGCGGGTTGTAGGCCTTGGCGGGTGCTTCGGCCACGGCAACTGCTGCGGCATGAGCGAATCGGTTCGACGAACCAATCACGAAGGTATCGAAAATGTACTTCGGATTCAGTCGGCCGAACTCTTGAGAGTTAGATGGGGGAGTCGGCTGTGGTGCCGGCTGTGGACGTGGGCCTGGAGTTTCAGTCACTGCAGGAGCAACAGGTGCCGGCACAGTGGCCTCTGGAACTGCTTCATCCATTTCATCCGACAGTGACAGGTCAACGCTGACAGCACAACGAATGTCATCTTGGAATACTTCGCGCAGCGCCTCATCCAAAGGTTCACGTAACTGAGTCTGCAAAATGTCGCGGGTCAAATCATTAGGTACCGCCACGAGCAGTGTTGTGCCGATTAGTCCCTGAGGCTTGGCCAACGATACAAAGGCACGATAACGCGCCTTGACTCGATCATCGTCCTCGATCTTTCGAATTACCTGGCGCCAGGAGCTACCAATGCTATTGGTCTCGTCGCTGCTCACTAAGGGCGCCCCACTCTCGTCAAAAATGCAATGTTGGTCACACGAATCCTGTTTCCAAGGCTCGAAAACGCCGTTTTTTGGACGACGTCTCCATTGATTCTAGCGACCATCCACACAGTTATGCACAGCTCGGTGGAAAAAGTTGGCCGTTGAGGTGTGGAAAACGGGTTTTCCCTTGAAAATGTGCGTTTTAAGCTGGGAGATGACTAGCGCTTTCATGAAAATGTGTGAACTTTCTTTCCTTCTTTCAGGAAGTAATCCACAACTTTGGGGTAGATTATTCACAGGCCAACTGTTCCACAGAGGTTTGTTGGCGGTACTTTCGCGCCAATTTGACCTACGGCGCGCTTTTTTCTATTGTTATTCAGTCCTGTGTGCTTCATTTTGCGACTTGCTCATTTTTCGAAGAGCCCGCAAATAACGCACATTTTATAAAAAGTACGAGCGTCATCCTGTTGTTATCGAGCTAGCTAGTCAACGGGAAGAACGCATCATCTAGATCGTCTTGGAGTGTCACCGTGAGCAAGCGGACTTTTCAGCCTAACAACCGTCGTCGTTCAAAGAAGCACGGTTTCCGTCTTCGTATGCGTACCCGTGCAGGTCGTGCCATCCTTTCGGCACGTCGTGGCAAGGGCCGCACCGAACTCTCAGCATAAATTTGCTAATCAGCTGTTGGCTTCATGATTTCAACGAGCTCAACTAAAGAGCTGGTCCAAAAAACATGTTGCCAAAGAATCAGCGACTGCGCCTAGCGCAGGACCTTACAGCCACAGTACGTTCCGGCGTCCGAAGCGGACGCCGGAACGTCGTGCTATATGCACGCCGTCGTCAGACCAACGAGTTTGCCGGGGACCGGTTTGGATTCATAGTATCCAAGGCTGTAGGTATTGCCGTTAAAAGGAACCTCGCAAAACGACGGATGCGAGAAATCGCCCACGAGCTTCGGCGCGTAGATGGTGATATCGACATTGTCGTGCGGGCTCTTCCTGGCGCCGCGGAACTTTCGTGGGATGAACTTCGTTCCCAAATAAACGCATCATTTTCAGCTGCGTTACGGAAGCTCGAGGATCGCTGATGCGTAAGGATTCAGTTCCCCGGACTGGTGTTTTGTGGTTCATCATCGATATTCCACGCAACGCCGTCATCGGGTTGCTCAAGATTTACCGAAAAATCATCTCGCCGCTTTATGGCGATGTATGCCGATACTTTCCTAGCTGTTCTGCCTATGGGCTCGAAGCAGTGACTCAGCACGGCGTCATTAAGGGTGCCGGACTGACCACTTGGCGTATCCTTCGGTGCAATCCGTGGTCTCACGGAGGCGTCGATCATGTTCCTGAGGGACCAAGGATTTGGCCAGAAGGCAAACTGCCGAGGATCATAGTTCTGAATCATCCTGTGATTCCCGACGATGAAGACGCCGCGGATAGCGGCCGCAAGGAGCTCGACCACTGATGAACAACTTCCTAGACACGATATTGACTCCGTTTACATATGCGGTGTCGTGGGTTTTGTGGGCTTTCCACGAACTGTTCACCCGGATTGGGATGGATGAAGGGTCAGGCGTTACCTGGACCTTGTCGATCATCTTCCTTGTGTTGCTGATTCGTACCTTGCTGATTCCTGTTTTCGTCAAGCAGATTAAGTCCCAGCGTGCGATGCAGGCGCTTCAGCCTGACCTTCGCAAGCTGCAGGCTAAGTACAAGGGCAAGACCGACCAGATGTCGCGTCAGGCTATGGTTCAGGAACAGCAGGAGCTGTTCAAGAAGCACAAGACCAACCCGCTCTCGTCGTGCCTTCCACTGCTGATTCAGATGCCGTTCTTCTTTGCGCTGTTCCGCGTACTGAATAACGCTTCCCACGCCAGCGAGAACCATCAGGCCGTCGGTGCCCTGTCCGTTGACAACATTCGAAGCTTCGACAGTGCAGAGATCTTCGGTGCTCCGCTGTCCGAGACCTTCCTTGGCACCTTCAACTCGGGACACACCAACTGGGCCGTTGTCATCGTAGCCGTGATCATGATCCTCGCGATGATCGCTTCCCAGTTCTTTACTCAGCGTCAGCTGATGACCAAGAACATGAGCAAGGAGGCCCTCGAGGGTCCGTTCATGCAGCAGCAGAAGATGATGCTCTACATCCTGCCGTTGGTCTTCGGTATCGGTGGTATCAACTTCCCTATTGGTGTTCTGATTTACTGGACCGCAACCAACCTGTGGACCTTGTGCCAGCAGTTCTGGGTTATCCGTAACAACCCAACCCCAGGTTCCCAGGCAGAGCGCGAACTGAATGCTCGCCGTGCCGCCAAGGGCCTGCCCCCAGTTGGCGTAAAGAAGGAAGATGCAGCCGCTGCTGCCGAAGAGGCTGCCCTCCAGGCTGCCAAGGGCCAGCGTGAACAGCCAAAGCGTAACAACCGTCGGAAGAAGAAGTAGCGATGACTGCAACTGAGAATATCGACGCACCAGAGCTGGAAGCTCAGATCGATGAAGAGCAAGAGGTCCTAGACGAGGGTGAAGTCGCTGCGGACTACCTCGAGGAACTTCTTGATATTGCCGATCTTGACGGCGACATTGATATTGAAATCCGCGGTGGCCGTACCTACATCTCCATCGTGACCGAGGACGATGACACCTCACTGGATAGCTTGGTGGGGGATAGCGGAGAGGTTCTCGACGCTCTGCAGGAATTGACCCGTTTGGCAGTTCTTACTGCTACCGGTGAACGTTCACGCTTGATTCTGGACATCGCAGGTTACCGTACTGATCGTGCTGAGCAGCTTAAGAAGCTGGCCGAAAACGCCATCTCCAGCGCTCGCGAAACCGGCGAAAAAGTCCATCTCGAACCAATGAGCGCATACGAGCGCAAGCTTGTGCATGACGTGATTGCCGAGGCAGGATTGCATTCGGAATCCGAAGGCGAATCAACTCGACGCCATATCGTTATTTCGGTATTGGACAGCTAAGCAACAATACGCGCAAGCGTGCTGATCGACCTAAAGGACCAAGACCATGACTGAGGATCTCAGCCTAACTGCAGAAGAGACCCTGGCCGCCGAAAAGATCTTCGGTGACCGCCTGGATCTAGCCAAGCGCTACGTTCAGCACCTGGCTACCTCAGGCATCGAGCGTGGACTTCTTGGTCCTCGTGAGGTTCCACGCCTGTGGTCCCGCCATGTGCTCAACTGCGCGGTGATTGAGTCGGTCATGGAACATGACGTTGAGGTGGCCGACGTAGGCTCCGGAGCAGGCCTCCCAGGGCTTTGCCTCGCTATCGCCCGCCCTGACTTGAAGCTCACCCTGATTGAACCACTGGAACGCCGCTGCATCTGGCTTTCCGAAGTGATCGATGACCTTGGTCTCGATAACGTGACTGTTATGCGTGGCCGCGCAGAGCAGATGGTTGATTCGGTAAACGCCCGGTATGTGACCGCACGCGCCGTATCGGCGCTGACCAGTCTGGCGGGCCTGACGATTCCGCTGCTGCACGGCCAGGGCGAACTCATCGCTATCAAGGGCCGCTCAGCTGCTGAAGAGATCGATAAGGCTTCGAAGGCCATCCGTAAGCTTGGCGGTAAGGAAACTGAAGTCTTGACTGTTGGTGAAGACTTCCTCGCAGAGCCGACTACGGTGGTTCGTATTAAGGTTGGCTAGCCCAACGCGATAGTCTGTTAACTAGTTCTGGGTGTACCTGTGATGTCATTTGCGGAGTTCTGCCAAATGAAATTGTTTAGCAATCCCAATAACTTGTTTTGAATGTTTCACGTGAAACATTGTCGGTGTGGCCATCAATATAGGCTTCACTAATTCACGAGGAGGAGTTTTACCTGTGTCCAAGACTAAGAGCTCGTCGGATAGTGCTTTTGACTTCAGTGACTCGTCCTCACCGCTGGCTACGCAGATAGCTAGTGAGCATCGTCGTCGTGAAGCGTTGGAGGACCGTACGGTGCCAGCTCCCGAGAAGACTCGCTATTTCACAATCTCAAACCAAAAGGGTGGCGTCGGTAAGACCACCACCACGGTTAACCTTGCTGCCGCTTTGGCCAAGGGTGGACTGAACGTTTTGGTCATTGACATTGACCCGCAGGGCAACGCCTCAACCGCTTTGGGAATTGAACATCATTCCGAAGTGGACAGCATTTACGATGTGCTTATCAACGATCTTCCCTTGTCTGACGTTGTGGCCACGTGCCCGGACCTGCCAACATTGCAAGTTGCTCCGGCTACTATTCATTTAGCGGGTGCGGAGATCGAGCTCGTTTCGTTGGTTGCTCGCGAACAGCGCCTACAGCGTGCCTTGGACGATTATGCACGTACACGCCAGCGTGAGGGACTGCCACGCCTTGATTACGTCTTCATCGATTGCCCGCCAAGCCTAGGACTCCTCACCGTCAATGCCTTTGTGGCTGCCCGTGAGGTGCTGATCCCTATCCAGTGCGAGTACTACGCTCTCGAAGGTTTGAGCCAGCTTTTGAAGAACATTGAGATGATTCAGAAACATCTGAATTCCAAGCTCACTGTTTCCACGATCTTGCTGACCATGTACGACGGTCGCACTAACCTGGCCGCTCAGGTTGCCAATGAAGTGCGAGAGCATTTCCCTGAGCAAGTACTTAGTGCAGTCATTCCGCGTTCGGTACGAATCTCTGAAGCTCCAAGCTACCAGCAGACCGTGATCACCTATGATCCAAACTCGACTGGCGCTCTTTCATACACGGAAGCAGCTTATGAAATGGCCGAGCGAGGCGCCTAGGTTCGGTGCAGCTATTCTCAGCTAAAATTCCTGAGTTTTCATAGGAAAATCGTTGTTTTAGTCGGCATAAGTTTGATGCCTAGAATGGTGAGCAACACCTGCACTAACTTTCAGTAAGCATCCCCGGTTCAATGTCTAAAAACAGTAGACTAGTCTCGGGCTGAATGTTCGGACGAAAGGGCGTGCAATTATCATGGCAGAGAAGAAGCGTGGATTAGGTAGGGGACTGGGAGCACTGATTTCCAGTTCACCGGTAACTGAGGCAACTGAAGAATCTGCCAATGTTTCACGTGAAACAAACTTGCCTGAGGCTAAGACGGTCACTAGCAAAACCAAGTCATCACGCCCCGTGGATATGTTCTTTGAACCAGGGCGCAAGTCTTCAACGGCGAAGCCTGCAACGTCTGCGTCCAAGACAACAAAGCGCCCTCGAGCAACCATGCCCGGCTTGAACACAACCCTTACTTCGAAGCCGGCACCGATTCAAGAATCGGACGATAAGCCGGAAGATTCACATAAGTCAACGAAGGAAACGTTGACGAAGAGCGCTAAACCAGTTTCTTCACTTGAAAACACCACAGAACTTGTTGAAGTTCCTGGTGCACAGTTTGCGGAACTTGATGTAACGCTGATCCATCCGAACCGTAAGCAGCCCCGAACCAATTTCGATCAGGAACACATGGATGAGCTCATCCATTCCATCCGAGAGATTGGTTTACTGCAGCCTATTGTGGTTCGGCCATCGCGCGAACCTGATGACGCACCCTATGAACTCGTTATGGGTGAACGTCGTTGGCGTGCGACGCAAGCAGCTGGTCTAGAAACGATTCCAGCGATAATTCGTGATACCCAGGATACAGACCTTCTACGCGATGCTTTACTTGAAAACCTGCACCGCTCGCAGCTGAATCCATTGGAAGAAGCCGCGGCCTACCAGCAGCTTCTAGAGGAATTCAACTGCACTCAAGAGGTACTTTCCGATCGTATTGGCCGCTCAAGGTCACAGATCTCGAACACGATTCGACTCATGAAGCTTCCCCCGCTGGTACAACGCCGCGTGGCTGCCGGTGTGCTCTCTGCTGGTCATGCCCGCGCACTATTGGGTCTGTCGAATAACGAAGCGATCGAGCAGCTGGCTCAGCGTATTATCAATGAAGGCCTCTCGGTGCGCGCAACTGAAGAAGCTGTAGCGTTGAGCGATGACAAACCAAAGAAACCTGCTAAAAAGGCTAGAGAGACCCAGCGAAACGAACGCTTAGATTTCTTGGCTACGTCGTTGGCGGACCGCCTAGATACCAATGTAAAGATTCAGTTGGGGAGTCGCAAGGGCAGGGTGAGCATTGAGTTCGCTTCGGTTGAGGATTTGAACCGGATCATGCAGGTCATTGACCCAAACATAAATCAGTAGGTGCCTGAGAAAGGGCGTATGTTTCACGTGAAACATACGCCCTTTCTGCGTTTTTGGTGTTTCACGTGAAACTGCAGACTTCCGGCAGTAACGCATTATTGGTTTTATGAGAGTTACCCGATCTAAGCGTGCGTTCGGCGACCTCGACGGATAACGTGCCCCCTTTATCGGTATAGTATGCACGCCAATAGCTCGGGCCAGTATCCACTCTCAGGCTTTATACTCCTTACGTTGGGGGCTGCAGGGCTCTCCTGCGGGCTCAACGACCTACAAGTTACGGGGAGTGGAGCGAACGGCCAGTACCGCGATTCCGATACCCTCTGAGGGGTGTAAATAGTTTTCCTCACTTGCGTAGCAGGCGATGGCTATTCCTGGCCCATGTTTCACGTGAAACAACGATCCATTCGAAGGTCGGTTATCAAACTCAAGTCACTTGGACGAAGAACCCTCCTGGTAGATAGGGCTGGCGGAGGCCGATTGTGAGATGTCAGAGGTCGGGATATCACGCTAGTTCCCCGAACTGCCCAACGTCTATGGCTCAGCGTCGAAGCCATCTTTGCCGTGGAAACGGACTTGGATTCCTAAGTAACGACAGTAGGCCAAGGTGACTGAATGTCGCTGTTCCGTGGGACCGTTGCATCTTGGCACATTTCAAGCAATTCCAGGATCCCTCTGAGGAATAGGTTCGTGTGGACCACGAGTTCCAACCAAGAAGACATTGCACGTCCATTGCATTGCGCGCGACACCGTGAGCTCTACATGGGACTTTGTGGCACCATGGGAATCCTAGAGGGCATTGTGCGGCTTCATTGGGCACCCTCTGGAACCTGTAAGAAATGCCCGCTACGAGTGCGTCCGTGTACTTCTGCAACGCACGTTTGGATGGATCCCTGATGCGCGGGTAGTAGATCCACATTGATAAATTCAATCGCACAAGTAGCCCAAGGACGTCAGGGTGGTCGTCGCATCCAGATGATCCACGAACTCGGAAAAGAAGCGCAAACTCCGATCTGTTTTCTCTAGTCGGATATTCTCGGCGGATCAGAAGAATCTATCTCTTCGCAGTGCTCGCCACGACTTTATCGTCGTTTCGAATCTCATAACGCGCTGATATTCTTCAGACGGCAAGTCCCGACCTTTTCGGGGAGGGCATTAAGACAACGAGATTTGAGAAGTTTCCACGAACTTGATCCGGGGAACGGAACCATCTACGGACAGCCGTCCAAGGTGGTGCCGATTGAATCGGAGGTCACCGGTTCGTTGGAGAATGGCCTGAAACTAACACCGTCGAGTGGAAACAAAAAATTGGCTGATTGAGATTCATCTATATTGTGTACTAGAGCCATCGGCCGAAAGCGGCGATGCTCGATCACAGGGCTACTCCATATTTCCTGCAAGAACCATCCAAAATGACCTCAAACGCATTTGCGCTTACGCTGATTCGAAATCAGGCGAAAGGCCTTCCGAGAACCTTCCACCAACCGAGTAGGTACAAGTAGGACATTCGGTACTGTCGGTCTAAAAAAATTAATGGATCACGAGGCAATGATTAGGTTTGGGCGTTGATACAAGTCACCGGAGTGAAGGGACTGTTGGATCAGCTAATCCTGTTCGTTATTGCAGATGCCATGCTTTCTCAAGAGACCGTCCTCGCCTAGGTATGCACGTCTATATGTCGTTCAAAAACGATTCGTTAGCGCCAGTTGCAGTGCCAGGATTGCGCTAGAAGAACAGGCCACCTTATGGGGGAGGACGTGCATAGATTCATTCTTGGCAGCGATCTTGCCAACAGAACGCCGCTGAATCGTTCATGGAGGGGATACCCGGTTCGGTTGCCTCTGGAAGTGAATCGCAATCTTGTGGCTCTGCGCCAGAATATCGTTGACTCTAAAGCGTCCGAAATTCCAGTCCGCGGTAACAGTGTTGTTAGTTCAGCAATGATTTCTCCGTGGATCTTTATGCTGGGATGTCCAGGGTAACTGAAAAATGAGCCTTGACTGTCAAATGAATTTTCCCCGTCGGGCAGGATTTACTCTAGAAGTTTGGTGCTGGCGGTTTGTTGAGACTGTCTCGCATCGAACGAAGACCTAGACATGGCCTCAACAGAAGTTGGCCGTAGGGCCATCTTGCCTAGATATGACAACGAGCCTACGTCCTTTGATGAAGGGTCACAGCGTCATTCTTCTGACTTGTGGGGGAGGAGCGTACGGCTGAATCGCCACGAGGATAGTTCCAGCGGTGAAACCAGCAACGAGTGGCCCCGAAGCGCTATGCCATGCGGCGACGGATATTCAACTGACAAGTGGGACTCTGATGAGCAGTAGTCCAATCAGGCACTTGAGTGGTTCATCTTGAGGTTCACAGTTCACGGTCATCAAGTTTGGGGAATTTGGCAGTTCATGCAGACGCTATCAGATTGGGGAACGAGGTCAGAGGAACTGCCGGAAACCGATCATAAAGACTGACATCTTATCGTCTTGAGTGGATCGTTCCTTGAACCAACCGTGGAACTTAGAACTAGTTCGTGTTTCACGTGAAACATCGAAGTCACTGGCTGAACTTTGGCGACCTACAACAGTTCATTACTGACTGTTTCACGTGAAACATAAACTCGCCCGGAGATAGATTGAGCATTCCGAGGCGAGGAATCTGGGCCCTAACCAAGGTGGCTGTTTGTCCGTGAGTCAATGATTCTACTGATTGTTAGTGTTTCATCATCAGTTTCCAAATGCATGGTTTCGCAAGCAGCGCTCGGCAACGAGGGAGTGGATATTGCTCAACCTTGCGGTGCACTTGAAGCGGAGGGGCCTCTTGATCAATCCGCCATGGTTGCCTGGTGATACTGGCTTTTACGGGCGGCGAAAACTCCAGCCTGGAAGACTGCGTTCTAACGCTGGGACGAGCGATGGTTCTATACGAAATAATTAGTTGACGCTGATTCACCTGTTGTTTCGCCTCAGCTACTGGCATTACCCGGCGCGCTCGGCTGAGAACCCAAGGATAAGTTTCTACAGGGAGCGAACGGTGAAGGATGCGGGTACAACCTGGATGCACGAACTGTTCTCAACCGTTTGATTCTCATGAGACGCGTACAAGGAGCAAAGATGCTGGTACTGAATATCGACTGCACACCCATGCTCAACGATCAAGCTGGAGAAGCCTCACAGGGGCCGTTGAGAGCTCCTAAAGGAGGCAATCGTGTGTGGGGCTGGAATTAGATCCCGCAGGCCATCCTACGAGGTCTCAGGGCAGATATAGGGCCCTAAGGCCCCTCAATCTTGTAGCCGGATGGATACTTGTCGAAGCGTGAAGTCGATTGCCGGTCTAACCGAGACGGGGACTAAGCAGCGAAGCTACCGCAGATCTCACGGTGAATCCGCGAGATCCTAAGACGATGCCTACAGGGCAGAAACTAATCGCCCTAGATTGACTAAGCAAGCAGGACGAAATCCAGACCAGCACCTGTGCTATCGAGGGCGTCAAATGATGTGCTCTAGTCTCAGTGCCAAATGTGGGAACCTAGTCGCATTCCTCGTGGATCCGGAAGCACTCCACCAATTGGGGAGGCAACGATGAAAAGTGCCGGCCCTGAAAGTGCTCGTCACAAAAATTCGAGAACAGCGAAGGACTGATCAGTCGCCACAACTGACAGCATTCGTGCTCGAAAGTAGGCGTTAGGGGAGCGGCTTCCCGTTGAAACAACTTCTTCGGTCAGAGATGTCGGGGGGGCTGAAATCAGTTCAACCCTTGCACGCCGTTTCGCCATCGCCACCTAGTCATCGATACGGCCACGCAAATGAACCGTGTGGTTCAGGGTTTGCTCGAAAACGTCATTGGGCTTATCTCGACGAGACAACTCGACTCCATATCGATCGGTTATGGCAACGCGGCAGCGGCACAATGATTCAATTCCGGCAGTATTGTCATTGAACTGCATGTTGGATTTTGACTCGGTAATCCCATCCTTATGAGCTCATGTCTGCATTCGATGTATGCGGCGATGCCGATAATGAAGCAGGGTCGAAGGATTGGTGCATGAGAGCGGAGCTCGCAAACCCGAAAACTATTGAGTAAGAAACTCTCAACATGTCGTACTCCAAGCTCTTAGAATTGACGAGCTCATCGCACTGCTGGTTTGAGCAATCAACATTCTTAGGGGATAGGCAGTACTTGGGGGAGATGTAGATCGGAAAGTTTCCGCAGATGCTGCAGGAGGTAGTGATGCACGTCGTGGGTACATTTGGTCGGCGGCAAGCCTTGGCAGTACTGTGTGCGAGCAAGGCTAGTGACACCGCTCGAGAAAAGGACGAGATGTCTCGTGTTCCAAGGTTGAAACGTCTTGGTGTGATCATCGGTCATTAATGGACAGCGAACTCATTGTGGGCAGGGCAGTCTGCGTCGGTGAAGCTATCGTTCATATCTACCCAATGCCTATGTTTATGAACTTTCGTAGAAGGAGCCGAACCGGCCCCTTCGAGAGCCTCTTTTATTTGCCTAAGCGGATTGTAATTAGCATCTTGGCAAAGAAGAGTCCTTGAGCGCAGGTGAGGATGTCGAACATTAGCGTCGAACCATCTAATGACTCAAAAAATTCTTTCAGGATTCAAAAACAAATGAATACAGTTTCAAATCTCACTATCTTGCCCAGATCTGATTCAGAGTCACCGTCTGCTTAGGCCCTATCCCAGTTAGAGTCTGCGAAGGCCTCAAGACATAGAAAAAGGGGACCAGCCTACGGCCGGTCCCCTTACTCAGGTCTTGAGTAAGACTTACAGGTAATCTGCGAAGTCCTTCTCGATGACAGCCTTTGGCTTGGCCCCGATCGAGGTAGCAACGTGCTCGCCACCCTTGAAGACGTAAACGGCTGGGATGCTGGTGATGCCGTACTTGGCGGCGATGCCCTGGTTTTCGTCAACGTTGACCTTGACGACGTCTACCTTGGCAGCGTGCTCTTCAGCGATCTGATCCAAAACTGGACCAAGCTGACGGCAAGGGCCGCACCACTCTGCCCAGAAATCGACGATGACTGGCTTTTCGGCATCCAGAACTTCGCTCTGGAAGGTTGCTTCAGTTACTGCTTTTGCGTTGCTCATATGAGACAACCCCTTTCTGAGAAATCTAATTAGACGGTTGCTACAGACTCGTTCACGTTGGCTAGGTAGTGCTCCACGTCCTGTGCAGCAGCGCAGCCGGAAGCAGCTGCGGTGATTGCCTGACGGTAGGTGGAATCAATGACATCACCGGCGGCAAATACGCCTGGCAGCGACGTCTTCGAGGTGCGTCCTTCGACGGCAATGGTGCCCTCGGAAGTCAGCTCGAGCTGATCCTTGACGAGATCAACACGTGGGTCGTTGCCAATTGCAACGAAGATGCCGGTGACATCCAAGGTGCTCTTGGCACCGTTGGTGAGGTTGTTTAGCTCGATGCTCTGAACCTTGTCTTCACCGTTGATGCCCACTACCTCGGAGTCCCACACGAAATCGATTTTCTCGTGGGCCAGCGCGCGGTCAGCCATGATCTTGGACGCACGCAGCTCGCTACGGCGGTGCACAACGGTGACCTTGGCAGCAAACTTGGTCAGGAACAGTGCCTCTTCCATGGCTGAGTCGCCACCGCCGATCACGGCGATGTTCTGTTCACGGAAGAAGAAACCGTCGCAGGTTGCACACCAGGAGACACCATGGCCGGAGAGGCGCTTCTCGTCTTCCAAGCCCAGCTCGCGGTAGGCGGAGCCGGTGGAAATGATGACGCTACGGGCACGGTAGGTGGTGCCATCAGCCAGTGAGAGGGTCTTGATGTCGGTTGTGAGGTCCATCGCAGTGACATCATCGAAGAGGATCTCGGCACCAAAGCGCTCGGCCTGCTTCTGCATGTTGTCCATCAGGTCTGGGCCCATGATTCCCTCGGGGAACCCTGGGAAGTTTTCCACGTCCGTGGTGTTCATCAGTTCGCCGCCGGCGGTGACCGAACCGGCAATGACCAGTGGTTTCAGGTTCGCACGCGCGGTGTAAATCGCAGCGGTATAACCCGACGGGCCGGAGCCGACGATGATTACGTCGCGGATTTCGTCGTTCTGTGCTGAAGTCACGGGGGTAGAACCCTTTCGTCCTAATAGTGCGAGGTGGATAGCGAGGCTTAACCTCACTATCCACCTCAACGCATGGCTTTGCTAAAAAATTCCGCTTCTATTACTTGGCGGAGAACTCACCGATTTGCAGGCCGTAAGGGCGCGATTCATTGCCACCCGAAGCCTTGCGTGGCAGGTCGGTGACATTAAGGAAGACGTATGAGCCTTCCATCGAATCCTTGTCGCCGTCCTTCACGGTTACGGAAACCGATGGGCCGGAGAAGGAGCCCTTGGCAACGGACTTTGCGTCACCTAGATCGTCGGAATCGCCGATCAGGATCTCGTAGTCGCCGCCGGTGGCGTTCAGGCCATCCAGGTTGACCTCGGAGATCGCCGACTTGTCCTTGAGCTCAAGGATGAAGACCATGTTCGAAGCGAAGCCACCGAAGTTACTGGTGGTGTAGGTGTACGTGTTGTACGAGCTGGAGGCGTTGCCGTCGATCATATCTGGCAGGTTGCCGTCGGTTTCCGCGTTCAGCTGTTGATTGCCCGGAACCAGACGTGAAACGTCGGAAATTTCAGGCTTCGGCAGAGCCGGCTCGGTGGATTCCTCGGCCTTGTCGGTCGGTGCAGGCTGCGAGGCTTCGGTCTTCTTACCCGAATCGTCAGCGGTGGTGTTCTTGTCACCGCCGAGGAAGTTGAAGGCGAAGACCACGGCGAGGATCAGGACGATGAGCAGAACCGCACCAACTAGCAGGCGGGTGCCCTTGGAGCTATTCTCTTCTTCCCCATCAGCGATGGGAGCTGCGGCGCCTTGGGCAGGTACGTTCTTGGCAGCTGCCGGGAAGGTTGATGCCTTGGCGGCTGCTACTGCGGCTCCGGCCGCGCCAGCTGCTGCTGCCGCGCCAGCTGCTGCTGCCGCGCCAGCTGCTGCTGCCGCACCGGCGGCTACCGCGCCACCCTTCTTCTTGGCAGGCTTCTGTTCTTCGTCAGCTGGCTTTTGCTGAGCTTCAGGCTTCTTCTGCGAGGATTCGCCCTGAGGCTGCTCGGATTTGGCTGAGGTTGGCGCATCACCCTTGGACTGGGCCGCGGCAGCAAGGGCCGCGGTGGCGGTGACATTTGGTTCGTCAGCGTCGTCATCCACGCGGGAAACCGTTGGCTGACCTACGGTAGCTGGCTGATCGGTGGATGCCACCGGAGTCGCAGAGGTGGCAGGAACCTGCTCGTTAGGGGCAGTCTGGTCAAACTGCTGCTTCTCGCTTTGGTCCTGGTTCTTCTTGCCGAAGCGGTTCTTCAGGCCGGCCAGACCGCTGGAGAAGGCGGTGCCGAGCTTGTTCTGGTGCTCAGGCTCCTGATCGCCGTACTGCAGCTGGTTGTAGTACTGGCCGTCGTCCTCATAAGTTTCAGGCACCGACTGACGGGACTCGCCGAAGATCTCGGTGCCCAAAGTGTCGGTGAAGAAAGGTTCTACGTAGGGTGCCTCATCAGATTCCAGCACCAGATCCAACAGGTCGGAGGAACGCGCCACGTTGGCAACGAGGTAGGTCTGGTTGGCGTCGGTGATGCCAAGGTCCAGAACCTGGACGTTGGAGGCTCGCTCGCCCATGGCGATCTCGCGGGCACTGGCGGCAAGCTGCGGGGAATTCTCGGTCGAAGCCACCATGATGCTGACGGATCGGTTCAGTACCTGGTCAATGCCACCGAGTACCAAGTCACCTTCAGCTGACGAAAGGACAGTCTCAGTGACCTGGTAGCGGCCGCTGAGGACAGAGCCGACATCGATTGGCTGCGACACGTGCATCTCCAAGGGTTGATTGTTCTTCGGTAGCAGTGCAGAGACCGCCACCTGTCATGTTACCTGTCGGTGCAGTCTAAATGGCGCCAATTTGCCCATTATCACTAGCAAGTTTCAGAGGATTTTCAGCTCTTGAATCCGGGGATTCTACGCAGGATCGGACCGAGGAAGCCTTGAAGCTCCGGGACCTTAGTTTTGTGCAGCAATCCGATGTAGATCACGCCCATGGTGCCGGCCACCAGAATGATCGAAATTATGGCGTTGATCAGCGAGCTATAGGCGAAGCCGAAGCTGAATCCGCCCAGCAACCAGAGCACCAGGCAGCCTGCGGCACCGGAAATCGTTGCCATCCACCCCACGCGAACATAGGTATCGATCACCGAGGTGACACCGTAGCTTCCGTAGCGGCGCTTGACCAGATAATGGGTGCCGATGCAGGCGAGTACATTGGTCAGGCCGTAGATGAATGCGATGGCCGCAGCGATGTGCATCGGATCGATCAATGCGGCGGCCGAGAAGGCCAGAACCAGGCCTAGGGCCGCTGTGGCGGACTGGATTAGCATCGGGGTGCGGGTGTCTTCCTCGGCATAAAACACGCGCAGCATGAAGAACTGCAGGGACTTGAATGGCAGTCCCAAAGCGGTCAGAACCAGAAGCTGACCCAGTGCCCCGGCGGCCTGAGCGGCGTTTTGAGAAGAACCGGCAAAGAGGCGTCCCAAGGGGCCGGCCAGCACAATGAAGACGATGGTGCAGAAGACGATGGGGATGGCCGTGGAGCGCATGCCACGGTTGAGCAGTTGGCCGATATCGGAGGCGCGCTTCTCGGTGAAGGCTCGGGCGAAGTCGTTGAACAGCACCGTGGCCACGGTTAGGGCGAACAGCGAATGGGGCAGGACGGTGATCAGCTGGGAGGTGTTCAGCGCATATTCACCAGCGACTGAGGCGGCCTGTTCGGCCGGCATTTGCGCGCGAGCCGCGGTCGCCCCGGAGACGATCTTGGAGTAGAGCAATGAGGAAAGATTGCCGATGACCATGGCGGCCAGGGTCCAGATCGCCAACTTGCCCACGTGGCGCAGGCCCATGCCACGCCAGCCAAAGTCGACGGTGAGCTTCAACCCGACCTTTTTCAGTGGCCAGAACAGCACCAAGGACTGCATGACGATGCCCAGGGTTGCCCCGCCGGCGAGCCATATAGTCTTTGCGGTACTCCACTGCTCCATCGGATCACCCGAGCTGTAGGCACCGAAAGTGATGATGAACGCGCCGATGACCAGCAACTGGATGATGTTGTTGATGGCCGGTGCCCACAGGAAGGCGGCAAATCGTCCGTTGGCGTTGAGCACCTGGCCGAGTACTGCGTAGAGCCCGTAGAAGAAGATCTGCGGCAGCGACCAGTACGCGAAGGCGGTGCCGAGCACGATCATCGGTTCGGACCAGTTATTGGTCAACGCCGTGATCAGTGGCTTGGCTGCCAAGGTGAGGATCAGGGTGAGGATGCCCATCACCACCACGGTCAGCGAAATCAGTTTCGAGGTATACGCAGACCCGCGGTCCTTGGCCTTGGAAGCCTTGATCAGTTGCGGAATCAACACCACGTTGAACACGCCACCGGCCAGCAGCATGTAGATGATGGTCGGAATGACGTTGGCTTTTTCAAAGATGTCAGCCACCGAGGTTACCGAACCGATGGCCATGGCCAGCAGCGCTGTGCGGACAAATCCGAGCAGGCGCGAAACCAAGGTGCCCGAGGCCATCAGTGCATAAATCTTGGAGCGTGACCTGCCCTGCTGATGATGCAGCTCCACGGGAGGTTCAGCGACTTGGTCCATGGCTCCGGTCAAAGGCTGCTGATCGGAGCCGGTGGGTGAATTAGGAACCTGAGTCATGCTTTGTGAGAACCTCGCGTGCCAGATCAGCGATCCGGCGCTCATTGGGGAAGGACAGGCGTTTGCCGAGGGCGTCCAGGGGCACCCACGCGACATCGACGGCTTCGTGATCGGGATCGTTCTCGATCGTCAGATGCCCGCCGGTGGCTTCCAACAGGAAATGGTGCACGGTTTTGTGCACCCGGTAGTTTGTCACGGTGAACCAGTAGTCGACCGAACCCAAGGGAGCGAGGATTCGTCCACCGATGCCGGTTTCTTCCTCGATTTCGCGGATGGCGGCTTCCTCGTTGGATTCAATACCCTCAGGATGTCCCTTGGGCAGGCACCATTCCAGACGGCCTCCACGGTTATACCGGGCGATAATCGCTACTGGCAGTTGCGGGGCGTTGAAGTCGATGACAATGCCGCCAGAAGAGACTTCTTCCACTGTCGGCAAGCTTGTATGACCGCCAGTTGCCTGCGCGCGAGCCATTGACGCAGTCAATGGAGTGCGCTTAGGGGCAGATGGGATCGGTCGGTTCATGAATCCACTCTATCGAGAAAGTGGCCACCTTCGCTTTATCGACGTGGACAAGTAAGTTATCTCGCAAGCTAATTCGGTGCATTTTCAAGCATTTCACCCAGATTTCTGGCACGCTTAAGTAACTATGCATGCACTTCCCTCACCTGACGCGTTGCGTCAAATCCTGCCCTCGGTCATTTTCGACTTGGCCGACCGCTTCGTCTCGGCAGGCCATGAGCTGTCCCTGGTGGGTGGACCGGTTCGAGATCTCTATCTGGGTCGGGTTTCTCCGGACCTTGACTTCACCACGAGCGCACGCCCTGAAGAAACCATCAAGGTGATTTCCGGATGGGCCGACAATGTCTGGGATGTGGGACGCGAGTTCGGAACCATCGCGCTGAAAAAGGGTGAGCATACCTTAGAAGTCACCACCTATCGCGCTGATGCCTATGACAAGGAATCGCGCAAGCCGATCGTCGCCTTCGGCGATAATCTGCATGATGACCTGTTCCGCCGCGACTTCACCATGAATTCCATGGCCTTGCTTTTGCCGGACCTTGAACTTGTTGACCCCTTTGATGGCGTTTCATCCTTGAAGGATCAGTCGATTCGCACCCCGGGGGCTCCGGACGTTTCCTTCTCCGATGATCCATTGCGCATGATGCGTGCCGCTCGTTTTGCTTCGCAGCTGAAAATTGAAGTCAGCGCCGAGGTGCGTAAGGCGATGAGCGAAATGACTGAGCGAATCGACATCATTTCTGCCGAGCGTGTGCGTGATGAGCTGGTCAAGCTGATTAACGGTGCAGATCCTCGAGCGGGCATCAACCTGCTCGTCAGCACCGGCCTGGCTGATAAGGTCCTGCCGGAAGTTTCCGCCCTGCAACTGGAAATTGACGAGCACCACCGCCACAAGGACGTCTACCAGCATTCACTCACGGTGCTCGAGCAGGCTGTCGCTTTGGAAACCGATGGGGATGGGCCGGTTCCAGGACCTAACTTTGTGTTGCGCTTTGCCGCATTGATGCATGACATTGGCAAGCCGGCAACGCGAAAGTTTGAGCCTAGCGGCGCAGTGTCCTTCCGCCATCACGACATGGTCGGCTCCAAACTGGTCAAGGCCCGCATGCGAGCTTTGCGCTTTGATAAGGAGACCACCAAGGCAGTAGCTCGCCTCGTGGAATTGCACATGCGCTTCTACGGCTATGGGGACGCTGGATGGACCGATTCGGCAGTGCGCCGATATGTCACGGACGCTGGGGACTTGCTCGAGCACCTCCATCGCTTGACCCGGTCGGATGTCACAACGCGCAATCGCAAGAAGGCCGACCGACTGGCCTTTGCCTACGATGACCTCGAAGCGCGCATTGCCCAGATCGCGGAACAAGAAGAGCTCAAATCCATTCGCCCGGATTTGGATGGTCAGCAGATTATGGCCATTTTGGGAATCAAGCCGGGTCCTGTGGTTGGTCGCGCTTATAACTTCCTTCTTGAGTTGCGTTTGGATGAGGGGCCGCTGGGAGAAGAGGCGGCCGTCGAGCAGCTTCGAGCTTGGTGGAAAGATCAACCCGAAGCTCAGAAAGCTATTACTGAAGAGTAACCGCTGACATGAGAAGAGTGCAGTAACAATGCCTGGTACCACCGCGGTGCCAGGCATTTTTGCACCGCAAAAAAAGTTCTTAAACTTTTTGACTTAATTAGTGGCGCACCGAGCATGATCCATGTAAGCTGAATACTGTGATTGGGAAGTCTCAATGAGACTTGCGGATCGATGAAACTTATCAATGCAGCCTCGTGTCTGATCACGACTGGCTACGAATAGATTTTAGGAGGTGGAGAAACGATGAATATCACTCTGGATATTTCTACTCATCGCGCATGGCGACGTAGCGGCGGCTTTATGCTTGCCGGCAATTACGGCTTTGTCTCTCCAACCTCCGGAACAGTGGATTCCTAGACTACGGTGAATCCCACCCAAGTTCCTGAGGTTGCAGGTCAGTAATCGACTCTCACCTTAGGAACTTTTTTCATGTCTAGCACCCTGTACTCCTCGTCCGCTCAACGGGCAGTTCGTACCTCGGAACTTATCTTCGCTGGTCCAGAAAGCCTGAAAGCTCGCGCGGTTTCTACCACGCGCCAAGATCTTCCCTCCCCTTCAACTGTGAACGAAGGGAGGGATGGCAAATGAGAAAACGTCAAGACAGCACCAAGTTGAAAAACGTTGACAGCACCGAATTCAATCGCCGCATGCGAGAGCGAGAGCTCAAGAATTACGTGCCTGTAGAAATGTACCTGCGTATTCGCTAGCCGCGCACAACGCCATTACCGTTGTCCGCTCATCGAATAAGAGGTACCCACTATGAACTCGCATATTAGTGCCAAGAGGCCCGCCGGCCTGCAAGCCGGCGGGCTTCTCCGCGTCTGGGCCTAGTGCTAGATACGACTATGGGCCAGGACTAGAAGTCCTGACCCATCAATCACCGGCACTCTTCGATAGCGGGAAGCTTAGCGCTCGACGTCGCCGCGAATGAAGGCTTCTACCTTGGCGCGTGCGGTTTCGTCATCGTACTGCTCCGGCGGAGACTTCATGAAGTAGCTTGAAGCCGACAGAATTGGTCCACCGATGCCACGATCAAGGGCGATCTTGGCAGCTCGCACAGCATCAATGATGACGCCGGCAGAGTTCGGGGAATCCCAAACCTCCAGCTTGTATTCCAAATTGACCGGAGCATCTCCGAAGTTTCGTCCTTCGAGGCGCACAAAAGCCCACTTGCGGTCATCGAGCCAAGCCACGTAGTCGCTCGGGCCGATATGAACGTCGTCGGCGGCAAGCTTGACTGAGGTATTGGAGGTGACGGCCTGAGTCTTGGAAATCTTCTTTGATTCCAGACGGTCACGCTCGAGCATGTTCTTGAAGTCCATGTTGCCGCCCACGTTCAACTGGTAGGTGCGATCAAGCACTACGCCGCGGTCTTCAAACAACTTAGCCATCACGCGGTGGGTGATGGTTGCACCGATCTGGCTCTTGATGTCATCGCCAACAATTGGCACACCGGCGTCGGCGAACTTCTTTGCCCACTCAGGGGTGCCAGCAATAAAGACAGGGAGGGCATTGACGAAAGCAACGCCAGCATCGATGGCGCATTGAGCGTAGTACTTTGCTGCCTCCTCAGACCCCACGGGCAGATAGCAAACCAGAACATCAACTTTGTTGTCCTTGAGTGACTGCACGATGTCTACTGGTGCGGCATCGGATTCTTCGATGGTCTCGCGGTAGTACTTTCCCAACCCATCAAGGGTGTGTCCACGCTGGACCGTCACGCCAGTGGTTGGAACGTCAGCGATTTTGATGGTGTTGTTTTCGCTGGCCAAGATGGCCTCCGAGAGGTCGAGGCCGACCTTCTTTGCGTCAACGTCGAAGGCGGCAACGAACTGAACGTCGCCAACGTGGTACTGGCCGAACTGCACATGCATGAGTCCTGGAACGGTGGACTGCGCATCCGCATTTCGGTAGTACTCAACACCTTGGATAAGGGAAGTGGCGCAGTTACCTACGCCAACAATGGCAACGCGGATCGGATTTGCCGGCACATGAGCTCCTTATGAAAATGTCTAAAAACATTGGGCATCGGGGCGCGCCAACTGCACGCCCTCGAAACAGATACCAATTGATCCTAAGTCCTTAGGGCTTCAGAACATTCCCAACTAACTCAATTTTTACGCAGCCGAGCAGTTGGAGTTGGGGCAAAAGAAGCACGCAAAGACGGTTTATCGCGGAAAATAATCGCAATCACGTACATGAGTAAAAGTACATTTACCAATGACTGATGCTGAATGTATCTTACAAAAACATAGTCATGGGTAAAAGGCTAATTGATCATGACCAACTTTTAGCGCTCCGGCCTCGAGAATGACGGTAGCCATGGCGCATTTTCAAAAGCACCTTTACCAGCGGTGATGGCAAGGCGGTACGCAGTCGATGACGTAGTGGTTGACGTTTGATGAAAGCCAACACTTCCGGATCCGTACGCAATTTACCGGCGTTCGCCCGGTGCGCAAGGATCTCCAATGATTGGAAGAAGGTGCGATCCATGCGGTGGAAGTAGTTTTCCCGTAACCAAGCTTTACTAGGTTTTCCAAAGTTCAGGGCAACAACATCTTCCAGGGTGCCGATGATTCCGGAAGCAACAAACACGGTGTTGATCATCTGCCGGTTCACGCCAAAATCTGAAAGCACCATGGTGGGCAAGCCACGGTCCAAGGATTCCAGCGCAGCGGTCGAGGACACAGTAACCAAAGCACTGCCAGGGACGAGTGCTTCGCTCATCGACCCGGTCTCAAAACGAATTCGAGATTCGGCACTGATCTTGTTGCGTGCCTGGAGCTGGGTGAAAAGGCTGTCGTATGGATATGCCTCGAGGTGCGTCTGCGGTTCTCCGGCCTTGGCCCGAAGCTTGATTATGACCTCGAGACCCGGAGTTATCTTGCTGGCCTGCTCCAGCGCGAGCAGAATCGACTCGCGCTGTTCTGCAGTCTCAGGGACCTTCGCCTGCGGCGCGAAGACCAAACGATTAATCGGCTCTTCTTGGGCTGGAGGGAATCCTGTGCAGTTCAAGAATGGTAGCTTGCTGACCATGATGGTCGGTTGGTGCCCCTCATGGGATTCCGTCATGAAAGAAAAATCGCGGGCCTCAGCATGGGAATGGCAAATAAACGCGTCGCCGGCTCGACGATAGTTCCAGCCCTTCTGCGTGGCAGGGTAGGCGACACCAGGCAAGGCCGAAATCAGGGCGGTACGTCGCGCGTCAACTGGTTCGGTGCGCAGTATCCTCGAATAGATTTCGGCAACAACCGGGCCCGTTGCCGAAGCGAAGATGATGTCTTCTTGGACTGAATCAGCATCCAACGCGGAGAGGTGGATGACCTCCAACATTTGTGGATCTAAATCGGTGCCTTCGAAGGCAGCTGAAATCTGTTGTTCGGTAGGCATCACCGGTGTGCGCGCCAAATACACCTTGCGGTCCCATTCGGGTCCCAAACGATGCAAAAAACTTGTGGCCAATTTCAGATAGGAATCTGAATCGGCGATAGCAAGAACTGAGGGTTTCATTAGTGGCTTCACACCTTCAACGAACTGGATAGGTGCTCACGCAACTCGAGATCGGTTCCTTCGGTCCACCAATGCTCGGGGACCGCCTGAGGATAAAGGTACCTAGAATCTGGGCCCAAAAGCAGGCGCAGAGAAGGGATTACGGTTGAAGGCAACGCCCGAATTTCCTGCCCCGGACGCAGCACCCGCAGTCGCATCTCAATGGGAACTGTGTGCTCTTTGAGGACAACTTGGTCGATCCGTGAAATCTTCTCCAGAAGTTCCGGGGTCTCTCGGCGGTGCGGGAAATACGCCACCGGTCCATCCGCAGAAATCTCTGCGATCCACTGCAAATAGGGCTTCTCGTGAATCAGCTGGTCGGCAACCATCGCTGAACCAATGAGCAAGGTGGGTTCGGTAAAGCTCTCGGCCACAGGTTGGGTGGCTAGCCATTCGAACTTATGTTGAGCAAATTTGATACCTAGATCAGCCATTGTTGCCCTCGTTTGGGCATCTACAAAGAGCGCCGAAACGATCAGTAAACGATCCTCTCGAGCAAGTTGGCGAAGTCGATGCCATGTAGCAAGCCCCATGGCGATACGGGCCGCCGAATTTTTGGCTCGAGCACGCACCAACGGTGTAGGGGAGTCACTGATCAACTGCTTAATCAGGGCCAAGGTGGCCAGACCATCATCAATGATGACGATTTCTTTGGCCTTGACCCCGGCCAGCAAACTGCGCTGCACCTTGCCCGAATAGGCATCACCGGTGACATATCGGTCCGAGGAGCTCTTGGGCTGCGGAGGCTTGCGCGCCGCAAGTTCAAAGTGCACCCCAGCCGGAGCATGGTTGAGCAGCGCCTGGGTGGTGGCCTCCAAGGGCATGCCCAAGCGTGGAACCACTCGAATATCCGTACCCAGCAGCCCCGCGGCATGGGTTTCCACCGCAGAGAGCAGTTGCAACGGGGATTCGACCCACACATGAGCGGTCCCGAATCGTGGTCGCGGAACTTCATGGGTGTCGTGCTGCGTCAGTTTCATCATGGTCAGAGTCATTTTGCCAGTCGGCTTAAGGATTTGGACAGTGTCTCAAGCTGCTGAGACCCTTTTCGCAATACTCGACGCGAAGCCCCGCGCACCTTCGACGGGAAGGTGCGGCGTGAGGCCAGGTGCACCCAGCGTGGCGGCAAGTCCAGCTTGGTGATGCGTCGGCGCTTGAAGTGAGCGGAGAATTCAGGGTAGTGAACGCTCAGGAATTCGGCGGCCGGTTCACGTAGCTGCGGCAATTGAGCCGCCTGCATGCAGTAGGCCACGGCGATCAGTAGCTTCGAGAGCTGATCATCACCATCACTGTGCGCTGGGGCCGGAACGTCTTGGACAAACAGCGCATGAATGATCGACAGCGGGATGCGGTTTGAATTCTCATAGGGTGCCAGGGCCTGGAGCATCATTCCGGTGCCTACCGCGTGCACCTCGGTGTCCAGAATGTATTTGGCCGTGGCAAGCCCCGTGGAGAAGCAAGAGATGACCACTTCTGGCTGTGCCGACGCGATCACAGTCTCGGCCAAGTGATCGGTGGTCAGCAGGTGGAAATCCAGACCCATCTGTTCAGCAACATCGGCCAACCGCGCGGCCGAGGTGGCGCTGGCCGACGGGTGCGCCTTAAAGAGCACCGTACTCAGGCCACGGTTCAGGACTTCCTGAAGCATCTGCACGTGCAACTCGAACTCTTCATCCGCATCCATCAGGCGCAGGGCCCCAAGGTACTGGCCAAGAATCAGTGCGCTTGAACCGGGAAGCTCGAAGTGCGCGTCCTCGGCGAGTTCGGTGAAAATCCGCTGAAGCTGCTCGGCCTGCAAGACCTTGCGGACCGGCTGAAGCTCGGCCAGCAGGTGCGGTTCCAAGCCAGGCACCAGATCAACGTGGATGGTTCCCATCAAACGCTGGCGCAGCGGCATCGGCAGCCGATTGCGGGTTGGCCCGTAGGACATGAGGCCGTCGGAATGCACCCAGAGCTGGGCGTCAAAGAAGATTCGGGCCAGAGCGCGAGCGGGGTTGACCTGAACGGATTCCAGCACGAGGGTCAGCGGTTCGGAACCAAGATCCCAAGCGCTGCGCAAAAGCCACTCGAAGATGTGCAGTTCATCTTCCCGCGGGTTGAACTGGGAAGGTCGGCGTGGGGCAGACAGCGCTGCGAAGTCCACGACCCGGTCAAAACGCGCGGCCAGCTTGTCAAAGCCCGGGACCTGATCCAGTGGCGTCGTCAATTCCGGGACCTGTGAACCGTTGGCCAAGACCAGTATCCGTTCATCGGCTTCGGGAAGCAGTCCTGCATCGGCCATCGCGGCCAGAGAAGCAAGCTGGAAGTAACTGCTGGCTTCAATCAGTGCGATCACTTGGCGGCCCCGATCTGACCTGGCTGCAGGAAGGAGAGGATATGGCGGCGACGGGCAACGTCCATTTCGAGTGCCACCTGGCGTGCCAAAGGCGCGTCAATGGTGGTGAACACCTGGCGCAGCTTTTGCTTCATTTCCAGGCGAACCTCGGGCGGATAATTCTTCGCCCGTTTCTCATGATGGCACACGATCGCAAAGAACTGCCGCATGGCTTTGGGCAGGTGCCGTTCGGCATCCGGATGCAGCCGTACTTCGTTGAGGATCTGCGCGTAGGCGGGGATGAAACCCAGCTGGCGCTGGTCAAAGACCTGGGTCAGTGAACCGGGCAGTCCGCGGCGATAGAAGATTCCGGGCGAGGAGACAACCGCATATTTGCTGGTGGTCAAGTGCAGTTTCCAGAGCCACAGCCGGTCCTCGGCGCTATGCAGCTGCGAGTCGAAGTAGTACAGCTCCTGTGTTCGCATCAGCTCTGTGCGGTACATGCCCGCCCAGACGAAGGTGTAGTCCACCATGGACGGCGAATCGACCGGCTCGATATCATCGGCGGGGTCCAGCGGCATGCCGCGCAACGCCTGCGGGGCCCGGTGAATCACGCGGTTGGTGCCGGTGACCCTCACGTGGTCGCAGCGCACGAAGTCGACATGCAGCTCGGTCAGCGACTCGGCCATGGTCATCAGGTGCTCGCAAGAGTACCAGTCATCAGGGTCGAGGAAAGTGAAATATTCGCCGGTGACCTGTTCCAGCCCGGCATTGCGGGCCGCGGACACCCCGGAGTTCTCGGGCAGGCTGATCAGCTGCAGGCCCGGAAGTCGGTCCTGGTAGCTGCGCACCAGCGCGGCCGTTTGGTCGTCGGATGCGTCATCAACCACGAGCACTTCCAACTCCCAGCGTCCCAGCTTTTGCCGAGTCAGCGATGAGAGGGCATCACAAATATATGCTTCTTGGTTGTAAGCGGGGATAACCACGGAGATGCGCCCGGGGATCAAGTCCATGTCTTCTTCTCGGCCTTCCTTATGCAGACATAAATAAACGGCGGTTGGACCCGTCGGTGAGTCCAACCGCCGGATACCTGGCAGTGATTAGGCGTCGACGCGGCGCAGGCGGCTCAGTGGAGCCAGCTCGCCCGGGAAGACCTTCTTCACGCCGTCACCCATGGCCTGCTCGAGGATGCGGATGTCGCGGATCAGCGATTCGAAGCCCTTTGGCTCCAGCGAGGAAGCCTGGTCCGAACCCCACATGGTGCGGTCCAGGGTGATGTGGCGCTCGACGGTCACTGCGCCCAGGGCGACAGCTGCCAGCGAGATCTGTAGGCCGCGCTCGTGGCCCGAGTAGCCCACTGGAACCTGGTAGCGATCGCGCAGGGTCTCGATCATGCGCAGGTTGGCCTCTTCTGGAGGCAGTGGGTAGGTGCTGGTCGCGTGCATCATGACCAGGTTGTTGGTACCCAAGGTCTCAACTGCCTTGTCGATCTGCTCGATGGTGGACATGCCGGTGGACAGGATGATTGGCTTGCCGGTCTGAGCCAAGGCCTTGAGCAGCTCGATGTCGGTGACCGATGCTGAAGCAACCTTGTGGGTGACTGCACCCTGCTCTTCCATGAATTCAACCGAAGGAACGTCCCATGGGGAAGCGAAGGCGTGCAGGCCCTTGGACGCTGCGTAGGAGATGAGCTCCTTGTACTGTGCCTGATCGAACTCAACGCGGTAGCGGTAGTCCAGGTAGGTCATGTCGCCCCATGGGGTGGAGCGGATCTTGTCGCGCATGTCGGTTGGGGTGGAGATTTCCGGGGTGCGCTTCTGGAACTTCACGGCGTTGGCGCCGGCCTCAGCCGAAACGTCGATCAGCTGCTTGGCGATTTCGATATCACCATTGTGGTTGATGCCGATTTCGCCGATGACGTAGACCTGCTGGCCTGCGCCGAGCAGGGATTCGCCGATGGCAACTGGCTTGATTTCGGTGTTCACGGAGGTCATTGTTTTGCCTTTCATTGGGTGAAACTTGGGAAAAATTGTGGGTTAGCGTGCTGCGAGAACCAGTTCGGCCAGTTCTCGCACCGCCCCATAGCCGCCCTTGCGGGACAGGCGGTGGCGGGCAGCACGGTGTACTTGTTCGTTGGCGTCGGCCACGGAGATGGGCCAGCCAACAAGGTTCATGGCGCCGAGGTCATTGATGTCGTTGCCGACATAGGCCACGCGCGCCGGGTTGATCGACTCATCGGCCAACCACTGGGCCAGATATTCGGCCTTGTTATCGATGCCGTGGGCCACTTCAACCTTGAGTTTCGCGGCCCGGGCGGCAACCACCGGGTTGGCTTCCTTGGAGAGGATCAGGAATTTCACTCCTGCTGCCCGCAACCGGGCCACTCCCATGCCATCGGAGCGCGAGACGCGCACGGTTTCGGTGCCGTGCTCATCGACATAGGCGGTATCCGGGGTGTGCACGCCATCAAAATCCGTGATGACTGCATCCACATTGATCACTGCCGGTTCATTGGGGAGGGTCAGTTCCGCCAACAACAGATCGGCCTCGGTATCAATATCGATGCCGTGCTCGCCGGGTACTTCATGGACCTGGACCCGGCCGAAGAACCGGTGGCCAGCGGCCAGGAAACCTTCGGTGTCCATGGCGTAGAACGCGCCGGTTTCGCGGAAACGAGGTTCGCGATCCTGGCGGCGCGGGCGGTGTGACTTTTCGTGCCCCACCGCTAGCGCTTCGCCGTTCTGGCCAACAGCCCAGTGGAACCCGTGGTCGGCCACCGCTGCGAAGCTGACGTCTGCTTCCCCGGAGATGACAGTGGTGATGGCCGCATCCAGGTCTGCCGGATCAATCAAGGGGCTGGTGCACTGGATGAAAAGTGTCACCGCCGGCTTGGACTCGGCATGGGCCAAAACGTGCTGCAGAACTGACTCGCTGCTGGCCGTATCCCCGGCGATATCTGCCGGTCGGTCAACTACTCGAGCGCCGTAGCGCAAGGCTTCGGCTTTGATCTGCTCATGATCGGTGCTGACCACGACGTCGCTGACTGTACTCGCGGCCTGTGCTGATTCAATTGCGCGTCCCAGCAGCGACTTGCCGCCGATCTCACGCAGGTTCTTGAGCCGGATGCCCTTGGAACCTCCCCTGGCGGGGATGATCGCCATGACATGTGGCTGGTTGGTTTTGCTCACGGATACGACGCTATGGGCCTTAGTTAACCAATCGGGAGTATTTAGGTAAACGAGGGGTGAAGTCACGGTGTAATCACCTGCATATTTGCTGAAAGTGAGGTCAGCAAGCGGTTTACGTAGCTTTTTGAGGAGCCTCAGGGGTGCTGGTTGGCAGTTGTAGCGCGCTGTTTAACACGAAATGTTGTTGTGCACACCGGCGCACGCGGGCAAAACATCTAGGCTGGAGAGTATGCACGAGCCAAACCAGTCACCGCCCAAGCGAGGCCCCCTGCGTATTACCGTGCCATCACGCGCCGACGGCTTCCTGCGACAGTTCACCGCGCTGATCGGCGGCCCCTTGGGTCGGCGCAGCGATCCGGGACGAATCGACCCGGGATTCTTCAGCGTGGAACGCGTCATCATCCTGATGACCACACTCGGCGCACTGCTAATGTTGCTGGCCAAGAATCCGTGCAGGATCAACGGGTGGGGCGGCAACAACCCCTACGCCTACGCCTGCTACAGCGACTGGGTGCCGCTATTTAGCGCTCGCGGCTTTGCGGATAACCCGTGGGCGCCGTTCAGCGCCACCGCCGAATTCGAGTATCCGGTGCTCATGAGCACGGTGGCTTCCGCGGTGGCCTCGATCGTTCCTAGTTCGGTGGCCAACCGATCGCTGCTGTACTTTGACATGAACCTGGTGCTGGTGGCGATCCTGTGGATGATCACCGTAGTGTGCACCGTGCGGATGAGTGGACGCCGGCCGTGGGATGCCGCGATGGTGGCGATCGCCCCGGGCATCATCCTGGCGGGCAGCATCAACTGGGATATGTGGGCTGTGGCGCTGTTGGCCGCAGGCATGCTGGCCTTTGCCCGCAAGCACACGGTACTGGCCGGGGTGCTGATCGGGTTAGGTGCCGCGATGAAGATCTACCCCTTCTTCATACTGGGGGCGATCCTGGTGCTGGCCATCCGCACCGGGAAGCTGAAAACCTTCTGGATCACCGGCGGAACAGCCGTGGCCACCTGGGTCCTGGTCAACCTGCCTTACGCGCTGGCCTTCCCCACCTCGTTCATGCACTTCTTCAACTTCTCCTCGGAGCGCGGTGCGGGCCTCTCCAGCTTCTGGCACGCCTGGAATGTGGTCGCCGCCAAGAACCCCGGCATGCCAAGTTTTGATGCCGACCAGATCTCGCGGTACGGGCTGATCCTCTTCTTCCTGTGCTGCGTGGGTGTCGCCCTGCTGGGCTTGTTCTCACGGCGCACCCCGCGCCTGGGGTCGCTGGCCTTTTTGATCATCGCCTCCTTTGTCATGGTCAATAAGGTCTATTCGCCGCAGTTCATCGTGTGGCTGATCCCGCTCTTTGTGCTGGCCTTGCCGCGCTGGCGTGAGTTCGTGATCTGGATGCTGGTGGAGATCGCCCACTTCTATGGCCTGTGGAACTACCTTGATTCCTTCTCCGTCGAAGACCCGCACAAGGCCTTCCCCGAGGTCGGCTACGTCTTCCTGGTGCTGGCCCATATGCTCATGCTTGGCTACCTGATGTACCTGGTGGCACGCTCCATCCTTGATCCGCGACGGGATCCGATCCGCGCGGTCGGCCAAGACGACCCGTTGGCCGGCGACTTTGCGGGCCTGCCTGACAAGCTCACCCTGCGCTCATGGCCGCCGAGAACTGCGAAGCAACAACAATCTGCAGGGAGTAAACAATGATCGACGTCGCCGTCATCGGAGCTGGACCCAACGGTCTGGCCGCCGCTGCCGTGGCTGCCCGGGCCGGACTAAAGGTGCAGGTCTATGAGGCCAATGAGAGCATTGGTGGCGCAGCCCGAACCCAACCGCTCAATGGGTCGCAGGCCGTCTTCGATCTGGGCAGTGCCGTACACCCCATGGCCATGCAATCTCCGGCCCTGCGTGAACTAGGTGTTCACGAGCGGGTTGATTTCATCACCCCAGAATTGTCGTTCGCCCATGTGCTTGATGACCGCACCGCGTACGCCTACAAAGACCTGGAGCGCACCGTCGAAGAATTGGGTGGCGCAGAAGGCCAGATCTATCGCCGGCTGCTTGAACCGCTGGTCAACCAGATCGACTCGATTAGCGGCACGCTGCTCGATACCTTGCTCAAAATCCCGCAGCACCCGCTAGCGCTGGCCACCTTTGCCGCCGCCACGGTGGGCGGTATGGGGCTCAAAGAACTGTTCTCCACGAAGTACGAGCGGGCTGGCGCCCTGTATTCGGGCTGCTCCGCCCATGTGGCCGGGGGATCACGCGGTCCAGCCAATGCCGGCGCCGGGTTATTCCTCGCTGCCTCGGCCCATGCCAAGGGGTGGCCAATTCCACGCGGTGGATCCCAAGCGATCAGCGATGCGCTCGCCGCTGAAGCCACAGCCCACGGGGCGCAGATCCACACCGGTGTGCGGGTGAATCACATTGACGAACTGGCCGCGCAGAACATCCTTTTTGACACCTCCGCCGAAGAAGTCGCGAAGCTCAGCGCCGGTCACCTGCCCGAACAACTTTCCCGGGCCCTGTCCACCACACGGCGCTCGCCGGGCAGCTGCCTGGTCCACTTTGTGCTCTCCGAACCGGTGCCGTGGCGGGACCCGGTACTGGCCACCGCCGGCACCGTGCACCTTGGCGGCACCGCCAAGCAGGTCGGCAAGGCCGAACGCGCCGCGGTCCACCGCGGATCGGCGACCCCGTTTATGATCGTGGCCCAGCCCTCGCAATTTGATGATTCCCGTGCGCCCGCCGGACAACACGTGATCTGGGCCTACTGCCATGTTCCCTTGGATTCACCGGCGGATATGCGCCACGAGATCCAAGCCATGATCCAGAAAGCTGCCCCCGGATTCTCTGAGATCATCCTCGAAGCGCATGTGGTCACGGCCAAGGATTTGGAGCGACAGAACGCGGCCTTGATCGGTGGCGACCTCTCCGGTGGCACGATGGACCTGTTAGGCACCATCAAACGACCCCGGGTTTCCTTGGATCCTTGGTACCTGCAGTCCAAGGGACTGTACCTCGTCTCCTCGGCGGCCCCTCCGGGGCCCTCGGTGCATGGCATGGGCGGATACCTCGGCGCCCAGTCCATGCTCAAGCGCGAATACCGCATCAATAATTGGAAAACGGTGAAATAGTCAGCAATGCAGGAATTACTGGTTCAACTTGCTGGATGGGCCCTGCTCGTGGGGCTCTGGGCGGTTTTCATCTGGCAATACCGCAAGGACCCGCGCCGATTGGGCTTGGCCGCGCTGCTCTTCCCACTGGCGTTGTTTAGTGTCGCGGCCGTGTTGGATCTGCTCAGCACCCTGGTGCCGGGCTTCGGTTTCCTCATCGCTATCGTTATGGTGTTGACGCCGCTGATCGTGCTGATCTTTGGCGGGGCACTGGTTTATAACGGTGTTTTGATGTGGCGCCGAGAGGGCGCCAGGATCTCCAACCTGCTGTCCTTGGCGGCCGGTGTGCTCGTGTTGATCTTGCCGGTGCTTGCGGTGTTGCTCGTACAGCTCAATACCTGGTGGAGCTATTCCTTGGCGTTCATCTTGTTCATGGTTTCCGTTTTCACCGCCTGTCTTTTTGCGATGATGTTGCTCTATGCCTGGGTGCATGCCAAGTTCCAAGCCAAAACCCTCGGAGCAGCCGCAGTCATCCTCGGGGCGCGAACTATCAATGGGAAGGTCACGCCCTTACTGCGAGGTCGGTTGGATAAGGCGATTGAGCTCTATGCATCGCAAACCGAACCACAGTTGCTGATGGTGCCCACCGGGGGACAAGGGCATGACGAACAGGAACCCGAAGGCGTGTCCATGGCCCGCTATCTGCGTGAGCAGGGCATCCCCGCAGAGCAGATCCTCGTCGAGGACCGGGCCAAGGACACCATCGAGAATCTGAAGTTCTCCGATTCCCTAGTCCGCGAGCGTCAGGCCGAGGGAAAATTGTGGCTGGTCACCAGCGACTATCATGCACTGCGAGCCGCGCTGGCCTCGCGTCAGATGGGTTTGGAGGCCCGTGCCTACGGTGGAAAGACGGCAGCCTACTATCGGCCCAGCGCCTTCCTGCGCGAATGCGTGGCCATCGCCCGCGACCAGCTCAAACTCATGATCCTGCTGGCACTGCCCTTTGCGCTGAGCTTGGCCGGGCTGATCTTCTTGACCACCCGCGCCGGCGTCTGATTCTGCGCGGCAACCATGTGGGGCATGCACCATCGGGTGCATGCCCCACATGGTTAAACCACGAGCACTCACCCTTTTGAGTGAGGAGAAGATCAGCATTCGGGGCGGTTCATCGAGGCCCCATTTTTTCTAAGCTGGGAGTATGATCCAGGCTCAGCAGTTGACGAAGAGATACGGCAATAAAACCGTGGTCGACCAGGTGTCGTTCACGGTGCAACCCGGAGCGGTGACCGGTTTCCTCGGCCCCAACGGCGCAGGCAAGTCCACGACCATGCGAATGATCGTTGGATTGGCGGCCCCCACCAGCGGGCAGGTGCTGGTGAACAATCGGGACTTCAAGAAGTCCGCGCATCCATTGACAGAAGTTGGCACCTTGCTGGAAGCCAAATCAGTGCATAAGTCGCTGACACCGTTGGCGCATTTGCGAGCGATGGCAGCTACCGCGGGATTGCCCAGCGCCAGAGTCCACGAAGCGTTGGAACTGACCGGCCTGAGCGGCGTACAGCGCAAGAAGGTCGGAGGGTTCTCCCTGGGCATGGGACAACGACTGGGCATTGCCACCGCGCTGTTGGGCGACCCCCAGGTGCTGATTCTCGATGAGCCGGTTAATGGTTTAGATCCCGAGGGTGTGGCCTGGGTACGGAACCTTGCTCGCCAGCAGGCAGCGGCAGGCAAAACAGTGTTCATCTCTTCCCATCTGATGAGCGAAATGGCGCAAACCGCAGACCACCTCATCGTCATTGGCCGCGGACGCATTATGGCTGATGCGCCGATCAAGGAATTCATTGACAACGGGCTGGCCCAGACGATCGTTCGCGCCACCGATATCGACGTTCTTATGAATGCCCTCAGCGCCGAGGGCGTACAGCTTCGACGTATTGATGGGCAGACCTTGGAGGTCACCGGCCCGGAGTCGCAAATCATTGGCCGCCGCGCCTTGGAAACCGGCGTGGTCCTCAGCGAGCTGCGCCCTCTGCAGCGCACCTTGGAAGACGCCTACATGGAATTGACCAGAGACGCCGTGGAGTACAACTCGAATATTGTTGCCGAGCACAGCGGCGGGAAGTAGAAAAAGATGACTACTCAAATTGAAGCGCCAGTGCGCGGCAAGGTCACTTTCGGGGGAGTCCTGCGCAGTGAAGTAATCCGCATGTTCTCACTGAAATCCACGGGCATCCTGTTGGCTATTGCGGTAGTGCTCTATGTGGCCATCGCAGTCATTGGCACCTGGGGCATTGGATCCCTGTTGCAGAGCATGGGCGATGTCAGCGAGATGGAGGGCATGAGCTCCATCGCCGAACCTGGCTTTGCCAGCGAAACCATCGGCTCCGGACTGGTTTTCAGCCAGTTGATTCTGGGCGTTCTGGGCGTGCTGCTATTCAGCGGTGAATTCACCACCGGGTCTGCCGTGAGCACCTTCTTGGCCAGTCCGCGACGATTGCGCGTGATGTCAGCCAAGATTGTTCTGATCGTGCTACTGACCGGTCTAACCCAACTGGCGTCCAGTCTCATCGCCTTCGTAGTGGCGAAACCGATTGCCGAAAAGTACAACCTGGTTCTGGAGTTCGGCAGCCAATCATTCCAGTCGGTGCTCTGGTACGGCACCTTGGCAGTGATCATGGCGGCCCTGATCGGTTTGGCACTGGGTGTCTTGCTGCGCAACTCCGCCGGTGGCATTACCGTTTTGGCTGGCGTGTTCTTTGTATTGCCGATCATCATGGCGATCCTTGGGGCCATCGTGGATTGGTCCCAGAACATTTCGGCGTTCCTGCCTGACCAGCTGGGAATGTCGCTCGCTACGCCACTGGGTACCCCCACCGATTTGGAACTGTGGCAGCAGCTAAGCGGCATTGCCGGATGGATCATCATTCCACTGGCTCTCGGCGCCGTATTGCTCGCCAAGCGAGACATCAAGTAATCAGCAGATAGGCCGAGAAAACTACACTGGAATCATGACCCAACAGACGCTGCAGGAAACTGTCGCCTCCTTTGACGAACTGACCGCCAAGCGAATGGGCCGGTTGCGCCGATACCTGCGCACCCACCCTCGCTTGGTGGTCATCGGCGCCGTAGTCCTGTATTTGTTGCTCACTCTTCCCGGAGTGCTAGTAGTCGCAGCCATGCCAGGGGCCAACGCCACGGGGCTGCTGGTGATTACATTAGCGGTCAGCGCCGCACTGCTTTATCGCCGCAAGGCTCCGATGACCGTCATCATTCTGGTGTTCGTATTTGAATGCATTGCTTTGATCATCGCTGGACCACAAGGTGGCCTAGGTGGCGTGGGAATGATCATCGCGCTGTACACGGTGGCCACCAGCTATTCGGCGAAGCGCACCATACCCCTGGCTGTGCTGGCCGGCAGCTTCCAAGTGGTGCTCATGGTGCTGATGGGCTTCCCGGATATGGCGGGGATGGAGCTGGATCCAAGCGACGGCATCGATGAAGCGACCTTCAGCCGAATCATCATCGGTATTTCGGGCAGCTTTGTGATTGGTTTTTATATTGCCGCCGCCGCCGTTGGCATGAACGTGCGAAATGCGCGGATTCACGAGGCCGAACTTAACCACTGGGCCCGTCAGGTATCAAGCCTGGCCCAGGTTCAAGAGCGCAACCGCATTGCTCGAGAAATGCATGATGTGGTGGCTCACTCGCTGTCCGTGATGATCGCCTTGTCAGAAGGTGCCCGAGTGGTGGCCAAACGAGATCAAGCCCGGGCCGATGAAGTGCTCAACGAGCTCTCGGGTACCGGCCGAGCAGCCTTGGCTGATATGCGCCGAATGCTGGGAGTTCTGCGCCAGAATGAAACTGGCGAGTTGGAACCTCAACCTACCGGCGGGAATGTTGATCAGCTGCTCGAAGGCTTCCGTACCGCCGGCTTGCCCATCACCTTCACCCAAACCGGGGGAGAGCTCCCGGAGGACACCACCTTCCAGCTCACCGTCTTCCGCATGATCCAAGAATCCCTGACTAACTCACTGCGCTATGCCCGCAATGTCAGCGATGTGCAGGTACGTTTGGAACTACGGCGCGATGAGCTGCGGCTGGAAGTCATGGATAACGGAGACGCCACCAGAGTTCCCAGTGTTGGCAGTGGCCGCGGCCTGCGTGGCATGCGCGAACGTGCCGCGCTTTTTGACGGGAGCGTTGAAGCCGGTCCGGTAGCAAGTGGTGGATGGATTGTTAAAGCGGTGCTGAAGGTTCCCGAATGCGACGCGAAAAACCAAAAGCAAAAAACAGCGAAGGAATAGACGTGGACGAGAAAATTAAAGTCTTGCTGGTAGATGATCAGCCGCTGTTGCGCATGGGATTTCGGCTGATCCTTGAAGGTGAAGAAGATATCACCATCGCCGGGGAAGCCGCTGATGGTTTGGATGCTTTGACCCAGACTGCGGTGTTGAAACCGGACGTGGTGCTCATGGACGTCCGCATGCCCAAGATGGATGGCATTGAAGCCACCGAACGCATCGCGAAGGAACACCCTGATACCAAGATCATCATCCTGACCACCTTTGACCTTGATGAATATGCTTTCTCCGGATTGCAGGCTGGGGCCAGTGCGTTCCTGCTCAAGGACGTTGCTCCAGAAGAATTGGTTCAGGCTGTACGTCTGGTAGCCTCCGGAGACGCAGTCGTGGCACCCCGTGTCACGGCGCGGTTGCTGGAAACCTACGTCCGCAATGGCGGTAAAGCCCATGCAGGGCAGCAGGCTGAAGCTCCACGCGACCCCTTGCTTGATGACCTCACGCCGCGTGAGCAAGAAGTATTGCGGGCGCTCGCCGAAGGCTTGTCCAATGCGGAAATCGCGCATCGCTTCTTCCTATCTGAAGCGACAGTAAAAACGCACGTGCGCAGGATTTTGACCAAGCTGCATTTGCGAGATCGAGTGCAGGCAGTGGTCTATGCCTACGAAACAGGATTGGTTGTCCCTTCTCAGGGACTCGATTACTGATTGTTCATACTCAAAGGGCCGCTGCCTACTGAATCAATAGATTCAGTAGGCAGCGGCCCTTCGCGTTATTAGCGCTTATTGGCTTTGCGCTTTTTCTTAGCGGTGGCACGTAGCTGGATTACTCGGGCTACGCCGGCAATAGCCACGACTAATGCGCCACCGATGGCAGCAATGAACAGTGCCAAACCAAGGTTGACTTCGCCCTCGTAGGCGAAGTACCTCAGGGTTACCTGATCTTGGTTCTGCGCGATAAAGACGATCAGCAAGATCAATACGATGATGCCCAAAACGGTGGCAGTCCAGATGCGACCCAGTTTGGTCACCGGAAGCTTTTCCTTGGTCTGAGGAACTTCGCGCGGTGCTTTGGGTTCTTTGGAAGCACGCGGCTGGACAGCATGCTGACCGGAATTTACCTGCACACCATTATCTGGTTCCGCAGGAAGGTTGCGTGACTCTGGGGTTGGATCAGAAGTAGCCATGATGATCTCGCTTTCGTAGTCTCCCGGTTTGCCTTCAGCTTTGCCGACGCTAGGCTCCAAGTCAAGCATGAGATGCCGGTGTCCGGCGGGTTCTTAGCTTACTTGCGGAGAGTGGATCCATCGGCAATTCGTTACCGGGATACTAAGCTGGAGAATAACCCGGTAATTCAGGCGGGAATCTCATCCTGGATTTCAGTGAGACGATGACAGAAAGAAGTGAGTAACCAGCTATGGCACAAGCCGCAGCAATGGCCCACATTGCAGACCTGGCCGAATACGTCGCAACTTCACCCTCCAGCTACCATGCGGCAGCAACGGCCGCCAAGCGGTTGGATGCTGTCGGGTTCACCGGCTTGAATGAAGCTGATGCTTGGAACCTCGGCCCAGGATCTTATTACGTGGTGCGCGACGGCGCGATCATCGCGTGGGTGCAGCCAGAGACCGCCACCGCAACTTCCGGATTCCACATCCTCGGTGCCCACACTGACTCACCGGGTTTCAAACTCAAACCAAAACCGACCACCGGATCCAACGGCTGGTGGCAGGCAGGCGTTGAGGTGTACGGAGGACCGCTACTGAATTCTTGGCTGGACCGCGAACTGGTCCTCGCCGGACGCTTGGTGTTGAAAGACGGCAGCGAACACTTAGCGCAGACCGAACCGATCCTGCGCATCCCTCAGCTGGCCATCCACCTTGACCGCCAGGTCAACGAGGGCCTGACCCTGGACAAGCAGACCCATACCAACCCAATCTTCGGAGCCGGAAATCTGGCTGATGCCGACATACTGGCTGTTCTTGCCGCTTCTGCCGGTGTGGATCCAGCACAGGTGGCCGGTTATGACATTCTCACGGCCCCGGCACAGCGCGGCGAGGTCTTTGGCCACGGCAAGGACTTCTTCGCCAGTGGCCGACTGGATAACCTCACCTCGGTGCATGCCGGAATTATCGCCCTGATTGACCACTCACGGAAGCCATCGGGCCAGCACATTGCCATGTTGGCAGCTTTTGACCACGAAGAGCTGGGTTCCAGCTCCCGTTCGGGTGCCTGCGGTCCATTCCTTGAAGAGCTGATCAACCGGATTCAGGCGTCGCTGGGCGCCGGGGTAGAAGATCAGGCCCGTGCGCTGACCAATTCGGTATGCCTCTCTGCTGATGCAGGCCACGCAGTGCACCCTAACTACCCGGAGCGTCACGACCCGGTCAACCGCCCGCAGGTCAATGCTGGTCCGCTATTGAAGATCAACGCCAACCAGCGTTATGCCACCGACGCGGTGGGTGCGGCCGCTTTCGCCAACTGGTGCGAAAGTGCTGGAGTTCCTTATCAGGAATTCGTGTCCAACAACCGAGTACCTTGCGGTTCGACCATTGGTCCGCTGACCGCCACTCGCCTGGGCATTCGCACCTTGGACGTCGGTGTCGCTCTATTGTCCATGCACTCGGCACGTGAAATGTGCGGCGTCGATGATCCTTGGTACCTGTCCAAGGTGACGCGCGAGTTCTTCGGAGCTTAGTTCCGTTATCGCAAAAGGCCAGCAGTGATGCTGGCCTTTTGCGCGTTCAGAGGTAACCCTTGGCAGGAGAAAAATCGATGGCATAATCATCAGCATGACGATTTTTGCCCAAGACATGCTCATTTTTCAGCAGACGAGAAACTTCTCTAAGAATGATTTTGCGATCCTCGACACCGCTGGCATGCAAGTCGCCCACGTCGAGACAGGCGGCAGCACCTTGGGGCGGATGTTTGCCGGTGCACGGGAGCTCACCGTTTTTGACGGCCCAGAGAAACCGGTCATCAAGGTCAAAGACACCATGACCATGGGGCGCGATCGTTTCGAGATCTTTGATGGAAACGGCAGCCCATTGGCGAGCCTGGTCAAGCGGATCACATTCTTTAAAACGCGCGTTACGATTTCAATGCTTGGTGAAGAGCTGGATTTGTTGGGTAGCGTTTGGGATTTTGATTTCCAGATCTCCAGTTCCCGAGGCGTACTTGGCACGGTTACTCGCCAATGGTCCGGCATGGGCAACGCACTGATGGGCAAGTCGACGTACGCATTGCAGTTGGCAAACGGTGTTAACACACAGCAACGCCAAGCAATAATCGGTTCTGTTTTGGCTTTGGATCTCATCCGAGAAAAGCAACAGCGCAATTGATACCTCATCGTGCATATTCAATCGGGTCAGATCAATCAAGGAATTCCCAGTCTGTCGGGTTGCTGACGGGTGACTGTCGTGCTCTTTTCGTGGTGGATTCGTGTTTCCTCTCGATAGCTTTAGTGCCATGAATGAATCACGAATTGCAGAATTGCGTCGCGCTAAGGGTTGGACCCAGGAACGCTTGGCCAAAGAGAGCGGCATTACGGTCAGAACAATTCAACGACTTGAAGCCGGAAATGACGCCAGCTTGGAGTCCATCTCGCTGGTAGCTAGGGCCCTGGATGTCCAGGTGGGTGAATTGTTCCAAAGCGTTCAAACGCCTCATTTCTCCCAAGCCGTCGAAGGCCTTGAATCCCGAACCCGTACTGAACAGGAGCGACGGAATTCCATCACCCACGGGATTATGATGATCTTCCGTGGCGTCGGTCTCTTGGTCACCTTCGGAACGGTCATCCTGGGAACCGCAGGAGGGCTCGGCTGGTACATCTGGCTGCTCATTCCAATTTACTGGGGTGCAGGAAGGGTCCTATTGGACGCAATAATGCGGCTGAGTGTTGATCCGAAATTGGATGCCAAATACCCGCTGTCCACGCCAAGTCAGAGTGAAGACAGCTGAGCTTCCCATCTTCCGTTATCCGAGCAGATACCGTTTGATTACCTGTTGTTCATCCGGAACTGGTCAGATCGAACAATATGAGTTCGAATTCCGTGCAGGTCAAAAATTTCAGACCAGAAATCCAAGCACTGCGTGCACTGGCAGTCCTATTGGTGGTCGCCTACCACCTGGAACCCAATGTGGTTCCCGGCGGATATATCGGCGTAGACATCTTCTTCGTCATTTCTGGATTCCTGATTACCTCGCACCTATTGCGCGAAGCCGAACGTACCGGGCGAATCAAGCTCTCCGCATTCTTTGCCGGCAGAGCTCGACGAATCCTGCCAGCTGCCATGCTGGTCATTCTCATAGTGGTTTTTGCAGGGTTCTTGATCTTCCCGAAGACGCAGTGGGGAACACTGGGTCTTCAAGCCTTGGCTTCAGCGTTTTCCGTGCAGAACTGGGTGCTGGCCGCTGACTCTGTGGATTATCTGGCAGCTGAGCAGGCAGCGGGACCGTTGCAGCACTTCTGGTCCCTTGGCGTCGAAGAGCAGTTCTATCTGTTCTGGCCATTACTGATCCTCGCGGTGTGCTGGCTGGTTAAACCCGCCATGCCCGGATCCCATTCCGATAACTTTGCCACTCGCCGCCGGTGGTTGTGGGTGGTATTCGTAGCGGTGGCGGTTATGTCACTGGGATATTCGGCATACGCCGGCTATTCCGGAAACTCTGCCGGGTATTTCGTGACCACCACCCGCATCTGGGAACTGGCTATTGGCGGTTTTCTGGCGCTGGGCGTGCAGGCCCATGAGAAGGATGCCCTGCGGCTGCCACGGTGGCTCACCGCATGGTCCACCAAGAACTTGGCCGTGCTCGTGGCGCTGATGGCCATCGCAATCGCGGCCTTCAGCTATGACGGTGCAACGGTGTTCCCGGGCATCGCCGCCGCCGTGCCGGTGGTTGCTTGCGCGGTGATCATTGCCGCCGGCAGTACCAGTGGTCCAGGTTCATTGCACCAGCTAGTTAATTGGTCGCCGGTGCAATGGGTTGGCCTTGCCTCGTATTCGCTCTATCTTTGGCACTGGCCACTGATCGTTTTTTACACCGAATTCTCTGGCGGGAAACCCAAGCCGCTGCAATCCATTGCCCTCTTGATCGGTTCCTTGTTCTTGGCGTGGGCGAGCCTGAAATTTGTGGAAACTCCGATGCGCCAACTGCGGTTCCTCGCTGTTTCTCCGACAAGATCATTGATTGCCGGCGCAGCCATGGTCGCAGTGACCGCCTCAGTGGCATTGCTTCCGGGAACCACCCAGCAACGCATGGTTGAACAGGAACAGCGGGTGGCAACTGCGCTGGCTGAACAGCCTCCGGAGGGGTTTGGCGCAGCATCACTGGCGCACGGTGCGCCGGCCTTTGTCACCAAGGAGCACCAGGTAGTTCCGGTACCCGCCGAAGCCGCTAAAGACCTTCCTGATATCGGCAATTGTGTGCAGAATCCACAGTCGACACAGATCAAGGAATGCGAGTTCGGGAGCAAGGATGCCACCTTCACGGTGGCGCTTGTGGGGGATTCCCATGCGGCCCACTGGTTCGAAGCGCTCAACGAGTATGCGACGAGCAAAGGCTGGAAGATCGTTACCTATCTGAAGAACTCCTGCCCCTTTAATGAAGCGCAGCGCAAAGCGGATAAAGACGGAAGTATTAACTGCCAGGAGACGTATGAGCAGAGCATGGATGCTCTGACAAAACGCAAAGACATCAACGCGGTGATCACTTCCAGCTGGGCAGGTTCCACTTTCGTTTCTGATCCCGCACATGGCTTGGCCGCTACCTGGGGCAAGCTCGAAGATGCCGGGTTGCCGGTCTATCCCATTGTTGATACCCCGCGGCCGCCACAAGATTCCTATGCCAGGGACTGTGTGGAGCAAAACATCAACAACCCCCAAACGTGCTCATTCCCGGAAAAGGGCGCCTTCGACAAGGGCGACGCCACCAAGGCGGCCGCCAAGCTGGAGCCGCGGGTCAAGGTCTTGGATTTCAGTGACCAGTTCTGCGTGGACGGCACCTGCCCAGTGGTAGTTGGCAATGTTCTGATCTACCGGGACAAGCACCACATCAGTGACACGTACATGAGCACGCTGGTGCCGACCTTCGGCCAACGACTGCAGCAGGCCATCGATTCCAAGTAGCCATCCATGATCTAGGACACCAAGGCTTATGCTTGCGCGGTGTTCTCGGGTAGGATTGAAAGGTCTGTGCTACTGCACGCCCGAAACTTGGGTGCCGCGGAGCATGGATAACGCAAGAACCTCCTGTTGCGGAAATACCGCGACCGTTTAGCCCAAAGGAGGTGGGTTCACATGCGTGCTTATGAACTTATGGTCCTCATCGATCCAGAGGTCGATGACCGCACCGTAGAGCCAACTCTCGAGAAGTACCTCGAAGTTGTTCGCTCAAATGGTGGAACGATCGACAAGGTTGATATCTGGGGACGTCGCAAGATGTCTTACGAGATCCAGAAGAAGGCAGAAGCCACTTACGTAGTGGTGAACTACACCGCAGAACCAGCTGCTTCGGCTGAGCTTGAGCGTCAGCTCAAGATCAACGAACTGATCCTGCGCCACAAGGTCACCCGTCCGGAAGAGGCACGCGTTTAATTACGCTCAACCTTCCGTCGTAGGAATTAACGTTCAATCTTTCTAAGGAGAGTCAATGGCAGGCGAGACTGTTATTACCGTTATCGGAAACCTGACCGCCGATCCGGAGCTGCGTTTCACGCCGTCCGGTTCAGCCGTAGCGAACTTTACGATCGCTTCGACTCCTCGCACCTTTGACCGCCAGTCCAATGAGTGGAAGGACGGGGAAGCCCTGTTCTTGCGCGCATCGGTGTGGCGCGAAGCTGCAGAGAACGTTGCAGAGACGCTGACCAAGGGCATGCGAGTCATCGCCCAGGGTCGGTTGCGCTCCCGTTCCTACGACACCAAGGAAGGCGAACGTCGCACCGTCATGGAGCTTGAAGTCGATGAAATCGGCCCATCGCTCCGTTTCGCGTCCGCCAAGGTCACCCGTACCCAGCGCTCCGGCGGTGGCAACGGTGGCTTCGGCAACGGCAATGGTGGCGGTGGAGGCTTCTCCAACGCGCCACAGCAAAGTGCACCAGCTCAGGCGCCGCGTCAGCAGCAGCCTCAGCAGGGTGGCGGCTGGAACGCTCCAGCCGCAGACCCATGGAGCACCGGCGGAAACAACGGTGGCGGCTGGGGCAACCCAGGCGCAGACGAACCACCTTTCTAAACAATATTTATTCACCATCCCGCAGATCATTCTGCGGGCTCCAAACCTAAGGAGCTCCACGATGGCTAAGGCTGAAATCCGTAAGCCCAAACCAAAGTCCAACCCATTGAAGGCCGCTGACATCACTGTCATCGACTACAAGGACACCGCACTGCTGCGCAAGTTCATCTCTGACCGCGGTAAGATCCGCGCTCGTCGTGTAACTGGCGTTTCCGTTCAGGAACAGCGCAAGATCGCACAGGCAATCAAGAACGCACGTGAAGTAGCCCTGCTGCCTTACTCCGGCGCTGGCCGCGGCTAAGGAAGAGGGGATATAACAACATGGCAAAGATCATTTTGACTCACGAAGTATCCGGTCTCGGTGCTGCTGGTGACATTGTTGAGGTAAAGAACGGCTACGCCCGTAACTACCTGCTGCCACGCGGCTTCGCAATTGTCTGGACCGTTGGCGGTGAGAAGCAGGTGGAGTCGATCAAGGCTGCACGTGCTGCTCGCGCTGTCGCAAACCTTGAGGATGCTCAGGCACTTGCAGCTAAGCTGAAGTCCCAGCCGGTGAAGATCACCATGAAGGCTGGCTCGAACGGTCGCCTGTTCGGCACCGTCAAGACCACCGAAATTGCTGCTGCCGTAGAGGCTGCCGGTCTGGGTAAGATCGACAAGCGCAACATCGAGGTCAACGACCAGATCAAGTCGACTGGCAACTACACCGCAACCGTTCGCGTTCACGCTGACGTTGTTGCAAACCTGCGCCTGCAGGTTGTAGCTGCTGCAAAGAAGTAAGTCTTCTAGACTCAGCTTCTGTTCAAGAGGTGGCGTGCGCTCCGCAAGGAGCGTACGCCACCTCTTGGCGTTAAAGCATCAAAGGCTCATGTCACCGCTGGTTCTTCAATAATTCATCGCATCTTCGTGCGACTTGCGGTCCCTCACCGTTGGCGCAGCAGCCCCTAACCCCTAACCTCATAAGTGACAGTGGCCCCAGTTGGCCCGTTTCAGAGAAAGGGTAGAACCCATGGGTTTTGCATACGCCGATCCGGACGAACTCACCGACGAACAGCGCGTGGCGGTCGCTGAGCATCAGCGCACCGTGCACCGCGGGCCACGCCAGCTCTCGCTGCGTGCACTGCGCGAAAAAGCTAACCTGAGCCAGATCGAATTGGCCGCGCGGACCAAACTGCCCGTAGCCCGCATTGATCGCTTGGAATCAGGCGATCTGGACCGCATCCAGCTAGCCACCCTGCGGCGATACCTCCAGGCCCTGGACGCCAGCGTTGAGATCATGGCGACCCGCGGTGAGTCTTACACCTTGTTAAGCTCAAGCGACGATGAACGTGAGCAGCCGACCGGTCAACGCAAATAGAGCCCAACTCATCGAGAAAAGCGCCACCCACCGCTCTATCGGCCCATCCGTGGTGAGACTCACGCGAAAGACCAGCTAAAGTATTCCGGTGAGATGCAGGTTATAGACCTACGTCACAAAGATGTTTCGAAGGGGTTATTTTGCACGAACGTATTCACCACCGGGCCTTTGCCGATCGACTGATGAGCGCCGAACAGGGCGCAACATTCATCAAGCCAGGCATGACAGTAGCCATGAGCGGCTTCACCGGTGCGGGATACCCGAAGGCGGTGCCCGGGGCGCTGGCCGCCCAGATGGAACGCCAGCACGCCGAAGGCAAGGACTTCAAGATCAACGTGCTCACCGGTGCCTCCACCGCCCCTGAGCTCGACGGGGTACTGGCCAAGGCCGAAGGCATGAACCTGCGTCTGCCGTACATGTCCGACCCTGAGCTACGCCGTCGCATCAACGAGGGCAACATGGAATACATGGACATCCACCTGTCCCACGTCGCCCAGCACGCCTGGTTCGGTTTCTACGGCAAGATCGACGTAGCCATCGTGGAAGTTGTCGGCGTGACCGCCGAGGGCGACCTGATCCCTTCCAGCTCGGTAGGCAATAACAAGACCTGGCTGGAAATGGCCGACAAGATCATCATCGAGGTCAACGCCCAGCAATCCGCCGCCATGGACGGCATGCACGACGTCTACTACGGCACCGCGCTGCCGCCGCACCGCAAGCCCATCGACCTGACCACGGTGCGCGACCGCATCGGCCAGAAGTACATGGACGTCGACGTGAACAAGATCGTCGCCGTCGTGGAAACCGACGCACCGGACCGTTTGAGCCCCTTCGCCCCGGTGGACGAGACCAGCGAGAAGATCGCCGACCACCTGCTGACCTTCCTGGACTCCGAGATCCGCACGGGTCGCCTGTCCGAGAAGCTGCTGCCGCTGCAGTCGGGCGTTGGCAATATCGCCAACGCGGTGCTTGCCGGCCTGTCCCGCGGCGGTTACAAGGGCCTGACCGCCTACACCGAGGTCATTCAGGACGGCATGTTGGAGCTGATCAAGGACGGCACCATCGAGTTCGCCTCCGCCACCAGCTTCTCGCTGTCTGCAGATGGCATCGACGAGTTCAACAAGAACGTGGAGCACTACCGCGAGCGCATCTTGCTGCGCGCTCAGGAGATCTCCAACCACCCTGAGATCATCCGTCGTCTGGGCTGCATTGCGCTGAACGGCATGATCGAGGCCGACATCTACGGCAACGTGAACTCCACCAACGTGCTCGGTTCCCACGTGATGAACGGCATCGGCGGTTCCGGTGACTTCGCCCGCAACGGCTACCTGTCGGTGTTCATGTCCCCGTCCACCGCCAAGGGTGGCAAAATCTCGGGCATCGTTCCTTTTGCTTCGCATGTGGACCACACCGAGCACGACACCATGATCCTGATTACCGAACAGGGTCTGGCCGACCTGCGTGGCCATTCGCCCAAGCAGCGTGCGCAGCTGGTGATCGACAACTGCGCGCACCCGGAGTACCGCCCGATGCTGCAGGACTACTTCGACCGCGCCTGCAAGGACAGCTACGGCAAGCACACCCCGCACCTGTTGGGCGAGGCCCTGAGCTGGCACCAGCGCTTCCAGGAGACCGGAGACATGCGCCCGGCCAACTAGCCGCCGGACTGGCCGGGATCGAGGCGCGCGATCCGGTCATCACCCGTCCGTGGCCGGCCGCGCCCGTCGGTGTTGTTCGTCAGCACCAACAGTGCACCGTCGGGATCCACCAGCACATCGCGTAGTCGGCCGAGCCGGCCATCGAGCAATTCCTGTTCGATGGCCGGCTCGTCCAGTTCCACCGCGCGCAGCACTTCACCGCGCAGATTCGCTAGGTAGGCGGTGCCATCGAGGATCGCGATGCCGCTGGGGCTGGCCTCGGCAGGGGACCACTGTGCTATCGGATCGGTGTACTGCTGATCTCCGCCGCTTTTCCCTTCGGTTTCGGGCCAGCCGTAGTTCCCGCCCGCCTCGATAATGTTCAGCTCGTCGAAGGTGTTCTGTCCGAATTCACTGGCGTACATGGTGCCATCATTGCTCCATGCCAGGCCCTGCGCATTGCGGTGCCCGTAGCTGTAGACGAGGGAATTTTCGAACGGGTTATCTGCCGGGATGCTGCCGTCAGGTGCCATGCGCAGGATCTTTCCGCCCAGCTGCTGCAGGTCCTGGGCTTGCTGGGGGTTGCCCGCATCGCCCACGGTGGCATAGAGCATCCCGTCCGGACCGATGGCCAGCCGCCCGCCGTTGTGGATGTTGGCTGAGGGCAAAGAATCCAGCAGGGTCTGCGGAGCCGATAATGAGAGGTTCCCGGCGCTGTCTTGCACCGTGAACCGCTGGATGCGGTTGCCGGATTCCGCGGTGGAATACGCAAAAAGCTGGTCGGGGGCGAGGAAGGCCAAGCCCAGCAGTCCGCCTTCTCCCATCGCGACGAGATCATCGATTCTAGCCACCTCATGGCTTGCCCCGGACTCCAGAATCTCCACGATCCGCCCGGAATCGCGTTCGCTGACGAGCAAGTTGCCCTGGGCGTAAACCATGGACCACGGGGCATCCAAGCCGGTGGCCAGGGGCGTTGGAACAGTTGGCGATTCGGTGGCTGGTGTGGGCGGCGGCGTTGGCGTGGAGCATCCGGAGAAGAACAAAGCGCCGAGCATGAGGCTGGGACCCAGGCTGCGCTTCATCGCGTTCTTATGCGTGGGATGGTTGGTGGCGTGTCGGACGATAGGTCAGTTCCTGGATCCGTCCGTCTAGCAGCGTGGAGTCGACAAGTTCCAGGTCGTAGTCGTCGACCCCGCCAAGTACCGGGGCCGAGCCGCTATGCCCGGTCAGTACCGGGAAGATGGTTACCTGGATGAAGTCTACGAGACCTGCGGCCAACAGTGAGTGGTTCATCGCGAGCGACCCGTGGGAGCGCAACGGAATATCTGAAGTTTCCTTGAGCCCTGCGACGACGTCCAACGCGTCAGCGCGTTCCAATGTGGGGTTTGGCCAGGCCAGCGGCTCTTCCAGGGTGGTGGAGATGACGGTGGCGGGCTTGTCGTGCAGGGCCACACCCCACGCGTCTTCAACCTCGGGATTCGCCTCGATTTCTGCCCAGAAGCGGCTGAAGAGGCGGAAGGTGTTGGCCCCGAAAACCATGCGGCACGCCGGCGTGTAGAGAGCGAGGCGGTGGGCCAGCAGCTCCGGTCCTTGCTTGCCCCAGTAACCGCCCCAATCGCTGCCGGCACTGCCGAAACCATCGAGGCTACTGAACACGTCAAAGGTATAGGTGGAACTCACGGTGAACCTCCCGAAGCTGATCCTAGGTGCCACCTAGGATACGCTCAGGCGTTGGGTAAATCTACGTTTTGAGTGCGCAATTGCCCGCGCGAGAGGACCTTCCCACTGGCCTCGTCGGTGATGAGCACTTCCCACAACTGCTGGGTCCTGCCTTGGAAGAGCGCAGTGGCCACAACCTGCACGCGTGCACCGGTAGAGGGTCGCAGGAAGTCGGTGGCATTGTGCACTCCCACGGCAAATTGATTGCGCTCTGCCACCGCGTAGCTGGCGCCAACGCTGCCGGCACTTTCAATCATGGAGGCGTAGACCCCGCCATGGACAACGCCCCAGGGGGTGTGGTGGTCTTCGTTCAGCTCGGCATGTCCACGCACGGATGTGGCGGTAATGTCGTCTAATACCAGGCCAATGCTGTCGGTGAAGCGGCTGGTCTTGTCGGGGATTGGCTGTTCAGGGGAACTCATGGGTGTCTCCAAAGATGTTAGGCGCTGGGCAGTTGTTCCAGCGCTTGGGCTCGCAATACATTCTTTTGCACTTTACCTGTTGAAGTCCTCGGCAGATCCTGCGGGAAGACGATGGTGCGCGGAACCTTGTAGCCAGCCAGCTTTTCCCGAGCGAAACTGATCAGCTCCTCGGCCTGGAGGCTAGAGCCGCTGGCTCGGATGACATAGGCCACCGGACGTTCGCCCCATTTTTCGTCGGCCACGCCAATCACCGCCAGATCCAAGATTTCGGGATGGGATGCCAGAGCCTGCTCGACTTCGATGGTGGAAATGTTCTCACCGCCGGAAATGATGATGTCCTTGGCACGGTCGCGCACCTGGATGTAACCATCGGGGTGCATCACCCCCAGATCTCCGGTGTGGAACCAGCCTCCGGCGAAGGCCTGCTCCGTGGCCGCTTCATCGCGGTAGTAGCCGATCATGACGTTATTTCCGCGCAAGATAATTTCGCCCATGCTCTGCCCGTCGGCTGGAACATCATCCATGTTCTCGTCAACGATGCGCGCCGATTCGGCGGTGATCATTCCTACGCCTTGGCGCGAGAGCTTGGCAGCGCGCTCGGTAGGATCAAGTTGATCCCATTCGTCTTGGTATTCGCAGACCGTGTAGGGTCCGTACACTTCGGTCAATCCGTAGACGTGGACTACCTCGATGCCCAGTTTCTGCAACTTGGAGATGATGGCCGGGGACGGTGGGGCACCGGCGGTGGTGATTCGCAGGGGAGCATCAAGCTGATGGGCAAGCGAGGAGTCGGCGATGATCGAGCAGACCGTTGGCGCGCCACACAGGTGCGTTGTGCCCAAGTGTTCGATGGCGTCCCAGACCGGTTCTTCGCGGACCCCACGCAGGCATAGGTGGGTTCCTCCGGCAGCTGTCACTGCCCAGGGAGTGCACCAGCCGTTGCAGTGGAACATCGGCAGCGTCCACAGGTAGCGGGTGGCCGCGGTGAAGCCCTGATGATGGGCTTCACCCAGCGAATTCAGGTAGCTACCTCGATGTGAATAGAGCACGCCCTTGGGTTTCCCGGTAGTACCCGAGGTGTAATTCAAGGTGATCGGTGCCCGCTCATCCGCGACCGCGTAGGGAAGACGTCCATCTGGGGCCACGGAGAGCAATTGCTCCAGCGTGGCATCCACGGCAACTTCGGGGCGTGGTCCGGTGAACTGGTCATCGGTGATTTCGATCAGGGCCTGCAGGGTTGGGTTCTCACGGCGAAGATTCTTCGTGTTTGCCAACAATTCGGTGTCGGCGAACAGTAGCTTCGCTTCGGAATGGTCCATGATGTATTGCAGTTCATGAGCGGTTAGGCGGGTGTTCAATGCGATGAGTACCCCGCCAGCCAGCGGCACGGCATAGTGAGCCATGAGCATTTCTGGGGTGTTAGGCGCTAAGACGGCAACGCGGTCTCCGGGCTCAATGCGCTCGGCCAGAACCTTGGCGAAACGCTGGACACGCTCCTCAAATTCTCGGTAGGTGTAGCTGCGGGTCCCGTGGACGATGGCAGTCTTTTCTGGATAGACCTCTGCGGAGCGTTCAAGGAAGCGCAACGGGGTTAGTTCGGAATGGTTAGCCTGGATTTTTACCATGGAGGCATCCTTCACTCATCATTTCTGGCAACGGCGACAGACAGCTGGGGGTGTGACCCTGAACACTGCAACATCAATCGTTGCATGAACCTCAGCGTCAAAGTAAGAACCTTGGTTTCATTACGGTAGACGGCTGGTTTAAAGCGGTGAAGGTGAAATTTTCGGCATTCTTTAGGGCGTGTCATAAATTAATGCATTACGACGAAGGCTGCAGGCACAGGATTTGTCAGAGTGGTTATCGGAGCCGTTGCAGTGAATAAAAGACTGTTCGACGCCCTGAAAAGATCGTTGGTGTCGAATATTTTGATTAATATTGCGATTTGCGAAGTGAATTGTTTGACGATGGTTCGTCATGAGCCATATCGTTTTAAGCAGAATCAAGAGCATCAGCTAAAAGCCCTGGCTTGCTGATCGGCAACCCTCTCAACGGTAGTGGGGTGCTCCAGGTGAGGATTCGGTTCTGCGCCAAATGGTGTCAGAACAAGTACCGCGCACGGCGTGAAACCTCAGAGGCAACCGGATTCGGATCTTTTCGAACCGCGGTTCCCGCTGGGTCTGACGCGGTGGGCAAGAACCGAAGGAATCGAGCCATGTCATTGAATCGTGAACTTGACCCGCTGACCCTACGTAAGGTTTTCGCTCAGCACCCCTCGGGCGTCGCAGCTCTGTGCGCAGAGGTTGAAGGCGTAAAAACCGGCATCGTTGCATCCTCATTCACTGTGGGCGTCTCGCTGGAGCCGGCTTTGGTGATGTTTGCGGTCCAGAAGTCCTCCAACACTTGGCCAAAACTGCGCGGTTCCAGCCACATTGGCGTCTCGGTGCTCAGTGATCTCAACGGGGGCGTCTGCGCGCAGATCGCTTCGAAGAACGGTGACCGGTTCCGCGGGATTGAAACCGTGACTTCTGACCAGGGGGCACTTTTCATTGAGGAGTCCACCCTGTGGCTGGAAACCTCTATTTACAATGAGGTCGAGGCTGGTGACCACTGGGTTGTGCTCTTGGAAGTGCATGGGCATCACACGTCACAGAATTCGCCGCAGATCTTCCATGATTCACGATTTCATTCAATCCCAGTTCCTGAGCTCGTCTAACGCTCCAGAGAAGTAGTTTTTCCAAGGTCCGCTTCAGATCACCAAAGTGATCTGTAGCGGACCTTGTTACGTTTCAGTGTGCTTTTAACGTATGGCACATAGTTATCCACGGCGTCGATGGCGGTAGCTTCCCAAAATTGTGGACTACCGACCAAATTCCATCGAGCTGGACCGCATAAAGGGCAGTGACTAAGCATTTTGTGAATCCTTGACTATCCACATGCTTATCCACATGACTGTGGGCGGAGTGTGTAGAAGTGTGTGCGAATCGCGATAAACCCCGAATTCCGGGCATTTTTAGCTGTTGATAACTTCTGGAGACATAGCGTGACCTTCAATAAAATATGTTTCTGTCCACAGCTGTGAAAATACAAACACACTAGTCAACAACTATTACTGTTGAGTACTTGACATTAATCCACAGGGTTCTCCCCAGTTAGTGAACAGGGTAGTCCACAGGTGGGGGTACGTTATGCACAGCACCTGTGGATAATGGGGTTTACGTGGGTAAATATCAGCCCTACTGTTGGCCGTGGGGCAGAAATATCCACAGACGTTAATCATTGAACTGTCGGTACCTACTGACAGGATGGAACGTTGCCTTCTGGCACGGATGATTTTTCCCAGTGGGGTCGATAGGGATGGAAGTGTCTGCAATGAGTGCTGAGCCGGTTTACGAAGGACGAGAATCCGACGCTGGGCGCAAACCGCCACAGGACGTCGAGGCTGAAATGTCCGTGCTCGGCGGCATGATGCTATCTAAGGATGCCATTGCCGACGTTGTTGAAGCATTACGAGGAACCGACTTCTACCGCCCTGCCCACGAATCCATCTACGAAGCAATCATCGATTTGTATGGCCGAGGCGAACCCGCCGACGCCGTGACCGTAGCTGACTTGCTGACCAAGCGTGGCGAAATTTCCCGTGTTGGTGGTGCCGCCTACCTTCACAACCTCATTCAGCAGGTACCCACCGCCGCTAACGCTGGCTACTATGCAGAAATTGTGCGCGAGCGCGCCGTTTTGCGCCGGCTGGTTGATGCTGGCACGCGCATCGTCCAGATGGGTTACTCGCCTGACGGTGAAGTTGACGCCATCGTCAACGAAGCGCAGGCCGAGGTCTATAAGGTTGCGGAAAACCGAAGCAGTGAAGACTACGTACGCCTGTCGGACATCATCGAGGGCACCGTAGACGAAATTGAAAACGCCGCTAACGCCGGCGATGGCATCACCGGTGTGCCCACCGGATTCTACGAATTCGATGAACTGACTCAGGGCCTGAAGGGCGGCCAGATGATCATCATCGCAGCCCGTCCCGCAGTAGGTAAGTCAACTTTTGCCTTGGACTTTGCTCGTTCTGCAGCTATCAAGAACAACATGGCCACAGTGTTCTTCTCCTTGGAAATGGGCCGCAATGAAATTGCGATGCGCCTGCTCTCAGCAGAAGCCTCTATTCAGCTTCAGGACCTCCGTAAAGGCTCCGTAGAAGACGCACAGTGGACCAAGATTGCCACCACCATGGGGCGTCTGAACGAAGCTCCACTATTCATCGACGATTCGCCGAACATGTCCATGATGGAAATCCGCGCCAAGTGCCGTCGACTAAAACAGCGCAACGAACTGCGCATGATCGTCCTGGACTACCTGCAGCTGATGAGCTCAGGCAAGCGTGTGGAATCGCGTCAGCAGGAAGTTTCCGAGTTCTCGCGTAACCTCAAGCTGCTCGCCAAGGAACTCGACGTTCCCTTGATTGCACTGTCGCAGCTGAACCGTGGTTCCGAACAGCGAACCGATAAGCGCCCAATGATTTCGGATCTTCGTGAATCCGGTTCCATTGAGCAGGACGCCGATATGGTGATCCTGCTGCACCGTGATGACGTGTATGACAAGGAAAACCGTCCGGGCGAGGCTGATGTGATCATCGCTAAGCACCGTGCAGGCCCCACCAAGACCATTACGGTGGCATTCCAAGGCCACTATTCACGCTTCAGCAATATGTCCTCTGAGGGTTAGTCCCAGTCAGGCTTGATTTTTAGCTACCCACTTAGCTGAATGCTGGCTATAGTGGGTGCCATGTTCGCTTCTTTGCAGGCTTTGCTTTGGGGTACGGTGGCCGGTTCGGCCCTGCTACTCGGATCTGGTGCCGCTTGGTGGCTGAAAATTCCGAAAGTTTGGATCTGCGCGATTATGGCCTTCGGCGCAGGAGTGCTGGTCAGTGCGCTCAGTTTCGAATTGGTGCTTGAAGCATTTGAAACTGGTGGGCTTCTGGCAACAGTAGCCGGCGTAATTGTTGGTGCAGCGTTGTATTTCTCGGCTAACCGGTTATTGGACAGGCGAACCAAGAAACGTGAGAACACCTCAGGGGGCGCTCAAGGCAACGAATCTGCGGGCACTGCATTAGCGGTGGGCGCGCTGATTGACGGAATCCCCGAGTCTGTCGCCCTAGGATTGGGCGTCGTAACTAGTGCAAGTATCAATCCGGCTATGCTCATCGCCATCTTCATCTCCAATGTGCCCGAGGGGCTGGCTAGTACCGCTCAAATGAAAAACGCCGGCCGCAAGGGATCCTCGATTGCCTTGCTGTGGGGGAGCATCGCAATTTCTTGTGGTCTGGCTGCCTGTTTTGGGGCGCTAGTCATGCAATCCATGCCTGAAGAAGTGCTGGCCTTTGCCACAGCAGTTGCCGCGGGAGGAATCCTGACCATGATTGCCGACACGATGATCCCCGAAGCTTATTCTGTGGACCATGATTACACCGGGCTGTTGGTCACCGGTGGCTTCCTCTCGGCCTTCGCCTTGCACGTTCTGGGTGGCTAGGGAAAAACTGGCATGATTAGGGCATGCCCCTAAGACGTAGTAGCCACGACCCTGCGCCGGCTACAGAAACGATTTACGCACCGCAATTCTTGGCCACCACCATGGGCATGTTTATTCTGGTGTTTCTTGTTGCCTTCGAATCCATGGCGGTCACTACCGTCATGCCGATGGTTAGCGAACTGCTCAATGGTGAACGCTATTTTGCGCTGGCCTTTGCCGCACCGATTGCCAGTGGAATGCTCGGCATGGTTGCCGCCGGTGAAGTCACCGACCGCTGGGGGCCGAAATATCCCTTATTCGTGAGCGTCGCGATCTTCTGTGTTGGCTTGCTGATCTGTGGCTCCGCAGTGAATATGCAGATGCTGATCGGCGGCCGCATCTTGCAAGGTATCGGTGGCGGCGCTATCACTGTGGCCATCTACGTACTCATAGCCCGAGCTTATCCAGGGCACCTGCATTCAAAGATCTTTGCGCTCTTTGCCACGGCTTGGGTGCTGCCGGCGATGATCGGCCCGTGGCTGGCTGGTCTGATGGCCGTGCACCTTGGGTGGCGCTGGGTCTTTTCCGGTGTAGCCGTGTTGGTGATTGTGGCCTTCTGCGCGATGCTTCCAGTACTCAAGTCCTTGGATTCGGTGCGCAACCAGGAACTCGGCCCGATATCAGTCAAACGCCTGGCGTTCGCCGGGGTGACTGGGCTAGCGGTGATCTCCATGAACTTGCTGGGTACTTCGAACGGCAGGTGGTCCTTGATCGGATTAACGCTGGCACTGGCGGTCGCCTTGATGGCGATTCGCCCACTATTGCCCCGCGGGACGTTCCTTGTGCGACGTGGGCTGCCCGCCACCATCATGACCAGGGTTTTCATCACCGGTGCCTTCTTCGGCGTGGAAGTTTATCTTCCCTATCTGCTTCGCGAAGACTACTTATTGACCCCTGACCGGGCCGGTTTGATTTTGACGGCCTCCGCGCTGTGCTGGTCGATGGGCTCATGGCTTCAGGGAAAGCTGGGGGAGGCGATCGCTTCTTCAACCTGCATCACCCTGGGAGCCGTGGCCGGAAGCATGGCCATAGCCACCGCTTTGGCAACCGCGATCTTCCACCCGCCGGTAATCGTGCTGGTGTGCGGATGGGCCGTGGGAGGATTTGGCATGGGGCTGATTTTCCCGCGACAAAACGTCAATATGCTCGCCCTGTCGGCCAAGGAAGAACAGGGCTTCAACTCCTCCGCGATGACCGTGGCAGACTCCTTGGGCAATGCCGGCGCCACGGCCATCGGTGGGGTCATCTTTGCGATGGCCGCTGCTGGAACGGGATTCATCTCGGTCTTCAGTTTCAGCCTGCTGTTGATCCTGATCCTGATTGTCATCTCCCCGCGCACCAAGGGAACCTCGGTTCAGTCACAGATCTAGCCGTGCGGCAGGATCGCCAGATGTTCTTCTCTTGGCTGCACAAGATGTTGGTCGTATTCGTTGTGCTTGGCCACGTAGCTCTTGACGTACGGGCAGACGGCCACGATCTTTGCTCCGCTGGCGATGGTGTTTTCCAAGGCGAATTTCACCAAGACACTGGCTAGACCCTGCCCGCCGTACTCCTCATCCACGGTCGTATGGAAGAAAATCCGCTCAATACCTTCGGATCCTTCAAAGTCGCGGTAATGTGTCGCGCCAATAATCTTTCCGCCAGCGTCGAGGGCGAAGCGTCGGCGTTCTGGCAGGTGTACTGGTTTGATCTCGCTCATGTTGTATCTCCTCAGGGTCAGGATGGGTTGATGCGCGGACGCAGACGAACGGTGGGTAGCGCCGGGGCGGGCAAGGCGGCCGGGGTATTGGGCGGGAACGGTCCGAATCGGTCCTCGGAACCATCTCCTGGTTCTGCCCCAATCTCAGCCTGCCATTGGGCGCGGAAGGCCAGGACCTCTTCATGGGTGCGCCCCACAAAGTTCCACCACATCAAGATGTCCTCGTTCAGAGGTTCGCCGCCAATGAGCAAAGCCAGTACCGGTTCATCACCTGTAGCGAGGCGAAGTCTTTGGCAGCCTGCTCTCACAAACCCTAATTCCCGCGGCGCTAGCTGGTGCCCATTGACCGTGAGGCTGCCGGAGTCAACGAGCACTCCGTGCTCATGATGTTCAGGGACCTGAATTTCGATCTCGGTGTTCGGCTCCAGACGCAGTTCGGCCCCGCTGAGCTCTGTGTGGGTTATGACCGGGGAGCTGGAGCGTTGCCCCGAAATTTCATAGCTGCCAAGGAACACCGACATCGACCAACCCTGGCCGTTAATTGGTTCGGGCCGGTAGTTCTCAAAAGTATGTTCCATGTCCCGGGCATGTTCCGGCAGCGCGGTCCACAATTGGGCCCCGTGCAAAATGGTGGTGTCCTCGGTGAGGATTTCAGAATGGCTAATGCCATGTCCTGCGGTCATCAGGTTGACCTCGCCGGGGCGTACCGTGGCTTTAAAGCCCGCCGAGTCCATGTGGTTGATCTGCCCGGTGAATAGCCAGGAGACCGTTTGCAATCCGGTATGAGGGTGACGCGGAACGTTCATGCCTCCGGTGGCTTTGACGTCATCTGGACCGTAGTGGTCAAGGAAGCACCAGGCTCCAATGAGGCTGCGTTGCTTTTGCGGCAGGGTTCGGAAGACTGTCATGGCGCGCGGTCCGCCTAACGGGACTTCGCGGGGAGTCAATATTTCAACCTCGGCGAAGGACGTGACCCTGCCACAGTCGATTTCTGCCGGGCGGTGCTCGAGATTGCTCATGTGCCTAGGTTATGCACTAGATCAGGTTTTAGCCACATGCGCCTGATGGTTCGGGCGGTACGATCGAAACACCGGTATTGCCCCATTCAAGGAGTTTGCAGCAACGTGGACAGCGCTATTCTTCCGGAAGATGATCTTCTTAAGCTCGAAAAACAGGTGTGCTTTGGCCTGGCCGTAGCGTCGCGGTCGGTGATCTCTGCCTACAAGCCTGTGCTGGATCCGTTAGGGCTGACCCACCCGCAGTACTTGGTGATGTTGGCACTGTGGGATTCTGGTCCGATGAGCGCGCGCGAACTGAGCGAGCAGTTGCACCTGGATCCGGGAACGCTCTCTCCGTTGGTTAAGCGGCTGGAAGCTGCTGGGCTAGTGGACAAAACCAAGAATCCGCAGGATGAACGCGCGGTTATTCTGCAACCTACCCAAAAGGGTGCTGAGTTGCGCAGACAAGCGTTGAAAGTTCCGCTCGAGATGATGTCTCGGCTGGAGCTTTCGCAGGAAGACGTCGTTGAGCTCAGGAACATTCTGGACCGCTTGATAGTAGCCGGTGTTAATGCTCCCAAGGAGTAAACAACTATTTAGTTGGTGCACCAACTAATGCGGTATGCTGGTGGTAAAAGCACGAACGCCCACGCATACTGCGAAGGACCAAGCGCATGGATGAATCTCCGCTGCCAATCATCTCCGATACCACCGGACTGAGCGCCGGCTATCGCATTCTTTGGCGCCTGAAGTATTTGGGACTGAGCATTTTTGGTCCTGCGGAACGCAGCGTGGATGCTAGTCCGCGTGAGCGCATTAAGTGGGACCGCGCGATGAAGGTCAAGGCGGCCCACGAGGCTGCGGGAACCCAGCCCGACGACCTGACTCTCTACACCGCCAGCCGCTTGAAACCACGCCGCCGGCCCCAGTAGTAAGGCTGACGATATCCATGATCAAAGCCACGTCCTACAAGCGGGATCTGGGCAAAGTTCCGCAGGGTTAGGCGAGGTTGTCGCGATACTATTGAACTCATGGAATCGATGACTGAACTGGTGATTGCGCGACAGTTTTCCGCACCGAAAACCGCCGTGTGGGCAGCCTTTGTAGAACCCGAAATCATTGCCCAATGGTGGGGGCCTCAGGGGTGGACCGTCAACGAAGAGTCGGTAGTCTTTGAAGCCAAGATCGGTGGCCGCCACGAACTGGAAATGGTTCAGGTCGAGAACCCAGAGGCCAAGGTTCCACTTAAGGCCGTCCTGACATCCTTTGATGAATACGAGTGCTTAGTCAGTGCCGATGGCCCACACGAGATGACTTTGGACCTCGTCATCGAAACTCGCATAGAGTTCAAAGAGTTCGCAGGTCAGACCATGCTAACCCTGACGCAGGGACCATTGCCCTACGAGGTGGTGGATTCGAGCACGAAGGCTTGGCATTCAGCACTGGGCAAGCTTGAAGCTCTACTCGCTGAGTACTTCTAAACCGTGCGCCCCAAGAGTCACGGGTTCACGAAATAGCTTCGGATCTCCTTGATCTTCGCGGCTTTGCCGGCGGAAGCAAATTTCACAACGTGGCTGAAGTGGGTCACTGACTCATCGCCGTCGTAAGTTTGGCCGTCTGCACTTCCTTCTGATCCGTGCGTTAGCACGCTGAGAAACTTCACAGCTCGCGTCTCTGGTGACGCGAGAATCCGTTTGCACACCGCGTCGAAGCCGTTCAATGACTGATTTCCAGCGATGCTCCATCGAATGTCTTGTGAAAACCATTGATCAAGTATGGACAGCTCCTTGCCATACACGGCCCCCAGAACTTGGGTAATGATCTGATGGCGTGGAGCATTGCCGCACGTTGATGGTACTTCTACGTTCATTGGTTCTCCTATCCTCGTCCGATGTACGGCATGCCGCCGGCCGTGATGGTGAATTGGTTGATGGAGGTTCCCAATGGAACGGCGGCAATGTAGGCGATGGCCTGCGCCGCTTCCTCTAGCGGGAAGGTCGGCTCAACCATTCGTTGGCCGCTAGGTTGCAAGGCACCGTCGTTGGCCCCAAAATCATCGAGCAAGTCGCTAGCTGTGTTGCCAATATCCACTTGAGTGGCACGGATCCGATATGGTCGACCATCTAGTTCCAATGACTTGGTCAACCCTGCGATCCCGTGTTTAGTCACCGAGTAGGCCACCGAATTCACCCGTGGTACCTGAGCCGAAATCGAACCATTGTTGATGATGCGACCGCCACCGTTCGCTTTAAAATGCGTAAACGCGCTGCGCGCCGCGTTGATGGCTCCGGTCAGATTAATCTGGCACACCTGATCCCACTGTTGCGGGCTCAACTCGTCAATAGACACTGATGGACCGAAGATGCCGGCGTTATTAAAGAGCACATCGACGGAACCAAAACGATCTCGAGCCGCGGAAAACAGCTCATCCACGGCACCAGGATCAGTGACATCTGTGGGATGAACCAAGGCCGAGGAGTTGGACTGCGCTGTTTCTTCCAAGGTGGACCTAGTGCGCCCCGCCAGAGCAACATTCCAGCCTTGGGATAAGAGCAATCGTGCTGTGGCGCGGCCGATGCCCGATCCAGCGCCAGTAATCACAATTGTGCGACCCTGCTCGATTGAGTGAGGGGACTGAGGCATCTTTGCTCCTTGCATGGTTCCATCAACATTGGTGTAACGCGCGTGCTCCCATCCTAGGAATCCAGAGACGCAAAACCCAGCTGAGGTGCAAGATATTTCGGCCCTCGTTGGAGTCGGTAGGACCGTAGCCGTCTAAGCTACTAGGGTTAAAGTGTCCGGCCCATCAGATCTTGGCCGGTCAAACTTCAAAGGAGTCCTGTGTTCCTCGACGTGCTCTACGGTGTTTTGCCGCTGTTCTTCATTATGCTCATCGGCTACGGCACGAGTTACGCACCCAAATTTCCAGCCTCTGTGGAACCAGCGCTGAACGTCTTTGTGTTCTATGTGGCGTTGCCAGCGCTGCTGTATAAAGTGGTGGCCCGTGCTGACATCAGTCAGGGCGTGCCATTCGGGTTCCTCTGGATCAGCATTTCCGCGACTTTGCTCTTTGCAGGGATCAGCTGGATTCTCTTCAAATACATACTCCGTGTGGGTCCAGCCCGCTCGCTCGCTGGCATGCTCACCACGAGTTTTGGCAACGTCTCCTATCTTGGTATTCCGGTGATCCTAGGAGTGATGGGTCCCCAAGCTGGCTTTGCCGCAGGGATGGGCCAGCTGGTGCACAACATCATCTTCATGGTGGGATTCCCCATCCTGGCCCAGATCATGTTGCCAGCCGGGGTTGATGCCGGACAGCAACCTGCTAGTGGATCCCGGCTGCTGCGCACCATCCGCAACGTTCTGCTCTACAGCCCAGTCACCTGGGCCATGGTCCTCGGCGGTGCCGTGGTGCTCTCGGGAGTGCATGTGCCAAGGCCAATCGATGACACTATCGACCTGCTGTCCGCCGCGGCAGCTCCCGGAGCGCTTTTTGTCATTGGCATGTCCTTAAAGCGCACCATCGAACGCTCACGTGCTGCTAGGAAATTGGCCTCGAACGTCGAGACCGCACCAGCAAAGCGAGCCAAGACCTCGATGCTGGTGATGGTCATCGGGAAGCTAGTGGCGCTGCCACTGTTGACCGTGCTCATGCTCCAGCTCTTCGCCCCGCAGCTTGATCGCGTCTGGTTCAATGCTGCGGTACTGATGGCTGCCATGCCGGTCAGTGCCACCGCATACATCATGGCGCACAATGACACCGGAGACGGTGAACCCACCGCGGTGGCCATTGTGATCACCTGTCTGCTGTCGGTGATTGCCCTGCCGGTGCTGGCCCAACTGGTCTTAAAATAGAATGCTGCGGGGCCGATGAAAATCATCGGCCCCGCAGCGGTCTATGAACAACGGGCGTCGTTAAACGCTCACCACGTCTTTCTCATCATTGGCCTGCGATGCGTCAGCATCAATAAGATGCTCAGCCTCGGCATCAATCTGGTCTGCGCCTTGGGCAGCTTCATTGGCCTTGGCTTCCAACGCACGGCCCTGAAGAGCCGCGAGCTCTTCTTCAGGAATGGGGTGGCTTTCTGTCATCACGGGCTTGAGCTGATCAATGACCATGGTGACTGCTAGGCAAGCAAGGGCCCAAATTGCCAGCGTAATCAGGTGAGTGCCCAAACCTTCAGATCCGAAGTACAGGATCGAACGTACAGATTCAACGGCTGCTGGCATCGGCAGGAAGTCATGCAGGATGGTGAACATGCGAGGTTCCATATAGATGGACAAGGCGCCATTGGAAGCTGGTACGCCAAGGAACATCACCAACAACATGGTTGGTAGCAGGCAAAGCATGCCAATCAGGCGGTTGAAGACGTTGGTCAGCATGGCTACCGCAAAAATGGTCAGCATGCCGACGCTGAACAGACGCCAGAAGTGTCCATCCACCGCGTGGGTGAATGGTCCTGCGATCAGATAGATCACTGCTGACATGAATGCGGAATATACGGCGAGCAGCGGGATCAAATTCTTCAATGGGCGCAGGTGAGGCGCAGCGGTGGAACCGACCATGATGGCCATGAATCCGGACATGACCCACCCCATCCCGACATACATGCTCACGGTGCCCATGTTGTCGTGATCCGGCAGCGCGGCCAGCTCCTGATGTTCCAATGGCATTTCTTGCGATTGGGCGATCTGGGTGAAGACCTGCACGACCACCTGCGAAGCTGCGTTGCCCGAAGCCTGCGCGGTGTAAATCTTTGCCTGCGGTTCATCGGCCGATGGCAAAATAAACGCGCCGGTCAGCTTCTGCGACTCCACCAGTTCCTTGGCTTCGTCGGCATCCTGGAGAATCGTGAAGTCGAATTTGTCTTCCATTGACTCTTCCAGCGACGTCGCCATCTGCTGGGCTTGTTCGGTGCTGGAACCAACAATGGCCACCGGCATATGCCGCGGGGTTGGAGTCTGCATGGCACCGAGCATTGCACTGAGCATGATGGCGATCATGGTGAAAGGCACCGCGCCCAAGGCGATGTAACGCCAGGCCTTATTTTTCGGGCGCGGACCGCCATGCAGTGAAGCCACGTTGATCTGTGTGGGGGTGGCGCTCTTGCCCTTGCTCAGGCGCAGGAAGTCGATCAAGGCGGTCAGCAGCAAGGCGGCCACGGAGCCACCGATGAGGATCAGGATGTGCTTTGCTGCCCCGTCGCCGTCGAAGTACAGCACAGAGCGCATGGCTTCGCCCAGGGCGGGCATGGGCAGGAACTGATGCAAGAAGGGGAAGATCTTGGGCAGCGTGTAAACGGACATGCCCATATTGGAGGCGGGCTGGCCGAGCACCATGAATAGGAACATGCCGGGGATGACCGCCATTGGCCCAAAGACGCGGGTGAGCAGTACCTGCGAGGCGCCTACGGCGAAAACGCCTAAGGTCAGTGTGCCCAGTGCGGAGACGATGTGCGCTGCGGGGATAACACCCAGGATGGGTCCGCCGATGAGGATGCCGAGTCCAGCGAGCAGGACCGACCATCCGGCCAGCAATGGAAGTGCTTTGCGGCGCTTGAGCAGCTCAGGGGAATTGGAGAAGGCCAGGGACCACGGCATGTATCCGGCGGTCACCATGGCGGTAGCCAACAGCATCGCGCCCATGCCCATGGAGTCATTCTGCGGAAGCGGGACGAGATCTTCTGTGGTGACCTCAAAGCCGGCGGCTGCCATCACGGGAGACAGGATCGCTGAGATAGCCGAGGAGGACGAAACTCCGGCGCCACTGGCGGTGTACAAGGTTGCGGAATCCGAATCAAGAACTACGGCTGCGATGGTCTTGCGGTCATAGACCAAGATGCGTGCTTCAAGCGCAGAGCCGACGATTTCAGGGGCAACAGCATCGCCATTGTCTGTTTCCAAGTCGTTGACAAAGTCCTTGGCCACCGAGGAACTATTGGCATAAATTGCCACTGGCATGTTCTTGGCCTCTTGATGGTGCATCGCGCCCAGGTAACCCCAAATCATCATTCCCACGATCATTAGTGGCATGATGAAGACCGCAACTGTCCGACCGATCTTTTCGGCCTGGGCGCGTTTGGCGGCGAGGTCCTGCGGGGAAAGTTCTTGCTGGTCCTTCTTGGCTTTGCGCCGAGATGGTGGGGCGCTTTGCGGCTCGCTGGGTGCAGTGCTCAAATGCTCTTGCTCCTGGGGGTTTCGGGCAGTAACGATTGCCGTGGCAGGCAATCGAAATAGATGATGTACGTGCACGACTTTACGCCACGTGGCGTAAAAATGACATGATGTGAGCTGCAGATCACCCACGCAGTGGTGTTTGCCTCAAACTACAGGGGGAAGAGATCCGTGAGCCGACATAGCGACAAGGCGCGAGAAATTCTGCTGGATGCCGCGGAAGAACTATTTGCGCGCCATGGGATTGACGCGGTATCCAACCGCAAAATCACGGAGCATGCAGGCACGGCCAATCACTCGGCGATCAAATATCATTTTGGCGGCAGGGATGAGCTGCTGGAAGCCATGGCCCAGCGCGCGGTTGATGACGCGCGCCGTTGCCAAGAACAGCTAGCAGTGAACTTGGAAACGTCCGAGCCCAGCCTTCGCGATCTGGTCACCTTGCATACGATGCCCTTGATCTATTCTTTTGATTCGCTGCCCAAGCCGTCATGGCGGGCGCAGTTCCTCTTCCAGATGCGCCTGCGCCCAGACCCAGTGCCTTTGCTGTCGGGATTGATGGGGGAGGAACTCCAATCGCAAGGGATCCTGACCCGTTACCCCAGTGAACTCAAAGGCATCCCAGAAATCGTTATTGCTTCCCGCGCCAAAATTCTTGGGCCGATGATCTTGGGGCTTTGCTCCGAATACGAGGCCGAGGTGAATGCTGGAAAGCAACAGGGCACATGGGAAACGATGGGGTACTTCCTCGTGGATGCGGTCGTTGGAATGCTGGCCGCTGAAAGCACGTCGCCAGCCGACTTTATGGATTTTACTCAGCGATAAACTGAGGCCGGCAGTCTAGCGATCCACGATAGGACGGCAATGTCGCAAAAGAAACTCAAGAATTCCGAGTCGGCGCCCGAAGACTTGGCGGCAATGCTCAAAGAGCGAGTTTACGTTGCTTTTACTGCGCTCGCCGTGCTGATTTCCTCTGGCGCGCACGGGCATGTCCCCACCGCTGGTGCGGCTGCACTGACGCTCGTGGTCACCGTGGCTGCGGTGCTTATGGCAAGCCTCGTCGCCGACATCATCGCCCACTCCGCAGTCCACGCCACGCTCGTGACGCGCTCCGAAATGAAGCATCTTTTCAAGGTGGTGTGGGGTGCGGCCGGTGCGGTTTTTGGCCCCTTGGCCTTCTTGGGGCTTAGTGCCCTTGACGTGCTGAAAGTTTCTACGGCGCTGAACCTTGGTCAATGGTGGCTGATTGCCGCGTTGGCTTTTTTCGCGTTCTTGGCCATGCGTCGAATGCGCCTGGGGTTCTGGCGCACTGCGGTGCTGATGGTTCTGCTCGCTGCAGTCGGCATGGTTGTCATCCTGCTCCAGCTGTTGGCCCATTCTTAGGCGTTCGAAGCCGGGGCTGTTGGTTTTAGCGTCCGGTGGTTGAACCAAAAATCTTGTTCCACAGCGACGGAGTCTCACTGGAGATTTTTGGTTGCCGGACAATATCAGGATCTAAGTTGTCGATGGATTGAAACAGCCCCGTGCGCAAAGCCTCCGTGGCACCCAGTGGGCGATTCTCCTCGGATGGATAATTAATTTTTGTCTGGTTGATGGCGGTCATGATTCCCTCCTCCGTCTTGCAATTCTTTCGTATCGTGAAAACTATCTTTTATCTAGTGAAACTAGTATGTGAGCCTAGAGGGGTAGTTGGCAAGAGGTGGAAGCAAATAGTTTCGCGGTCATGTGAAAACTATTTAACAAAATAAGGGCACGTAAATTTTTCGGTTTTTCCCTTGACGCGCATGCTGTGAGGTGGCTTACAGTTGAGCAACAAGGTTCCACGAAACCAGCATCGAGTCGAAGCCGAAATCATTATTTTCGGTGGTAAGGGTGTTCAGCCAAGGTCCGTGGAATGTCGACCGATGAAAAGAGCTGATCACCCGATGCACCTCGACGTATTCAACGAACTCTCCGCAAGCGAAGCTGAAACTCTTCTTCGCCCCTGTGTTGATGTAGAGCGTTGGATCCACGAACTGATCTCCGCTCGTCCCTTCGCTAACAGGGACGAACTCGCTTCTTATGCCATGAGTGGCATCACCCCCTTTGATTCGCAGGAGCTGGACGCCGCCTTGGCGCAGCACCCCCGCATCGGCGAGCGGGCGCAGGGTGACAGCAAAGAAGCGGATCTCTCGCGCGGCGAGCAGGCAGCTTTGAATCTCGATGGGGATGCAACAGCGCGCCTGAAAGCAGCGAACCAGCACTACGAACAGCGCTTTGATCGCGTGTTCCTGATCCGCGCTGCCGGTCGAAGTACCGAAGAGATCTTGGCCGAATGCGAACGCCGGCTGACGAACGACGACGCCACCGAACTTGCCGAAGTCGCCACGCAATTGCGTGAAATCGCTGTGCTGCGACTCAACGACCTCATTACCAACTAATTCCCTCCAACTTTTAGGAGATGACCATGGCCGATGACAGCGCAGAACGCAGTCACATCACCACCCACATACTCGACACCGGGACCGGGAGGCCTGCCTCCGGTGTCAAGGCCACGCTGGAAGCCAAAACGGCATCCGGCTGGCAAGAAATCGGAACAGGTTCAACCGATGCCGATGGCCGCATCAAGAACCTTGGACCGATACAGGTTGAAGCCGGTCGCTACCGGATTTCCTTTGAAACCGGCGACTACTTCGGGAAGCAGGGAACGGAAAGCTTCTTCCCCGCGGTAAGCATCGATTTTTTCGTGAATAACGTCGATGAGCATTACCACGTACCTCTTCTTATCAGCCCGTTTGCATATTCCACGTACCGAGGGAGTTAGAACAATGACTACCGAAATCACCGCCCCAGCCCAGACCAAGATCGTGCTCGGATCCAACCAGTACGGCAAGGCGGAAGTTCGCCTGGTCAAGATCACCCGCGACACCGCGCGCCACCAGATCCAAGACCTGAACGTCACCAGTCAATTGCACGGAGACTTCAGCGCTGCCCATCAGGATGGCGACAACTCGAAAGTAGTCGCCACCGACACCCAGAAGAACACCGTGTACGGCCTAGCGCGCAATGGCGTGGGTGCCGTTGAGGAATTCTTGGTGAAGCTCGGAGAGCACTTCACTGGCGAATTTGAATGGATCACCGGCGGTCGCTGGGCAGCGCAGCAGTTCTCATGGGACCGCATCAACGACCACGACCATGCCTTCTCGCAGAACAAGTCCGAGGTCCGCACCGCGGTGCTGGAAATCGATGCGCAGGGCAAGAAATCGATTGTTGCCGGTCTTGAAGATCTCACGGTGCTGAAGTCCACCGGCAGCGAATTCCACGGTTTCCCACGGGACAAGTTCACCACCCTAAAAGAAACTACGGACCGCATCCTCGCCACCGATGTGACCGCGCGCTGGCGCTACACCGATCAGGCCATCGCCGAAGGAATCGACTTCGACGGCGTGTATGCCTCGGTGCGAAATCTGTTGCTGACTCAGTTCGCGCAGACTCACTCGTACGCACTGCAGCAGACCATGTTCCAGATGGGCCAGGCAGTGCTTGAAGCTCACCCGGAAATCGCCGAAATCAAGATGTCCCTTCCAAACAAGCACCACTTCCTCGTGGATCTGGAGGTCTTCGGACAGGACAACCCCAATGAGGTCTTCTTCGCTGCAGATCGTCCGTACGGGTTGATCGAAGCGACCATCACCCGTGAAGGCACCGAGGCGAATCACCCCATCTGGGCCAATATTCCGGCATTTATCTAACCGAACAGCGTTGAGGGTGTGCCGGTGCGGACACACCGGCACACCCTTGGCAGCGACTGACGTAGGAGGTCAGCCTTGAGCGCTACACCTGATGAATCTACCAAAGCCATCCGGCCTGAGGACGTAAAACTTTCTGTAGGGAAGAGTTTTGCCTACGGTCTGCAGCATGTTTTGACCATGTACGGAGGCATCATCGCGCCGCCCTTGATCATTGGTAACGCGGCGGGAGTCTCGCCGGCAGATATTGGTCTTTTGGTGGCTTGCTGTCTGTTTGTCGGTGGCGTTGCTACCTTGCTACAGACTCTTGGTATCCCATTCTTCGGAGCTCAACTTCCTCTCGTTCAGGGCACCTCCTTCGCGTCGGTGGCCACCATGGTGGCCATCGTCAACGGTGGCGGGGGATTGCCGGCAGTTTTCGGAGCGGTCCTTGTTGCGGCGTTGATCGGTCTGCTCGTTGCCCCGTTCTTTGCGCGGATCATCCGCTTCTTCCCGCCGGTCGTGACCGGCGTGGTGATTACGATGATCGGTATCTCGCTGACACCGGTGGCCGCTAACTGGGCCATGGGTGGGGATGCTAAAGCCGACGGCTACGGTTCGCTGGGAAATATAGGACTGGCCGCCGGAACGCTGCTGACGGTGCTGCTGTTATCCAAGGTTGGCAACGCTGCAATTTCGCGGATGTCCATTCTTCTGGCCATCGTTATCGGCACCGTTGCTGCAGCATTGCTGGGCATGGCAGATTTCTCCAAGGTCTCTGAGGGAGCGATTTTCGCTTTCCCTCAGCCATTGGCTTTTGGCATGCCAGTCTTTGAAATTGGTGGCATCATCTCGATGACCATTGTGGTGCTGGTGATCCTCACCGAAACCACTGCGGATATTCTTGCCGTAGGTGAAATCGCTGGCTCAAAGATCGACTCGAAGCGCATTGCCAACGGCCTTCGTGCCGACATGGCCTCGTCGGCAATCGCCCCGATCTTTAACACCTTTACCCAGTCGGCTTTCGCGCAGAATGTTGGCCTGGTGGCGATCACCGGAATCACGAGCCGTTTTGTAGTCGCCGCTGGCGGTGGCATCTTGATGGTGCTCGGTCTGTTGCCCGTGCTTGGCCGCGTTGTTGCTGCCATCCCGACACCGGTGCTGGGTGGCGCTGGCATTGTGCTCTTCGGTACCGTGGCCGCCTCGGGTATCCGTACGCTCTCCAAGGTCAAATACGATGGCATGAATCTGGTCATTGTCGCCGCCTCGATCGCCTTTGGCTGCATCCCGATCGTCAAGACCGATTTTTACTCCGGATTCCCAACCTGGTTTGAGACCATCTTCCACTCCGGAATTTCTTCAGCGGCCATTATGGCAGTTCTGCTGAACCTGCTGTTCAATGAATTCACCTTCGGCAATACCAAGAATGCTTCGGTCTTCTCAGCCGCTCCACCACGCATGGTGAAACAGGACGAGATCTGCGGATTGATCGAGGGCGACCACTACGTGGGAGGCAAACTCATCGACAAGGAAGGCTACGAAATTCCTGTCGTCTCACCGGACGAATTTGAGATGATTCAAACCGGACAGATCCAGATGCCGGTGCCGAAGTTGGCAAAATCTCAAGATCACTGAGTTCAATCTAGGCGGCTTGCTTGGGCAGAGCGTGCTGGATGCTCATAAGATAGGTAATTGTGCATCCAGCTAAGCTTTCCATCGGCGTTGATATCGGTGGCACCAAAATCCTTGCAGCTCTCGTAGACGAAGAGGGAAATGTCTACGGGCAGATCCACCGCGAGACACCCAATCACGACGTGGCCGGCACCGAACGTGCCTTGGCGGAAATGATCCGCGAGCTCTCCGACGACAACGACCAGATGCCGGTGGGTATTGGCGCAGCCGGTTGGATGGATCGCAAGGGCAAAAACGTTCTGTTCAGCCCGCACCTGTCCTGGCGCAATGAGCCGGTACGCGATCGCTTGATGCAGCTGGTCGGCCACGAAGTCACTCTGGTCAATGATGCCGACGCCGCCGGCTGGGCCGAACATCGTTTTGGCGCTGGCCGTGGTGAGAGCGACATGGTCTGCCTGACGCTCGGGACTGGCATCGGTGGAGCGGTGATCCTCGGAGGACAAATCCACCGCGGCAAGTCAGGTATCGCAGGAGAATTCGGACATCAGGTCATGGTTCCCGGCGGCCACCGGTGTGCCTGCGGCAATCGTGGTTGCTGGGAACAGTACGCTTCTGGAAATGCCCTGGGCCGCGAAGGTGCAGAGCTCGTGCGCAGCAAGTCGCCGGTGGCTTTCCGCCTACGCGAGGCAGTCGGGGATAACCCAGAAGCAGTCACCGGAGCAGAAGTCACCCGGCTTGCGGCCGAGGGGGACCCGGCTTGTGAAGACCTGATTGAAGATATGGGTGGCTGGCTTGGCTTGGGTATCTCAAACCTTGTCTCCGTTTTAGATCCGGGAACCATTGTCATTGGTGGCGGCTTGGGCACCGCTTCAAAACAACTGGTGGCTACCGCTGAGGAAGCGTACCGCCGTACACTTTCTGGCCGAGGCTACCGTCCGTTTGCGAAGATTTGCCAAGCGGAATTGGGCCCGGCTGCAGGATTGATTGGCGCCGCGGATCTGGCCCGATTTAATCAACAGCAATAAAATGATTGACAGGACATTAGGACTTATCTAGGCTCAGGTTGTTATGCAACATGAGAGCGAGGTCTTGGTGTGAACCTGTCGGCCAAGCCAGACCAAGCTCAAGGCGCGTCCTTGGCCATCGTTCTGGCGACGTATGCAATCGCCATGTGCGGCACCACCATGCCCACCGCGCTCTATCCAACACTGCAAAATGAGTATGGGCTGAGCACCGCTGCCTCAACGCAGCTTTTTGCCATTTACGCCATCGTGGTGCTCGCGGTCCTATGTATCTTCGGATCCCTCTCCGATGCCATTGGTCGCAAGCCGGTGATGATACTTGGACTGTTGGCCTCGGCGGCTAGCGGAATACTCTATGCCGTGGCCACAGACGCGCCTATGCTGTTCATCGCACGGATACTCTCCGGGGTGTGCGCTGGGCTGGTGACTGGTACGGCCACGGCCTATCTCACGGATCTAGTTTCCAGCTCCGTGCGTGGTGCCAGCATTTCCAGCGTGGCGAATATGGCCGGTCTGGGCAGTGGCCCGGCGTTGGCCGCGTACCTGACCTACTTCGTACCGTCCGTGCCAATGATCGCCTTCAGCGCACACGCAGTGCTCTCTGGACTGAGTATGGCGCTCTTGGCTCTGATCCCGGATACGGTCACGCACCGCGGGCACAGGCTCAGGCTCAGTCTGCCTTCGATACCCCGTTTCGCACTTCGCGATTATTGCGTGGGTGGATTGATGACCCTTGGCTTCGCGGTGATGGGTGGTTGCACCGCCATGACGTCCATCCTGGTGGTTCGTGCCTTTGGCATCAGCGACTTGCGGCTCTTGGGGCTGATTGGTTCACTGATTTTTGTCGCCACCACGGTGGGGCAGAAGACCTGCGGGAAACTCGTCAGCGAGAAGATCTACCTTGGCTTTTCGGGACTAATGGTGGGTACGGCACTGATCGCTCTCGCGCCGAGGTTGCCCGGTTCCGCGGCGGTGGCCGTGTATCTGGTAGGGCTGCTGGTCGCGGGGCTGAGTCATGGGGCACTGTTCCCGGTGGGCCTTGGCATCGTTTTGCGCCGCATTGAGCTGCGGCATCGGGGGAGTGCGAGTTCGGCTTTCTGGGTGCTTGGCTACGCACTGACCGCTCTGGGAGCGTTGGGATTGGGATGGGTTGGCCAATTCGTCGGCGAGTCAATGGCCGTCACCTACTTCGGCATCACCATAGCGCTTTGTGCCGCTGGTTGTTTATCGCTGCATCGACGCTGGACAACGCGATCAGCAGAAGGCCTGTCGACAACGTTCTGACCTCTTGCGATGCCGGACCGTGGGATTGTGTGGCAGAGAACACGTCATTTTTTGGAATGTGGAGCGAGCCAAAGTAGTTGGACAACAGTAGAACAAATTCGTGTCCGAAACCGGTCTTCCAGCGGCCTCGGGCTGATCCGAAAGGCAATCAATGACTGTTGCATCCCAGGAAACCCAGGTCGACACCGCAACGCTCAACGCCATTTTTGGCGAAGCGCGCACCGCTAACGCCTTCACCGGCGAGGTCACCGAAGCTCAGGCCCAGGAAATCTACGAGTTGGCCAAGTTCGGTCCCACCGCATTCAACTCCCAGCCACTGCGCGTGACCTACGTACGTTCGGATGAAGCCCGCGCCAACCTGGTTGATGCCATGGCTCGTGGCAATCAGGAAAAGACCGCTGCAGCCCCACTGGTAGCGATCCTCAGCTACGACACCGCATGGCACGAAGAGTGGGATAACTTCCTGCCAGGCTACAACGCACCTAAGGCCATGTACGACGCTGATGCCGACTTCGCAGCAGCCACCGGCAACAACAACGCCCACCTGCAGGCCGGCTACTTCATGCTGGCAGCACGCAGCCTCGGCTTCGCTGTTGGTCCAATGACCGGCGCTGACTTCTCCGCCATTGACGCATCGTTCTTCCCAGAGGGCGAACAGAAGAGCTTCCTCGTGGTCAACATCGGCCAGCCTGCTGAGAGCGAACTCGGTGCTCCGAAGGCTCGCTTCGAGTACGAGAAGGCAGTTCGCACCGTCTAATAACGGATCGTGGAACTCCACGAGCACCAAAGGCAAGCCCGGAATTCATAACAATGAGTTCCGGGCTTGCTTTTTATCGGGTCAGCGGGCTAGTTCCTGGTCAGCGAAGCGGCCAGGGCGGCATCGGCGTTGCGCAGGACTTTGGCGGCCACTTCCAGGCCTTCAACGGCACCCAATTCGGTATCCTCATGCTCGATGTTCACCAGCATTTCGGGATCCACTTCGTGCAGGGCGCGCAGGAACTCGGTCCAGAATGCGGTGTCGTGCCCTTTGCCCAAGGCAACGAAGTCCCATGCCGAATTCTTCGGCCACTCATTGGCCCATTCGTCCCCGCCCAAATTGGTGCGGGCTTCGTCGGCGCGCAACTTGCGGAAGCTGTTATCCAATACCCCGTTAATGGCCGCATGGGGGTTGAGGCGCACGTCCTTGGCCGCCGCGTGGAAGACCCATGAGCCCAGATTGCGCACCACGGCCACCGGATCCATCTGCTGCCAGAATAGGTGAGAAGCATCCAGCTCAACACCGATGTTGCTGGTGCCAGCGCGTTCGATCAGCTCGCGGAAGCTCGCCGGGTTGAAGACGATATTTTGCGGGTGCAGTTCCAGCGCGACCTTGACGTCGTGGTCCTGGGCCAAGGCGTCGGTCTTCTTCCAGAAGTCCGCCGCGACGCCGTACTGGTAATCCAGCTGATCCAGTGCCGCCGAGTTCCAGGCGTTGACCACCCAGTTGACTCGGGTGGCACCTGGCTCGCCGCCCGGCAGTCCCGACATGGTCACCACGCGGTGCTGGCCCAGGCGCTGTGCTAGCTTGATGCTGCGTCGGATATCCTCGGCATGCTTTTCGCCGATGTTTGGGTTGGGATGCAGCGGGTTGCCGTTGCAGTTCAACCCTGCGATCTGCACCCCGGTGTTCTCGAAAATTTCCAAGAAGTCATCGCGGGCGGCGTTGCTGTCCAGGATCTGGTCGATATTCGGCACGTGGGTTGGCGCTAGGAACCCGCCGGTGTTTAGTTCAATACCGGTCAGTCCGATATCTGCGATGACCTTCAGCGCCTCGGGCAGTGGCCGTTCATGGAGGATGGCGTTGTAGACGCCGAGTTTCATAGTGAAATCTTCTTTCCGTCATTGGCGGCCGACTGGACAACCGCCTGCAGGATTTTCATGTTGTGCACGCCATCCTCGAAGGTGGCGTTGGACGGCAGGGTGCTCCGGTTGCCGCTGACTTCGTCGAGGAACGCGCGGGCCTGGTAGCTGAAGGCGTCGTTCTGGCCGAAGCCGACACCGGGTGCGTCCATGGGCAGTCCACCACCGATGTAGGCATGTTCCGGTCCGAGGTTCACCGTGCGATATCCATTGGTTGCCTCGGTGCCATCGGTGAGCATGATCTGGATTTCGGCTGGACGCAACTGGTTGAAGCGGGCTGCGCCCTTTTCGCAGAACACCTCGAAAGTCAGTGAATTGGGGTGGCCGGCGGCTACACGAGAGACTTCCAAACTGCCGACCGCTGCGGGGAACTGTACGTTGAAAGCCGCGTAGTCATCATTTTCCACTGGCTCTGACTGGTCACTGAGCTCCGCGAGATTGTGTCCGGTGACGGCGCCGGCCGGCAGGTAGCGTTCGGTGATGCTGGTGCGCAGCTGTCCACCGCTGACCGCGGTGATCTCGCCGGCCAGGAATTCGGCGACGTAGGCAAGGTGGCTGCCCACATCGGCTAGGGCGCCCGAGCCCGGTGCGCCCTTGAAGCGCCAGCTCATCGGGGCCTGCGGGTTGTGTCCATAGTCGGTCCAGTAGCGGCCTGAGAAATGCAGGACCTTGCCTAGGGTGCCGTCGGTGATCAGGTCGCGGATGGCTGCGATGCCGGGGGTGCGGCGGAAGGTGAAACCGACGCGGGCAATGGACTGGGCTTTGCGCGCCGCTTCGGCCATGGCTTCTGCTTCTTCGAGGGTGTCAGCCAGTGGCTTTTCGCACAGCACGTGCTTGCCGGCGGCCAGCAGCCCTTCTACTGCCTCGCGGTGGAAGCGGTTGGCGATCACCACGGAAACCACATCGATATCAGGGTCGGCAGCGACTTCTTGCCATGAACCCAAGGCCTTCTCGTAGCCGTAGCGCAGGGCTACTTTTGCGGCGAGTTCGGTGTTCACATCGGCCACGGCGACGTATCGCAGTTTGGGCAATGTCGGTTCGTAGAGGGTGGGTGCGGTGCGGTATCCGGCGATGTGGGACAGTCCGGCCATACCGGCGCCGATGACGGCGATACCTATGCTTTTTGCCACGGGAATTCTCCTGGGAATGTGTGTTTTGGAATATATTGGAGCGCTCCAAAAGAGTGTAAAGCTGATTTCAGACCAGGGTCAAGGGGTGAAGGGAAGAAAGCTTTGCGGCGGTGGAAATCAGGCGTTGCGCACGGGTGCGCAGGTGCTGCGCTCGATCAGCAAGGGCTCCAGAAGTACCCGCTGAGCAGTGCGTTCAGGGTCTGCGAGCCGGGAGAGTACCTGCTCGGCCGCGTGCAATCCAAGCGCATGGTTGCGGCTGTCAACCGTGGTCAGCTGCAGCAAGTGGGTGTCGGAGAGCGGGGAATTGTCGTAGCCGATGATTGATAGATCCTTGGGCACCAGCAGGCCTGCTTCCTGGGCAGCTCCCATCGCTCCCATCGCCATGGAGTCATTGCCGGCCAAGATGGCCGTGGTTTCCGGAGCTCTCTTCAGCAGCTGGCGCGTGCACTGATAGCCGATGTCTTCGGTGGTCAGTTCGCTGACTGTGACGATACGTTCATCAAGTCCTGCGGCCTTCATCGCATCCCGATAGCCAGCAATGCGCTGCATGGAGGCTCCACCGCCACCGGCGATATGGCCGATCTGCGTGTGACCCAATGAGATCAGGTGCTCTATGGCTCGGCGGGCACCAAGCCGGTCATCGCTCGAAGTTATATCGGCGCCAGGAACTTCGGTGGCGCGATTGCCGGCGATAATGACTGGGATTTGCGAGGAAAAGCGCATGGCGCTGGTGGGTTCGGTGGCCAAGACCAAAGCCTCGACTCGCGTGCTGAGAAAACCGTCCAGAGGATCCGATTCGATGTGGGCGTTGAGCGAGCGGTCGGAAACGGCGATGCGCAAACCTGCGCTGGCAAGCCCTTCCTGCAGGCCGCGGAGCAGTTCCACGAACCAGGTATTGGTGTAGTCATCGATGACCACGCCAACGGTTTGGCTGGTGCCGCCAGCTAATGCAGTCGCGGCCTGGCTGGGGCGGTAGTCCAATTCCTTGATGGCCGCCAACACTGCCGCGCGGCGTGGGGCGGAGACGCTGGGGGAGTCGCGCAGTACCAGGGATACCAGTGACTTGGACACGCCGGCGGCCTGAGCAACGTCATAGATGGTTGCTCGACGGCGTCCTTCGGCCACGGTTCCTCCAAGGTGTCATGGATGTTTTCTTAAGAGCCTAGCGTTTCGCGCAAGCAGTCCGAGATCCAGCCTGCTTGCTTCTCCTGCAGCTTCATCAATCAAGTCATAAAGTCAGGACATAGTATCGAGAAATTTTTTTAATTTTCAAGGTCAGCAACGCATTGAAAACCCTGATTTTCCGCGGATTTATACCCATCATGTTACTCATGTTGTAAATATGTCAGTACAAACCTTTGACAGAGTCAGATCCATGGTGCAAAGTATTTCCTGTGGCACCGTTCACACTGTCGGCAGCTGGCCGATCCCTGAACTTCTGACTCGAAAGGATGTCGATCCGCGTGACTTACGACGTACTCACCCTCGGACGCATCAGCGTTGATGTGTACCCGAACGACATCGGCGTATCCCTGGCCGACGTGAACTCCTTCGGCAAGTACCTCGGCGGCTCCGCCACCAACGTCGCAGTAGCAGCGGCCCGCCACGGACGCGGCGCCGGCGTGATCACCAAGGTCGGCGACGACGACTTCGGTACCTTCCTGGAACGCGAACTGGACCGCTACAACGTAGACCGCTCGCAGGTAACCCGCGACGCCAGCTTGCAGACCCCGGTCACTTTCTGTGCCATTCTGCCACCAGATGACTTCCCTCTTTACTTCTATGGCCGCTTCCCGATGGCACCGGACTGGAACATCAACACCAGCGAGATCGACCTCGACGCCGTCAAGAATGCAAAAATCTTCTGGAGCACCGTCACCGGCCTGAGCCGCGAGCCTTCGCGCAGCGCCCAGCTGGCCGCCTATGAAGCCCGCCCCGCCAGCACTCTTGCCGAAGGTCAGTTCACCATTCTGGACCTGGATTACCGCCCGATGTTCTGGGACTCGGTGGAACAGGCTCGTGAACAGGTCTCCGCGGCCCTGGCCTCCGCCACCGTCGCCATCGGCAACGACACCGAATGCACTGTCGCGGTTGGCGAGGGAACCCCCGACGAGCAGGCCGACCGCCTCTTAGAAGCCGGCGTGCAGATTGCCGTGGTCAAGCTCGGACCCGAAGGCGTCATGGCCAAGACCCGCACCGAACGCGTGGTCTCTGCTCCAGTGCCTGTGCAGACCGCCAATGGACTGGGCGCAGGAGATTCCTTCGGCGGAGCCTTCTGCCATGGACTACTCTCCGGCTGGCCGCTGGAACAAGTGCTGGATTACGCCAACGCCGCCGGAGCCATCGTCGCTTCCAAGGTCGCCTGCTCCGACGCCATGCCAACCCCCGACGAAGTGAACGCCCTGTTGGCCGAGCGTGGCCGCACCGTTCCCGCCTCCCAGAAAGACCTGGTCCAACCATGAAACAGGCAACCGAGCTGAGCGTGGATCGCGAAGACCCGCGCCGCTACGAATCCATTACCCGCCAGCGGCTGGAAGACCCGGCATCGGTGCAACGCGCCGCGGCCGCCCGCCAGAAGCATGCCGGACCGTTGCTGGGACATCAGAACTTCATCATTGCCGCCGACCACCCGGCCCGCGGCGCCCTGTCGGTAGGAAAACGCGCCACCGCCATGGCCGATCGCCGCCAGCTGCTTGACCGGCTGCAGATCGCCCTGCGGAACCCGGCCTGCGATGGCGTGCTCGCCTCCCCGGATATCCTCGATGACCTGCTGTTGCTCGGTGCACTGGAAGGCAAGCTGGTCTTCGGATCGATGAACCGCGGCGGACTGACCGGCCTGGTCAACGAGATCGATGACCGCTTCACCGGGCACACCGCCTCCGCCCTGGCCGCCCTGGGCGCCAACGGCGGAAAGATGCTCACCCGGATCAGCTACGAAGACCCGGATACCGTCAAAACCCTGCAGGCCACCGCGGACGCGGTCTCCGATCTGGCCCGGCATCAGCTGGTCGCCATGGTGGAACCGTTCATCTCCAAACGGGTTGAAGGCAAGGTCGTCAATGACCTGCGCCCGGACGCCGTGATCAAGTCCATGGGCATCGCCGCCGGGCTCGGGGAGTCCAGCGCCTATACCTGGCTGAAGATTCCCGTGGTCCAGGAAATGGAGCGGGTCATGGCCGCCACCACCTTGCCCACGGTTCTACTCGGCGGGGACCCGACTGGTAGCCCGGACGAGGTTTTCGCCTCCTGGCAGGCCGCGCTAGCCTTGCCCGGGGTGCAGGGACTGACCGTAGGCCGGACCCTGCTCTACCCCGAGGACGGGGATGTGGCCGCCGCCGTGGCCACCGCCGCATCGCTTCTGAACACCACCGCACCGGTACGCAGCTGAGAAGGACAAAGCTCGATGACTACACGCACAATGACCGTCGCCCAGGCGGTTGTGGAATTCCTGGGCCGCCAGTACACGGTGGATTCCGTTCGCGGAACCCAGTACCGTGAACGGCTGATCCCTGGCATGTTCGGCATCTTCGGTCACGGCAATGTGGCCGGGGTGGGCCAGGCGCTGAAGCAGTGGCAGGCCAAGGACCCAAGCCTCATGCCGTACTACCAGGGTCGCAATGAGCAGGCCCAGTCGCATCAGGCCGTGGCTTACGCGCGGCACACCCGTCGCCGGGCCACCTACGCGGTATCCACCTCCATTGGCCCGGGGTCCTCCAACCTGCTCACCGGTGCTGCCTTGGCAACAGCCAACCGACTGCCGGTGCTGTTGCTGCCTTCCGACACCTTCGCCACCCGCGCCGCTGACCCGGTGCTCCAGCAACTGGAAATGCCGCATGGCTACGACATCACTGTCAACGATGCCTTCCGACCGCTGTCCAAGTACTTCGACCGCGTCACCCGCCCGGAGCAACTGGCCAGCGCCCTGCACCACGGTCTGCGCGTGCTCACCGACCCGGCGGAAACCGGTGCGGTGACCATCTCACTGCCACAGGATGTGCAGGCCGAGGCCTTCGACTTCCCGGAAGAATTCTTCGCCGAGCGCGAGTGGAAGATCCGCCGTCCAGAACCGGAGGCCCAGGACATCGCCGAGGCAGCGAAGATGATCCGGGCCGCCAAGCGCCCGCTGATCGTCGCCGGCGGCGGCGTGCTCTACGCGTTCGCTACAGAGGAACTGGCTGCCTTCTGCGAAGCCACCGGCATCCCGGTAGGCAACACCCAAGCCGGTGTGGGCGTGCTGCCCTGGGATTCGAAGTACTCGCTGGGCGCCATCGGCTCCACCGGGACCACCGCCGCCAACGCGCTGGCCGAACAGGCCGACCTGATCATCGGCATCGGCACCCGCTACGAGGACTTCACCACCGCCAGCCGCACCGCCTTCCAGAACCCGGACGTGAAGTTCGTGAACATCAACGTTGCGGCCCTGGACGCCTACAAGCACGGCACCGTACTGCCGGTCGTGGCCGATGCCCGCAAGGCATTGATCGCGCTGCGCGAGGCCCTGACCGGGTACCGGGTTGAGGGAGCCTTGGAAGTCCAGACGGCCACCGAGAAGCAGCGTTGGGATGCCACCGTGGATGAAGCCTTCGCCGAACGTCTGTCGCCGCTGGTCAGCCAGAACGCCATCATCGGCGCGGTGAACAAGGCCATGGACCCGCGCGACGTGGTGGTTTGCGCCGCAGGCTCGCTGCCCGGGGACCTGCACAAAATGTGGCGAGTCTCGGACCCCTTCGGTTACCACGTGGAATATGGTTTCTCCTGCATGGGTTACGAGATCGCCGGCGGCCTAGGCATCAAGCGCGCAGTGCGCGCCGAAGCCGAACGCGACGAGCAGGAGAACCGCGACGTGGTGGTCATGGTGGGCGATGGCTCCTACCTAATGATGCACACCGAGCTGGTCACCGCGGTGGCCGAAGGGCTCAAGGTCATCCACGTGCTGATCCAGAACCACGGCTACGCCTCCATCGGCGCTCTCTCCGAATCTCTGGGCTCGCAGCGTTTCGGCACCAAATACCGCACCCTGGATGCGCAGAGCCGCAGCTTTGACGAGGGCGAGACCCTGCCGATCGATTTGGCCACCAACGCCGAATCTTTGGGTGTGAAGGTCATTCGGATTACCCCGGGCCCGGACGCCATCGAGGAGTTGTCGGCAGCGATCGCCACGGCTAAGGCAGCGCCGGAAGGATCAGGCCCCATCCTGATCCATATCGAATCCGACCTTTACGCCGATGCTCCCTCCAGCGAATCCTGGTGGGATGTCCCGGTGAGCGAAGTTGCCGAGCTGGAGAGCACCCAAACGGCCTACGAGAACTACACCAAGCACAAGGCACGCCAAAAGCCCCTGCTGGGCTAAGACGCACACCGCAAAACTTCAGAACTTCAAAGGAAGAACAGCAATGACTACTATCGCCACCGACGTCGCAGAGATCTTGCACTACATCAACGGCGCCCCAACCGCTGGCACTGGAACTCAGACCCAGCCGGTCTACAACCCAGCTACCGGCGAGGTCACCGGCCAGCTGCGCCTGGCCAATGACCAGGACCTGCAGCAGGCCGTCGCCATCGCCAAGGCCGCTTCCGAAACCTGGGGCGAAGTATCGATCGCCAAGCGCAGCAAGATCCTCTTCCGCTTCCAGCAGCTGCTCACCGAGCACACCGACGAACTGGCACGCATCATCACCAGTGAACATGGCAAGGTCCTCTCGGATGCCGCCGGCGAAATCAGCCGTGGCATCGAAGTGGTGGAGTATGCCTGTGGTATCTCGCAGTCACTGAAGGGCGAATACTCCGACCAGGTTTCCACCGGCATCGACGTGTTCTCCTTCCGCCAGCCACTGGGCGTTGTCGCCGGGATCACCCCGTTCAACTTCCCGGTCATGGTGCCACTATGGATGGCCCCGGTAGCCATCGCCACCGGAAACACCTTCATCCTCAAGCCTTCCGAGCGCGACCCCTCCGCAGCGCTGCTGATCGCCAAGCTCTTCAAGGAAGCTGGCTTGCCGGACGGTGTCTTCCAGGTGCTCCATGGAGGCAAGGAGACCGTGGACGGACTGCTTTCGCACCCCGATATCGATGGCATCTCCTTCGTCGGCTCCACCCCGATCGCCAAGTATGTACACGAAACCGCCACCAAGTATGGCAAGCGCGTGCAGGCACTGGGCGGTGCGAAAAACCACGCGGTAGTCATGCCGGATGCCGATATGGATCTGGCCGCCGACCACATCAACGCCGCCGCTTTCGGCTCCGCCGGCCAGCGCTGCATGGCCATCTCCGTGGCCGTCGCCGTGGGCGATGCCGCCGACGCGCTGGTGGACAAGCTCGCCGACCACGCCCGCAAGGTCAATGTCTCGAACGGCCTGGATGAAAAGGCCGACATGGGTCCGGTTATCACCCCGGCCTCCAAGTCCCGGCTGCAGAAGATCGTCGGCGAAGCCGAGCAGGCCGGCGCCGCCCTGGTCATTGACGGACGCGACCTGGTGGTCAAGGACCACGAGAACGGCTTCTTCGTCGGCCCAACCATTATCGACAAGGTTAGCCGCGAAATGAGTGCCTACACTGAGGAGATCTTCGGCCCGGTCTTGGTCGTTCTGCGCGTGGATTCTCTGGAAGAGGCCATCGAAGTGGTCAACGCCAACCCCTACGGCAACGGCACCGCCATCTTCACCTCCTCCGGCGCCCACGCCCGCACCTACACCCGCCGCATCCAGGTGGGCATGGTCGGGGTCAACGTGCCACTGCCGGTGCCGGTAGCGTGGCACTCCTTCGGTGGCTGGAAGGACTCGCTGTTCGGCGAGCACCACATCTACGGCCCGGATGGCGTGCGCTTCTACACCCGCGGCAAGGCCATCACCCAGCGCTGGCCAGAACCAGCCAAGGGCACGGCAGCCACCTTCAACTTCCCTTCCAACTAGCCTTTGAGCCAGAGAAACGGTACGCATCATGGCACAGAACATCACCATCGGAACTGCTCCTGACTCCTGGGGCGTGTGGTTTGCCGGTGACCCGAAGCAGACCCCGTGGCAGCGCTTCCTCGACGAGGTGGCCGAAGCCGGATACAAAACCATCGAGCTGGGCCCTTACGGGTATCTGCCCACCGATCCATCCCAGCTCGCTGATGAGCTGGCCGCCCGCGACCTAAACGTCTGCGCCGGCACCGTCTTCACCGCCTTCCACCGCGGGATCGATGGCAGTGCCAATGCGTGGGAGGAAGCCTGGGAGCCAGCACGCAAGGTCGCCGAGCTGACGGCCGCCATGGGCGGCGAGCATATTGTGGTGATCCCGGCGATGTGGCGCGATGATGTCACCGGCCAGGCACTGGAACCAGGCACCCTGGATGCTGCTGGCTGGGACTCGCTGGCCAAGGGCCATGACCGGCTGGGCAAGATCCTGCAGGAGGAATTCGGCCTCAAACAGCAGTTCCACTCCCACGCGGACTCCCATGTCTGCGGTCAGAGCGACATCGAGAAGTTCCTTGAGGTCACCGACCCGCAGTACACCACCCTGTGCTTGGACACCGGCCACGCCGAATACGGAGGAGCCTCCAGCGTGGATCTGATCCGTCGCTTCCCTGAGCGCATCGGCTACCTGCACTTGAAGCAAATCAACCCGGACATCCTGGCCACCGTGCGCGAAAAGGACATGACCTGGGCTGCCGCCAACCTGGCCGGGGTGATGTGCGAACCGCCATCGGGCCTGCCGGACCTCAACGAGGTCCTGCAGGAAGTCGAGAAGTTGGGTCGTCCGATCTTCGGCATTGTCGAACAGGACATGTACCCGGTTGCCGACTTCTCGGTGCCACTGCCGATTGCCACCCGCACCCGTGACTACCTGCACAGCTGCATCTCCCGCACTCACGTTTAAGCCAGACTGAACCTAGCCAAAAATTTCTTGAAAGGACATATCGTGCCAGATATCCTGCGCGTTGCCGTCGTTGGAGCCGGACGCATGGGCGCTGACCACATTCAGCGGATCCACCATCGTATTTCCGGTGCCGAAGTTGCCGCCGTGGTCGACATCGACCTGGACCGGGTCAACGCCTCCATTGAGGGCATCCCCGGTGCCAAAGGCTACACCGATCTGGACGCAGCGCTCGCCGACGGGGACGTGAACGCGGTACTGCTCGCCACCCCGGGCTTCTTGCACCACGATGCACTGCTCAAGGTGCTGGAAGCGGACATCCCGGTCTTGTGCGAAAAGCCATTGACTCCGGATGCTGCCTCGTCGTGGGAGATTGTTGAGGCCGAGGCGAAGCTGGGTCGCAAGCGGATCCAGGTGGGCTTCATGCGCCGTTTCGATGCCGAGTACAAGCAGCTGCGCGAGCTGATCGAGAACCAGGGTCTGGGCGAACTGCTGGTGCTCCACCACCAGCACCGCAACCCGAACACCCCTGAAGGTTTCACCAATCAGATGCTGATCAACGACTCGGTGGTGCACGAATTCGATGCCATCCGCTTCTTCACCGGCGAGGAAATCACCAGCGTGCAGGTGCGCCTGGGCAAGGCCACGCGCAATGCGCCTAATGGCCAGCATGACCCGCAGCATGTCCTGCTGGAAACCTCTTCTGGTGTCCTGGCTGACGTGGAGATCTACGTCAATGCGAAATTCGGTTACGAAGTGGCCACGCAGGCCTCCTTCGAGGACGGCATCGTGTCCATCGGCAATGACGCTGGCCCGTATGTACGTACCGCAGGCCAGTGGGGCGGCAAGGTCACCCCTGGCTTCGAAGAACGTTTTGGCGCTGCCTATGACACTGAAATTCAGGCGTGGGTCGACGCCGCATTGCGTGGCGAGCTGGGCGGGCCGAACGCGTGGGATGGCTACGCTACCGCGGCCTGCTGCGAGGCGGGCGTTGAAGCCCAGCGCACCGGCGCCAAGGTTGAAGTGAAGCTGAACAGCAAGCCGGATCTCTACAACTAAGGGCATCATGAAATTCGCATTGGATCCGACTCCATTCCATTCCACGCACTCGGTTCTGGAGTTCCCGAAGCTGGCCGCGGAATTGGGTTATGACTACATTCAGCTAACCCCGCATGAGGACATCATTCCGTTCTTCACCCACCCGAAGGCCGACGATGATCTGGTAGCCAAGCTGGCCGCAGAGTGTAAGGGTGCTGGCGTGGGCATCGCCTCGGTGCTCCCGGTGCTGCGCTGGTCCTCGCCCGACGAGAACCTGCGCCAGGCCGCGGTGCGCTACTGGAAGCGCGCCATCCAGATCGCCGTAGATCTGGGCGTGAACCAGATGAATACGGAGTTTTCCGGGCGTCCGGAGCGTGCCGAGGAATCCGAGGCTGCCTTCTATCGCTCTATGGAAGAGCTGGTGCCAATCATCGAACGTGAGGGCATCAATGTTGCCATCGATCCGCACCCTGATGATTTTGTGGAAGAAGGCTTGGCCGCTTGGCGGGTGATCCGTGGGGTCAATTCACCGAACCTGTCTTTCGTTTACGTTGCTTCGCATTCCTTCCACATGAAGGATCAGCCGTTGGAGATCATGGAGACGGTGGGGGAGCGGCTTCGAGTAGTCCACGTGGCTGACACCATGAACCACCATGCTTCGCATGGGCTGCGCTACATCACCAATCCGCCGGGCAATGCAGTGCGCGTGCATCAGCATCTGAAGATTGGCGACGGAGATGTTAATTGGGATGAGTTCTTCTCGGGTTTGGTGGCCAATGGCTTCACTGACCGTGAGGAGAGCGTGATGGTCTCGAGCGTTTTTGCCGAAAACGAGAACGCCATCGAGGTCTCGAAGTACCAGTTGGAGCAGATGCGCAGCCGTGTGGCTGCCGCGCAGGCGGCACGAGCCTAGTCGCAGGCAAAGATGTCCGGCCCACACGGGGCCGGGCATCATGTCTTTAAGGAAGGAATCAATCATGGAAATCGGACTGATTACTGATTCTCTATCATCACGAAGCTTCGACGAGGTCTTGGAGATTGCCGCTGACCTAGGCCTGAGCTCTATCGAATTGCCCACCGGTAACTGGTCTGAGGCCCCGCATATCAACCTCGATGCCCTGTTGGATAGCGAAGCCGAACGCCTTGCCTTCATGGGGAAGATTGCCGATTCCGGGCTGGGCGTCAGCGCGCTGAATGCCAATGGAAACCAGTTGCATCCGGTATCCGGGTCGGAGCAGGACGCGGTGCTGCGCAAGACGATCCGCCTCGCGCAGCTGATGGATGTTCCCACGGTCGTGTGCATGTCCGGGTTGCCGGGTGCTGCTGGGGATAGCTCCCCTAACTGGGTAACCAGCTCGTGGCCGCCGGAAAACCTGGCGATTCTGGACTACCAGTGGGAGCAGGTGGCCATTCCCTATTGGCGAGAACTTGCTGCCTTCGCCGAAGAGCACCACGTGAAGCTGGCAATCGAGCCTTGCTTCACGCAGCTGGTGTACAACGCGGCCACGGCGAAGCGGCTGATCGATGCGGTGGCCAGCAGTTGGGTTGGCATCAACCTGGATCCCTCGCACCTGATGGCGATGGGGGCGGATATTCCGAGCGTGATCCGTGCCCTGGCTGGCACCATCATGCATGTTCACGCCAAGGACGTGCGATTGAACGCACCGGTTGTCTCCGCCAATGGCCTACCTGATGGCACCGGCATGACGCAGTGGCAGCAGCGGGCCTGGAACTACGTGACCCTTGGTCTGGGGCACCCGGCCGGCGAAGCCTTTTGGGCTGATTTCGTTTATGAGCTGCGTGCCGCTGGCTATGACGGCACGCTCAACATCGAGCATGAAGACGTACTGGTCAACTCAGAGGAGGGAGTTCGCCGTGCCGCAGGGCTGTTGCGCAAGGTGGCCCTGCAGGGTGAACCGGATTGGAAGCCCGCACAGGTATAAGTCGACTAAGGCCGGAACCAACGAAGGGTTTCGGCCTTACCTGTTTTCGCGTGGATGTTGTGGGTCGCGCCTATCGAGGCCACTTGGCCTGCCCGTGCTGGAGGCGGTGGGCCGGTAAGAAGTATTTGTCAGGACAAAACAGTCCGTAACTATTGATCTAGAAACACTGATGACGTATTGTCCTTACATAAGGGCTGTGAAGCCCATCACTTTCAGTTTATGTGGCAGGGCTAGGATGACGCGAAGCAGCACCCTACCGCACCGGATGAAGGACGCCGGATCGCAGAAGATTCGACGGATGGCCGAAGGCCAGGACGTTCTTCACTCAGGCAAACCAAAGGAGTTTCCATGTCCAGTGCGCAGAATTTATCTGCCAAACCGAGTCTCCCGCCACTGAGCGCGGGACCGCATTCCAAGCGACTCGGTTTGATCTCCATCGTCGCCTGTTTCGGCGGCCTGCTCTTCGGTTACGACACTGGTGTTGCCAACGGCGCCGAAGGACCCATGGCAGCAGAGCTTGGCCTGAATCTCTTGCAGGTTGGCGTGGTGATCAGCTCACTGGTCTTCGCGGCAGCCGTTGGTGCTCTCGTTGGCGGACAGATCTCTGACGCCTGGGGGCGACGCAAGACCATCATCATGCTGGCGGTCCTGTTCTTCCTCGGAACCCTCTTGGTCGTTTTCTCGCCGGCGGGACCTGAACTGGGAACCTTCTCGCCATTGGGCTTCAGTGTCCTCGTGGCTGGTCGAATCATGCTCGGCCTGGCGGTTGGCGGCGCCTCCACGGTGGTCCCCGTATATCTCGCCGAGCTGGCGCCGTATGAGATCCGCGGATCTATCACCGGGCGCAATGAGTTGGCCATCGTGTCCGGCCAACTGGCGGCCTTTGTTATGAATGCTGTCATTGGCACCGCGCTGGGCGGAAGCGTCGAGGGTGTCTGGCGCATCATGTTTGCCATCTGTGCTCTACCGGCGGTGGCGCTGTTCTTCGGTATGTTGCGCATGCCAGAATCCCCTCGTTGGCTAGTGGAAAAACGACGCTATGCCGAGGCGCTGCGCGTGCTGAAGACGGTCCGTTCCCCTGAACGCGCACTGGCTGAGGTTCACGAAATCGAGATTGTGGCCGAAGAGGAAAAGAGGAACAACAAGCCGGTAGGTATCAAGGCCATCCTGACCAACAAGTGGCTGTTGCGCATTATCGCCATCGGCATCGGTGTTTCGATGACCCAGCAGCTCACAGGCATCAACTCGATCATGTACTACGGAACGCGCGTGCTGGAAGAATCCGGGATGTCGGAACAGCAGGCGGTCCTGGCTAACATCGCCTTCGGTGTGGTGGCTGTCGTTGGTGGCATCATTGCGCTGCGCAATATGGACCGCATGGATCGCCGCAAGACCTTCCTGATCGGCTTGTCGCTGACCACCATCTGCCACATGCTGGTGGCCTTCGCCGGCATGCTGTTGCCTGTGGGCAACCCGATCCGCCCACTTGTCATCATGATTCTCGTGGTTGCCTTCGTGATGTCCATGCAGACTTTCCTCAACGTTGCCGTGTGGGTCTGGCTGGCAGAAATCTTCCCTCTGCATATGCGTGGGCTGGGCATCGGCATCTCGGTGTTCTTCGGCTGGGGAACCAATGGCGTGCTGGCGCTGTTCTTCCCCTCCCTGGTCTCAGGGGTCGGCATTACCGGATGCTTCTTCATCTTCGCTGGAATCGGCGTACTGGCCCTGATCTTTGTCGCAACCCAGGTTCCCGAAACCCGCGGCCGCTCCCTCGAAGCCCTCGAAGAGGATGTTTCCACCGGCGCCATCTACCAGGTCCAGCCTTCGGTGAACGCGTAGCCGGCAAGCAAAAACCTGACTGGAAAGTTCTGGCCCCGCATGGCGGGGCCAGAACTCGTTAAGCCGTCATTCGTCCGGTGCTACCGCGTACTACTAGTTGCGGCGCGTGAGTGCTTGAGGCGCCAGGAGCATTCAGTGCAGCCTGCATTGCTGTCTGTGCCAGAGCTGCAACGTCCTGGCGGACACTGGTCAGATCTGCGTGCGCCAGCCGGGAAAACTCGCTGTCATCGTAGCCAGTAACGCTGATCTGGCCGGGAATCGCCAGACCTGCCAGGTCGATCGCCTGCCTGGCCCCGAGGGCCGCCCGGTCATTAAAGGCCACGACAGCTGTGGCGCGTTCAGCAGCAGGGGTTTGCTCGAAGTAGTCGCGCAGGACCTCGAAAGCGGTGGCGTCATCTGGTCCGGCCGCAAAGACGTGAGCTTCAACGTTCGCGTTGGATGCCGAGGCCAGGAAGGCCTCACGGCGTTGCTTCGCCGCAACTGCGGATCCGCCATCTAGATGCAGCAACCGGGTATGCCCGAGCTGCGCGAGGTGGCTGACCAGCTGGTCAACGCCGGCGGCTTCGTCGGTGATGACTGAAGGCAGGCCCTTGACCTTGCGCAGCAGGCTGATGACTGGAAGCTGCTTGGAGACCTGGGTGAGTTGGGTGGCGGGCAGTTCTGGGAAGACGCCGATCACTGCCTCGACGCCAGCGTCAATGAGGGTATTGAGAACCCGTCGCTCGTCGCGGTGCTTGCCGGTGGCGCCCAAGATGATTTCGAAGCCATGAGCGTCTGCTTGGGCATACAGCGCGTCCGCCAATTCTGCGTGCAGGGGTTCGCCGAGTGCCAGGGCCAGTCCCAGGGTTCTGCTGCGACTGCTGCGCAATGAACGGGCGCGCGAATCGGGGCGGTAGCCCAACTCTGCCGCGGCTTGTTTGACCCGCGCTCGCGATTCTTCGCTGGCCCCCTCAGCCTCACGCAACACGATCGACGCCAACGCAACAGAGACTCCAGAGGCGCGGGCGACATCGGCGAGAGTGGGGCGTTTTGCTGGAGGCTGCGCGGAGGCTGGGGACATTGGTCGAACTTTCTTCTAGAACGTTATAGACACCTGCTATCCAGTGTGCCATGATTTTTCTGAACACAATATCTAGAACGTTCTAGGAGAGACTTCATGGCTTACCAATCATTGCCAGAAACCGTTGCCCAGCCATTGCGGATTGCCGTCATTGGCACCGGCTGGATCGGCGCGTTCCACGCCCGCACAGTGGCCAAGTACTTGCCCGATGCACAGCTGCATGTTGTCGCTGATCCCGCACCGGGACGCGCTGCAGAGCTGGCCGCGGAACTCGGTTGCACCAACTACACCGAAGACATCGGCGATGTCTTCGCTGACGAAACCGTGGATGCCGTGGTCATCGGTGCGCCTTCAAGTTTCCACGCAGGCCTGATCGCCCAGGCAGCCGCATCCGGAAAACACATTTTCTGTGAGAAGCCAGCGGCCCACGCGTTGGCTGACCTCGATAGCGCACTCCAGGCGGTCCAGGACGCAGGGGTCCTCCTGCAGATCGGCTTCAACCGACGCTTTTCGCAGGACTTTACGTCCGTCGCAGAACAGGTTAATTCCGGAGCGATCGGCACTCCGCAGCTCTTGCGTTCACTGACCCGTGACCCAGAAGTGGCCGGGGGCTTGCCCAATGCGGCCAAGATCCGCTCCCACGTGATCTTCACCGAAACCTTGATCCACGACTTCGACACCTTGAACTGGTTGAACCCGGGTGCAGAGGTTGTGGAAGTCCATGTCATGGCCGATGCCCTGGTCGCGCCAGAGCACCGGGACGCTGGATTGCTGGATACCGCGGTGGTTACCATGCGCTACTCCAACGGCGCAATCGCCGTCGCCGAGGCAAACTTCTCGGCTAGCTATGGCTATGACGTGCGTGGAGAAGTTTTCGGCTCCAAGGGCATGGTCCAAGCAGGCAACCCGGTGCAACTGGCGGCGTCCAGCTTTGACGCACGGGGTGCTCATGCTCCCACCGAGCGCCTCAACATTGAATTGTTCGCCCAGGCCTACCGCGATCAGCTCGCCATCTTCACCCGCAAGATCCGGGGCCTGCGCGACGGCACCGCCGACGCGGCTCTAGTGGTGCCAACGGGCACCGATGCCCGTGCGGCCCTGCGTGTGGCGCTGGCCGCCCTGGAGTCCTCCGAAACCGGACTTCCGGTCAAGCTTCAGGCGGCCACCCGGCTCGCGGTGAACGCATGAGCGCGCAGCTAGCGGTCTGCGCGGAAATGGTCTTCCTTGATCTTCCGCTGATCGACCGAGTTAAAAAACTTGACGAAGCTGGCTTCGAAATTGAGCTCTGGGATATCAGAGACAAGGACCTTTCAGGTTTGGCGTCCACCGGCGCTCGCTTCGGCTCCATGACAGGCTACAGCGAGGGCAGCTTGTGCGATGCAGACAGTGCACACGAGGTGGTGCGCACCGCCAGGGAATTGATCCCTGCGGCTAAGGAACTGGGCATTAGCCGGCTGGTGGTGCACCCGGCACAACTCATTGATGGCCAGGCCGCCACCCCGCGGTTCCGTGCCACGGGTGACATGTGGCTGACCGCAGTCAAGACCCTCGAAGAATTGGGACGGCTGGGTGAAGAGCATGACGTGACGTTCATGCTGGAGAACTTGAATACGATTCTTGATCACCCGGGCATCCCGCTGGGGCGTGCCAAGGATACGTTGTCGCTGGTCAAAGCCGTTGATCACCCCAAGGTGAAAATGATGCTTGATCTCTACCATGCGCAGATTGGCGAGGGGAACCTGATCGAATTGGTGCGTGCGGCCAGCCCTTATATTGGCGAGATTCAGGTTGCGGATGTTCCAGGGCGCTGCGAGCCTGGCACCGGAGAGATTAATTATCGGGCCGTAGCTAAGGCACTGGCCGAGCTGGGGTATTCCGGCCCCATCGGCATGGAAGCCTATGCCAGTGCGGATTCTGAAGGAGCTATCATGGCTTTTGCCCAGGCTTTCGAACCGCTGGTGTCGCAAACAAGCTAGAAGATCGAACGAAGCGGCGGTTGCAGGGCATCCTGCAACCGCCGCTTCATTACGCGCATTGGTGGACTATGCCGCGGGGCCAAAGGGCAAGCGCGGATCCATGCTCTGCGCGTCCCAGGTTTGGCGGATCCAGCCGTGGTGCGGGTCATCGCTGATTAGCCAGTCACGGACTCGTCCAGGCCCAGCCATGACGTTCAGGTAGTAGAGGTCGTAGCCTGGGGCAGCCATCGCCGGCCCGTGCCAACCATAGGGAACTAGGACAACATCGCCGGTGCGAACCTCTGCGTTAACGTCGATGGGACGCTCGTCCGAGGCGTAAACTCGGGCGTAGCCAATCGGGTCGGTGTCCTGTGGAGCTGGCATATCGCGGGCTAGTTGAGTCTCGAAGTAGTAGATCTCCTCGAGGCTTGTCTCGCCCTCTTTTTCCTCGTCGTGCTTGTGGGGAGGGTAGGAGGACCAGTTGCCTGCCGGGGTGATCACTTCGCAAACAATAAAACGGTCCGCTTCCAGAGCTGCGGGTGTGCCGAAGTTGTGAACCTGGCGGGAGCAATTGCCGGCTCCGCGCAGCTCCACCGGAGTCTCTTCTGACTTGACCAGACGCGTTGGGTAGGACTGCTTGGCTGGAGCCAGGGCGAGTGCAACGCGGCCACCGTGTTCGGCGGTGATGGCGATGGCCTTGTTGATGCCCGTGTACAGGACATCTGCCGGGCCGTTGAATACAGATGCGCGACCGGCGAGTATGTGCTCCTCGCCGTCAACGCTGACCGTGAAGGAGGTGCCGGAGAGGGGAACGACAATTCGTTCTTCGGCCGCGGCGTCCAACTGGATCGATTGCCCGGGAGCCAATTCGGTCACCTTGAGCCCGGTATGGGCCCAGCCGTCCACTGCGAGGGCGGAGTCATGGGCGCCGAGCGAGATGCTCCAATCCCCGTCGGTGGCAGAACCTGCAGGGTAGATCCAGTCGGTCATTTTCATTCCTTTTGACGGCGGTGTCCGGTGCCTCGCGTTGCTAGCGCTGCACCAAGGTCATTTCAAAGCTGTACGCGTCGGCGCGGTAGACATGAGACCCAGTCTCAACGTTGCGACCGGTGTCATCAACAGCGGTACGTTGCATGGTGACTAGGGCGGATCCAGCCTCGGTATCGAGTGCTTCAGCCTGGGTGTTATCGGCATTGGTTGCGCCGATACGCTGCTGGGCCAGTCGGAAGTTGACGCCTGCTTCACGCAGAAGCTCATATAAACCGTGGGTTCGCAGGGACTTTTCGTCCAGCTCGACGATGTCGTCGCGAACCCAGTTTTCCATCAATGCCAGCGGGCTGCCACCGGCCGAACGCAGCCGGGTGAAGTGGTACACCGAGACGTCCTTGGGCAGAGAGAGTAATTCTTGAATCTGTTCTGGTGCCGGAATGTGCTCGAAGCTGAGCAGGGAGGTGGAAGGCTTCTTGCCAGCACGCTCGAGGTCGTCGTTCAAGCTCGAAAGTTCAAGGTGCCGGCGGATCTGGCTGGAGACAACTTGAGTTCCGACACCGCGCTTGCGCACCAGAAGGCCGGACTGGACGAGCTCGTCCATGGCCTTGCGGATGGTGGGGCGGGATAGTCGCAGTCGCTGGGCTAGCTCGATCTCGTTTTCCAGTCGAGTACCTGAGGCGAGCGAACCCTCGCGAATGGCGCCTTCGATGCCCTGCACTACCTGGTGGTAGAGGGGGATCGGTGAAGATCGGTCGATCTTGATGCTCAGTGGTGTGCTCACAATTGCTCCTTGTCGGCGACCTTGAGGGTGCATGTCGCTTTGACAGGACAAACTATATAGGAAAGTTGACCCTTTGGGCATCCCCTGAGTGGAAATCCGCCGAATCTTCGGTTTGATGAGGTGCTTGTAGCTGTTAAGTAACACCTCATGAGCTTCGCGCAGCGTGTTCAGAAAAGTACGTTCGACTAGGAATTTTGGACAATAACATCCACTTGTCCAATTGTCCTGACAAAAAACATACCTAATTTCGTTGCCCGGGAATCTAGCGGATTGTATGGTTTTTTGGAACGTTCCAAAGTTGAAAATCGTCGTAAGGCGGCGACTTGCCGGCGGGTATCGCCGAAGATATGGAGAAGAAGATGAACGAACAACGCACCATCGGAGTAGGGCTGATATCGGTGGGTTGGATGGGCAAGCTGCACGCTCGCGCGTACAGTTCCGTCCCTTATGTCTATCCGGAATTGGACATCAAGCCGCGACTGATTGTCGCAGCGGATACCGAGCAATCTCGCGTGGACTACGCCGTGCAGACGCTGGGCTTCGAACGCGGAACCCTGGACTACCACGAAGTGTTGGCAGATCCCGAGGTGGACGTCGTCTCGATTTGCGCGCCAAATTTCCTGCACGCCGAGATGGCGATCGCGGCAGCGGAAGCGGGAAAGCACTTCTGGATCGAGAAGCCTGCTGGCCGCAGTTTGGCTGAGACCCAGTCCATCTACGATGCGGTGACGCGCAACGGCGTTGAGACTTCGGTGGGATTCAATTACCGCCATGCCCCCGCCATGGAACGCGCGCGGCAATTGGTCCGCGAAGGCCGACTGGGAGAAATTACCAACGTCCGCGCCAGCTTCCTCGCTGGTTACGCCGCTGATCCGCGGGCTGCCCTGTCCTGGCGATTCAACCGCGAGCTCGCAGGCAGCGGAGTGCTCGCCGACCTCTTTAGCCACGCGGCAGACCTTTGCAGCTACGTGGTTGGGCCCATCCAGAGCATTTCCGCCTCGACCAACGTGATGATCCCTTCGCGCCCCAAGCTGTCGATGGGCCAGGGCACACACTTTGACCTGATTGAAGGCGGCGAAATGGGTGAAGTCGAAAACGAAGACTATGCCGCGGCGTTAGTTCGCTTCATCCCAGAAGGCCTCGCGCAACGTGCCATTGGCACCATAGAAGCCTCCCGTGTCGCCGTAGGCCCACAGTGCGGGTACCGACTGGAAATCTACGGCACCGAAGGCTCGGTCAAATGGGACTTCGAACGCATGAATGAACTGGAAGTGGTGCTTGGACGAGGTAATGAAGAGCAAGGATTCACCACCGTCATCGGCTCACCCAAGCATGGCGAGTATTCGCGTTTCCAGCCCGGGCCAGGCAATGCCATGGGCTTTGATGACCTCAAGATCATTGAGGCCAAGAAGTTCCTGCTGGCAGTGTCCGGGGGAGAAAAAGCCAACTCCACCATCGCCGACGCTGTGGCTGCCGCCGCGCTGGTCGAGGCAGCCGAGATCTCTGCGGCCACTGGCGGCTGGCAGCAGATGGCTCAGCCAGCGCGCAACTAGAAAGTGTCATACTGACACCCATGTCGCAGATGCCAAATAGCCGCCCCACGATTCGAGATGTTGCCAAGCATGCGGGAGTCTCCAAGTCCCTCGTGTCCCTAGTCCTCTCGGATCCGAGCAAGGTCAGTTCGCTGCGGCGTTCGCGGGTTGAGGATTCGATCCGGGAGCTGAGCTATCAGCCCAATCTGGCTGCCCGTTCCCTCGTGGCCGAGAACCGTCACGCTATTGGCGTGGTCTTGGGAGAACTGCACAACCCATGGGTGCTCGAAGTCGCCGAAGTGGCGCGCGAGTTCTTGCGGGCGGCTGGGTTTGACGTGTTGTTCAGCGCCGCGGCCATACATCATGGCCAGGGCATCGGCCCGTCCGAGTTGCAAGCACTGCGGGATCTGCGGGTCAGCGGGTTGCTTGTCGTGGGCTCGGCTGACGATACGGCCAGTTTTGAAACCGCCCTTGGCGAGACGCCAGCGGTGTTCATGGGCAGTGGGCGCGAACCCCATGCCAATGCCGCAGTTGTATCCGTCGATGAAGAGCAGGGCTTCAGCCTGGTCATAGACCATTTAGTCGCTGGCGGGAACGCCCAGATTACCCATATTTCAGGAGGCTCCGGCCCGGTGGCAGCGATGCGCGAAGCGGCCTACCACCGGGCCATGCAGCGCCATGGGCTGCGCCAGCAGGTGCACGTGGTGGAAGCGGGCCCGAGCCTTCAAGCCGGTTACGACGCGGTGACACGGCTGTTGGCTTCCGGGGCGAGACCCAATGCGTTGGCTTGCTTCAATGACCTGTGCGCCTTTGGCGCGATTCAAGCCATGGATGAGGCGGGGATCAGCGCTGCGGTGACAGGCTACGACAATATTTCCTTGTCATCTCTGGGACGGATTTCCTTGACCAGTGTTGATTCCGATTTTCAGGATCTGGGCCGCAGTGGCGCGCGCCTGCTGTTGCAGATGATGCGTAACCCTCAAGGTAAATTTGCACGTCAACTGACGATTTCTCCGCGACTTATCGTGCGTGCATCATCTGCGGGAAGCGCGTAAGGTCAGTGCCAGCCTGATAGCTGCATCTGCCACAAAGACGGAAATCTTTTCGTCTTCACATCCTTATGTCTTTACAAAGTATTGACGGATTGCCGTTCGTAACGCACACTTTAGACATCTTGTGATTCAGGTCACGATAACTCGATCATTCGGCCCGCTCCTGGGGTTAACGGGGTGCGCCGGCGGATTCCTGAAGGGGAAAACAACAATGGGAAAGCCAACTTGGCGCAAACTCGCACTGACACTCGCTATCGTTCCCGCTCTGGGCCTGGCAGCCTGCTCGTCCACCGGCGGACGCGCTCCAGAGCCAGAAAGCAACGGCGGAGGTGGGGCCGTCGCAACTACTGAACGAATCAAAGTCGCAGTCATCACCCACGCTGCCCCCGGAGACACTTTCTGGGACATCATCCGCAAGGGTGCGGAAGAAGCCGCAGCGAAGGACAATGTTGAACTTCAATACCTCAGTGACCCAGATGGTGGGCGCCAGTCCCAACTCATCGAGCAAGCCATTGACCAAGGCGTTGACGGCATCGCCGTAACCCTAGCCAAGCCGGATGCCATGAAGGGGTCACTGAAAAAAGCTACCGATGCGGGGATTCCCATCGTCAGCCTCAACGCCGGCGAAGATCGGTTCAAGGAGCTCGGCGTTTTCGCCCACTTTGGATCCAATGAGCAACTTGCCGGTGAGGCCGCTGGCGAAAAGCTCAAGGAAGCTGGCTTGAAGAAGCCAATCTGCGTCATCCAGGAACAGGGGCATGTCGGTCTGGAAGCCCGCTGCGCAGGCGTGAAGAAAGTTGTCCCAGGCACCGAAGTGCTCTACGTACAGGGCACCGACATGACCCAGGTCGAGTCCACGGCGACCGCTAAACTCCAGGCGGATAAGCAAGCCGATGCCATCATCGGTTTGGGCGCTCCGTTCACCATGACCCTGCTGAAAGCCAAGGCGACCGCCAATTCAAAAGTTGAAGTCGCATCCTTCGATATGAACTCGCAGCTGGTCCAAGAGATCACCAAGGGCAACGTCCTCTTCACCGTTGACCAACAACCATGGTTGCAGGGCTACATGGCCGTCGATGCTCTCTGGCAGAACTACCGCGGCGGCTTCACCATCGGCGGCGGACAGGCAACCTTGACCGGCCCTGCCATCGTCGACAAGACCGTGGCCGAGAAGATCACCAGTTTCGCAGAAGAAGGCGTCCGCTAGCCACGTCCCACAGCTCGTGTCCTGCGGGCTTCAGTTAGCCGCAGGACGCGTAGCAAGGACACGGAGGAAAACTCATGTCATCAATAACAGCCTCACCCTCGCATAAGAAAAGCACCGCTGGGCCAGATGAGCGAGTCGGCAAGAAAAGCACGTTGTCGATTCTTCTGGGCCGCCCAGAGATCGGCGCCCTCGTAGGCGCCGTAGCACTGTTTATCTTCTTTGCCATCGTCGCTCCGGTCTTCTTGTCGCCAGCGTCCTTGGCCACGGTCCTCTATGGCGCTTCAACCATTGGGATCATGGCTGTGGGCGTATCACTGCTGATGATCGGCGGTGAATTCGACCTTTCCACCGGTGTCGCGGTGATCTCCTCGGCGCTGAGCGCCTCGCTGATCTCTTGGTATTTCGGTCTGAACGTCTGGGTCGGTGTGGTCCTCGCGCTGATCGTCTCGCTGTTGATCGGATTCATCAACGGCATCATCCTGATCAAGACAAAACTGCCATCCTTTATCGTCACCCTGGCCAGTTTCCTGATGCTCACCGGTTTGAACCTTGGATTGACCCGGGCCATCGGCGGATCGGTGTCCTCGCCGTCCATTGCGGACATGGAAGGCTTCCAGAGTGCCAAGGCCGTCTTCGCCTCATCGGTGAACGTTGCCGGAATTGATGTAAAGGTTACGGTCTTCATCTGGCTGGCCATGGTCATCATCGCTTCGTGGATCCTGCTGAGAACCAAAATCGGCAACTGGATCTTCGCCATTGGTGGAGATGAAAAGGCTGCCCGCGCTGTGGGTGTGCCCGTGGTGCGCACCAAGATTGGCTTGTTCATGGCCGTCGGATTCTGCGGTTGGGTCTTAGGCATGCACAACCTGTTCGCCTTCGATGCAGTGCAGTCTGGTGAAGGCATTGGCAACGAATTCCTGTACATCATCGCCGCAGTGATTGGTGGCTGCCTGCTCACCGGTGGCTATGGCTCAGCTATTGGCGGTGCCATCGGCGCCTTCATCTTCGGCATGGCCAACAAGGGCATCGTGTACGCCGAATGGAACCCAGACTGGTTCAAGTTCTTCTTGGGCCTGATGCTGCTCCTGGCTACGGTGGTCAACATCGTGGTGAAGAAGCGCGCGGAATCCAGCAAGTAGGAAGCCAAGGACAAAATCATGAAGACTCGTAAAAACAAGAAGACCGAAGAGCAGCTGGAAAAGCTCGAGCCGAAGACCAGTGATAACTTACTGACCCTCAAGGGCGTGGGCAAGCATTATGGAAGCATCATTGCCCTGCGCGGTGTGGACATGGTGGTGGACCCAGGCAAGGTCACCTGCGTGCTCGGCGATAACGGCGCCGGCAAGTCCACGCTGATCAAGATCATCGCCGGCCTGCATCAACACGACGAGGGCGAGTTCAATCTCCATGGCTCTGCGATCAAGCTTAAGAGCCCTCGCGTCGCACTGGACGCCGGCATTGCCGCGGTCTATCAGGATCTGGCAGTGGTTCCGCTCATGCCGATCTGGCGCAACTTCTTCCTTGGCTCGGAATTGACCACTGGTGTCGGCCCGTTCAAGAAGCTTGATGTACAGAAGATGAAGGACATCACCAAGCAGGAACTCTCCGACATGGGGATCGACCTGCGTGACGTGGAGCAGCCCATTGGCCAGCTTTCCGGTGGTGAACGCCAGTGCGTAGCCATCGCTCGCGCCGTGTATTTCGGAGCCAAGGTGTTGATTCTTGATGAGCCAACTGCCGCCTTGGGCGTCAAGCAGTCAGGCGTGGTGCTTCGCTACATCCTCCAGGCCCGCGACCGCGGGCTGGGCGTCATTTTCATTACGCACAACCCGCACCACGCCTACCCGGTGGGCGACTCGTTCTTGTTGCTCAAGCGAGGCCGTTCCATTGGCTACTATTCCAAGGCGGAAATCACTGTCGAAGAGTTGACCGCCCAGATGGCTGGCGGTGCCGAACTGGCCGAGCTGGCTCACGAGCTCGAGCAACTTGGCGGGCATGACGAAGAGCTGGCCGAGGCCGAGGCGGGCGCGAGCACATAATTAGCAGAGTTGATCCAGATAAAATCCCGAGCCCGGATCGCTTCACAATGATGAAGCGGTCCGGGCTTCTGCTGTTTCCGATTCGCACTGGCGTTCGCTGAGGCAAGAGCGACGAGATAACGACAGCGAATGCGCCCCCGAAGCCGGCCGCCAGTGAAGGAGATCGGTTCACGTTGGAATATGCTCGACGGAAATCCCTATTCCCAGTCCCCGGGTGGATAAGGGAGTTTGGACGGGCCTGCGTTTGATGAAACTATTATGGTGGGCGAGACGGGAAGACCTGACATCTGGTGCAGATGGTGGCCCTTGCGATAGCTGACACGCATTGAGTTCGGACGCAGTAGGCCGATCCCTCCCACCCGAATCGGACCGGACGGAACAATACTTAGCAGCGCCTTGCTGTATCGAGTGAGAGCGCCCGGGTCGTACACAAGATCCGAAATGCCCGCAGGCCGTCAAAGCTTTCATCCGGGCGAACCGAAAGGGTTTCCATGTCCAACGCGCAGAATATCTCTGCCGAACCAACTCTGCCGCGGCTGACTGCGGGCCCTCATTCCAAGCGTCTGGGGCTCATTTCGATTGTTGCCTGCTTCGGTGGACTGCTCTTTGGATATGACACAGGTGTTGCCAACGGCGCAGAAGGTCCAATGGCCGCGGAGCTTGGGCTGAACCTTTTGCAAGTGGGCGTGGTGATTAGCTCATTGGTCTTCGCCGCAGCGGTTGGAGCGCTTATTGCGGGCCAGATCGCAGACTCCTGGGGGCGGCGCAAAACTATTGTCGCACTGGCGGTCCTGTTCTTCGCCGGAACCCTGCTTGTGGTCTTCTCGCCGGCGGGACCGGAGCCAGGAGCCTTTTCCTCGACAGGATTCAGCGTATTGGTTGCCGGTCGCATCATGCTCGGCTTGGCCGTGGGAGGGGCATCCACCGTGGTGCCTGTTTACCTCGCCGAACTGGCTCCCCACGAGATTCGCGGTTCTATCACCGGTCGCAACGAGCTGGCTATCGTTACTGGCCAGCTGGCCGCCTTCGTGATGAACGCGATCCTAGGCACCTGGCTTGGCGAAAGCATGGACGGCGTCTGGCGCATCATGTTCTCCATCTGTGCTTTGCCAGCCCTGGTTCTTTTCTTCGGAATGTTGCGCATGCCAGAATCTCCGCGTTGGCTGGTCGAGAACGGGCACTTCGATAAGGCCCTCGGCGTGCTCGAAACCGTTCGTTCAGCTGAACGAGCGCTCGCCGAGGTCCGCGAAATCCAGGCTGTGGCCGAAAGGGAACAGCTCAAGAACAAGCCCGTGGGTATCAAAGCGGTATTGACCAACAAATGGCTGTTGCGCATTGTCGGTGTCGGCATCGGCGTGGCAACCATGCAGCAGCTCACCGGAATTAATTCGATCATGTACTACGGAACGAGAGTGCTGGAAGAGGCTGGCATGACCGCGCAACAGGCGGTCTTGGCCAATATCGCATTTGGCGTCGTTGCCGTCCTTGGTGGCGTCATTGCGCTGCGCAATATGGACCGCCTAGACCGACGGACAACCTTCATGATCGGTTTGTCGCTGACCACCGCCTGTCACCTGCTTGTGGCTATCGCCAGCATGCTGCTGCCCATAGGAAGCGCGTGGCGCCCCATTGTCATCCTGATTCTGGTGGTGGCCTTTGTAGCCTCAATGCAAACTTTCTTGAGTGTTGCTGTCTGGGTTTGGCTAGCCGAGATCTTCCCCCTGCACATGCGTGGCTTGGGCATCGGCATTTCGGTGTTCTTCGGGTGGGGGACCAATGGCGTGCTGACGCTCTTCTTCCCATCACTGGTCTCGGGCGTTGGAATCACTGGTTCATTCTTCATCTTTGCAGGCGTCGGAGCGCTGGCCCTGTACTTCGTGACCACCCAGGTTCCAGAAACTCGCGGGAGGACCCTGGAAGCGCTCGAAGAAGACGTTTCTAACGGAGCGATTTACCAGGCGAGGTAGTCGTCCAACGCTACGAGGGAGTCGATCCTGTGTACTTGGTGCGTCTCGAGAACCAAGACTTCTAGTAGAGACTGCCTTTAGGGGAAGTAGGCGAAAATGCCCGCCATCCAGCGGTAGGATCACCACAAAAAACATATTCCTGTAGTTGCATATGCCGTTCAACGGCTTGTTTGTGGCCTGTTTTGCCCTGGGGGACAGTAGTCAAAGCGCAGGTCTTTGCAATAATGACGGTTGTGAACATTGCTCAGCCCGGTGAAGGGCGCCCAGGAAACCGACCACCGTCGATGGCGGATGTGGCGGCCATGGCAGGGGTGTCTCATCAGACGGTTTCCCGTGTGCTGAACGACCATCCAAACGTCAGGGCCGGAACACGCGATGAGGTCATGGAAGCGATTCGCCGGCTCGGATATCGCCGCAATCGAGCGGCCCGCGCGCTGGCCACTTCCCACTCGAGTACCATCGGTATCCTCACCATCGGCAGTGAATTCTTCGGACCGCAATCCACCGTGCTGGCCATCGAAGCTGCGGCCCGCGCGCAAGGGTATTTCGTGACGGTTACCGCGCTGGATCGCTATGACGCGCACAGTGCCAGCGAGGCTCTCAGCCACCTCGTTGATCAGGGTGTGGATGGGGTCGTGATGGTTGCACCTTTCGAAAAGGTGATTGATGCCCTTGATGATGCGGCGCTAACTATTCCGGTGGTGGTCGTTGCCGCTCGTACGAAGGTTCCCTCCTCGGATCCGGCGCACTATGTCTACGTGGATCAGCGTGAAGGAGCTCGCGTGGCGACCGGCCACTTGCTGGCTTTGGGGCATCGCAAAATCGCGCATGTCTCCGGTCCGACCGGCTGGTTCGATGCCACCGAACGCCAAATTGGCTGGCAGGAAAAAATGCTGGAAGCCAAGGCGCCGGTCATCGAAGTGCCCGCCGAATCCTGGCTGGCGCCAAGCGGCTATGAAGCGGGCAAAAGGTTGGTCGACTCGGTGCGTGCCGGTGAGGTCACCGCGGTTTTCGCCGCCAATGACTACCTTGCCATCGGCGTATTGCGCGCCTTTTGGGAAGCCGGGCTAGAGGTGCCCAACGAAGTTTCGGTGATCGGTTTTGATGACCTGCAAATCTCGAATTTCCTCATTCCATCTCTGACCACGGTGCGCCAGCCTTTCCGCGATGTTGGGCATGCTGCGCTGACAGAACTGCTCGATGGGGCCACCGCGGATAAGACCCCGAAGGTGATTGCGCCAACCCTGGTGATTCGCGCCAGTACCGCCCCGCCAAAGTCGCACTGAGGGTCCGGTTTATTTCATTAATCTGAAACCCGGTGTTGCGCATCACAAATTGTTAGCGCTAACATTGCATCGAGGTTTTGTTCTGCTCCGGGTGCTTTTCGCTCCCGCGCAGCAGATAACGATGGCAATGGCGCTGCTCACCGAGCTGTGCGAATGGAGAATTCATGGCAACACAGCTCAACGGGGCAGACTCCCGCGAGATCATCACCAACGGTCAAGCCGTGCTGGGCATTGAATTCGGTTCAACGAATATCAAAGCCAGCCTGATCGGCCCCGACCACCAGCAACTGGCCAGCGGCAGTCACGCATGGGAGAACCAGTACGAAGGCAAAAACTGGACCTACTCCCGCGAAGCGATCGTCGCAGGTCTGCAAGATTGCATGGCCCAAGTGTTGGCAGATGCCCAAAAACGCCACGGTGTGCGCCCAACGCAGCTTGGAGCCATCGGAATTTCCGCGATGATGCACGGCTACCTCGCTCTCGACTCGGATGGCGAATTGCTCGTTCCATTCCGAACCTGGCGCAACACCTCCACCGCCCCAGCGGCCGTCGAGCTGAGCAAAGAGCTGAACTTCAACATTCCGCAGCGCTGGTCTGTGGCGCACTACTACCAGGCCCTGCTCAATCGCGAAGAGCACGTGCGGGCCGTGGCTCGTCTGAACACCCTTGCTGGATTTGTCCACGAGCTGCTCACCGGTCACTTTGTGCTCGGCGTCGGCGACGCTGCCGGAATGTTCCCGATCGATTCGGCCACCGGCAGCTACGACGCCAAGATGCTCTCCGCCTTTGACTCGCTGGCAGCCGGCCACGGCGCCGAAACCGAACTGGTCTCGCTGTTGCCCGGGGTGCTTCCTGCCGGGGCAGATGCCGGCACGCTGAGCGAATCCGGTGCATTGCTGCTCGATCCCACCGGCCAGCTTCAGGTCGGCAGCCCGCTGTGCCCACCAGAAGGCGATGCCGGAACCGGCATGGTCGCCACCAACTCGGTCGCAAAGCGCACCGGCAACATCTCTGCGGGCACCTCCATTTTTGCCATGGTGGTTCTCGACGCCCCGCTGAACGAAGTGCACCACGAAATCGACGTGGTCACCACGCCCGATGGACATCCGGTAGCTATGGTTCACTGCAACAACGGCGCCAGTGAATTTGCCGCTTGGGCGCAGGTCTTCGGGCAGTTCGCCCAAGCACTAGGCAGCGACGCCGATGACAACGCGGTCTTCGAAACCCTGCTGCGTTCGGCCCTCGACGGTGCTGCCGACGGTGCCGGACTGTTGGCCTACAACAATCTTTCCGGTGAGCCGGTCGCGGATCTGGCCGAAGGCCGCCCAGCAATTCTGCGCACTCCGGACTCCACCTTGAACCTGGCCAACCTCATGCGCGTTCAGGTCTACGCCATGTTCGCGACCCTGAGTCTTGGGCTGCGCGTGCTGGCCGCCGAAGGCGTGGAGGTCAAGCAGATGTTTGCCCATGGCGGCATCTTCCGCACCGCCGGGGTTGCCCAGCGCCTGCTGGCCGCCGCGATCAACACTCCGGTCCTAGTCGGCGACAGTGCCGGACACGGGGGAGCGTGGGGCATCGCGGTCCTCGCCGCCTACCGCCTCCGGGTCCTTGGCGGCCTGCAGGGGAGTCTGCCCGAGTTCTTGGATTCCGAGGTCTTCGCCGGAGCTGGACTGCACCTGGCCGAACCGGTGGAAGATGACCGCGCCGGCTTCGAGGCCTACCTGAAAACCTACGAAGCGGGCCTGGCCATCCAGCGCACCGCAATCACCGCCATCTAGAGACCACGCACAGTTTTTCACGAAAAGAGCCATCGATGAATCAACAACGAACCCTGGAGAGCTACCCGCAGTCCATGCGCGAGGAAGTTCAGCGGGTCCGCCAGGTCGTTGCCGACCTGCACGCCGAACTTCCACGCTATGAACTGGTGGTCTGGACCGCGGGCAACGTCTCCCAGCGCGTGCGCCACCCCGAGGTGGCGGACGGCAGCCAAGACCTCTTCGTGATCAAGCCATCGGGCATCTCCTATGACGACCTGACCCCCGAATCCATGGTGGTGTGCACCCTCGACGGCCAGCTCCTCGATGGTCAGCACGCACCGTCCTCGGATACCGCGGCCCACGCCTACACCTACGAGCACATGCCAGAAGTTGGCGGCGTGGTCCACACCCACTCCACCTACGCCACCGCGTGGGCGGCCCGCGGTGAAGAAATTCCCTGCGTGCTGACCATGATGGCCGACGAATTTGGTGGCCCCATCCCGATCGGCCCCTTCGCCATCATCGGCGATGACTCCATCGGCCGCGGCATCGTCTCCACGCTGCGCGAATCACGCAGCCCGGCGGTACTGATGGCCAACCACGGCCCCTTCACCATCGGCAAGGATGCCCGCGCCGCCGTCAAGGCAGCTGTGATGTGCGAAGAAGTGGCCCGCACCGTGCATGTAGCCCAGCAACTCGGGGATCCGCAGCCGATCGACCCCGCAAAGATTGACTCGCTCTACGAGCGCTACCAGAACGTTTACGGACAGTAAGGACATCATGGCCAAGGCATATAACGACAAAGAAATCTGGTTCTTCACCGGAAGCCAGGACCTCTACGGCGAGGAAACTCTGCGTCAGGTCGCCGAACAGTCCACCGAGGTGGCCCAGACTCTGGACGCCTCCACCGAGGTCCCGGCAAAGATCGTGTGGAAGCCGGTGCTCAAGGATTCCGAATCCATTCGCCGCGCCATGCTGGAAGCGAACTCGGATGACAAGGTTTTGGGCGTCATCACCTGGATGCACACCTTCAGCCCCGCCAAGATGTGGATCAACGGGCTCAAGGCCTTGACCAAGCCACTGCTGCACCTGCACACCCAGGCCAATGTCGAGCTGCCTTGGGATTCGATCGACTTCGACTTCATGAACCTGAACCAGGCCGCCCACGGCGACCGCGAATACGCCTACCTGGCCACCCGCCTGGGCGCCGCCCGCACCACCGTAGTCGGTCACGTCTCCAACCCAGTTGTCGCCCGCCGCGTGGGCACCTGGATCCGCGGCGCGGCCGGTTTCAACGCCGTGCAAAACCTGAACCTGGTTCGCTTCGGCGATAACATGCGCAACGTTGCGGTGACCGAGGGGGATAAGACCGAGGCCGAGATTCGCTTTGGTGTTTCGGTGAATACCTGGGCCGTCAACGACCTGGTTGAGGCCGTGGAAACTGTTGCTGACGCTGACATCGATGCCCTGGTCGCCGAGTACGAGCGCGAGTACGACGTAGTGGAAGAACTGCGCGCCGGTGGTGAACGCCACGAGTCGCTGCGCTACGCGGCCCGCCAGGAAATCGCGCTGGAAGCCTTCCTTGGCGAAGCCAACGCCATGGCCTTCACCACCAACTTCGAGGACTTAGGTGGCCTGAAGCAGCTGCCAGGTCTGGCCGTACAGCGACTGATGGGCAAGGGCTACGGCTTTGGCGCAGAGGGCGACTGGAAGACCGCGGTACTCGTGCGTGCGGCCAAGGTTATGGGGCAGGGTCTGCCCGGCGGTGCCTCGCTGATGGAGGACTACACCTACGATCTGACCGAAGGCAAGGAACTGATCCTTGGCGCACATATGCTCGAGGTCTGCCCGTCGCTGACCACCAGCAAGCCACGGGTGGAAATCCACCCGCTGGGCATTGGCGGCCGCGAAGATCCGGTCCGCATGGTCTTCAACGCCGACGCCACTGAAGGTGCCGTCGTGGTCTCGATGGCCGATATGCGTGAGCGTTTCCGGTTGACCGCCAACGTGGTTGATGTGGTCACCCCGCCGGCTGATCTGCCGCACTTGCCGGTAGCTCGCGCCGTCTGGAGCCCGCGACCAAACTTCAACGTATCGGCCGAGTCATGGCTGGCTGCCGGCGGTGCACACCATACGGTGATGTCCACCGCCGCAGGCATCGAAGCTTTTGAAATTTTTGCCGAAATTGCCGGAACCGAGCTTCTGGTGATCGATGAGGAAACCACGCGCCGGAACTTTGCCCAGCAGATCCGCGTGAACCAGAGCTACTACCGATTGGCTCAAGGTTTCTAGTTCTTAGCCGTGATTTAGCGGTTTTTTGCGCTGGCGGAGCTCAAACTCAGGGCCTCGCCAGCGCGATGAGTAAGGAATCTTAATTTATTTGTATTTAGGGGTGGCCTAACCCGTCATGTTAGCGCTAACATGGTGTGAGCCCCGTCTCACTCGCAGAGTGTGGCACATTTTCAAGGAGGAAAAGATGGCATGGAATAACTGGACCCGCAAGGCTGCGGCGACTGTTGGTTCCCTCGCACTGGTTACCGCACTGGCAGCCTGTGGCGGCAGTGGCGCAGGTGGCGGTGCAGGCGCTGGAGAGAGCGAATCAAAGGCACCGGAGGACATCCAGGTTGGTGTAGCAATGCCTACCGAAACCTCGGAGCGTTGGATCGCTGACGGCAAGGCCGTCAAGTCGCAGCTCGAAGAGGCTGGCTACAGCGTCGACCTGCAGTTCGCGAACGACGACATCCCAACCCAGCAGCAGCAGATCGACCAGATGATCACCAAGGGTGACGACGTTTTGGTGGTGGCCTCGATTGACGGCACCGCACTGTCCACCCAGCTGCAGGCTGCGGCGGATGCCGGTATCCCGATCATCGCCTACGACCGTTTGATCAACGGCACCGAAAACGTCGACTTCTACGTCACCTTCGACAACTACAACGTCGGCGTGCAGCAGGCGACCTCGCTGCTGACCGGCCTGGGTCTGTTGGATGCTGATGGCAAGAAGACCGGCAAGAAGGGCCCGCTGAATATCGAGCTTTTCGCCGGTTCCATCGATGACAACAACGCACACTTCTTCTGGAAGGGTGCCATGGATACGCTCAAGCCATTCCTGGACGACAAGACCCTCGTGGTGAAGTCCGGCCAGACCGACATCGAGCAGGCAGCCACCCTGCGCTGGAGCCAGGAAGAAGCCCAGTCGCGCATGGAGGACTTGATCACCGCTCACTACGCTGGTGGCAAGACCAAGATCGACGGCGTGCTGTCCCCATTTGATGGCATCTCCCGCGGCATCATCACCGCACTGTCCAACGCTGGCTACGGCAAGTCGATCAAGGACGGACTGCCAATCATCAGCGGCCAGGACGCTGAAATCGCTTCGGTGAAGCTGATTGACGACGGTGTTCAGTACGCCACCATCTTCAAGGACACCCGTAAGCTGGCTACCCAGGCAGTAGAAGCCGTCAAGGCCTACGCCGGTGGCGGCGAGCCTACAGCCAACGACACCAAGAGCTACGACAACGGCAAGAAGGTTGTTCCATCCTTCCTGCTGGACTCGGACATCGTGGTCAAGGACAACATCAAGTCCCTGCTCGTTGACTCGAAGTACTACTCGGCAGAAGAAGTTAAGGCCGGCCGCAGCAAGTAGCCTCCCGAACCCCTCGCTGGCCGCAACAAAGTGATGTTGCGGCCAGCAACGGGCAGGGTGCTCATCGCACACACCAAGGACGTCTGCACTATGGACACCACCATCCTGCAAATGCAGGAGATCACCAAGACTTTCCCCGGGGTCAAGGCGCTGGACGGCGTCAACCTATCGGTTCGCACCGGCGAGATCCACGCCATTTGCGGCGAAAACGGCGCCGGCAAATCCACCCTCATGAAGGTGCTTTCCGGCGTTTACCCGCACGGCAGCTACGAAGGCCAGATCATTTTCGAGGGCGAAGAACTCAAAGCCTCGAATATCAAGGATTCCGAAGCCCAGGGCATCGTGATCATCCACCAGGAACTGGCCCTCGTTCCCTACCTGTCGGTGGCCGAGAACATCTTCCTGGGCAATGAAACCGCCCGCGGCGGCTTCATCGACTGGAACGAGACCAACCACCGCGCGGCCGAACTACTCGCCCGCGTCGGCCTGGACGAACTGCCGATCACTCCGGTGGGACAGTTGGGTGTCGGCAAGCAGCAGCTGGTGGAAATCGCCAAGGCACTGAGTAAAAACGTGAAGTTGCTGATTCTGGACGAACCGACCGCGGCGCTGAACGACGATGACTCCGAGCACCTGCTGAACCTGCTGCGCGGACTGCGCGAACAGGGGATCACCTCGATCATCATTTCGCACAAGCTGGGCGAAATCGAAGATATCGCCAACACCACCACGATCATCCGTGACGGCCAGTCCATTGAAGCCTTGGATATGGCAGACCCGGCCTCCAACCAGAACCGCATCATCCGCGGCATGGTCGGACGAGAGCTCTCCTCCCGCTACCCGGAGCGCGAACCGAAGATCGGCGACGTGGTCTTCGAGGTCCGCGACTGGTCGGTCCAGCACCCGGTCCAGCAGGACCGCACCGTGGTAGACCACGCCTCGCTGAATGTGCGCGCCGGCGAAATTGTCGGCATCGCAGGGCTCATGGGCGCGGGCCGCACCGAGCTGGCGATGAGCGTGTTCGGGCACAGCTACGGCCGCAACATCACCGGCACCGTGCTGATGGACGGCAAGGAAGTGGATACCTCCACCGTGGGCAAGGCCATCAAGGCCGGCATCGCTTACGTTTCTGAGGACCGCAAGAAGTTCGGTCTGAACCTGATCGAAGATATCCGCGTGAACACCACCGCGGCCGGTTTGGGGAAAATCTCCTCCAACGGGTTCGTCAACGGCAACAAGGAAATCCAGATTGCCGAGCACTACCGCAAGTCGATGCGCATCAAGACTCCCAACGTCATGGCGAAGGTCGGAAACCTCTCCGGCGGCAACCAGCAGAAGGTGGTGCTGGGCAAATGGCTGCACACCGCACCGGAGCTATTGATCCTCGACGAGCCCACCCGTGGCATCGACGTCGGCGCCAAATACGAGATTTACACGATCATTAACGAGCTGGCCGCAGCCGGCAAGGCAGTTCTGGTGATCTCTTCCGAACTGCCCGAGCTGCTGGGCATTTGCGACCGCATCTACACCCTGGCCTACGGCCGGCTCACCGGCCAGCTGCCGGTGGCCGAAGCCACCCAGGAACGCCTCATGGAACTCATGACCATCGAGAAGGAAAGCACCCGATGACCATCACAACCGAGTTGAAGGATATCTTCACCAAAAACTTGCGCACCTCAGGCATTTACATTGCCTTTGTGCTCATCGTGGTGCTCTTCAGCATCCTGACCAACGGGCTGCTCTTGAGCCCCACCAACATCACCAACATCGTCCTGCAGTACTCCTACGTGTTGATCTTGGCCCTAGGCATGATCATCGTGATTGTCGCCGGGCATATCGACCTGTCCGTCGGCTCACTGGTGGCACTGACCGGCGCCGTCTCCGCGGTACTGGTCATCAAGAACGACATGCCATGGTGGGTGGGCATGCTCGCCGGCATCGCCGTGGGCGCACTGTGTGGTTTATGGCAGGGCTTCTGGGTGGCCTATGTGGGCATTCCGGCCTTCATCGTGACCCTGGCTGGCATGCTGCTCTTCCGCGGTTTGACCTACGAAGTGCTCAACAACGTTTCGCTGTCCCCATTCCCTGGTGAATACGGACAGATCGCCGGCGGCTTCCTGAACGGACTGCTTGGCGGCTACGGTTTTGATACCTTCACCCTGGTCATCGGTGTGATTGCGGTTGTCGGACTGGTCTACTCGCAGTGGCGCAACCGCCAGGGCCGGGTGAAGTACGGGCAGAGCGTTGAATCCCTGGCCATGTTCCTGGGCAAGAACCTGATCACCGCGATCATCATCCTCTGGTTCTTCTGGCAGGTCGCCACCAGCCGTGGCATGCCGATCGTGCTGATCATCTTGGCCGTGCTGATCCTGAGCTACAACGTGTTGACCACCAAGACCGTCTTTGGTCGCCACGTCTACGCTATCGGTGGCAACCTCTCGGCAGCTAAGCTTTCGGGCGTGAACGTCAAGAAGATCAACATGTGGATCTTCATCAACATGGGTCTGCTTTCGGGCGTAGCCGGTGTGGTCTTCTCCTCGCGTTCCAATGGTGCCCAGCCGGGCGCCGGCAACATGTTCGAGCTGGACGCCATCGCGGCCTGCTTCATCGGTGGCGCCTCAACCACCGGTGGCGTGGGACGCGTGACCGGCGCTATCGTCGGTGGCCTGGTCATGGCGGTGCTGTCCAACGGCATGCAGCTGATGGGTGTGGGCGCTTCCACCCAGCAGATCGTCAAGGGTATCGTGCTGCTGCTGGCAGTAGCCTTCGACATCTACAACAAGCGCCGCGCAGGCGCCGGCAACTAAGCCACGGCCCGCGCAGTGCATGGCTGGGCCCTTCCGCAACGGTGTGTGGAGGGGCCCAGCGTGTGCCAGGAGCTTTAAAATTGGAGCAGCACAGAAAGAGGAACCATGCCCCGCAGCGTCAACGGCCAGATCGTCAACCTCACAGCCCACGGCTTCAGCGTCGAGCTGGCTACCGTTGGCGCCACCCTGGTCAGCCTTGAATACCAGGGCCGGCCGTTGGTCCGGTCCTTTGATCCACAGCTGCCCCGCCCGGTCTTCTCCGGCGCGATCCTCGCTCCTTGGCCCAACCGTGTGAGCGATGGCAGCTACCACTGGGACGGGGTGCAGCAACAGCTGCCGATCACCGAACCTGTTCGGGGTCATGCCCTGCATGGGCTGGTCGTGGACACCGACTTTACCCTGGTCGAGCACGGCGATGAGTTCGCGCAAATGCGCACCACCATCACCCCCAGCCAGGGCTACCCCTTTGAGGTGCAGCTGGTGATCAGCTACCAGTTGGAACCTGCAGGGCTGCGTACCACCGCCACCGCTACCAACCTCGGGACTGATCCGGCACCGTTCGGCTGGGGATCGCACGCTTACCTGGTAGCTCCCGGCGAACGAGCTAATAGTTGGACGCTGAGCCTGCCCGCACAGAAGGTGCAGCTGACCGTGGGCGAACGCCTGCTGCCCCAAGACGTGGTCGAGGTAGCCGGCACCGAATTGGATTTCCGCAGCCCCAAAAAGTTGGGCACCACGTTCATCGACCATGCCTATACCGGTTTGGCCTTCGACGGTGACAAGCTCACCCGCGCGATCCTCACCGATGATCTCGGGGTAGGTTCGCAGCTGATCTGGGATGAGAGCTGCGCGTGGGTGCAGGTACACACCGCAGACCGCGAAGATCCGGCCCTGAACCGTACCGGCTTGGCCATCGAGCCCATGACCTGCCCGCCGGGGGCCTTTAACTCCGGCGAGGACGTGATCCGGTTGGAACCGTCGGCCACGCACCAAGCCAGCTGGCTGATTGGCCCGGTCCAGGCCATTTAAACTGGCCCACCTGTTCCGCACCACGCAACTGACGAAGTATCTGGAGACATTGCCATGCCGCAGGGCAACGCAGCACATGAAGTAACCCACCGGGTGCACCACCTCGCCGACGGTCGCCAAGCGATCTTCTTCGCCGACGCCTCGAGCAGCGTCCCGGAAGAAGTGCACGACACCCGGGCCCTGGACCCGCGCGGAGAGCCGGGGGAACTTCGCTATGACCGGCTGACCGGTGACTGGGTCGCGGTGGCCGCCCATCGCCAATCGCGCACCTACCTCCCGCCCAAGGACCAGTGCCCACTGTGCCCCAGCGTTAACGGGCGACACAGCGAAATCCCGGCCGAGGACTTTAATGTGGTGGTCTTCGAAAACCGTTTCCCCTCCTTGGGGCCGGCGTTAGGACAGGTGCCAGCGGTGGTAGCGGAACCGGCACCGGTTCCTGCCTATGGTCGTTGCGAAGTTGTGGTCTTCACCCCCGACCATGCTGGATCCTTCGCGTCGTTGAACGATGAGCGGGCCCGCACCGTGGTGGAGGCTTGGGCACAACGCACCGAGGAGCTTTCCGCTATGGAAGGCATTGCCCTGGTCTTCCCTTTTGAGAACCGCGGGCAGGATATCGGTGTGACCTTGCACCACCCCCACGGCCAGATCTACGCCTATCCGTACCTGACGCCCACCGCGCGCAAGATGGCCGATCAAGCGGTCAAGCATCTTGAATCCACCGGCCGAACCTTGATGGGGGACATCCTCGACTTCGAGCAGGCCGAAGGTACGCGCATGGTCGTGGAGGGCGAACACTTCTCTGTCTTTGTTCCTTATGCGGCACGCTGGCCGTTGGAAGCTCATCTGGTTCCGCACCGTCACGTGCCAGATTTTGCGGCGCTCAATGAAGAAGAAAAAGACGAATTGGCGGTCATGTATCGGGATCTGCTGCGTCGTTTTGACGCGCTCTATGACACACCAACTCCATATATTGCCGCGTGGCATCAGGCGCCGCTGGCTGATAAGGAACGCGCCGCATCCCGGCTGCACCTTCAACTGACTAGCCCGCGCCGAGCAGCGGATAAACTCAAGTTCCTCGCCGGCTCAGAAGCTGCCATGGGAGCTTTTATCAATGACATTCCAGCCGAAGCAACGGCAGCAAGATTGCGTGAGGTCACCCCGTGAGCATTAGCGACAGCAAAGACCACGCAGCACGCGTCAGCGCACTGCGCGAAAAGTTCACCAAGACCTTCGGGCACCATCCGGAAGGCATCTGGCGTGCGCCGGGGCGCGTGAACCTGATCGGTGAGCATACTGACTACAACATGGGCTACGTCCTGCCCTTTGCCATCGATAAGAATGCCCTGGTGGCCATCCGCCGCAAGTCCCAGTTGGAGCCGGAAAACACGTCTCTGGACTTCGCCTCTACCTATGGGGGCGGAGAATCCATTCCTGTCACGTCAATTACCATCGACGAGCTGGTGCCTAAGGCCGTTCCCGGCTGGGCTGCTTATCCGGCGGCAGTGGTGTGGGCCCTGAACCAGTTGGAGGGCGTTGAGCTCTCCGGCTTCGAACTGCTGGTGGACTCAGATGTTCCGGTGGGCTCTGGGCTGTCCTCTTCCCATGCCTTGGAAGTCGGAACCGTCGTGGCCCTCAACGACCTTTATGATTTGAAGCTGTCACTCACGGCGATGGCGCAGCTGACTCAGCGTGCAGAGAATGAGTTTGTTGGCGCTCCGACCGGAATCATGGATCAGAGCGCATCGTTGATGTCCCATGCGCAGCATGCGTTGTTCCTGGATTGCCGTTCCATGGAAGCCCAGAATGTGCCGTTGCCGTTGGCTGAAAATGATGCTGTTGTCTTGGTGATTGATACTCGGGTGGAGCATTCGCATGTTGACGGCGGATACGCGGCCCGCCGGCGCAGCTGTGAGCAGGCCTGTGAAGTCTTGGGCGTGGACGCACTGCGCGATGTAGACAGTATTGAGGCGCTGGAAGCCATCGAAGATCCGGTGATCAAGCGTCGCGCAAAGCATATTGTCACCGAGAATCAGCGCGTCTTGAAGACTGTCGAGGTCTTGAGCGACGGTGATCTGGAAGCGGTCGGCGAGCTTTTGTACCAGTCCCACGTATCCATGCGTGATGACTACGAGATCTCCAGCGAAGAACTCGATGCTGCGGCGGAAGCATCGATGGAGGCCGGGGCGATTGGCGCCCGGATGACCGGAGGTGGTTTTGGTGGAAGCGCCATTGCCTTGATTCACCGTGAACAGGTGGAGCCGGTCAGCCAGGCGGTGCTGGCGGCCTTTGAACAGGCAGGTTATGTACAGCCAAATATCTTTACCGTGGTTGCTGACGAGGGCGCGGGGCGAGCCTAGCTTTTTGAACGCCGGCATTCGAAGCTGAGGGTCTACCTTTCATACAACCGGCCGGTGTCGCGTACTTGTTTCACGTCGTGTTGGCTGATGTTTGTTCGGGCGCCGATTGCTCTGACGGATAGCCCCTGGCTAAGTGCTACAGAGATGGCTTGTTCGACTTCCGAGATGCAAGCAATGAGTTCAGGACTGATAGCCTCCAAGTCCTGAATTCTCGCCTGCAGTTGTGCCAATTGAGCGATAGCCGCGTCGATGTGCGACCAATCGTAGTCAGGATTATCGCTAGGCTCATCGCCGGTACTCATAATGGTCCAGTCATTCATTGATCACCAGTTCTCTCCTTCGTGGGGACGGCAGGTCAGCGCATGTTATGGGTCCACCGCGGGTGTCTAGTATCTAGAGCTGCAGTTTGAGCCCTACGTGGCTCTGCTCGTAGCCCAAGCGTGCGTAGAACGCATGAGCCTTGAGCCTGGAGGAATCGGTGGTCAACTGGGCCAGTCGGGCGCCACGAGCCCGTCCATACGTATGAGCCCATTCGAGCATCGCCCTGCCAACTCCCTGGGATCTTTCGCTGGCTGCCACGCGTACACCTTCAATCTGTAAGCGTGTGGCGCCCTTGCGAGACAGTCCTGGGATGATCGATAGCTGCATAGTTCCAACCACGATGTCTTGCTCGTCGCGCACGACCGCAAGATAGTTTGACCAGTCGCGACTGAGCTTGTCGAAGGCTCGTTCGTAGGTCACCAGTTCATCGCCCTCGCGGGTGGCTCCCAATTCGTCATCGGAGAGCAATGCGACAATGGCTGGTACGTCCGAGCGTTCGGCACGCTGCACACGGTAGCGGCGCTCGCCGAGGCGGAGCAGTCCTCCTACGGAAGCGCGGGCTTGGGCGCGAATTTTGAGGATTAATGCGTCCAACCAGCCGCCCACATGTTCACGGCCCTCCGGGGTGTCGGGGTATCGGCAACGCAGGTGCAGCCCGGCATCATCGAGGATGAACCAGAGCATGACGCCGTCGGTGCGGATGCTGGCGCCGATGTACTGTGCCTGGAGACCAATGGAATCAACGCGAACCGGTAGCCTGCGCAGGTCCAACCAGGAAATGGCGAACATGCCTGGTGCCTCAGGCATGCCGCCCCAGGGTTCCAGAATTTCTTCCAAGGGCCACGAACCGAGCCGAACCGCTTCCCTGACCGCTGCTGCGCAGGCCGTGGGAGCCGGATCCGCGGACTCGATGATGGAGTTGGTGATGAACCAACCCACCGAGTCATCCCATTGGTGGTCATAGCGGCTGTGCACTGGGAAGACAGCGCGCAGCGGAGCCTGCGCAAGGTCCAAGGTCACCGAGGTCATCGCGGAGATGACAGCTGTTAGCGTGGACACCGAATCCTCTTTGGCCTGGGCTGCAAAGGCGGCACTGTCGTCCACATCCAAAACATCGCGGACCTCAACGCGTTCCTCGTGGGGCACTGGTTCGCCCAGTGGCAGGGGGAAGCGGGGCATAACTGATCCACTAGCATCAAGTACTTCTGCCCATCGCTGGTGCACCTCTCGTGGTGCCCGCTCACGTTCTACCAAGGCGCGCGTGTGCTCGGTGAAACTGGCGGCGTCAAGAGGCTGCGGTACAACACCGTCATCGGAGAGTCCCAGTGCTCGCAAGAGATCTCGCACGATGACCAGCATGGACCACATATCCACATGTGAGTGATCCGAGGCAATGATGACCGTTGAATCCAGAGCTGTTTCGAGTAGGCAGAGCCGGTGAGATGGGGCATTAAACGGTGAGCATGCTTGATCAAAAACGTCCCGCAGGGCGTCATTCATCGACTGCCCACTGGCTACCGGGTGCTGAACCCAAGTCCCGGGTGCCACGTTGATCTCTTCAAGGCGCAGCTCTCCGTGCTCATCGTTGCTGAAAGCGGAACACAAAGTTCCATGGCGGTTGATGACTTCCAACCACGAGGTGGCTAGCTCGTCCAACTCCACTTTGGTTGGCAATCTGAAACTGATGGCCATCCAAGATCCGGGGCGTTGGCCAAGGGAAACGTGACGCCGCTGGTCGAAGGAAATGGGCAGTTCAACTCCGGTACGCTGAACAGCGACGTCATATCCGTGCAACTTTCCAAAGGGCAGCCGTAACTGTGCAACGTTCGTCAGTCTCATGGCGTTATCCTATTACCCAAGATTGACTATGACGGAAGCGGACTTGGATTATGGCGAAATTTAGTGTTCAAGGCGCTGACCTAGCAGTGGAACTCAGCGATGAAGGCGGACATCCAGTAGTTCAGCTCCATGGCTTGACCTCCAGTAGGGCTCGTGACCGCGTACTGAATATGGATTTGGGCCGGGGGCTCAGCGGAACTCGGCTGCTACGTTACGATGCCCGAGGACACGGTGAATCGACCGGGCGCACCGTCGTTGAAGACTACGAGTGGATGCACCTAGCCGATGACCTGCTGGCTTTGCTGCACGAATACTTCCCTGACGAAAAAGTCTATGGCGTGGGACCATCCATGGGGTGCGCTACTTTGCTCTACGCAGCGATCAAGGAACCAGAGCGCTTTTGCGGGTTGACCCTGCTACTTCCGCCGACTGCCTGGGAGTCCCGCAGGGCGAAGTCGCAAGCCTACCTGAACCATGCGAGGGTGCTGGAAACCGAGGGCTGGGACGTCTTTGTCCAAGCCGACATCAATCAGCCGGTCCCACCCGCGACCATCGGGAATCCCGTGACCGTGCCGGATAATTCTCCGGAGCTATTGTCCACCATTTTCCGAGGCGCTGCAGCCAGCGATCTGCCACAGCTGGCAGACCTGGCACGCGTTACCGTTCCCACGCATATTCTTGCGTGGACCGAAGATCCCTCTCACCCGGTGACTACCGCGCAGGCGTTGTTGTACGCGTTGCCCCAGGCGAGGTTGCAGGTCGCTAGTACACGCGACGAAGTGAATGCCTGGCCGCAAATCCTGATGGATGACGTGGCTAAGCATGGCGCCCCGCATGCAGCTGAGCCGATCCACTAGCCTCTGCGCAGCTCGGCCGCGATTTGATCCATGGTCTGAGCGATGGCCAAGGACTCATCTAGTGGCATCACCGGGGATTCAAGCAGGCCTTCGCTAATGCACCGGGCAACATGGGCGGCCTCCCAGCCCAGGCCCGTAGCTGCCGAACGCTCGCTGAAATCTTGGCTGTCGGCAATGCTGCCATCGGATGTGCGCAGCACCAGTCGCGACCCGGCAAAAATAGGGCGCTGTACGTCTAGGGTCGCCTCGGTGCCGGCAATCCAGGCTGCCTGCGGCGAATCGGTTTCAATGCTACTGAACACGCTGGCCGTGGCACCGTCCTCGTTGGCAAGCACTGCGGTGAACGATGCATCGACACCTGTTTCGGTCATTCGTCCTGAAGCATGCAAAAGCTGCCGGGCAGGGGAGACCATGGCGCTGAACGCGATGGGGTAGATGCCAACATCCAGTAAAGCGCCACCACCCAGTGCTGGATCGTAAATCCGCGATGCGGGATCAACCGCAAACTTCGCTCCGAAGTCCGCGCTGATGGAAAGAACCTGCCCGAGCAGGCGGGACTCGATGACCTGGGCAATCACATTGCCGACAGGCAAGAGTCGCGACCACATGGCCTCCATGACGAAGACGCCCGCAGCTCTGGCAGCGGTGATCACCTGCAGGGTTTGCTCGGCGTTGAGGGTCATCGGCTTTTCAACCAGGACATGCTTACCCGAGTTGATGGCCTTGATGGCTAGTTCTGCGTGGCCGCTATGCGGGACCGCAATGTAGACGACATCCACCGATGGGTCACTGAACACCTGGTCATAGGAATCGTAGGCGCACGTATCACTGTCGCCATGTCTCTGAGCAAACTGTGCGGAGCGTTCTTGACTGCGCGAACCAACGGCGGCGATACGGCTTTGTGTCAGGGTATTCAGCGAAATCGCGAACTGCGATGCGATCCACCCCGGTCCCAGAATTCCCCAATTCAACGCTGGCGCCGTGGAGGGATGCTGCAGGGTTGACTTGGGCAAGGTTAAGGACACGTAGGCTCCGTCGGCAGATGTTTGGGTGACTGATAATTACCCTAGCGATCTGCAACTCTGAATGGAAGGGAGCTAGGGAAAGCCGGCAATGGTGGCCAAAGAAACTACACAGGGTGGACTAGGGCAATCCTCTGCAGGTGTTCCTAGGCTGTAATTGCACGCTTGATCTAACGCATTCAGTAGGAGTACTTATGAATCCCCCACCACGCCGGTTTGGTTCTCGTCCTTTGCCTCGCCCGGAGGAAGACCTCGAAGATCAGGGTCTGACCTTCGACGTTGGAACACTTATTGAACGCCGCAAGGTCTTAGCGGGAGTAGGGCTGGGTGCAGTAGGTCTGGCGTTGGCGGCATGCTCGCCAACGAGCAACTCAGAGTCTTTATCTAGCGCAGAGATCCCTGATGAAACCGCGGGGCCTTACCCAGGTGATGGCTCTAACGGGCCAGATATCTTGGAAAAAAGCGGAATCGTTCGAAGCGACATTCGTTCTAGTTTCGGCGAAAGCACCACGACCGCCGAGGGTATTCCAATGACTCTTGAACTGAACCTGGTGGATATGGCGAACAGCAACGCACCATATGAAGGGGTAGCAGTTTATGTTTGGCATTGTGACCGTAATGGTGAGTACTCCATGTACTCCGCCGGTTTGGAAAATGAAAACTACCTGCGCGGTGTGCAGGTAGCAGATCACGATGGCATCGTGCGTTACACCAGCGTCTTCCCGGCCTGTTATGCGGGGCGCTGGCCACACATTCACTTCGAGGTTTATCCGGACACCGACTCCATTACGGATTCCACCAATGCCATCGCCACTTCGCAAGTAGCGCTCCCTAAGGAGATCTGCGACGCTGCATACGCTACCTCGGGATATGAACAGTCAGTCACCAACATGAAGAGCCTGACGTTGAAAGCTGACAACGTCTTTGGTGACGATGGCGGTGCCTCGCAGTTGGCAACCGTCACCGGTGATGAATCCTCTGGCTACACGGTCAAACTGATAGTCAACGTCGATACCACCACGGAACCTACCGGTGGCTCCGCTCCAGATGGCGGTGGGATGGGTGGCGGCACTCCACCTGGAGGCGGGACTCCTCCTTCGGGCGCCCCCGGTGGCACACCGCCATCGGGAGCGCCATCCATGCCACCTAAAGAGGGATCGACTTCCGCCTCACCGTCCACTACATCCGACAGTTAAGCTGCAGGGCCAGTAGTTAATCAAGGTTATTTGCTGGCCTTCGTTATATAAATTCGGCCCCTGCCCTGACGCTGTGGAATGCGAGTTAATTCTCGAATCGCTGTGTCAGCTCACGACTATTCGGGCAAAACGAGTCAGATGTTGGCTTTCGTTGAGGTAGGAAAAGTCTTGGTTCGTGGCGAATGCGTAATGCTCCCCGGCGGTGCGCAAGACCGTTTCTTCTGTAGTTTCAATGCGAAGTTCGCCGTCAAGAACCAGAATCATTTCAGACCAGCCCGCAGGATCCGGCTCACCGACATAGCGTTCTGTGGGTTCCAGGGACCAGCTTAGAAGCTGCGCTTCTTTATTGGCTGGAACGGACGCCATCAGCGTCGCTACGCTGTGAGGATGTTGGCCCCTCCATACGACTTCGTTGATTGAGGAGCGTGGAGTCGTGGGCTCAGCGACCAAATCGACAAATGTCACGCCCAGGGATTCTGCGAGGCGGTCGAGTCCGGTGAGGCTTATGTTCGCTTCGCCGGCTTCAAGTTTGATTACCGTACGTCGGCTCACGCCGGACTGGTCAGCAAGGGCTGCTTGGCTAAGGTTCGCGGCTAGCCGGAGTCGACGAACATTTCTACTGACGTGGGTCAGGACATCGGCGCTGTCACTGGTTTGCATGTGCACTATTATTCACCATAAGATTGTGCATTATGTTGCACAATGAGTTCCGGTGGCGTGTGATTTCCCGTCAAGAAGCAGTGTTGATGCTCGCCACGGTCATCTGGGGCGCGACCTTTTTGATCATTCATATTGCCGTGCAACATAGCGGCCCGTGGTTCTTCGTCGGAATGCGCTTTGTTACAGCTGGACTTATTAGCGCCCTGCTGTTCGCGCGTGTTCTCAGGGGTCTGACTCTGAAGGAAATAGGTGCTGGCGCGGCCATTGGGGTCATGATCTTCTTTGGATATGGTCTGCAAACCGCCGGCTTGCAGACGCTCAACAGTAGTACGTCGGCCTTCATTTCTGCGCTCTATGTTCCGCTGGTGCCATTGCTTCAATGGGTTGTCTTCCGCAAAAGGCCAGGGTTGCTCACCTGGATTGGCGTGTCTCTCGCGTTCATCGGGCTCGTTCTCCTAGCTGACCCCGGCAGTGTTGGACTCACATTCGGCACGGGGGAGCTGGTCACGATTGTCAGCACGCTGCCAATAGCCTTGGAGATCATTCTTATTGGCTGGTTCGCCGGCAAGGTGCATCTGGGACGAGTCACCGTGGTACAGCTATTGGTCGCAGGGGCTCTCGGATTTCTGGCGGTTCCTGTCGTCGGCGAGCAGGTCCCCGAATTCTCTTGGGTGTGGGTCATTGCTTCCATTGCCCTCGGCGTAGCCAGTTGCATGATCCAGCTTGCGATGAACTGGGCGCAGAAATCGGTCTCGCCAACGAGGGCCACCATTATCTATGCCGGAGAACCAGTATGGGCTGCGATTATTGGACGCATCGCCGGAGACCGACTTCCGCCGGTGGCCATTGCCGGGGCGCTGCTCATCGTTGCAGGATCGCTTGCAAGCGAGCTGCGGCCACGGCGCCGGGGCAAAGCGGAGAGGCCAGCAGATTCACTGGAAGACATCAGTCAATAATCAACCGGCAGGGGATTTGCCACAGCGCTTTGCTGGGATGCCGAGCTCAAATAACGTTGACGTCCGCCAGCTTGGCACCAAGGTCGATGAATTTGCCGTCTATGTACGTGCCGAGCACTTCCAAGGAACTTAGGTCCTCAGGCGAAACGGCCAACGGATCCGCAGCAAAAATACTCAGATCGGCAGGCAACCCAACTTCTATCCGCCCGCCTGCTGCACCAGAGCTGTCGTGCACGTTCACGGTGTAGCCTTCCAGGGCCTCAAGCGCAGACAGCTTGTGCCGGGGGTAGGCGCTATCGCTTCCAGGCACTTCCGTACGGCGCCTGGTCTGGGCATCAGCCATGATCAAGCGTGGGTCGAAGGGCGCAATAGGCCAATCAGAGCCAAGTGCCAAGATGAGCCCCGCGTCCTTCACATCGCGCAGGCGGAAAGCAAAGCTAGAGCGGTGCTCACCCAAGCGGCGGGACCAGGTATCGGAGCCATCGGCACGGACAAAATGGGTGCAGTGCGTGGGCTGCATGCTGATGGTCGCGCCGGAATCCTTCAAGCGGGCAAAGTCTTCGTCATTGATCTCTTCCAGGTGTTCGATTCGGTGGCGTAAACCGTTCTTGGGAAGATCTGCAATGGCTGAAATAACGTATCCGATTCCTTGATCGCCGATGGCGTGCGTCGTAGTTGTTACCCCAGCTGCATGGAGTGATCGCAGGTTCTGGACGTATTGCTTCGGGTTCAAATACAGAGAAGCGGTGGATTCGCCCTCAGTGTCTGGCTCATAAAGCCAGGCGGTGCCATTGTCGATCGTTCCGTCGATCATGAGTTTGACTCCCCGAACATGCCAGCGCCGTCCGTAAGCGCCTTGGAGGTCGATTAGCTGCTCCAGGGTCTCAGGAGTGTCGCTGGCCATGAGCCATGGGGCGATGCGTACCTTGATCGGCAAGTCGCCGCGTGCTTCCAACCGGCGGAAAATTTCTAATGAATCAGGGTCCGCGAGATCAAGCATTTCACCGCCAGTAAGCCCGCTGGCAGACATGTTGATGAAAAGCCGATAGACCGCTTCAACCTTGTCGTCGATGCTCAAGGGCGGCAATACCGATTCGACCAGGGCCATCGCCGCGAACTCACGGAGAAAGCCTGTAGGTGCACCGCTTCCATCAACAACCACGCTGGAGCCGTCTGTAAAAGTCTCGGTTCCTCGTACTCCGGCGTGCTGAAGCATCGATTTCGATGCCAGCGCCGAATGGGCATCAAAGCACGTGATGTAGGCGGGCCGGCCAGCCACTGCCGTGTCGATGAAATCGCTGCTTGGCTCAGACGCGCCAAAAATTGAGACGTTCAACCCGTGGCCGAGGATGATCTCCGTCGGGTCGAGCGTGGCCGCGTACTCGGCGAGTTGCAGGCCCACTTCGTCTATGGTTTTAGCGTCTCCGAGGAATACCCCGCGAGCGACCGACTGGCCGAACACCGGATGAATGTGGGCGTCGACTAACCCGGGCGTGATGACACCTTCGCCGTAATCGATGACCGCAGTATTTTCCGTGATCCATTCAGCAGCCTCGTCTGCGGATCCCAGGTGCGAAATCAGTCCATCGGTGATCCCTATGGCGGACACGTCTTTCACTGACCCAAGCGTGTGAATTGTTCGTGCGTAGAGCACGGTCTGAGGACCAGGCATCGACATACTCCAAAATATTAATATCGTTAATTATTTTTGAGTCTAACGGTGGTTCGATTTACTGTCCATGGTTTGATGGAGATTGAGTGGCCCCTACCCAGCAGGAAGAATCGCATGTCGCAACGAGTCGCAGGACGTCCCGCAACGCCGATACTAACTCAACAGGTCATTGTTGAGGCTGCTTTTGCTTTGCTCGATGAGGTGGGGTCAGAAGAGTTTTCCATGGGACGACTGGCGCGCTCGCTAGACGTGCGAACGCCTGCACTTTACAACCATGTTGATAATCGGCAACACCTGGTCAACCTCATGAGACGCGACATCGTACGTTCCATTGACCGAAGTATGCTGTCGGATCTGCCGTGGACAGAGGCCTTATTGCACTTCTCGGTTCTTTTTCGGGAAGCGCTGTTGAAAGTTCCTGCTGCTGCGGAGTTGATTGTTGCAACGCCAATCTCGGAGGAATCAGAATCAGGTGTCATTTATGAGGAGATGGGCCGAATCTTGCGGCGTGCAGGTGTAGCGGTTCCTCGTATTCTGATGATGATGGTAGCCATCGAGTCACTAGTCGTGGGCGCGGTCCTGGATATCGTCGCGCCAGGTGCGCACGTGGCGACAGTGCCAGTCGACGGTGAAGGCGCTGTTCAGAGCAGTCACGGCGAGGTGATGGAACTGGGCGAGAAATACGCCCGTCAAACCAGAACAACCGTTAGTGATCAGTCATTCGAGTTCGGTCTGAGGGCCATCATTGCGGCCATCGAGCGCGAAGTGGCGCAATCCTAGGAGGACGAAACATTCCTTGCTCAATGTTTCCTCCAAATTAATCTTATAAATTTATTCGCAAAAGATTCATGCCCTTCTTGTCGCAATAGTCGTTCTGTGCGAATGAGATGAAAAACCTAGTCAATCTCCTTCGCTGAGCGGAATAATAGGCATCTTTTGGCTTGCTAGGACCTGTTTACGCGTCCGAAATATTGTTGATCGGCACAGAATGCCTCTTGCTATCAGTGAGGGGTGTCACTACATTAAGTGAACGGTCTTCATTATTTATTAGCCATGGGTACGGTTCGCAAACGCGTCACGCTTGACTGTCCATGGCTATTCACTGGCAGAGAGGGTTGCCATGAATCAGCTGGAACGGATGTCCGAGGCTAGTCCCAATGGGGCTACGCAGATGCATCGAGTGCTAGGGCTGCCAAATCTTGTGCTTTTTGGCATGGTCTATATGGTTCCCCTGACGATCTTCAGCACCTACGGAATCGTCACTGAAATTACCGGTGGACGCCTACCGGTGGCCTACGCGATCACGTTGTTGGCGATGCTTTTCACCGCGAGGTCCTATGGCTTGATGTCCAGAGCGTTTCCTGTCGGTGGTTCCGCATACATTTATACCCAGAGGTCGTTCGGAGCGAACGTCGGCTTCATGGCAGGCTGGGCCTTGCTGCTGGACTATCTTTTCCTGCCGATGATCAACTACTTGCTCTTGGGGATTTATCTCAACGAGTTCTTCCCAGCAGTTCCGCCATGGGTGTTCATGCTTGCGGGGATGGTGCTGGTTACGATCCTGAACGTAATAGGCATTGTCTCGGTGGCGCGAACGAATATCGTGATCATAGGCTTTCAGTTCCTATTCATTATCCTGTTCATCGGATTCTCCATTGCCTACTTGCGAGGCCAAGGCAGTGTTGATTTGATGGCCCCGCTGCGTGGGACCGGTGAGGCTTCCGGGTTTGCTCCGCTCGCTGCGGGAGCGGCGATTCTCTGTCTTTCATTTCTAGGCTTCGATTCGATCACGACGTTCGCCGAAGAGGCGCGTAATCCTAAGCGAGATCTGCCACGTGCAATTATTCTGACAACGCTGATCTGCGGACTGTTGTTCATCGCATTGGCCTACGTCTCGCATTTGGTCTTCCCCTCGCACCAATTTGAGAACGCTGATTCTGCGTCCATTCAAGTGGTATTTACCGCTGGTGGACAGTTTTTGACGATCTTCTTCACTGCTGGATTCATCTGCGGAGCAATGGGTTCAGCGTTGGTATCCCAGGCTTCGGTTTCGAGAATCCTCTTTAGTATGGGCCGTGACGGGGTACTGCCGAATCGGGTCTTCGGCTATTTGCATCCTCGCTTCAAGACGCCCACTTTCGCGATTATCATCGTCTCCATCATTTCCCTGACATCGCTATTCGCCAGCCTTGAAATGGTCTCCGCAATGATCAGCTTCGGTGCGCTTGTCGCTTTCTCGGCGGTCAATCTTGCGGTGATCAAGTACTTCTTCCTTGCTCACCGCCAACGTGGAGCCGCAGCGACATTCAATTACGTGGTTCTACCTTTGATCGGTCTGGTCCTCACAATCTGGCTGTGGACGAGCCTGAGTGTGCTGTCGCTGGCAGTAGGGATTGCTTGGATCATTATCGGCCTGGCGTATCTCGCCTACGTCACTGGTGGTTTCAAGCGAAGCGCTCCAATGCTCGACCTCGCTGAATAACTGAATAGGACCCATGGAACTATTTACTGGTCAGTAACATCGACATAGGATGGCGGTATGTTGACCCAGAACATCACCAGTGAAGTTGTCAGTGTCCTTGTGACAACACGCGATAGCGTACGAGCTACAGTTTTCAAACCGAGTGGCGACATTGTTGGCGTCCTGGTGGTTCATTCGGCAACCGCAACACCACAGGGTTTCTATCGGGCTTTCGCACAATATGCCGCGGGTCGGGGATTGCTCGCCATCACTTACGACTACCGGGGAACCGGGCTCTCGGGCTCGCCGAAATCCGCGCGCGAGATCAGAATGCGTGACTGGATTCAGCAGGACATTCCGGCGGTGGCCCAATGGGCCGCAGAACGCTATCCGGGTCTACCGCACTACGCCATCGGGCACAGTGTGGGCGGACACGGACTGGTGTTGAACTACGGAACTGACAACCTCAAAGCTTGCGCGATCACCGCGAGCCATGTAGCAGCACTGCGCAGTATCTCCCCATGGACCGAGCGCCTGAGGGTGATCGCTGTCCTCAACTTGCTCGGCCCAGTTCTCAGCAGGCTTATCGGATACATGCCGGGACGGAAATTGGGGCTCAGCGAGGATATTCCGCGCGCGGCGATGCTGGACTGGAGCAGTTGGACACTGCGAAAGAATTACTTCTTCGATGACCCCAGCATGCGAGCCAAGCATAAAGCCGAACAGCTACGAGTGCCAATGCTTGCAGTTGGAGCTAGTGACGATTTGTGGGCATCTGAGCAGCAGATGGACTTGCTGGCTGAACAGGTGACTGGGGCATTGGTGGAACGCCGCACTTACAGGCCTCAAGAGATCGGGGTCAAGAGTATCGGACACCATGGCTTGTTGCGACGAGGGGTTGGTGAACCGGTCTGGAATGACATCCTGGATTGGCTCACTCGTTAGAGCTCAACGGCATTGGCCAGCACCGGTAATTGCTCACGTGCCTTCTGTACCAAAGCCAGGTCTAGATCCACGATCAGCAATTCGGGTTCGGCGCCGGCTTGAGCAATGATCCGGCCCAGCGGGTCAACCACCACCGAGTGCCCTACGCCCAACGGAGCGGCGCCCACTAAATTCTGTCCTACACTCTCTGGATCAGCCTGATCAACAGCAACGACAAAGGTAGTCGCGTCCAAGGCGCGTGCCTTGGCTAGAGTGGTCCACTGTTCCACCTTGCCTTCACCTTGGCCCCACGAAGCGCAGACGATGTTCACCACTGCGCCGGAGTTGGCGTGATGAATAAACAGTTGCGGGAATCGAAGGTCGTAGCAGGTAGCAACGCCGAGGGTCTGGCCCTCATGCTCAAACTGCACCGGCTCATTTCCAGGAGTCACCGAGTCTGATTCCGCGTAGCCGAATGCGTCGTACAAGTGGATCTTGTCGTAGTGGGTATCCGCCTCGGCTCCGGCGATCAGTAAGGTATTGCGAACCCGCCCGTCTTTACCGGGGGTAAACATTCCGGCAATGATAGTGATGCCAATATCTCGTGCTTGCTGGCGGATCAGCGAAGCCCATGGACCGTCTAAAGTTTGAGCGGCGTTGGCTAGGTCGTGCCCGAAGGCTATCTGCATCGCTTCCGGGAAAACCACCAATGAGGCACCCGCTGATTTGGCCTCCTTGGCGTGATCGCGCACGATGGCCAGATTGTGTTGTGGATCCGAGGTGCTCAGGACCTGGGCGAGAGCGATTTTCATGAAGCAGGGCCCCCTTCAAGCATCTGCACTTCTTCGCGTCCCTTGGAAACCGACATGATGTCGGACTGGCGCTCGCCGTCGACGCGATCGGCCAGCGCGTTCAGTGTTGCCATAGATTCTTCGCAGAGGCGAATATTCAATGCCTCAACGTTCTCGTCAAAGTGGTGAGCGAATCGAGTTCCCGGGATTGGGGAAACCTTGACGTGCTGGATCCTGGCCTGTTCGTAGACCCAGGCCAAGGAAAGTTGCGCTGTGGTGATTCCTTCACGCAGAGCAGTCTCCCCGATGACTGTGCGCAGCGGCAGGTTGTGCTGCATCCTGGCGTCTTCGAATCGAGGGAAGTTTCGGCGGACATCGTTCGAATCCAGCTGATCTAGTGAGTCGACTTCACCGGTGAAGTAGCCGCGTCCTAAGGATGCATAACTAACCAGCCCCACGCCGAGTTCGCTGGCGGTGGGCAACAACCAGCGTTCGATGTCACGACTGAAAATGGAGTACTCCATTTGAATTGCGGTAATGGGATGAACTGCGTGTGCTCGGCGAAGTTCATTGGCGGTCACTTCGGATAATCCGATGTGGCTCACCTTGCCTGCGTCGACCAATTCTTTATAGGCGCCGATCGTTTCTTCGATAGGTACTCGGCTGTCGACCCGGTGGTAGTAGTACAAGTCAACGTGGTCCACTCCAAGTCGTTGTAGGCTCTCGTCGAAGCATTTTTTGATGAAGGCTGGGTCGCCATTCACTCGTGGGTCGCCCGGGTTTTTGGGTCGAATAATTCCTGCTTTGGTGGCCAGGGTGACCTCGTCACGGCGAGTCTTGAGGACTTGGGAGAGCAGGGTTTCGTTGTGCCCGGCACCGTAGATGTTCGCGGTGTCCAGGAAAGTGACTCCGGAATCAATCACATGGTTCACGGTGCGCAAGGACTCTGCATCATCGGCCGCGCCATATGCGCTGCTCAGAGACATGCACCCGAAGCCCTGTCCATTGACTTTTAGCCCTTGGCCAAGTTCGATGCTGTTCACGCTGTTCTGTTGTCCCATGCCCGTCCTTCGTCTCAAAATTTCAACCCGCTCCTGAGCCTACCGAAGAGGCGAGATGAGAGCATCAACGTGGAGAATATATTGAGAATCGTGAACCCGAGACAGCCCGACACGCCTGTTTATATCTGATGTTGATATGGGCAAAGAGACGGAGTCTCATTAAAGAAGAGCGATCTCAGAGTAAAATTTTTTCTATGGCCAGCATAGTGCGCGATCGGGTGCGCGAGAAGATGAAAACCGAGTTGGCTCAGCAGGTGTATACCGTCTTTGCTGAGCGCGGTATGGAGAACGTGACGGCACAGCAAGCGGCCCAAGCTGTTGGTATTTCCCGGGCAACCTTCTTCAGATATTTCTCTTCAAAAGAGGACGCAGTGGTGACCGCTTTGCGGTCCATGAATATGCATTTCTCTCAGATGATTGAATCTATGGCATCGAATCCTAGCGAGAGCCTACTTGAGCTCGTGCGTCGAAGTTTCGAGCCAACTGTGGTTGCCGCTGAGAAAGACCCGGAAACCATGCGCTCGCGAGTTCAGCTTGTGTGGAGTACTCCTGCGCTGCGAGCCAGCTGGCAAGAGTCGCGTCGCGAACAACAGGCCGAGCTAGCCCAGGCGCTAAACCCTTTCTGTGCTAACCCCCGCTTAGCTGAGACTTCCGCATTGCTGGCACTAACGCTTTATGATCAAGCCTTGGTCAGGTGGATCGATACACGCGATGAGACTCTGCGTGAAATCCTCGATGAGGCATTCGACTTTGTGGCCATGATTGATGACAAGTGGGTCACCGCTAAAGCGTAAATTGCACGCTATGGCACTTGAAGAACCTGAAGTGCTCTGGTCAGGAAGGGTTCTGGATCAGGCGCGGAAGACTGCGCCCAGCGCACGCAGGCAGTAAATAAAAGTGCGCCGAAAGCTATCGTTAAATATTCAGCCTGTTCTTTGCTCATCCCGCCCTCCATGAAATGGTGCATGGTTCGTTCGCGATCCTCAGCCATCCGCAATGATGCCTGGGAGAGTAGATCAGGTTGATTCGCGATGAGACGCATCCTGCCGCGCGCAACTTCCAGATCAGGCAGGGATCGCAAGGCAACCAAAGTCGCGTTGCGAAGAGACTCAATCAACCCATGCCCAGCCTGTTGTTCAACTTTTAGGGCAGCTTCGGAGGCCGAAATTGCTTCGAGTGAGCCACCCCAAACGAGATCAGCTTTGGATGAGAAATACCGGTACAGACTCTTGCGCCCAATTCCTGAAGCCTCAGCAATCTGGGCCATCGAAACCTGATCATAACCATGCCGGTCAAAAAGCGCTAAGGCAATGCGCGCCACGGAGTCTGGATCAATGGATTGCGGTCGCCCAGAGGGGCGCGAGGGTGTGGATGTGCTGCTGTCCGACATGTTTCAAGTATGGCCCATTGAATTATGACACTGTGAGTCATAAGCTCAGTATGACGTTGCCATGATTGAAATGAGGGAATGCAATGAGTGAAGAAAACGCTTGGCAGGAAAAGCTCACGGAGGGCCGGTTCTCCGGTAAGACGATTGTCGTTACCGGCGCCGGATCCGGAATTGGCAAGGCCACTGCTTTACGTGTGGCTAAAGAAGGCGGCAGAGTGATTGCCGCGGACATCAGTGCTGATCGGCTTGGCGAACTTGTGGCGGAAAATTCTGATCTGGATCTGGTGGTGGTGGCCGGCGATATCACCGCCCAAGAGGTCGCTGACCGCATTGTTGCCGCCAGTGATGGAAAGATCGATGGCTTGGCAAATGTTGCTGGCATCATGGATAAGTTTGAACCAATCCATGAGGTTGAAGACGCGACCTGGGAGCGGGTGTTCAACGTGAACGTCAATTCCATCCTGAAGCTGACCCGCAGTGTTCTGCCGCTAATGCTCGACGCGGGCCAGGGCACCGTAGTTAATGTGGCCTCCGAAGCAGGCCTCCGAGGTTCCGCTGCCGGTGTTGCCTACACCGCGTCCAAGCATGCAGTTGTTGGCATGACGAAGAATTCGGCGGTGATGTACGGAAAGAAGGGGATCCGTTTCAACGCGGTTGCCCCGGGGGCCGTGAAGACAAATATTGAAGCGCCCATGACTTCTGAATTTGCCCAGCAGGCTATTGCTCCGTTGATGAGTATTATCCCGGGCATGGCCACAGCAAATCAGCTGGCCGCATCCATTACCTTCCTGCTCAGCGAGGACAGCACCAACATTAATGGTGCAGTCCTGGCATCTGATGCAGGCTGGAGTGCCATTTAGCCAGTGTTGCTGGGCGCGTTGCCACAGCAAGAGCAATCGGCCGGGGTGCACTGGAGAATTCCAGCGCGCCCCGGCCCATTGTTTGGCACAGATAAGCTGACCCTACCTAGAAGTTCTAGAAGCGTTGCTGGGAAACTAAGCAAGGTGGAACCCACCGAATCCCCGAGCAGGATTGCGAGCAATATTCATGAGCATGGAAAGTGCCGCCTGGCATTCGCTATGGAAACTATCTGGCGACAAGGGAAAGGCCTATGCCTCAACCACGCCTAAGCGGGTTCTAAAATTTGCGGCGGGATACAAAACCCGACTTCTCATCTTCGTGCTCTTCTCGGTGGTTGCCGCGGTCCTCGCCGTAGTGACACCGGTGCTCGCGGGTCGAGTGGTTGACGAAATTGTGGCGCAGTCCGGAGTGCGCACCATCGCCAACCTAGCGATCATTATGGCGATTATCGCGGTGTTGGACGCGATTACTTCCGTCATCGTGCGGTGGTTCTCCTCGCGACTGGGTGAAGGAATCATCTACGACTTGCGCACCGCGGTCTTCGACCATGTGCAGAAAATGCCGGTAGCATTTTTCGCCCGTACGCGTACCGGCGCTCTGGTCAGTCGACTGAACAACGACGTCATCGGCGCGCAGTCAGCCTTCGCTGGGACGCTATCAGGCCTGGTTTCCAACACTGTGGCGTTGATCCTCACCGCGGCAGTCATGTTCACCACCTCATGGCAGGTCACCCTCATAGCCTTGATTCTATTGCCGGTTTTCCTTCTGCCTGCCCGTCACTTTGGCAAGTCTGTGGCACTGATGCGCCGTGAATCAGCGGAGTTGAATGCAAGCATGGGCAACCAGATGACCGAGCGGTTCTCGGCACCCGGTGCAACTCTTATCAAGCTCTTTGGCAGCCCCAAGGACGAGTCGAAAGTCTTCGCGCGGCACGCCGGCAGAGTCCGCGACATCGGCGTGAAAATGACCATGCGTCAGTATTACTTCGTTACTGCATTGACTCTGGTTGCAGCCCTCGCATTGGCCCTGGTGTACGGTCTAGGCGGCATGTACGCGGTACGTGGTGAATTGGCCGCAGGCGATGTAGTCACCCTCGGCATGTTGCTCACCAGGCTCTACACCCCACTCACCGCTCTGGCTAATGCCCGGGTAGAAATTACTAGCGCGTTGGTCAGCTTTGACCGCGTCTTTGAGGTCCTAGACCTGGAGCCACTCATTACCGATGCTCCCAACGCGCGTCGTCTGGAGCTCGGCGCACCCGTTCCAGTGAAGTTTGATCACGTGAATTTCTCCTACCCGAGCGCCGACAAAGTCTCCTTGGCATCGCTAGAAGAAGTCGCCATCCTTGATACTCGTGGCGGCGAAGAAGTCTTGCACGACATTAACTTTGAAATCCCAGCAGGCCAAACCTTTGCACTGGTTGGCTCATCTGGCGCTGGCAAATCTACTGTGGCCTCACTGCTGGCCCGGCTTTATGATGTGGATTCGGGAAGCGTTCAGTTGGCCGGGCACGATATCCGTCAGCTCAAACTCGATTCCCTGCGCACCTCCGTATCCATGGTCACCCAGGATGGACACCTCTTCCACGAAACCATCCGTTCCAACCTGACCTTGGCCCGGCCCGAGGCCACCGACGAGCAGATCTGGGAAGCTCTGGAACGCGCTCGGCTCAAGCCAGTTATCCAGACGTTGCCCGATGGGCTTGAAACTGTAGTTGGCGAGCGCGGATACCGACTGTCCGGTGGTGAGCGTCAGCGCATGACCATCGCGCGATTGTTGCTGGCCGCTCCTCAGGTGGTCATCCTCGATGAGGCGACCGCCGCCTTGGATTCGGCAAATGAAGCGGCCGTGCAGGCCGCCTTGGCTGAGGCTTTGGAGAACCGCACCGCGCTGATCATTGCTCACCGCCTGTCCACCATCCGCTCGGCCGATCAGATCCTTGTTGTGGAAGCCGGTCAGATCATTGAGCGCGGAACGCACACCGAATTGCTTGCTCTGGGCGGACGCTACACGCAGTTGTACGAAACTCAGTTCGCCCAGTAACAGTGTGAGCCTAGAAGCAAAGCCCTCCACATGCTCTGGCGCCGGAGCCATAGCGCGGATGGCAAGCGTTCAGGGGCTAACTGGAACATGAACGGAAAGGCGTGGGCCGTGGACGAGTCGATGCGCAGCAGATTGCAGCAACGAACGCTGTGGATCCTTGCCATTTCCCAAATCTTTGGGACCATCGGCGTGGGGGTTGCCCCATCCATCGGCATTTTGCTGGCTGAAGAAGTCACCTCCAGCGAAGCCTGGGCGGGCCTTGCCCGCACAGCAAGCACCCTTGGCGCGGCTCTGCTCGGACTGCCACTGGGCAACCTGGCCGCGCGCTTCGGCCGTCGAATTGCCCTAACTAGCGGTTGGTGGCTGGCGGCACTCGGTGCGCTATTGCTGGTTCCTGCCGCCCAGTTCCAACTAGTGATTCCGCTCTTTGTCGGTTTGCTGCTGATCGGTTCGGGGTCGGCCATCAGCCTGCAGGCCCGCTTTGCGGCGACGGATCTGGCGACCGATGACCACAAGGGCCGCAGTCTGGCCTTGATTGTTTGGGTGGGAACCATCGGGACGGTCCTGGGTCCAAACCTTGGCATTCCTGCGCAGCGGATCAGTGACGCAACCGGACTGTATGTTTACGCCGGGGCATTCCTCATTGCAGGTGTGGCCATGCTGGTTGCGGGCCTTTTGGTATTCCTCCTGATGCGCCCGGATCCCTTGTTGCTCAACCGCGAGACTGACCAGTTGGTCGGTGCAGCGCTGCCGGTGCGTCAGCGCGGTGTCCTCAAGCGCTTTGCTTTAGAGCTGCGCAACAACTCGCGCGCAAGGTATGCGGTCGTGGCGATCCTCAGCGCGCAGGTGGTGATGGTGGCCATCATGACGATGACACCGATTCACCTCACCCATCATGGCGGTTCAGTGACGCTGGTCGGGGTAACTATTTCGCTGCATATTCTTGGAATGTATGCGCTGGCTCCGGTGGTCGGCTACGTGGCGGACCGTTGGGGCTATCGTTTCTCCATCGCCACGGGGCTGGCGATTCTTGCCGCCTCGCTTCTGGCTGGGGGATTGCACCCGCAGAACATGGGGTGGATCATGGCCAGCCTGATTCTGCTTGGTGTTGGCTGGTCGTTTATAAACGTTTCCGGCTCTGCATTATTTGCCACCGTGATCAGCAAACAAGACCGCGCATCAGTTCAGGGCGGTGTTGATGCCCTGTCTAACCTTTGCGGCGCCACGGCTGCTTTTGCTGCCGGCCCCTTGATGGCAATCAGCTCCTTCTCGGCGCTGACTGCCATCGCGGGTTTGTTGCTGATTCCGCTGGTCCTGATGACCGTGGCGGCTCCGAAGGCTGGTGCCCTGAAGGGCTAGTCGGCAGCGGCTACCAGCTGAACGCCGAGTTCTCGGGCTGCCTCTTGTAGTACCGGCACCGCAGTCTTGATGAATGCCTCGTCTACGCGGGTGACTGGGCCGGAGACCGAGATAGCCATCGGGGTCGGAGCTCCGGGAACGGGGACGGCGATGCAGCGCACGCCCAGCTCCTGTTCCTCTTCATCGATGGAGTAGCCGCGTTCGCGGGTGGCTTCGACATCGGTGAACAGCTTGCCCAGGGTGGTGATGGTGTTGGCGGTCTTCGGCGGCATGCCTGCCTGGGAGACCAAGCGTTGCACGCGTTCGTCGTCAAGCACCGAGAGCACAGCCTTGCCCACGCCGGAGTTATGCAGCATGGCACGGCGTCCGACTTCGGTGATCATGCGCATCGAGTGCGCTGACTGCACCTGGGCGATGTAGGTGACCATATCGCCATCCAGTACTGCGATGTTGGCTGATTCGCCGAGTTTGGCGACCAGATCCTTGAGTACCGGGGAGGCCAAGGCTCCGAGCTGGCGATTGGCCACTTCGCCTAGGCGAATCAAGCGTGGACCTAAGGAGTAGCGGCGATTAGGCAGCTGGCGGACGTAGCCGACGCCCACCAAGGTACGCAGTAGGCGGTGAATGGTCGGCAACGGCAGGGGCGTATCGGCGGCCAATTCACTTAACGCCGCCTCACCACCGGCTCGGGCGATGACTTCGAGGAGTTCAAAGGCGCGTTCAACGGACTGTACTCCGCCAGTGGTGGACTTGCTGGAAGTCTGCGTCATATTTGCTCCTTCATAAAGGCTCTCATTTTGGAAGTAGCTTACGCGTAAGTTCTACGATGCGAAATCCTCGTCCCAACAATAGCCTAAAATCAAGCTTTTCTTCCACGATCCGATATTTTGTAAACAAAAATCCGTGCTTGAGGCCACAAATACCCCTTGCATTTTCATTTTGAGGATAATAGTATCCACTATACGGAAATCTTTTGGATCGCCGAGATCACGAACTCGCAACCTAGTCGTGAAGTTAGCGCGGGTTGCAGCAAGAGAACTGGGTGCACGTCAAAGCATTCAGAAACGGAACAGAGCAGTACAGAAGAGCACAAGAAGTTAAGGAACAACTCATGAGTATTTCAATTACCAGCATCCCCGATGTCGCAGATGCCCAGCAGATCCTCTCTGACGAAGCCCTAGCTTTCATCCAGAAGCTGCACGAGAAATTCGGCGGAACCCGCAACGAACTGCTGGCCGCACGTTCGGTGCGCCGCAAGGAATTCTCCGATGCCAAGTCCATCGACTTCGACCCAGCGACCGAATCGGTGCGCGCGGGGGACTGGAAGGTCGCCGAAGCGCCTGAGGCATTGCGCGACCGTCGTGTAGAAATCACTGGCCCAGCCTCCCCAGCCAAGATGGCTATCAACGCGCTGAATTCCGGCGCCAAGGTCTGGCTGGCCGACCTGGAAGATGCTTCCACCCCGAGCTGGTTCAATGTCATCGACGCTGTCTCCAACCTCTCGGCCGCAGCCCGTGGCACCCTGGCATTCACCGACGCGAAAACCGGCAAGTCCTATGCGCTGCGCACCGACGCACCCCGTGCCGTCGTGGTGGTTCGCCCTCGCGGTTGGCACCTGCCAGAAAACAACGTGCTGATCAACGGCGAGCCCGCAGTTGGCGCACTGGTGGACTTCGGCCTGCACTTCTTCCACAACGCCAAGGTGCTCGCCGAGTCTGGCCAGGGGCCGTTCTACTACCTGCCGAAGATGGAGCACTACCTCGAAGCCCGCCTGTGGAACGAGATCTTCACCTTTGCGCAGGCCGAACTGGGGATCAACCATGGCACGGTGCGCGCCACCATGCTGATCGAAACCATCCCGGCCGCTTTCCAGATGGAAGAGTTCCTCTACGAACTGCGCGAGCATGCTTCGGGTCTGAACGCGGGCCGTTGGGACTACCTGTTCTCCATTATCAAAACCTTCCGCGAAGCCGGGGACGCGTTCATCATGCCGGATCGCTCGGCCGTGTCGATGACTGCACCGATGATGCGCGCCTACACCGAACTGCTGGTGAAGACCTGCCACAAGCGTGGCGCCTTCGCCATGGGCGGCATGGCTGCGTTCATCCCGAACCGCCGTGAACCAGAAGTCACCGCCGCTGCTTTCGAAAAGGTCCGTGATGACAAGAGCCGCGAAGCTAACGATGGATTCGACGGTTCGTGGGTAGCCCACCCGGACCTGGTGAACATTTGCAAGGAAATCTTCGACGCCAAACTCGGCGAGAAGCCAAACCAGGTCGACCGCCAGCGCCCAGAGGTCGAGGTCACCGCAGCCCAGCTGCTTGATATTGCCAGCGCCCCTGGTGATGTCACCGAGGCCGGCGTGCGCGCCAACCTCTACGTGGCCGTGAACTACGTGGCCGTCTGGCTTTCGGGCAACGGAGCGGTGGCCATCCACAACTTGATGGAAGATGCCGCCACCGCTGAAATCTCGCGTTCGCAGATCTGGCAGCAGATCCGCAACGAAGTGGTCGCCGCGGATACCGGCAACACCATCACCGCCGAATTGGTGTCAACCATTTTGGGCGAAGAGGTGGAGCGCCTGCGCGGTGAGGTCAACAATGAAGAGCACTTCAAGGCCTACTACGAACCAGCTGCACAGCTGATCGCCACGCTGACCAGCGGCAAGGATGAGGACTTCGCAGACTTCCTCACCACTGGCGCATATGAACTGTTGGAAAAGGAGTACGTGAGCAAGCCATGATCAACCCCTTCGATGAGTCCACGCTGACCAGCATAGAAGCACTGCTGGCCGACACCGACCAGCTACTGGAACAGTCCTACCCGGGCGATTCTGGAGCACGCCAGCCGATCCACACCGTGTATGTTCCGGGCGACAAGTACACCCCGGATCTGCCCGCCACGTGGGGCCACAACGCCGTTGTGGCTGCCGGTGGACTGGTAGGCCTGTCGATGCTGGCCACCAAGCTGAACCTGGCTGAACCACAGCGTCTGGCCGAGCTGGTAGCCCAGAAGCTGGTTAGCGAACCCATCGAAGATTTGCGCATTGACTTTGAAGACGGCTACGGCCATCGCAGCGATGCCGAGGAGGACGCTTCCGTGCTGGCCGCGGCCGACTCGCTCGCTGTGGCCGTGGCCGCCGACAAGGCTCCCTCTTTTATCGGCATCCGCTTCAAATGCTTTGAAGCCCCGACTCGTGCTCGCGGCATTCGCACCCTGGGGCTGTTTATTGCGCAGCTGCTTTCCCACGGGGAGTTGCCCGAGGGCTTGCGCCTGACCCTGCCCAAGGTCACCACCGTAGACCAGGTCAAGGCCATGGTGCTGCTGACCGAAAAGCTGGAGCAGACCCACGGTTTGGAAGCCGGACAGCTTCGCTTCGAAGTCCAGGTTGAAACCCCGCAGGTGATCGTCGCCGCCGACGGCACCCATCCCGTAGCCCAACTGATCCACGCAGGCCAAGGCAGGGTTTCCTCCTTGCACTACGGAACCTACGACTACTCGGCCTCGCTGGGCGTAGCCGCCGGCTACCAGTCCATGGAGCACCCGGTGGCTGACTACGCCAAGGATGTCATGCAGGTGGCCGTGGCCGGCACCGGCGTTGAGCTCTCCGACGGCTCAACCAACATCATTCCTGCCGGCGACCCGGAAAATATGGCCGAAGCCTGGGCGCTGCACGCACGCTTGGTCCATCGTCACTTGGCCCGCGGCATCTACCAGGGCTGGGACCTGCACGAAAACCAGCTGCCCACCCGCTATCTGGCCACCTTCGCGTTCTTCCGCGAGGGCCTGCAAGCGGCCGGCACCCGCCTGCGCAACTACGTTCACCAGATCAGCTCCACGATCATGGACGAACCCGCCACCGCCCGGGCCCTTGCCCGCTACATCCACCGCGGGGTCACCTGCGGTGCGGTGAGCGCCGAGGAAGTCGCCGAACTAGCCCAGATCACACTGTCCGAACTCGAAGCGATCGCGCTGAATCGCTCCCACGCCTAAGGATCCTGTCATGACTGTTCCAGCAATCCAGAACTCCTCGTCCTACTACGCGAACTTCGGTGGGCACCCGCCGCAGAGCGATCTGCTCACCGACCGCGCCATCGTCACCGAGGCCTACACGGTCATCCCCAAGGGCGTGCTGCGTGACATCGTCACCAGCGTCTTCCCCGAGTGGACCAACACCCGTGCCTGGGTTTTGAACCGCCCGGTCGCCGGCGGCGCAACCACCTTCGCCCAGTCCATCGTGGAAGTTGCCCCAGGCGGCGGAGCCACCAAGCCGGAGCCGCAGGCCGAAGTCCAGGGCTTCATTTTCGTGCTCACCGGCCAGCTGACCCTGATCATCGAAGGCGCCGAGCATGTGCTCGAAGACGGCGGCTTCGCCTACCTGCCAGCAGGGGCCACCTGGTCGGCACGCAATGACGGCACCGAGCTCACCAGCTTCCACTGGCTGCGCAAGCGCTACGAGCCGCTGGCCGGCGTGGACGCTCCGGGCCCAGTGGTTGGCAACGAGCGCGACGTCGAGCCCGGCGCCATGCCAGGCACCGAGGGCAAATGGCGCACCACCCGCATGCTCGACCCGAACGATGTGGCCTTCGACTTCGGCGTGAACATCGTGACCTTCGAGCCGGGCGCATCCATTCCATTCGCCGAAACCCACGTCATGGAGCACGGCCTGTACGTGCTGGAGGGCAAGGGCGTCTACCGCTTGAACGGCGACTGGGTCGAGGTGGAAGCCGGGGACTACATGTCCCTGCGTGCCTTCTGCCCGCAGGCTTGCTACGCCGGCGGTCCGGACAACTTCCGCTACCTGCTCTACAAGGATCAGAACCGCCAGCTCGCGTTGTAATCTAGCGCGTCCATAATCTTCCGGGGCCAGTACCCTCGCAACCCGCCGCTTTGCCGGCACGCCGTATCCGACTCACTGTCCGAGTGATGTTTCACCTTTACCAGGACATGGCGGGCTGGTGCAACGGGTTTTGCGCAGGTGCTGGCCCCGGTTTTTGCGTCCTAATTTAGAACAGTTGGTTCACGGAGATTGAACGCGCGTCGGGGCGTATATGTGCACTTGAGTATCTCCAGCGTGAAATGTATAGGGATAATCCTCAGATGCTGTTGCGGATAAGTTCGACGAACGTTAGGAATTATGTAATGCTTCCCGAAAACGAACGCTGGTGAGGGGAACGAATATGGTTTCGTTGGCAAGAGCCCGGCATCTCAGCTGGTCACACCGGGATGTGTAAGAAGCCCAGTTCGAACCTTGGCCAAGTGCCACGGAATGACCCTGCGGTGGTGACAAAGATAGACCCCGGTGCCAATTAGAAACTGGGGCCGGGGCCAACGGAGCTCACTCACGGGTATCAGCTTCGAGTGCCATGAAGAATGCTTCATTTCTTCGCCAACACGTACATTAAAGGCAATCAACAATTACAGCCAACCCGTCCAGATCCCAGTAATTACGCGGATTTAGTAATCGTCTGCCGAGCCATTACTTTCAACCCGTGCTTCAGCTACTTACAAATTCTTCATCGCTCGGCAGTTCATATTCACGTTGGGCAACTCTCGAACTCAGGATCAACCGTCGTTCAAGACGGATGAGATCTTGCGAGGAAGGTTCAGCAGTCGCAGGCTGCAACGCGGCACGCAAAACGTCACCGACAAGTTGCTCATCCAGCTCGACTCCGACGGCCACTAGAGCGTCATCTGCAGGATCAGAGCCTGGTGTGGCTAGCTGGAGATGCGGTTGCCAGCCGACCATATTGATCAGGTAGCGCTGGGCCCCGGTCGCAGTGCGAATCTTTACATGGCCCTTGAGCCGGTAAGCAGTAGCCGGCGGATTTTCCAGCAAGTCCAGTATGCCTCCCGGATCTGCCGGCTTGGGGCAGGGCACGGTGACTGCGTGGGCATGCGGCGCATGGCTGTGGTCATGCTCTGCACGGGATGCAGCGGCCAGTGGAAGCTCGTCGGACGGGTCCTCATTCAGCGCGATATCAAAGACCAGTTCCGGGTCGATCGCAGCATGGTTGGCAGGAACGATGCTCACCTGGGGATTGGCCTGACGGACCCGATCACTGATCCGGGCGAAGGTCGCCTCGCGGTCATCTTCGGCGATCATATCCAGTTTGTTGACCACCACGAGGCTGGCTGCGCCGAACCGGGCAGGGGCCATGGCGGCGGTGTCCACCGTATGTTCGTGCTGCACCGCATCGATGACATCGATAATGCCTCCGGGACGTACCCCGGGTGCATTACCGTAGCGCAACAGTCGATCCACATTGATCGGATCGGCGGCGCCACTGGCCTCAACGATGATTGCATCCAGACGGAGCTTCGGTTGGGCCAACTTTTCCAACAGCTCGTCAAGCCCGCCGCTGTCGGGAAGACAACAGACGCAGCCACCGGCAATGGATTCGGCGGCATCAATCTGGCCGGTGATCAGGCCGGTATCGACATTGATCTTGCCGATGTCGTTGATGATCACGCCAACACGGGTCCCGGGCCTGGTCAATAAGCCATTGAGCAGGCTGGTTTTACCCGCGCCGAGGTAGCCGGTGAGCACAATAACGGGGATCAAGACCGGTTCCTTTTCATCTTGATGAGCAGGGCGTAACTATTCTCCCCGTTAACTAACGCATTTTCACGCGTGGACACACGTGGGCGCTGCAACTACCAGATGGGCAGCTCGGGAATCGGTCCGTCGGCTTCGATGAAGCGGGTATTGCCGCGGGCCAACCATTCAACCAAACCTGCGCGGTCCGCCCGGACGGTGAGCGAGCCATCGCCGATGACCCATTCGTCGCCTTCTTCGCTCAGCAGTGTCATGCCCGGGGCATTCTTGACGCGCATGGTGCGTACCGCTGCTTCGACCGCATTTTCTTGGGAATCCGGATCGGCTTCCTCAAGAGTCCACGCGGTGTCGAGATCGTGGTGATGGATGACCACTTCTGCGATGCGCAATGCCACGATCGAGGTGGCCGGGATGATCTTGCCGTGCAGGTCAACTTCTTCTACAACTAGCTCGCCGGTCAGACGCTCGCACTGCTGCGCGAAGTAGGTGGCAGATTCGTCAAAAGCGGCAAGCAGTTCTTCGCGGGGGAGCAAGGCCAGCTGGTCGATTTCTGCATTGCGGGCATCCTGCGACGCATACAGCTTTTGCGGTTCGCCGCTGGTGGCCCAGTCCACGAGCTTCACCAGGCTGCGGCCGTTGGAAGCCAGATGCGCAATGACGTGGGCGCGGCTCCAGCCCTCGCATAATGAATCTGCGGCTAGTTCTTCGGAGGACAGGGTCTGGATCGTTGCGGACATCATCGCAGTTTCGCGAGCAAGCCGGGACAGATCCGAATGCAAACGGGCAGTTTTGATCATGCTGTCACCCTACCAACGTGGGTGCGGACACAATAATGATTTCGTCATAGATATCCAAGCAGTCTGGATTCAGAGCTTTCGTGAGCATATTGGGGTGGGTGTTCAGCTGTTTCTCTAAGCTTCACGGGTCCAAAGCGTCGATGCGCGCGGCATTGAGCCGGCGAATCGGGACGGTCTCAATTGGCTTGTGTTGTTGCAGGCGTAAGTTGTGTATCGATGGCGGGAACTCTTTCGCGCCACTGCTGTTCCGCCCTTGCGCCCCACCAGGTAGCAATAAGAAGCACCACTGCGCCGAGGTATCCCAACACGCCAATCTTGTCGCCGGCCAGGAGCACTCCGGCGAGTAATGCCCATCCTGGTTCAGTGCCAAGAAGCATGCCGGCCCGTGATGCCGACGTATGCTTTGTGGCCCACAACTGGCCTAGGAAGGCAAAGATAGTGCAGCCCAAGCAGAGGTAAGCCACGGTCAACCAGTTCGTGACGCTGAATCCCGGCAAATGCTCCATCAACGAGCTGCTGCCCCATGCGGTAAAAATCAGCGCACCGAAGACGATCTCAACCGTGGTCAGCCCCAGCACATCGGCCTTCCTTCCCACGGTGAATCGTGCCTCAGCGACACCGAGCAGCGCCCGCGTGGCCGCGGCGGTGAGCATCAAACCATCACCCAGATTGATCCCGGAGAAACCACTGCCACCCACGAGCAGCGTAATCCCCAACAGGGCAAGCATGACGCTGGCCATCAAGGGTGCAGAAAGTCGCCTCTTGGTGAGCATGGATTCGAGGATCGGGGTGAAGAGAATGGACAGGGCGATGATGAGCCCGGCATTGGTGGCACTAGTAAGCGTGACGCCGATGGTTTCCAGCGCAATGGTCACCGTGCGCAAGACACCGAGCAGGATGCCGGGCAATGTTGAATCACGGAGCCGAACAGTGGGTCGGGCGAAATTGATGCAAACAAGGATTGCCGCGGCGGGAAGGAACCTGATGCACATAACGGCTGCGGCAGAAGAAGCGGCCGCAAGATCCTGGGCTGCCAAGTAGCTGCCACCCCACATTATGGCAATGATCAGGAGAAGAACATCGGGAAGAATGTGGCGGACTGTTCGTGGCACGGTAGGCATGTATTTACTCTAAAAATTCAAACAGTTAAGAACAACGGCCTCTTTCTTCACTATTCAGTAAGCTGAGCTTCATGGAAGTTCATCACCTGCGCACCCTACGCGAACTGAGAGACCGTGGTTCGGTGACCGCGGTGTCCCAAGCACTGCATTTGTCCCCGTCTGCCGTATCGCAGCAGCTGGCTGCGTTGCAACGAAACGTGCCCGTACCATTGACCGAACAACGGGGCCGCGTTCTGGTGCTCACCCCCGCCGGAGAACGGCTTGCTGATGCAGGTGGCGAAGTACTGGAGTCCCTTGCCCGTGCCGAGAATTCCATCTCGGAGTATCTAGCAGGCTCCCGAGAAACTGTTTCTGTCACTGCCTTTCATAGCGCTGGCCTTGCCTGGTTTCCGGCGCTGATTGCCGGTGGCCTGAGCGATCTCGATGGGCCCATAGTTCGTTGCCGGGATGAAGACGTTTCGATCAATGAGTTCGTCAACTTGGTCTCTGACCATGATGTGGTGATCGCGCACCGTCCAGTGGCCTCAAAAACCTGGCCAAGTAACCGTGTGCATGTCACGCCAGTTCTGCAAGAACGAATCGATGTGGCACTCCACCGCGACCATCCGTTAGCGCAGCAGGATACCGTGCGCTTGGCCGACCTTGCAGGAGAAACCTGGGTCGCAGCTCATGAGGGGTTCGCGCTGGAACCCCTGCTCGTTCAAGCGATGTTCGCCAGTGCTGGTAACCCGATCCAAATCGCGCACCGCGTGAACGAATTCAACCTGGTCGCCGCGATCATTGCCGAAACCCGAATCGTCGGGTTGCTGCCACGGTATACCGGACTGCCCCCGAACTTCCGAGAACATGTTGTGCTCCGTCCGCTGGCAGATCTTTCACTGGGACGCCAGATTGATATTCTCACCCGGCCTGAAGCCCAAGCCCGGGTGAGCACGCGAACCGTCATTGACCGAATCATCACCATTGCCGAGCAAACTCGTCTCCGCGCAGAAGGAGAGATGCAACGCTCCGACGATTCCTAGATGCTCCCAGTCGGTTCCTCCTGTGCGTCGCGGTCCAGGCAAAAGCGTGGTGGCCCCGCCATATTGCGCAAGACGTTGGCGCTATATCGATCATGGCTGTTCGCTGGTGAAGCAATCAGGTTTGATTCCCTGCGTAGGAGCCGGTTGACACGTAGCCTAGAGAGTAAGAGAACAGTAATGAGGGGATGATTTTAATGGCTAAGAAAAAGAAGAAGCCGAAGCCCAAGCAGGGGCACCCGGCACGCCTGCAAGGAGACGTCATCTCCATTGAACGGGCGAAAGTACAGCGCGGATTGGATGCGCTAGCCCCTCAGTTCACCCGGTGGCTCGAAGCCCAGCATGGGGACAGCGATCTGGCTCCCATGGCTTTGGCTGCGGTGGGTGAGACCTTGAGCTACTACGCTGAAGCGATCGAACTCCGTGGCGTCACCGACTTCGATCCACCGCAGCTCTTCACGGTGCTGAATGCAACCATCGAATTTGAAGAAGCAGAAGACCCAGATGACGACTCCGGGGAGCTTCGCGAGATGGTCTTCACCGCATGGACCGTCTACTTGGACTTCTTGCGTGAAAATGGCTTGTGGGGTGGCGACCCAGTAGGTCTTGAATGGCTGCTTGAGACGATCAATGCGGACGATCCCTTCGGCGGGCACAGCGAGACGAAGTTGTTGGATGTCCCGGAGTCCGCAGAAGACGCCGTGGCTGAAATCGGCCAAATGCAGGTCTTGAAGATGGGTCGAGTTCTCCTTTCTTGGGCCACCACCAAGGGTCACGACCACTGGAATGCTGGCCCGGGCCCGAAGTATCTTTCCCAAGCTACTGAAGCGGTCCGCGGGCTATTTTCGAAGGATCTTGACGCATCGAGTCGTAAGTACGCTGTGTCCATTGTGCTCTCCGCACTCGAAGCGGCCGGCGCGCTGGACACCACAAAAGGTGCTGCTCCCCAGCACGGCAAGAATGCCGAGGATCTCATCGCCCCAGGCGACGCGGCCAACTACCAAAGCAAGTACACCTATCTCAAAGCCGTCCTTGATCTGCTGCTGGCCCAACCTGAACAGAGCGCCGGGGAAAGCCTTGAAGCCTGGGGCCTGTCCAACCTCTGGCTGCTCAAAGCCATTGATGGCGAGGCGCAGCCGGTGGCTGAAAACCGCAGCGACGCATTCTCCGAAGCAGGGTGGGCCGGAGCCCATGAACGCATGGACTTGCTGCGTACTCTTGGCCTCGTAAGCCAGGGTGGCAGCTACGATATTCCCGGAATCGTCCGGCTGGCGCTGACCGATCTGGATGATGACGCGCAAGAACACGAGCTGGATCACGCGCCGGAAGACCAGGTAGTGGCCGATCCCTTCGGATTCTCGCTTGACGAAGAAGAGGAACCCAAGCGACTGAAGCGCACCGAGCCGTATAAGGGCAAGGTGCTGCAGCTCAAGCTCACCCTGCGCGAAGCAAAGCCACCGATCTGGCGTCGCGTCCTGGTGCCCGCCGACCTGAATCTGGCCGACCTGCACGACATCATCCAGATCAGCTTCGACTGGTCCGATACGCACCTGCACCAGTTCTACGGGAAGAACTACAAGGTCAGTTATGGCCCGCAGAACCCGCATATGAAGAGCGATATCGACGAGTCGACGGTACTGCTCTCCAAGCTGTTCAAACAGCCTAAAGACCGTTTGGCCTACGCGTATGACTTCGGCGATGATTGGCGGATCGGCATCGAGGTTGAAGACGTTCTCAAGGCCGACGACGGCCAGCTGCCGCGGTGCATCGGTGGACGCCGTATGGGGCCGCTGGAAGATAGCGGTGGAGCGCTGAACTGGAACGAGATGGTCGAAGAGCTGAAGGATGAGCAGCCGTTGACCATGATGCAGGACGTTGTTCCCGAGGACTACGCGTTAGTTCCTGGCGACGATTTTGACCCTGCGGTGTTCAGCATTGAGGAAATCAACGAGAACCTAGACGCGGAGTTCTAGCACCGATCGGTTAGCCGCACAGGCTTTGGTTGGCCTTCCGATTGGTGGTTTTCACCGGAGATTTCTCCGGCTTCTGAACGCTCTGATAGTCCTGGCCTAGGTGCAGCTGGACACCGTCGATCGCGGCGATGTCCGGCGTGATATCTAGATTGAGCTCCTTGGCCAGGGCTGTGGCGGTTTGCCGTGCCTGGTCGGTGTCGGCTGCCAGCAAAGTGGTCCTGCTCTGGACGCTTGCGGCGTTGCCAATACCGGACACCATGAACCCTTGTTCACTGGCCTTCTTGGCGTAGTCGCCGGCGAGATTCGCTACCCGGGCGGCATTGGTGATGTGCACGGCTGTCGCATGGTCATTGTTTGCCGAGGTGGCGTCTGCATCGGAGTTCTTGCCGGATTTCTTCCCTGCAAGTGCAACCGGTGAGTCCTCGCGCAGGTTGGTGAAGAGCGCATCGGCATCTGCCGAGGGAACTACTCTGTTGCGGTTCTGTGGTGCTGGTTCCCACGGCATGGTCATGAAGGTAATTTCATCGGAAGGTACCGCCTGGGCGCGGGCAGCCAAGGCGGTCAGATCCGAGAGCGAACTCAGGCCCGGGTCCACGGTCAACGACTGGGTGGCCGCATCAAGGAATGAATACAAGCGGTCCGGGCGGGCGAGCGTCTCACGGCTGGTGGCTTGCTGGACGATGGCTGACATGACCATTTGCTGGTGTCCCAGTCGAGCGATGTCGCTGCCGTCCCCGACGGCATGGCGGGTTCGGGCCAGTGCCAGGGCATCGGTGCCGTTGACTTTCTGGTCCCCGGCGGGAAGATCCAATTTCGCCTTGGGATCCTTCATCGGCTGGGGCAGGCACACGTTGATTCCCCCGAGCGCATCAACGATGGACATGAAGCCTTCAAAGTTGATTTCGATAAAGTGGTTCAGCTGCACGCCGGTCAGTGATTCCACGGCAGCTACAGAGCAGGCCGGACCGTAATTCAGCGCCGAGTTGATCATCGACACACCACCGGGGGACGAACCGTGCCCGGTGTCTTCGCAGGCAGGCATGTCAACCAAGGTGTCACGCGGAATCTGCACTGCATCAATTCGTTTGTTGCCCGCGGCCACATGGACCAGCACCATGGAATCACTGCGCGCACCGGTGGCTTTGCCGAATCCGGAGGCTTCGAGGTCGCGGGTGTCAGAGCCGAGTAGCAGGATGTTGAGCCCGTGGCTGGAGTCGGGGGCGGCGGATTCGGAGCTGCGCATGGATGCGGTGGAGATGTTGCCCTGCAACTTAAACCAGAGTCCACCGGCGGCAATAATCAGGGCGATAACCAGCGCTGCTACGAGCAGAAGGACGATTCGCCGACGGTGAGGTCGGATTCGAAGCTCGGTCATCTAAGGGCCTCCTGCATGCGTTCATCTGGTTATAGGTCAACCTCCAGACGATCACGAAAGCCCAGCAGTGCACCAATAGATTTGACGGTCGAATCCATGCATTGACGCTATGCCAGGGCGTGCTGGCCATAAATCGCAGGCCAAACTCCCCTGCGGGTGCAATGACTCACAAGAAGTGCAGAAACTCTGCCAACGCCGGATTCTGGAATGGGTCGCGCCGGTAGATCACACCGATGGCGCGGCCGGTTCCTGCTGGAAGTGGCAGTTGCCTGCCTCCGTAAACTTCGGCCGTGGTGGCCATGATGCGCGGTACCATCGTGATTCCGCCGCTGGCAATGCTCAGCGGGATCAAAGCGTCACGCTGCACCGTAGTAATGACCCGAGGCGGGGAGCAGTCGAGCGAACGATAAACCTCATCGGTCACCTTGCGAATTGACGTGGGCTGGGGCAGGCTGACCAAGGTCAAAGTGCTCAGCAACTCAGCGTTGAGCTGTGCGACAGTGCCTATATCTGCCGGGAGTACCGCGGAGAATTCCTGATGACAAACCAGCCGGGTTTCCAGATCTGAGGGGACTGCATGGCTGACGCCAAATGCCGCATCGGCACTGCCTAGCCGGATGGCCTCCACCAGTTCTTCGTGGTCCTGAACGCTGAGGATTTCTAGATGGATGCCAGGATGTTTTTGGTGGAATTTGCCGACGTACTCGGGCAGCACGCTACCGATTAGTGAGGGCAGTCCGGCAATGCGCAACGAACCGGTTTTCAGTTCCCTCGTTGAGGCTCCAAGAGCATTGATCGAAGTCAGCTCGTCGAGGATTCGACGTCCCGCAGGTACGATGCTGCGACCGGCATCGGTGAGCTGCATGGTGCGCCCGACCGCGCGAAAAATTGGTACGCCCAAGCTCTGCTCCAGGGACTGGATTCGTCGCGAGAGGGAAGGCTGCGCAATACCGAGGATGTCGGCGGCCGCGGTGAAAGAACCGTAATCAACCACGGCGATGACCGCTGCGATCTGGGGCAGAGAAACACCGCTGAGGTCGGGTTGAGCGGCCATGAAGTGTAGGTCCCCTAGCAAATGTAACGGCAACAGTACTATTGCAAAACGCTAGCACGGGAGCCAGTGAGCACCGGTTAACGCAGGATGCGGCGGGATGCTCCGCACACGGAGCATCCCGCCGCAGCGGTTGATCTAGGTAGTGCTTAGATTTCGGTGTCGTTGATGGCAGCGCCGTCGGGAGTCGCCCCGCCCTCATCGGTCCAGTCTTGGCCGACTTCATCATTAAGCGCAGGGTCGGAAATGGTATCGGGCACTTCGGCTTCGTCCTTGTTCAGGAATGCTTCCGGATTATTTGCAGTCATCAATCCATCCCTTTCGTTGGCGTCACTGCCAACCTAACAAGAGATCAACGGTGAATGCACTCCCAGAAGGCGGTTTTGAGTAAGTCACCAGCAAGCCATTAGCTTGCGTTATCAGTCCCCACAGTAGATTCACGGATGACAAGCTTCGGGGTGAAAACAAACTGCTCCCTCGTTGCCTCTGCACCCGCTTCCGCCTCACGCAGCAACACGTCAACAGCGGTGCGCCCGATTTCTTCGGCTGGCTGTCGCACCGTGGTGATCGGGACAACTGCCGACTGTGCGAAGTCGATATTGTCGTAGCCCACCAGGGCGATGTCTCCGGGTACCGAGAGCGAACCGGACATCACCAGGGCTTGCAGGATGCCCAGTGCGAGTAGGTCGTTGGCGGCAAAAATACCGTCGGGACGTTGGGCTGCCTCCATGGCCAGGATGCGCTCGCCGATGGCCCGGCCTTCCAGCACTGTCAACTGTTTGGTGGGCATCACCTGTAGGACAGCATCTGCGGTGCCAGCGATTACCGACTGGGCTCCCTCAAGGCGATGCTGCACCTGTTCGATGCTTTGCGGTCCGCCGACAAACGCGATGTTCTTGCGGCCCAGGTCCACCAGGTGCTGCACGGCGATGCGTCCGCCCTCAACGTCGTTAACCGAGACCGAGGAGAAACTGCGATCCCCGCTGCCACGGTCAACCAAGACAACTGGGGTGCCGGCTTCGCGGATTTTCCAGAGTCGGCTGAGGTCGCTGTGCATGGGGGAGATGAGCACGCCAGCGACCCGCTGCTCGTCAAAGAGGTCCAAGAGCTGCTGTTCGGTAGTCAGCGAATTGTCACTGGACCCCATCAGGACCGTATAGCCGTTTTCCAGGGCGCGACGTTGTGCACCCTGGGTGACATCCATAAAGAAGGGGTTGCGCGCATCAAGTACGACGAGTCCGAAGTTTCGGCTGTGTCCTGCACGTAGCTGCCGGGCCGCGTCGTTGCGCACAAAACCGAGTTTTTCGATGGCGGCGGTCACTTTGGCGACGGTGCGTTCAGAAACTACCGCGGGGCGGTTGAGCACGTTAGATACCGTGCCCACGGAAACTCCGGCTTCGGCGGCGACTTCTTTAACGCTGACGGCCACGGAGAATTCCTGTTCTGATCGAGAGTGCTTCTCTTGCGAGTATATCCGGGCTTCGGAAATCGGCTCAATGCAGAACCGATTTGAAAGGATTCAAAACTTTTTATCAGTGAAGGCGAATCTAGCTTGATCTTATGGTGTGAAGTGTCTTACACTCAATAAACCGCATGATTGAAACGATTCATTTTATTCAAAAATGAGACGCTGCGGCAATACCGACAACGACGTTTGACGCAGATAAGGAAAACCCGTGCGAGTTTGCTTCCAGCTACAAGTTCTCCCCGAACTCATGGATCAATACATCGAACGCCACCAGCAAGTGTGGCCAGAAATGCTCCAAGCCATCAAAGACGCCGGACGCCAGAACTACTCGCTCTTCCTGCGCGGCGACGGACTGCTGATCGGCTACTACGAAACCGAGGATGATCACGCGGCGCAGGCTGCCCTTGATGCCGACCCGCGCACCGCCCTGTGGGAAGAGCAAATGTCTAAGTTCTTCGTCAGCCTCGACGGGCGCGCCGACCAACAAGCCCAACGGCTCAACGAAGTATTCAACCTCGAAGACCAACTGGCAAACCTGCCAGCAACACAGAACTAATTCACCGCATTGACAGAAATGGAGAGGTCTATGGGCGCAACGTTGAGTCCCGAGAACCTGCAAACCCTCAACCGTCTGGCCATCGAGGTCCCTTCTTGGGCCTACGGCAACTCCGGCACCCGCTTCAAGGTCTACTCCACCGCGGGTACTCCACGAGACCCCTTCGAAAAAATTGCTGATGCCGCCGAGGTACACCGACTCACTGGTCTGGCTCCATCGGTAGCATTGCATATTCCCTGGGACAAGGTTGAGGATTTCGCCGCCCTGCGCAGCCACGCCGAAAACCTGGGCGTCCGTCTGGGAACCATCAACTCGAACACCTTCCAGGATGATGAATACAAGTTCGGCGCGCTCACCCACGAGGATCCAAAGATCCGTCGCAAAGCCATCGACCACCACCTCGAATGCATCGATGTCATGGACGCCACCGGCAGCCAGGATATAAAGATTTGGCTGGCCGAAGGCTCCAACTACCCCGGGCAGGCAGATATGCGCGGTCGACAGGACCGTCTGGCGGACTCGCTGGCAGAAATCTACGCACGCCTGACCGGTGAGCAGCGATTGGTGCTGGAGTACAAATTCTTCGAGCCAGCTTTTTACCACACCGATGTTCCGGACTGGGGCACTTCCTACGCCCAGGTCGCCGCACTGGGCGAGCGCGCCATGGTCTGCCTGGATACCGGGCATCACGCGCCGGGCACCAATATCGAGTTCATCGTGATGCAGCTGCTGCGGTTGGGCAAGCTGGGGTCCTTCGACTTCAATTCGCGCTTCTACGCCGACGATGACCTGATCGTCGGATCAGCCGATCCCTACCAGCTCTTCCGCATCATGGCCGAGGTCATTCGCGGTGGCGGGCTGGAAGAGACGAGCACCATTTCCTTCATGCTGGACCAGTGCCACAATGTGGAGAACAAAATCCAGGGACAGATCCGCAGTGTGCTCAATGTCCAGGAAATGACCGCTCGTGCATTGCTGATCGACCGTGTTGCGCTGACCGAGGCGCAGATCTCCGGCGATGTGCTGGCTGCCAATGAGATTTTCATGAACGCCTTCTACACGGATGTGCGTGCGGAACTTGAAGCCTGGCGCGCCGAACGCGGCCTGCCAGCAGACCCGATGCGGGCCTTCCGCTCATCGGACTACCAAAACCGTATCGAAGCCGAACGTGTCGGTGGGGTACAAGCAGGATGGGGAGCATAAATGAGTACCGTAGCAAGGAAGCGCGGCATCTCCGGTTGGAAAGCCACCATCGCCGTAGCGATGAGCAACTACATTGAGGCCGGTGCCATCATTGCCCTGGCTACCAGCCTGAGCCTCTGGCAGTCGGCGTTTGGTTTCGAAGATTCGCTGGTGGGCGTGATCGCCGCGGTCTCCGCGAATGCCTTTGGCGCGGCGCTGGGCGCTATGATCGGTGGCCCATTATGCGACCGGCTGGGCCGCAAGTTCATCTACACCTATGACCTGATGCTCTTCATGCTCGGTGCCCTGCTGATCACCTTCACCTTCAGCACCGTGCTTCTGGTGGTGGGCGTGGTGCTCATGGGTATCGCGGTCGGCGCTGGTGTTCCGGCATCCTGGACCTATATCGCCGAGGAAGCACCTGAAGAATCGCGGGCAGCGCATGTTGGCACCGCACAGTTGGCCTGGTCCTTTGGCCCAGCAGTAGGTTTTGCGTTGGCCATCATGGTGGCGCCACTGGGCGTGACCGGTTCCCGGTTGATCTTCTTCCATCTGTTCATCGTTGCCGCAGTAACCTGGTGGGTCCGTCGTGGACTACCCGAATCCACCCGCTGGAAAGAGCAACGAGCTGTGGAGATCGCGAACGGAACGAAGGTGTCCTTCTTCTCTGGCATCCGTGGCCTGCTGGCCGAGCGCAAGAACTGGTCGGCACTGCTGTTCCTGATCGGCGTGTACGGCTTATGGAATACCGTGGCAGGCCAGGCTGGCATCTTCCAGCCGCGTGTTTACGCGGCAGCCGGAGTTGAATCGGCCACCCAACAGAACCTGCTCCAGGTTTTGGTTTGGGTGCTCACCGCGGCCGCCACTTACTTCGGTTTCATGAAATATGGCGACCGCGTCTCCCGCCGCTGGCTGTACTTCACCGGCGCCCTGCTGGGCATTGTGGCCTGGGCGGTGCTGATCTTCGTTCCACCAGGGGCGTTCTCGCTGCTGTTCTACGCGGTGGCCTGGGGTATTTCGGCCGGTATCGGCGCGCAGGCCTTCTATGGACTATGGACCGCAGAGCTGTTCGCCACCAAATACCGCGCCAGCGCTCAGGGCATGCTGTTCATGCTCGCCCGCGTCATGGTCGGCCTGCTCTCGCTGGTCTTCCCGGTGCTGCTCACCAACATGGGGCTGGAAAAGCTGGGCCTGTTGATCCTGGGATTGCTCGCAGCGGCACTGCTGATCGGAACCATCTGGGCCCCTGAAACCCGTGGCAAGTCCCTGGAAGAAATTGAAGTAGCGCGCTACGGCAAGCTGGTCGCACCGAACAAGGTCGACGCGTAAGCGCCCGCGCTGAACAATAGGAAGAACTACCGAGAGAATCATGACTCAAAGCATCGCACCAGCCACGACCAGCACGGCAGCCGCGCTCATCGAGCGTTCCAACCGTCTGGGCCAAGACAAGAAAAACACCAATTACGCCGGCGGCAATACCTCGGCCAAGGGCACCACGATCGACCCGGTCACCGGAGAAAACATCGAGCTGTTGTGGGTCAAGGGATCCGGTGGCGATTTGGGAACGCTCACCGAACAGGGCCTGTCTACATTGCGCCTGGACCGCATGCGTTCACTGGTCGACGTCTACCCGGGCGTGGATCGTGAAGATGAAATGGTCGCTGCCTTCGACTACTGCCTGCACGGCAAGGGCGGCGCGGCCCCATCCATCGACACCGCCATGCATGGCCTGGTCAACGCCAACCACGTGGACCATCTGCACCCGGACTCCGGCATCGCTATCGCCACCGCCAAGGACGGTCGGGAACTCACGGCCAAGATCTTCGGCGGGAAGGTCGGCTGGGTTGATTGGCGCCGTCCGGGCTTCCAGCTCGGGCTGGATATTGCCCGGATCAAGGAAGAGAACCCGCAAGCGGTGGGTTGCATCCTCGGCGGACACGGAATCACCGCTTGGGGCGATACGAGCGAGGAGTCCGAAACCAACTCCCTGTGGATCATCGACACCGCCGCCGCCTACATTCAGGAACACGGGTCACCCGAGCCGTTCGGTCCGATGGTTTCCGGATTTGATGCCTTGCCAGATGCCGAACGCCGTGCCCGTGCCGCCGCATTAGCGCCAACTATCCGTTCGCTGGCCAGCAATGACAAGCCGATGGTGGGCCACTTTAGTGATGATGAACGAGTATTGGATTTCCTTTCGCGTGAAAAGCTGGCGCCGCTGGCCGCGCTGGGCACCAGCTGCCCGGATCACTTCCTGAGGACCAAGATCAAACCCATGGTCCTGGATCTGCCGGGCACGGCGAGCATCGAAGAGCAGCTCACGCGCTTGAAAGAACTGCACGCCGAATACCGCGAGGACTACCAGCGCTACTACGAGAGCCACCAGGACGAGAACTCCCCGGCCATGCGTGGAGCGGATCCACTGATTGTTCTGGTTCCCGGCGTGGGCATGTTCTCCTACGGCGCGAACAAGCAGACCGCAAGAGTTGCCGGCGAGTTCTACCTGAACGCCATCAACGTCATGCGCGGGGCTGAAGCGCTCTCGACCTACACCCCGATTTCAGATGCCGAAAAATTCCGGATCGAGTACTGGGCCCTGGAGGAAGCCAAGCTGCAGCGTATGCCGAAGCCGAAGTCCCACGCAGGGCGCATCGCGCTGGTCACCGGTGCGGCCTCGGGTATCGGTAAGGCTGTGGCCAAGCGGCTGGCAGCCGAGGGTGCCTGCGTCGTGATTGCCGACCTGGATCTGGCCAAGGCCCAGGCCACCGCCGCAGAATTGGGCGATGCGGATGTGGCGGTAGGTGTGGCCGCCAACGTGGCCGATGCCGGAGCTGTGCAAGCGGCCATCGATGAAGCGGTGTTGGCCTTTGGCGGACTGGACCTGGTGGTTAATAATGCTGGGCTGTCGCTGTCGAAGTCTTTGCTGGAGACCACGGAAGCCGACTGGGACTTGCAGCATGACGTGATGGCCAAGGGCTCGTTCCTCGTCTCCAAGGCCGCCGCCAAGGTGCTGATTGAGCAGAAGCTGGGCGGCGACATCATCTACATTTCCTCCAAGAACTCCGTTTTTGCTGGGCCGAACAACATTGCCTACTCGGCTACCAAGGCGGACCAAGCCCACCAGGTGCGCTTGCTGGCTGTTGAGCTGGGCGAGCACGGTGTCCGGGTTAATGGCATCAATCCCGATGGCGTTGTTCGGGGGTCCGGAATCTTTGCCTCGGGTTGGGGTGCCAATCGCGCTGCAACCTACGGGGTGGCCGAAGAAGATCTGGGACAGTTCTATGCCAACCGCACGATCCTGAAGCGCGAAGTCATTCCTGAAAATATTGCTGATGCGGTATATGTACTGACCGGGCCTGAATTGACCCGTACAACAGGGTTGCACATTCCAGTGGATTCTGGTGTTGCTGCAGCGTTCCTGCGATGAGCCGGAATCAAGCCCAGCACCCGGTCGCCGCCATTGATCTGGGCGCCACCAGCGGCCGGGTCATGATCGGCGAGCTGGCATACGGGAAGGTCCAGCTGACTCTCGTCCACCGATTCGCCAACGGGCCGGTGCCGTTAACCAACTTCGATGCGCAGGCTTCGGCGCAGTCCTTAGCATGGGATATCGATGAGTTGTGGTCGCAGATCCGCCAGGGGCTCAAGAAAGCCTTTGAACTGCGCCCGGACATTTCCAGCATCGGGGTCGACTCCTGGGCTGTGGACTATGCGCTGCTCAAGGATGGGCAGCGTCTGGGGCAAGTTCGCCACTACCGGGATCCGCGCAATGAGCACGCCGTTCCTGACCTGGAACACAAGTTCAGCCGAGTCGAGCTTTTCGAACGCAATGGGCTGCAATTCCTGCCGTTCAACACGGTGTACCAGCTGCAGGCTGAACAACAGGACAGCCGGTTGGAATCGGCAGACCAACTGCTTCTCGTACCCGACTACGTCAACTGGCTGCTGACCGGCCAGGCTCGTTGCGAGTGGACCAATGCTTCCACTACGGGGCTGCTGAACCAGCGCTCGGGCACGTGGGATCTGGATTTGGTACGGGAGCTCGCAGTGGCCGGCAAACTTCCCGCGATCGTGCATCCCGGCGAAAGAGTTGGCTCCTTATTGCCGCAGCTGGCGCAAGAGCTCGGTGCCAAAGGCTCGGTGCAAGTAGTGGCTGTCGCCTCGCATGACACAGCCAGTGCCGTGGCAGCGACACCGCTGACTAGTAGAAATTCGGCCTACATTTCTTGCGGAACCTGGGGACTGGTCGGTGTCGAATTGGCGCAGCCGGTTCTTACTTCCCAAGCTCAATCGGCAGGGTTTACCAACGAGCTGGGCCTGGATGGATCCGTGCGATTCCTCAAGAACGTCACCGGAACCTTCTTGCTCAGCGAATCGGTGAGCTACTGGAACCAGCAAGCTGAGAATGTTGGGCAGCCAGAAGTCCAGTTAGCTGACCTTCTTACTGAAGCCGCGACCTTGCCGCTGCCACGGGTCTTAATCGATCCGCAAAACGAGCAGTTTCTTGCCCCGGGGCAGATGCCGGTACGCATCAGCGACGCGATCGCCCTTGCCGGCGGAACAGTGCCAGAAACTCCTGCCGAGCTGATCCGCATCGTGATCGAGTCGTTGGCCACGAGTTTTGCGGCCCAAGCCCATGAAGCGGCTCGGCTAGGCGGTTTCGAGCTGGAGGAGATCCATATTGTCGGCGGCGGGTCGCAAGGTGAACTGCTCTGCCAGCGCACCGCTGACCTTGCTCGAGTGCCGGTCATTGCCGGGCCAGTGGAATGCACCGCGTTGGGCAATGTGCTGGTGCAGCTTCGAGCGATACAGCAGGGTGCCGAGAAGGTCGAAGATTTGCGTGCGATGGTTCGCAGGTCTGTAGTTTTGCGTGACTATCAACCAGTTAGCGCGCTCAAGCAGGCATAGATCCGTGTGGGAATTTATGCCATCAGTGATCCTCCAGCTGCGCAGGCTGGGGGATCACTTCATTTCAGGCCTGGCGCTGAACGAAAACCACAGAATCTTCCATGACCGCCGGCACGCTAGTCGGAGCAATGATGCTGCGCTCTACGACCTCGGCTTGCAAGATGTTCCACTGGTCTAGATCCAGCGATAGCGCTTCGAGTTCTTCGGCTGGCGTCGGGAACGATGGAAGCTCATGATCCACCGGCGGTGCCCAAGAAGGCCGGGCAGCGTGCGAAAGCGCGAGCAGGTGGCCACCCGGGGCAACGAAGCTGGCAGCCTTGCGCAGGAAATCTGCGCGAGGGAACTCGAAGGGTGCTTGGAAGAAACTCAAGGTGACCAGGTCAAAGGTCTTATCCGTGTCCCACTGGCCAAGATCAGAGGCAACAAACTGGGCGGACGCTTCAGCGATCCCGTGCTTCTTGGCTTCTTCGCGAGCACGGCTGACGGCGGTAGGAGAGATGTCCAGTCCGGTGGCCTGCCATCCGTGCGTTGCGAGCCATAGGACGTCTCCGCCTTCACCGCAACCGATGTCCAAGGAAGTCCCAGGAGTCAGAGGGGACACGAGGTTTTCAAGAACTTGGTTCACCTTTCCGGACCAAACGCGCTCGGATTGCCCGTAGTGGTTTTCCCAGAAAGCTACGCCGTCCAGTTCTTGGGCACTGTGGTGATGATTCATGGTTTTAGTCCTTCGGTTGCATGGCAGATGCTCTGGAATCACCATAACGAGCGACTAGCTCCACACGCGAGAGGATTTGCGCCAGAAGCAAGTATTGGCCTTCCTAACGGGAGCTGACCTTTCCGAAGGCACCCGCGATCGAGGACAACACGATGGGCCTGCAAGCAAGCCATGCCCCAACGATGACCAGCAGTGACAGGGCAAAGTACAACAGCCCTGCCCAGTTGCTTGCGTATTCGGAGGGATCTGTGGATCCTTGGGCCGCGTACATATGATTCAAATTGCGCAAAGCACCGGTGGAGAACACCAAGATCACGTGCACAACGATGAACAGGACGAAGTAAAGCATGGTCGGGAAGTGCACGGCACGAGCCAACTCGATGGGGTATTTCTTGTTCAGTGCCGGATTCTTTGGCCAGAACGCACTCAGGCGGAAACCGGTGATCACCGCCAACGGCGCGGCGATGAATACGGTGATGAAGTACGCCAGCTGTTGTAGCGAGTTGTAGTTCACCCAACCGTTTTCCGTAGGCCAATCCAAGGTCAGATATTGCAATGCAGCCGAGATTGCATTCGGGAATACTTCCCAAGAAGTCGGGACAATTCTCATCCAGTGCCCCGAGGCAAAGAGCAGGACGATGAACACCAAACCATTGATAATCCACAGCAGGTCAAGGCTCTGGTGCAACCAGAGGTTGATGCTGACCTTGGGGCTCCGCTTGGAGGACCAGTAGGCAGGTGGCTTCTTCTGATGACGTACCAACATTCCGGAACGAATAATCAGGACCATCAAGAAGAAGTTGAAGAAGTGGTTCCACGCCAGCCAGGCGGGAACACCCACCGGAGCTGATTCGGGCAAATGATACTCACCGGGGTAACGCTGGATAAAGGCTGCGACGGAATCGATGCTGGTGATGGCCCGAGCGACCAGAACCACCGCCGTAGCCATGCCCAAGGCACAGAAGGCGCCGAGAATGCCGGCGAGCACCCACTGTTTAGTGGTCAGTGGACCATGGCGTTGTGGCTCTGCTGTGGCTGGCTTCGACCCTGTTGCTTCCGGTGCCTTCGCAGGCTCTTGGACAAGCACCGTTTCCTGTGCTGCGGCAGGAGGCTGAACTTCGGCCGGCACAGCGATTGGCGTTGCCGTTTCCTTCGTTGTGGCCACAGGTTCTACAACAACGGGTGTCTCCGGAGCAGTTTCCTGTTCGCCAGCGGTGACCGGGGCTTCTTGAGTTGAGCTCCGAGTGGACGCAATGAGCGGGGTGGCGACGAAGCTGCTTGGCGGCCATGGCTGGCCGTCGGGCGCCCTGGGTAAACCCCGTCGAATCGCGGGCGAATCCGAACTGGCCACAACTGGGCTGGCAACGTCGACCTGTGCAGGTTCTGCGACCGGTTCAGGAATAGCCATCGCGGCTGGCTCCGGTGTCGGGGCAGGCGCTGGTGCAGGAATTGGAGTCGCACTCACCGCTGTATCGGCCGGTGGCCAAGGAGCGCCGCCAACAATTCGTGGAAGTCCTTGACGCAGCGCTTGCGTGGGCACCGCTGAAGCTGCTGTCGGCCGTGCTGGAGATGGAGCTGGTGCCACCGCCGACACCTGGGTAGCAAGAACTTCCGGATCCTTCGGAGCAGTGATGTTCTCAACTTCCACCAGTTGCGCCACTGACTCAGGTTCCGGCGATTTGGCTGCCATCGGTGGCCACGGAGCGCCACCGGGAATCCGGGGCAGCCCCTGTCTCAGGTCCTTAGATGCTGGGCTCATGATTACTGCGCCTTGCGTGCTTCCAACGCGGAAATCACCTGGGGAACTACCTTGAAGACGTCGCCAACAATGCCGAAGTCGGCAATCTCAAAGATGGGCGCATCGCCATCCTTGTTGATGGCCACGATGGTCTTGGCCGTCTGCATTCCGGCCTTATGCTGGATGGCTCCTGAGATGCCCAGCGCAACGTAGAGCTGTGGGGAGACCGCAACACCGGTCTGGCCGACCTGTGCGGCATGCTCGATAAAACCGGCATCCACCGCGGCGCGCGAGGCGCCCACGCCGGCTCCCAAGGCGTCAGCCAGTTGATACACCAGTTCAAACTGTTCGGTACTACCCAGCCCACGCCCGCCAGAGACCACCCGGTCGGCGGTGCGCAATTCGGGGCGCACCGAATCGGCGTCGGCCTTCTTGACCTCGTGCACCTGAATTTCTGGGGTGCCGCTCCCGGCCACATCCAACATGGTGACAACTACCTCTTGGGCCTGAGCGCGGGTCTCGATGCTACCCACCCGCACCGTGATCACCGGAGCGCCAAAGGTCGGAGCGCTGACGGTTGAGAAGGCTCCACCATAAATTGAGTGGCTGGCGATCACGCCCTGTTCATCACGTTGAACCCCGAGCGCATCCACACTCAGCGCCAATTTATTGCGCACCGCGAAACGGGCGGCGACCTCACGCGAGGTGAGGCTATGGCCTAGGAGCACCGCTTGTGGTTGCACCAGTTCGTAGGCTTTCGCCAAGGCATCGGCCAGTGGGGCGGTCAGCACAGCGGACTCGACGTTCGCGGCCACCACCGCTGCCGCGCCGGCACCGGCGGCTTGGGCAGCGAAAGCCTCAAGGTTTTCACCGGCCGCGGCAATGACCGCTACCGGGGTGCCAACCTCACAAGCCGCACCGAGCAGTTCGGCACTGTTTTTCGCCAGGTCGCCGGCGGCAGTGGTTTCGAGGAAGACAAGGATGGAATCTGGGGCAAAAGCTGTCATGGTCATTTTTCCGTTCACACCAGGTTGTTCTTTGCCAAAAATTCGACCAGCGCCGCACCGGATTGGCCATCATCGTTCATGATGGTGCCCGCCTCGCGCGGTGGCTTCTTACTCACCGTGAGCATGATCGACCGGGCGGTATCCGCCGGCAGCGCGTCAACGCCCAGATCAGCCAGGGACAGTACCTCGATCGGCTTCTTCTTGGCGGCCATGATGCCCTTAAAATTCGGGAAGCGCGCGTCGGGCAGTGCCTCGGTGATCGAAGCGATGGCTGGCAGTGGGGTGCTGACCTGCGCGGTGGCACCCTCAAGTTCGCGGACCCCGGTCAGTGCTCCGTCGGCGATGGCGATCTCGGACAGCGAGGTGGCAGCGGGCAGACAGAGCAACTCGGCCAGCATCACCGGCAGCATTCCCGCCGAACCATCGGTGGACATATTCCCGGTCAGGATCAGATCATATTGTTCGCGGCGCAATGCCGCAGCCAGGACTTCGGCGGTGAGGACCAGGTCGGCACCGATCAGCGCATCGTCGCTGATCTGTACGGCCCCGGCGGCCCCCATGGCCAGGGCCTTGCGCAGGGTGGCTTGAATGGATTCCGGTCCCATGCTCAGCACCGTGATCTGGGTGTCCGGATCCGAGTCCAAGATCTTCAGCGCCACTTCAAGAGTGCGCTCGCCGATTTCATCAAGCACCGCTTCCGAGGCGGCCCGATCGGCCAATCCGGTCTGTTGATGCAGTGTGCGATCCGCCCCGGTATCCGGGACCTCCTTGATTAAAACGGCGATCTTCATTCGGTTCTCCCTCGTACCGCAGGTGCTAGGACTTCCAAGTTCCTCTGTTGCTCATCTTGTCCGATTCCCACCAATAGGTCAATGGATTTTCCCCGGACACCGTAGGCTTGATGCTAAGAGCACGATCGATCACTCAAAGGAACGCTCATGGCCAGCAAAAAGCGTCAAAGCAAGAAAAACTCCGGCGCTGGAAATCCAGCAAAGGCTGCCCAGCGCGGACGCAGTGTGTACCGCATTCAGGTTGAGCAGTACGTTGATTCGCTGCGCGAAGACTACACCGCGTGGGTATCGGCCACGGTTCCGGCCTTCTCGCCAGAAGACGCCGCCACCGCCGCGAATGTGCAGCTGTTGGTGGTGGGAGCGGTCGGCGCCGAATACGCGCAGAAGGCCAGCAGCTCGAACCTGCGAGATATGGACATCGACCTCTTTGGTGAAGCCCTGGCTGAGCACCTGATGAGCATTCCCGAGACCTTGGCTCCGGAGCCGATCTTCAGCTCATGGTTGGACTACCTCAGCTTCCTCGAAGAGCGCCAGCTCTGGGAAGGCGAGCAGGAGAACTTCGAAGCACTGCGTGAAATGCTCGAAGACACCCTGGATGGTTTTGCCGAGGGCGACGCGGAAATCTGCGAATTGCTGCGCGAAACCGAACTGTTCAACAAGGTCAAGGCCTTCGCCCTGGCGCTGGGCGACGGCGTGGACATGTCCGATGACAGTGAAGCCGGCAGCCAGGCCCGCGCCCGGGTGCTCACCGCGCTGGGACTGGATCCTCAAGCCTTCGACACCGACGCCCCCGCGCCACTGGTCTTCACCTACATCTGGGGTGCCGCGCGCCTGTCTGTGGTGGACTTCGACGGGCCGATGATGACCCTGGACGAAGAATCCTACGACCTTTTGGTGGACGGCGAACAGGCTGCCAGCGCCCAGATCCTCTTCGAAATGGCTGTCGGCTGCGTTCAGGCGCACCTGAACCCAGCTTTCGACGTCACCCTGCGCGACGAGGCCCACTATCTGGTGCTGCGCAACCTCCTGGTCACCGCCTCCACCGGACGCGACGGCGACCTTGAAGGCCTGCGCCGCAACGTTGGGCCGAAGAACTATGACGCGGTGCTTCCCGAAGCCCAGGCCGCCATGGACTCGCTGGTCAACTACGGACTGTTGGCCAAGGACGGGGAAACCTACAGCATCGACGAACGTCTGGTGCCGGTGATTTCCGCAGGTATCACCGAGGTCGAGACCTTCTTCGAAGAAGCCGAATAGCGCCACCGCGCCCGGATCCGCCTAGCTTGCTCCTTGATCCGGGCGCGCGGCAGCAATTGCGATCAGCTTTTTCAGGACCTGGACGTTGATGTCCTCCAATTTCTTCACATATACGCAGCCAGCGCCTTCGGTGTACTTGCCCAGCTGCGGCAAGAGTGCCGCGCCTTCGGGCAGATCCTTCAACCCATAGATCGAGAGCTGGGCCTTGCGCGGCGAGAAGCCGGTCTTGGGCCAGATGCCCGTAGTTTTGGGATTGCTTGGTGAAACGTAGGTGTAGGTACCGTAACCTACGATGCTCGGCCCCCACATCACCGGCTTTTCTCCGGTGACTTCACTGAAAATACGCTCCAGCGCCTCACCATCCACCCGACGCTTCGCCGGGGCAGCAGCCGTGATAAATTCGTGCACATCAGCGTCGGTGGGAAGGGTCTTCTGGGTTGCTGCCAAGTTCTTACTCCTGAAGTGTTGAGGGTTCTTCTGCCTGGAAAATTGTGGAGAGCTTGCGGTACTGCTTGGTGGTCATGGCCAGCAACGCCACCAGAATCATGATCAGACCGCCGACCAGGAAAATCAACGCAATGCCACGGGCCTGACCGGCGCCGAGCAACCAGCCGAACTGGTCGTGCCCTTGCCCGCTGCGCATATAGGGGATGATCCAGTACTGGGCGATCGGTGCAATCAAAAACGCCGTCACCGGTGCGGCCGCGGCCTCCATCATCTGTGCAAAACCAAAAACCCGGCCCTGGCGGCGGAAGGGCACCACCTTCTGGATCACGGTTTGCTCTGAGGCTTCCACCGCAGGAATCAGTGTCATATATAACCAGATGCCTGCGATGTACAGCCAGGTCCATTCACGGATCGTGAAGATCGCACCGAGTAGCCCCATGGCCGCCACCAGCCACAACATGGTGCGGATCGGATTTTTGCCCAACCCGAATTTTGCGATCAACAGGCCGCCCACAATAAACCCGGTGGACGCCAAGCCAAAGGTCAGCCCCCAGGCCTGCACGGACATGATGGTCAGCCCGTAGGGATCCATCAACGCCATATAGCTTCCGCCGATGAAGTTGTTGAACATGGAGAAGATGATCAACGCGAACAATCCAGGTATGGCCATCACGGTGCTGAAACCCAGACGCAGGTCGCTGGTTTTGGTGCGTCCTTCCTCCTTGACCGGCTCCTCTTCCGGGATCTGGATGCGCAGCAGATGCAACATCGTGAGCACCACCATCACGATCGAAATCGCCAGGGTCCAGCCCATGCCCAGCCAACCGATAGCCAAACCGCTAAACACGCTGGTGATGATGAACGCGATGCCCTGCACCGTGCCCACCAGGCCGTTGGCATTAGCGTGGCGCTCGACCGGAATCAGCAGGGTGACCGTGGTGGACAGCGCGATCCCGCGCATCTGTTCAACGATCGATCCGAAGAGGATCACCAAACAGAAAAGCCAGAACTGCCAGCCGCCCACATTCAAGATGTCCTCGGTGGGCAGCCACAGGTAAATCAGCCCGGCCAAGCTAAAGGTGACGGCGGTGATCAGTGCGGAAAACACGAAGACCGGCTTCTTGCGGTGGTTATCCACGATGGTTCCAAAAATCATCGAGAATACCGCGATCAGCAGCATGAAGGCACCACCGATAATGCCGGTGGCCATGACGTTCTCGGTTTCCAGATACACCCAGAAAGTCAGCGCAAACCATAGGAAACTCGTGGTGAAGTTCGCGACCGCGGTATTGATCAAAATATGCAGAAAATTCCTTTGCCCATGGGCGGGTGCCGCGCGATCCTCGGTCTGGGAGGGCGCAGTATTTTCGGCGGGCTCTTCACTCATGGGGCGACCTGCTTGATCTGGTGCCGGTGGTTGTCTCAACAGAATACTCGCCCGCGATTGATAGGGCACGGGTGTTGATTGAAACTCTAGAAAACATAGTAGTCAGGTGCCTAGTGCAAGCCTAGGCATAACCCTAGTGTGATGGCCCTCACGCTCTGCCAAGGTTGAATGCATGCAAACCGGCTGCAACGGCATTCCCCTTGTGTCGAGCCCTGATGGATGGAGCACCACGCCATGACTGAAACTCTGAATGAAGTATCCAGCCTGCTGGATAACGCCCTGGTCGACAGCCCAGAAACCGGAGAGTTCCGCGCCAACCGAAATATCTTCACCGACGAAGAGATCTTCGAGCTGGAAATGAAGCACATCTGGGAAGGCAACTGGGTGTACCTGGCCCACGAATCCCAGATCCCGAACATTGGCGACTACTACACCACCAACATCGGCCGCCAGCCGATCATCATCTCGCGCAATAAGCAGGGCGAACTAAACGCCATCATCAACGCCTGCAGCCACCGCGGAGCCATGCTGTGCCGTCGCAAAACCGATAACCGCACCACCTTCACCTGCCCTTTCCACGGCTGGACCTTCAACAACTCCGGCAAACTGCTCAAGGTCAAGGACTCCCGGGGTGCTGGCTACCCGGAGCAGTTCAACAAGGACGGCTCGCACGACTTGACCAAGGTCGCCCGCTTCGAGAACTACCGCGGCTTCCTCTTCGGCTCGCTGAATGCCGATGTCCTGCCCCTACAAGAGCACTTGGGCGAGGCCACCAAGATCATCGACATGATGGTTGACCAGTCCGAGGGCGGCCTGGAAGTCCTGCGTGGCGCCTCCACCTACACCTATGACGGCAACTGGAAGCTGCAGGCCGAAAACGGCGCCGACGGCTATCACGTCTCGGCCACCCACTGGAACTACGCCGCCACCCAGGCCCGCCGCGCCAACGGCGAATCCTCCAATGACACCAAGACCATGGATGCCGGCGGCTGGGACAAGCAGAAGGGCGGCTACTACTCCTTCGAGCACGGCCACCTGCTTTTGTGGACCGAATGGCTGGACCCTGCCAACCGCCCGCTGGCCGAGAAGCGCGACGAGCTGGTCGCCAAGTTCGGTGAGGCCAAGGCCGACTGGATGATCGGCATCTCGCGCAACCTGTGCCTGTACCCGAACGTGTACCTGATGGACCAGTTCGGCTCGCAGATCCGCGTCTTCCGCCCGGTCTCCGTAGACAAGACCGAAGTGACCATCTACTGCTTCGCGCCGGTGGGCGAATCGGACACCGCGCGGGCCGCCCGCATCCGCCAGTACGAGGACTTCTTCAACGCCTCGGGCATGGCCACCCCCGATGATCTGGAAGAATTCCGCTCCTGCCAGAAGACCTACCTGGCCACCGCCGCCAAGTGGAATGACCTCTCCCGAGGCCAAGCCCACCAGATCACCGGGCCGGACGAGAACGCGGACAAGGTGGGCCTGAAGCCCATCTCCTCCGGAGCGCGCACCGAAGACGAGGGCCTGTACCCGATCCAGCACGGCTACTGGCTGAAGACCATGCGCCAGGCAGTGGACAACGAACGCGAAGCACAGAACTAAGGCCGAAGGGAAAAGACACATGAGCACCATTGCATTGACCGAGGCCCCGACCTCCCGCGGCGCAGTCAGCACCGCCGACATCGCCCAATTCCTCTATCAGGAAGCCCGCTTCCTCGATGACCGCGACTTCGACCGCTGGCTGGACTGCTACCACCCGGAAGCAACTTTTTGGATGCCTGCCTGGGCCGATGACGACAAGCTCACCGAGGACCCGCAGCGCGAGATCTCGCTGATCTTCTACGCAAACCGTGGCGGCCTGGAAGACCGCGTCTTCCGCATCAAAACCGACCGCTCCTCGGCCACCAGCCTGCCCGAACCGCGCACCGGGCACAACATCACCAATGTGGAGATCGTGGCCGTGGACGGCGACAAGATCGACATCCGCTTCAACTGGTTCACCCTGTACTACCGCTACCAGAACGTGGATACCTACTTCGGCACCTCGTTCTACACGATCGACTACTCCGGCACCGCACCGGTGATCACTGCGAAGAAGGTCGTTCTGAAGAACGACTACATCCACCACGTCGTGGACATCTACCACATCTAAGCGACACCCATTGGGCGGCGGGGCCAGAGCAGGCCCCGCCGACTCAACCCTCCCCAGATTTTGAAATGAGCATGCCATGTCCCACCAGGTAGCCCTCGCCTTTGAAGACGGAATCACCCGCTTCATCAAGGTCGGCGCAAACGAAACCGTCGCCGACGCCTCCTACAAAGCCCGCATCAACATCCCGCTGGACTGCCGCGACGGCGCCTGCGGCACCTGCAAGGCCTTCTGCGAGTCGGGCAAGTACGACGGCGGCGACTACATCGAAGAAGCGCTGACTGACGAGGAAGCAGATGCCGGCTACTGCCTGCCCTGCCAGATGGTCCCCGAGTCCGACCTCGTGCTGCAGATTCCGACCACCTCGGATGTCGCCAAGACCTCGGCCACCACCTTCGAGTCGACGCTGAGCGAAATCCGCCGCATCTCCGAAACCACCTACGCCTTCAGTCTCGAAGTTGATAAGCGCGAAGACCTCTCCTTCCTGCCCGGCCAGTACGTGAACATCGAAGTTCCCGGCTCCGGGGGACAGACCCGGTCCTACTCCTTCAGCTCGGGCCCGGAAGTTCAGATCGTGTCCTTCCTGATCCGCATCACCGACGGCGGGCTGATGTCCACCTACATGCGCGATACGGCGCAGGTGGGCGACCGCATCAACTTCACCGGCCCAATGGGCAGCTTCTTCCTGCGCGAGCCAAAGCGTCAGTCGTTGCTGCTGGCTGGCGGCACCGGTCTGGCCCCGCTGCTGGCCATCCTGGAGAAGCTGGCAGGCATGGACAACCCGAACAAGGTGCACCTGATCTATGGCGTGAACACCGACATCGACCTGGTCGAACTCGATGTGCTGCAGGACTACACCCAGCGCATCGACGGCTTCAGCTTCGACACCGTTGTGGGCGACCCGGACAGCGCTTCGGAAAAGAAGGGCTACGTCACCAACCACTTCGAGCCGCAACACCTGGCCGAGGGCGACGTGGACATTTACCTGTGCGGCCCGCCGCCGATGGTCGAAGGCGTGCGCCGCCACTTGGAAGCCGAAGGCATCAAGCCGCAGAACTTCTACTACGAGAAGTTCGCGCTGGCCGTCGTTCCCGACGCCGAGCCTGCCGAAGCACCAGCAGCACCGGCTGCAACCCCAGCACCTGCAGCAGCTCCTGCCGCGCAGAGCTACGAGATCGGTGAGGAGCACGCCAGCTTCGATGCCCAGTTCGATGCTCGCATGGCCTTGGAACTGGCCGTCGTGGAGCTGACCATGGGCCAGTTGAGCGAGGGCCAGCTGGGCGAATTCAAGGTTCTGGCCGAACTGGCCGGCAAGACCCTGGACGGCGAGAAGTTCGTCAACGCTGCGGAATTCACCGTCACCAATGACGCCTTCCATGAATTCCTGTTCAAGGCCGTGGGCAATGAGCACCTGCTGCAGGCCTACCGCCGGCTGGACGTGCCGGCGTTGATGGCCGCGGTGCTGCGCCAGGAGCACTGGATCGACGGGGCCGTGGACGCAGACCACCTGCAGATCGTGGCGGCTTTCGAAAAGCAGGACATCGCCGCCGCCCGTGCAGCGATCACCGCGCACAACCAGCATGCCAAGGCCACCATGGCCGCCGCTTCCAAGGTCGCCAAGTGAGCGCCGGGTTGCCCGAGTCCTTCCACCCGGGGCGCTTTGCCGGCAAGATCGTCATGGTCACCGGCGCAGCCCAGGGCATCGGCTGGTCCGTAGCCCGGCGCATTGCCGCCGAGGGCGGGGAACTGGTGCTGGTGGATCGCGCACCACTGATTCACGAGGTGGCAGAGGCCCTGCGTGACCAGGGCGCCACCGCGCTGAGCGTGACCGCGGATCTGGAAACCTACGAGGGCGCACTGGCTGCGGTCACTGCCGCGAAGGAAGAATTCGGCCGCATCGACGTGCTGGTCAACAACGTGGGCGGAACCATTTGGGCCAAGCCCTACGAGCACTACGCGCCAGAAGAGATCGAAAAGGAAATCCGCCGTTCGCTGTTCCCGACCCTGTGGATGTGCCGTGCGGTGTTCGAAGAAATGGCCCAGGCCGGATCCGGCACCATCGTGAACGTCTCCTCGGTCGCCACCCGTGGCGTGAACCGCGTCCCGTACGCGGCGGCCAAGGGCGGAGTTAAGGCCATCACCTCGGCGCTGGCCATGGAGGGTGCCGAGTTGGGCATCCGTGTGGTCGCCACCGCTCCTGGTGGCACTCAGGCGCCGGAACGTGCAATCAAGCGCGGCCCTGCACCGCAAGGCGAGCAGGAAAAGGCCTGGTACCAGGCAATCGTGGACCAGACCGTGGACTCCACCTTGCTCAAGCGCTACGGCACCTTGGACGAGCAGAGTGCACCGATCGTGTTCCTCGCCTCCGATGAGGCCTCCTACATCACCGGTTCCACCCTCGCGGTGGCCGGAGGGGACCTCGGCTAGCACCATCCCGGCCGTGCTGTCAGCGCCGGGCACGTATTTTCCGGGGAACAACGAGGTTCCCCGGTCACCGCCAACGAACGGAAAAACACGTGAATACCGCCCCTATGACCTCCGGCAATGCCGCCGGAGCCGTGCGATGGGTGGTGGCTATTGCCGCCATCGCCCTGATCTTCGACGGCTACGATCTGGTGGTTTTCGGAACCATCGTCTCCACCCTGCTGGCTGACCCCAGCCAGCTCGGCCAGCTAGATGCCACCACGGCCGGGCTGCTGGGCAGCTACGCGCTGCTCGGCGTGATGGTTGGCGCGCTGAGTACCGGCGCGATCGGCGACTACATCGGACGGCGCAAGGCCATGATCACCGGCATCATCTGGTTCTCCGTGGGCATGGGCCTGACTGCTCTGGCCGCCGACACCCTGTGGTTCGGCATCCTGCGCTTCGCCACCGGCATGGGCGTGGGTGCGCTGGTGGCCACCGCCGGCGCGGTGGTGGCCGAGTTCGCGCCGAAGCACCGGCGCAACTACTACAACGCGATCGTCTACTCCGGTGTGCCCGCCGGCGGCGTGCTCGCCTCGCTGCTGGCCATGGTGCTCAGCGAAGCCATTGGCTGGCGCGGACTGTTTCTCATTGGTGCGTTGCCGCTGCTGTTCTTGCTGCCGATGGCCTGGTTCAAACTGCCCGAATCCCCACAGTGGCTGCTGGCGCGCGGCCGCGTGGCCGAAGCCCAGCAGATCGCCGCACTCACCGGGGTGATCCTGGAACTTCCGGCAGATATCCCGGGCGAGCAGCTGAAGGCCGAACGCGTGGGCTTCGCCGCGCTGGCCACCAAGCGCTACGCACTGCCCACGATGCTGCTGGGATTGATGAGCTTCGCCGGACTGCTGCTGACCTACGGGCTGAACACCTGGATGCCGCAGATTATGCAGCAGGCAGGCTACGGCAAATCCCACTCGCTGCTCTTCTTGCTGGTGCTGAACCTTGCCGCGGTCTTCGGCGGTCTGCTGGCCTCGGTGGCCGCCGACCGGGTCGGCCCCAAGCAGGTGGTGGCCGTGACCTTCTTCTTGGCTGCGCTGGCAATGGTGCTGATGACCTTGAAGCTCCCACTGGGCTTGCTGCTGGCACTGGTGGCCGTGGCAGGCGTGGGGACCATCGGCACCCAGGTGCTGATCTACGGCTTTGTGTCGAACTACTACCACAGTGCCGCCCGCGGCGCCGGGGTGGCCTGGTGCGCCGGATTCGGCCGACTGGGCGGGATTTTTGGCCCGCTGCTGGGCGGACTGCTGCTTTCTGCCGGAGTTTCTGCGGGAACCGCATTCTATGTTTTCGCCGCAGTTGCTATCGTTGGAACGCTGGTCACCAGCTTCGTCCCGATGGCCCGTTCGGCCGCGCAGCGCACTGCGCAGCAAGAACTAGCTGCCACGGGAGCGAGGAAGTAGCAGCTCCAAACATCATGCAGTGTCGCAGAAAGGTTGGTGAACGCCATGCTCAGTGCCCAGCAGGGCCAAGATGCGCTCGCCGACCTTTCTCGCGAAGTCCAGCACAATGGCGCGATCCTTGCGGTGCTCAAAGGCCCGCGCGGCAGCGGTAAGAGCACCATCATCAAGACCTTGCTCACCCGGTTGGCCAGCCAATCGGTGCAGCTTCTCACAGCCTCGCGCTGGGAACGTGCGCTACCCGGAGCGGCCCTGGGCCCGCTGCTGCAACGCGGCCACGCAGGCTCGGCCGAAGCGCTGGGCGAGGCATTGCTGGACTACCTGCGTAAGGATGGGCAGCAGCCACGGATGCTGGTGCTGGAAAATGCGCAGTGGGTCGATGAGCTCAGCTTCCAGGCGCTGCACTACGCGTGGCGCCGCTTGCGCCATGAACCGGTGCTTATCGTGCTGGTGTTGCGCGAGAAGAACTTGGCCGGGCTAACACCTGAGACCCGCGAATTCCTGGCTGACAGCCAGCTGAAGACCCTGCAGCTTCAAGTGCCCGACGCAGCGCAGGTGCGCGAAATCGTTAGCGCCCGCACCGGCATCGACCTGCCTGACACGGCCGCTGAGCAGCTGGTGGACTACACCCAGGGCAATGTCCAGGCGATCATCGAGCTGGCCCAAGAAAATCCCGAGCGCGACTGGGAGCAACTGGACCACTGGCCGCCGGCCCCGCGTGCCCTGTCATTGCACGTTATCCAGGTATTGGGCGGACTTCAGCCGCGAGCGCGAGCACTGCTGGAAGCAGCCGCGGTGCTCGGGGCGCAGGCCAGGATCGACAATATTGCCACGCTGGTCGGCGAGGACGATCCACTGCCGCCGATCCAACAGGTGTTGGACTCATCGCTGGCGCAAACCCACGGGCCTAGTGGCAAGCTGCGGCTCGGCTTTGTTGATGCGCTGACCCACATGGCGGTGTACCACCAGATCCCGCTGAGCACCCGCATCCGCTTGCACGCCAGCGCCGCACAGATCGTCGAGGACCAAGGCGCCCGGCTGGGCCACCGGGCCGATGCGTGCATTCTGCCCGATGCCGCCCTGGCCTTAGAACTGCGGGACTACGCGCGAGCCCAGGGCAAGCGCGGGGAGTGGTCCTCGGCCGCCACCGCGTTCTTCCGCGCCGTGCATTTGTCCCCGGATCCGGTGCAGCGCGATAGCCTACTGCTGAACGCCGTGGATGCCATTGTGGCCGCCGGCGAGCTGCCGCGCGCGCAGACTTTCGCACACCAGCTGTCGAGTTTGGAAAGCAGCCCGGAACGCGACGTGCTTTCCGGATATCTCTGCATCCTCCAGGGCCGGGCCAACACCGCTGCGCGTTGGCTCTCAAGTGCCTGGCAGAACGCGGTGCACGATCAGGACAACGACGTGATGGCGGTGATCGCCCAACGCCAGGTCCTCGATGCGCTGTGCCGACTCAAAGGTCAGAAGATCATTGATTGGTCCGAGCAATCCCTGAGTCTTGCGCAGGTGGGCAGCCCGCTGGCCATTGAGAATGCGGTGATCCAAGGCCTGGGCCTGGCCATGATGGGCCGGGTCAAGGAAGGGGAACAAGTTTTGATGGACTTGCTGGCGACCCTCCCTGCCGGCGCCCAGCGGCAACGGGCGGAAATGTCGCTGGGGTGGGTCTACCTCGCTACCGATCGCGTGGAACTGGCCCGGCATGAGCTCGCTGCGGCCAGCTCCACGGACTTCAGCGATGGGTCGCTGCGCATCGCGTTATGGGCCAAAGCCTGGTCGGCGCGAGCCGAATTCCTCATGGGTGATTGGGACCAGGCGCTGGAGACCGTTCGCTCCGCCCAAGCCCTGCAGGAACGCTCCGAAATCCAGATCCTGCGTCCGCTGATTCAGCTGACGGCGGTGCAGATCCACGCCTTGCGCGGCAACTGGGAGCAGGCCGATCTGCACCTGCGCAAGTCATGGGCCCAAACCGGCAGCTATGCCATCATGGAGATGCCGTACCGGATGGCACGGGCCGAGATGGCCCGGGTGCAGGCCAACCACGAAGAAGTCGTGCTGGCACTGGAACCATTGCTTCGTTTGGACCGTACGCAGGGTATCGATCAGCCAGGCTTCTGGACCTGGCAGGACACCTATGCCATGGCGCTCATCCGTTGCGAGCGTCTTGACGAGGCGGAGGACTTCATCCGGCCATTACTCCAAGCGGCCGTTGCCTCAGGCCACCACAGCACAACCGCCCGATTCCTCAGTGTCCAAGGGTCCTTGCTGGCAGCGCGCGGTGATATCGACGCGGCCCGGTTGGCCTTTGACGATGCCATCGGCCATCTGGAAGGCATCGGGTCGATTTACCACCGGGCAAAGGTTGATTTCTACTACGGGCAGTGCTTGCGCCGTGCAGGAAAGCGCGCCGAATGCGTTGCCCCGTTGACTCGTGCGCTGGCGATCTTCACGCACTTGGACGCCACCGTGTATATCGACCGCTGCACTCGCGAGTTGCAGGCCAGCGGCACCGGAGTGTCGCGCAGGGAAAGCGCCGACTGGTCGAGGCTGACCGCGCAGGAACAGGCCGTCGCCAAACTAGTATGCGAAGGATCGAGCAACCGACGTGTTGCCGAAGAGCTATATATAGGTACCAAGACGGTGCAATACCACTTGACCAAGATCTACACGAAGCTGGGAGTGTCCAACCGAACCGAGCTCGCCGCGCTCACGCGCAGTGGCGTCGAAGCCAACGGTGGATAAGTTCTAGAAAGCGTCCGAGGGGAGCGGGCGGCCTGGTCGGGTGATGGCAGCCCAGATCATGAGGCAGCCCGTTGCGAAGAAAAGAGCGAGGGCGATGAGGCTTGCCACATAGAGGGGAACTTCTAGGGTGAAGGCTGCATCGGCGTTCCACTGCTCAAAGGTGTCACCCACAGAATTCATGTTCGCGAAGGAAGTGAAGAAGAACGCGGGTGCACCTAGGGCGATGATCAGGCTCCAACTGCCAATTATGGCCGCAATAGGCACCCGGAGTCTCGCGGAAAGTGCCACCACGAGCCAACTAATGGCGAGGGCGATTCCAATGGAGGTGAAAACCCAGCCGCCGAGCGAGCTGAAGTCCTGCCCCTTTGCGCTCATCGCCATGATCGTTTCGTCCAGGGAAATGCCACTGGCAGCCACCACAGCCCAGTTATTCATGAGCAGTGCGCCGTAGGCTGCGTAGGCCACGATCATCGCGAACCCGGTGACAACTAGAACTTTTCGCATGTCAGAAGCCTAACAATGCGCTGACGGAAGCTGTAGCCCGGGTGCTAGTGGCTCAGGCCATCTTCTTCGGGCACCCACCCGCTCCAGGCCCAGTGGTTCTGGGGGTCGCAGGTTTCGCCAGCGGGCCGCATGATGGGTTCGGGCTGTTGCTTCACGGCTGGATTGATCAGGGTTGAAACATTCATGATGTGCTCCTTCAGATGCTTGCCGGTGCCACGAGCACCAGCTTCCGGGTACAACAACGGCGGGGTGCCCGGCAAATCTGCCGGGTCCCCCGCCGCGTGGAGGTGTGCTTGGGTCTACTTCACTGGGTCAAGCACGAAGTCGTAGGTAACCTGCTTGCCGTTGCCCGACTGCGCTGGTTGCGGGTCGAGCATCAGTTCTGGCTTCACCGCGGTGGCGATGTCGTCGTCATTGTGTGCGTCGCCCGGGAAGTACAGCTGGGCGGTGAGTAGTTCGTGGCCCTCGGCCGAGACCTTCAGGTGCAGGTGCGCTGGGCGCCATGCGTGCCAGCCGGCAGCGGCGATCAGCTGGCCGCAGGCACCGTCGGTGGGGATCTGGTACGGGGCTGGCTGCATGGTGTTGATCTGGAAGTTGCCTTCCTCGTCGGCGATGAAGGTGCCGCGCAGGTTCCATTCGGGGATGCCCGGTGCGAACTGCGAGTAGAAGCCTTCTTCATCTGCGTGCCACAGCTCGATCTTGGCATTCTTCAGCGCAGAGCCGTCGGTGGAGCGGACCTGGCCCTGGAAGAGCAGGTTAGTGCCTTTCTCTTCCTCGCGCATCGAGATGGTGGCGGGGGAGTTCTGCGACGGAGAGTTGGGCACGTAGTACGGTCCCTCAATCGAGCCCTTGTTGCCTTCGCGGTGGTCGGTGGCGACCTCTTCCACCGAGTGCTCCAGCCACACGTCCATGAACAGTGGCCATTCGCCGTCGTCGCCGACCTTGATCAGCCATGCCTTCAGTGCGTTGAACTCGTCGTAGCTCACGCGCTCTTCGAGGATGATGTCGTTGGCGGCCTTGACGAGCTTGGAGGCGAGCAGGTTCACGCGTTCGGTCGAGGCCTCGACCTTGGCGAGCTTGCCGGAGTTGCGGAAGCTGTCGGTGGCGGCGTTGCCGGACTTGGCTGCAGTTGCGTCTGCTGGGGTTTCGGTGGTCATGGTGGCTCCCATAGGTGTGTGGCGGGTGGATGAGGGCCGGAAGTGTGACCCTCGTCATTGTGGGTGATTGATATTCAATGTAGTCCAGCATCTATGAAGAGAGAAATACTTATTTACCCGACATTAGGATGCGATAAGTATCAATGCTGGTGAAGTTCAGGACAGCGAATTCGGGTGCTTCGCCAATGCCGTGACCTTGATTTTCATGTAGGCGTACATGGGGAATCCGCTGAGGATCTGGTGCAGCTCATCGTTGGACTCCACGTCGAACAACGAGTGGTTGGCGTACTCGCCAACAATCCGCCACAACCCCTGCATTTTGCCGCTGCGCTGCAGACCGGCAGAGTACTCCTTCTCGCGGGTCTGGAAGTCCGCGACCTGTTCGGCGGATAGGTGGGCGGGGAATGAAACGTCCATTCGGGCAAGGAACAACATGGAAATCTCCTAGAGGGTCAGGGCTGAAGCTTGGCGATCCTGGCGGTAGCGCGCCAGCTTGGAATCGTCGATTGCCGCGCCCACGCCGGGCACGGTGCGCACATGAATGCGGCCGTCGATAATCTGCAGCGGTTCGGCCAGCAGGTCATCGGCCATATCCAAGAAGTTGGACAGCTCGCCGGCGCGGCGGCTGGTGGCTTCGAAGGCGGCGCCGAAGGTGACGGTGGCCAGCGAGCCGATCTGGGTGTCGATCTGGTTGCCCATGGTGACATCCACGCCCAGTCCGGTGCACAGGCCCAGGATTTCGGTGGCTTCGGTGAAGCCCGAGCGCGCGGTCTTGATGCAGATCGCGTTCGCTCCGCCGGAGAGCAATTCGCGTGAGGCGTCGCCCGCAGTCGGTGCGGACTCGTCGGCAACGATCGGGATCGGGGAGCGCTCGACCAATCGGCGGCGGCTCATCGCTTCCTTGGCGTCGCACGGCTCTTCGAGCATGGTTAGGCCCAGGCCCTCGGTCTGGCGCAGCACCTCCATGGACTCGTTGGCGCTCCAGCCGCGGTTGGCGTCTAGGTAGATCTCCACGTCCTCGCCAAGTCCTTCGCGCAGCACGCGGCAGGCCTCGATATCCAGTGCCAGCGGGCGCCGGCCGACCTTGAGCTTGAAGGTGGTGATGCCGTACTGCTCGCCGAAGCGCAGGGCTTCGTCCAGTAGTTCCTGGGCGGGGCGGAAGCCGAGCATGTGGCTCACGCGCATCGAATCGGTGAAGCCGCCGAGCAGCTTGTGCACCGGAGTGCCCAGCGCCTGGCCGATGGCGTCCCAGACGGCGATGTCCAGCGCTCCCTTGGCGACCTGGTTGTGGATGGTGCGGTCCAGCACTTGGCGGATCTTGGCGCGGTCCATGATGTCCAGACCGATCAACTGCGGAGCGAACACATCCTGCACGATCGCCACGATGGACTTCTGGGTCTCGCCGTAGGTGTACGGGCGCGGCGGGGCGTCGGCCGTGCCGATCACGCCTTCATCGGTGTGCACGCGAACAAGCACATGTTCCGCGGTGTGCACCTCGCCACTGGCAAAGCGCAGCGGGTGGTTATAGGGGATGGCGTAGGGGATTGTTTCAATCCGCTGGATTCTCAAGATTCTCCAGCCTTTCGTTGGGGGTGAGGATGGTGCAAAGTTCGAGGAAGTTCCGTACTAGCGCGGAGTCGTTGCCGGCTTTCCAGGCGATCGCCAATTCCACCACCGGGGCATTGCGCAGTGGACGGAAGGTGATGCGCGAGCTATGCGGCAAGTAGTTGGTGGTGGGCAGCAAGCCGATGCCTAAGCCGGAGGCCACAAAGGTGAGCAGTGTCGAAGTTTCGCTGGCGACCTGTGCGACCTGCGGGACAAATCCGACCCGTCGGCACGAATCCATGATGATGTTGTTCACTGCAGAGGACGAGGGGTAGCAGATGAACTTCTGGTCAGCGAGCTGTTCTAGGCTGAGCTCAGCTTCGGCGGCCAACGGATGATTAATTGGTAGCGCCACGGAAAGCTTGTCTCGGTCTAGCAGCAGGTAGTCGATCTCTGCACCACGCACCGGAGGGCGCAGGATTGCTAGGTCCAGGCGTCCTTCGACCAATGCGTCAACCATTTGTGGAGTGAGCATTTCGCCCTGAACATTTAGTTGCAGACCGGGCAGCTCTCGCGAGCTGGCTTCGATCAGCTTGGGCATGATGCGTGAGGTCGCGCTGCCGGTGGACCCTAAGCGCAGCACGCCCAAGGCGCCCTCGCCCACGGTTCGGACATCGCGGGAAAGCTGCTCCAATTCCTCGAGCAAGATGCGTCCGCGGTTTAGTAACAGCTCGCCCGCACTGGTCAGTTCAACTTTGCGTGTGGTGCGAATGAATAGCTTTGTATTCAGGCTTTCTTCGAGCTGGCGGATCTGTTGCGAGAGCGGAGGCTGAGCGATATGCAGTCGTGCTGCGGCGCGTCCGAAGTGTCGCTCTTCGGCGACGGCGACAAAGTAGCGAAGTAGTCGTGTATCCATGGTGCTCCGATCGTCGGACCGCTCGCCAGTGCGCAGCAGACGCTTCGCTGGCAACTCTAGTGCGGCGATCCAAGAGGGTGAAATACTTATTCGTGGTCTATTGAGACACTGTATATATCAATCTCAAGTTGCGGGAGTGCCGGAAGGTGAAAGATCTCCGACAGAGATGTTCGGAGCTGGTACTGACTGGCATCGGCGAAGACGCCATGGGGATCCCATATCCACATAAACTGACGGATTTTTTCCGTCAGCACAAGACAATGCTTGATCTTCTGTGGCGTTCAAGCAGAGGGAACAGCAATTGCCGGATCAGCTGGTGACTGACGGATTATTTCCTTCATTACTGAGGCCGGCAACGTCCCGGAACCGCAGGTTCTGGCAAAGCCACGGCCTAGGCTACGTGTGCGGCGCAGTGGTTGAAACCAAGTCGCTGACAGGAGGCATGGAGTTAGCGAGCGACGGTCCTGATGGGCTGGTCGCTGTGGCCAAAGAGTCTATCGGTGATCTGGTTCGTGCGAGGTGACGGAAAAAATCCGTCACTCAAGTTCCTTGAGATTCGATTGAACGCTCAGGCTGGTGGCAAGTCCTGGCCCGGAGGGGCGACCTTGGATCTATGAGCCTCAACGTTTCCATCGATGATGATTGGTGTCTCAACCTTGATGACGAGATCATCGGTGCCAAGATGAGGGTTTCCTAGAATTCGTCGAAGGTCGGCAGGAGAAGCGACCCTGCGCTCCGGGCAACGGTTATGCACGTGTTCGAAGCGCTCTACATTCTCAACGCTGCCCGGAATGACCAGCGAGTTCAGGCCGTGAGGAGTGCGCCAGCACTTGGAGCCATCGGGGCGGTTGGTCACCTTCCAGCCAAGAGCATGCTTGAACATTTGATGCTGCTTGCACAGCAATTCAGTGTTCTCTCGGGCAGTGTGACCACCGGTTTCCCACGCTTCAACGTGATCAACTTCGGAGGTATCAGCGGTGCGGCGGCATCCGGGGTAGCAGCAATGCTGATCCCGGGCCCGCAGGAATTCCTTGAGCACCCGCGTTGGCTTGTAACGCTTGCGCCCTACATCCATCACGGCACCACTAAACGGATCTGTGAGCATCGGGATAATTGAGGGGGCGTCATTGGCAATCTGCAGTGCTACGCCCATGGGAATTGGTCCGTAGCCTTCTAAATCCGCCATGGCGCACTTTGGATTGGCCAGCATCTGCAGTGCCGGGATCGTCACGACAACCCGAGGCTTCAGAGGGGTTCCATTGGTCGTTGGCCACCCGTTAATCAGCGCGTCACAGAGAATGTCGCACTTCAACTGGGCTTTAGTGCGAGTGTCCTGTGGATCCTTATGCTGGAACACCTCGTAGTCCAAGGTGTTCATAATTGAGCGCACGTTCGTGATGGGGGCGACCACGTTGATGGCACCCATTCCGTCCGCCAAGTTCCAGCTCGTGACTTTCCTTGCGTCAGCTGCCTTTTCGTGGCGAGCGGTGGCTGCTTCGGGATTGGATCGATCATGGAACCTGCGAGCCCGCTGACTGACCGTATCGTCGGAGGAAGTGGCGGCAATAGGCAAGAGCTGGTGCTCCATCAAATGAATCTGTTCCGTGGAGAGATCCTGAGAGTACTTCACAATTGCACGCGCCGCGGACGGCGTAATCTCACCGGCCGCCAATGCTTGAAGAGTCTGCTGGCACACATGCCGCAAGCCCTTGGCCGTAAACATCCGCGCGCGGGCCTTTTCGGTTGTTATGCGCAGGGCAATCGCAGTTTCAGCAATGAAGTTGGATGTGATGATCTGATCGCTAGCGCGGTCTACGGCGTAGTAGTTGGCGCTGAGCCGTTCACGTCGTTGCTGATCGGATTCGAGGTACGGCTTGGCAACCGTATCCTCGGCATAGACTTGGGCGACCAGTTCAACACTGTCAGCCATAATTACCGAGGAAGCAGCATCAAGCATGCTGTACATCTTCTGGATCTTCTGCAGGCGTACTAGGCCGTCACCGGGGTCCTTGAGCGGGCCGGCGTCGAAGAGCTCATTGGCGAGTTTTTTCATCGGCCCATAGAACATCTGATGTTCTATGTGGTCGGTGAAAAACGAGTCGGATTGGGATTCGCCACGAGTGCCTGGTGGATCTAATGGCAGGCGATGTTCGCCATCGTCAGCGGGAGCAAAATAATGGTTTGTCATGCTTAATTTTCCCGCATATCCCAGACAGTTTAGGTGGTTATCCACAGGTTTTAGCGGTCTTGTCGGGTAGGTTATTGGATTGTTAGATAAAGGCAGCGTGGTCACAATTTGTCCACGCCAAATGCGGCCGAAATACTCGATTTTCGGCGGGCGATCTGAAGGGGAGAAAACCATGATTTTTGGCAAAAAGGGCGACGAGGCAGTTCGCAACAAATTGGCTAGTGCGCAGGCGCCGTATCAAGAAATTGCTCTGCGTCTACATGAAATTATCCGCGAAAGCGCGCCGTCGCTGGAGCCTGTTGTGCGCTGGGGGTTGGCGTTCTACGTCAAGGATGGCAAGGACGTTTGCTACATCAAGCCGGATAAGGGATTTCTTGCATTTGGTTTTGGTGAAGTGGTGAACCCCGCGTTTGAAGAAGGCGCGCAGATGCACCCGGTAGCGTGGACGATCACTGCGCTGGATGAGGCGACCGAGGAGAAAATTCGGGGTCTGGTGCGCAAGGCCGCCAGCTAAACCGAGGCGTGGCGCGGACCGGGTTGGCAGGGTCGGGGCCCCAGACTATTGTTTGAATGTGATGCAGGGCACTAATTGAAATGAGTCGAAGGGTTTGTCAATGAAGGCTTATGCCAAGGGCGAGAGCGAACCGGAGCTGCTCGATGAGACCATCGGAGTAAATTTCGAACGGACCGTGGCCCGACTTGCCACCGCCGAAGCCTTGGTGGAAGTCAGCACGCAACGCCGCTGGAACTGGCAGCAGCTGAACGAAGAAATCAATCAGCTGGCCAAGGGCCTGCTGGCCGCCGGATTGCAGGCCGGGGACCGGGTGGGAATCTGGGCGCCGAACTGTGCCGAATGGGTTTTCACCCAGTATGCGACTGCGAAGATCGGCGTCATCGTGGTCAATGTCAACCCGGCCTACCGCACCCATGAGTACGCCTACGCGGTGAACCACAGCGGGTTGCGGATGCTGGTGGCCGCCTCGGAATTCAAGACCAGCAACTACCGGAAAATGGTGGAGCAAACGCGTGCCGACACCCCGGGGCTGGAGCGCGTGGTGTACCTGGATACCGGGGACTGGCAGCAGCTGCTAGACGAGGGATCCTCGATCAAGGACGACGAATTGGCCGCCCGGCTCGCAGCCACCAAGCCCGAAAACCCGATCAATATCCAGTACACCTCGGGGACTACCGGCTACCCCAAAGGCGCTGTGCTCAGCCACCGCAATATCTTGAACAACGGCTACCAAGTCACTGGAATGATCGACCTAGATGAACATGATCGGTTGTGCATTCCGGTGCCCTTCTACCACTGCTTCGGCATGGTGATGGGCAACCTGGGCTGCACCTCGCGCGGTGCCACCATGGTCATTCCGGCGCCAGGATTTGATGCCGAAACCACCTTGCGTGTGGTGGCCGAGGAGCAATGCACGGGCCTGTACGGGGTGCCGACCATGTTCATCGCCATGCAGAACCTGCCTAACTTTAAGGATTACGATCTCTCCACGCTGCGCACCGGCATTATGGCCGGCTCCATCTGCCCGGTCGAAGTGATGCGCCGCTGTGTCGAGGACATGGGGATGAGCGCGGTGTCCATCGCCTACGGAATGACCGAAACTTCCCCGGTTTCCTGCCAGACCCGTGATGACGACGATTTCGAGCGACGTACCGCGACCATCGGCCGGGTACACCCGCACGTGGAAATCAAGGTGGTTGACCCGGTGAGCGGGGAAACCCTTCAGCGCGGGGAAACCGGAGAATATTGCACGCGTGGCTACTCGGTGATGCTCGGCTACTGGAACGACGAGGAGAAGACCCGCGCGGCCATCGACGACGAGGGCTGGATGCACACCGGCGATCTAGCGGTGATGCGCGAAGACGGCTACTGCACCATCGTGGGCCGCATCAAGGACATGATCATCCGCGGCGGCGAGAACATCTACCCGGCTGAGATCGAGGAGTTCCTCTACCAACACCCGGATATCGAGGACGTGCAGGTCATCGGCGTCCCCGATGAGAAATACGGCGAAGCGGTCTGCGCGTGCATCCGCATGAAAGCCGACCGCGAGCCGCTGAGCATCGAGATGGTGCGCGAGTACTGCAACGGACAGCTAGCCCATTTTAAGGTCCCGGCCCACGTGCAGATCCTGGAAGATTTCCCCACCACTGTCACCGGTAAGATCCGCAAAAACCAGTTGCGTGAGGATGCTGCGAAATTGCTGCAGCTCTAGGGCGCGCACCGTTCATCCGCTGCCGAGGAAAAGCGGTGCCTTTGCTGGGGTGATTTGCATCTCGACTTGCTTCCCTGAGCGTGGGCAAGATGCTAGCTTGGCTAAATAACTTTCTTGGCCTAATTCCCCGGAGGCGCGCCTCCGGGGAAGCCGTCCGTGCGGTGCCGCACGGTGATCCCGCAACGTGAACGGAGCGCGCACGTGCAAAAGCATTTCAGCCGATGGGTGGGCATCGCTGTTGTCCTGATTGTCGTGGTCGCGGCTACGCTGCTGCTGTGGTCCATCAGCCTCAGCGGCAAGCCCGTGGCGATGTGGAACCCGGTGGAGCTGCGGATCGGCGCGCTCTGGACAACCTTCTACAGCACTGAGCTGCCTGATCTGTCCATTCTGATGTTCGCAGTGTCGGCCGCGGCCATGCTGGTGCTGCTCGTGGTGCTGGGCGAACGCTTCGTCACCTGGCGCTACCGCCGTACGCCGATCCAGAAATCGAGCCGCCCGCTGGCACCGAAAGCCGTCATGGCCCGCACCCGCGGTGTCCACGCAGGCGAAGTCACCGTGACAGTGCTGATTCCGGCGCATAACGAGGAATCTTCGCTGCCCTTCACTCTCAAGGCCCTCGATGAGCAAAGCTTCAAGCCGTCGCGGATCATCGTGGTCGCCGACAACTGCACCGACGCCACCGTTGAGGTGGCCCGCGAGCACGGCGTCGAGGTGTTCGAATCGGTGGAGAACAAGCACAAAAAGGGCGGGGCGCTGAACCAGGCGCTGCGCGCGATCCTACCGGCGATGGGCGATAACGACTGCGTGATGGTCATGGATGCGGACTCGCAGATCGGCACCGGCTTCCTGGAAACCGCGAAGGACCGGTTCACCTGGGACCGCGCGCTGATGGCGGTGGGCGGGCTTTTCCACGGCGAAGAAGGCCACGGTCTGCTTGGGCAGTTCCAGCGCAACGAATACACCCGCTATCAGCGGGAGATCGATCGCCGCAATGGCCGGGTCTTTGTGCTCACTGGCACCGCTTCGGTCTTCCGCGCCGCAGCCCTGCGCGAAGTGGCCGCTGCCCGAGGCACCATGCTGCCGGGCAATCCGGGCGAGGTCTACGACACCGCCGCGCTGACCGAAGACAATGAACTGACCATCGCGCTGAAAACCCTCGGGGCGTTGACCACCTCGCCGACCGACTGCACCGTGATCACCGAGCTGATGCCAGACTGGAAAATGCTCTGGGCACAGCGGTTGCGCTGGCAACGCGGTGCCTTGGAGAACCTGGCCGCCTATGGAGTCACGCCGCAGACTTCGCGGTACTGGGCCCAGCAAATCGGCATTGGCTATGGCGTTATTGCGCTGTTCAGCTACTTCGCACTGATGATCATCATGCTGATTTCCATGGACACCTGGGTCTGGTTCCCCTTCTGGATGCTGCTTGGGGCGCTGTTCGCGGTCGAACGCGTGGTGACGGTCTGGCATGGAGGATGGAAAGCGAGGTTCGTCGCCGCTCTGGTGATTCCGGAGTTGGTTTATGACGCCTTCTTGGACCTGGCATTCCTCAAAGGCGTTGGGGATATCGCATTTGCCCGCAGCGCAGACTGGAAGCACGTCGAGCACGCAGGTGCCGCACGGAAGGAATTGGGCTGATGATGGAACTTTTGGTGCACGTGCCGCGCGGGATCATCCTGCCCGAAAGCGTGCTGCTCAGCGACTGGTTCGCGGTGCTGGCCTCATTCGTCGCGATCAACACCGTGCTGTATCTGGTGTTGGGCATGGCGAAGCTGTTGCCGGTGATCCGACTGAAGGGCTCGCGGGGACGGGAGCGGCGTTCAGAAACCCGGAATATCGATCCCGAGGCGTCCGCCTAGCTCGGCCATCGCTTCAGGTAACTGCTGTGCTTCGAGGCCGGGGCTGAAGTAGAAGCCCTGGGCGTAGTCGAAGCCCAGGTCCCGGGCCAGGGTCAGATGCTGCGCGGTTTCCACGCCTTCGACCAGGGTTTGCGCGTTGATCGCCCTAGCGGCGGCCAACAGCAGGTCCACATGCTCATGCGCTTCGGGCGATGACTGGTAGTGGACGAACAGCGACCGGTCCAGTTTCACGATGTGGGGCTTGAGCAGGGTGATGCGTTCTCGGGTTGCATAGCCGATTCCAGCATCGTCAACCAGCAAGAGGCAGCCGAGCTCATCGGCGCTGATCCGTGCCCGGCCGCACAGTTCCGGGGCGGAGAGCTCATGTAATTCCAAACCCCAGGCCAACCGGGGGTCCAGCTCCGGGCGCTGCTTGGCGAAAGCATCGATGGCTGGCCCCGAAGCATTCATGGTCAGCAGCAGCCCATCGGGGATGGCGTGGCTGGCGGCAAGGATCCGGTTCAGGGCGCGCAGTTCCAGATCAACTAGACTGCCTGCAAGGCGAGCTTCATTAAAATGCGTCTGGGGAGTGCGGCCGTCGCGGAACCTGGCCAGAGCTTCGAAGCCCGCGAGGGCATGGCGCCGCAAGTCTATAAGTGGCTGGAATACAAATTTCATCATCCGCCGATCAGGCCGAAATTGAACGACTTTGCCGTGGCTGTGTTGCGCGGCTCGCTAGTGAAAATCTTACAATGGACTGGATATGGATACGCGGTTTCTGGGAAAAAAGGACCGGCGGGCACAGGTTGGCTATAGCTGGTGGTACCGGCTGCTGCCGCCCAGGGCTCGCGCAATCAAGCGCCCGGAAGTAGCGGTGACCGGGTTCATCGCCTGCTTCTTCATACTCTTCTACCTGATCAATTTGACCTACGACTTCGAGTCGGTGGTCAGGGAGTTCCTGGGCTATGTCCGGTTTGCCGGCGCGATCCTGGTGCTCCTGCTGATCTACATCAAGCTGGACCGCTTCCCGCTGTGGATCGGTTACTTCGGGGCGCTGACCGAGCTTGTCGCCTTCGCCTACTTCGTCGGGCTCTCTTCGGATTTCGAGCAGATCGCCTTCCGGCTCCAGGAATTCCCGCTGATCACCTTGTACCTGGCCTGGCTCTTCGACCCCAGGCTGGTGCGATGGACCATCTACCCGGCGCTGGCGTGCGCCCTGTACCTGGCCTACCTCTACGGGCCGCAGTCAGGCATGGCGCTGCATAGCGGATGGCTCAATGTGCTCAGCCTGGTGCTGCTGACCATCGGCGCCTCCGTGATTGGCAGCTACGTGAAAGCCCGCTTCCGCTACCAGTCAGAGATCGACGAACTCACCGGCGCGGTCAATCGCCGCGGACTGCAGTTACGCGGAGAACTCATGCTTGCGTCGTCACAGCGCTACCGGCGGCCAATGGCGGCAGCCCTGCTGGATATGGACAAGTTCAAGGCAATCAATGACGAAGGCGGCCATGAGGCGGGTGACCAGGCCCTGAAAGATCTGGTGGCGCATCTGGAAACGAGTACGCGCAGCAACGATGTGGTGGCCCGGTTGGGAGGCGACGAATTCGTGATCTTGTTTCCCGGCACCACGCGCACCCAAGCCCAGCTCCTGATGGATCGCGTGCAGTGCGCGTCGTCGCAAGCGTGGAGCTTCGGTGTTGCGCAGGCGCGCAAGGACGACAACCTGAGCACCATGATCCTGCGTGCGGACCGCGACATGTATGCCTCGAAGCGTGATCGGGCCTCGCGTGAAGGCCGAAATCCGGGGGACATCGGCACGAAATAAAACCGTGGCAAGCTTGAGCCATGGATATCAGGATGATCGAAGCCGATCCGCTCTCCGAGCCGATGCAACACATGGTGCGACAGCATTTGGCAGATATGGCTCCCACCGCGCCGCAAGAAAGCCGTCATGCAATGGCCAGCAATGCGCTGGCCGATGAAGCCGTCTCGATGTTTCAGATCTGCGTCGGTGAAGCGGTCATTGGTATGGGCGCGTTCAAGGACCTGGGTGGGCAGGTGGCGGAGCTGAAAAGCATGCGTGTTTCCCCGGAGTTCCGTGGACGCGGCATCGGACGGCGGCTGCTTGATGAGCTGATCATTACCGCCGGGCAACGAGGTTTCTCGCTCTTATGCCTGGAAACCGGGACGCATGAGTACTTCACAGCTGCCCGGGCCATGTACGAGGCCGCTGGCTTCACCCAGTGCCCGCCGTTTGGCGACTACCAGCTCGATGAGAACAGCGTGTACTACCGGCTGGAACTAGCCTAGTTTCCCGCCGAGGCGGTCCGTTTATTCCCTAGGCTTCGCCTGCCAAAGTTCGAGGTTTATCCAATTGGCCGGAAACCCCATACTCACCTCGGGAGAAAGAAGCCGCGAACCATCAGGAGCTTGGATCTTGAGGTCCAGTTTCTTAACCTGAGTCTTGAACGTCATATGCCAATTTGAGCCACTGCTGTGGGACCGCAGCATGAATCCCAACGTTGCGGCGTAGATATACAGTCTCTGATGGGCTTTTGGCGTCTCAGTGAAGTTCTCAAGCGTCAAGTGATCCAACATTTCGCCGGAAGTGTCGTGTTTTCCAAGGGAGAGGGCTCGTTTAAAGGCTCGGTTAAATAGGCGAGAACCGTGGGCACAGCTGTTGCGGAAGTCGACCATCATTCTGAGTACAGCCCCGAACTTACGTGGGTGTGAAAAACCAAACATGCGGGCTACTTTTCGTGCGTCCTCAGGCTTCATTAGCTCGAACAAGTAGGGTAGCTTCCCAAAGCTGAGCACCTCAGTCAAGGCCCAGATTGGCAGTGGCTGTGTTGGGTATTTCAGAAGATGATGGGAAATGAAGTCTTCGACCTCTGCACCGCTTTGCACCGAAGAATTACACGTGTCGAGCCATGCCTCAAATTTGGTCCGATTGCCGCTTGGTTGAGCACAAACTCCTGAATCGAGGTACTCAATCGAGGTATGGGCGGCGATGTTCTTAGCTGCCAAAGTGTGCGCGATAGCTGCCCTGACCCGCACTTCAAAATCCAAAAGTCCCTCGAAGCATACGCGCGATAATTTGCTGTCGAACGCTTCGAGAGCGATTACATGCTCAATGTTTGCACCGGGAATGTACTGATCGCGTCGGTACTGATGTAACTTTTTATCGACTTGGTCGCCTGGAAGCAATTCTCGAAATACGTACCTGTAAGCGCCTGATCGGTAATAACCAACGCGGGTCAGAAATTTCAGTGCATCCACCGTATTTGGGATGGCAAGCCCATTGACTTCAAGCTGCGCTAGCAACTCGTCGCGTTCTTTGAACTCCTTGGTGTACTCCACGTTTAACAGTGTATGACCCAATGAAAATCGCCCCCTTGAGCCGATGCTCAGAGGGGGGCGATGTCTGATAAATACAATCTACCATGCCTTATGGACAGGCTGGCGTGGAACTAGCCTAGTTTCCCGCCGAGACGGTCCTGCATCTTCTGGCTGGCCTCATTTAGCCCGCGGATTTCCACAGTTTTGCCGTAGTTCTGGTACTTGGTCTTAATCGAATCCACCGCTGCGATGGTCGAGGCATCCCAGAGGTGCGAGGCGCTCAGGTCGATCACGATTTTTGCGGGGTCCTCGGCGTAGCGGAACTGGGTGTATAGGTCGTTGGAGGAGGCGAAGAACAGCTCGCCATTGACCTCGTAGAGCGCCTGCTCCTCGTCTACCGTGCGCGTGACAGTAACCATATGCGCCACGCGATTGGCGAAGAGCACCATCGCGGACAGGATGCCCACGCCCACACCAATGGCCAGGTTGTGGGTGGCCACGGTGAGCACCACGGTAATGGCCATGACGAAGGTTTCGCTCTTTGGCATCATCTTCAGCGTGCTCGGGCGGATGGAGTGCCAGTCGAAGGTGGTCGCCGAAACCACGATCATCACCGCGACCAGTGCGGCCATCGGAATCTGCGCGACCACGTCTCCGAGCAATACCGCCAGCAACAGCATGAAGATGCCGGCAAAGGCGGTGGAGATGCGGGTGCGTCCGCCGGAGACCTTCACACCCACCATGGTTTGACCGATCATCGCGCAGCCGCAGATCCCGCCGAAGAATCCGGTGATGACATTTGCGGTGCCCTGTGCCCAGGATTCGCGGGTTTTGCTCGACGGGGTATCGGTGATGTCATCGACCAGCTTGGCGGTCAGCAGCGATTCGAGCAGACCCACAAAGGCCACGGCAATCGCGTAGGGTGCGATGATCTTGAGGGTTTCAGCATTCAGCGGCACCCCGGGCAGGTGGAAGAGCGGCAGCGAATTGGGCAGCTCGCCTTTATCGCCCACGGTCGGAACGACAACCTTCGCGAAAATGGTGATGGCGGTCAGCACCACGATGGCAATCAGCGGGGCGGGCACAGCCTTGGTGATCTTCGGGAAGAAGCAGACAATGGCCACCCCAAGGATCACCAGCGGGTACACCTGCCAGGGAACGTTGCGCAGCTCGGGCATTTGCGCCCAGAAAATCGAGATGGCCAGGCCATTGACGAAGCCGATCATCACCTGCCGGGGGATGAAGCGCAGCAGCTTGGCCACACCCAATAGCGCCAGCACCACTTGGATCACCCCGGCAAGGATCACCGTGGCGAAGAGGTATTCCACCCCATAGGTGCGCACCAACGGGGCGACCACCAGGGCCACGGCTCCGGCGGCTGCGGAGATCATGGCCGGGCGCCCGCCGGTGAAGGCGATGACCACCGACATGGTGAAGGAGGCGAAGATGCCCACGCGCGGATCCACGCCGGCGATCACGGTGAACGCGATGACCTCGGGAATCAGTGCCAGGGACACGACCAGCCCGGCGAGCAGCTCGGTCTTGAGCAGCCGAGGGGATTTCAGGGTGCGCCACACCGATTGGCGCTGCATCGGGGTCAGTTCTGCGATCGCGGTGCTCACCGGGGCTCCATTCAAACAAGTGCCCCGAGAGGAATTGGTACGGGGACTTATCTACGTTATCGCACCGGGAGGAAGCGGAGGTTAAATTCGAAGCCCCAGCCGGTCCGGATTGCTCCGGATGGCTGGGGGCTTCTCGATCATCACTCGCACCTTCAATGAGGTACTTATAACTCTAGGGGCGCACTCTGTGTGCCAAATAAGCATGGTCTGCGCATTGGCTTCGGGTGTTCGCCCGCTGTCCGGGAACCTGCGTTTAAGGGCAAAGAACTGGCCCTGTCGCAAGACCGACAGGGCCAGTTCTTCGTCATCACTCGCACCTTCAATGAGGTACTTATTACTCTAGGGGCGGCGCCTGTGCATGCAATAAGCAGGCACTGCGCGTAGGCCATGCATTATCGCTCCGCGCGCCCTAACTGGCCTGCGCGCCTTGTGCGGTCGGTGCGAGTTCTTCGGGCTTGACCTTGCTCGGAGCTGGAATGCAGGCGGCGACGATGGCTGCTACCAGGCAGATGCCCGCACCGAGCCACAGCGTGAGGTGGAATCCGGCCTCCGAAGGCAATGGGGCCCCGTGGAAGTCGACGGTCATATTGGCAAGAACCAAGCCGATGACCGCGGCACCGGTCGTGGTGCCCAGGGAGCGCATCAGGGTATTGAGTCCGTTGGCGGCGCCGGTTTCCCTGCGTGGCACGGCACCCATGATGATCGTTGGCATCGCGCCATAGGCCAGGGCGACGCCGCTGTTGATAACCAGGCTGGTCACCAACAGTCCCCAGGTGGTGCCCATGCCGATCTGGCCGACCCCGTAGCCCGCGGACATGATGAGAATGCCTAGTACCAAGGTAAATTTTGGGCCCTTCGTGCTGGTCAGTCGTCCGCCGACCGGGGAGAGGACGAGCATCATCAGGCCTGCCGGGGCCATCCATAGGCCGGCGGCCAGCACGCTTTGGCCCAGGCCGTATCCAGCTTCGGAAGGCATTTGCAGGATCTGCGGCATGACCAGCGAGCTGGAGTACATGCCGAAACCGACAAAGATCGAAGCGAGGTTGGTCAGCAGCACCCGGGGGATCACGGCGGTGCGCAGATCTACCAGGGGTTCGGTAGTGCGTAGTTCCCAGAAGCCCCACAACAGCAGAACCGCTACGGCGCCGATCAGCAGCGTCAGGATCTGGGGCGAATTCCATCCCCATTCTGAGCCCTTGGAGATGCCAAGCATCAGGCAGATTAGGCCAATGGATAAGCCGAGCGCTCCAAGCCAGTCGAAGCGGCTCCTTGCTCCCGCGGTTCCCGCGACGGGAATGAATCTAAAGATCAGCAGTGCAACAAGGAGCGTGATGGCCGCCCCAACACAGAACAGCACCCGCCAGGAGGAAAACTGGATGATGGCTGCGGACAGTGGCAAGCCGATGGCGCCACCGACTCCCAGGGTTGCCGAGACTGTGGCGATCGCCGAGGGTAGACGCTCTTTGTCTACCAGATCTCTGAGCATGGCGATGCCCAGTGGGACCATGCCCGAACCGAAGCCCTGCAGGGTGCGTCCGATGATCATGACGGTGACATTTGGTGCGAACGCGCAGATCAAGCCGCCGAGCATCAGGGGAATGGCCAGCGATAGCAGAACGCGTCGCTTGCCGAACATATCGCCCAGGCGGCCGGAGATCGGCATGGCTACGGCTGCTGCGAGCAGCGTCGCGGTAATGATCCATGCGGTGTTATCCGGCGAGGTTCTGAAGATTCCGGGCAATTTAGGGATCAGCGGCGCCACCATTGTCTGGGTTAGCGATGAGGCGATGCCTGCTGTGGCAAGGATGCCGACGATGAATCCTGAGGCCGGTTTTGCGGCAAGGGTGGAGCTGGGCACGGGCGCCTTCCAAAAGAAAATGTGTAACTTACATATGATATGTATCTTACACATTGTTGATATGATGGTGAGCAGTCCAAGGAAAGGCCTGCATGAAGCGCAGCATCGCAGACATCGAATACGAGCAGATGATGCTCAGCCGCTATACCATCGCCCAGCAGCGAAAATCGGGTGGACTAGATCGCAGCGTCTACCTGTTGATGAGCCGCATCGATGAGCAGCGACCGATGTCCATTGCGGAATTGAGCCATGCCCTGCGCCTGGACAGTTCAACCTTGCAACGCCAAGTGACCGTGGCCATTAACGACGGCTACCTTGAACGCATCGTTGATCCAGAAGGAAAAGCGGCTCGCAAGATCGCCCTGACTGCCATCGGCGCCGAAAAGCTGATGGGCGCTCGCGCCATTTCCATCAATGCGCTGGAGCACATCCTGGGGGATTGGAACCCTGAAGATGTCCAGCAGTTCGCCACGTACCTGAACCGCTTCAACAACGCAATCGAAGCGTACAGCGACTCGAAGCGAGGTTAAAGAAAAGTTCCCGTTGGGCAATATCCAACGGGAACTTTTACGATCATCACTCGCACCTTCATGAGGTGTTTTCAACATTAGTAGCGCTTTCTGTGCCGTCCCTTTGGTTGAGCTTCGGATTTCTCATGCTTTTGAGTCCGACTGGTAAATTCCTGCCATGAAGATTCTTCAGATAGATAACGTGAAGCAATCAAAGACCGCCCCGAACGGTTGGGTGCAAGCCAGTGACAATGGATGGGGCTATCTCACACTTATGGGATTGCAGGAGTCTGGACTACTTGCCAAGGTCACCAGAGTTCCTAGGAACGCGTTGGAATCCTACGCACGTGCAATCATCGATGAATCGATTTCTTCGTATGTGGAAGATACTGATGAGCTTGGTTACGCGACTAATTTCCTGCAGTGGCAGTGGTACTTCCAAGCGCCTTCGGGATCGACGAATTTCTGGGCAGAATTCAGTTCAGAAGTGTATTCCCGAATCTTCAGCGAGGCACCTCTACCCGAAGAAAACTATCAAGCGATACTCGGTTTGATCCGTTGGAAGTACAGGGCAGACATGGATAGCTGAAATGGGCAGGTGCACACATTTTTGCAGCGCAAGGATGTCAATTGCGGGCAAAAGAACGTAGGACGCCGAAATTCAATTACCTAAGCTGGGGACTATGACTTCCCAGCAGAATTCAGCGCAAGCAGCCAATGACGTGCTGCAGGTAGCGATCGTTCCAGACTCCTTTAAAGGCAGCGCGCGAGCCATCGACGTGGCCACAGCAATTGCGCAGGGATTTTCCAAGGGGGCTTCGAGCCGGCAGCGCCAGGTAGAGATTACCGCGGTGCCCTTTGCCGATGGCGGCGAAGGAACCCTCGAAGCGCTGATCGACGCATGGGGGACCGAAGCGATAACGGTGGACACCACCGACGCGCTGGGCCGCCCGGTAACCTCGCGGCTGGGACTGAGCAAAGATCAAAAGATCGCCGTGGTGGAAGCCGCCGAAGCTGCGGGACTGCCGCAGGTCAGTGATGTTCCGCGCCAGCCGCTGCAGGCTACGACCTCCGGCTTAGGGCCACTGGTTGGCCGTGCTCTGGACCTCGGGGTTTCGCAGATCATCTTGTGCCTCGGCGGGTCCGCCACCACCGATGGTGGCACCGGATTGCTCAGCGCCCTAGGTGCCAAATTCCTTGACGAACAGGGGCATCTATTGCCGGCCGGTGGCGGTGCATTAGTGCAGCTGGCGACGATCGACGTTTCCGAGCTGGATCCGCGTGCTGCCACGGTGAAATGGCAGATTGCCTGCGATGTCACCAATCCGTTGCTGGGAAGCCATGGAGCCGCAGCGATTTTTGGACCGCAAAAGGGTGCATCCGAGCAGGACGTGCAGGTGCTGGACCGTGGATTAAAGCGCTTGGCCGAGGTGCTTGAAGCAGATACTGGCCGGGCGCTGCGCGCACAATCAGGGATGGGGGCAGCCGGAGGACTAGCGGTGTGCCTGGCCTCCTACTTCCCGGTGGAACTGACGCCCGGCTGGGAACTGGTCGCCGAAGTACTCGATGCGCACCGGATCTTGGGTGCCGCGGACGTGGTGATCACCGGGGAAGGCCGGCTCGATAGCCAGTCATTGGATGGCAAAGTGGTCTCCGGCGTGCTCGAAGCAGCGGGGAAGGACAGCGACGTGATGGTCATTGCCGGGTCGGTGGACTTGAGCGATGAGCAACTGGAACAGGCAGGGATTTTGGCCGCCTACTCCATCGCACCAGGTCCGGCCACGCTGGCGGAGCTTTCGGCCGATGCGCTCGGACTGATTGAACGCACAGCATTCAGCGTGGCAAGGACTTATCTGCGCAAATAGTCTTGGAAGGACATCGCAGGGGTGCCGGTGATGATCTCTATATGGTCGCTGACCTTGGCCATGGCGTTGCTCGCGATGGCCGTGTAGGTGCTCACCCAGGCATCAAGCTGCCATTGTGGTGCGCCGTAGCTGGCCCGTGAAGCGTAGGCCTGATCGATGCTTTCATCGAGGAAGGTGATGTTCTCACCGCGCGTGGTGCTCAGGATCTGTGCCACGTCGGACATGCTCATTGACTGCGGGCCCGTCATTTCATAGGTGGCGCTGGCATGCTCGGAGGCCGCGGACAGAATTTTTGCCGCGGTTCGCGCAACGTCGGCCCGGGCGACCGGGGCGAAGTGCCCGCTTCCGGCAGGACCACGAATGACCCCATCCTCGCCGACCAGATCGGGAAGGAAGTCCAGGTAGAAGCTGTCGCGCAAGAAGGTGGAGCGCACAGCAGAGGCACGTAAGTATTCCTCGGTCGCATAGTGCTCGCGAGCCAGGGTGAATTCCGCGTCGGGGGCCGCAACGGCGAAGGAGGTGTACACGATGTGCTTCACCCCGGCCTCGACCGCGGCATCGATGAAGGTTGCGTGCAGCTGCATCCGGTGGTCGCTTTCCGGGGCGGACACCATGAACAGCACGTCGATACCTTCTAGCGCCCTGATGCTCGCGGTGCGGTCGGCGTAGTCGAAGGTCTGGGCCGCAGCACCGGGGAGCCGGGGTGCGCGGGAGGTATCGCGGACCAGAAGCCGTTGGGGCACGCCGAGATCGGCAAGGTGATGAGCTACCAGCGAGCCAAGGGCTCCGGTAGAACCGGTGACTGCAATTTTTTCCTCGGGCGCCATGGCACAACACTTCCTAGGTGGTCCTGCGGTAGGTGCCAGTCTAGGCCGTGCGGCTACGAATTCTCTAGGCTCAGCAGCCCGGCATCCAAGATGACCTGCGCTGAGGCTTCGTAGTGGCTACGCAGGCGTTCGGACAGGGCGCGGGCGTCGCGATCCAGTGCGGCCTGCAGCAAGCCTTCGTGCTCGGCTTCAACATTGCGATGGGTGGCGGCCTCGGTGGCTGCGGCCCAGCGCCGGTAGAGCAGGGTGGAATTGGCCAGGTTGGCCGACAAATCCAGGATCGGCGGGCAGGCGCAGGGTGCCAGCAGCAACTGATGGAAATCGCGGTGCGCCTTGCCCCATTGCGCAGTGAATTGCTCCGGGTGCTCGGCTCTGCGACGCGGTGCCTTGGACAGGCGGTAGTGCGCGGCAATCAGCGCCGATTCCCACTCCAGATCACCGCGCTCGACCGCGAGTCTGGCCGCCAGCTGTTCGGTGACGCAGCGCAGCTCGGTCTGGTCGCGCAGCTGGCGCAGGTTCAGTTCCGGCACGAAGAAGCCGCGATTGGGGATCGCTGCCACCAGCCCCTCGCCAGAAAGGCGGGTCAGCGATTCGCGGATCACCGTGGTGCTGGTGGAGAAGCGCTGGGCCAGGTGCGGGGGAGCGAGGCGCTCGCCGGGCATCCATGCGCCGTCGAGGATGGCTTCGCGGATGCCTGACAGGGCGGCTTCGGCCGGTCTAGCCATGGGTGTTCTGCTTTGCCACGCCGAAGGTGGCCAGCACGGTGGCTTTGGAGCTCAGTTGCTTCAGTAGCTGGGCGCGCTCGTTGGCTGGTGCAATGCCTGCGACATAGTAGTCCGGGCGGACCAGTAACACGGTGCCGGTGGCGGCATCGAAAACGCGCGAAGTGTCCGTGGCGGTGACAGTGTCCCCCTCCTGGTTGGTGAAAACCAGCTGGTGGCCGGCGGCCACCTCGATGGTGTTCCAGCCTGCTGAAAGCAGGTCGTCCAGCATGGTGGTCGCGCCGTTGGCGTTCACCGCCGGTTGCGGGAGCATGCGTCCGGCAAAATCCTGTGCGAGGTGCGGGACCCCGGCCAGTGGGGGAACGACGGTGCCGGTGGTGTAATGCGGCTGCTTGAGGAAACGCATGCCGGTCAGCCAGCGGTTCAACCGCGGAATGATCCGGGTGCCGATCACCACGGCATCGCGGATGCGGGTGATGATCGGGTTGGTGTTCATGACCACCGCGCCGATGCGCTTGGAGAGCTTGACCATTTGTGCCGCGTGCGGGCGGCGCTCGGCCTCATAGTCGTCGATCAGTGCCTCGGTGGCCTCGGAGTTGATGACCGCCGCCAGGCGCCAGGAAATGGCTGCGGCATCGCGGATGCCTGCGTTTAACCCCTGCCCGGCAAAGGGTGGCATCAGGTGCGCGGCGTCGCCGGCCAGCAACACGCGGCCTTCGCGATAGCGTTCGGCGATGCGTTGGTGCGCGGTATAGACCGCGGCACGGCGGATGGTGACGACTTCGGTGTCCTGGAAGTCGGAGATGAGCGTTGCAATGGACTCCGGGGCGCTCATCTGCTCGCCGTCCTCGTGGTCGAAGAGCATGAATTCGTAGCGCCGGCGCCCCCCCGCCCCGGGGACTACCACTGCCGGGCGCTGCCCATTGCAGTGGAAGGAGGCGAAGGGTTCGGGATTGCCGGGCACATCGAGCAGGTCCACCACGATCCAGCGTTCGGTCTGGGTGGAGCCCTGCAACCCGATGCCCAGCTCGCGGCGGGTGAAGGACTTGCCGCCATCGCAGGCCAGCACCCACTTGGCCTTGAATTCCAAGGCGGTTTCTTGACCAGCTGCCTGGGCGTAGGGGTCCTGTCCGCTGTCGCCGGTTTTCGCGCCGTTGAACCCGGTGGTGGCCTCGCCGGTTCCGGTGGCGTGCACGATCACATGATCGGCGTGCTGCTCGATCTTGGTGGCCGCAGTGTTGTAGTGCAGGTGAAGGTTTTGCCGCACGGTGGCCGCCTCGTAGAGCAGCCCCTCCATGATCGGCTGGTCGAACTGGCTCTTGCCTGGCTGGCCCAGGCGCGGGTTGCCCGGGCGCACGTCGGCAATGACCTTGCCGCCCAGGCCGAAGTAGCGGGCACCGGTGTCCATGAGCATTTCCGGGCCCAGCTGCCCCATGATCCCCAGGTGCGACATCACGCGCAGGGTTTCATCGGTGGCGCTGATGGCGCGCGGCTCGTCGCCGCTACCCGGATTCTTCTCGATCAGTGCAACCTGCAGGCCGGAGTCGGCCAGCAGGTTGGCGGCAGTCAGGCCCGTGGGGCCCGAACCGATGACCAGGACGTCGATCTCATGAGATTGTGCCACGTGCCCGCTACTTCCTTTGTGCTTCTTTTATTAACTGTGCGCGGCTGCGCGTTAAGCGGTGGCGCCGGCGGTGGCCTGCGCGTCGGCCAACAGCGAGGCTTCATCGGCCACGGTGTTGCGCAGGATGCCCAGGCCGGTGATCTCGACCTCGACGACGTCGCCGTGGTTGATCAGGCCCTCTGGACCGTAGAACAGTCCCACGCCGCCTGGGGTGCCGGTGACGATCACATCGCCCGGGTTCAGCTGGGTGAAGCCGGTGACGTAGTTGATCAGGGTAGGGATGTCGAAGACCAGGTTGGAGACCGGCGCCTGCTGGCGCACTTCGCCGTTCACGCGGGTTTCCAGTACTGCGGTGGTGATATCGCCCAGGTCGGCTGCCGGAACCAGGTACGGTCCAAAACCGCCGGTGCCTGGGAAGTTCTTGCCCGGGATCCACTGGCTGGCGGCCTTCTGCCAGTCGCGGACCGAGAAGTCGTTGTAGCAGGCGTAGCCGGCGATGTGCTCCCAGGCGTCTTCCTTTTCGACGTGGAAGGCTTCCTTGGAGATGACCAGGGCCATTTCGCCTTCGTAGTCGAACTTGGTGGTGGTGGTTGGCTTCACTGCAGGGGCCAGGTGACCCATCTGCGAGTCGGCGAAGCGGGTGAACACGGTCGGTGCGGTCTGCCCGGTCTTGCCCGACTCTTCCTGGTGGGCCAGATAGTTCACGCCGATGCAGATGATCTTGCCCGGGTTGGTGATCGAGGGCAGGAATTCGATCTCGGTCTCGGCGATAGTTGGCGCGCCGGAAAGGTCCAGTTGCGTGCCGAAGATGCCCTTTTCGATGGCGTCGCGGGTGTTGGTGGCTAGGTTCTTTCCGGTGGGGCCCAGATCGTACACGGTGCCGTCGATGGACACGCCCCAAGTTTCGGTGCCGTCAGCTGCCTTGAAGGATACGTACTGCATGGTGGTGGTGCCTTTCGAAAGTGCTAGAAAGCGGTGAAGTTAGATGAAGGTTTTCAGTTCGGTGACGGTGCGGATGCCGAAGGTGCGGAAGTCCTCGGTGCGGCGGTTGGACCACATATTCCACCAGTTCTCGTCTTCGCCCCAGATAATGGGATCGCGCTCATCGTCGTAGATCTGCTCGAGGTCGGTGTAGAGCTCCACGACCGCGCCGGAGGTTTCCACGTAGTAGGCGGCGATATTGTGACCGGCGCCGTGGCGGACCGGGCCCCAGATCAGTTCACGTCCGGCGGCACCCAGGCGGTCGCCGAGCTTCGCCAGGTCTCCAATGGACTGGACCTGCCAGGCGTGGTGGTGGAAGGTGCCCTGGCCCTTGATCAGTGCGATGCCGTGGTGGTCCGGGTTGCAGCGCATGAAGTAGGCGTAGTCGTCGCCGATGACATCCGAGAGGCGGAAGTCGAAGATGCGGCGCAAAAATTCCATCATGCCGCGCACGTCGCGGGGGTGGAAGTTGATGTGGCCGTAGCGGTCAGGGCCGAAGGAGAGCAGGCCACGGTCGTTGTGCTGCATTCCGGTGTAGACCTCGAAGATCCATCCTTCGGGGCCGATGAACGAGAAGCCGTCCTGCACACCAAGGGACACTGGGGTTTCGGAAACGATTCTAAAATTCTCGTTGGCTACGCGCTTACGGATTTCGCGCAGTGCGTCGCCGTTCTGAGCGATCAGGCCCAGGGAGTGGATGCCGTTGACCTCGGACTGAACGTAGGTCAGCTCGTGGTGCACGGAGTTCGCTGCGAGGTAGACCTCGTTTTCGGTGCGTTCGGTGACGCGCAGGCCGAGCAGCTGCGTGGCATCGAAGATAGACCCTTCGATGTCGTTGGTTTGGATGGACACGTGGCCCATTTCCCTGATCAGTCCCCAAGCCATGCTGGCTCCCTCCTACTGCGTATAAAATATTGTGATCTAGATAATTAGATTATTTGTGTTTAGTTGGATTGTCTAGCTTTTTGGTGAAAGTGAGGCCAACACCTGGCGTTTGGCCGTAAAACGCCGGTCGATTGCGTGCGTGGCGAGGCCTGACTCGCCCAATGCTGTCATCGACTGGGCACCGGATGTGTGCAAGGGCAAGGCCGTGCCACCGGTGCTGGCCGCCGTTCCGCTGCGCACAAATGAGCCCACGGCTCCGCTGAGCTCCGCCGCTACTGCGCTGAAGGTTTCCTCGCTGAAGCCATGGAGCATCGGGGCATCGTGCCAGGCCCCACGGTTATCAAAGAGGAACGGCAATTCGAAGCAGTGCGCCGAGCCGGCATTCGGCAAGGGCGAACGAACCTCGAAGCCCAGCAGTTGCACCTGGATGCCGTGATCCGCGGACTCATCGGCGAACTCGGCGGCGTAGAGCTGAATCTGGTGCAGGCTCATCGCCTTGACCATCAACTGCTTCGCGGTAGCTTCGGGCGCGTCAGCTAACAGCGCCTCGAAGACGCCCGCCGGCTCGAAGAAGGTTCCGGCGATGAAGCCGCGAACCGCATCGAAACTGAAGGCCTGCTCAGGAGCCATGCCGATAAAGGCGCTGGCCTCATCGGCGGTGTGCGAGAGCAGCACCTGATCCACATGCAGGCGCGAAACTGCCTGGTGGACCTCGAAAAGATCCGCTGGAACTGCGCGGTCGGCGCTCGGGTAGAGGCCCAAGCCGCGACCGGCCCAGGCCTTGGCCACCGCTGTGCCGGCAGCTAATAGCTGCTCGGTGCCCGCCTGCTCCACGGAGGTCTCGCCCAGTGCTTGGGCAATCACCGCATTGCGCTCATCGGCCATTACTTGGCTCATTGGCGGCTGGTACGACAGTGAGCCGAGGTACACGCGCTGGAACAGGCCACGAGCTTCATCGAGTTGGGCCAGAACGAAGGCCCAGAAGGCGCCGGCGGATTGCCCGGCCAGCGTGGTGTGCTGCGGGTCGCCGCCGAAATGGGAAATATTGCGCTGTACCCAGTGCAGGGCCAAGAGCAGTTCCTCCACTGGCAGGTTGCCGCCGCCCACCTGCTGGTTGTGGGCCAGCAGGCCGATGCGGTAGTTGACCATGACAACAACGCAGTTCTGCTTTTCGGCAAAGTTCTGCGCGTCGTACCAACGCACGGTGCCGGCACCGGAAACGAAGCCACCGCCGGGAAGGAACACCATCACCGGCAGGTCTTCTGCACCCTCGGGCGCGAACACCGCAACCTGGAAGGCATCTTCGGATTGCGGAAGTTGTTGCAGGGCCGGGCCCAGCAGCCAGTCGAGCGACCCTGGGGACTGCGGGAAGATCGCTGGCTGCGCTTCGAGAAGCCCGGTGACCTCACTGAGCGTGCCGAAACGGCCGGCGCTGCGCTGCGCGTAGCTGTAAACGCCCATGCCTAGCGGATTTCCGTGTACTGCGACTGGTCGACCGCGCGGGTGATATTCCAGTACTCGACGATCGGGTAAGGCCAGATCTGCGAGACGCGGCCGAACTTGTTCTTGTACCAGGTGTGCACCTCCGGGTGGCCCCAAGCCTTTTGCGCGTTGGCGGCATCCAGGTCCGCGACGAAGGTGTCCAGCACTTCCTGCTTCAGATCCAGTGCCTTGATGTCCTTTTCCAGCACGATGTTCAGTGCGTCCAGGATGTAGGTCAGGCCGTACTCGATCATCGAGAACAGCGAACCGTTAACTACGTGTCCGGTATTCGGACCCGAGACGATGAACAGGTTCGGGAAGCCTGGCACGGTGGCGCCGGCGTAGGCGGTGGCGTTGCCGCCCCAGTATTCGTGGATGTCCTTGCCCTCGCGGCCGGTGATGCGTAGCGGCTCCAAGAATTCGGAGGCCTGGAAGCCGGTGGCGTAGATGATGACGTCCAGCTCGTGCAGAGTGCCCTCGCCATCGATGATGCCAGCTTCGGTCATCTCGCTCATGCCCGAGGTGATCAGGGTGGTCTGCGGCTTCTTCAGGCTCTTGGCCCACACGCCGTTATCGCGCAGCATGCGCTTGCCACCCACAATGTAATCCGGGGTGACCTTGGACAGCAGATCCGGGCGATCGGCGTACTGTTCCTTGAGCATCTCGGTCAGCTGCTGGCGCACCCGTTCGTTGATCGCCGAGACCGAACCTTCCTTGGTCCAGTTCGGGTCGGCGGCGGTGGTGTGCTGGCGACCCTCGACACCCAGCCAGTGCTGCCAGAAGCGCAGCCACTGACCGTACTGTGGCAGGTGCTCGACCAAGTAGGTCACCGATTCGGGCATGTCCTCGTAATAGAACGGGGTGGGCAGCATCCATGGGGAGGAGCGCTGGAAGATCTTCAGCTCTTCAACCTCATCCACGATGGCTGGAACGATCTGGTAGGCGCTGGCGCCGGTGCCGATGACGGCAACCTTCTTGCCCTTCAGATCGATGCCCGGCTTCCATTCGGCCGAGTGCACGTGGATGCCCGCGAAGGAATCGTGGCCCGGGGTATCGGGGAACTTCGGGCGGTCCAGCTGGCCTACCGCGGAGAGCACCGCGTTGAAGCGGCGTTCTTCCACTGCGCCGCCGTCCACGATCATGGATAAGACCCAGCGACCATCTTCTTCATCCCAGGTGGCCGAAAGGACTTCGGTGCCCATCTGGATGTTTTCGCTGATGCCGCCACGTTCTGCCACGTCGCGGGTGTACTTGTGGATCTCGGCACCTTCGGAGAACTGCTGTGGCCAGTTATCGCGCTGCGCGAAGGAGAAGGAGTAGGCGTAGTTGGGGGTATCCAGGCGTACGCCCGGGTAGGTGTTCTTCCACCAGGTGCCGCCGACTTCGTGGCCCTTCTCGAAGACGGTGTAGTCCAAACCGGCCTGCTTCAGGCGGTAGGCGGCAGCCATGCCGGCCACTCCGGAGCCGATGACCGCAACGGTGAAGTCGCGCGTTGGGGCAACGTCCTGCTTGGTGAAAGTTGGTGCACCCGAAACCTCGGGAACCAGCGCCATGTCGTGCTTGAGCATCTGGTGGTAGTCGGTGGTGGCACCGTTGGTGATCCAGTCCAAGATGATGGTGGCTTGCTCATCGTTCAGGGTGCCGACGGAAGTGATCTTCTCATCGCGGATTGCGCGCAGCGCTTCGAATGCCAGCTCGCGGGCTGCTTGCTGTGCGTCCTGATCCATGCCGCCATGCGGCTGGCCAACGGTATCGACCGGTGGCTGGGGTGGGCGTAACTCATCACGAAGGATCGAGTAATCGCCGGTGGCCGCGGCGAGGGCTACCATCAACGGCGGCAGATCGGTGCTGGCTACGATCTTGCGCAGCTGCTCATCGCTTTCGGTGATAGCAGAGTAGTTAGCGCGCCAGTACAGGTCATCTACCTGTTTGGTGGTGGCGTTCTCGATCAGTGATTCGCTCATTGGTTACTCCTAGCAAGTCTTTTCAGGCCATGCGCGACAAGGTCGGGCAGGCGCGTGATGTAACCAGTGTCACCTCCGCGTTATGCATAAGTCAACTGAAAATGTATTCTTTGTCGACTTTGGTATGATTTATGTCATGGCGAAACGCACCGATTCAGAGACGATGTCTAAGCACATCCGCGACACCCTGCGCACCGATATCTTGGATGGGCGCTGGGAGCCAGGTGATCGATTGCAGCTCACGCACCTTTCTGAGCACTATGAAACTTCCAGCACGGTGATCCGTGAAGCGCTGACCCGATTGGTGGGGGACAAGCTTGTCACCCTTCGCCCTAATAAGGGTTTCTTTGTCCCGGAGCTTTCATTGGCCGAGCTGAGTGACATTGTGGAAATGCGCTGCGTCAATGAGCAACTGGCGATTTCGTTGGGCTTCGAGCGCGCACCATTGGAGTGGGAGAGCGAGCTGATGGCGGCGCACCACACCCTGGAGCGCACGCCGCGACGTTCGGATGAGGATCCGGACAATCACACGCCAGCCTGGAATCATGCGCACCAAAAATTCCACGACAAGCTCGTCGAAGCCTGTGGAGTGCCACTGCTGACCGAGATGACGCGAACGCTCTCAGACCTCATCCAGCTCTATGGTCGCTGGGCCGGCCCGGCAACTCGTGATGCCAAGCGAGACCTGGATAAGGAACACCGCGATATCCTCAATGCCGCCTTGGACCGCGACGCGGAACTGGCTGGTCAGCTATTGCGCGCACATTACGAAACCACGCTCAGTGCGGTGAAAAACGGTGGCGAAGTAGGCCTGGCCTGCTTGCCGCACGTCACTGTGCTTAAGTAGCAGGACTTTTCAGGCGAAGGCACGATTGTGCCTTTGCCATGCCATTTAACGCCCCAGTCCAGTGATCCGGGCGTCACGTGCCCTGAGTTCAGGGTCATGGCCTTGCCCTCCTGTCGGGCCGAGGTAATTTTGCTGCCGCTCTCCGGGAATGCGTCATTGATGCCCCCCATGCCCCCACGCGCCCTCGCGGCTGCCTTTTTCCTCAACTGTCGTATTCGCGAGGCTGGGTCGAGCTATTTTCTGGAGATTTTTCTCGGATTCTCAAAGGGTCGTCGATGCCGGGCTCGCGGCACCTTGTGGGCAGAAAGTAGTGCTGACCCCTTGAGAGTGAACTCTATTTGACCTGCTTTTATGCATTATTCAAATGATCCATAGATTATTTTTCGGTGCCTGATATTTCCTGGTTGACCTCCTGTTTTGCTAGCGACACATCGGGTGACCGTGGTGCTTCTCGGGAGTATTGGGTGATTTTGGGGCTAGCTTAATGTGATCTGCAACTCTAGAATCAAGGTTCTAGAAGTGATGATCTAGATCACGTTTTGCTGAATTCGTGGAGCAAGGCCGCTCCGAAATCTCCGAGGGAATCTGAAAATGACACTTGCAGTTGCTGCCATGTCCCATGCGCCATCGTTTGGGAATGTGGATCCAGGCGGAACGATCTTCGCTGAAATCAATGAAGCCATCGAAGGCGTTCGCAAATTCGTCGAAGATTTCGCTCCGGACATCACCATCGCTTTGGGACCGGACCACTTCAACGGCGTGATGTACGAGATGATGCCGCCATTCTGCGTTGGCGCCCAGGCCAGCGGCGTCGGCGACTGGGGAACCGTGGCAGGCCCACTGCCAGTAGATGGTGACACCGCCCGCGAACTGCACAAGCTGATCCTTGAAGACGGAATCGACATTGCCCGTTCCGAGAACCTTCAGGTGGACCACGGCGTGCTCCAGCCGCTGGAATTCGTCTTCGGCCACGGCTTCACCAACCCCTTCGTTCCAATCTTCGTGAACTCTGTTGGCTTGCCACTGACCCCGATGAACCGGGTTCGCCTGCTCGGCGAGGCACTAGGACGCGCGGCAAAAAAGCTGGATAAGAAGGTGCTGGTCTTCGCTTCCGGCGGCCTGTCCCACAACCCGCCCATCCCGGTATGGGATGACGCTCCTGAAGAAGTACGCCAGCGTCTGGTCGAGTCGACCATGACCCCAGAACAGCGCGAGATCAAGGAATCAACCATGCTGGCCAACATCCGCAAATTCGCGGAAGGCAAAGCCAGCACCCAACCGCTGAACGAAGCCTGGGACAACGAAGTCCTCGATGTGCTGCGCAGCGGAGACCTCTCGGCAGTAGACGCATGGACTAACGAATGGTTCGGTGAAGAAGGAGGCAGCGGCGCCCATGAAGTCCGCACCTGGATCGCCGCCTTCGCTGCCCTATCTACCCATGGCAGCTACAGCATGGCCGTAGACAAGTACTGGCCCGTTGAAACCTGGGGTGCCGGCTTCGGCGTCGTCGCAGCCATCACGGATGATGCCAAATGAGCGCCGACATGACCACCATGTGGCAGGCCATCGGCGACCTGCCGCACACCTTGGAATACCAGCAGATCGGCGAATGGAACACCCGTGTGCTGAGTGTCGGATCCGGTGAAGAAACCATCGTGCTACTGGCCGGGACCAGCGGTCACCTCGAAGCTTTCACCCACAACATCCGCGTCTTGGCGCAGAACCACCGCGTTGTCGCCTACGACTACCCGGGACACGGATTCTCCACCTTGGCTACCAAAGATCTGGAAATCGCTGACTACGAAGAGCACCTGATCGGCTTGCTGGATGCACTCGGATTGGAGCGCGCGCACCTGTGCGGCGAATCCTTGGGCGGCTGGATCGCCTTGAAGTTTGCGCAGAGGCATCCAGAGCGAGTGCACACCCTGATCCTCAGCGCACCAGGCGGCCGCATTGTCGGCAAGCCAGCGATGAGCAAGGGACGCTCGGTCACCCGCGACGCGGTGGACAACCCGACCTTCGAGAACGTCAAGGCCCGGCTGCAGGTCGTGATCCACAACGAGGAGCTGATCTCCGATGAGCTGGTCCGGATGCGGCAGGCCGTTTACTCCCGTGAAGGATTCAGCCAATCCATCGGGCACATCCTAGTGCTGCAGGATCCTGAAATCCGCTTCCGCAACCGCGTGACCGAAGAAGACTTTGCGGCAGTGAAGGCCCCAACCTTGCTGGTCTGGACCGACCACGAGCCAACCGGCGGTGTGGATACTGGCCGCGAACTCGCCGAGCACCTGCCCGACGGCGAACTGCTCGTCATCAACAATGCCGCGCACTGGCCACAGTGGGAAGACCCGCAGAAATTCAACGAACGAGCCATCGATTTTCTTTCCAGGAAGGCCTGAACATGTCAGCAATGATCCAGAAGCTCGCAGATGACCTGTACGAGGCACGCGCCAACCTGACCTCCATCGACTTCATCCGCCACCAGCTTGAGGAAGGTGACCTGGATTCTGCCTATGCGATCTCGGAGCTGAACACCAAGCGCCGCGAGCAGGAATTCAACCTGCGCCGGGTGGGCCGCAAGGTCGGCCTGACCAACCCGATGGTGCAAAAGAAGGCAGGGGTGGACCAGCCCGACTACGGGATCGTGCTTGATGACATGGTCTTCCAAAGCCCGGTGGACCGCCCAAGGTCGGCATTCATCCGCCCGAAGATTGAAGCCGAGCTGGCCTTTGTGCTCAAGAGCGACATCCTTAACGCCGACATGGACAGCATCAAGGCGGCCATTGACTACGTGGTTCCGGCCATGGAACTGGTGGACTGCCGCTACCACAACTACAAGATGAGCATCTTGGACACCGTGGCCGACAACGCCGCCTGCGAAGGTCTAGTGGCCGGCGGCGCCCGCAAGAGGCTGGACGAAGTCGATCTGGACCAGGTCGAGATGGTGCTCTACCGTGGCGAGGAGGAAGTCACCCGCGGCGTGGGACGCAACGTCTTGCAGGGACCAATCAACGCCATCCAATGGCTGGCAGAAACCTCGATCCGTACCGGCAAGCCACTGCGTGCAGGAGAAATCTTGCTGTCGGGCTCGATCGGCATGATCGTCGACTGGGATGAGGACGTCACCTACACCGCGAAGTACTCGCACGGTTTCGGAGAAGTCTCCGCGACCCTGATCAGCAAGGAGGCCAGCAATGACTGAACTGACCGCGCAGATCCGCTATGAAATCCTGGCACTGGTCGCTGAATTCCACTGGCGCCTGGACCACGGCCAGGCCGATAAGCTACACGAGCTGTACGCCGAAGACGGGCGTTCGGTGGGACCCATGGGAGTAATGGAAGGCCGGGACGCGATCCGCGCCTGGGGCGAACGCCGCAGCAAGATCAACGCCGGAATCGTCCGCCACTTCTCCGGCGGCACCCGCGTTTACGCCGAAGACGGCGTCATCAAGAGCACCACCTACTACATGACCTTTCGCGACAGCCAGCCAGATCCGCTGCACCCGGCCAGCGTCGGCGAATTCCACGAGGAGTACGCCAACGTTGATGGCAAATGGCTGATCCAGCGCCGCGAAATCGTCCCGGTGTTCGGCGCCGAAAACGCCGCCAAGCACGCGGCCCGCGTGGCCGCAGGCTCGGAAAAATGAGCCGCGCAGAAGGGCTCGCGCCGGTGCTGTTGCATGTAGCCCTGCCCTCGATGGCAGTGGTCGAAAGCGCGCTGAACGCCGGCTACGACGGCGTCATGATCGATCTGCAGCACGGCGAGATCGGGTTGGAGCAGGCCTGCAACATGTTGCGTGCGATCCCGCGTGGAAACCAGTGGGTCTACGCGCGGGTGGCCAGCATCGACTCCGGGGTGATCGGACGCCTGCTCGACAGCGGCGCGCGCGGCATCGTGGCCCCCAGCGTGGAAACTGCTGCGCAGGCCCGGGCCTTCGTGCACGCGGTGAAATACCCGCCGCTGGGCGGCCGCAGCCTGGGCCCGACCCGACCGAACCTGTACCAGGGCGCGGACTACTGCCAGGCCGGCAACGACGCGGTAGCGGCCATCGTGCAGATCGAATCGGCGGCCGCAGTGCAAGCCGCAGAACAGATCGCAGCCGTTCCCGGACTCGACTCGCTGTACATCGGGCCCTCGGATATGGCAGTGACCTACGGGCTGCCCGGACGGGCGGACTGGGAGGACGGCCAGGTGGCCCAAGCCGTCGAGGAATTGGCAGGGATCACGAGCAAACACGGCATCGGCCTGGGGCTGTACTGCAGCGACCCGGCCTTTGCCGCCAGCGCCATGCGCACCCATGGCTTGGCCTACGCAGGGCTGGGCATCGACCTTTTATACGTTGGAAAACAAGCACGGGTTTCACTCGCGGCATTGGAGGAAAAATAATGAGCGAGCAAACCCAAATCCTGATCATTGGCGCTGGTCCCACCGGCCTGACCCTGGCCAACCTGCTGGGCAAGCTCGGGGTGCAAACCATCCTGATCGAGGCCCGAGATCAGCTGATCGACTACCCGCGGGCTGTGGGCATTGACGACGAGTCGCTGCGCGCCATGCAATCCCTGGGCTTGGTCGATAAGGTCCTGGTGCATACCGTGCCGGACCAGCAGGTGCGCATCGTCAACGGTGCCGGCAAGGTCATTGCCGGCATCAACCCCACCACCCGGGAATTCGGCTGGCCGCGCCGCAACGGTTTTGTGCAGCCACTGGTGGACCAGGTGCTGCTTGAAGGCATCAGCCGCTACGACTGCGTCGAGGTCCGCTTCGGCGCGGCTGCCACCGACCTTGTCCAAGATGCCACGGGTGTCACCGTCACCCTCGGCGGGCCTGGGGAAGAACGCACCATTAGAGCTGACTACGTGGTCGGCTGCGAAGGTGGCGCGTCCTTTACCCGCAAGCAGCTGGGGATCGGCTTCCCCGGGACCACTCGGGCGCAGCGCGGCGTGGTGATCGATGTGGCCAACGACCCGCTGGGCACCCCGCACGCGGTCTTCGGCGGCGACCCGTCGCGCGCCTACGCGACCTTGAGCCTGCCCCATGGCATCCGCCGCTGGGAGTTCACGCTGCTCGAAGACGAGAGCGATGACCTGATCGAAAACGAAGAGTTCTTGCATACGCTGCTCAAAGACCATGTGGATGACCCCGGAAGTCTGGAGATCATCCGCCGCCGCGTCTACGCGCACCATGCCCGCGTGGCAGAAAGCTTCCGCAAGGGCCGGGTGCTACTGGCCGGCGACGCCGCCCACGTCATGCCGGTGGTCGCAGGCCAGGGCTGGAACTCCTGCATCCGCGATGCGATCAACCTGGGCTGGAAGCTGCATGCGGTCACCCGCGGCCTGGCTTCCGAGCAGTTGCTGGACACCTATGCCGATGAACGCCGGGACCATGTCAAGGCGATGGTGGACCTGTCGGTGGGCATGTCCAAGGTGGTCACCAACCGCAGCAAGATCACCTCGGCGGTGCGCGATGCCACCGCAGCGGTGATCGACCACCTGCCCAAGCTCAAGTCCTACGTCTCGGGGCAGGGTTTCAAGCCGATGCCTAAATACACTCGCGGCGTCGTGGTGCCCGATACCTGGCAGTCCTCAAAATCGCTCCCCGTGGAGGAAGGCGCAAAATCGAGCACCGGCATGCTCTTCCCACAACCCAAGGTGATCGACGGCGCGGGCCGCGAAGTTCTGCTCGATGACGCTACCGATCTGGGCTGGCGTATCTATACGTGGAACAACGATCCGGCACACTTCCTGAGCGCGGGAACCCGCCAACGCTTCGAGGCCCTGGGCGCGAGCCTGGTGCAGGTGGTTCCCAGCGTCCAGCTTCCCTGGGCGCAGCACAACGCCGCGCCGGGAGTGCAGGTCGTCGGCGACCCGGCAGGAGTTTTGAAGCAGTGGTTCCACCAGCGTCCGGTCTCTGCGGTGGTGGTCCGCCCGGATCATGTCGTCGCCGCTGAATGTCTGGCACAGAACCTGGAACAAATCCTGACCCAGATCCTTGACAAGGCCAGCATTGTTCCGGCCGAAGCCACTGAAAACAGCACCGTCGCTGAAGCACAGGCCGAACAGATCCAGCCTGCCCGCTAGGACGCGGACTCACCGCACCACACCCGAAGATCATCCATGGAAGAAAGAACTCTCATGAACACCACATCCACTCGCACACTGTCGGCTCTCGCACTGATCGCAGCACTCGGCCTCACCGGGTGCGCCCAAGGCTCCATCTCCGGCGGCGCCGACACGGGATCGGACTCGAAAGCCAGCGGCGACCTGACCAAGGCGACCATCGGCCTGTTCCCATCCTCGGCAGTGGGCGCCATCCAGCTGGGCATTAACAAGGGCTACTTCGAAGAAGAAGGCATCGACCTAGAAATGCTGCTCGGACAGGGCAGTGCCGCCCAGCTTCCGTCACTGACCTCCGGAAGCCTGGAATTCATGCTGGCAAGCCCCACCACCCCGCTGGTGGCCACCACCAAGGGCCTGGACGTGAAGATCGTCTCGGGCTACGCCAAGAACCGCCCCGACATTGTTGAGGATTCCGTGGCAGTGCTGGTCGGCCCAAAATCCGAGATCAAGCGCGCCAAGGATCTTGAAGGCAAAACCGTGTCCATCAACGCACTGGGCAGCATCGGGGACATCGGCATTCGCGAGGCAATTTCGCTGGACGGAGGCGACCCGGACAAGGTGAACTTTGTGCAGTTGGGCTTGAACGAAGTGGCCGCGCAACTGGAAAGCGGCGAGATCGACGCCGGCATGGCCGGTCCGCCGTTCCTGCAGCAAATCGTTGCCGACGGTGGCCACGTGGTCAGCGACTTCATCAAGGAATCAAAGCTGGGCGGAGCTGAACTGGTGATTGTCTCCAGCGGCGCCTTGACCGAGAAGGATCCAGAACTGGTGGACGGCTTCACCTCCGCGCTGGATAAGACCCTGAGCTACGCCGAAGAGCATCAGGACAAGGTCCGGGCCTTGCTGCCTCAAGTGCTGGGGACCTCCAAGGAAGCGGCCGACAAGGCCGACTTCATCGAATGGAACGCAGATCTTGACGTGGACGCACTGAACCAGTTCGCGGATCTCATGAAGAAGTACGGCCTCGTTGAAGAACGTCCGAACATCGACCAGACGGTATGGAGCAAGTAGCTTCGGCGCCTGGCGATCGGGCCAGCGACAATTGAAAGGGGGCTGGAACTCATGAGCAATCCAGCGGTCCTTGCGACACCAGTTCGCAGGGCAAATATCACGCCGAGGCGCCGTCGGGTCTCTTGGCACAAGGCAGGACCGGTGGTCCTGGGCACCTTGGGGATCGTGCTGTTCCTGCTCGTCTGGCAGACGGCCTCGATGCTCGGCATGGTTAATCCCACCCACCTGCCACCGCCAACGGTGGTCTTCGAACGCTTCGCAGTGAACTTTGCCTACGCAGAATTCTGGGTAGCCGTGGGTAATACGATGAAGGCCTGGCTGCTGGGCGTCGTAATTTCCACGGTCTTGGGAATTATGGCCGGCATCATCATCGGTTCCAGCAAGGTGTTGGTCAAAGCGACCCACTCGACGGTGGAGTTCTTCCGCCCGATTCCAGCGGTTGCGCTGATTCCCATCGCAGCCTTGCTCTTCGGGCCGCGGATCGGCACCGAGCTGATGATCATCATCTACGCCTGCTTCTGGGTGGTGCTGATCCAGGTGTTCTACGGCATCTCCGATCTGGACAAGGTCGCGGTGGATACCGCACGAACTCTGCGGATGAATTTCATGCAGCGCGTGCGCTACCTGGTCTTCCCGACACTGCTGCCATTCTTAATGACTGGCCTGCGCTTGTCGGCCACGATCGCATTGATCCTGGCCATCAGCGTGGAGCTGATCGTCGGCACCCCGGGGCTGGGGCAGGAAGTGGCGTTCGCGCAGATCAATGGGTCGGCGCCGGCAATCTACGCGTTGATCATCACCAGTGGCCTGTTGGGCATTGGGATCAACCTGATCATGCGCTTCATTGAGCGCAAGACCTTGTTCTGGCATGAAAGCGTACGAGGAGGCATTTCGCTATGACGCTGCTCAAGAAGGCCGGATACCTGCTGGGCCTGCCGGTGATCCTGCTCGCGACGTGGTTCATCTACACGTCCTTTAACACCAACTTTTTCATCCCGAAACCGCTGGAGCTCTTTGACCGATTTGTGAACATCTGGTTCACCGAACGCTTCTTCTCCGATGTCATCCCGAGCCTCTACCGGTTGCTGGCCGGACTGGCGATTTCCATCGTCATCGGTGTGCTGCTCGGTGTGGTGGTGGGTTCGGTTCGGTGGCTTCGCTGGCTGCTTGAACCGCTCTTCGAATTCATCCGGGCCGTCCCGTCGACCATCTTGATCCCGGTGCTGTTGTTACTGATCGGCATCAACGACACCATGAAGATCACGCTGATCGTGCTCAGCTGCATCTGGCCGATCCTGCTGAACACCGTTGCCGGGGTGACCTCCCTGGACGAGGTCTTGAAGAACACCTCGCAGATGATGCAGATGAAGAACTGGGATCGCCTGCGCTACCTGGTTCTGCCCGGCGCTTCGCCGCAGATCATGGCCGGCATCCGCCAATCCCTGGCGGTGGCGCTGATCTTGATGGTGGTCTCCGAAATGTTTGCCTCGACCGACGGAATCGGGCACTGGACCATCAACTTCCAGAACCGCATTGCCATCCCGGAAATGTGGAGCGGAGTCTTTCTGCTCGGTCTGATCGGTGTTGTGCTCTCCATCATTTTCGGGTGGATCCAGCGGCGCACTCTTAGTTGGTACGAAGGATTAAAGGAAAACGAAAATGACTAACCAGCAAAGCAACGTTCGGCTCGAAGTCAATCAGGTCCAAAAGATTTACAAGCTCTCTTCGGGCAACGAATTCGAGGCAGTCAGGTCCCTGACCTTTGACTTGCATGAAGGCGAATTCGTTTGCCTCGTCGGCCCCTCAGGTAGTGGCAAAACCACCTTGCTCAAATGCATCGCCGGCCTGATGAATGCCACGGCGGGAACCGTGGTTCTGGACGGCCAGCCGGTCAATGGCCCGGCCAAGGGCATGGCCGTGGTCTTCCAGGAATACGGACGCAGCCTCTTCCCCTGGATGACGGTGGAAGCCAACATTGAGCTGCCACTGAAAACCAGCGGGGTGGCCAAGGGTGAACGTGCAGCTCGGGTGCAGGATGCCTTGGAATCGGTCGGCCTGGAAAAAGCCGGCAAAAAGTATCCTTGGCAGCTTTCCGGGGGCATGCAGCAGCGAGTTGCCATCGCCCGTGCCGTGGCCGCGCAACCCAGCGTGCTGCTGATGGATGAGCCCTTCGCTGCGGTGGATGCGCAGACCCGTGCCGAACTCGAAGACCTGGTGCGCCGCATTTGGAAGCAGCACAATATGACCATCTTGTTCGTCACCCACGATATTGACGAGTCCGTGTATTTGGCAGAACGCGTGCTGGTGCTTTCCAGCTCGCCTACGGTCATCCAGAACGACATCGAAATCGACCTTCCGGCCCAGCGAAATCAGCTGTCCACGCGCAGCGAGGCCCGCTTCGGCGAGCTGCGCTCCGAGGTTTATGAGCAGGTCCAGCGCGCAAAAACGAATACCGAGGGTCACTCTGATGTCACCCGGGCCAAGGAAGTAGTCGCATGAGCGAGAACATCGTGAGCACCTTGGCCCCGGCCGTGGATGACCTGTTCTGGCGCGAAGACCATGAACTGATTACCGAAAGCGATGAGGAGCTAGCCCAGCTGGTGGAGCAAGCCGACGTGCCAGCACTGCTGGCAGCCATCGCGGCGGCAACGTCGAACACCGCGATCCTCACCGAAGAACTGCGTCCCCCGCTGACCCCGGTGGACACCAAGAACCACCCGCACGGCGGCATGGATGAAGCTGCGGTGGTGAAGGCGAAAGCTGCCGCGCTGGCCGGGCTGATCCAGTTGCGCGATCAGCGGATCACCGCGACGCCAACCTTGGATTCGCAGTCTGCCGAAGAGATCCTGGCCTATCTGAGCAATGGCCGTACCCAGTGGAACAACATGCTCAAGCACGAGCTGGGGCTCCTTCCCGAAAATAGCGGTGCACCGACGTGGCGCTATGAGGATGTTGTTCCCGCCGGCAAGACGTTCACCGCGTTGATCGTGGGTTCGGGGGTGGCCGGGATCGCGGCCGCACACCGATTTGCGCAGGCCGGTGTGCCTTTCGAGATTATCGAGGCCAGCACCCGTTTGGGTGGGACCTGGCAGAAGAACAGCTACCCTGGGGTGCGGCTGGACACCCCGACCTTCGGGTACTCATATTCCTTCGCCCAGAAGTCCGACTGGCCGCACCAGTTCGCGCAGGGGGAAGAAGTCCGCGAATACCTTCAGACGGTGGCCGACAAGGCTGGATTGACCGAGAAAATCCAGTACGGAACAAAGCTGATCAGCGCCACCTGGGATGAAGCCGCGGGCCTCTGGGAGACAGTGATCTCCAAGAACGGCGAAGAGCGTGAAACCCGGCGCTTCAACGCCCTGGTTAGTGCCTCCGGGCAGCTTGATATCCCGAACATTCCAGAATTCCCGGGCCAGGACAAATTCGTCGGAATCCAGATGCATTCCCAGCAATGGGATCCGAGCGTTGACTGGCGCGGCAAGAAGGTCGCGGTCATTGGTACTGGGGCCAGCGCCTATCAGATCGTTCCGGCGATCTACCAGGATGTTGAGAAACTCGTGGTCTTCCAGCGCAACGCGCCATGGATGCTGCCAGCACCGACCTACCACCAGGAAGTCAGTGAAACCTTCTCGTGGCTGGTGCGTAAGGTGCCGCAGTACGCGCAGTGGTTCCGCCTGTGGACCACGGTGCTGGGAATTCCGGGGCGGTTCCATACCGTGCGCGCCGAGGCGAACTGGCCGCAGGCGCCGCTGAGCGTTTCGAGCAAGAACCACCAAGTGCGCGAGGAACTTATCGAGTTGCTGCGCGAGCAGTTCGAAGGCCACCCCGAGCTGTTGAATCACGCGATCCCGAACTACCCGCCGGGTGCCAAGCGCATGCTGCGCGACAACGGCGTTTGGGCGCAAGCGCTCACGGCCGAGCACTCCACCTTGGAAGTCTCGCCCATCGCCGAATTCACCGAGCACGGCATCGTGACCAAGGCCGGAGAGCACCACGAGGTGGATATCGTCATCTATGCCACCGGGTTCAAGCCGTCGGATTACCTGGACGGCATTAACATCGTGGGGCGTGAGGGCGTGCGCATCCACGATTACTGGCAGTCGGATGCGCGGGCGCATAACGGCGTGACGGTTCCGGGATTCCCGAATTTCTTCATGGTGTACGGACCGAATGTTGGCGGTGTTGTCGCCGGCAGCCTGCACTTCATGCTGGAGCGGGCCAGCGAGTATGCGCTCAAGGCAATTCACGAAGTGCTCAAGCATGATGCGAAGGCGCTGGATGTCACCGAAGAAGCCTTGGACCGGTTCACCGCATGGGTGGATGCGGAAAACCGCCAGATGGCGTGGGGTCAGCCCTATGTCAGAACCTGGTATCAGAACCGCAAGGGCAGGGTTTCGCAGGTCTGGCCGTTCACCAATATTGAATATTGGGAAGCAACGGAAACCGTTCGTCCAGATGAGCATGAATTTCTGCGCTGAGTACAACAGACCGCGACTAGACGCACGTGGAAGGGCCTTGGGCACTTAAACGTGCAGTAGTCTCTGCAGTGTTGACTCAAGCTGTACAGAAGAAGGAGAAGTTCGTGGCCCGACGCAATGGATCGCACCAGGGAACCCCCGACAATGAGAAGGCAATCCTCAATGCGGCGCTGACTTTGGCAGTTACCGCGGGCTACGAGGGCACCACGATGTCCAAGGTTGCGAAACTCTCCGGTCTGCCAGTCGGTTCAGTCTATTGGCACTTCAATAACAAAGAGCAGCTCTTTTCACAGCTGATCGATTTCTGCTTTGAGCAATGGAAGGTCGACCATACGGGGCCAACAAACCGCGATCTTCTGCGCCGCAGCATCGCCGGATCCGCCGGTGGTTCCACCAACCCGGAAAATGAGACCGAAGCGTTCTGGATCCTGGCCCTGCTCTTTGCGCTGGAGAAGCGGCTGGAAGGCAACGCTGCGCGTGAGCGCTACCTCGAAGTCAGAAAAGAAATGTTTGAGCTGATGGTTTCCCGTGTTGAACCGGAAATTCCCGACGAAGTGCTGGCCGTTGACCCGGACTTTGGGCGAAAAATGGTGGTGCTCGGACGGGCGCTCACCGATGGTTTCTACGTGGCCGCTTCTGCTGGCGACGAGATTGATTTTATGGAATTTGCCGATCTCTCCTCGGCCGCGATCAATGCCTTGATCGCGCGCGAGGTTCAGCGGGTATCCACTGAGGAAAATGAATGACTGAAACATCAAAAGTAGCTGTAGTTGTTGGCGCAGGCTCCGGTATCGGCGCGGCCGTAGCCCGCGAATTGGCCTCGCGCGACGGCTACAAGATCGTCGCGCTCTCTCCTTCAGGGAAGGCCAAGGCGCTCGCCGAAGAACTTGGGGGAGTTGGCTTGGTCGGCTCGAACTGCTCGACCGAAGATCTGCAGGCCGTGGTCGATCTGGCACTGGAGACTTACGGGCGAATCGATCTGGTGGTCAACGGTTCGGGCCATGCAGCATCCGGTCCTATCCTGGAGATCACCGATGGGGACTGGGAAACCGGCCTGCAGATGTACCTGATGAATGTGATCCGGATGTGCCGCATCATCACCCCTCATTTCGAGGCCAATGGGGCAGGGGCCATCGTGAACATCTCCACCAGCTCGCCTTTTGAGCCGAATCCCAAGTACCCCGTCTCTGCGACGTTCCGCGCCGCTTTGGCCTCCTTCACCAAGTTGTACACCGATGAATACGGGCCCAAGGGCATCCGGATGAATAACGTGCTACCCGGCTTCACCAAGGAGGACCCGAGCACAGTGCCTGAGGCGTGGGTGCAGAAGATTCCCTTGCGCCGAGCGGCGAGCACCACCGAGATCGCCAAGGCCGTGCGCTTCCTGGCCAGCGAAGAATCCAGCTACATGACCGGACAGAACATTCGTGTGGACGGCGGTGTGGCGCGTTCGGTCTAAACCGGTTCCGCGGAATGCACGACGAACAGATGCCCTCGCCACCTATTGGTGGCGAGGGCATTATTTTAGTTTCGGGGCCTAGCCCTGGACGCTGGAGCGCTGATCGCGGAAGCGCGCAGGCCAGACGCCCTGCTTGCCCGGGGCCAAGATGCCCGCTGGATCTAGCGCATCCTTGATCTTCTCCTGCAAGCGGCGTGCCGCGTTGTCGTTGAAGTCGAAGCCGTCGGAGATGCGGTCCATGTAGTCCACGTGACTGCGGTACGGTGCGTAGCCACGGGCCCGGGCCGCATCGAGCAATTCCGAGTACAGGGCGCGGGCGCGCTTGAGCATCTCTTCATTGCCACGCTCGAAGAAGATCATGGTCACGTGGACCATGTGCCGCGGGTACAGGTGATAGCCGATGTACAGGTCGAAGCCGTGCTTTTCGTAGAGCTTCTTGGCTTCCTGGTAGAACTCGGCCACCAGTTCGCCGCGGGCCGGAATGATCGGAGCCGCATCGATGTGGCCACCGTTTTCGGCGGCCCAGCCGACGGTGGACAGCGGTTTCAGGGTCGGGACGCCAGCCATCTGGGTGCGGTCCTGGGCAGCGATGTCATCATGCTGCAGGGCCAAGCCTTCAACACCAGAATAGAAACGGGCGTCAACACGGGCGCCGGGGATCACGCTGATCCGGTCCTTGACGATCTGCAGGCGGCGTTCGCACAGTTCCTGGTCTCCGTAGAAGGCGAACTTGCAGTTCCACTGGCCAATGCCGAATTCCTGGCGCATTTCCTCCAGCCGCCAGTCGGGAATCGAACCTTCGCCATCCCAGAAGTCGGCGCGCGCACCGCGCATGGTGGCCGCGCGCACCACGTTGCCGCACAGGGCGTTGTTCTGGATGATTTCCTCGCGGCGCAAGGTGGTGAGGATGTCGATCAGCTGCGGCAGGTGGGCCTCGTCGTCCACGAAGATATCCCCGTTAACGTAGGTGCGCGGCGCCGGCATCAGCCACAGGCCGACCTGGGTGATGACGCCGTAGTTGGACTGGGTGAAAAGACCATCGAGGGTTGGCCCGAAGCCGCCCTGGAAGATCGGGCCTAGCTCGGTGCCATCCATGGCGCCCATGCCGGTGCGGACCAGGTCGCCGTCGGGCATGACTACTTCCATGCCACACAAAGACTTCACGTGGTCGCCCAGTGGGGTCATGCCGTAGCCGCGGTCCAGCATATTGCCCATGACCGAGCCCCAGCCCAAGGCCGGAACGGACATCCAGACCTTCAGCCCGCGTTCCTTGATGTATTCGAACAGGTCAAAGAAGGTCACGCCGGGTTCCACCACGGCGTAGCACAGGCGGTCATCGACAGTGATGATGCGGTTCATGCGGCTCAAATCCAGGGCCACCATGCCGGTGTCGCGTGGCTCCGGGCCGCCATAGCCCAGGTTCTTGCCACAAGAGAAGGTCCACAGCGGGACCTCATGCTCGGTAGCCAACTTGACCACTGCCTGGACTTCTTCGGTGTTGGCCGGGCGGATGCCGGGCCAGGGCGTGCGTCCCGGGTTGAGCGGGTAGGGATCCAGGTAGCCCTCGGAATCTCCTAAGGAAACAACGTTTTCCGCGCCAACGATTTCCTTGGCTGCCTGAAGAAATTCTTCACGACGATCCATGATTCACCCTTCCACTGGCTGCGGGCGAATGCCGCGGCCTCACTGTCTTAATCTAAAAAACTTGCTTTGTTTCTCACTGTCATCAATATGCTTGATGACATGAATCTTGTGTCCCACCCGCAGCTGACCTTGCGCCAGCTTTGGCATTTTGTTGTCGCCGCCGAAGCTGGAACCATGGCCGAAGCGGCCCGCCGGCTGCACCTGGCGCCTTCGGCAATTTCCATGTCCATCGCTGAACTCGAGCGCATCGTCGGTGCCGAACTGGCGATCAAGCGCCGGGCCAAGGGCCTGACGTTGACCGCGAGCGGCAAAACCGTGCTGCTTCAAGCCCGCGAGCTGCTCGAACGCGCCCATGATCTGGAAACTATGGGACAGGGAACCCGTGAAGAGCTGGCCGGCCCATTGACCGTTGGCTGCTTCATGCCCCTGGGCCCGATCATCATCCCGCCCATGCTCAGCGCCTTTGCCCAGCAGTGCCCCAAGGTGGAGGTCGATTTCTTGGAAGGATTCCACCAGGAAATGCAAGATGCATTGCTTGATGGTTCCATCGACGTCGCCTTCCTCTACGGTTCGGAGATTTCTCCGGCCTTGCGCTCGGCTACCGTGGCGATGGCCGAAGCACAGATGCTGTTGCCGGCGGGCCATCCGCTGGCCGAACGCCCGGCGGTATCCCTGCGTGACATCGCCAAGGACCCGTTGGTGCTCTTCGAATCCGAGCCGATCACCCAGCGCATCCTCGGCCTGTACCAGGGCAGCGGATTGGAGCCGGTCATCCGGCACCGTTCGCGTTCCTATGCGACAGTGAGGTCGCTGGTCAGCACAGGCCGAGGGGTGGCCGTCTTGTTCCAGCAGCCGGCCTTGGAAGCGCCCTATGAAGAGCTGAACGTGGTGCTCAAGCCACTGAAACTCGATGACGAAAACATTGCTGTTGTTCCGGTGTTAGTGGCTTGGCCCCGCAGTTCGCGGCTGAACTCCCGTGCCCAAGCTTGGGTGGAAGTGGCCGCGGAACTCTTCGAGGATGCCGGGCGGCGCAACTAGCAGCTAGACGCGCGCGCGGATCGAGGACGGGTAGGACAGCCCGAAGTTATCGCGCAAGGTGCTGCCCTCGTATTCGGTGCGGAAGTAGCCGCGGTTCTGCAGTTCTGGGACCAGCTTGTCGCAGATCAGTTTGAAGCCGCCCGGGTTGAATGGGGCGTTCAGGTTGAAGCCGTCGCAGGCCTTGGAATCGAACCAGTCGATCATGCGGTCTGCCACCGCCGAGGCGGTACCGGCCATCCACTGGTGTCCGGTGGAGCGGGCCAGGTCAACGATCAGCTCGCGCAGCGTCATGCCCTGGTCCACCGACTTGCGGCGGTAGATCTGGTAGCGCGAACCGAGGGCCGGGTCATCGGAGAACCACTCGGCGGGGATCTTCTCGTTGAAGTCCAGCGAGGACAGGTCCATCTTCAGGTCCGCGCCCACCTGCACGCGGCCGTTTTCCAGATGGATGTGGTTGGCCAGCTCTTCGGCTAGCTCATCGGCTTCAGCCTGGGTGTCGCCGAGGATCGGCAGGATGCCCGGAATGATCTTGATGTCGTTCGGGTTGCGGCCCTTGGCGGCTGCCATGGCCTTGAACTTGGCGTAAAACTCGACCGATGGTTCCTTCAGCGGCTGCGCGGTGTAGATGCCGTCGGCGACCGAGGAACCGAGCTCCATGCCTGGTCCGGAAGAGCCAGCTTGGACCAGCACCGGGCGGCCCTGCGGGCTACGTGGCATGTTGATCGGGCCCTGCACCTTGAAGAATTCACCTTCATGGTTGATCGGGTGGATTTTATCGGTGTCCACGTACCAAGCCGATGCCTTGTCGTTGGTGACGGCGTCGTCTTCCCAGGAGTCCCAGAGCTTGTTGGCCACGTCGACGAATTCGGTGGCGCGGCGGTAGCGGGTGGCTGGATCCGGTGCGGAGTCCATGCCGAAGTTCGCGAAGCCATCGGAGCTGGTGACGATGTTCCAGCCGGCGCGGCCACCGGACATGTGGTCCAGTCCGGCCATCTGGCGAGCCAGGTTATAAGGCTCGGAGAAGGACGTGGACACGGTGCCGATCAGGCCGATGTTCTTAGTGCGCGCTGCCAGTGCGGAAAGCACCGAGATTGGCTCGTAGAAGCCGTTCATCTTGATGTCGCCGCGCAGCACGGTGTTGGCGTGGACGATGTCGCCGAAGAAGATGGCATCGAGCTTGGCATCTTCAGCCATCTTGGTCAGGTCGTAGACGAATTCCAGATTGGCTAGCTCTTCGGAGCGTGAGCCATCCATGCGCCACGAATCCTTGTGGTAACCGGCTGGGAGCATGAAGGTCGTGAGCACCATGTGCTGGGGGTTCTTGGGAGTCATTTAAACTCATCCTTTCCTGCGGATGTGACGGGAAGCACTAAATCCATGGTTTCAAGAGTTCCTAAAGTCGTAAATGGAGAACTTTTGCGCCATAGCATTCAGAAAAATTGATGTTTGTTGGTAAAAGCTGGCCCGCACATCAACGGATGCGCGGACCGATGTTGAAGCCTAGGCGTTCAGGGCGTTTTTGACTTTTACTGCGCCCTTGGGTGGCAGGGCAGCGCCCTCCGGGCTCAGTCGGATGGCAACCAGGCCGATAATCAGGATGGCAGCCCAGAAGATGCCTACTGCCGTGATGCCGAAGGTGACGGCCAGTGCGGTGCAGATCATCGGAGTGAAGCCGGCGCCAATGGTTGAGGAACCTTGGTAGGCCAGCGATGCTCCGGTGTAGCGGACATCGGCGGGGAATAGCTCGGAAATGTAGGCGCCGATGGGGCCGGCCAGGATGCCTTGGATGACACCGTTGCCGACGATGACAGCAACTGCGAAGCCCCATCCGGTGCCGTTGCTCATCAAGAAGACTGCAGGGAAGGCCCATAGGACACCGGCAACACCGCCGATGGTTAGGATCATTTTGCGGCCGTACTTGTCAGAGAGCTTGGCCGCTGCGAAGCAGACCACGATGGTGGCTATTGCGGCGTAACCCTTGGTGTTCAGTACGAAGGACCGGTCTACACCTTGGGCTGCGGCTTCGGACACGCCCCAAGAAGTCAGCACGCCCTGGCAGGTGTAGAAGCCCAAGGATGCGATCAAGGTGATGATCACGGTGCGTGAATGGTTCTTGAGCACCAGCGAGATAGGAGTCTTGCGCTCCTGCTTGCGGTCCAGAGCCAAGGCGTCCATTTCCTGGAAGACAGGAGTTTCTGCCACCTTGAGTCGGATCATCATGCCGATGATGATGAGCACTGCCGAGAAGATGAATGGAATGCGCCAACCCCATTCCATGAACGCGTCGCCGGTGGTGAAGGAGACGAAGGAAACCAAGAAGGTCGCCAGCAGGCCGCCGGCAGGAGCACCGGCGTTAGCGAAGGACGCAGCAAAACCACGCTTGGCCGCGGGTGCGTGCTCCAGGGCCATGAGGGTGGCGCCGCCCCATTCGCCGCCAACGGCGACTCCCTGAACTACGCGAAGCAGAACCAGAATGACTGGAGCGGCAGCGCCGATAGTTGCTGTGGTTGGCAGCAGGCCAATGGCAATGGTGGCCAAACCCATCATCATCATGGAAAGAACGAGCATCTTCTTGCGTCCCAGGCGGTCGCCGAAGTGGCCGAAGACAATGCCGCCCAATGGGCGGGCAATGTACCCCACGGCCAAGGTGCCAAAGGAAGCGAAGAGCGCCAGACCCGGAGTGAGGTTTCCGAAGAAGACCTTGTCGAAAATCAGCGACGCAGCGGTGGCGTACAAGATGAAGTCGTAGTACTCAATGACGCTGCCCAAGAAGCTGGAGCCGAGAATGCGGCGCAGATCCTTGGTATTGAGGGAGTCGTTCGGCTTCGTTGCCGGCACTGACTGGTTCTGTTGCGAGTCGGACACGTCGAGAACCTTTCCTGATCGCTGATTGTGACTTAAGCCATAGTGGCCCATTTCACTCAAGCTGTCCACTTTTTACGCATTGTATGACTGAGAATATTTTATTCTCGGATCAAAAACCCCGAATTTACAGGGTTTTTGAAAAACATCCGGATAGGTACTTGATCTAAGTCACATGAGTTATATAAACTGATGCACAGAATATATTTTTGAACCCGCTTGGCGGGACGCCCGAGCAAGGAGCAGCAAAATGAGTGCACGCACCGGAGAGCAGTACCTAGCAGGTCTCAAGGATTCCCGTGAGGTCTGGCTGGGAGACCAGCGTATTGACGTGACCGAGCACCCAGCATTTGCCGGCTCGATCAACGGAATGGCCGCCTACTTCGACTACCAGCACAAGTACGCCGATGACTGCCTGATGGTCGATGAGCAGACCGGCGAACAGCACAACGTTTCGTTGCTGCGCCCGAAGAACGCAGAAGATATCGCCCGTCGCCACCGCGCCTTCGACCGCCTGGCCCGCTACTCCAACGGCATGCTCGGCCGCACCCCCGACTACGTCAACGTGGTGCTCGCCGGCCACGCCTCGCGCCCGGATATCTTCGCCAAGTCCGGCGACCCGGTCTACTACGAGCGCCTGGAGAACTACTGGCGCCACGTCCAGGAAAACGACCTGGCGCTGACCCACACCATCGTGCACGCAGCCATCGACAAGTCGGTCGGCGAACTGCAGGGCATCAATGAAGAACTGACCCTGCGCGTAGTGGATCGCACCGAAGAAGGCCTGATCGTACGCGGCGCAAAGATGCTCGCCACCCTGGGCCCGATCGCCGATGAACTCTATGTCTACCCAGCCGTGCCCATTCAGAAGGGCTATGAGGAATACGCGCTGTCCTTCGCGATCCCGGTGGCCACCCCAGGTGTGGTCTCGGTCTGCCGCGACCACTACGGGGTGGAGCAGCCGGTCGTGGATAAGCCGTTCTCCTCGCGCTTCGACGAGCAGGACGCGGTGATCATCTTCGACGACGTGCTGGTTCCTTGGGACCGCGTGTTCATCGACGGCCAGCTTGATGTTTACAACTCCCTGAACTCGGGCACCGCCACCGGCAACACGCAGCAGCAGACCGCCATCCGTGCCTCGGTGAAGCTGGAATTCGCCTACGACTTGTGCGTGCAGATGGCCAAGGTCACCGCCACCGATAACAAGCCGGAAACCGCCTCGATGCTCGGCGAAATCTACTCCTACCTGCGCATCGCCCGCGCCGTCATCCACTCGGCCGAGGTCAACGCCTCGGAATGGGGCGGCGGAGCATTCTTCTGCCACGATGACATCTCCGCGCTGCGCACCATGATGCCCATTTGGATGGCCCGCGTGAACGACATCATCAAGTCCATGGGTAGCCACAACCTGCTGGCCACCCCAACCGCGGCTTCCTTCGATGACCCGCGCCTGGGCCCACTGCTCAAGAAGTACTTGCCAGGCGCCAACGGCATCGCACCAGAAGAGCGTGCCAAGATCTTCCGCACCGCATGGGACTTCGCCGGATCCGCCCTGGGCAGCCGCATCGAACTCTACGAGCGCTTCTACCTGGGTTCGGTAGGCCGTGCCCGCGCACTGGATCACCGCAAGGCGCAGATGAAGGGCGAAACCGGTGCCTTCGAGGCGATGTTCGCCGAGGTAGGCATCAGCCCGGTCATCGCCGAACAGACCGGACTGGACCTGGACGCCGCGGCAACGCGCGCCTAAGGAAGCAGAGAAATCATGGCTAACCCAACGCCCGATGTGCTCGACGCACTGCTAGAGCACCTGCTGGAAACCCAGTACGCCCAGCTGCCGACGGCCACGATCCAGCGTGTGAACCAACGCCTGCTGGATTCGGTGGGCGTTGGGGTAGCAGGTCACCGCTGTGACGACATGGCTGGGCTCATCGAGGTCGCGCGGGCCTGGGGCAGCGGAGAAGAAGCAACCGTGCTGGGGACCGGAATCAAGCTTCCGGCCACCTCGGCGGCCTTCGTCAACGCGGCGTTGATCCGCTCCTTCGACTTCGAGCCGGTGGAAGCAGAAGGACCGGCCGGCAAACAGGTTGCCGCCCACATCTCCGGAACCACCGTGGCCGTCGTCCTGGCGCTGGCTGAAGTCACCGGCGCCACCGGCGAAGAGGTGTTGACTGCACTGGCGCTGGGCGATGACCTGGCGGCCCGGCTGGCTGTCGCCGGCGGGTTCGATGTGTACTCGGGGCAGGATAATACCGGCACGCTGAATGCCTTGGCCGCCGCAGCTATCGCCAGCCGGATGCTGGGTTTGAGCAAGGCGCAGGCACGCCATGCCATCGGCATTGCGGTCAATCAGGCTTCGGGCAATGTGGCGGCGATCTTCGATGGCGCCAACGGCTTCAAGCTGCCCATGGCTTTCGCTGCCCGCTCCGGAATTTCCGCCGCGCAGCTGGCCAGGGCCGGGTTGCAGGCGGCTAATGATCCGCTGACCGGCAAGCACGGCTACTTCCAGCTGTTCGGCATCGACGCGCAGCCTCAACTGGCGGTGGCGGATCTTGGCGTGAGCTTCCATGGGGACTGCACCATCAAGCCCTTCGCTAGCTGCCGTGCCGCACAGCCCTCGCTGCAGGCCTGCGCGCAACTGGTGGCCGACGGCACGGTGAACTACCAGGACATCGAATGCCTCACCGTGCACCTGAGCGAACGGACACTCAATGGATTTGTCGGGGCACGCTTCGAAGCCGGGGATACCCGCACCGTGGCAGCGCTGTTCTCGGTGCACGCCACCGCGGCCATCGCCTTGATCCACGGAACGGTTCGCCCCGAGCACCTGACCGCCAGCGCACTGGCGGACCCCGAACTGGCGCAGATGCTCGGACGCATTGAACTGGCCGGCACCCTGCCCAACAGCCAGCGACTGACCGCGGAAATCACCGCCCGGTTGCGTAACGGCGAAGTGCGTCACGTGCGCGTGGAGCACCCGAACGGAAACATCTTACGCACACCCCTGGAGCATGACCAGGTAGTTGAGAAGTTCTCGAAGAATCTTCAGTTCTCGCATCCTGAACTGGCAGCACGCAAGGACGCGTTGCAATACCAGCTCGAACACCTCGCCAGCGCACCGGATCTTACCGATCTGATCGCGATGCTGGACCCCGCTAAAAACTTCACCCCGAATTACCAGGAGCAACTCTCATGAGCACCACCAACCTTGAATCGGTCACCCCAGTAGATATGAACATCTTCCGCAACGTCGTGGGCCACTTCGCCTCCGGCGTCACGGTGATCACCACCGCGGTGGACGGTCAGCTCTACGGCACCACCGCCTCGGCGGTCTCCTCACTGTCCATGGAACCGCCAATGATGCTCGCCTGCCTGAACCGCTCCAGCTCCACCCACGACCGAGTGGTGGAAGCCGGTGTCTTCGGCATCAACATCCTGGCCGAAGACCAGGGCGCGCTGGCCTTCCACTTCGGACGCAAGGGCGAAGACAAGTTCGCTACCGTGCCGCATACCCTCTCCGAAGAAGGCATTCCGCTGATCGACGGCGCCTTGGCAACCATCGTCTGCCATGTGGCAGAAACCCCCACCGGTGGTACCCACACCGTGTTCTTGGGACTGGTTAGCCATGCTGAAGCTCATGACCGCGAGCCACTGGCTTACTACCGCGGCACCATGGGTCGCCTGGAGCCAACCAAGGAATTGGCCGCCTACCAGGCCACCCGCACCTGGGTCCTGCTGCGCACCAGCCCGTTGGGCGAAGATCTCGATGTGGATGCCATCGCCGCGGCTTCCCGTGCTGACGCTGATCATGTGGCCAACGCACTGGTAAAGCTCGAAAGCGAGCACTTGGTCTTCCGCACCGAAACCGGAAAATACCAGCCCAAGCCAATCACCGCAGAGCTGACCGATTCGCTCTACGACTCCCGCGCCACCATCGAGTCCGGCGTGATCGCTTCGCATCTGGGAAAGGTTTCGGAAGAGACCATTTCCAGCCTGCGCGAAATCACTGCGAAGCTGGCCAACCTCCGTCAGACCTCCGAATCCGACCTGGAAGAGTTCTTAGCGCTGAACGTGGCCTACCACGATGCTCTGGTCGGCGTTGCCGGCTCCAGCCAGCTGGTGGATTCCTTCCGCCGCTTGGGCATTGGCACCGTCTGGCGCCAAGCGCTGACCGCCGAGCAGTGGTCGCGCCAGCTCGAACACCGCCACGTCGCTGAGCTGACCGAAGCCATCGCCTCCGGTGATGCGCCGGCCGCCCAGGAAGCGCTGGCGGCACACACGGAATTTGGCAAGACCCTGGCTCGTGAGGTCATCGAACGCCACGGCGGCGAAGTATAGGGATAGCTCACAGCAGTAAGGATGCCGGCGACATGGAATTCCATGTCGCCGGCATCCTTCATTTAATGCTGAGTTCAGGAGGCCTTTTCTCCGATGAAGCTGCGGAGCTTGAACTGGCCGTCAACTAGCAGCCAGCGTGTGCGTGTGGTGGTTTTCAACTGCTTCTGCACTGAGTTGGAGACCAGATTCAGGATCATGGTGCCTTGAGTAGTGGCCACGTCATGGTCGATGGATACCAAGCTGAACTCATGGCTCAGTGACAGGTATTGGGTGGTCCCCGAAGCCATGAGTTCAAGCAGTGACTGCCGGTTATCAACTCGACCGGTGGAGTGGGTGTACTCAAGATCCGGATGCAGCAGATGTTCCAGGGCGTGAAGGTCGGCGGCGATCAAAGCCGCCAAGCGAAGCTCTTCGGTCTTGCGCAGTTTGGTCTCTAGTTGCTGGGTCGCTGATGGTGTCATACGTTGTGCTCCTTAAGCTGTGTAGATGGCTTGGTCCGATCGGCAGGCGGAGATTCTAGTTTGGTTAAGTCAGCCGTGAGTAGGAGATTGGCAGCCCAGAGTTACCTCAGGGCGTCGATGTTGCCAGGGCCGAAAATTTTTACGATGGAATCATGATGAAGAAAAAGTATTTCGCCGCTGGCCTTATTGCCGTTCCCTGCGCATTGCTGATGACCGGATGTAGCACCTCGGATCTGTTCACCGACAAGTACGATGAGTCCACGACAAAAACTGCCAAATCCTCCAAGCAGGCAGTTGCCGATGGCTTGTTGCCCAACTGGGTTCCAGAAGGTGGCAGCAACATCGAGCTGGTGCAGCGCAATACCGGAAGCGAACGCATCTTCGTGATGGACTTCGACGGAAAACTGCCAGCTGAAAAGTGTGTCCCCATCAAGAAGGTGGGGCAGCCCAGCGAGCAGGAACTGACCAAGGCCTACGCTTCGGATTCGCGCACCGCGCAGTGGAAGGTCGATGAGATCTCCACGCAACGAACCCTGGACGCGGATTGGTGGCCGGCAGATGCTGAAAGCCGAACGACCGATTTATGCGGCCGCTTCTGGGTCCACCAAGAGGGTGGAAAGCTCTATGCCTTTGCCCCTGACTCTGTTAATACCGTGAAGGCCATTAATGAAGAGCGGAAGTCCGCCAGCGAAAGTAAATAGCATCCCATCAGGGAAATGATCCTCCGCCGCCCAGACGTATTTGGGCGGCGGTTTTTATTGGCCGCTAAAAGCGGATGACGCTGCGGGCAATTGAACCGGTCTCCTGCGTGGCATAGGCATCATTGATGTCCTGCAGCGAGATTTCTTGGGCTACCAGATCATTCAGGTTCAGCCGGCCCTGAAGGTAGAGCTCTGCGTAGTAGGGGATGTCCTTGCGCACCGAGGATGAGCCCATGTAGATTCCGTGAAGGTTGCGCTGGGGGATTAGCAGATCCAACATGATGTTCATGTCCAAGGGCTGACCCTGCGGGATGCCGATGAAGTACACATGACCACCGGTCTTGGTAACTTCCATGGCTTGGCGCTGCGTGGCAGCAAGGCCGATGGCTTCAAAGCTGTGGTGCACCCCTCCGCCGGTTATCTGGCGTACCGTGGCCAGCACATCTTCTTCACGTCCATTGATGACGTGGGTGGCCCCGAATTTCTTGGCGAGTTCCAGCTTGTCCGGCTGCAGATCAATGCCGATGATGGTCTTGGCACCGGCGAGCCGAGCCCCCTGGATGACGTTCAGTCCAATGCCGCCCAAGCCGACTACTGCGACAGTTTCGCCCGGCGCTACTTTGGCCGCGTTAAGTACTGCACCCACGCCTGTGGCGGTCGCGCACCCAAGGACTGCGGCTTGAGCGAAAGGAATCTGCTCGGGAACACGTACCAATTTGTTCTGATGGAGCACGGTGTATTCGGCAAACCCCGCAACGCCGAATCCTTCCACGCGTTCACCTTTCCGGCTCAACCGGGCAGGAGCGTCGCTGCCACGCAGGGCGTGCTGGGGGTTGAGGCAACGGAAGGTTGCCCCGTTGATGCATTCCTCGCAGGTGCCGCAAAAACTGATTTCACTGGCGATGACGTGGTCGCCGATGGTGAAGTCGCTTGCTTCTGGGCCAAGGCCCACCACAACACCGGCCATTTCGTGCCCCACCACCATGGGCAAGGGACGTCCGCGATCGGTGGTGGCCACGATGTGGTCGGAGTGGCACAGGCCGGCGGCTTCGACCTTGACCAGGATTTCTTGTCCTCGCGGCTCGTCGATGTCGAGTTCTTCGATGTCAAAACCGTTGCCAATGGTGTTGATGACTGCTGCGAGCATGAGATCCCCTTTTATTGGATTCGTCTTCTAAAAATGCATTATTTCTATTAGTATATTTTCATTAGGTGGCCCACGTCACGTCTTTTACGTGACTATTTTTGGAGGAAACATGCAAGCAGCAGTGGTCAGCGAAGTTGCTGGAGCGTTTGACGTCGTGGACATAACTATCGACAACCCGGCTGAGCGTGAGGTGCTGATCGAGGTCAAAGCCAGCGGCTTGTGCCATTCGGACCTACATGTGGCCAGCTCAGACATCGGCTTCCCCTTGCCTGCTGTACTGGGACATGAAGTCTCGGGCCTGGTGGTGGGTGTCGGATCGGCGGTGACATCGCTTGAAGTAGGCGACCGGGTGGTCACTTCACCTGTCCATAGTTGCGGGGTTTGCAAGGGGTGCCGGACGGGCAAGCCCTATCAGTGTCGGGTTCCTTCGCACACCGACCGCGACGCGGCAGGGACTCCACGGCTCTCGCTCAACGGCCAGAAGCTGACCCAATTCATCGGTGTCGGTGGGTTCGCAGAACAAGTACTGGTCCACGAGAACACCGTCGTGAAAGTTCCTGACGCTATTCCTTTTGACCGGGCGGCCTTACTTGGCTGTGGCGTAGTCACCGGTGCTGGTGCAGCTATTAACACAGCTCGCATTCGCCCCGGAGATACCGTGGCTGTCATTGGTGCTGGCGGTGTAGGGCTGAACGTCATTCAAGGAGCGAAGCTTGCTGGTGCTACGCGCATCATCGCCATCGACCTGCAACCAGCCAAGCTGGAACTCGCCACAGTTTTTGGTGCCACAGACGTCATCAATGGCGGCGAGGGCGACTCTGTCGAACTGGTCAAGCAATTGACTGGAGGGGGAGTGACCCACGCTTTTGAAGTCATCGGTCTGCAAGCCACCAGCGAGCAAGCGGTGGCGATGTTGGAGATTGGCGGCACCGCTTACCTGATTGGTGTGCACAAGCCAGGGGCGCAGATCAACATCACCCCCTTCGGTGACTTGATGGGGCGGCAGAAGGGCATCCGGGGCGTGGCCATGGGATCGAGCAATATCCAGGTGGATATCCCGATGTATGCACAGCTCTACCTGCAGGGCCGCTTCAAGCTCGATGAACTGGTCTCGGCGCATATCGGACTAGATGAAATTTCTCAGGGATACGAGCAACTGCGCGGAGGAGCGGTAGCACGCAGCGTGATTACTTTCTAGCGTTGCTACCGCGTAGCGCAAAAACTCATCGGGCCAGCAATGAGAATTGCTGGCCCGATGAGTTTTAAGAGTATTTACTTTTTGCTGGAGACGGCTTGGGGTGTGGCTCGCGTTGCATAAAATACGCAAGCGACAAAGCCGAGCAGGCTCAGCAGTACCGCAACAGGGCCGACGGCCCCCGGCAAATATTGGTTCCAGGTCATGTTCAGCGTCACCAGTAGGGATACCAAAAATCCTCCGGTCAGGTAACTGATTGCCGAACTCATGGTGAACCTTCCGTCAGCGAAACTTGCTGCAGTGAGCCTAACATCGCACCATTTGTTGGCCAAGCATTTACCGCATCCAATTACTTTCGCTCAGCATGTTCCCAGAGAACTTCGTCAACCGTGAGCTGGTGATCAATGAAGCCAAAGTGAGACATCGCGTCGAGGCCGGCCTGGGCTGCTTGCGCATCAAAGGCGGTGGTTGCGAGCGCAAATGATTTGGGAGCTTTCTCGACGGGAACCTGATTGACCTCCGCATGAACTTTTTGAACCTCTGCGAGATTCTTGGAATCCGAGTAGAACTTCGTCGCATCAGCCATGGCCGCGACAAAAGCGTGCGCGGTGTCTGCGTTCTTTTCGGTCCAAGCAGTTGTGCTTAGCCATAGTGTGCCTGGCTGGTTGCCCTGATATTTGCGGACCGGGTTACCCAAGGAACGGAACCCAGCATCGGTCATCTGGTGGTAGAAGGTATCGCTGGGAACCACAGCGTCTACCGTCCCGGTTTCCACAGCGGCCTGCATGCCGGCATAAGGGATGCTGACTTCACTGAATTCGTCGGCCTTGACCCCGGCGTCTTCAAGGGCCTGGAACACCGGAAGATCGCTTCCGGTCTTCACCCCGATGACACCAATAGTTTTGCCTTTGAGCTCGGCAAGGCTGGAAATTTCAGAGTCCGGTCCCACCATCACGCCGGAATTATCAACATCGGGGCTGACGACACCATTGGATGCGAGCGCGGTGATGGGCAGGCCTTGGGCAACGGAGGCCGCCACATTGATCCACGAGCCAGTTGCAATATCGACTTCGCCCGAGATGGCCGAAGCGATCTGTGCTGCCGGGTCTGCGCCGTTAACCAGCTCAACGTCCAAGCCATGGTCTTCAAAGAAGCCCTCTGCTTCTGCCAAATAGGCAGGTTCAAACTGAATCCCAGCCACCGAAACCCTCAGCGGGGTCAACCCAACAGAGTCGTCGGCGTTCGTAGCTGCGCTATGCCCACACGCAGTTAGGGCGAGAGCTGATGCGATCAGCGTTGCACCAATGGTCAGTGGGGTGCGGGCGAATGATGAAGTCCTCACGGTGTCCTTGTCGTGCTGAGATATGAAAATGGTGAACGGTCAGCTGAAATCGGTGATGACCGAGCGTGCCACGCTCTGCCCTGATTTCAGCTCAGCGAATCCCTGGTTGATGTCATTGATGTGCAGATGTTGTGCCACCAGGGCATCAAGCTTGAGACGACCTTCCAGATAGTGCTCCACATAGTGGGGAATATCGTGCTGAGGGTTGGAAGAGCCCATGTAGATGCCGTGCAGTGTGCGTTGAGGTTGGATGATGTCAGCCATCGCGTCCAGGGGCAGTTCAGAGCCAGGTTTGTGCAGCCCGACCAGATAGGTATTGCCACCGATGCGTGTTGAACGAATTGCTTGCATGCTGGTGGCTGGCAACCCGATCATTTCAAAAGCGTGGTCTACTCCGCCGCTAGTCAGTTGTGCAATCACGTCCACCGGATCTGCGCAGTTGGAGTTGATCGTGTCGGTGGCGCCAAATTCTCGAGCCAATTCAAGCTTTTCATCACTGAGATCAACGGCAATGATTTTTGCTGCCCCAGCGATCTGGGCGGCATTGATCGCGTTGAGCCCGATACCACCGGCCCCGATGACCGCTACCGTTTGTCCTGGGGCAACCTTGGCCGAGTTGAAGACTGCCCCTGCACCGGTGAGCGTGGAACATGCCATCACCGCGGCTTGGGGCCAGGGCAGCGCTTCGGGAATCTTGACCGCCTGGTTGGCATGAATCACGGTGAACTTGGCGAACCCGCCGGTGCCGAACATCTGCGACACCGGCTGATCTTCGCACATGGCGCGCGGCGCCTCGTGCGGTGCCCGCAAGGTGCTCATGCGTCGCGAACATCGATAAACCTCACCGGCCAAGCATTCAGAACATGTGCCGCAGTACTGGATCAAGGTAGCCAGCACGTGGTCGCCTGGTTCAAAACCAGCTGCCTGTGCGCCGGTGTCGAGCACGATTCCGGCGACTTCATGGCCCAACAGCACCGGGGTGGGCAACCCCAGATCGAGGCTTGCAAGATGCGCGTCGGACTGGCATAAACCGACCGCCTTGACCTCAATCAGCAGCTCCGAACCCACGGGATCTGCGACGCTGATCTGTTCAACACTGAAACTGCCATCAAACTTGCGCGCAAGAGCAGCCGGCGAGGTGCGGGGCATGCAACTAGTCCTTGCGCAGACGCAGCAGAATACGAGCCCGAGCTTCAGCAAAGCGCGGGTCGGCCTTGGTGGCCAGCTGGTCGCGGGTCTCGCCAAATCCGGTGATAATTTCATCGACCACGGTGGCCGGCTTCTGGGCAATCACCACAACCTTGTCTGCGAGGTACAGGGCCTCGTCGATATCGTGGGTGACCAGCAAGATTGTCACGCCCAGCTTGTGCTGCAAATCCAGCATCAAGTCTTCAAGATCAAATCGGGTCTGGGCATCCACCGAGGCAAAGGGCTCGTCCATGAGCAGGACCTTGGCGTTGTACGCCAGAGCGCGGGCAATCGCCACGCGCTGCTGCATACCACCGGACATTTCCCAAGGGTACTTGTCTCCTTGGCCGGCCAAACCTACGGCGGCCAAATGCTCGTCGGCCAGCTTATTGCGTTCGGCCTTGCCTATTCCCTTGCCTTGCAGCGGGAAGGCGACGTTTTCGCGGGTGGTCATCCACGGCATCAGGGAGCGCGAATAATCCTGGAAGACGACAGCAAGGTCTGGGTGTGGCCCGTTAACCTTGGTTCCGGAAACTTCAATCGTTCCGGCTTTGGGCTTCAACAGCCCGGAGAGGCAACGAAGCAACGTGGTCTTGCCAACGCCCGAGGGTCCGACGATCGAGATGAACTGACCGTATTCAACATCAAGGTCAAGACCCTCGATGATCTTGTTTTCTGCTGCGCCAACGCCGTAGCTCATGGACATGCCACGAACTTTCATCAGCTGCTGGTCGGTAGTGGCCGTCGAATCGACGGGTGCTTGGGTGGTCATGTGATTCTCCTAGATCAGAAGATGAATGTGGGGAAAGTCGGATGCTACTGGGCGCCTGAAGCGTGGTACCAGCGCAGGATCCGCTTTTCTACGAGCACAAAGAGGATGGAGATGACGTAGCCGATAACGCCAACCAGCAATGCGCCGGCCCAGGTCTCCGGAACCTTGAAGGTGGCCGAGGAATTCAGGATGTAAAAACCGAGTCCCTCGATGGAGGCGAACATTTCAGAAACCACCATGACCGTGATGCCAATGGGCAGCGCCACGCGAATGCCGGCAACGATCTGTGGGGTGGCGCCGGGCAAGATGACCCGGCGGAAGTGCAAACCGCGCGGAATGCGGTAGACCTTGGAGAATTTGCGGACGGTGGGTTCGATGCCCAGGATCCCGTCGATGGTATTGAGCAGAATCGGCCACATGCAGGCAAAGGCGATGGTGCCCATTTTTGGCCCCTGACCCATACCAAAAACGCCAATGATCATCGGCACCAGCGCCGCCTGGGGAACAGCACGGAAGAAGTGGATGATGGGATCCACGATCTTTAGCAGCAGCGGGACTTCGCCCAGCAGTAGCCCGCCACAGATGCCGAAGAACGCGGCGAGGGCTAAACCGACAAAGAGATTGGTTAGCGAATACATGGCGCCGGAAATGATCACGCCGTTGCCCAGATCTCGCACCAAGGATTCAAGGATGGACTCAAGTGAGGGAATGAAGAAGTTTGAGGAGTTCGCTGAACCGAACCACCAGGCAACGATCACCAGGACAATCAGCCATGACGAGACAAGAATCTTGCGGCCTGTCGTTGCTGCGGCGCTTGGTGCTGTTTCGCGCCGCACGCGTCGTGTCGCCGGGGCCTGCAAAGTTGCATTAGCCATTGTTATGCCTCTTCCACTTCAACAAACGGTTTTCTCCTTGCTGCAATAGCAAAGCAATTGCCCAACCGGTCAAGCCAGCAAAGAATAGGTAGGCGAACGCCAGATCCCAGCGTTGTGCCTGCTGCATCAAGGTGATCTGGCGTCCAATGCCAGGCGCCTGCGAGATTACTTCGACACCCACAGCGACCAGGATGGCAATGGCCGAAGAGATGCGTACGCCGGTGGCAATGAGTGGCATGGCCGAAGGCAACAGAACTTTGGTGAAGCGCAGCATTGGTGGGATGCGGAAGACCGCGACCGTATCTGCCACAGCAGCTTCTTGACGGCGTGCGCCGTAGATGGTCTGGATCAGTACCGGCCACAGGCAGGACAACGACACTACGACAATTTCCATCATGGTGTTCGAACCGAGCAGCATGATCACCACTGGCATCAGGGCCAGTACCGGGAAGGAACGTCCAAAGTCGATCAGGATTGAGGTTGATTGATCTAGGAAACGCACCGAGCCGATGATCAGCCCGAGAACAACGCCGACAACCGAGGCGATCAGCCAGCCGGCCAGGGCCGCGAGCAGGGTTTTGCCCAGCCCGCCCCAGAACGCTGCGCTGCCTAGCGCCTCACCGATGGCGGAGAAGATTTTAGCTACGCCGGGGAGCATGGAAGGCATAGTGCCGGAAGCGATGACCAGCTGCCAGATGCCTAGCAGTGCTGCGATGGCCACGATGCGCAGGGTCCACAGCAGACCCGGTGAGATCGTTGACTCTTTCATTAAAATCCTTGGGAAGCAGTTACAAGCTATGGGAGCCGGTGGCGCCAGCGGGGTGTGCGGCGCCACCGGAATTCAGGGGGATCAGTCAGTTACTTGGCGTCTGCTGATTCACGGGTTGGTGCTTGGTCCCACAGCACCTCGGAGACCGAGACATCTTTCTCGATCAGGCCGAAGTGGACCATCGCATCGATGCCGGCCTGAGCTTCAGCGACGTTGAAAGTGACATCTGCTGGGACGAAAGTCTTCGGAGCCTTGGCGATATCAATCTGGTTGGCTTCCGCATGGACCTTGCGCACCTCTTCCAGGTTTGCTGGATCCTGGTAGAACTTCACTGCGTCAGTCATTGCATCGGTGAACTTCTTGGCGGTTTCAGCATTCTGCTCCAGCCACTGCTTCTGCACGGTCCATACGGTCACCGGCATGTTGGACTGGAATTCCTGGACCGGGTTGGAGATGGTTTTGTATCCCTTCTCCGACATCTGGTGGTAGAAGGAGTCAGCGGGCACTACTGCGTCAACAGTGCCCTGTTCCAGCGCGGCTTCCATGCCAGCGTAGGGGACGGCCACTTCCTTGATTTCGTTCTCCTTGACGCCAGCTGCTTCCAGCGCCTGGAGTACCGGGATGTCGCCGCCGGATTTCACTCCGACAACGCCGATGGTCTTGCCTTTCAGGTCCCCCAGGTCCTTGACTGCTGAGTCCTTAGGGATCATCACACCGGAATTGTCGGCATCAGGATCCACCATGCCGTTTCCGCCGATGACCTGGACTGGCACGCCCTTGGCGAATGAGGTGGCGACATTGATCCATGAACCGATGGCCACGTTGACGTCGCCGGAGACTACCTGGGCCAGCAGCGCTGCCGGCTCGGCGCCGTTGACGATCTCCACGTCAAGGCCGTGGTCCTTGAAGTACCCCTGCTCTTCGGCGATACGGGCGGTTTCGAACTGGATCGGGGCGACTGCGACGCGGAGTTTGGTTGGCTCATTGGCCTTGGGCTCTTCAGCGGAACCGCAGGCTGCCAGTGTGCCTAGGGCGAGGGCTGAGACTGCAAGGGCTGAGAAGGCCTGTCGCGCAAAACGTCGTTTCGTGACCATGGGGTCTCCTTGGAAGATCTGTGCCCGGGCGTGGGCTGCGAGTGGACGGCCGGGGCAACCGCCCGGACGAGAAATACATTGATTACCAAAATGTATTCCTTGAATCACAATATATCTTTAGTATGATTGTGTGGCAAGGCTCACAATCAATAAAGATGAATTCATACGACAGCAACCAATGCCAGGAGGCATGACCGTGACCGCAACCGATCTTTCAACTGATTCACTGGCCCGGCAGCTACGAGCAGAATTGGCTTCCGCACCACTTCCACTGGTGATTAACGGCGAAAACGTCACGGGATCAGGTGAAACTTTGCCGGTAGTCGACCCCTCAACCGGCCAATTGCTGGCACAAGCCACGGCAGCCACGGCGCAAGATGTTGATCAGGCTGTGGCGGCCGCCCGTACCGCTTTCGAATCCGGTCCTTGGGCAGAGCTGACCCCAGCGGCTCGACAGCGTTTGCTGCATCGCTTCGCCGATGCCTTGGAAGCGAACCTCGATGAGCTCGCCACCCTCGAGTCCTTGAACTGTGGCAAGCCCTATAACGTGGCTCGCCACGGCGAATTGCCGGCCGGTATCGAAACCTTGCGCTATTTTGCCGGGTGGGCCACCAAGCTCAACGGCGAAACTCGCGAAGTGTCCTTGCCTGGAACGTGGCATGCCTACACGCAACGGCAGGCGCTGGGTGTCGCGGGCTTGATCGTTCCGTGGAATGTTCCCTTCACCATCGCGCTGTCCAAGATCGCCCCGGCGTTGGCTTCCGGGTGCACCGTTGTGCTCAAGCCAGCAGAGCTCACTCCGCTGACCGCGGTGCGCATGGCGCAAATTGCGCTGGAAGCAGGAATCCCTGCCGGCGTACTCAATGTCGTCCAGGGTCTCGGATCGGTCGCGGGGCAAGCGCTCGCTGATCACCCGGATGTCGACAAGCTTTCATTTACTGGGTCAACCGCAGTGGGAAAGAAGCTACTTGCATCCGCCGCCGGGAACCTGAAAAGGCTCAGCCTTGAGCTGGGTGGAAAGTCGCCAGTAGTTATTTACCCCGACGCTGATCTTGCCAAGGCGATCCCTGCTGCGGCGATGAGCATTTTTGGCAACTCGGGGCAGGTCTGTGCTGCCGGTTCGCGCTTGTATGTCCACGAGGACATTGCAGAGCTGGTCATTGAGGGCATTGCCGGATTCGCGAAGAATCTCAAGCTCGGAGCTGGCCTGGATGAAGGAACACAGCTGGGCCCCTTGATTTCGGAGGTTCAGCGCGAGCGCGTACTCGGATATATTGCGGCAGGCGTTGCTGATGGCGCAGAACTGGTTGTCGGCGGCGCAAGTACCGGCAACGATGGCTACTTCGTGCAGCCCACCGTGCTGAAGAATGTCAGCCCCGAAATGTCCATCGTCAAGGAAGAAATCTTTGGTCCGGTGCTATCGGTGAGCACCTTCGGCGACGAAGACTCCCTGGCCGAGGTCCTGCGTCGAGCCAATGACACTGACTATGGGCTTAACTCGGTGATCTTCACCCAGGACATTTCCCGGGCGCTGACCTTTGCGCAGAAAATTCAGGCCGGGAACGTCCGCGTTAACACCGGCGCCGGCATGGACCCGAATATGCCTTTTGGCGGCTTTAAGCAGTCAGGGTGGGGTGCCGAAAACGGTCGCGAAGGCATCGAAGCCTATACCTCGTTGAAGTCCGTGACTGTGAAGCTCGACTAGCTCGGAGGCTAGGATGATTCCATGAGCGAAAAGGAGCAACCTCGACTGGCCAGCGCATTGGCGCAGAAGGTCGTCGACACCATTGCGCCGACAATTAATCGCCACGTTAACATCATGAACGCTCATGGAATCATCATCGCTTCCAGTGATGCCGCACGCATCGGCACCCTGCACGAAGGCAGTGTCGAAGTTATCCGGCGCAATGAGGTCATCCGGGTGGCTCAGGCCGATGAATCCGCTGGAACCCAACCCGGAGTGAACCTTCCGCTGACGCTCAACGACCGCCTGTGTGGAGTAGTCGGCGTGACCGGCGCACCGCATGAAGTTGAGCCACTGGCTGACCTGATTGCCCTCACCGTGCAGCTGCTCTTCACCCAGGAGCGGGAACACTCACGCAGCGCTCGCCGGGCGGCTGAAGCCAGGGATATCATTTCGGCGCTGCTGGCCGGGCACGTCGCCGCTGAAGTTATCGATCGGACGTTGGACTCGCACGGGCTGCGCGCACCGTTGCACCTTGAACTATGGCTGCCACGCAGCGAACGCGATCCTATATTGGATCATGCGTCCATCGACGGGGTGCGCACCTCGTGGGTGGGGCTCTTCGGTGCCCACTGGCGATTGCGGAAGGCCAGCGACGAGTCGGTGGCGGATGTACCGGGCGCCAATGATCGCTATCTGGTCGGGCCAGCGGCTTCGGATGCAGGGGAACTATTGGCACAGGCTGAAGAGCTGCGTACCTTGGCGGCCCGTCCTGCGCTGCTTCCCCAGCGTGTGCACCGAGAAATCTGGAATCAAGATATCGCCGTTGCGGTGGCGCGCACTCCGGCGCGGAGCTTGAAATACCTCGCTGCTCAGGCGCAGGTTTTGAACCAAGAACAGGCCAAAACCCTGCTCGTGGTCGCCACGGCTTCCTCCATGTACGAGGCGGCGGAATCCTTGCATATTCACCGCAATACGCTGGTGCAAAGGCTGGAACGAATTGGCCAGGTGACGGGTGCTGATATTAGGCAGGCCGGTGAATCGCTGCGTTTGCAGCATGCTGTGTACGCCCGGGTAGCGCTGGGTGAACTGCAGATCTTTTAGTCGAAGTTCTTGCGGGCAAAGCCTCTAATAGTGATAACGGGCTTGAAGGACCACCACCTGGTCTTCGACCACGAGGTACACCAGACGGTGTTCGTCAGTAATGCGCCGCGACCATGAACCTTGGGCTCCGTACTTGAGCTGTTCAGGTTTTCCGATGCCATTGAAGGGATCTCTCAAAGTGGCATCAATCAGCGTGTTGATCCGCTTGAGGATTTTGCGGTCTGTCTGCTGCCAGTATTTGTAGTCCTCCCATGCGGACTCGTCCCATCCGAGGCGCATTAGTCGTCAGAGTCAGAGCGGTCTAGCTCATGTTCGGTTTGCACTCCGTTGCGAACACGTTCGTAGGAATCAAGCAGCCGGCGAGCGTTTGCAGGGGAACGGAAAAGATAAGCAGTTTCATGCCAAGCAGCGTATTCGTCGGCTGGCATGAGCACTGCATTGCCTTTGCGGGACACGATCTCGATTGCCTCTTGATCAGCGTTGACGCGTTCGATTAGAGGGAAAAGGGTTTTACGAGCCTCGCTTGCACTGATCGACATAACGTCTCCTGAAACTAATAGTGTTTAGTGGTACAAGTTTACGGTACCAATGGGTAAATGGGGAGAAGTGTGGGTTGGAGCACAGCGAGAAAATGATCTTTGGTCCCCATGCACACAATTCACCCCTTCAACCAAAGGAAATCTGGGCGCATGCCCATAGGTTATCTTTTGCCTGTTTTCTAGTATTGGCTCATTGCTAGCTGTTCAGGGTCAGCGATGCCGAGGATTCCCAAGGTATCGAGGGCCAAACCACCAAAGCTTGAGCCGCTTTGCTGGACAGCGAACCGCAGATCGTGGCAAAGGAGCCAATCTACCGTGTACGAACTTATTGTTTTGTTGATCCTCGTGATCGCCATTGTGCTGGTGACAGCACGCTGGAAAATCAGCCCCTTCCTCGCGCTGATTGGCGCAGCCATCCTTGCCGCCTTCGCCTACAAAATTCCCCTGGCCGAAGTGGCCAGCACGGTCACCACTGCCTTTGGCAACACCATGGGCAATATCGGCCTAGTGATCCTCTTCGGCACGATGATCGGCATCATCCTGGAACGTTCGGGCGCCGCCATCTCGATGGCCGATGCGCTAATCAAGGTTCTGGGCACCAGATTCCCCAATCTGACGCTGAGCATCATCGGCTATATAGTCTCGATTCCGGTCTTCTGCGATTCGGGGTACGTGGTGCTGAACTCGCTGCGCAAGGCCATCACCCTGCGCACCGGTGTCTCAGCGCTGGCGACCTCGGTGGCGCTGATGACCGGCCTGTACGCGACACACACCATGGTTCCGCCAACTCCCGGACCGCTGGCTGCGGCCGAGAGCATCGGCATCGCCGATAACCTTGGACTGATCATCGCCGTGGGACTGCCGGTAGCAGCCATCTCCGCCTTGGCCGGACTGGCCTATGCCAGCCGGTTTAACAAGTCCCAGTGGACCCCCTTGCCGTCCGAAGACGAAAACGAGCTCGCTGACCTGGACTATGAACAGCTGCGCGCCAGCTTCGGCAAGCTGCCGCATCCGGCCCTGGCCTTCCTGCCGATCCTGGTTCCTCTGGTGTTAATCTGTGCTGCCTCGATTGCCAAGCTGCCTTCCGCACCGTTGGGTGAGGGGTCTCTGGTTGAGGTCCTGTCGTTCATCGGTACCCCGGTGATCGCGCTGATCTTCGGCCTGCTTTCGGCCACCCCGCTGCTCAGCGGCGATAGGAAACTGTCGGACTTCAACGAGCAGATGAACGAGGCGGTGCGCACCGCCGCTCCGATCCTGCTGATTACCGGGGCCGGCGCGGCTTTCGGTGCGGTGCTTGCCTCGTCCAAGCTGACCGAATTCCTCTCGGGCTCCTTGAGCGGGCTTGGCCTGGGCTTGGCGGTGCCGTTCCTGATCGCCGCTGCGCTCAAGTCGGCGCAGGGCTCGTCCACGGTATCCATGGTGACCACTTCTGCGCTGGTCGCCCCGATGCTCGGTTCGCTGGGTTTGGATTCCGAACTGGGTATGGTGCTGAGCGTGTTGGCGGTCGGCGCCGGCGCCATGGTTGTTTCGCATGCGAACGACTCATACTTCTGGGTGGTCTCGCAGCTCAGCCGAATCCCGGTGATCACCGCGTACAAGACCCTCAGTGTTGCCACGGCGATCCAGGGTACTGCGGCGTTTGCCACCGTCTGGATCCTCGGGGCGGTCCTGCTCTAGGGGGCCTGTCGGGTTTTTCCTGTGCGCACCGCGCCGTCAGTGAGGAGATCACTGTCGGCGCAGTGCACTTATAACTCCGTTCTAGCTGGTGCTTCGCCGAGTCCTTTCGCAATTGGATGGTCTAGACCGTGCAAGCTACTCCAGTGCCTGTCCGCGGGACCTGTACTGCGGTAACTCACGTTTTCGCGCGTACCCGACGTGGCTCAGGTATCTCGTGAGGGTTGCAAACGCTGCGCTATCGGCGAGCGTCAAGCTCAGATTTTCACAGTGTGCGACTAAAAATAAAGTTTAATCATATCGTTATTCTTTAATTACGTGAACTCAGAGCAATCACCCTTATGCTTGTGATGTCACGTAAATTAGATGAATTGAAGGAAAATGAATCGTATGGCGATGCAACTGCCAAGACCTCATGCGTTTGGCGCAAACAAGCGGTCGAGGGTAGTCATGAAGCCCGTCAGTTTAGTTGCTGGCTTCGTAGTTTTATTTCTAGTATTTTCACTTTTCTCACCCGTCGCTGCAAACGCCGCCAAACTCAACGAGTCGGACACTGCAATAACCAATGAGACCGACGCTGAAATCAAGGCCCTAAACAACCTTGACATTGGGGTTAGCGCTCGTGGAGTAATCATCGGGGGCAACAAGTTCCTCAAAGTGTGTTCCCCAAAGAAATGCGTAACCGTACCAAAGACGAAAGTCTGCACCGTTGGCAGCGGATGCGGCAAAGCCATTTACAAGGAGTACAAAGGATACTGCTCAGCAACCATCGGTTGCTTTACCTACAAAGGAAAGAACTACGTATATACAGGATTCAAGCCTACCGCTGCTCAACTCAGCCAGGCTCGTAAGTGTGCTGCAGGAATCGGTGTCACTTGGCTGGGCGCCATTGCAGGAGGCCCTATCGGTGTTACGGTATTAGGAGTTCCGGTGGCTCTTTGGAGCTGTGGCTAGGAGAAAAACCCATGAACAGAACTTTTGTTTCACCCTTTGTCGGTTGTGTGATTTCTGCACTCCTCCTTTTTGTCGGTATCTGGCAATTTGCTACTGATGCACTGTGGCAAGGGTTCGCCTTCGTCGCACTCGCAATAGTCTGGGCAATCGTCGCCTTTCGGCAAGTTAAGAAAAACAAGAAAATAGAGTCGAGTTAGTCTTTGTGCACGTAAGCCAAGGAACCATATGCTGACTTGATAATAAGGATTCGCTAATTACTCGGGAAGGGCCAACGTCTTAGACGTTGGCCCTAAGTTTAAGTATCAGCTTGTAGGCTGCTGGCACTTCGTTTGACGTTTGTTTTAGTGGCCATTACTCGGGCACTGCTTCACGTGCTGTAGGACCATAGCACCAGAAGGGGCAGTGTGTTGTTGGGGTTTGAACTCTACGCTTGGAATGCGCGCCTTGCCGCAGCGTTCCATGAAGTACTGGGGCACACCGAAGTTGCCGTGCGTAACGCCATCGATATTCAGCTTCGTCAGTGGAATAAGCAGCAATCGGATAATCCTCGAAATCCCGAAAATTTCTTCACAGAGGAGTGGTTATTCCAGACCGCAATTCCCATACGTGGTCTGATCAGTGATTCCGTAAAGAAAGTACGCAGCTCGGCAGATAGAGCTATGGGTTATCGGCCGGTGACACATACGCGCAAGCACGCGGAAATTACCCATGATGATGTGGCGGCTCAACTCAGCTTTGGTACATGGAACCGCCTCATTCCCCTGCCGAATAGCGCTCCCAGCACACAGCATCTACTTTGGAACGAAGCAATCCAGTTTGCTTTCCCAAATATCAAAAATGGCCACGAGGGATCAAGACAGGTCAAATCGCCACTCAATGTTCTGCATCGCCTGCGTAATCGTGTCGCCCATCATGAACCACTCCTTCACGTAGAGGCGAATTGTCGTGTGCTGGACATCGCTCGACTCACAGGTTATGTCGATCAAGACATTGCCGACTGGATCATGGCTCAACAGCGAGTCAGGGAAATCGTACGTGAACGTCCAAAGCCCAAGACCATGTTGTAGCGACATCGCACTATCTGGATCGATCCGTGGAACACGTAATATGCGGAAATATGACGCGTTTTTCAAGCATCCACCGGGGTCCAGTCCCTCTGAAACCCCGGAATTATGACGAGATCTGACGCAGTGTTCCCTCCGGTGACACTGTGATAGCCACCTTGGCGGATCGATGTTTGACTCGAATGACACCCCATCCAGAGCGGCTGAGAGACCTGGCTCCACGACGCCGCAGCAAGTCTGCATCCCGCAGATAGTGCTAAAGCCAGGTTCGATGGAGCTCCCGGGTCGAGAAGCATGGACTTCTGTTCGGGATCCCTCGGTTCTATCTGTCTAAGAGAGGGACGGCATGACTCGCACTCGCCCGAACATCCTGAAGCTTGTGGCTGTTGCCCTGGCGGCAACCACGCTTCTCTCGGGTTGCTCGCTGAAGGAACCCCGCCCGGAAGTCGCTCCGGTCGCGGCGCAAAGCAGCAACCCGCAAGCCGAGCAGAAGCTCGAGAACGTTCCTTCGCTTGAAGGCAAGAAGGTCGGCATCGCGGCCAAAGATATCCTGCATGATTACTCGCGCGTGGTCTACCAGCAGATCCAGGAACGCATCAAGGAACTCGGCGGCGAGGTCATCGCTACCCAGGCCGAAGCCAAGGATGAGAAGCACGTTTCCGACGTGGAAAACCTGATTACCCAGTCGCCGGATGCCATCGTGGTGATCCTGGGTGATGCGCAGACGCTCACCCCTGCCCTGGCTAAGGTGGACGCCGCGGGGATTCCGCTGTTCACCATCGACTTCCAGAGCGAATACTCGAAGAACAATGTCACCAGTGACAACTGGAACGTCGGCACCACGCTGGCTCGCACCATGGCAGAAGACCTGCACGGCAAGGGCAAGATCCTGGTCTTCAATGGCTTCCCCGGCGTGACGCCGTGCCGAATCCGTTACAACAGCCTGAACCTGGTGCTCGAAGACTACCCGAATATCGAGAAGATCACCCCTGAACTCCAGGACAAGTACGAGGGAACCATCGAGGATGCCAAGAACCAGATCCAGGACCAGCTGCGCAGGCTGCCCGAGGGCGAAGTCGACGCGATCTGGTCGTGCTGGGACATGCCTCTGATCGGAGCGGCACAGGCCATCGACCCCACCGATAATGACATCAAGCTCTATGGCGTCGACGCGGAACCCGGAGCCTTGGACCTGATCGCGGACCCGCAGAGCTCCTACCAGTTCACCGTCGCCCAGCCCACCAAACAGATTGCGGCTACCTCGGCCACCAATATCGCCCTGTTCCTCGATGGGCAAACCGACAAGGTTCCGAGCACCAGCTATGCTGAGCCGATTTTTGTCGACAAGGACAACGTGAATCAGGTGCGCAATGACAACGGCATCTAATGCATTGCTGAGCATGGCCGGGATCAATAAATCCTTTGGCGCGGTGAAGGTGCTCGACGATGTCCACCTGCAGCTTCGGGCCGGCGAAGTCCTGGGCTTAGTCGGCGAAAATGGTGCCGGCAAGTCCACGCTGATCAAGATCCTCACCGGCCTGTACACCCTGGATACCGGCCAGATCGAACTGGCTGGCAACGCGGTGCAGATCCGTCGGCCAGCCGATGCCGAAGCGCTGGGCATTGAAGTGATCCACCAGGACCGCCACCTGGCCGGCCGATTGACGGTGGCCGAGCAGCTGTATCTGGGCACGGGCAAGAGCCGCGGGCTGTGGCGCCATGAGCGCGCCGTGCAAGAGTCGGCCCGGGCTGACATCCTGCGCACCACCGGCCAAGAGCTGGATGCCTCGGCCTTCGTTGACGAGCTGAGCGTTGCCCAGCAGCAGCTGATCCAGATAGCCCGCGCCGTGCTGGCCGAGCCCAAGGTGCTGATCCTCGATGAGCCGACCGCGCCGCTGGCCAATGATGAGGTGGAACAGCTCTTCGATACGATCCGGCATCTGCGTGATCGCTCAGTGGGCATCATCTTCATCTCCCACTATCTGCAGGAACTGCAGCAGATTACCGACCGGATTACCGTGCTGCGCAATGGCAAGAATGCCGGCGACGCCAGTTTTGCCGCCGGCGACAGCATCGAGGATGTCATTGGCCTGATGCTGGGAAACCAGGTCAACGAGTTCTCCCATCAGAAGCGCGAGGCACCCGCACAGCTGGGGGAGCCTGCCCTTGAACTCTCGAACCTGTCGGTCGCCGGGAAGCTGAGCGACATCAATCTCTCGGTGGCGCCAGGGGAAATCGTCGCTGTGACCGGGCTGGTGGGATCGGGGATCGAGGTGCTCGCCGATGCGGTGACCGGGAACCAGCCACACGCCGGAACCGCGCTAGTGCATGGCCGCCCGGTGAAATCCGCGGCGGACTTCGTCGCCCGCGCCGGCGCCTACGTCCCCTCGAACCGGCATCAGGACGGCATCTTCCTGCGCAATACCGTGCGTGAGAATATCGCGGCCGCGAGCCTGCGCAAACTCGGCCGCAGGCTGGGACTGCTCGACGCGCGCAAGGAGCGGGCGGCAGCCAGCGAACTGGTGCAGCGCCTGGACATCCGCCCGGCTGATCCCGAAGCCGTGGCTTCGGGCCTCTCCGGCGGCAACCAGCAGAAAGCCGTCCTGGCCCGCTGGTTGGCCAAGGGTTCCGATGTGCTGGTGCTGGACCAGCCCACCTCGGGTGTTGACGTGGGAAGCCGTGCGCATATCTACGCGCAGATCAACCAGCTGGTCGACGACGGCGCGGCCGCATTGATGGTCAGCGTTGATCTGGAAGAAGTAGCGGGGCTGGCCGATCGAGTGCTGGTCCTCTATCGAGGCCGGATCATCGCCGAGCTGTCCTCCGCCGAAGTGACCACCGAACGAATCCTGCAGTTGGCCTCCAGCGGCCAAGGAACCGGAACACCACGAGAAGAGGTGAACGCATGAGCACCGCCATTGCCCCCGTCAACGACGCACCGGCGCGCAGCGCACGCGGCAAGAAGCCGAGCCTGGCCGCCTGGATCGGCTACGCAGGCATCACCGCGGTACTGCTGCTCTTCGTTTTCGGCTCGCCTTTTTTCCTGACGGCATCGAATATCGCCACCATCCTGACCCAGGCTTCGGTCTTCGGCATTGCCGGTGTGGGGCTCGCGATCGTGATCATCGCCGGCGGCGATGATGTCCTGAACGGCGGCATCGACCTGTCCACCGGCGCGGTGGCAGGACTCTCCGGCACCGTGACCGCACTGGCTGCCGCCGCCGGCACCCCGGGGTTGCTTGCGGTGCTCTACGGAGTGCTGGTGGCTACCGCGATCGGCGTGATCAACGGGATCTCGGTGACCCTGGGCCTGCGCCCGCTGCTGGCGACCTTGGCCACCATGGGCGTGGCCGCTTCGCTGGAACTGGTCTTCAGCCAGAACCTGAAGATCGCCGTGTCCGGCGGCTTCTTCGAGGCTGCCCGGGGCAGCGTTTTCCTCGGGATCCCGCTGGCGGCCTGGCTGATGATCATCATCGGGGCTGCCGGCTGGTGGGTTTATGGCAAGACCAGCTGGGGAGTGAATTCCTATGCTGTCGGCCAGAACCCTACCGCCGCCCAGGTGGCCGGGCTGGATCCCCGCAAATACCGGCTGGCCAGCTATGTGCTCAGCTCGGCACTGGCGGGTCTGGCCGGAACGTTGCTGGTCGCAAGGTTATCGGCCGCTGTTCCAGGCATTGGAACGCAGATCCTGCTGGACATCATCCTGGTGGCCTACATGTCCATGATCTTCTCCCGCCGGCGACTGGTCAGCGTAGTCGGCACCGTATTGGCCGCAGTGTTCGTCGCCGCCCTGGATAACGGGCTGACGCTGCTCGGCGTGGCCAGCCAATGGGTGGGCGCAGCCAAGGGCCTGCTGATCTTGCTGGTTCTGGCCAGCGTGACCCTGCGCGGAAGGAAAAACCGATGAGTACCGCTCAAACTCTTGCCGCGCCCGTGGCGCCAGCTCCTGAATCTCCAGCCGCCGGAAGCGCCAAGAAGCGCGGCTCCTTCCAGGCATCGCGGTTGGTGGCGCCTGGAACTTTGGCCCTGATTCTCATCGTGTTCTCGGTGCTCAGCCCGGTGTTCTTCACGGCGGGAAACCTCGTGGGAATTCTGGGGCAGGTAGCGCTCCTGGCGCTGGTTGCCATCGGGCTGACCCTTGTGGTGCGAGCTGGCGGCATTGACCTGTCGATTGGCGTGGCCCTCGACTTGGGCGCCTTGGCCAGTGCCTGGCTGATCCACGACGGCTACCGTTCATGGGTGGCCGTGGCCGGCGGGCTGTTGTTCGCTTTGGCCGTGGGTCTGGTGAATGCGCTGTTGATCGTTCTCCTGCGGATCCCTGCCTTCCTGGCCACCTTGAGTGTCTGGTTTGTCGGCACCAGCGTGCAGCAGTTGCTGACCAGCGGCGGTGCGCCGATCTACCTTTCAGCGCCACTGGTACCCGATGGTTTTGCCGTGATCGGCCGCGGTTACTTCCTGGACATCGATGCCGCCGTCATCAACGCGGTATCCATTGCCGTGGCGGTGGCTCTGCTTCTTGGCATCACCCGTTATGGGCGCAAGCTGACCATGGCCGGCGAACAGCCCAGCGCGGCGAAGATCTCGGGCCTGCGGATCAATACGCTGATTGCCAGCGCGTACCTGCTGTGCGCGGTGATCGCCGGATTCGCCGGAGTGGTGCTGGCAGCACGCTCCAACGGGTATGTGCCGGGAAGCGGGCAGGCCTACCTGATGGATGCCATCGGCGCGGTCTTCATCGGGGCAACCATCAGCCGCTACGGACGGGTGTCCGTGGGCGGAACGCTGATCGGCGTGGTGATCTTCGGCCTGCTGGATAACGGGCTGAACCTGATCGGCCTCTCCTTCTTCTGGCAGGACCTGGCCCGTGGGCTGGTTCTGCTGGCGATCTTGCTCGCCGCCGTGGTGCTCGGGCGGAATAAGAACCAAGCAGCCACCGGCATCTTCGCGATGCTGCGCACGGCCAAGCACCAGGCACAAACCATCACCGCAAAGGGAAGCAGCAACTAATGAGCCAGCGCATCCATCTAAATGCTTTTGACATGACCTGCGTCAGCCACCAAAGCCCGGGGCTGTGGCGACATCCGCAGAATAGGGCCGATGAGTACAACACCCTTGAATACTGGGTTGATCTGGCCAAGACCCTGGAGCGCGGTGGATTCGACGCTTTGTTCCTCGCCGATGTGCTGGGCATCTATGACGTGTACCAGAACTCCAGCGGCCCGGCGCTGCTCGATGCCGACCAAGTGCCGCTGAATGATCCCTTCATGCAGGTTTCCGCCATGGCCGCGGCTACGAAAAATCTCGGCTTCGCGGTGACCAGCGCGCTGACCTACGAGCAGCCCTACGCGCTGGCCCGGAAGTTCTCCTCGCTGGATCACCTCACCCGCGGGCGCATCGGCTGGAATGTGGTGACCAGCTACCTGGAGTCAGCAGCCCGCAACCTGGGCATGACCCGGCAGCTGGATCACGATGCCCGCTACGACATTGCCGATGAGTTCATGGACGTGGTCTATAAGCTCTGGGAGGGTTCATGGGAAGAAGACGCGGTCATCAAGGACCGCGAACGCGGTGTTTACACCGATCCCTCCAAGGTGCATCCGATCAACCACCACGGCGAGTACTTCAACGTGCCGGGCATCCACCTCTCTGAGCCTTCTATCCAACGCACCCCGGCGATCTTCCAAGCCGGCGCGTCCTCCCGTGGCCGGCGCTTCGGCGCCCAGCATGCAGAAGGCATCTTCCTGAATTCGATCAACACCGCGGTCACTCGTCGCCAGACCGATGCGATCCGCGATGAGTTCGAACTGGTGGGCAGGCCCCGGGATGCGGCCAAGATCTATGCGCTGATGACTACCGTGGTGGCTGATTCGGATGCCCAAGCCGAGAAGCTTTACCGCGAATACCAGTCCTATGCCTCGCGCGAGGGCGCCATGACCTTCTACGGCGGCTGGTCCGGGCTGGACCTGAGCCAGTACGCTCCGGACGAGGAACTGCAGTATTTGGAAACCAATGCGGCCCGCTCCGCGGTGTCGATTTTCACTACCGCGAACCCTCAGCAGAAGTGGACCCCGAATGCCATTGCTGACTATCTCGGTGTGGGTGGCATCGGACCGGTGCTCGTCGGGTCGGCGGAAACCGTGGCCGATGAAATTGAGCGATGGGTTGATGAGTCCGGGCTGGACGGGATCAACCTGGCCTATGCCATCACTCCTGGTTCCTTCGAGCAGTTCACCGATCTGGTGGTCCCGGAGCTGCGCAAGCGCGGGCGGACCTGGGCAGGGTACGAAGGCAATACCCTGCGCGAATATCTGACCGCGCCTGGCACCACACGGGTGGCTGAACACCACCCGGCAGCGGCCTACCGCGGAGCTTACGCGAGCAAGGCCTCCGCAGCCGATTCGAAGGCAAGCCGAACCCCGGAAGCAGTACTGGGCGCACAGTGACATATGAGGAAACATGACGGGGTTTTTCGCGGCTTTGAGGGCCGCGAAGATGACGATTCATGACGATGTTCCGCCCTATGACGTCGTCCCTGCCAACCGGTGAGCTCCGATGTTTCACTGGTAGGACAAACCATCCAGAGCGGCTGAGAGACCTGGCTCCGCGACGCCGCAGCAAGTCTGCTTCCTGCAGAGAGTGCTAACGCCAGGTTCGATGGATTCGCAGAATCTTTCTGCATCCTTCGGAATCCATAGCTAGGAGGAGAACGAAGATGACCCTATTGGACACCCAGCTGCCGCGTGTGCCATACACCGGCACCGCCGATGAAGCCGAACTCGCGCAGTGGCGCGAGACAGCCCGGAAAGTCGCCGACCAGCTGGCCTCCGACGCCCTGGAACGCGACCGCAAAAATGCCCAGCCTTTCGCCGAAGTGCAGCTGCTTCGCGAGGCAGGCCTGCTGAACCTGCTGGTTCCGGCGCAGTTCGGGGGAGCGGGAGCCCACTGGGAAACCGCTTTTGAAGTGGTCCGCATTCTGGCCGCAGCCGATGGCTCTATTTCCCAACTGCTGGCCTACCACTACGTGAACCAGTCGGGCATCGCTTTTTACGGGGCACCGGAAACCCAAGCCGAATGGTGGCAGCGCACCGTGGAAGGCGGCTGGCTCTGGGGCGACTCGGTCAACCCGGTCGACCCGACGCTGACCCTGGTTCCGGAGGGCAACGGATTCCGGCTCAATGGCGCCAAGCGTTTCTCCACGGGCTCCGGCGTGGGCGAAGTGATTGTGATCAATGCCGAAGTCACCGAGGGTGAACGCCAAGGCCAGGTTCTGGCCTTTGTCATTCCACGTGACCGTGAAGGCCTGGAAATCGTCGATGACTGGGACTACCTTGGCCAGCGACTGAGCGCGTCGAACTCGCTGAAGTACCACAACGTGCGTATTGACGCGCAGGATCTGCTCGGCGAAGTCACCGAAGAACCAGTATCGACCCTGTTGACCCCGGGCATCCAGCTGGCGTTTGCCAACTTCTATCTGGGCATCGCCGAGGGCGCCTTGGCCCGTGGCAAGCAGATTCTGCTCGGCCGCAAGAACGCCTGGCTGTTCTCGCAGGCCGAGACCTATTCGCAGGATCCGATCTTCCAGCGCACCGTGGGCGAGCTCAAGGCACGCACCGCAGCTGTGGCGGCGTTGACCGAAAAGCTGGGGCGCAAATTTGATTCGCTGCTGGCCAAGGGCGGGGACGTCACCCAGCCCGAGCGCGCGGCGCTCGCCGTGGACATCGCAGAAGCCAAGGTGGTCTCCACCGAAGTCGGCGTCGAGGTGGCCAATCGGATTTTTGAAGTGACCGGATCATCCTCCACCGCCAATTCGGTGGGCCTGGATCTGTTCTGGCGCAATGTGCGCACCCACTCCCTGCATGACCCGGTGGACTACAAGAAGATCGAAGTCGGCGCCTACTTCCTGCGCGGGGAATCCCAGCCGCTATCGCTTTACACCTAAGAACTTTCTATGGACAGGATCCTGTGATGACTGTATTGACTACCGATAATCGACTGAATCAACTCAAGGCCCGCTTCGCGCCGCTCTTTGAACAGATTGCCGCGGGCGCTGCCGAACGCGACCGCAGCGGCGAACTGCCCTACCAGCAGATCGCCGACCTTGCCGCAGCCGGTTTCGGCGCGGTGCGCGTTCCGGAATCCCACGGCGGCGCGGGCGCTACCTTGCCGGAGCTCTTTGAGCTCTTCGTGGACTTGGCAGCCGCCGATTCGAATATTGCCCAGGCTTTGCGCGCCCACTTCGCCTTTGTCGAAGACCGGCTGATCGCGGCCCCTGGGGCGGGCCGGGATAAGTGGCTGGCGCGCTTCGTGGACGGCGAGCTGGTGGGCAACTCCTGGACCGAGGTCGGAACGGTCAAAGTCGGCGACGTGATCACCAAGGTCACCCCGGATGGCGAGGGCGGGTTCCGGATCAACGGCACCAAGTACTACTCCACCGGTTCCATCTTTGCCGACTGGCTGGATACCTACGCAGAGCGCACCGATACCGGCAAGCGCGTGATCGCCGCGGTCAACCGCCACCAGCCTGGCGTGGAACTGGCCGATGACTGGGACGGCTTCGGCCAGCGCACCACCGGCACCGGCACCTCGACATTCACCGACGCAATTGTGGCCGAAGAGGACCTGATCGACTTTGATACGCGATTCAAGTATCAGACGGCGTTCTACCAGCAGGTGCTGCTGGCGGTGCTCGCCGGTTCGGCCAAGGCCGCCGAGCGTGACTTCGCAGCAGAGTTGAAAGCTCGCAAGCGGACCTTTAGCCATGCCGCAGCCAATATTGCGGCCGAGGATCCGCAGTTACTGCAGGTGATCGGTGAGGTCTCCGCTGCAGCTTTTGCTGCTGCGGGAACAGTTGAGCGCGTTGCGCAGGCCTTGCAAGGTGCCTATGAAACGGCACTGGCCTTGCAGGCCGGGCAGATCTCGGTCGAAGAAGATGAAGCGGCCAACGATGCGGCCGAGGTAGCCAGTGCCCAAGCCCAGGTGGTGCTCACGCCATTGGTGCTCAATGCCATCACCCACGCCTTTGATGCGTTGGCGGCTTCGGCCACCAGCGTCTCGAAGAACTTGGACCGCCACTGGCGCAACGCGCGTACCGCGGGGAATCACAACCCTTGGGTGTTCAAGGCGCGGCTGATCGGTGATCTTGCGGTCAACGGCACCGAATTGCCTCGAGTGTGGGCTATCGGAGCTTCGAAGTAACCGCCACCAAAACTTGCAGGCCCAGCATTCTTTGGAAGATGCTGGGCCTGCAGTCTTGAACTTGTGGGGGCAGAACTTCGAGCACCTGTGTGCTCTCAGCTAGACAAAACCTGCGTCTTTCTGCTTAGCGCACTAGGGATACCGCGCCATGTGCAACCTGGAAAACATCCAAGTCGCAGGGAACGAAGAGCGTGCCGGAGAAATGTTGCAAGGCTCGCTGCCAAACTTCCATCGCAGACCCTGCGGGAACCAAATGATGCAGGGCCAGGTTCGCAGCTTGTGCCTGCTCGGCGATCCGGCCAGCTTCTTCGGGGGTGGTGTGCGCCCGTCGATGATGCCCCATGCTGGCTGCCAGTTCGGATGGAGAGGCATCGGGATAACTGCGCGCAATGGCCTCGATATCTATTGCTTCGTGAAACAGCAAATCGCACCCTTGGGATAGGCGTGCAAGATTGGCGCTCGGTGCCGTATCACCTGAAACCACGACTGACCCGTATTTCGAATCAAAGCGAAACGCAAAGGCCGGCGCGATCGGCTGATGCTGGACCAGCACTGCGCTGACTTTTATATGCTCATCAGAGTATATTTCGAATGGTTCCATGTCCGGGTGGTTGTTGACGTTGGGGTCGAAGCCAATCCCGGCGGGTAATTCGATGTCTACGCCATGGAAAATATTCGAAATATCCGGAGCTGCTGAATCTCTTCGGCGATCGTTGAGGTCAGTTGCATGGGCACGCAGCAACAGATTGACCATGGCGCTGGTCCCAGGCGTCGGCATCTGCGGAAATATGATTTCCGGTTCGTCGATGGAAGCCTGCACCAAGGGCAGGACTTCCCTGTCGCCGGGTCCGAAAACCGGAACCTTCCTGTTCTTGGTGCCGCGGAATCCAAGGCCGCCTAGGACCATGATGGAATTCAGGTCAATGACGTGGTCTGAGTGCTGGTGAGTGATGAAGATTCCCCTCAGACTCGTGGGATGCACCCCGGCCTCGGCGAGGCCAAGGCCGACTCCGTGTCCGCAATCCACCAGGTACGTATGGCCGTCGACAATGATTGCGGTGGAAATGCCGCGACGGTGTCCGGTGCCTGGGTCCGGCCTCAAGAGCGGGCCGCCAGCAGTGCCTAGCGCGACTGCGTGCATTCCGGATTTCAACATCGGTTTCATCGGGCTCCTGTAGTGGGGTTCGTTCGTCTGCGCGCTGATGCCATGATGCGGGCGGGCGGTGAAGCAGTCAATAGATAATAGATTATTTTTGTCATAAAATTTTCTTCAGGAACAGGGTTTGGCGCCCGCTGGCTAGACTGTGCTGGTGATCAACTACACCCTTCGCCAGCTGCAGTACTTCGTCGCCGTGGCGGAACTCGGCTCCATTTCTGCCGCGGCCAAGCAGTGCCATATATCCCAGGCCGCAATGTCGCAGTCGATGGATGAGCTGGAACGCGCCGTCGGCTCCCAGCTGCTGGTGCGCCGCCGTGCCCGCGGCGTGGTGCTTACCGCCGTCGGGACGGACTTCTTACATGATTCGCGCGCCTTGGTGCGTCATGCTGAGGAAGTGCAGGACCAGATCGTTGAACGCCAGACCAAGCTCTCCGGACCGCTGGTGATCGGCTGCTATTCCTCGCTGGCCGCCTTCTGGATCCCAGTGATCTGTGAACGCTTCACCATGGTGCACCCGGACCTTCAGGTGACCTTGCTGGAAGGCGACGGGGCCGAGCTGCAAGAGCACATGCTCAAGGGGCATCTGGATGCGGTGCTCACGCACACCCGCCACCTGCTGCCGCAGGTCGCTTCGCGCACGGTGATGTCCGGCAGGCCGTATGTGCTGGTGGGCGGCGGGCACCGGTTGGCGGATCGGGCCAGCGTTTCATTGAGCGAACTGGCTAACGACGACTTCGTATCGCTGGACATTCCCACGGTGCGCGATAACCAGCTGGTGAATCTGCGTATGTCGGGCCTGGACCCCAAGGTGCGGTGGAGTTCGCAGAGCTTCGAGGCCGTGCGCGGGATGGTGGCCCGCGGGCTGGGCTATACCGTCCTGGTGCAGCGCCCGCCGGTCAATCTGAGTTACGACGGGCTGCCCTTGTCGGTGTTGGAGATCGAGGGCGAGGTAGGCATCAGCGATATCTGTGTGGCCTACACCGCCTCGGATCGCCCAAGCCTGCGGCTACGCGCGTTCCTGGACTTCTGCGAGGAAATTGGAGCCGAGAAAGAGCGCGAGGCCGGCTAGAACCCGTAGGTTCCAACCGGCCTGTGTTCGCGATCAACAGGGACTAGTGGTGCATATCCTCAGCTTCCAGATCGGCGTCGCGGCCTTCCTTGATGCCGCGCATGGCCAGCGCGGCGACGACGAACGTGGCGGCCCAGACGCCGCCGGCGATCCAGAGAGATCCGCCGCCCAGCAGCACCAAGCCGGCAACGATCATCGGGGTGAACCCGGCACCCACGGTGGAGGAGAGCTGGTAAACCAGCGAGGCGCCGGTGTAGCGGATGCGGGTCGGAAACAGTTCCGCGGTGAACGCGCCGAACGGCCCGAAGATGAAGGCCTGGACGATCCCATTGGCCACGAACAGGGCGATGGCAAACAGCCACAGCTGGCCCAGTTCCAGCATCCACATGATTGGCAGCGCGGCCACGGCGCCGGCCAGGATGCCTACCATCATGACCGGGCGGCGACCCAGCTTGTCGGAGTAGCGCGAGGAAACCCAGATGCCCACCACGGTCAACGCCGCGCCGATGGCTTTGATGTTCAATACCGCGGTGCGGTCCATGCCGACTTCCTCGACCACATAGGAGATGGCCCAGACGGTCATCAGGCCCTGAACGGTGTACGAGCTCATGCCTACCAGGGTTCCGCGGATGACGGACGTCGGATACTTGGTGATGACCTCCATGAATGGGGTCTTGCGCTCTTCTGCCTTGTCTTCCAGGGCGAGGAACAACGGGGACTCGGTGACCTTCAGGCGGATGACCAGGCCGATGCCCACCAGCGCGATACTGATCAGGAACGGAATGCGCCAGCCCCAGACCAGGAACTGCTCGTTAGGCATGATCGAGACCGCCGAGACCGCCAGGGTGGCCAGCACGGCGCCGGCTGGACCTCCCATGTTCGCGAAGCTTGCGGCGAAGCCACGGCGTTCCTTCGGTGCGTGCTCCAGGGCCATCAGCATGGCCCCGCCCCATTCGCCGCCCACGGCCAGGCCCTGGACGATGCGCAAGGTGATCAGCGCGATCGGGGCCAGCATGCCGATCTGCGCGGTAGGAGGCAATAGGCCGATCAGCGTCGAAGCACCGCCCATCATCGCCATCGAGGTGATCAGCACGCCCTTGCGGCCGATTTTGTCGCCGAAGTGGCCGAACACGATGCCGCCCAGCGGGCGGGCCAGGTAGCCCACGGCCAGGGTGGCAAAGGATGCGAAGATGGCCACGCCGGGAGTCAAGCCCACGAAGAAGACCTTGTTGAAGACCAATGAGGCAGCGGTGGCGTAGAGGATGAAATCGTAGAATTCGATCGCGCTGCCGATGAAGCTGGAAGCCAGGATCCGGCGCATCTGCGGGGAATTCAGCGAGGGGACCACCGCCGGTGCTTCCGCGCTAGTGCCGTTATTCAGGGTGTTGCTCATCGTGCTGCCGCCATTTCACTGTTGACGCGGGAAAAGGATATCGTGTCCAGGTCGTTGGGCACTAGGTACTTGCCGGAGAATTTCCCGGCGTGGGCTTCCCAGACCGACAGTGGTGTCGTTCCGGGGACCAGATGGTGCAGGGCAAGGGCGCGCGCGCCGGCCTGGTGCGCGATCTCAATCGCCTGCTCGGGTGAGCTGTGTGAGGCGCGGTGGTGGTCCATCGAGGCCTGGGCCTCCAGGGTGCCGACCGAGCCGTAGGCGCGTTGCACCCAGTCGAAATCAATGGCTTCATGCAGCAATAGATCGGTGTCCCGGGCCAGAACGGCCAGGTTCTGGCATGTCGCTGTGTCCCCGGAGATGGTCACGGAACCCTCCGCGGTGTCGAAGCGGAACGCGAAGGCCGGAGCGATCGGTGGGTGCTTGACCAGCGTCGCGGTGACCGTGACCAGCTCGTCGCGGTAGATCTCGAAGGGTGTGAAGCCCTGCGGCGTCGGGTTCTCGTTCGGGTGGTATCCGGTCCCCGCCGGAATCTGAATGTCAGTTGCGGTGAAGTGGTCCAGCGGAGACGGGCGCAGCGCGTCGATCACGCGGTCGTTCAAATCCGTGGCGTAGGCCTGCATCAGGTGGTCGAACATCGAAGCAGTACCGGGAGTCGCATTGTGCGGGTAGAGCGGTTGCGGGGCGGTCACAGCGCGCGGCGAGGCCGGCGGCAGGGCCCCGCGGTCGCCCGGACCGATGATGGAAATCGGCGCTTTGCCGGCCGGCAGTGTGAACATCCCGAAGATGGCCAGCGAAGCCAGATCGATGGTGTGATCCGAATGCAGGTGGGTCAGGAAGATGCCGCGCAGGTTCGCGGGGCTGAAACCGGCTTTCATCAGCTGGTTGCCGACGCCAGTTCCGGCATCCACCAGGTAGACGCTCTCTCCCACGGCGACGGCGGTGGAGATGCCCGCGCGCTTGCCCGCGTTCTTGCCGGTCCACCAGCGCGGTCCGCCGGCGGTGCCCAGGGTGACGACGTGGGGATTGAGATGGGTGGAGGCCATGGAATGCGCCCTTTCTTCGGTTCAGGTACTGCACTCAATTCTTATGCGCTGGATCACATTCGTAAAACTGTTTTTATCTACAAACTAAACAGGTTTACCCGATTAATGGTTGGGTATGCTCGTAGCATCGGCACAAACGAGGGAGAGTCATGCCCGAGCAAGATCGCAGTCGGCTAGCACGCTGGCTTCTGCCCGAAGGCAGCGAGCCCGACCCGCGTTTCACGCTGGCCAATGAGCGCACGTTCCTGGCCTGGATCCGAACTTCGCTAGCCTTCCTAGCTGGCGGCACCGCCTTGGAAGCCTTTGCGGCAGAGGCGTTCCCCTCGCCTTTGCGCACCTGGCTGGCGGTACTGGTGATCGGCATAGGCATCTTGATTGCCGCCGGCGCGGTAGTCCGCTGGGTCCGGCTGGAACGCAGCATGCGCTCTGGGCGGCCATTGCCGATTCCCGCTATTGTTCCGCTGCTGGCATTCGGTGCGGTCGTGGCCTCGCTGGCCGCGATCGCCATGATCTTCTGGTCCGTCGGCTCGTGATGAAAAAGCCCATCGAAGTCAGCGACCCTGGGCTGCAGCCAGAGCGCACGGTAATCGCGTGGAACCGGACAATGGTTTCATTTCTGATTGCCAGCGCGGTCTTCCTGCGCTGGCTGCCGCATTACGGCAGTGGCGTGATTTATCTGCTTGCTCTGTCATTGCTCCTGGCACTTGGCATTCTCGCCTCGCAACGTGCGCGATACCGCAAGATGTCGCGGGGAGTGCAGGCGGAGCGTGTTGGCGCAGACGTCGTCGCAGTGCTGTTGACCTGCGGCACGGTGCTGGCGTTGGGCATCTGCGCGATTGTTATTGTGCTTGGCCCTTAGCCGGGGTGCTTGGTCATCGAGCCTCGAAGTAGCCGCCACACATCTTGCAGGCCCAGCATTCTTTGGAGGATGCTGGGCCTGCAGTCTTTAGGTCAGTGGTTCGATTCTGGCAGGATCAAAAGTGATGGATTGGGCCAGCAATTGAACTGCTCCAGCACGCTTGGTTTCCGCATCGACCTCTTTTCGGAATTGCGCGTTTCGAGCGACACGTTCACGGTCAAATTCCTGTTCAACACCAGACAGTTCCTGCGCGATGGCCACAGATAGGCCGTCGCGGAGTTCTTCGAGGGTTGTATTGGAAATTTCCAGTCTCCGGTTGACCACATTCAGTTCAACATCGGCATATCCGGCGGAACGCAAGCGATCGCTGACCCCGGTGCCGGTGAGGAAATCGACCTCCTCGGGCTCAGCGCGTCGATTAAAGACCACGGCAACCAGATATTTTTCTGGTGCCTGGTCGGTAAGCAAATTGCTTGGAAGGCTGTCCAGCAGCACCGTCCCTAGTTTCAGTGATTCTCGTTCGGCGTTGGTTGACCTTGTTATGGAGTTCATGATTGATGCCTTTCAGCGTTTACGAGTGTCGGCCGGTCTCTTGGGTCTGCAGCGTGGGTGTGGAAATCGGCCGCTGTTTGGCTTGGATGAACTTTTCAATGCGTCGTTCGGGCCCGAGAATCGGTTCTTGGGAGCTATAGGCGACCTTGTTCCAGCCACAGGAAGTGCAAGTCCAGACCACTTCGCGCATGGTCATTTGGGTGTCTTGCCGTAGTCCTGCGTCATGGCCGCCTTCGTTGTCCCATCTCTTGAGCTGGTTTTGTTCATCGATGTATCGACGGGTTTCGGTTTCGACCAAGGTGTTTCGGTAACACCTTGGGCAACTGATCGGCTTGTCCATGACTGGGTCTCCAATGTGTCTTGGCCGTTATTGCTGCGAGAGTCGCAGGCTGAGTGAATTGCTGTGGATGCCATATCACGGTGGCGAGACGTTAGCCCCCGATATTCAGCAACGGGAGACAGCGTGTGCAACGAGGAAAAGCAGATGAAAGCTAAGCAAGCTGCGCTGTCCGCGGTGCAAAAGCGGCGAAGGTGTTCGGGCCAGAATCCGCGGATCCGAAGCATGATAGGGATAAGGCTGACGATGCCAGCCGCCCAGAAGAATGTTTTCCGGTTCAACACTGCTGCGTTAATCTGAACGCCGTCCTGGAAATCTAAGGACAGCACAAGAGCTCTACGCCGGAAGGAGTAAACCTCTAGAGGGGTACATAAGTGGAAGTAAACTCCATCTCCATTCTACTCCGGTTTCGCCCCATTGAACCGGGAGTTTTCGCAGGGTGCCAGACCGCCCAGGCCCGCTTCGATAGATAGCTTCGCTAAGTGTCGCGGATCTCACGCGACAATGAGAGCCAAGGCACTGGGGTGCGAAATTAGAATTGTTGAGGACTTTCAACAATTTTGAGGAATACCATGACTGCTCAGGGACAACCAAATAGCCCGTTCAACTTCATTCAGGTCGTCATCGCCGCACTGGGCGCCGGCTACCTCAACGTCATCATCTTCTTCATCGGCATCGCCTCGGGCGCTTCGATGAGGGTCGGCTCCAACCCTGAAAAGGTTGTCGGCTTCGACAACATCCTTCAGTTCACCTGGCTGCCACTGCTGGTGCTGGGCTTGGTTGTCTTCCTGATCGGACGCGCTAAGAAGGGCATTGTGAGGGTTGCCCAATGGATCGGCCTGATTATCGCTGTTGTATCGATGATTTCCCCAATCATGACCGCAGCCGATGTGGCAACCGGCGTGACGCTGAGCGTTATCCACGTTGTCACCGGCGTTGCTTGGTTCTTCGCCGTCCACTACGGCAACAAGAAACTGCACGTTCCTTCCAAGGATGTTGTTGTCGCCTAAGACGCATAGCTAACGAAGGCCCCGAACTCGGTACATTCCGAGTTCGGGGCCTTCCGTCGTTATAGGGTTTTCACCGCTGATGGTGCACTAGATAGATCAACATGGCGATGATCTTGTGGGCGACAATCACGCCAAATATTGTTGCGCCGGTGAAACACCCGAACCCGATCATCTCAACGAGCGTCAAGCCCAACATGTTGACGTTCATGGTTCCATTGATCTGGAACAAAGTGCCCATGGAGATGACAACTGTCCCGGCAATCCACAGGAGAATTGAGCACCAAAAGAAGACTAAGGTGTCGTATCCGGGTTTCGATCTACCTGACATCAATTCCTCCTGTAAGCGGCTAGTGGCTTGAGTCTAGGCAACGTTTGACCTTTGGTCTACGAGGGAACTGGTTCCATCGCCGGTGATGGAACTGCCTGACGCATCCGGGGCATGAGCAGCAAGCTGGCCGCAGCCGCGAAGCACAACACCGCAGCGGTAATCCATGCCGCCAAGTAGCTGCCAGTGGTTTCCCTGGAGAGACCTGCCGTCAACGATCCGGCGCCGGCGCCAACCATGTGGAAGGCGAAGACCCAGCCGAAGACTACGGTTGCTTTGACCGGGCCAAAGTACTGGCGGCACAGGGCTACCGTTGGCGGAACCGTGGCCACCCAATCCAAGCCGTAGAAGATGATGAAGATCCAGAGCATCGGCTGGACAGTTGGGCCCATCAAGGTGTGCAGGAACATCAAGGAGAGCCCACGCAGGAAGTAGTACACGGCTAGCAGCAACCATGGCCGCACGCGGTCCGTGAGCCAGCCCGAAAATACCGTGCCGAGAATATCGAAGATGCCGATCAGCGCCAGCAGCCCAGATGCCGTGGTTGCAGGCAATCCGTGGTCGTGCGCGGCCGGAATGAAGTGAGTTTGAACCAGCCCGTTGGTTGACCAGCCGCAGATCCAGAAGGTCATGGCCAGCACCCAGAACGCCGGATAGCGCGCCGAGGTGAACAAGACGCGCAAGGTGGCGGCTGCCATGGACCCCTGTGGTTTGGGTGCTGGTGTTATCGGACCGGTGGCTCCGTACGGAAGGACGCCGACCTCGGCAGGGGAATTCGCAAAAGGCCAGCGCAACAGCGGAATGATCAACAGGGCAAACGCGGTGACCACTAGCGCGGCCAGACGCCAGGAGCCATTTTCAATGATGGCAACAATAGAGGGCAGGAAGATCAGTTGGCCGGCAGCGTTGGCACCCGAGAACAGGCCCATGACCAGCCCCCGGCGTTTGCTGAACCAGCGGTTGGCCACCACCGAACCGAAGACCAACGCCATGGCGCCGGTGCCGAGCCCGACGAATAGCCCCCACAATAGCCACAGTTGCCAGTAGTGGCTGATGAATACCGACAAACCTGCCCCGGCGGCGACCATGGCCAGGGCGACCGCGGCCACCTTGCGCATCGAATAGCGTTCGAGCAACGTTGCGGCAAAAGGCGCGGCCAGCCCGTAAACCACCAAATTGATGGTCACAGCGGTGGATAGCTGGGAGCGCTGCCACCCGAACTCCGATTCCAATGGCTCAAAAAATGCTCCGGTGGTGGAGCGGAACGCAGCGGTTGCTACCAACGCCAAAGTGGTCACGATTGCAACCAGCCAAGCGCGGTGCATTCGTGGCGGACGGCTGGCGGCAGGTATTGCTTCGCTATGGTGCTGATCGCTCATGAACCTAGCATCACCCCGGTGCAGGTCAGGAGCCTAGTTCGTGACAGCCTGCGACGATCAGCCCAGCTTCGCGGCACTGGCAAGCGTGGCCCGTGCCTGGCGTAGCAAAGGCTCGTCCACCATCTTCCCGTCCAAGGAGAAAACACCCGGGTGGCGTTCGGCCTCGGCCAGAACCCGTTCGGCCAATGCCACTTCGGCCGCCGTCGGAGCGTAGGCCTGCCGGATAATCTGCATCTGGTTCGGATGGATCGAGGCTTTGGCCGCGAATCCCGAGGCCTTGGCATCCTGGGCTTCGAGGAACAATCCTTGGGTGTCCGGGATGTTCAGGTAGACCGAATCAATAGCTGCCTTGCCCTGCGCGACCGCATGGATCAGCACCTGGGAACGGGCAAAACTGGCCACCTGGCGGTAGCTGCCATCATCGTGGCGGGATGAAGTTCCGCCCAGCGAGGCAATCAGATCCTCGGCACCCCACATCAGTGCCACCACATTTGGCGCCGCCGCAATCTGTGCCACGTTGGCGATGCCGGCTGCCGTTTCGCACAGGGCTATGACTTCATAGTCGGCGAGTTGTTCCGGTTCTGCGCCGGATTGGGCCTTGGGCAGCATCAGCGTGGAGTAGTCGGTGTGATTGAGCGCTTCAAGGTCCTTGACGAAGTGTTCGGTATCAACCGGGTTCACTCGGATGATGGTGCGAGCCGGGTCCAGGTCGCTTTCGCGCAGAGCGAGCCTGGCGGTCTCTTTATTTTCCGGGGCGACGGCGTCTTCCAAATCAATGATCACCGCATCGGCGCGGCCGGCTGCTTTGGCATAGCGTTCGGGCCGGTCCGCCGGGCAGAAGAGGATGGCCGGGCCCATGATGAACTCACTCATCACCGACCGCCTTTTTCGCCTCTTCATGGGCCTGCTGGGTCCACATCAGGCAGGTGCGCGTGGCGGTAGCGACAATCTCGCCGTGCTGGTTGCGCCCGGTGTGCGTCATCGAGGCCAGGCCCTGGCCGGGCCGCGACTTTGAGGGGCGCAGCTGCGTGATTTCGGTTTCGGTATAGAGGGTGTCTCCGTGGAACATCGGATGCGGGAAACGCACATCATTGATTCCCAGCTGGCCGATGATGGTGCCCTCGGTCAGTTGCGCGACGGACTGCCCAATCATGGTGCTCAAGGTCAGCAACGAATTGACCAGTGGCTTGCCGAAAGGCTGGGTAGCAGCCCAGGCGGCATCAAGATGCAGCCCCTGGTTGTTCATGGTCATCGTGGTAAACGCGATATTATCCGCTTCACTCAGGGTGCGCCCGGGTCTGTGTGCGTAGATGGCACCCAGGACCAGCTCGTCGAAATACAGTCCTCGTTGCTCGATTCTTGTTCCGTTCATGCCGAATGCTCCTCGTCCTCGACGTGTAGTGGTTCCACGGTGGCGATAACCTGCTTGGCTTTGACCAGATCCCCGGCGGTTAATCCTTGGATGCGCACGATGCCATCGGCCGGGGCCAGCAACTGGTGTTCCATTTTCATCGCTTCCACAATGGCCAGCACCTGTCCTGTCATCACCTGTTGTCCATCGCTGACCTGAACAGAAATGACGGTACCGGGCATGGGGGAGAGCACATCGGGACTATAGCTGCCCGATTCCTTGGCGATGCTGGCCAACTGTCGTTCAAGGACTTCCTCGCGGGTCAGCTTGCGCACGGCCGCGTTCCACCCCTGATCGTTGAGCCACAGGGTGCCATCGGCAGCAAAGGCGTGATGAATGCTGGTGCGTACACCGTTAATCTCAAATCCGGAGTCGAGGGTTTGCACGTGGAACTGCTCGCCGGACACCGTGACGTTGCTGCCTTGGGCAGTGGGTGAGAGCGACGTCTCGATATGGGCTTCACCGGATTCAAAGTGCGCGGTGAGCGGGCGGTGTTGCCTGGACCGCCACCCGTCGCGGGCTCCCCACGGGGTGGTGGTGGCGGGGAGCCTCAGCGATTCGAGGTGGGCGGCCACCGCCAGTTCGCGTGGGCCACAAGCACGGAAGGAGAACTGCTCCATCTTTCGCTCGATCAGGTTCGTGTCCAGCCTGCCTGCGGCCACTTCTTCATCGGCCAAAAGCAAACGCAGATACTCGCTGTTGGTCAGCACGCCGAGCACTGCGCTCTGCGTTAGTGCTTGGTCCAAGCGGGTTAGGGCCGAGGCGCGGTCTGATCCCCATGCGATCAGCTTGGCCAGCATCGGGTCATAGTGGGCGCTGATTTCCAAACCCTCGCGCATTGAACTATCCACCCGTACGCTCTGCGGTTCGTGAACTTGCAGGATGGTCCCCACCGAGGGGAGGAAGTTGGCCGATGGGTCTTCGGCATAGAGGCGGGCCTCGATGGCATGGCCGAGCAGCGAAACATCATCTTGGGCGAAGTCCAAGGGTTGCCCGGCAGCGATGCGTACCTGCCAGTCCACCAAATCCAGCTTCTGCCCTTTGACCCTCACGACTTCTTCGGTGACTGGGTGCTCCACCTGCAAGCGGGTATTCATTTCCATGAAGAAGAACTCGTCCGGGTTCTCATCGCTGACCAGGAACTCCACGGTTCCAGCGCCCACGTATCCCACCGATTGGGCGGCAGCTACCGCGGCGGCCCCGATTCGTTCACGGATCTGCGCTCCGTGGTCCAGATTTTCAAACAGTGGCGCGGGCGCTTCCTCGATGACCTTCTGGTGGCGGCGTTGCAAGGAACATTCACGCTCGCCTAGGTGCACCGTCGTCCCATGCGCGTCGGCCAGGATCTGCACCTCGATATGCCGGGGATTGCGCACCAGGCGTTCAAGGAACAGGGTGTCATCGCCAAAAGCATTGCGCGCGGTGCGTCGGGCGCTCGCCAGGGCTTCGGGCAGCTGCTCCGGTGTCTCCACGGCGAACATGCCCTTGCCTCCACCGCCTGCCGAGGGCTTGATCAGCAGCGGGAAGCCCACCTGAGCGGCAGCGACAACAAGCTGCTCATCGCTCAAGGATGGTTCGGCAATGCCGGGAACCACCGGAACCTGGTGGGACTGCACATGTTTTTTAGAGCGGATCTTGTCGCCCATGAGATTGATGGAGTTCATCGGCGGGCCGATGAAGGTGATTCCGGCAGCTTCCAGGGCGCGGGCAAAGTCGACGTTTTCGGAGAGGAACCCATACCCCGGGTGCACCGCTTGGGCACCACTGGCCTTGCAGGCATTGATGACCGCGTCGATGTTCAGGTAGCTCTCTTGGGCGGTGGCCCCGCCCAGTCGGATGGCGGTATCGGCCTGCGCTACGTGCAGTGCATTGGCGTCGGCGTCGGAATAGACCGCCACTGATTTGATGCCCAGCGCGCGCAGGGTGCGGATGATGCGCACCGCGATTTCGCCGCGGTTGGCGACTAGGACCGTATCAAAAAGTTGGCTCTTCATGGTGATCTCCTCGGGTTACATCCGGAAGAGACCGAAGCCGGTCTCTGGCAATGGTGTTCGGGCGCAGACATCCAGGGCCAAGCCCAACACCCGGCGGGTATCGGCTGGGTCGATGACTCCGTCATCCCACAAGCGCGCGGTGGAGTAGTAGGGGTTTCCTTGGCTTTCGTACTGTTCGCGGATCGGAGCCTTGAAGCGTTCCTCGTCCTCTGAACTCCAGTTCTCGCCGGCTGCTTCAAGCCCGTCACGTTTGACGGTCGCCAGCACGGAGGAGGCCTGGTTGCCGCCCATGACCGAGATGCGCGCATTCGGCCACATCCATAAGAAACGCGGGCTGTAGGCCCGGCCGCACATGGAGTAGTTGCCTGCCCCAAAGGAGCCGCCGATGATCACTGTTAGTTTGGGGACGCGGGCGGTGGCCACCGCGGTGACCATTTTCGCCCCGTGCTTGGCGATGCCGTCGGCCTCATAGTCGCGACCCACCATGAACCCGGCAAGGTTCTGCAAGAACAGCAGTGGGATGCCGCGCTGGTCGCACAGCTCGATGAAGTGGGCTCCCTTCATTGCTGACTCGGAGAAGAGCACCCCGTTGTTGGCGATGATGCCCACCTGGTGTCCATGGATGTGTGCGAAGCCGGTGACCAGGGTGGTGCCGTACTCGGCCTTGAATTCGTGGAACTTGCTACCATCCACCAGCCGGGCGATGACCTCGTGTACATCGTAGGGGGCGTTCACATCTACCGGCACAATGCCGGCTAAGTCGCTGGCGGGATACAGCGGCTCGGCCACCTGCTGCTCGATCTGCCAAGCGGGCGCGGGGTTCGGCGGCAGGGTGGAGACGATGTCGCGAATGATCATCAGCGCATGTTCGTCATTGTCGGCGAGATGATCAACTACTCCGGAGGTCTTGGCATGCAGATCGCCACCGCCGAGCTCTTCAGCCGTGACAATTTCACCGATGGCAGCCTTCACCAGGGGCGGACCGCCAAGGAAGATGGTGCCCTGGTTGCGCACGATCACCGTCTCGTCGCTCATCGCCGGCACGTAGGCACCGCCGGCGGTGCAGGATCCCATAACGGCTGCTAGCTGGGGGATCTTCTTGGCGGAGAGCTGCGCCTGGTTGTAGAAGATGCGCCCGAAGTGCTCACGGTCCGGGAAGACTTCATCTTGCATCGGCAAAAACGCGCCGCCGGAATCCACCAGATAGATGCAGGGTAGGCGATTTTCCAGGGCGATTTCCTGAGCACGCAGGTGCTTCTTGACCGTCATGGGGAAGTACGTTCCGCCCTTGACCGTGGCGTCATTGGCGATGATCAGCACGTGCCGGCCATGGACCACACCGACGCCAGCGATCATGCCGGCCGCGGGACTGGCCCCGTCGTACATGTCCTCGGCGGCGAGCGGTGCGATCTCCAAGAAGGGGGAACCTTCATCGAGGAGTTGGTCAACGCGCTCGCGGGGTAGCAGTTTGCCACGCTCCACATGGCGGGTGCGGGATTTTTCTGAACCGCCAAGGGCTGCACGTTCCAGACGTTGGTGCAATTCGGCCAGCAGCGGGGCGTTGGCTTTTGCGTTGATCTCGAATTCTGCGGGATCCGTGCGGGAAGAAAGCGTCTTCACTTTTCAGTCCTTCGGTTCGGGTTCGCTGGCGATGACCAGGGGTGTGGGCAGTTCCTTGTCGGTCAGCGGCGATTCGGTGGCGACGGCGAGCATGCGCATGGCCAGGGAAACAAAATTCAGTTGCACTTCGGCTAGCGATAGTCGTCCGTCGCGGCGGTACCAGTGGTTGGCGCCGGTGCCCATTTCCATGATGGCCAGCCGGGCAATGCCAAGGTCTACGGTGTTGAAGATGCCTTGTTCGGCTCCGTCGTGAAGTACCTGGGCGAAGAGCTGCTCGTAGTCATCGCGTAGCACCTGCATCTGTTGTGCATTTACCGGAGACAGGGCGCGCATTTCGTGTTCGGCCACGCGGGAGGTCTTGGGGTTGGTGGCGGTGAATCCGACGTGGAAGGCCACGAGCAAGGCCAGTTGCCGGGTGGGGTCGGTGCTGGTGGCCAGCACCTGACGGGCGCCGCCGATCATGGAGTCCAAGCAATTCTTGATGATGCCAACCAGCAGCTCTTCCTTGCCGCCAACGTAGTGGTAGAGCGTTGCCGAGTTCAGGCCTACCGCGGTGCCCAGCTCGCGGATGCCGGTGGCGGCAAATCCGCGTTGCGCGAAGCATGACACAGCTGCTTGCTGGACTTTATCCAGTTCCAATGGGCACCACCTTGTGTTCCCAATCAATCGATTGACAGTGTCTATCCAAACCGAGAACCACTGTGGTGTCAATCACTTTTGTGATGGGTTGTGAAGTCACGCTCGGTTCAAGGCGGTGAAATATTCCGGAATCCGTTTATGAATCAAATGCAGAACACTAGACTTCATGATGGTATTTACCGAAAAATCTGAGTTAATGACATTCAGGTGCCCACGAATTACGACCGGAGAGCACTATGCCACAACCCATTGACAGCGTCGTCAACACCAGCACAACCAGCCGCAGAAAGCTGATTGCTGGCGCGACCGGACTACTAGCGCTCGCAGGACTCAGCGCCTGCGCGAACGACAAAACCGTGCAAACCGCCCCCGCCAACCACGTCTCCACTCCCAAGACCTCAGATGATGTGCTCAAAGTGCTCACCGAAGGTAATCAGCGATACATTGCCGGGCAGGTGCAGCACCCCAACCAGGATTCGCACCGGCGCGATGAACAGGCCGAACATCAGAGCCCCTTCGCCTTGGTTCATGGGTGCGTCGACTCGCGAGTCACCCCGGAGATGCTTTTCGACCAGGGGATTGGAGACCTCTTTGTCACCAGGACCGCGGGTGCAGTCCTGGATGACACCTTGGTGGGCAGCATGGAGTTCGCCGTTTCCGCGCCCTACTCGGTGCCCCTTCTGGTCATCCTCGGTCACACCGCCTGCGGCGCCGTGACCGGAACCCTCAAAGCCATGGAAGCCAACCCGGAGGATCCAGCGCTGCCCGGCGAAATGGATGATTTCGCAGAACAGATCGCTCCGGTAGCCCGCAGTCAGAAAGTCTCGGGATCTGGCAGTGAGGCGGTGGATCAAGTGGTGAAAGCCAATGTGCTCGCCGTCGCCAAGCAACTCGTGGAACGCTCGGCGATCATCCGCAAGGCCGTAGAGGAGAAACGTACCCGTGTCGTGCCGGCCGTCTATGACCTGGAAACCGGAGAAGTGAGCTGGCTGGAAGCGTAGGCCCTCGTCTAACTCGAAGTTAAAGCGAAATCCCCGCCGGCTGGGCCGGCGGGGATTTCTACGATCATCACTCGCACCTTCAATGAGGTAGTTACTACGTTACCCACGCTTTCTATGCTCGGGCTGAGCGCAAGCTTCAGGGTTGCAGTGCATTAGAGCTCGAGTGCAGGACTACCTATTTGACGAGGTAGCCGCGCAGGTCATCGAGGATCTGCGAGGCGCCGGTTGGGCCCAAGCCCAGGAACCAGACGTCGTCGTCCACGCGGAAGGCCTGATCGTTCTGGACGGCCTTCAGCTTCTTCCACAATGGGCCCTCGATGGCGGCCTTTTCGCCGGTGGCCTCAGGAGTTCCGTAGGAGGTGTAGAAGATCCAATCCGAATCGGCATCAGTGAGATTCTCTGCAGAAATCTCGGCTGCCAGGTCATCGATGTTCTGGTTATCGGGACGCTTTAGGCCGGCGTCTTTCAGGATCACGCCGATCAGCGACTTGTTGGCGTAGAGGCGGATCTTTTCTGGCATGAAGCGCAGCAGGGAGATCTCCGGGTCGCCCTCGATGTCATTGCCTAGCGCGGTGGCCTTGTCCTGGTAGGCATTCAAGGTTTCCACGGCTTTGGTTTCCTCGCCGAGAGCTTCGCCCGCGAGCAGGAAGTTTTCCTTCCACGGGAAGCCTGGGCGGATCGAGAAGACGGTGGGCGCGATGTCGTTGAGCTGGGAGTACAGCTTGTCGGCACGCAGCTGTGAGCCGATGATCAGATCTGGTTTCAGGGCCGCGATGGATTCCAGATTCAGTTCCTGAATGGTGCCAACGGTCTTGGCATCCTTGACCTTGTCGGCAAGGTAGCTCGGGATTGGGCTGGAACCCTCGGTGGATGGAATGCCTACCGGGGTGATGCCCAAGGAAATTACTGCATCCAATTCACCGGTATCCAGAACCACTACGCGCTGCGGCTTGGATTCCAGGGTGGTGGTGCCGTTGGCGTGGGTGATGGTACGGGGAAACTGGCCAGCTTCCGCGTCGGAGCCGAACTTGGCAGTCTCCTGATCAGCGGTGGTGAAGTGTTCGCCGCCGATCGCAACATCTTTGTTGCCGGAGTTGGTGTCGGTGGTGGTGGACGCGCCGCAACCGGCGGTCAGGCCAACCAGCGCAATGGCGGTGGCTGAAATGAGGGTGCGGCGCCATGTGGCGCCCATCTTGGAGAAATTCACACGGTAAATATACCCTAATTTACTAAGCCTGCCCAAAGGTTGTGACGATAATATTCGGTAGCTCGCGGTAAAGTAATCTCGTTCCTATAGAAATTTTGACGAAGGGCGCCGGTCATTAGCGCTAATCTCACTCGGCCCACAGCCCCAGCGCACAAAACCGCGGGCACAGGCCGACAACTGGCCCTGCTTGGCGGGCTAGTCGTGACTTTGGTGTTATTGGTCGTGGCATCGCTGGCCGTCGGATCGCGGGCGTTGCCGATAGATGTTGTCGTTCAGGCTTTAGTGGATTCGCAGTCAACAGTGGAGCGAAGCATTGTTGTTGAATCGCGGTTGCCGCGAGCCCTGCTGGCAGTTCTCGCCGGAATAGGACTGGGCGTCTCTGGAGTTTTGGCGCAGAGCCTGACCCGTAACCCGCTGGCGGAACCCGGAATTCTCGGAGTGAACGCCGGAGCGTCCCTGGCTATCGTCGTTTCGGTCGGATTCCTCGGGGTCCAAGGATTTAACGGCTATGTCATTTTTGCATTTTTGGGTGCGCTGCTGACCACCGCGGTGGTTTACGTGGTCGGTACGCCACGGCCCGGGTCCAGCGACCCGGTGCGCCTGGTGCTCTCTGGAGTCGCCATCGGCGCCGTGCTCACCGGTGTGGGAACCGCACTATCGCTGGTGAAGCCGCAGGCCTTTGACCAGTTGCGGGCCTGGACGATCGGATCCTTGCAGGGACGTGATTCGTCCATCGTGCTCACCCTTGCCGGATGCATCGTGCTGGGTGTTGTCATCGCTGCCATGTGTGCCCGCCCCCTTGATTCATTGGCGCTGGGTGAAGATAGCGCGCGGTCGTTGGGAACCCATGTAGGACGGACCAGAATATTGGTTCTGCTCGCGATCACCATCCTGGCCGGCGCCTCCACCGCGGCCGTGGGTGCCATCGGATTCATCGGATTGATGGCCCCGCACGCCGCCCGCAGGTTGGCCGGCGCTCAGACCGGGTGGATCTTGGCTTTCACCGCAGTGATTGCCCCGATGCTCCTGCTCTGTGCTGACATGCTCGGTCGCATATTGCTACCTGGCGAACTGCAGGCGGGCGTAGTGGCCGCCTTCCTCGGGGCACCACTGCTGATCATGATTGCCCGTGGACGCAAGGCGGTGGCACTATGAAGCTGCGAACCAAGCTCCGTGCCCCCAGCACCCTGGTGATCTTGCTGGTGCTCTGCCTACTGGTCACGGTTCTGGCCATCTCGGGCGGCGAATACCAGATGACGCCATGGCAGGTGCTCAAAGTGCTCTTCGGTTCGGGCGAGGGTATCGAAAATATGGTCATCTGGCAGTGGCGGATGCCGCGCGCGGTGGCTGCATTGCTCTTTGGTGCCGCACTGGGTCTTTCCGGTGCGGTCTTCCAATCGCTGACCCGAAATCCTTTGGGGTCGCCAGACATTATTGGCTTTTCCACCGGTGCCTATACCGGTGCGCTGGTCACGCTCACAGTGCTCGGCGGCGGTTTTGTAGCCACCAGTGTGGGTGCTTTGGTTGGTGGCTTGCTCACCGCATTCTTGGTATACCTGCTGGCCTGGCGTAACGGGACAGCCGGGTTCAGGCTGATCCTCGTGGGTATCGGCATTTCATCGGTACTGGCCTCGTTTAACCACTTTTTGGTGCTGCGCGCAGAACTGGACGTGGCGATGGCTGCTGCGGTCTGGGGCGCTGGAAGCCTCAACGGATTGACCTGGCAGTCCGTGGCGCCTGCGGGAATTCTTGTGGTCTTCGTTTCCATCGCGTTGTTGGCCAGCTCTTCGCGACTTCAGATGCTACAGCTGGGCGATGACCTTTGCCGGGCATTGGGCATGCGAGTGGAGCGCACCAAATTACTGCTTGTGGTGCTGGCAGTATTTCTCGTGGCGGGAGTGACCTCGCTAGCTGGCCCGATCGCTTTTGTCGCCTTGGTGGCTCCACAAATTGCCCGCCGCCTCGGGCGGGGAAGCAAGCTGCAGCTAATTCCTACGGCACTAGTCGGCGCGCTGCTCTTGGCCAGCAGTGACCTGCTGGCCCAGCGTCTCTTTGCCCCGGTGCAATTGCCGGTGGGCGTAGTGACAGTCTGCTTCGGCGGCGTCTACTTGATCTACCTTTTGAATCGGGGAGCCACCAGGCCGTAGCGCTGGTCAACTGTTCTTCTAGTTCTCCTCGCGTAGCGTGACAGATTCGATGGCTTGGCCGTGAAGGTCCTCGACAACCAAGTCAACGACTATTTCGTCCCACATGATCAGCGGGCTGATGGCATCACGAACATAACCCAGAACCTGCTGTTCGATGGTGCTCACCGAGCTGTCTTCAGCCATGCTGACATGACATTGCACTTTCCATTGAAGATGCGGAATTTTTGCATCAGTCGCCTTGATCTCGGTGTAGTTCAACTGCGATTCTGTCGAGTCAGCGAAGACTTTTCGAATGGCTTTGATCAGATCCAGTGAGGAGAGTCGTCGGGGTTTTCCCGTGCCGGCTTCCTGTACATCCCACGTGCGTTGTCGTGGCACGAAGCTGGCAATTTTTCCCAAGATGCCCTGCGAAAAAGCATCTGGCTCGTGCTCTGGGGTCGACGTCTGCAGCAATTGGGTGATGAATCCGTTTTGATCCTTCAGCCGTTGGCGTTCAGCATGGCACCACCGGCACTGCAGTTCGTGCAGGTCTGCCGGTTCATCTAGGTTTAGTAGGACGTCCTTGGTGGTACGTCCGCAGGGAAGGGTTTTCATGACACCGCCTCGCTGATTGCATTGCGTGCCCGTGCAAGTCGCCCTCGCACAGTCGATTCTGAAACGTTGGTGACCAGGGCCGCTTCCTTATAGCTCATGCCTTGGAGCGCCACCAGCACAAAGGTCTGGCGGAGCGCCGACGGCAAACCGTTGATGATTTGCCAGGCATCAGCAATTTCACCGCGTTGCACGGCAACGTTTTCGGGCCATTCGCGGTCGGGGACTGGGGTTTGCTCTAGCACCTCATCATCCACGGTTTGCTGGTCATTGGCACGTTGGCGGATGCGATCGAGGCAAATATTTCGTGCCATCCGGTAGAGCCAGGTCTTAAACGCGGCTCGTTCGCGCAGCGAGCTCAATGACTGCCAAGCGCGGATCCATGCGTCCTGGGTAGCGTCCTCCGCATCATGCCAACTGCTGAAGAAAGTCTTGCAGTATTGACGCAGGCTGGGTGTCAGCGCGGTGACAAGTTCACCAAAAGCTTCGGGATCACCCTCCATCGAACGACCAACAAGTATGGTCAGCCGGGTCGGTTCCAAACACCCCTCCTTAAGTGATCTATGTCACACTGAAAATGTGTGAGGATTTCTTCGTAGCTCTCGTCTGTATGAGTGTAAGGCACAAAAATATCCGTTCAATGAATGAGGAGACCATCATGGTGCAACGCGATTCACAAGGGCCAATCATCAAGCCAACCGGCGAAGAACTGGAACGCCAGGCTAAAGCCAAGGCGGCCAATGAGACGCAGGGCCACGAAGAACTGCGCGGCCCGCTGCACACCGAGCTGGGCAAGACGACCATCGAAGACCGTGTTGTTCAGAAGATCGCCAGCATCGCCACCCGCGAAGTCTCTGGCGTGTATGCGATGGGCAATGCGGCCCGCCGAACCTTCAACTCCTTGGCCGAACGCATCCCGGGCGCCCAGGCCAATGCCGCGGGCGGCGTGAGCGTTGAAAAGGGTGAGCAGCAGACCGCCATCGACGTGTCGATCGTCGTTTCCTATGGCTTCTCGATCGTTGAGGTCTCCAATGAGATCCGTTCAAACATCATTGCGCAGGTTGAGCGCGCCACCGGTCTGGAAGTCATCGAGGTCAATGTTGAAGTTACCGACGTGCACCTGCCAGAGGACGATGACGACGACGCTGAAACCCGCGACGGCCTGAAATAACTGTCCGCATCTAAGGAGCAGAACATGTTACACGTCAAGTGGGGACTGGCCATTGGCTGCCTAGCCGGACTGCTGATTGCTTTCGGTTCATTTACCCAGTTTGTGGTGGTGGCGTTCTTTACCATCATCGGCGCGGGGGTGGGTTGGCTTTTGCAGGACAGGGTTGATCTCGGTCAAGTGTTCAGCAAACGTCGGCGGTGATGCAGATGGCAGAGCTGTCCACACACCGTGGAAGCACCACGGTGAACACTGCCGTCTATTCAAAAATCGCTGCCCAAGCGGCCTACAAGGTGCCGGTGGTCGGTTCGGCCGCCGGCGGGATCTTGGGACTGGGCAAGTACAAGGATTTTGATAGCCGGCCCAAGGCTAAGGCCGAAGTGCTCGGAAAGACTGTGGTTATCGACTTGGACCTTGGCTTGAGCTATCCGAGCAATGTCCAGCAAGCCTGCGAAGACGTGAGAAACATGGTCGCCGCGGATCTGCGCCGCTACCTCGGCGTTGAACAGGTGCAAACCGATATCCGAGTGAGCTGGATGTCGGCCCCGGATGAAGAAACGAGAAATAGGAGACTGCGATGAACAGATTCTGGCACGTTCGCAGTGCTCGCACGCTGGCCTTGATGATCAGCTTTATCATCGTGTTGGCCGCGAGCATTCTCCTGGCGCTTTCTTGCATCCTACGTCTGGTCAACGGCCAATGGCCCGCAGCTGCCGAACAGAGCATTAAAACGGTTAGCAACCTGCACTTCAATGACAACCTGACAGTGATCGTCATGGTGGTCCTCGCGGTGCTCGGTCTACTGCTGTTGCTCAGCGCGCTCATTCCAGGGCGCCGGCAGACCATCCTGCTCAACAGCGATGATCCTTCCGCAGGGTCGGAACAGGCAATCTCATGCCGTGGGATATCAACCTTGGTGGGGTATGAGGTTGAACGTTCCGATTCGGTGACCCGCGCGAGCGTGACAACCAGCCCAAAGCTGGTGCGCGTGACCGTGCAGACCCCGGCGCATTCGGTTCAGCGCGTGCGAGAGAAGGTTCAGGCGCGGGTACAGGGCGTGATCGATGGGTTGCCAGTGCAGCGCGCTCCCAAGGTCAAAGTTTCGGTGCAGCGGCGAGGGGGAAACTAAAAATGTTCACAACGCATGGAGTGCGTCAACGAACCATTCTGGTGATCCTTGGACTGCTCCTCCTGGCTGCCGGGGTCCTTGGCCTAGCCGCAGTTTGGTGGGGGTTCCCTGATGGCACCGACCTAGGCCGGGAGCAAATTGGTAACAGCCTGCCGATCGATCAGCAGTACCTGTTGCCACTGGGACTGGCCGTAGGGGTGATCGGCATGGTGCTGTCACTGGCCGTCTTGATCACTGCCATTCCACGCCGTCCGTCGGCACATAAATTCAGATACGAATCGCGCAACGAGGGAGTGAGCGAGATCGAAACTTCGGTTATAGCAAAGGCAGTGGAAACCGCCGCGCAAACACAACCGGAAATCGTGGATGCGAATGTCCAGATCGGTGGCAGTGCAACCGAACCTGTGCTCTACGCCCGGTTCACCTTGCGCGCCGATACTCCGGCGACTCGTGGCGTCGATCTAGTGAACGAACGCGTGATTCCGGATCTTGAAATGGTGCTGGGAGCACCCTTCGCCAGTAAACACGTTTCGTTCAGTTTCCAGAAACCGGAAAAACAGGATTCGGAGAAAGTCGTGCTCATCTGAGCTGGCACCGAGTAGCAAGAAAAAAATCACTAACGGCACGCTGATCGTGCCACATCACTTGGGGAGTAAGAATAAATGGGAATTATTGGTTGGATCATTCTTGGGCTCATTGCCGGTGCGATCGCCAAGGCCATCAAGCCCGGAAAGCAGGGCGGCGGTTGGCTGGCAACACTGTTGCTGGGCGTCGTCGGTGCACTGCTTGGTGGCTGGATCGGGTCAGCCATTTTCAGTGTTGGCGTTGACAAGTTCTGGTCGCTGTCCACCTGGTTGCTAGCTATCGGCGGTTCCCTGATCGTCTTGATCGTCTGGGGACTGGTGACCGGCAAGCGCCGCTAGAACTTAAAGCTGTGGGCGGGATCCTTTTCGGATCCCGCCCACAGCTGTACTTGGTGGAATGCTTACATGATGCCGGTTGGCACCAGTAGCAGCCAGGACAATGCCGGTGCGATCAGCACCACGGCACCTGCGTACAGCATCAGCTGCTTGTAGGTGCGGGTGCGGTCGCTTTCCTTTACATTGGCCACGACCAAGGCGCCAGCGGTGGAGAACGGGGAAACATCAACCACGGTGGCCGAGATCGCGATCGCCGCCACGGTGCCGGAGACGCTCAGCGAGCTGACGGACAGCAATGGGCCGGCAAGCGGAATGAAAGCCGCCAGCAACGCCGTGGACGAGGCGAAAGCCGAGCCGATGCCGATCACGTAGCACAGGACCAAAGCGATCAAGATCGGTGCACCCAGCGCCAGTGCCATGTGGGCCAAGGTATCGATGACACCGATATGCGTCAGCAGCGAGACATAGGTGATCATGCCAGCCACCAGCAGGACGGTAGACCAGGAGATGCCGGCAACAAACTTCTGCTGGTCCTTGATGTTTAGCAGGGCCAGGAGCAGGCCTGCGCTCAAGGCGACAAAGCCGATGGGCAGACGCAGGACCAAAGCGCAGAAGAGCATGACACCAATGAGCACCAGCGTGTAGATCTGCTGTCCTTGCGGACGGGTGGAGCGGGTATCCTCGACTTCTGCATAGGCCACGCCTTTGGCGGTGCGCAGCTTGCCCATCAAGGCGAAGACGATCACGGTAAGGATCGACAGGATCAGGTTGATCGCGAAGCTGGCGACAAACAGTGCATTGGCCGAGATCGGGAAGCCATTTTCCATGGCGATGTCATGAACCAGGACACCGGAGACCGACAGCGGCGAGAAGCCGCCGGCATGCGCACCGTTGATAATGAAGGCACCCATGAGCAACGGGTGAATTCGTGACTCGTAGGCAAAACCGATGGCTGCCGGTGCCAGCAAGGCGACGGCGGCAGGGGAGAAGGTGCCCAGTGAAGTCAGCGCCGCGGCGACTAGGAAGAATACCCAAGGAAGCAACATGGTCTTGCCGCGGACCATGCGCACGCAGTTGCGCACGATGATATCGATGGTGCCATTGTGCTGGGCCATGGAGAAGAAATACGTGACGCCGATGATGGTCAGCACAATGCTGGCCGGGAAGTCCGCGAGGATTTCCTTGTCATCCATGCCCAGCATGAAATAGCCGATGCCGAAGGAGGCAACCAGGCCCATGACGCCGATGTTCACAGGCCACTTGGTGGCGATGATGAACATCAGGACCAGTACCACCAGTGGGACAATCTGCTCAAAAGTCAGGCTGCTACCCGGATCGGCGGGGGCCGAAGAGCCAGTCATTGACGGTCCAACCAGCAAGGCAATCAGTACAGCTACGGCTGCGACGGCCGCAACGATCAAGATGTTTCGGCGGGTCCGACGCTTTTGGCGGCGTGGATCAACGGTATTAAATTCAACGTCTTCGCGATCAGTCACTGGCGCAACGTCGAGCTCAGTTTTAGACATGGTCTGACTCCTTAGCGGCTTGCGCTTGCTAGGTCGGTCCCGGCAACGCTGCCGAGGGACTCGGGGAGGTGAATGGTGGAGCTTGCGATGGAGCGGGCGGTGCGATCCACTCCGACGTACATGGACCCCTCGCGTTCTTCGCTCCAGGTTTCGATGACGCCAGCGGGGGTGCGCAGGCGCAATGTGGCGCGGGGTGCACCACCGGTGATGGTGCCCAGTATGGTGTCCGGTATCTGTGCGCTGAGGGTTAGTGCGACGCTTCCGGTGATGGCCAATGCTGGGTGGGGCTTGCCCATGGAAAGCATCATGACGCTGGCGTCGCTCTGCTCATCTTGGGGTGCGGCGGCGATTGCCAGCTTGGGAATGGCACGGGCTGCCTGCTTCGGGGTCGCGGCAAGGCCCATGCGCACCGCGGCTTCGCGGCGCACCTGATCCAAGACATTGAGTTGCGAGTCGACGGCGGCCATCCATGAATCATAGTTGGCGGGGTCAAGTCCGAGCTCTTCTGCGCGAAGAATGACTACGGGCGCCCCGGCGTCCACCAAGGATGCAGTCCATGCGCGGTCAGCAGCGATCAGGATGTCCGTCGGATTCGACGTTGGCAGCAGGTTGCCGGTGGTTTTTCCCGCCGGGTCGCGGAACCCGAGGCCCACTTTGTAGCCGGCGGTTGCAACGCCGGGCATCTGCGCTTGGGGAACGATAGGCAGTGCGCCGCCTGGCGTATCCACGCGTTGGATGATGATCTGCCCGGTGTTGGTATTGCGGGTGATGACACGGGTGATGTCAGAGTCGGGAGCAACCCATCCCTGCTCGATGGCGTAGAGGCCGACCACTGCCGAGCAGTTGCCGCAATTGCTTCCCCAATCCACGGTGGCTTCTTCGATGCCTACCTGGGCGAAGGTGAATTCAACATCTACTTCGGCATCCTCGGAACGGTGCAGGATGACTGCTTTGCTGGTGGTCGAGGTGGCTCCGCCGACGCCGTCGATCTGTCGCGAATCCGGACTGCCGAAGACCTTCGGCAGTAATTCATCGAGGCTGGTGGCCATGTTGTCCAGGTGCTCGGATTCGAAGACCCAGCACTTGCTGGTTCCTCCGCGCATCCATTCGGCTTGTATGTTCATCGTGATTCCTGCATCTCGTGGTGCCGCGGTTTTCGCTCCCGGTCACTCGGTCCGGTTTCGTCGTCAGCCGGCTACGAAAAACCATAATCTGCATCACATTTGAAGTCTATCTACATAAAATGCATGGGATTGTAGATTTGCTTAATTTGCTTGGAATACAGGTCTATGCGCTGGCAATTCTGAAGTTTTCTCTTGCGCTGGAAGTGCAATATCAGTACTTCGGCGCGCTAATTTTAGAGAATGAACAAAGTATGCAGATCCTTGAAGCATTGCTTACAGATTTTCACTGTTACGAGCGAAAAGTATTTTTGGCGGCGCTGCTTGGAGTGAGGCGACAAAGATTTTTAGGTGCGCGCAATGAGGCATTAGCGCCGAGACAAATGACCAAAAAAGCCGTTGTATCGGACGCTTCCACTGATCAGGGCCGCAGCTGGCCTGAGCGTCGGAACCTTGAAGTGGGCGATGGCTACTGCCTGTCCAATAATTCACGTGAAGGACTGAACCGGGAATTCTCCTACCCCTCCATCCATGAAGGACAGGACGGAGCACTGCATCTGGCCTATACCTACTTCCGCCAAGCCATCAAGTATGTGCGCATCGACCCTTCGTGGGTCAGCGCTACGGAAGCAGGCGATGATGACTAGTGCCTTGGCCACCGGCGTCAGCTCGGGCATCGGCGAAGCCATCGCCACTGCCTTGCTAGATGCAGGTTATGAAGTGACTGGCCTGAGCCGCAGGGCGCCGTCCATCGACAACGATCGGTTTAGTTGGCGAAGCACCGACCTGGGCGATCTGGCCCAGGTCCAGGAAGCAGCGGAACAGCTTCAGGCCCCGGACTTCTTTGTGCACGCCGCCGGGTTCATGGCCACCGGTGCGCTGGGGGAGCTGAAGGCCGAGGACCTGGCCGGCATGCATGCAGTGCATGTGCAGGCTCCGATGGTACTGGTCAATTCGCTGGTCCCGACGATGACTGAGGGGTCGCGGATCGTCCTGATCGGCAGCCGCACCATGACGGATGTGGCCGGGAAGAGCCAATATGCCGCCACGAAATCAGCGCTCGCCTGGCTCTCGCGCAGTTGGGCGATGGAGCTAGCTCCTCGCGGCATCACCTGCAATGTGGTGGCACCGGGGCCGACGAACACCCCGATGATGGTGGATCCGCGACGTGCCGGAGTCCCGCCGGTCACCCCGCCATTAGGCGCATTGGTGGACCCCGCCGACGTTGCAGCTCTGTTGCTGTTTCTCGGCGGGGATCATGGCAAGTCGATCACCGGCCAGGTCATGACCATTTGCGGTGGCGCTTCGCTGAAGGGCTAGACCTAGGCGGAAACGTCGTTCTTGGCATCGCAATAGACTTCGACCCTGTGCGGATAACATCCGCACAGGGTCGAAGCCTTTGATCTAGGTCAAGCTCCCAGCTGTCTCCTTGGCCTTGGAAACAGCATCTTGTGGGGAGGCTTTCCGCCGGTTGGGCAGTACCGCCAAGACCACCAGCGTGCCAATTGCCATGATGATTCCACCGGTAAGACTTGCCTGGGCGACGCCTTGGGCGAAAGCCTGATGGACCGCCTCGACGAGGGCCTGGGCCTGCTGCGGCCCGACGGCGGGATCCTGCATGACCTGCTGGGCGACGCCCAGCCCGCCACCGACCGAATCGCTGGCAATCTCCATTGCCTCGGCCGGAAGGCGGTTGCCTACCAAATTCGCCAACTCGTCGCGGTAGGTGATGCCCAGCAATGAGCCCAGGACCGCAATACCCAGTGCTCCGCCTAGCTCCAGGGCGGTATCGTTCATTCCTCCGGCGACACCCAATTCGGATTCGGGGAATGATCCCATGATGGTGTCGGTTGCAGGCGAGATGCTCAGCCCCAGTGCGAGCCCCAGCAAGATCAGCGGGGTCACGAAGTCGCTGTAATTGGAATCTGCTTCGATGAGCGTCAGAAGGAACATGCCAACAGTACCCACCGCCATGCCGGTTACGGACATGGCCTTCATCCCCAGCTTCGGGGCCAGCACGCCAGTGACTGCGGATCCGAGGAATACGGCGCCACCCAAGGGCAGGAGGCGAATGCCGGTCTCCAGCGCGTCATATCCCAAGACGAACTGCATGAACTGCGTCGCGTAGTAGATCACAGCGAACATGCCGAAGAAGAAGACCATGACTACAAGCATGGATCCGGTAAAGGGACGCAGGGAGAATTTGCGCACGTTCAACATCGGATGCGGATGGCGTAGTTCCCAGAAGATAAAAGCGGCTAGGGCGACGGCTGCAATGACCAGCGCGGTGATGGGGCCGGTGCCCCAGCCGAAGTGCGGGCCTTCAATGGCTGCGTAGATCAAGGAGCCTACGGCAGCCATCGAGAGCAGGCCGCCAACGTAGTCGATGCGCCCCATTCCCTCAGCCTTGGAAGGCGGAACCAGGAGCAGGGCGCCAAATGCTGCGATGAGCGCGATGGGGACGTTGATGAGGAAGGTCGAATCCCAGCTGTGGTCTTCGAGCAGCCAGCCCGAAACCAGCGGGCCGACGGCTACGGCCAGGCCGGAGGTTGCGGCCCAGACGGTAATGGCCTTGCCGCGTTCGTGGCGGGGAAAAGTTGCGGCCACGAGCGACAGAGTGGCTGGCATGACCACCGCAGCGCCGATACCCATGATGGCGCGGGCAACGATCACCAGCAAGGTCTCGTCGACCATGCTTCCCATCACCGAACCTGCGGCAAAAATGAGCAGGCCCAGGACCAGGGCGCCGCGGCGGCTGTACTTATCGCCGATGGAACCCAGCACGAGCATCAGCGCGGCATAGGGAACAGTGTAGCTGTCAACAACCCACTGCAGGTCGCTGCTGCTCAACCCGAGGCTGGTGGTCATATCCGGTGCGGCGACCACCAGCGAGGTGTTGGCCATGACGGTGATGAGCAGGCTCAAACACAGTACGATCAACGCCCACCAGCGCCGGGGGTAGGGGCCGGTCATTTTTTCGACCGGCAGGTTGGCAAAAAAGGGCATGGCAAAGCTCCTGAGGGGTGAAACGGACCGGCGGAATCGCTCAAGGCCCGTAGGGGAATGCGGCTACGGTCGTGCGTAGCCGTAGGCAGGATCGGGTGATCCGGCAGCTAGTTTTCCAACGCCTTGCGGGTATCCGAAGGAACCAGATATTGGTTATTCATGGCGATAGCGGCGGCGGATCCGGCGGCCGCGGCATTGATCAGCTGAGCGGTCGGATCCACGATGTTGCCTGCTGCCCAGACCCCGTCAACGCTGGTCTTGCCGGTGCGATCAGTGATGACCCAGCCCTGCTCGTCAACGTCGCAGCCCAGGGAAGCCAACAGGCCGCCTGATGGTACAAAGAGTGGGCCAACAAATAGGGCGTCACGGCTGATTGATGGGTTGCCGTCTCGTTCAACGCTGCGCACGCCATTCGCATCGGATACGATTTCTGTAACTTCGCCTTCGGCAATCTGCACCCCGCGGGCGTCGAAAATCCGCCGTTCTTCTGGGGTTAACACGATCTTGTTGGGGAAGAACACTACGTCCTCGGACCATTGGCGGATCAGCTGGGCTTGGCGCACGCTGTACATGCGGTCTTCGCCTCCGATGACACCCAGTGCCTGGCCGCTGACTTCATAGCCGTGGCAGTAAGGACAGAAATGGACATCCTGGCCCCAGCGTTCGCGCAGGCCCCGAATTTCAGGGAGTTCATCGTGGACGCCTGTCGCCATGACAATGGCGCGGGCGCTGATGGACTGGCCGTCAGAGAGCTGAACCTCGAAGTGCTCTTCTGCGACCTTGGTGATGTCTTGGACGTTCTGCGACAAGATTTCCCCGCCGTAGCTGGCGACCTCTTGGCGCCCCGTGCGCAACAGTTCGGCGGGGTCCATGCCATCACGGGAGAGGAAACCGTGTAGGTGCGAGGCGGGGGCGTTGCGCGGTTCGCCGGCATCGACCACTGCTACGGTGCGTCGGGCGCGGCCCAGCATCATTGCGGACGAGAGTCCGGCAGCCCCTCCGCCGACGACAACAACATCAAACTCAGTCATGATCCTGACCTTCCACTTAAACCGATGAATTTTCTAGAATAAAGTTCTACCATTAAGACCGAAGATTATTCTAGTTCGGCTAGAATGGACACATGACTAAAACTTCCACCGTCGCCAAAGGCCAACGCGGCAAGTCTGCATCACGCCGGCAGGACATCGCAGATGCGGCAATCGAGCTGTTCCTCGAAAAGGGCGTGGCCGCAACCCGGGTGGAAGATATCCTGAGTTCAGCCAACGCGAGCGTCGGCAGTTTTTACCATCATTTCGGGGATAAACACCGCTTGGCAGCCATGGTGTACCTGGAGCATCTTGAGCGATTCCAGAATGATTTGCTCGAAGAATTCGAGCGTCACGATGACACCGAAGAGGCTGTCCGGGCCTTGGTCATCTGTCTCCTGCGATGGGTGGCGGCCGACCCCCAAGCGATGAAATACATGCATCAATGCCGTGAATCGAGTGTGGCTGAGTTCTCTGAAAGCGAAGAAACCCGGCTTAAACAAGCGTTCTACGGACGGCTCTCGCAGTGGTTAGAGGAGCGTGCGGCCGCAGGTGAGCTGCGTGCGTTGCCTAGCGAGCTTGGCCTGGCGCTGTGGTTTGGGCCGGCGGAACAACTTATTCGCGCGGCCATTGAACCGTCGGGGTATGCCAAAAAGACCGGTGCAGGCGCACTGGCCAAACAGCTTGCCCAAGCCGAATCAGTGCTTGCTGATGCGGCCTGGGCAGCCCTACGTAGCAACAGTTAAGGGTGCTTGTCGACTGTTCGCTAGATCAAAGAAACTATCAATCCGATTGAGGTGGCGTGCGCAGTTGTCAGGCCAATTGGAGCCATCTGCTGATTCAACGCTCTAACAGGGAGCACGCGCCACCGCCGGAGCGACTTGAAGGGCGGCACGGAAGTGGCCTCTGCGATGCCTAGCGTCAGTAGCAAGAGTGATGTGGGGTAATAGTCAAGACGTGGCAATCTGGCTGATGAGTAGCGTTGAGAAGGCGGGCTGTATTTGGGCCCGTGTCGCGGCGATGAGGAATGATGGTGCCCGGGCAATTGCAGAAAGCGGTTAGCGATGTACGCAGTTGCTGTGACTGGCAGGGCCAACGTTATCCTCGCCGGTTAGGTATTATCTGGGCTCTACTCAATGATGCCTATCTGCCATGTGCTCCGAATGGTATTCTGCCCGCAGGGGCTCATTAGCGGTGACACTTACAGTTGCAGGCATTAGAACCCGAACTCGCCGAGGGGTGGTGAGGCGGGTCGCCGATTGAATCACGGATGACAATGTGGGTAGTGAAAATGTCTGGAGTGAAACCAGACGCGGTCGCATTTCCGAGTGATCCCTGAACCATCAAGAAGGTGACTCTTGCTAATGTATGCGAAAATATAGATGAGTATAGTAAAAATTTATACAAGCTTATACTTTGCTACAGTGAGGGAATGTTTTGGAGCCTGGACTAAATCCTTATCACCCGGGGGCCGGCATGGCACCAAAGGTGTTGGCCGGTCGTGACCCCGATATCGAAGCCTTTGATGCTCTCATTGCGAGAGTAAAGCAATGCTCGCCTGTGCGTCCCATCGTTTTTAGCGGGTTGCGGGGCGTCGGAAAGACGGTACTTCTAAATCGAGTGCGAAGCCTTGCAGAACATCATCGATTCCAAATTATTCAGTTCGAAGCCAGGCCTGGGGCTGCAGGAGCAAGCGCCGCTCGTCGAGAGCTAACTGCAGGATTCATCCGTATATCTGCTCGGTATCGTGCACAGTCCTCCAAGGACAGCATCAAGCAAATGCTTGGTTCTATCTCATCCTTTTCCCTGAGCCTTGGATTTGAAAGTCTCTCCTTGGGGATCGAACGCGACACATCCCGCTCGTCCAGTGGCCTTATCGAGCTTGACCTCCAGGACGTGGTTGAAGACACCGCCCGAGTTTTGCGTAGCGAGAGAAGCGCGTTGATGATCTTCATTGACGAGATGCAAGAACTAGATAGTGAGCTTCTGGAATCTCTAATTACAGTGCAGCACTTTGCCATGCAACGGGAACTTCCGTTTTATGTGATTGGTGCGGGTTTGCCCAATTTGCCTGCGACACTCACTGATTCCAGAAGCTACGCTGAGCGGCTCTTCGAATACCGAGAGATCGGAAGGCTTGACGACGACTCGGCTAGAGAGTCGCTCACTGGCCCAGCGAAGCAAATGGGGCAGCGTTTCACCGAAGAAGCGTTGGAGGTATTGGTGAATGAAGCCGGGAACTACCCTTACTTTTTGCAAGAATTTGGCAGTGCCATGTGGACCGTGGCGACGTCATCACCCTTTACCAAACAAAACGCAGATGCCGCTACCGCTCTGGGCCGAGCGCGTCTTGATTCTGGCTTTTTCCCAGCCCGCTGGGAGAGAGCAACTCCGGGTGAGCGTGAGTATATGAGAGCCATGGCGATCGATGGCGACGCCGGATCGCGTAGCTCTAGCGTGGCCGGTCGATTACGGAAGACCCCTCAAGCTTTGGCTCCTACTAGGGCATCGCTGATCGGCAAGGGCATTATTTATGCTCCGCAACGCGGAGTTATCGCGTACACCGTTCCGGGAATGGCTGATTTTATTGAACGCCAGCGACGACTGCTCGAAGACTGAGCCCTAGTAGTACACCGTCAGCGGGTCATTGGGGCCGGGGATCACATTCACCGGAGTCTCGAAAACTTCGGTGAGGATCTCGTCCTGCATGATCTGTTCGGGGGTGCCGAACTGCACCACTTTGCCGTGTTTCATGGCGCAGGATCGAAACGATCTTGATTAGATCTTTGGAGTTAGTTTTGATGACGTCGGGATAGGCGCGTTTACCAGCTCTGACCGTCAAACTGTCGGTTGCCTGTGGTCTGCCGACCTAACAATAAAGAAAAACCCAATGAGGAGGCAATGTTGACTATCCACTATATTGTTGGCGGTGTTTTCGCTGTCGTCGGCATATATAGAGCTTGGGCAATGAAAGATTTCCACTCTGACTCATTCCCTTTGACCCCAAAAATCGTTTACGGGTTTGCGGTATCAATATTGTGGACATTGTTGGGAGTTTTACTCATGTTTGCGCAAATCATGAGTGGGATAGTCAAATTATGCATATTATTTGCATTATTAGTTTTATTTGTTTTAGTGATTCTGACTAAGGGCCTGATTCGTGGAATGGACGACCGGGAGAGTTACTCGGTACCCCACTATGCGAAAGAAGTAGCGCGTGATGTGTCAGTAAGTTTTAAATCTAAGGTAAAAGAACTTTATCGAATCATCGCTCCAGATGGCTGGCGCGAGTTGTCTTTAGACGTTCGCAGCATAGAGAATGTTATGACCTTTGGGGTCATGGTTAAGATCTATTTCCTCCTGGTTTTAGTGGGGCTGATTGCGGTTCCCGTTGTGCTCGCCTGGTCATTCTTGAATAGTGGTATTGAGCAGAGGCGCGTGATAGGAGTCGTCGGAGCCTATAACTTGTTATTGTCGGCGTCGAGCTTGACTGTAAGTTTTCTTTTAGTAGTGCTACTATCAATAGTTTTGTTTTTAGTGGGCGTTTTAAAAACAAGGATAAGAATCCGTTATTCGATTGAGAAGATTAGTGCGATAACTGGATATTTTACAGTAATCGGCTTCGCCTCGGCTGCTTTGATTCCTGTGGTCGCCGCCTTGACGCCCTCGGTAAAGTTGCGAGCACCCTCAGATTTTGAGTTTGTCTCCCTTGATCTTCTGGTTAATTTTACCGCAATTGGAGCCATTTTCGGCTATGTATTCGGACTATTGACATGTTTTTCCGAATTGGCGGTAAGTGCTCAAAACCTAGTTGTTCGTAGACTTTTTGTACCTTTATTGGCGATTATTGTGTTGTGTATAACTGTGCGAATGAAAATTAGCCCACACGGAATTGCGAGTCGTATTATGGAAACTTTTTCAGGTGATGGAAATGCTTCCTGTCTCATTGGTGACGACTCTAGAATTATGGAAATTAGCGATATGGAGTTATTTCAATTTTTTGAGCAATGCTCAGTCGAGCAAGTTGTAATTACAGATCCAACCTACTTGTGGTGTTCGGTCGTGGGTGTCGTCGGGTTCGCGGTTGTTTCCCTTAAGCGCGACATAAGGAGCGCGAGGGACGTATCTTGCGGGGTCTCGGCGAGGCCAACAAACTAGTAGTACACCGCCAGCGGGCCATTGGGTCCGGGGATCACGTTCACCGGAGTCTCGAAGACTTCGGTGAGGATCTCATCTTGCATGATCTGCGCAGGGGTGCCGAACTGCACCACTGTGCCGTGTTTCATGGCGCAAATGTAGTCAGCGTAGTGTCCGGCGAAGTTGATGTCGTGCAGCACGATGACAATGGTGCGGTTCAGTTCCGCCGCAGCACGTTTCAGGTGTTGCATCATGACCACCGAATGCTTCATGTCCAGGTTATTCAATGGCTCGTCGAGCAGCACCGTATCGGTGTCCTGTGCCAGCACCATGGCTACATAGGCGCGCTGGCGCTGGCCGCCCGAGAGCTCATCGAGGTAGCGGCCTTCCAGCTCGCCCAGATCTAGGAAGTCGATGGACCGCGAGATGATTTCCTCATCCGCCTGGTTCAGCCGCCCCTTGGAATGTGGGTAGCGGCCAAAGCCCACCAGCTGACGCACGGTCAGGCGGGTGACAAAGTGGTTTTCCTGGCGCAGGATCGAAACGATCTTGGCCAGGTCCTTGGAGTTGGTTTTGGTGACGTCGTAGCCGGCGACTTCGATGGTTCCTTCATCGATGCCCAGCAGGCGCCCCACCATGGTGAGCATCGTGGACTTGCCGGCGCCGTTCGGGCCCACCAATGCGGTCAGCCCACCGGTGGGGATGTCCAAGGTCACCGGACCGATAGACACAGTGGAGCTGTATTTTTTGCTGACGTCTTTGAGGGTAATCACAGCCGTCCCTTTCGCAGGATAAAGATCAAGAAGGTGATGCCGCCGACAGCTTCGATGATGATACCCACCACGCCCTGGGCATAGAACAGGTTTTTCATGATGAAGTAGGCGCCGGCCAAAACCACAAAACCAATGAGGAATGACATCGGGTAGATGTAGCGGTGGTCGTAGGTGTCGGCCAATTGGTACGCCAAGGTGGCCACCAGGAAGCCCAGGAAGGTCAGGGGACCTACCAGCGCGGTAGTCACTGCCATCAAAATGGAGACGAAGAACAGCGTCTTCATGACCTCACGGCGGTGGTTGATCCCCAGATTAATGGTGGTTTCCTTGCCCAGGGCCAAGATGTTCATCTTCTTTGAAGCCAACACCAGATAGCCACCGGCAATGACCACCAGCGGGATGGCCACTGGCATGTAGCTCATATCCGCATTGGCCATGGAACCGAAGAGCCTGGCGGTGAGCACGTCGAATTCGCTCGGGGTCAGCAACCGCTGCATGAAGGTGGAAACTGAGCCCAATCCGGTGCCGATGATGATGCCCACCAGCAGCATGATCTGGATATTGCCGAGCTTGCCCGAGAGCAGCCAACCGTAGAGCGCCACCGAGAGTCCCACCATGATGGCCACCTGCAAGATGAACTGGCTGACCCCGGTAAAGAAGGTAATGCCTGCGACGCCCAGGAAGAAGACCGCCCCGGTTTGCACTACCCGGTATAGGGCCTCGAAGCCCATGATGGATGGAGTGATGATGCGGTTATTGGTCACCGTTTGGAAAGCGACGGTGGCAATGGATTGGCAGGCTGCCACAATCACCATGGTCAGGATGTTGCTGGCGCGTAGCTTGGCGATCACCCAGAATCCGGTGGAGCCCACCGGCATGGGGTTATCCCAGGCGAGCAGTCCGAAGGCAAAGAGCACGGCCAACGAGATCAGGATCCCCAGAGTAATCCAGTAGCGTTTACGGACCTTGGCACTAGACAGGGGGCCTGAAGAACGGCCAGCATGGTGGGCCGAGCGGGCGGGGGAAGTCATGAGATTAGCCAACTTTGCGCTGCCTCAACAAAAGGAAAATGAAGACGATCGCGCCGAGCACGCCTAGGATCAGGGACACCGGAACTTCAAAGGGCATGATGATGGTGCGGCCGATCAAATCGCACACGGTGGTGATGGCGATGCCCAGCAGGCACACCCATGGGAGGTTGCTGCGCAGATCATCGCCGCGGATGAGCGAAACGATATTCGGCACGATGAGTCCCAAAAACGGCAGATTGCCAATGACCACGGTGACCACGCCGGTGGCAATGGCGATCAGCGCGGTGCCCAGCAGCATCACCCGGCGGTAGTTCAAACCCACGTTGGTGGCAATCTCTTCGCCAAGGCCGGCCACGGTGAAGCGGTCAGCAACGATATAAATGGCCACGGCGACCAGGGCGACAATCCACAGCACTTCGTATTGGCCGCGGATCACCGAGGTGAAGGAACCGGCCATCCAAATGCCCAGCGACTGCAGCTTATCGGTGGACAGCGCGAAGAAGGTGGAGAAGGCGCCGACCACCGAACCCAGCATGATGCCCACAATCGGGACGGTCAGCGAGGCCTTGAGCGAGACGCGCTGTAGGAACAGGAAGAAGACCATGGTGCCAATGAAGGCGAAGACGATGGCTACACCCATTTTGGACAGCAGACTCGCGCTGGGGAAGAGCACCAGCATGGTCAGCAGTCCCAGACCCGCCCATTCGGTGGTGCCGGTGGTGGTCGGTTCCACGAAGCGGTTCTGGGTCAGCAATTGCATGACCAGTCCGCTCATGGCCATGGCGGCCCCGGCGAGCACCAGTGCGATGGTGCGCGGAATGCGGGTGATGGCGAACATCTGTGCCCCGTCATCCTTGCCAAAAATGTCGTAGACGCCGGTGAATAGCGAAAGGGCCAGGAGCAGAAGAACACCGAGGATGCCCAACGCGAGTTTGCCGGTGAAGACCTTGGGGGTGGTCCGCACGGGCGCAGTAGTGCTTGTCATGTTGCCGCCGAGGAAAAGTGTGGTGGGAAAACAGCTTTAGTGGCGAAGCCGAAATTCGGCTTCGCCACTAAAGCTGTCGGAAATGCATGGATGCTACTTGGCGGCTTCCAGAGCGTCAGCGAATTCGTTGAGGAACTCGGTGTAGGTCTGGATGCCCTCGTTGGTGTAGGTGTCGGTAGGCATGACCACTACATGGCCTTCCTTGGCGGCAGTGACGTTCTGCAGGGCCTCGGAGTTTTCCAGCAGTTCCTTGGCTGGCTTGTACTCTGCGCCATCTGCTTCGACTGCTGCGTCGCGGTCCATCACGATGATCCAGTCCGGGTTGGACTTGGCGATGGCTTCAACCGAAACGTCGTCACCTTCGTGGTCGGTGGAGGAATCTTCAAGCTCCAGTGCTGGGGTCAGGCCCAGGAAGTCAAACATCGGGCCAACGGTGCGGCCGGTCTTTGGTGCCGAGTAGCCCAGCTCGCCGCCCGAGGCGATCAGGCCCATGACGGTTTCATCCTTGTTGTACGCATCGGTCACGCGCTTCTGGGCCGCTTCGAAGTCGGCAACTAGCTTCTTGGCTTCGTCCTGCTTTTCGAAGATTTCACCCAGGGTGGTGACTTGGCGTTCCAGCTCGGTGTCAAAAGGTTCGCCTTCGCGTGGATCCAGCGAAACGATGGTGGCCTCAGGAGCCAGCTCCTTGAACTTCTCGGCGTGCTGAGCGTAGCGCTGGCCATTGATGATCAGATCCGGAGCCACGGTGACGACCGATTCCAAGTTTGGTTCCTTGTGGCTGCCCAGATCCAGAATTTCCTTGTCCTTGGTGTAGGAGATGGTATCTGGCATCAGCGCGACTGCGCCGGCGGTGAGCTTGATACCCCAGGAATCCAAGGTTTCGAAGGTGCGATTGTCGGTGGCGACAACAGACTTGGCTGGTACCGCAATGCTCTTTTCGCCGTCATTGTCGGTGAAGGTCACGGTCTTGGTGTCTTCAGCTTTGGCGTCGGCGGCGGTGCCAGCGTTGGAACCGCAAGCGGTGAGGGACAATGCGGCAATGCTTAGAAGGGCAGCAGCACGAAGCTTCATGGAGGCCATGACGTCCTTTTCTTATGGCAACCTTCATTGGTTGCGCGTGCGAATGATCTGCTAATTAGCTTAGCCTTATCTGATCAAATTAAGCGAAATCTTATTGGTGTTGACTGTGTCACTTTACGTCGTAATTCCACATCAAAACTTTGCCAATGATTCAATTCTTCAACTCAAGTCGTCTTTTGATGAGTTGATCAAGGCGAAAATTAACCACCAAAACACTTCTTTATTTAGCCCTCAAGTAGTGATCTGAAGATTTTGGGCTGGCTCCAGTGATCATTGGAAAGTTTCGATAGGATGCGTGTATGACTGCTTCCATGGACCAAATTAGTTGGCCGGTCACCACCGCCAGGCTTTCTCTGCGCCGATTAACCGAAGCAGATTTGGAAGCCACGTGGCGCTACCGCAAATTGCCGGAAGTGACGCAATGGATCACCTCTGGTCCTGAGGACTTTGAGACCTACCGCGCGCATTTTCTAGAGTCGGGACGAATCCACCGCGATATTGCCGTAGAACTCAGTACCCCGGACGGTAAGACTCAATTGATCGGAACGGTCATGGTCTTCATCAAAGATGCCTGGGGTCAGCGAGAAGTCGCGGAGCAAACCATCGCGGTGGAAGCGGAGCTTGGATGGAGCTTTGATCCGCAGTTCGCTGGCCAAGGGTTCGCCAGCGAAGCTGTCAGCGCAGCGATGAAACTGTGTTTTGAAGAATTGGGTCTGCGCAGAATTGTCGCCGGATGCTTCGCAGCCAATGAACCGTCGGTCAGGCTGATGGAACGGGTGGGCCTGCGTCGCGAGGCATTTGAAAAAGCCAACAGCTTGCATCGCAGCGGCCAATGGATGGATAGCTATTCCTACGCACTGCTCAAGGATGAATGGATTGAAAATCCTTAGTGGTTCTGCCTGGCGTTGTGCAGAACCAAATCCAAAAGTTCTTGCACATCCTCAGAGCGCGAGGTCCAATAGCCGGTGTCTAGCCCGAAACCGAGCAGGGCTTCACTGGCACGCTTTTTAAAGTAATCCCGGTGGTCTTCTAAGGCGTTGGCAAGGTCGGCAAATTGATCGTTGCTCAGTTCCAGGTTCAGGGTTTTCTGCTTCATGAGCGTTCGTCCTGTGTTGGGGAATCGGTCTATAAACCGAGGCTACGCCCGGAGAAATCGGAATGAAACCGGCGTGGAGCGGATTGCCAGCTTGAGCCGATGTACTGGGTATCCACGGAATATCCCACGCGGCATGGCCGTTGTGCCGAGAGTAGCTATGTGAAGAATAACCAGAAGGAGCAGAACATGAGCGAAGAACGTCGAGTAGTCCTAATTGGTGGTCACGGCAAGGTTGCTTTGCTGGCAGCCCCAAAGCTGGTTGAGCGCGGCTTCGCCGTAGACTCGCTGATTCGCAATCCAGAGCATTCGGCAGAAATCTCCGCCACCGGTGCCAACCCGGTAGTGCTTGATATTGAGAACGCCAATGTGGACCAGCTCACCGAAGCGTTTAAGGGCGCACATGCGATCGTCTTTTCGGCAGGCGCCGGCGGCGGAAACGAAGAGCGCACCCGCGCAGTGGATTTTGATGCGGCCGTGCGTTCCATGGAGGCCGCCAAGCAGGCTGGAGTCAGCCGTTATCTGATGGTCTCCTACTCGCGGGCCCTGGTGGATGTCGATAATCTAGACCCGGAAAATTCCTTCTACACCTACGCCAAAGCCAAACACGACGCCGACGCTGTCTTGCGCGAAACAGACTTGGACTACACCGTTCTTGGCCCAGGTGCGTTGACCTTGGAGCCGGCCAGCAAGAAGATCGTGATTGCCGATGAAGTGGGCAACATCGATGGCCAGGCGCCTGCGCCGGCGGCTGGCAAGGTTTCTCGCGAGAACGTCGCTGAAGTCATCGCTCACGTGGTGCAAACCGAAGCGGCAGTGCGCTCGACGGTGAACTTCTACGATGGTTCGACCCCCATCGCTGAAGCCATCAGCTAATAACGGACAGCACTAGACCCCTGGTTCGCTGATGTCCCGCGGCTGGGGGTCTGCTTGTGGTGAGGGTTCCACTGAGTAGAAGCCAGGCCTTCTGTATTTGCAGGTGTGGTGAGATCATGTGCCCATGATCAAACTCGAACCAGCTGCCAATCATTACGGGCAAGATGTCTCCGGCAAGGTTGGCTCCAATGGCCCCAACCTGTTCGAGCAACATCCGCTGCTGGCCAAGCTGTGGGACGATGCAAAGGAACTTCTTGCTGTTCGAAGCAATGATGCGCACACCTTGTATTCGGTGTCTTTGGCGCATCAGCTGCTAGGTCATCACCCGCAAGCGGAAGCGAAGATCGTCCTGCCGGCCATGCTGCTGCACGATATTGGCTGGTCTGCCGTGGAACCGTCAATAGTGCTTAGCGCTATTGCCCCGGGTGCTGGCAACGCCGAGCTGGTGCTACAGCACGAAAAAGAAGGTGCCAAGCTGGCCCGGCGGCTGTTGGAGCGCCAAGGTGTGGCCGCGGCGGATATTGAACGTATCGTCTACATTATCGATGGCCATGATTCCCGGAAGGAATCCACGAGCCTCGAAGATTCCATCGTCAAAGACTCAGATAAGCTGTGGAGGCTTACCGGCCATGGCTTGGATACCATCATGGACTGGTTTGGCCTGACCCGCAGCCAGGCTTTCGCCCTGGTGGAATCTCGGGTTGCGGGGCAGCTCTTCACCGAGCCGGCCCGTGGCATGGCCGCCGGGTTCATTGCAGTAGAGCGCGCCAACCTGCTGCCGCAGCGGCTGGTGCTAGAAGGACGGTAGCTGTCACACCCTTGGATGGTTGACGGCCAGGCTGGGCCTTGGCAGCAATGCTCAGATGGGCCCGAGTGGATTTCGTGAGGAGAATTAAATGGCCGGTGGCAGTTCGCAGCCAGGGCGCAGCGTCACGTCGAAGATTCTCGCGATCCTTGCCGCTTTTGAAACGACCAGAAGATCGCTGAGCCTGACCGAAATTTCCGTGGCAGCTGACCTGCCACTGTCCACCACCCACCGCCTGGTGGGTGAGCTCGTCGAGTCCGGGATGCTCAGCCGCTCGGCCAACGGCGGGATCCAGCTGGGCTTGCGGCTCTGGGCGATCGCCCAGAACACGGGCCGACAACTGCGCGATACCGCCCGCCCTTATGTGCAGGACCTTTTCTCATTAACCGGCGAAACCAGCCAGCTGGCCATCCGCGACGGCAATATGACCCTGTATATCGACCGCGTTTATGGCACTAAGCGTATTGGCCGTGCTTCTCGGGTTGGCGGGCGCCTGCCACTGCACGCCACCGCCGTGGGCAAGGTCATTCTCGCCTTCTCTGAACCGTGGGTTGCCGACGCCTACTTGGAACTTCCGCTGCAAAAGGTGACCGCGTATACCCGCAGTTCCGCCAAGCAGTTACGCGAGGAACTGAACCAGGTACGCGACAACGGCTATGCCACCACCAATGAGGAAGTCCGCTTGGGTACCTCATCGATTGCAGTTCCGGTATTCCATACCGGTCGTTTGGGCTGCTCTATTGGCTTGGTGATCCCAACTTCCCACGCCACGAACATGGACCGTTTCCTCCCGGTGCTCTATGGGACTTCCCAACGCCTTGAAGCAGCGACTGTCCACATTCCACTGGAGACTCTTTTGGGCATCATATCCGGCCCCGACATGAATGTTCCCGTGGAAGACCTCTCTGACGAGGGCTAAGAATCCCGGCAAAGATACCTTCCACTGGATGGAAGACGAAGCTTTGCTTGTGATGTGGCGTAGGTAACACTTGGGTAAGTGAATGTGGCACGGAGCACACCGTGCATCATCGATTCCCCAAGGAGCAGTTCCATGACGAGCACCCCAGCCATTTCGGGCGGATGTCCAATGGGCTTTGGCGCCGAAGCGCCGGAAGGCCATCACGGGTACGAGCCGTTCGCGATGGAGAACCCGTTCCCTTCCTATGCGAAGATGCGCAGCGAACAGCCGGTGATGTTCGACGAACGAACCGGACTCTACGTTCTCACCCGCTATGACGACGTCAAAGCAGTCTTCGAAAACTGGGAGACCTTCTCCTCGGAGAACGCGCAGGCCCCTGTCCGCAAGCGCGGCCCTCAGGCAACCAAGATCATGGATGACGGTGGATTCACCACCTACTCGGGACTCTCCGCCCGACGCCCACCGGAGCACACCCGCATCCGCGCTATTGCACAGAAGGCATTTACCCCGCGGCGTTTCAAAGCCCTGGAGCCAATGATCCGGGACAACGTGCGCACCGCCATCAAAGCAATGCTCGACCGCGGCGAGAACCACGCAGAAATCGTCGCCGACCTGGCCTACTCGTTGCCCACCATCACCATCGTGACCCTGATCGGCGCAGACATCTCCAAGGTTGACACCTATAAGCGATGGAGCGACTCCCGCGCGGCAATGACCTGGGGGGACCTGAGCGATGAGCAGCAGATCCCGCACGCCCACAACCTCGTTGAATACTGGGACGAATGCCAGGCATTGGTCGCAGAAGCCCACAAAACCGGCCGCGACAGCCTGACCACCGATCTGGTCAAGGCCCAGGATGAGGGTGCGGAGATTACCGACCACGAGATCGCTTCGCTGCTTTACTCGCTGCTCTTCGCCGGCCACGAAACCACCACAACGCTGATCTCCAACTGCGTCCGCGTGCTGCTCGAGCACCATGAAGCCTGGGAAGCGATCGTCGCCGAACCCAAGCAGATCCCCAAGGCCATCGACGAGGTGCTGCGCTACTCCGGCTCCATCGTCGGCTGGCGCCGTAAGGCGCTGAAGGACACCGAAATCGCCGGCGTGCAGATTCCGCAGGGGGCACAGCTCCTACTGCTGATGGGCTCGGCCAACCGCGACGAAGCCCGGTTCGAAAACGGCGAGGACTTCGACATTACCCGCGCCAACGCCCGCGACCACCTGTCCTTCGGTTTCGGCATCCACTACTGCCTGGGCAATATGCTCGCCAAGCTACAGGCGAAGATCGCGCTAGAAGAACTAGCTGGCGCCTTGCCGAACCTGGAATTGGTGGACGGTGGATCTATCACCTTCCGCAAGAACATTTCCTTCCGCGTCCCTGACTTCGTCAACGTCACGCTGAACGCGGATGCTGATTCGCTGAAAGAGGCCTAAAGATGAGCAACAATCAATTCATTGAATTCTTCGACGGCGGCCAGGAGCCGACCCTCGACTCCCTGGGCGGCAAGGGCTCTTCCCTGGTCACCATGACCGCGGCCGGCATGCCGGTTCCCCCGGGTTTTGTGGTCAATACCCAAGCCTTCCGCACCTTCATGCACTCCGGACTCTCCGATGAGATTGCCGAACAGCTCAAGGGTCTGGACCCGGAGGATATCGCTGCAGCAGATGCCGCCAGTGCGGCGATCCGCGACATCATCCTCTCTCGCCCGGTGCCCGAAGAACTGGCCAACGCCACCGAGGCCGCCTACGCGCAACTACAGTCTCGCTTCGAAAGTGAAGTGCCGCTGGCGGTGCGTTCCTCGGCCACCGCGGAGGACCTGCCCGATGCCTCCTTCGCCGGACAGCAGGACACCTACCTTTGGCTCAACGGCTACCGGCAGGTCGCAGAGCATATCCGTGCATGCTTCGCTTCGCTGTACACCACCCGTGCGATCATCTACCGGATCAAGAACGACATCCCGGATGAGGGCTTGTGCATGGCCGTGGTCGTGCAGAAGATGGTCAATGCCAAAACCGCAGGTGTGGCCATGACCCTGGACCCCACCAACGGGGACCGATCCAAGATCACCGTGGACGCCTCCTGGGGCGTTGGCGAAATGGTGGTCTCTGGCACCGTCACCCCGGATAACATCCAACTGGACAAGGTCACCTTGGCGGTGATCCATGAGCATATCGGCGACAAGCATGCCGAGATGGTTCCCGATGAAGCTACCAACACCCTGGTAGAGCGCGAGGTCGAGGAAGCCAGACGCACCGTGCGATGCCTGTCCGACAACGAACTGGCCGCCGTGGCCCAGCTGGCCAAACGCGCCGAAAAGCACTACAAGGCACCGCAGGATATCGAATGGGCGATCGACGCTGACCTGCCCGAAGACAAGAACCTGCTGCTCTTGCAGGCACGTCCGGAAACTGTCCACTCCGCCAAGGCTCCGGAGGCCAAGCCCACGGGCACCGGCTACTCCTCGTCCCTCGGCTTCGGTTCCATCGCCGCGTCGCTGACCAAGATCAGCGGCTAGCACGCCACGAAATTTTCCACCCGCGCAGTGACTTACTCCCTTGAAAGGGTGCATGAACATGACAATGAAGTCCTTCCCCAAGCCATCCGATTTGCCGGTGCCAGCCGGTGCCGAAGGATGGGAAGAGATCTACCCGTATTACTTGGTGTTCCAAGACGCGCTGAAAGAACAGGAAGACGCCAAGTTCTGGTTCTGTGACTCTTCGCACTGGCCAACGGTGTTTAAGCCCTTCGAGACCATCGGTGGCGAATTTGCGGTCAAGTGCCTGGGCCAGTACAACGCCCGCCACCTGATGATCCCCAACGCCAACGGCATCGACTTCCGCGTGCACCTGGGCTACCTGTACATGTCCCCGATCCCGGTGCCCGAAGACCAGATCGCGGCCCGCGTCCCCGAGTTCGAGGCGCGCATCGGTGCCTATTTCAGCGATTGGGAGAACAAGCTCGCGGCCTGGCACAACAAGGTCAAGGGAACCATCGCCGACATGGAGCAGCTGCGCTTCGACCCGCTGCCGGAAATTGTTCCCTTCGAGGACATTGAAAACGGCGTGGGCAAAGACGGCTCCCAGATCCTGCTGGAGAACTACGACCGGCTGATCCAGCTGACCTACCAGAACTGGCAGTACCACTTCGAGTTCCTGAACCTGGGCTACATTGCCTACCGGGACTTCTTCAACTTCTGCAAGGAAGTTTTCCCGAATATCCCTGACCAGTCCATCGCCACCATGGTCCAGGGCGTGGACATGGAGCTGTTCAAGCCCGATGATGAGCTGAAGCAGTTGGCCTTGCTAGCAGTGGAGCTTAAGCTCAGTGATCTGTTCTCGAACACCGATGATCCGCAATCCACCCTGGCCGCCATCGCTGCGGCCCCAGGCGGCGAACGCTGGATCGCCCAATGGGAAGCGGCCCACGATCCATGGTTCAACTTCACCATCGGCAACGGCTTCTACGGCCATGACAAGTACTGGAACGAATACCCCGAAATTCCGCTGGGCTTCATCGCCGACTACATCCGCCGTGTGGAAGAAGGCGCGCAGATTTTGCGCCCTACCCAGAAGCTAATCGCCGAGAAGCAACGCATCGTCGAGGAATACGCCGACCTGCTGGACGCCGAGACTGCCGAGGTTTTCGAAGCCAAGCGCTCGCTGGCCGCCACCGCGTACCCCTATGTGGAGAACCACAACTTCTACATCGAGCACTGGACCATGGGCGTCTTCTGGCGCAAGGTCCGCGAACTCTCGCGGATGATGGCCGACGCCGGGGTCTTTGAAGATCCAGAAGACCTGCTCTACCTGGGTCGCAACGAACTGCGCGATGTCATCTTCGATCTGGTGACCTCCTTCGGCATCGGATCCGGAGAACCAATCGCTGCGGTGGCCCTACCTGCAAAGATTGCCAAGCGTCGGCAGATCGTCACCGCGCTGAAGACCGCCCGCCCGGCCCCAGCACTGAACACCCCGCCGGAATCGATCACCGAACCCTTCACCCGCATGCTGTGGGGCATCACCACCGAACAGGTGCAGTCCTGGCTGGGCAATGACGAAGATGCCCAGGAGAACGTCCTCAAGGGTATGGCCGCCTCGCCGGGTGCGGTCGAAGGCGTGGCACGAGTGATCATGCACGCCGACGAGCTGAGCCAAATCCAGCCGGGCGAGATTCTGGTGGCGCCGATTACCGCGCCGAGCTGGGGGCCGATCTTCGGCAAGATCAAGGCAACGGTTACCGACATCGGAGGCATGATGTCCCACGCGGCCATCGTCTGCCGCGAATACGACCTGCCCGCGGTCACCGGTACCGGCAGCGCCTCGACCACCATCAAGACCGGTGAACGGCTGCGTGTGGATGGCGGCAAGGGAACCGTGGAAATCTTGGTGGACGAGCCCGTCTTGTCCGGACCCGGAGCTCATTCGCACCACCACGGCTAGAACTTTCCCGGCACCCCACACCGGGAATGCCCCCGGTGCCGGCCCTGATCCCCAAGGGTCGGCACCCCACACCAAGAATCTTCATCTGAATGAAAGGCACGATCCATGAGCAGCTCACCTACGGTGCTGATCACCGGAGCCGCCGGCGGACTGGGCCGGGCCTTCGCCCTCGGGTTTGCCGAGCGCGGCTACCACATCGCCGCCGCTGACATCGACCTGCCGGGCACCGAGCAAACCGTGCAGCTGGTGCGCGAGGCAGGAGGACAGGCTGCGGCCTTCGAGGTCAACGTCACCGATCCACAATCCACGGACGCCATGGCCGCCGGTGCCGCTGAATTTGCCGGTGGGCAGATTGCGGTGCTGATCAACAACGCCGCAATCTACGCCACCGTGACCCGCTCGCTGTTCGAGGACATCGACCCCGGCGAATGGGACAAGGTCATGGGCGTGAACCTCAAGGGTCCATGGATGGTCACCCGCGCACTCTCCCCATTCCTGACCTCCGGATCCCGGGTGATCAACCTGGCCAGTGCCACCGTGTATTCCGGTTCGGAGCAGTGGGCCCACTATGTGGCTTCCAAGGGCGGTGTCATCGCCCTGAGCCGGGTGATGGCCAAGGAGCTGGGCCGGCGCGACATCACCGTGAACACTATCGCGCCGGGGTTCACCCTCACCGAAGCCAGCCTGGGGTTGATGGAGGACGCAGCCAGTTACGGCGTGGACCGCGGAGCGCTAAAGCGGGCCAGCCAGCCCGCGGACATCGTGGGCGCCGCGCTCTTCCTGGCCGGCCAAGACTCTTCATTCATCACTGGACAGACGCTCGTTGTTGACGGCGGACGCCAGTTCATCTGACTCATGCTTCAACGGATAAGACTTCAATCACCAATTAGGAGTGATCATCATGGCGACAGTAAATTTCACTGATTTCGAGGGCAATGCGCGCAGTATTGAAGCCAACACCGGCGACTCGGTGATGGAAACCGCCGTGCGCAACGGCGTCGAGGGTATCGTCGGCGAATGTGGCGGCTCGCTATCCTGCGCAACCTGCCACGTTTTTGTCGCCGAAAGCGACCTGGCCTCGCTGGAGCCAATGAGCGAGATGGAAGACGAGATGCTCTATGGCACCGCGGAAGACCGTGAGGAGAACTCGCGGCTCTCCTGCCAGATCAAGATGTGTGAAGGGCAAACGATCAACGTCACCACCCCGGAAACCCAGGTGTAGTCATGAAAACCGCAACCGCAGTATCCACCGCCGGCGCCCCGACCCCCGCGGAGCATACCGCCACCGGACTGCTGATCGTCGGCGCCTCCCAGTCTGGTGTCCAGCTGGCAATCTCGCTGCGTGCACTGGGCTATACCGAGCACATCACGCTGCTTGGGGATGAAGACCACCGTCCCTACCAGCGCCCGGCGCTGTCCAAGGAGTTCCTGCAGGACAAGATCGGCAGCGAGTCGCTGATCTTCCGCTCCAATGAGTACTGGGAAGAGCACAATGTCACCCTGGTCAAGGGCGAACGCATCGAGGAAATCTCCTCCAGCGCCGACGGCTCCGGCACCGCCGTGGGCAGCTCTGGAACCCACTACCCCTACGCCCGCCTGGCCTTGGCGGTGGGCGCGCGCCCACGCCGCTTCGAAGCACCAGGTAGCGACCTGAACGGGGTGGTGTACCTGCGCAATGCTGACGACGCCCTGCACCTGAAGGACTTAGCCCCGAAGGCCAGCGATGTGGTGGTCATTGGCGGCGGCTTCATTGGTCTGGAAGCAGCCAGCTCACTGCAGGCCATGGGCAAGAAGGTCACCGTCCTGGAATACGGACCCCGCCTGGTGGGCCGCGCAGTGGGCGAAGACACCAGCAACTACTTCCTGGGCAAGCACCGGGCCAGGGGGCTGGACATCCACCTCGACGCCCGGGTGCGCCAGATCCACGGAGAAAATGGCCAGGTGAGCGCCGTCGAATTGGAAACCGGCGAAATGATCGAAGCGCAGATCGTGCTGATCGGCATCGGGGTAATCCCGAATACCGAGCTCGGAGAAAAGCTCGGCCTGGACATCAATAATGGGATCGTCGTTGACCGCACGGCCTTGGCCTCTGACGGCCACACGCTGGTCGTGGGCGACGTGGCCAATATGCCCAACCCGCTGCCCGGTGCACCCGAGGGGGAACGAATCCGCTTGGAATCGGTGAACAACGCCGTGGAGCACGCCAAGGTGGCCGCTTACGCCCTGATGGGCCAGCGCGAAGCTTACGCAGGCATCCCGTGGTTCTGGTCCAACCAGGCCGATATGAAACTGCAGATCGCCGGCCTTTCCATGGGCTATGACCAGAGTGTGAAACGCGAAGTGCCAGACAAGGGGAAGTTCACCGTGCTGTACTACCGCGAAGGCCAGATCATCGCCGCGGACTGCGTGAATGCGCCCCTGGATTTCATGGCGGTCAAGCAAGCGCTGGCCGCCGGGAAGAACATTGACCCGCAAGCAAGCTCCGACGCCGCCGTCCAACTCAAGACCCTAATTGCCTGAGGACATCATGACCACCTTAAATGACACCCGGCCACTGCCCGCGCAGGGCACCATCAACACCGCTCCGATAGCCCTCGATGAGCATTTCGACGGTGAACTGGAGAAAATCTGGGCCGCTGTGGAACCTGAAACCCGTGCCCGTGGCAACGATATCCACCTGCCGATTTCCCTGTCCTTCGCCCGCCGACTGTGCGATGCCTATCCGGAAGCGGACCGCACCTTGGTGCTGGTCTCCACCTTGCTGCACGACACTGGTTGGGCCCACGTGGATGAGGACAAGATTATCTCCGATGGCTTCCGCGGCGACTGGCGCAAGGCGGATATCCGCTTTGAACATGAGCGCGAAGGCTGCGCGGTGGCCCGGCGCGTCCTTCCACCATTGGGCTACGAAGCCGAATTCGTGGAGGCCGTCTGCGCGATTATCGATGGCCATGACACCCGGCCGGTAGCCTACTCCCTGGAAGATGCGCTGATGCGCGACGCGGATCGGCTGTGGCGCTTTGACCAGGCGGGCATTGCGTTAGCTTCGGGCTGGTTCGGCCAAGATCCCAGCACCTATACCGACCGGCTGGAATCCGAGATCATCCCGGAATTGATCACCGAGGCGGCGGTGGCGATGGCCACCGCTGACCTGACTCGCTCCCGCTCGCTGCTGCGCACCAAGGCCCTGCGATGAGTACCACCGCAACCCTGCGCGACAACTTGGTGATCCCGTACCGCCATGTCGACACGCATTTCATTGACGGGGGATGGATCCGCTCTGCGGGGGCCGAACGAATTGAGGTTACCGACCCCGCCACCGGGGCCATCTGGGGCTCGGTCCCCGCAGGCACCAACCAGGACGTTGAGCGTGCAGTAGGTGCAGCACATGCCGCGTTTCACGGCGCGCAGTGGCGCAGCTACTCGGCATCGGACCGTGCGGCCCTGCTGCTGCGCATCGCTGATGAAATCGAAGCCCGCGCCACCGAACTGTCGTTGACCAACACTTTGGAAAACGGCTCCCCGATTTCCGAGACCGGGGGAGCTGCGGCCAACGCCGCCGGAATCTTCCGCTACTTCGCTTCCTTGGCCTACTTGCTGGAGAACGAGGACCTGCGCCCCTTCCCCAACGGGTCCGGGGAATCCCTGGTGCGCCGGGACCCAGTGGGGGTTTGTGCGCTGATTGCCCCGTGGAACTTCCCCATCAACCTGATGGTGATCAAGCTGGCCCCCGCCTTGCTGGCGGGGTGCACGGTAGTCATGAAACCAGCTTCACCCACGCCATTGTCCTTCCGTATCATCATGGATGCGATGGCTGCCGCCGGGGTTCCCGCTGGGGTCGTCAACCTGGTCACCGGACCGGGACGCCTGGGTGATGAGCTGGTCCGCCATCGACTGGTTTCAAAGGTAGCTTTCACCGGGTCCACACCAGTGGGACGCAAGATCGCCTCGGCCTGCGGCGAGCTGCTGCGGCCGGTCACCTTGGAATTAGGGGGGAAATCCAGCGCCCTGGTGCTGCCGGATGCCGATCTGGAGGTGCTCAGCTCGCGGCTGATTCGCTCGAGCATGCGCAATACCGGGCAGACTTGCTACATTTCCACCCGAATTCTCGCCCCAGCCTCACGCTATGACGATGTTGTGGAGGCGGTACGTTCCACGATTTCTGCCGGGATACAGGGGGACCCGTTGGATGCCGACACGGTGTTTGGCCCCTCGGCGAATAAGAGCCAGTATGAGACGGTCCTCGGTTACCTCGAAGCAGGCCATGCCGAGGGCGCGCAAGCGGTGACCGGTGGCCGTAAGGCCGCTATGCAGGGGCGGTTGGCCGGCGGATACTTCATTGAGCCGACCGTTTTTGCCGGAGTTACCCCGGAAATGAGAATTTCCCGTGAGGAAATCTTCGGACCGGTTATTACCGTGCTCAAATATCACGACGAGGCCGAAGGTATCGCCTTGGCAAATAATACCGAGTTCGGCTTGGGCGGCCTGGTTTTCAGCGCCGACGAACAACATGCGGTGCAGGTTGCCGACCAGATCGATTCGGGCAGCGTGGGCATCAACTTCTTCGCTTCAAACCATGCCGCGCCTTTTGGCGGACGTCACGACTCCGGCCTGGGTGCCGAATATGGTCCTGAAGGGCTCTCGGCGTACCTGAGCTACAAGTCCATTCATCGCCAGGTTCGTTAGCAACTACCTCAAGCACCAACCACGACAGCAGGACGTCTCGGGCCGTTGGCCCCAGACGTCCTGCTGTCGTGGTTAAGCCCCCAAATTATCTGAAATATCTGGTCAAGTGCCATAAGTAAAGAATTAAAAAAGGGCTTCCGCTGGATGGAAGATGGCAATGGTGCTTCCCCTTGGTAGGGCGCAGGATTGCTACTAGTTCTCAACGTGCTCTGCATCACAATCATGCGAGCATGAGTAATTCTCAAATGATCAGCAGCAACAGTGCAGTTGTTGCGTGAAGATCATGCGACCCAGCTAAGGAGCCCCAGGATGCAGTACCACCACGACGGATATGTAGGCCGCAACCCCCGGATCAGGAATGCGCAGGGCACTGGGCTGAACCGTACCGCCGAGCTGCCAGAGACGATGGATGTGCTCATCGTCGGTGCTGGCCCTGCCAGCATCGTCCAAGCCGCCCAGCTGACTGAGTACCCCGAGGTGCACACCCGCATCATCGAAGCACGCCCCGAGCGGCTCGCCGCCGGCCGCGCCGACGGACTGTTCCCGCGCAGCTGCGAAACGTTCCAGGCCTTCGAGTTCTACGACGAAATCGCGCACGAAGCAGCGCATATGCGCGAGATGAGCTTCTGGGGACCGCATCCCGATAATCCTGCAGAGATCGCCCGCGGCGCCCGCGCAGATGACCCACCTGCATATGTCAGCGAATTCCCCATCCTCACGGTCAACCAGGCGCGCGTCATCGATTACTTCGCAGAACGCGCCGAAAACGGACCAGCCCGCATCAACATCAATTACGGGGTCGAGTTCCTGGACCTGAAGGTGCACGACTCTGGAGACTACCCGGTGGAAGTGCGCATTAACGACGAGCACGGCATCGAGCGCACGGTACGCGCCAAGTATGTAGTCGGCTGCGACGGTGCGCGCAGCAAGGTGCGCAGCTGCATTGACGTTGAGCTGGTCACCGATCCGGCCGACCAGGCTTGGGCCGTGATCGACATGCTGGCCAACACCGACTTCCCGGACTTCCGCACACGCAGCGGCATCCTGTCCGACAAGGACGGGTCCATCCTGCTCATCCCGCGCGAGGGCGGATTCCTGACGCGCTTCTACGTGTCGCTGGATACCCCGAATGACCAGAATCGGGCGCAGATCCGCGCGACCACCGCAGAGGAAGCGATCGCCCGTGCGAACCGCATCTTGCACCCTTATTCGGTGGATGTGCGCGAGGTGACCTGGTTCAGCATCTACGAGGTGCGCCACTCGGTGGCGCAGAGCTTTGACGATGTGGCGGCAAAGAACGATCCCTCGCTCAATCCCCATGTGTTCATTGCCGGCGATGCCTGCCATACGCACAGCGCCAAGGCAGGACAGGGCATGAACGTTTCCATCCAGGACGGGTGGAACCTGTCCTGGAAGCTGGGCCAGGTGCTCACCGGCCGCAGCGATGAGTCCTTGCTGAAGACCTATAACGAGGAGCGTCAGGACGTGGCGCAGAAGCTCATCGACTACGACAAGGAATGGTCGGCCATGATGTCGCGCAGCCCGGAAGAAATGGAGGGCCCGCACGAGATTGTCGATTTCTTCGTGAAGACCGCCAACTTCCCGGGCGGCTTCGATACCAAGTACGAGCAGTCCTCGCTCACCGGTGGGACCGGGCATCAGCAACTGGCCGAAGGCTTCCCGGTAGGCATGCGCTTTAAGTCCGCAGAGGTCTCCCGGGTGTGCGACACCACCACGGTTCATCTGGGTCACCACTTCCGCGCCGATGGCCGCTGGCGCCTGTACGCCTTCGCCGACGAGTCGGGGCAGGCCGTTACCGAGCTCGCGCTATGGCTGGAAACTTCTGCCGATTCACCGGTAGCCGCGTACACCCCGGAGGGTCAGGACCAAGACAGCGTTTTTGATGCGAAAGTCATCTACCAACAGGACTACCGGCAGGTGCAGATCAATACGGTCCCCAACCTGTTTGTGCCGAAGGTTGGTCAGGTCCAAGTGACCGACTGGGAGAAGGTCTACGCGGCGATCCCGCACCAGGACATTTTTACCGAGCGCAAGATTGACCGTGCTGGCGCCTTGATTGTCGTTCGCCCGGACATGTATGTCGCCCAGGTGCTCCCGCTGACCGCGCGTGAAGAAATCACGGAATTCTTCGCTCAGAACATGGCTCGGCCCAAGGTATCGAACTTGTCCTGAGCGAATGCCGGCGGTTGGCCCGGCTCTTCGGCGGCTGGCGCGGGCGCAGCAAATTTTCTTCTGGAAACCGAAGCGGCAGTGAGCTCGAAGGTGAACTTCTACGATGGTTCGACCCCGATCGCTGAAGCCATCTGCTAAACAATTCCAGCACAATAAGTCCCTGCATCCGCGTGATCGCAGGGATTTTTTGTGTCCGGAGGACAGCTGTCGTTCGTAACGAAAACGAGGATGTGAAGCGTGCCCGCAACATGCAATCGTGTTTGGTCAGTGGTGACCTACGCTAGGCACTAATCCCACCGTAGCGAAAGAAAAACCAATCATGCCTAGTAACCTCACGCCCCGCGACCCCGCGAGAATCCATCTGATCTTGATGCTCGTTTTGACCTTTTCGACAGGAATCATTGACGCCGTCGGCTACCTGGGGCTGGATCGAGTATTCACCGGAAACATGACCGGCAACGTCGTAATTCTCGGAATGGCGCTCATGGGTGCCGACGGGCTGCCTGTGCTGGGTCCGTCCATTGCCCTCGTCGGCTTTGTGCTTGGTGCCGCCGTCGCGGGACGGGTGCTGAAAAAAGAATCCGCGGGCTGGAGCCGACGGACAACGGTGCTCATCGCCGTTGTGGGTATATGCCTGTTGTTGACTGCAATCGCTTTGTTCTCCGGCATGCACCATCTGGCCCAAGGCGCGGCCCTGACCATCACGGGATTCATCGCGGCGGCCATGGGCCTGCAAGCAGCCACCGCTCGCCACCTGGCGGTTAAGGACGTGACTACGGTGGTCGTCACCTCCACGCTGACCGGTCTTGCCGCCGATTCGCCATTGGGCGGTGGCAGTGGCAAGTACTGGGAACGCCGTTTGTTGGCGGTGGCACTCATCTTGGTTGGCGCTGCCGTGGGCGCTGCGTTCCTGCAGGTACATATCGGCTTGGGCGTGCTGTTCACCGGCATGCTGGCCATTGGTGTTGCATTGGCCGGCGAACGCTCGCGCCAGCAGGTCGAGAAGGCCGAAGCATTGGTTGACGCCAACTATATGTCGCGCAAATAAGTTTGGTCCCGATGCCGAAGCATCGGGACCAAACTTTTGTCATCACTCGCACCTTCATGAGGTACTTATTACTCTAACCGCGCAGTCTGTGCACTGACTGGGATGCGCCTGCGCATTCACTTGGTAATACGCTCGCTAGTGATCGGCCAACCGGTGAGCACCTTGGGACGCGGGGGAGCATAGGTGCGCACCTTGGAAGTGCTCAGCCCCATCCGCACCAGCGACTCGGCGATGGTGACCGCGGCGCGCACGCCATCAACAATCGGCACACCGGTCGCCAGACGGACCTGTTCTTCGAGCTCAGCCATACCGCCGCAGCCAAGACAAATGACCTCGGCCTTATCTTGCTCCACGGCAATTCGGGACTGCTCGACGATGGCGGCCACGGCCCGTTGCGGATCTGATTCCAGTTCCAGAACGCCCAGCCCGCTGGCGCGTACCGAGGCGAGCCTGTCGGTGAGTCCCGCGAGCTTCAACCGGTCTTCAATCAACGGCACCGCGCGGTCCAAGGTGGTCACCACGGAGTACTTGTGCCCCAGGAATTGCGCGGTGGACGCGGCGGCTTCGGTAATGTCGACCACCGGAACCTCCAGCAGTTCCTGCAGGCCTTCGCGCCCGTGTTCGCCGTAGCCAGCTTGGATCACCGCATCGAAGGGTTCTGGGTAGCGGACCACCTTGTCCATGACGGCTAATGCGGCAAGGTAGCTTTCAAAATTGCCTTCGCACGAGTCGGCTCCGAAGTCCGGAGTCAGCTCGATGATTTCAGTTCCCGGTGAAGCGACCGCTCGTGCCGAGTCGCCGATAGCCCGAGTCATGGACGCAGTGGTATTCACATTGACAATGAGGATTCGCATGACGCTCCTAGTGGGTTGGAGCTATGGCGATTGGTTCGCCATCGATGTCTTCGAGGTCATGGTGGCGCTTGGCCAGTGCCAGGTAGGCCACCGCGCCGGCGCCTGATCCGAGGAACCAGGCGAAGGAACCGAGAACGTGCAGGGCTGGAACGAACGCCAGCACCAACGCGATCGCCGAACTGAGAGCTAGGGCGCCGACCGCACGGTAGTTCACGCCGCGGGTGTAGTAGTAGGTGCCTTCGGGATTCGCGCGGTAGAGGTCCATGACGTTGATCCGGGCTTTGCGGATCAGCCAGTAGTCGGCCATGATGATGCCGAACAGCGGGCCGAGCAGGGCGCCCAATCCACCGAGGAAGTAGTTGATGATTTCCGGGGAGTTGTAGAGATTCCACGGGAGGATCGCCAGTCCGATAACGCCGGAAATCATGGCGGCGCTGCGGAAGTTGAGTTTCTTGGGGAACAGGTTGGTCAGTGCGTAGGTGGGGGCCACGAAGTTTGCCATCAGGTTCACGGCAATGGTCAAGACCAGCAGTGCGGCGGAGGCAAGAAGCAGCAAGAAGGTATTGGGAATCGCGGAGACAACATCCGAAGGTGAAGTGATGATCTTGCCGTTGATGGAGAACTGGGTTCCGGTCAGCACCACGACAATGGCGCCGAAGAACAGCATGTTCAGGGGGATCCCGAAGAAGTTGCCTTTGACGATCGACTTCTTGGATTGCGCCCCGCGGGTGAAGTCGCAGAAGTTCAAAACGAAGGTCCCGTAGATGGAAACCCAGAGCGCGGCCGCTCCGAACATGGCGGCCCACATAGCACCGCCGGTCTTGGTTTCACCGGTGCTTAGCGAGATGTTGAAGCCCGATTCAACGAACATCCAGATGGCCAGGGTCAAGAAGGTCACCAGGATGACAGGGCCGGCGAAGGCCTCATATTTGCGGATCATTTCCATGCCGTAGCTGACGATGATCAACTGCAGTACCCAGAGTGCGACGAAGCAGATCCATCCCAGGATGTTCAGTCCAAGGAAACTGGAGTCCTGCAGACTGGCGGCGCCTGGGGCAACGGCGATCACCATGACCGAGAGAACTTGGGAAGCTAAATAGGTTTGGATACCAAACCAAGCGATGGCTACCGCTCCACGAATGAGGGCGGGGATTTGGGCGCCATTGATTCCGAAGGCGATGCGGCTCATGACCGGGAAGGGGACACCGGTTTTTTCGCCCATAAATCCTGAGAAGTTCAGCAGGGCGAAGAGCAGAATGGCGCCGATGGCCAGTGCGCCGAGGATTTGGCCTGCGCTCATTCCCAGGGCGAAGAGCCCGATGGCAAAGGCGTAGTTGCCCAATGAGTGCACGTCGTTGGCCCACAGGGTGAAGATGCTGTAGGCATTCCACGAGCGTCCCTTGCGGGTGGTGGGTGCAAGATCCTGGTTGTACAGGCTGGGGCTGAGTTCGTGCGGGTTCGAGCGGTCAATGCCTTGGCTGGTTGACGGCGCGATGATTGGTTCGGCAGAACCAGTCTGCGTTATTTCTTGCCTCATGGCGAGGTCCTTATCTTAAGAAGCCTGCTGAGGGCAGGGAGATCCACCAAGCGTTGAGCGAGGGAAGATGCCGTGCGCCATCAGCGCGCAGGCGTAGTGCCTGCTGGTCTATTCGTAGTGGGTGGGATGCGTGAGAACCGCAATGCGGACCGGACCGCGCGCTACGGATAGATTGGCTGACCGAAGTTCCGATAGAACTCCGAAGGGGTGCCAACAACTGGCTGGGCGACAAAGGCCAGTCGCCAGGTTGGGTGTCCTGCTGGACTCCCTGTGGGTTGTGCGCTCATGGCTGCTCCTGAGTTAGAACTATTCACTCCGAGATGTGTGCCACATCACCTGCCATACAACTGTAAGTCCCTGAATTGGCTACCGCAATAGAAAATCTCGATTTCATATAGCGGAAATAACAGTGAAACCCGTTTGCTACTTCGAAGGGTCGATTGATTCGATTTGGTGGCATTTCTAACGATTAGGTTTCGCATATTAAGCAATAGTTACGTGCTCTCGGAGTACACCTTCGGTTGCGCGGGGCGCTTTGAGGAAGCTGGCAAGAAGTCGCCGCAGAAGGGTTGACAGCCCTTCGTGCGGAGACTTAGTGTTTTCATAAAGCAAAACCTAACTTCCATAAAGCGGAATTTTAGGAACGATGGTCTTGGAGGGAAATCCGGTGTCCTACACTCTGAATTGCTCGATTCTTCTTACTGAACTGCCACTGCTGGAACGCGCCGAAGCAGCACGCCAGGCAGGATTCGGCAGCGTCGAATTCTGGTGGCCATTTGCTGAAGCGGTACCAGGCGACAAACAGGTTGATCAGTTCATCGCCTCGCTGAAGAACGCAGGCGTCCAGCTCGACGGGCTGAACTTCTTCGCCGGCGACATGCCAGCAGGAGACCGCGGACTCGTCTCATGGAAGGGACGCTGCAGCGAATTCAAGGACAACGTCGCAGTGGTCTCCGCCATCGGAGAAGCCACCGGCTGCACCTCCTTTAACGCCCTCTATGGAAACCGCCTGCCGGACTACACCCCCGAAGAGCAGGACGAACTGGCACTGAAGAACCTCATGGTTGCCACCGAAGGCGTCGCGAAGATCGGCGGCACCGTGCTGATCGAACCGGTATCTGGCACCGAGGCCTACCCGCTGAAAACCGCTGCCGACGCCCTGAAAGTTGTCGATGCGATCAAGACCCAGGGCAATAACAACATCGCGCTGCTGGCCGACTTCTACCACCTGGCAGTCAACGGCGACGACGTTGCCGCCGTCATCGAAGCCCACGCCAAGGATTTCGGCCACATCCAGATCGCCGACGCACCGGGTCGCGGTGCACCGGGCACCGGGAATTTGCCGCTGTTGAACTGGATCAACCGCTCGAACGAACTGGGCTACACGGGCAAGGTGGCCCTGGAATACAAGCAGGATCAGGCCACCGCCTTCGACTGGCTCAAGACCGCCTCGACCCACGCCTAAGCCCCCGCATACTACAGATTTTGGAGCAAGACATGTCGCAGAACGTAGCATTCATTGGCCTTGGCATCATGGGCCTACCGATGGCAAAAAACCTGATCACCGCCGGCTTCAACGTCACCGGTTATAACCGCAGTCCCAAGGCAGTCAATGACCTGGTGGCCGCCGGGGGCCAGGGCGCCGGCTCCATCGCCGACGCGGTCAAGGACGCCGACATTGTGATCACCATGGTGCCGGACTCACCAGATGTCCAAGCGGTCGTCACCGGCGGGGAAGGCGTTTTCGCCAACGCGAAGCCCGGAGCCCTGTGGATCGATAACTCATCGATTCGCCCGGACGTGGCAGTCGAACTTTCCACCGCAGCCCGCGACGCTGGACTGCGCCCGCTGGACGCCCCGGTTTCCGGCGGTGAGACAGGAGCCATCGACGGCGTGCTATCCATCATGGTCGGCGGCGAACCGGGCGACTTCGAAGCGGCCACGCCGGTGCTCGAAGCGGTGGGCAAGACCATCGTTCTCGTGGGGCCATCGGGCTCCGGGCAGACCGTGAAAGCCGCCAACCAGCTGATTGTCGCCGCCAACATCCAAGCGTTGAGTGAAGCAGTCGTGTTCCTTGAAGCCTATGGCGTGGACACCGACGCGGCTATCAAGGTGCTGGGCGGGGGACTGGCCGGCTCCAAGGTCCTGGACCAGAAGGCCCAGAAGATCCTGGACCGCGAATTCGCCCCAGGCTTCCGCCTGGCCCTGCACAACAAGGACATGGGCATCGTGACCTCCGCAGCCCGCGAAGCCGGAGTCGTACTGCCACTGGGCGCACTCGTCGCCCAACTGGTGACCTCCACCGTAGCTTCCGGCGACGGGGCGCTGGATCACTCGGGTCTCTTCCGCGGCGTGCAGCGCCTAGCCGGCAAGGTCGAAGCACCGCTTCCGGCCTAAGGCCCACACAACTTCCTACGGCGGGCGGCGCTGGCAGCGCCTGCACCTCAGATCACGGCACACGCCACCAGAAACGCGGTCGATTGCGGCTTTTAGTACACGGTTAGCCGCAACCGATTCCGCCGGTGGGGTGTGAGGGCTTCGTTCCGGTCCGCCACCAACATCTGGTGCTCAAGGAGCAGGCGTTGTGGTGACTCATGCGCCGTGCCGCCCGCCGTAGGTTCATTTCTTTTCTTCCTAGCTACCCACGAACAGCTTGATTGTTCTTCTCAAAGGACGTGTTTGCCATGCCAAAGATGCGCGCAGTAGATGCCATCGTACAGATCCTGGAAAAAGAGGGCGCCACCGAGGCGTTCGGTCTGCCAGGAGCAGCCATCAATCCGCTGTATTCGGCCATGAAGGCCCACGGCGGCATCCGCCACACCCTGCACCGGCACGTCGAGGGTGCCAGCCATGCCGCCGACGGCTACTCGCGGGCCACCGGCAAGATCGGACTGTGCTTGGGCACTTCCGGCCCCGCGGGCACCGACATGATCACTGGCCTGTACGCCGCGATCGCCGACTCCATCCCGATGCTGTGCATCACTGGGCAAGCGCCCACCAGCGTCCTGCACAAAGAAGATTTTCAAGCCGTGGACATCGAGTCCATCGCCAAGCCAGTCACCAAATACGCCTCCACCATTCTGGAGCCGGGGTTGGTTCCGGGCACCTTCGCCAAGGCCTTCCAGATCATGCGCTCCGGACGTCCCGGTCCGGCCCTGCTTGACCTGCCGATCAATGTGCAGATGGCGGAAATTGACTTTGACATCGACGCCTATGAACCGCTGCCGGTTCAGCAGCCGGCGGCCACCCGCGGCCAGGCTGAGAAGATCGTGGACCTGCTGCTGAGCGGCAAAAAGCCGATCATCATCTCCGGCGGCGGCGTGATCAACGCCAACGCCAGCGAGAAATTAGTTGAGCTGGCCGAAGAGCTGAACATCCCGGTCTCCCCAACCCTGATGGGCTGGGGCTCCATCCCCGATGACCATCGCCTGCAGTCGGGCATGGTGGGCATCCAGACCCATACCAAGTACGGCAATGCGAGCTTCCTGGAATCCGATGTGGTGCTGGGCTTGGGCAACCGCTGGGCCAACCGCCACACGGGAAATCTGGACACCTACCGTGCTGGACGAAAGTTCATCCACGTGGATATCGAGGGCACCCAGATCGGCCGCGTCTTCTCCCCGGATCTGGGGATTACCTCCGATGCTGGGGCCGCCATCGACGCCATCTTGGAGATTGTGCGCGAGCGCAAGGCTGCCGGCACCCTGCCGGATTACAGCGACTGGGCCGGTGAGTGCACCGCTCGCAAGTCCACCGGACACCGCAAGACCAACTTCGAGAACATCCCGATCAAGCCACAGCGGGTGTACCAGGAAATGAATGCGGCCTTCGGCCAGGACACCACCTACGTCTCCACCATTGGTCTGTCTCAGATTGCCGGCGCGCAGATGCTGCACGTGTACAAGCCACGCAATTGGATCAACGCCGGGCAAGCAGGTCCATTGGGTTGGACCGGGCCGGCGGCCCTGGGCGTGGTGCGCGGCAAGCCGGGGCAGAAGGTTGTGGCGCTTTCGGGCGACTACGATTTCCAGTTCATGATCGAGGAGCTGGCCGTGGGTGCCCAGTTCAAGCTGCCGTATATCCACGTGGTGGTGAACAATTCCTACCTCGGCCTGATCCGCCAGTCCCAGCGTCCCTTCGAGATGGATTATCACGTCTCCCTGGGCTTCGATAACATCAACTCCCCAGAAACCAATGGATACGGGGTGGACCACGTCAAGGTCGCCGAAGGGTTGGGCTGCAAGGCGGTGCGCATCGAGGATCCGAGCCAGCTGGCCGAAGGATTCGCCACGGCTGATGCCCTGGCGGCAGAGCATCAGGTGCCGGTGGTGGTTGAAGTGATCCTAGAGAAGGTCACCAATATCGCCATGGGCGCGCAGCTTGATGCCGTGAACGAGTTTGAAGACCTGGCTGCAGGGCCCGATGACGCACCAACAGCTTTGGTGCCATTGGGTGCAGCAGCCACCGTGGGTGCCTGAGAGGCAGTCGTCGCTGACCTGCAGACCCGCAAAAATATTGGCGCGGGGCACCGGTTCACCATTTCGGGTGTGCCCCGCGCCACTACCACCTAAACTGGCATAGAGCTGCCAAGCACAAGAACACTTTCTACGAGTAGGAACACCTCATGAGCATCAATGAAACCGTTGGCCGCACTCCCGCCGATGCATCAACTGCAACAACACTGTTTGATCTGGTGCTTCGCGGCGCGCAGGTGTTGACCAGTCAGGGGATCGCGCCACGGGAAGTTGGTGTCCGCGGTGGCAAGATCGTCGCGGTAGAACCACTCGGCGCCCAGCTCGAAGGCGAGCGCGTCATCGAGGTGGCCGACGATGAGGTGCTGCTCCCGGGCTTGGTGGATACGCACGTTCACGTCAATGAACCAGGCCGCACCGAATGGGAAGGCTTTGAATCAGCCACCAAGGCAGCTGCCGCTGGCGGCGTGACCACCATCGTGGACATGCCACTGAATTCCATTCCACCGACCGTGAACCTTGAAGCGCTGAACATCAAGCGCGAAGCTGCCAGCATAAATGCCTTCGTCAACGTTGGCTTCTGGGGTGGCGCAGTACCGGGTAACAAAAAGGATCTACGCGAGCTCCATGAGGCCGGCGTCTTCGGCTTCAAATGCTTCTTGCTGCACTCCGGCGTGGACGAATTTCCGTCGCTGAGCGTTGATGAGATGGAAGAGGACATGGCTGAATTGCAGTCCTTTGACTCATTGATGATCGTGCACGCAGAAGACTCTTACATCATCGATAACTCACCGCAGGCCTCCGGCGCCGTGTACTCGGGATTCCTGAATTCGCGTCCGCGCTCCGCGGAAAATACCGCCATTGAACAGGTCATCGACCGTGCCCGCAAAACCGGGGTGCGTGCCCACGTGCTGCACCTTTCCAGCTCGGATGCGCTAGAGATGATCCGCCAGGCCAAGGCCGAGGGTGTGAAGCTCACCGTTGAAACCTGCCCGCACTACCTGACCTTGCTCGCCGAGGAAATCCCCGACGGCGCCACGGCTTACAAGTGCTGCCCACCCATCCGTGAAGACGCCAACCGCGACCTGTTGTGGAAGGGACTGGAAGAGGGCGTTATCGACTGCATCGTGTCAGATCATTCGCCGTCCACCATTGACCTGAAAGACGTCGAAAATGGTGACTTTGGTGTGGCATGGGGCGGCGTCGCCTCGCTGCAGCTGGGCCTGCCACTGATCTGGACCGAAGCCAAGAAGCGCGGGATCAGCCTTGAACGGGTGGTGTCGTGGATGAGCGTGAATCCGTCCAAGCTTGCCGGACTGCACAATAAGGCAGTCATCGAGGTAGGCCGGGATGCGGACTTCGCCGTCTTCGCTCCAGAGGAAACCTTTGAAGTGGACGTCGAGAACCTTCACCACAAGAACCCGATTTCCCCTTATCAGGGAAAGCAACTGCACGGATTGGTGCGTCGTTCCATCATTGCCGGCACCGATGTTGATTTCCAGACTCCACACGGCGAACTGATCCGCAAGGAAGGATAGTTTTTTGCCCGACAGCGTTTCTTCCGGAGGCAACTGAAACCTGCGTCCGGAAGAAACCGGAGACAAGTTAACTGCTAAAGATGGGTGTCTCGTAACGAACACATATCAATTCGCTGAAAACTGAGCTCATCAACCGATGTGCACCGTAGGCTGGAGATTTATGGGCACCTCATATGTGGAGCTAATGGACTCGGGGGCAGAGGCTTACGCAAACTCTGCTCCTTCGTTGCTAACCAAAGACATCAAAGATCTTGCCCAAAGCGAGGTACTGATTTCTTCGCTGGTTTGTGTGGCTTTCCTTATCGTCGTACTCTTGGGCTTCGGCATCAAGACATACCTTCACCCGCGTAAAACGGTGAAGTCCACCAATGAAGAAACACTGGGCATCGAGCCGCCTGTCTCTCCGGTGTATACCGAATTTCGTGCGGCCTCCGCTCCGGAGCTGCCCAAGTCAGCCGAATCATCAACAGGTGCACACCTAGGCCGGTCGGAACCTGCCGTGCCCAGGGTGGAAAATCAGGCTCGCCATAACGCCTAGCCCACATCGAATAATCAATAGCCATTGAAATAGCTATTCGGTTGAAGGCTTGATAGTCTCGGCCTTCGACGAGATTTAGTGGCATCCGCCGCATTCATTTTTGATCGGCGGAGGCACCAAAGTGGCAACCGAATATTTTCCGCATCCCGCGTTGAACCGGTTTATGCACTGGCACGACCCACAGGCCAGAATGCTACTGGTTCGTGCTGCCCCCGGAACGGGTAGAACTTGGTTTGGTCATTCTTGGATCGGTGACCGCAACGGTGAGATCCATGATTTCTCGTCCAAGACAACACGGCAGTTGGTGGAGCTCGGTGGCCTCGTCCGCCGTCTGACCGAGAACCCGCAACTACACGTCGTCGTGATTCTTTCTCCCGGACATAGTTTGTGGCACGTTCCGTTGGAAACAACCGTCGCCCTTGCAGAACAACGCGATCTACTGTTGCGCCCCGAAGAAATTCATCTCCTACTTTCAACACTTCCTGGACACCCAGAGGCCAAAGCTGACGCTATTTTCGCTCAAAGCGGTGGCTGGCTCAGTGCGGTCCGGGTCTTGGCTTCTTATCCCGAGCAACTTGAAGCGGCGAGTCAGCGCCTTCGAGGAGCGTTGGCGACCTGGTTGGCCCATCGGGATCCGGACGCCGAGCTGTCTGCAACCGCCTATCTGACTGCCTTTGACGATCAGACCTTGTCCTCCTTCTATGGCCAGTTGGTAGCCACATCGCACACGCAAGACGAACTCATCCAGAGCGGTCTGATTCACGAAGATCCAGAGCGTGGATGGTTCATGCCACGGCTGATCAGGCAGCTGCTTGTTGAACGCGTGGCCTCTGAGGGAAGCAAATGGCGCGCAAATTGTGAAGCTGCGGCACTAGACAGCATTGTGCTGCTGAAAGGTGTGACCGGCGCCGCCGAGCTTCTAGTTGAATATCAATGGTGGCCAGGGCTAAAAAAGTTGCTCTCTGAGCATTGGGATCAGTTGTTTATTCAGGACCCTCGGTTACTTCGGTCCAATCTCAAGCGCTTACCCGCGGGGCTAATCGGAACTAGCCGTCACCTGAGCCTCGGAATTGGGCTACTTGATCGGGTCATAAGTGGCCCTGCTGGTCCGCCAATTCCGCATGTGGCCGTGGACTATCGCACAGACAAGCTAGCGCAGAAGCTACGGCATCAGACTGAGCGGCTGTTTGTGCGCCCCGATTCCCGGGCGATATCGGTGGGTCTGCTGGAAATGATTTATCTGCGCCTTAGCGGACTGTACGAGGCTGCCGCTGAATCAGCTCTACGGTTACAAGTTGCGCTCCAGCAGGCTATGGCCGGGGGAATGGACCGTCCAGTGATGGCCTCTATTGTCTCTAACCAGATCGGGATCACCCAGTATCTGGCAGAGAGTGAGGTTCCGGCTGTGCACGCATTCGAATTTGCCTTGGAAATTGCGCGTTCTGTTGGAGATCCATTCTTGTGCGCGGAGCCTTTGGGGAAACTCTCGCTGGTGCACGCTCTGAATGGGCAACGCGAAACTGCCCGTGAGTATTTGGCAGAGCACGGGAAGTATGTGGACAACGCTCGCTGGGGGAAAGCGATGCTGGAGAGGTCCGCAATCCTAGCTAGCGCCTACCTGGCCCTTGGCGACTTAGATATCCAAGGCTCGCAAACTGAACTCTCCCGGCTTCCTGCCACCGTTGACACCGATGAGTTCTGGGCAGTGCACGTGTACTTGTTGTCGATGGAAATGATTAGTTCAAGCTTCACGGCCGCTGCGGCCAAACAGGTCTATCGCTTACGACGACAACGTCCAGTGGCTGCTCAGGCACCGCTTGCGCGCAAACTCTTGGACGATGTCCTAGTGACCGTTGCGTTGGTTGATCGAACGTACCTTCCGCAAGAAGTGCAGTCGGAAAGGATCGATCCAACTCTCATTGCGCTTAAGCATTTTGCACACCGTGCAACCGACGAGGCTGTCTCTGTGCTGGACGATATCGACAGGAACACCTATTTACGTAATGGTGGAAATCTGGTGTCTTATCTGAAGATCGTTGCCCGAAATCCGCAGGGACCAAATGAGGAACAGCTTGTTGCACTGAAGTCTTTGCATGCGTTCTCGGGCAGTCTTTATGAGATTTCCCTGCTGCGTATGATTCCGGGATGGGAAGAGCTGCCACAGCTTTTGGAACTGGACGCGGAAGCGGCCAGTAAGTTCGGCGCCGTGACAGATGATCCGATCAAGAATATGCCCGTGCGTCCGACTCTGACCCCACGAGAACGTGAAGTTCTCAGCTATCTACGAACAGGGTTAAGTCGTAAAGAAATTGCTGCGAAAACTTTTCGTTCGGAAAACACAATTAAAACTCAAATAAAGAGTTTGTACAGGAAAGTAGGCGCTGGAAATCTCCAGCAGATGCTGGAAACCGCGCGGATTCTCGGGTTGTGACCTGATCAACTTTTTCCTCACTTTCAGGGTGAAATTTTGGGTGAATTCATCCATGTGGGAAACTAGCCTCGCACTCAAACGATGTTCACTGAATATTTAACACAGAAAAGAGAATCGTTCTTCACATTGGTGATCCAGAGGGCTTTGATAAAGGGAATGCTGATGTACTTCCGTTTCACTTGATGGATCGAAAGTTATCGATATCCTTTAATGGCAATCCGGCTGGCCTGTGTCTATTTGATGATTTCGGTGATCGAGCGCTGTCATTGCACTCTTTCGGAAGCGGACAAGAACACTCGTTTTTCGAACGATTTTGCCGAAAACAACGTCACATGGCATGTGCTGTAGCTCTGTACGTGGGGGCAGAAATATCTGTTTCGTAGCCTTGCTCTTTAAGAAGGCCTTCGGGAATTACCGGGCTATGGTGACAGTTGGTCTCGGAGAATCTTGGGGCCGTTTGAATTTTGGTTTCCCGGAGGAAGTATCTAATGAGTTCGTGGCGTTCAGGGCCAGGCGATCAATTCGCTCATGACCGAGCCCCCTTGTCGAAGGTGAGTGGGAAAGCTTTCTTAGCAATTCTGCTGGCCGCCGTTTTGTCTTTTTCATCGATGGTCGGTTGGAGCTCGGCTGGCGCGAAAGCGTCGACCCCGGGAATCAGCGTTGACGTCAATCTCGGCAATGACCAGTACAACGGAAAAACCGTTGTCACTGAGAACCAGAATCTATCGATGACTGTTCAGTATGACGGCACCAAAGTGACCCCGGGGTCAACCGTGGCCATCAATCTCGGTGCGAACGTGACTTTGGGATCCATTCCGGCCGGCAATGAAGCCGTGAAGTCCATTACCCGTGATCCTTCGGATCCCAACACTGTGTTGATCACCTTCGCTGATCCGTGGCCAACTACCAGTGGGCAGGGCGTCATCAGCCTGAATTTCACGGTTAATGAGGTTGACGGCAGTGCTGCCGACCAGATTTCATGGGCGGTGGATGGTGAAGAATCCTCGGTAGATGTCATCGTAAAGAACGGCGGCGATAATTTCGCCAACGTCAACGACAACGCCTCCAAGTACATTTCCAACAACGGCGATTTGAATCGCTTCGTCACCTATGATTCCAAAACTGGCAAAGTTACGGTGAGCCCAGCCATCATTGGGTCCCCAGTTCAGTACACCCTGTCGGTTGATACTAAGGAAGCACGCGCGACCTACGCTATCTCCGACGTGCTGCCAACCTCCATGGGCTACATTGTTGATTCCTTCTCCGCCACGCAGACCACGTGGGACGAGAATGGGTTGAATCGTACCGGGGCCCCAGTGGACTTTGCTCCGAGCATCAATGGAAACAATTTTGTCGGTCAGCTCGACCTGCCTGGTCCTTCCCAGACCGTGATCAAGTACTCGGCCAGCGTGGCTGACGAAGCTGCGCGTGCCGCATTGGAAGCACAGTTACAGGCCGAGGCCGACAAGATTAACAAGGACAACGGCGGTAACTACCGTGTTGATCTGAAGAACAGCGCCACTTTGGGTGATGTCCAGCGTCAGGCGACCTTGCGGTTGAGCGGAAACATTACCGGCAACGTTTCCGGTCTTCCCGGGCCAAGCAGTAGCGGCTTGAAGAAGTCGGCCGACTGGGGTTCGCAAAACGTGACCCCCTCTGAAGATGGCATTCTGGATCCAGCGGTGGATATCACCTACACAGTTAAGACTGACTTGACCTCTTATGACGGCTCTAACGTCAAGAAGACGTTGAAGGATAACGTCATTGTTTCCGACACCTTGCCAACCCAGGCGACTTGGAACGTGGACGATCCAGAGTTCTTGAAAGTAACCGGTATCGAGCTGACCAAAGTTGCGCCCGTAGCCGCAGCTGCCTTCGCTGGCGATGCATACGTGGGAATGTACTTTATCGAGGGTCAGGTCTTGAAGGCGAACATTGGCAAGGGTAACGCACTCAATGTGAGCATTGGCGCCAAGGCCAAGATTCACAGCGTCGGTGGTCTTAAAAAGATGGCGACCGACATCCCAGGTGATACCAAGTATGAGCTGAGCAACCGTGCCACGTGGGTGCTGAATTCTGAGTACCAGAACAAGACCGATGGTTACACCAACAATGTTCACCTAGTCGCGCACCAAGACAATGAGGACGGTTTCAACGCACCGGATTACTTCAGCAAGATCTCCAAGCCAGCTCAAGTCCATGTTGAGCCAGGCCAGTCCGCTCCGGTGACCTACACCTTTACCGTTGGTGCAGGCAAGGGGATTGACCTCACCAAGAGCAGCATTGTTGACTACGTTGACACCAAAATTTTTGACGTCACTGATCTGGACAAGATCTCTGAGGGAATCACTGCGCAGTATGCCTGGTGGGTCGAAATGACCGGTGGAGATTTCCTAGTGACTCGCGATGGCGAGGGAAACATAGTTATCGAACTGAGCGAATCGGGTCGTCAGAAGGTCGAGAAGCAGGGCATTGACAAGCAGTTTGTGCTGAACCTGACGTTGAATACTAAGCCGGTTACCGGCAAGCAGACTCTGCAGATTAAGAACAAGGCGACGCTTTTCGGCGAAGATGACAAGGCCCTGTTCTGGTCCGAAGCCACCACCGATGCAACTTCGTACGGTGACGAAGCAGAGATCCGCAAGAGTGTACGCGACACCCCTAATGCCGCATGGACCCAGAACCTGCGTGCCGAAATGGACGCCGGGGGCAACCTCGTCCAGCCACAGTACGTGTACAACGTTGCACTGTTACCACACGGCAACTACACCGGCGTGAAAATCTTTGACGTGGTTGACGTACTGCCAGCTGGAACCAAGTTCATTGGCTTCGTTGCTGACGGAAATGTAGACAGCCAAACGAACCCAAGCACTTCCGTTCAGGATTTGAAGGGCAATGTTCAGGCTCGTTACGATGAGCCAACCGATGCCGCTCCAGCCGGAACCGTTGTTCTGTACCAGAAGCCAAGCACCGTACTGGATGCATCTCAGGGTGCCGCTTCGGTCAACGTTCTTGTTGAAATCGTGGATTTTAAGGCTGACGTTGCCATCGATAACATCATTGGCAATACCAAGGCTTCGATCACCCCGACCGACGGCTACCCGCTGTCGGTCTCCAAGGTGGACTCCGAGGACATCACCAAGGTCATCTCGGATGACAAGGCCCGCTTCCAGATTCTGAACGCTGACGGTGACGTAGTTGTTGACAACGTCATGGTTCGCGATGGTGCGCTGCGCGTTGCCAGTGGCGACGAGGTTAAGAACGTCACCGTTCCGGCTCCGGGTGCTTACACCGTCAAGGAAATCACCGCACCTATCGGCTACCAGCGCTCTAATGAACTGCTGGAAGTCACCGTGAACACTGACGGTTCTTCGCAGCTTGCTACCTTCTACAACCAGCCAAGCGATGAGCCGGTTAAGAACTATGCGGTAGGTGACTACGTCTGGGTTGACGAAAACAAGGACGGCATTCAGGGCGACCAAGAGGTCCTCGAAGGCGTTAAAGTCACCCTGCTCAACGGTGAAGGCGAAACCATCGCTGAAACCGTCACCAATGCCGAAGGCCGTTATATCTTTGATGAACTGCCAGCTGGCGAGTACCAGATGAAGTTCGAACTGACCGAAGTACAAGCGGCTAAGTACGAATTCACCGCTCACGACTCCGGCGATGATGACGCTAAGGATTCGGATGCGGACCCAACAACCGGTTTGACGATCAAATTCACCCTGGACGATAGCAACACTGCGTTGACCAAGGACTACAGCAACCAGGACGTCAAGGCTACCGAAGGCATCGATCCTACCTGGGATGCCGGTGTGGTTCTGAAGCCTGCGCCAAAGGTTTCGGTTGGCGATTACGTTTGGGTTGATGAGAACAAGGACGGCATCCAGGATGATGTTGAGCCTGGTATCGAAGGTGTTGTACTGACGATTACCGGTCCTGACGGAAAGCCTGTCGTTGATGTCAACGGTAACGTCGTTGAAGCGACAGCGACTGACGAGAACGGTTATTACACCTTCGAGAACTTGCCGGTTCTTGAAGAGGGCCAATCTTACACTGTGACCATTGATCAGGACGCTTCGAAGGAGCCTTTGGCCCCTTATGTTCCGACCATTGAAAATGGTGCTGATCGTGACACGGATTCTTCGACTTGGGAAGCTAAGTCAGAAGGTTTGACTCACGACGGCGATCGAGATCCTACGCTTGATTTCGGTTTCGTTCTGAAGCCAGAGCCAACCGTTGAGCCTACCGATCCGTCGGTTGAGCCTTCGGGCCCAACTGAGGAGCCTTCGGTTGAGCCTACCGATCCGTCGGTTGAGCCTTCGGGCCCAACTGAGGAGCCTTCGGTTGAGCCTACCGATCCGTCGGTTGAGCCTTCGGGCCCAACTGAGGAGCCTTCGGAGGATCAATCCTCCGTACCAAGCGACGAGGCTGAGTCTCAGCCCGATGCCGAAGATGGAGAGCTAGCTGATACCGGCTTCGCGGTCATACCCGTCGTGGTCATTGGTCTCTTGCTGGCAATCGCTGGCGTATTGCTTACTCGCCGAACTGCTCGCCGTCACGGCTAGTCATTCTACGAAGTGATTGGGCGCTCGGCACCACCTCGGGTGGTGTCGAGCGCCCAATTGTTTATTCCCAGAAGTAGTCTTGTCGGCACATAGGATCAAGGTATGACAGAAAAAACCTTTCAAGAACTGCCAGCGGTTAACGATCAGGCCGTCTCGACGATGTGGACTGATTACTTAGCGAATCGAGGTATCAGCGACGAAGACGCCCCACACTATGTTGCTGAATCCTTCGGGGACCATCCGGTCTTGGCCGATGAACTCTTGAACGAAATTCTCCACGGTACCAAAAGAGCTACCTCATCGCTGGCCAGCGAATATGCCTACTATGACGAACGTGTTCCCCAACCGGAAGACCACTGCATCATTTGTGACGGTGCGGGCGAACCACGAGCAATCCTTCGTGTCGTCAGCGTGGATCGTGCCAACTTCTTTGAAGTAGATGCAGAATTCGCCAAGGCTGAAGGCGAAGGAGATTTGAGCCTGGATTATTGGCGGCGTGAACATGAAAAGTTCTGGCGTCGAACTCAACAAACTATTGGCCTTCAATGGTCTCCGGAAGATACACAGAAGGCAGACGGAGAACTGATCTTGGAACGCTTTGAGATCTGCTGGCCCGAGGAATTTGCCGACTAATATGCTGCGAGCGTCCGTGGTGGTGATACTCCGCCACGAACTGCGTCAGAAGAAAATCCCAGCGTAGGCTGGGCGCACAAGCTTCTGTCACGGTGAAGCACGGTTTGAAAGGTTGAAGATGTCGATTGTTGTTATCAATGCACTGTCGGTTCCAGAAGGTTCCGGTGAAGAGCTAGAGAAGCGCTTTGCAGCACGCAAGCAGTCTGTGGATTCTTCACCAGGTTTTGAAGGTTTCAAGTTGCTGCGCCCTGTTGCAGGCGAAGAGCGCTACTTTGTGTACACCCAGTGGGCTACACGTGCGGATTTTGAAAATTGGCGAGACCAGCGTTCGGGCGCTGCCCACGCGGGAAGCGAAGGCAAGAAGCCTGTCGCTCATGGCGCGGATTTGATGGAGTTTGAAATCGTCGAGCTCTAGCCAGAATTGGTACTGCGTATGAAGGGAGGGAAGATCCAACGGATCTTCCCTCCCTTCATGCGTGGAGAATTCTGTATCAGTCGACGCGCAGTGGTGCTGAGTAGGTGGTGCGCAGGCGCGGACAGCAGAATTGATCAATAGTGCAGCGCCCAACGCGATGCAGAGTATCGCTCCGAGCATGAAGGTCATGTTGATGCCGGTCGAGGTGGCTTCGCCAGATGAGCCTGCATGGGTGGCGATGATGGCAGCCGAAATCGCTGTGCCGAAGGAAGAACCAACAGTGCGAAGCACTTGGTTGAAACTCACCGAACTGCCGAGTTCCTGAACGGCCACGCTGCGTGCAATTAATGCCGGCATGGCTGCATAACTGGCACCCATGCCGAGACCGAAGACCAGCATGCTCAACAGAATCTCCCACAACTGTGAATGCAACAGCCACAGCAGGGTGCCTGCCAAAGACATGAGGATGGCGCCGATGGGCAACATGATTTGAATGCCAACCTTCTTGGCCAGGATACGCACCATCCTATTGGCAGTGAAGCTGCCAACCGACAGCGGGAAAATCACGAACCCCGCCCAGAAGACGGGCAAGCTCAGTCCGTATCCAGTGGATTCTCCGGCTTGTGCGACAAGGGAAGAAACGGACATTCCTATGTACAGTGCTGCCCCGAGTGCGATGGCTGAAATATTGGCCAACAAGACATCGCCCTGTTTAAGCGTTCGGAGGTTAATCAGTGGATGGGCCAGCTTATTTTCCACCAGTACCCATACCGTCAAAATGACGGCCGCAACGATGAGCAGGACCAATATTGGCAATGACCCCCAGCCCCATTTAGGGCCTTGGGAAATGGCAAGCAGCAAGGAACCCAGCCCCACGGTCAGCAGCAGTGTTCCGAAATAATCAAAGGGGTGGGATTCGGCCTGCGTGTCTGGACCGGCAGGAAGCACCTTCCAAACCACGATGATGGTCGCAAGTACAAATGCCGCGCCAAACCAGAACGCGAAACTGTAGTCAAAAAGCCCGGCAATGATTCCAGTGAGCGGGTAGCCGATGCCGATACCAGAGGAGACCGTTACCGAGAGAGTAGAGATTGCTGGTTGAACTTTGGCTTGTTCCACGTAGCGACGAGCAATGGCGATCGTGATGGGAACGATGCCGTAGGACAGGCCCTGCAGTGCGCGACCGGTCAAGAACAATGGGAAGTTTGGTGCTGCGGCCGCTAGCACCGAGCCGGCAAACATGATGATCAGCGAAATGAGCAGCAGCCGTTTTTTATGCGGTCCGTCGCTCAATCGTCCAAGAATGGGTGTGGCGATGGCGCCGGCGAGCAAATTAACCGTGAGCATCCACTGAGCGGTAGCCACGTCGACATTGAATTGAGAAGCAATTGACGGGACCAGCAGCATTCCCAGGGAGGAAACTATGGCAGTAGCCAAGGCAGCAAAAACCAATGCCGGGAGCATCGCCTTGCGTGTAGTGGTGGTGTTCATCGGTTAGCAGCCCTCCTGATTTTTGCCAGTGCCGGAATAGCATCGTGGATGAGTTTGAGTTCCTCAACAGACAACTCGCTGCCGATGGCTTCCTTGAGTGCTTGGCGACCAAGTTGGACTTCTGAATTCAGCTTTTGACGCCCGGCGTCGGTTAACTGAAACCAGAGCCTGCGGCGATCTATCTCATCCTTGTGCCGTTCTATCAGACCGAGGGATTCCAGTTCTTTGGTGGTTAGCGAGATTGCTTGTTGGCTGACTCCGATGGCCTGGCTCAGTTGGGTAGCGCCGGCACGTTCCTCGGCCGCGAGGGTTCTCAAGATGCCAATTTTTCCCGGAGAGATGGTCCTCGAGGAGTGCACAATTCCCAGCAATGGAGACAGTGCATCAAAGAGAAGCTGGGGTAGGTCTGAGTCCTCCGGAGGTAATTGCATAGCTACAGAATACAATTAACTTGTACAAGTTTGTTGAGGAAGTCCTGTCTCTTCGCTCACTCGATCGAAATCCTCTTGGCCCTTCTGGCTTCTCGCAGGCTTCATGTTCCGGAGAATTCTTTACCGCTGCTAACAACACTGCAATCACAAGAGAAATTACACGAAGATCGGTGCATTCTACGCTCGAGTTCAATTGCTGGACTTTCCAGTGTTCCGTCGAATGCACTGCATGTAAGCTTTTTTAGAATGTAGTTAAGTTCTGCTGAAGGGTTTTGCTGTGCTCGACATAAAAAGGTTGCAAATCTTGCTCGCCGTCGTTGAGGGCGGGTCGGTAACAGCCGCGGCTGATGAACTTTTTTACACTCCATCTGGGGTTTCGCAACAGCTGCGCAAGCTGGAAGAAGAAGTTGGCCAGCCGCTGCTGCAGCGCCGTGCCCGAGGCATGGTTCCCACCGATGCCGGGCATGTCTTGGCAGGCCATGCGCGTTCGATTTTGCGTCAGATGGATGCCGCGATTGCTGATTTGGATCAGTTGGCGGGGCTGAAAAGCGGAAGCCTGAGCCTGGGCACCTTCCCAACGCTCGGCAGCTCCTTCCTGCCGCTGGTCATTAGCAAATTCCGCAAGCTCTACCCGTCAATCAAGCTGGATGTGCGCAGTACCCGCCTGCAGGAATTGATGGGCCTGCTTTCGCGAGGGGAAATCTCGCTCGGGCTGCTGTGGGAGTACGAATGGATGCCGCTGGACCGGGCGGACTTCGAGCTCACCACGCTGTTTACCGAGCCCACCGTTCTGGTCGTAGGCGCAGATCACCCGCTGGCCGAGTTCGAGGAAGTGGACATGGCGGCCACGGCGAGTGAGCAGTGGATTGTCAGGGCCAGCATGCATCCGGTGGCCGAACTTTTGGAGCGATCATGCAATGCCGCTGGTTTCTCTCCGAAGATTTCCTTCCAAGCCAATGACTACCAAGAAGCTCAAGCCATGGTGTCTGTGGGGTTGGGCATCGCGCTGGCTCCACAGTCAGCGGTGATGAATCCGCATCCAGGGGTCAAGATCCTCTCGTTGGGCGAAGGTGTGGCTGATCGAAGCGTGGTTCTGGCCCAGCGCCGCGACCGGGTCCGCGCTCCAGCGGAAAATGCGTTCCAGACTCTGCTTGTTGACATGGGTAAAACCTGGATTGAATAAGAAGAGATTATGAGACGCGGAAGGAGTAACGAGACCGCGTCTCATTGTGTATGCGAGCCTGGGAATTGTTGATTTTGTGGGAGGGAAATTCTCGATCCACCGCAACTCGTAATGTCTACTTGAGCTTGGCGTCGTGGGGCTTGTAGCCCGCTCTGTGAAACGCAGATGCCGTTGAATAAGTCCTGGGAGAAACCTGCAACATAGCTAAGCTAGAAGGTACAGAAGGTGAGGGCATGGCCCCTCATCATGAGTGTGGAAGGCTGCGGAACGTATACGCCCGCAGGCTTTTTCATCTTTAATAGGCCGATTCCTGAACATGCAGGGAACTTCCCTGGGGCGTTTTGCGAGCTAGCAAGTTAATGCTTTGAGCTCCTTCTTCCGTAGCCAGTATGTCGCGGGGCGAAAACCTTGACCAGATCTGAGCGGTGTTCTAGGCTTCAATATAACCTGATATACCAACTGGATATTAATCGTGGAGAATCGCCTCGATCGTTTGGGTGTCCCTCGCACCGGCGCCTAAAAGGTGCTGGATGCTACCGGAGCCAGTTGGGCTAGGACTGTCTTGCCGTGAAATTTGAGTGAGGAAAAAATCCCATGATCTCCACCGAAACTGTCACTAGTTACCTTGAGCGGCTCGCCTCGAGGGCGCCGGCTCCTGGTGGGGGTGCAGCGGCGGCATTGCACGCTGCGCAGGCTGCAGCATTGGTGTCAATGGTGGCCGAATTTACCTCTGGTCCGCGCTATGCACAGGTCCAGGAGCAGGCTCAGGGGATCGCAGCAGAAGCTAAGCAGCAAATGCGCGAAGCCCTATTCGCTGCCCAAGACGATGAGCGACTCTTTGGTCTGCTCAGTGCCGCCTACTCCTTGCCAAAAGATGATGAGGACCAAAAGGCTAGTCGCCGAATAGCCATTCATCACGCCACCATTCAGGCTGCTGCCCCGTTGGTGTCCACGGTTAAAGTCGCGGCTTCGGTCATCAAGCTGGCCCAAGATTTGCTTCTCATCGGAAATCGCTCGGTCGCTAGCGATGTGGCTGCCGCAGCGGAGTCTGCTCGCGCTGCATTAGGTACTGCGTTGGTTACCTTGGAAATGAACATTGCTGCCATTAAGGATGACGCGGAACGCGAACGGTTGATCCGCGCCACCGATCAAGCTAGCGAAATGATCGGCCAAGCCGAAGAACTCAGTGCTGCTGTCCGTTCGGCGGTGTCGGTATGACGGCTCGACGCTTGAGTGGAAAACCGGTGGCCGACGAGATTCGGGCGAGAACTGCTCGGCTAGTTGAAAACTTGAATCGGGACGGTTTCACCGCCAAGGTGGCTGTCGTGTTGGCAACTGAAAACGAGGCCACCGCCTGGTATGTGCGCTCCATCGAGCGTGCGGCCGCCCAACAAGGGGTCGACTGCCAGGTGCTTCAGATGCCAGAAGCTACCCAAGAGCAGTTAGCAACAACAATTGCGGTTCTGAACGACGATGAATCCGTGCATGGAATCATTCTTCAGACCCCCTTGCCTGATGGGGTGGACACTGCCGCCTTGGTGCAGTTGATTGACCCGGCTAAAGATATTGACGGAGCTAATCCACTGAGCCTCGGCCGGCTTAGCGTGGGCCAGCCTGCTTTTGCCCCGGCCACCGCACGCTCGGTAATTGAAATCCTTGAGCACTACCGGATTCCTTTGGCTGGCCAGCATGTGGCTGTGGTGGGACGCTCTGCGGTAGTGGGCAAACCCTTGGCTCAGCTGTTGTTGCAGCGCGACGCCACTGTGAGTATCTGCCATTCACGCACGGCACAGCTAGCCGAATTCACCAAAAGTGCCGCGGTCACGGTCATGGCCGTGGGCCGCGCCAATCTGCTCACGGGGGAACAATTAGCCGATTCTTCGGTAGTCATTGACGTTGGAACGAATGTGGACGAAGAAGGGCAATTGGTCGGAGACGTACATGCGGCTTCGGTGCAGCCTAAGGTGCGCGCCCTCAGTCCGGTACCCGGTGGCGTTGGCACGGTGACCACGGCATTGCTGATCATGCATACAGTGCAGGCCGCTGCGAAAGTTTGCGAGTCGATCATGTGGAGAGGAGAGCCCATGGGTACACGCCGGTAAATGTACGCCAGCGTTCGGGTTCGGCGACGACGGGCAATCCAGTCCGTCGGGCTGCGAAGGATGTTGGAACGGCCGATGCCAGGCGGAGCGATGAAACGACTTGGGCTTTCCGGCGACGTGGCGAAGTGGGATCTGTTGATCGGATACTGCCCAATAAGCCGCCGCATATTTGATTTGGAGGTCAAATATGCGGCGGCTTCCGCTGTCAAGACGCTGGCCGATGGCCCGGATTCAGGCAGGCGCAGGATGATCAGCTATTGGTACCCGGGGAGTCCGGACGCTGTCTGGACTTCATGTGGTTGTAGGATTCGAGGGCCGCTTGCCGTGATTCTTTCAGATCCACCACGGGCTCGGCCGCCAACGGAGCGTAGCGGGCTACGTAGGTTCCCGACGGATCGAACTTCTTGGCTTGGAGTTGCGGATTGAAGACCCTGAAATAGGGTGCGGCGTCAGCTCCGCTGCCCGCGACCCATTGCCAGTTGGCCGTATTGCAGGCCAGATCCGCGTCGACCAGGGTATCCCAGAACCACTGCTCGCCAACTTTCCAATGCAGCCCGAGGTTCTTGACCAGCAAGCTCGCGGTGACCATGCGCACGCGATTGTGCATCCATCCCGTTTGCCATAGCTGGGACATTCCGGCGTCCACCAGGCCGAATCCCGTGCGTCCGCGCTGCCAGCATCGAGTGTAACGGGCCGCGCGGGATGATTCATCGGGCCAGGCCCAATCGAAATCGTCAAATTCGGAACGCAAGTTCTCGGTGGGCAGCTGCGGGTGGTGGTAGTAGAGGTGCCAGCAGAAATCCCGCCAAGCGACCTGGCGGCGCAGGGCCAAGGCTCCTTCAGCCGCATGCGCAGTGCTGCTGGCGAGGGCACTGAGTTCTTGCCACACTTGATGCGGACTCAGGTGGCCCCAGCGCAGCGCAGGGGAAAGCGCCGAGGTTCCGTCAAGATCCGGGCGGTCATGGCGCTCGCCGTAGTGCAGCGCGATATCGCCGAGCACCTCGGCCAGGCGTTCCTGGGCGGCGGGTTCTCCCGGAGTCCAGGCATCCGCCAGTCCGGTGGACCAATCGGGCGAACTGGGCAGCAACTCCCAGTTGGCCAGTGTCTCGCTGCCGGGCAGTTCAACGCGTGGCGGGGATTGCGGCTGGGGCGCCGGGTGGGGCTCGCGGATACCGGCGCTGCGCAGCGCATTGTGGAACGGGGTGAAGACCTTGTAGCCGGTACCCGCTTGGGTGAGCAGTTCCCAGGGCTCATGCAGCAGCGCGCCCGCGTGGCTTTGCGCGTGGATTCCCGCTGCACGCACGTGGTCCTTGATCAAGGTGTCGACCGCGCGTTCAGCCTGGCCATAGCGCCGGTTCCAGTGCACTGCGGCACAGGCACCGTGGCCCGTGATTTCCTCGATGATGTGCACGCTGTTACCGCGGCGCAAGACCAGCGGGATGCCGAGCTCCTGAAGCGATGCGCGCAGGCTGATGAGTGCATGATGCAGCCACCAGCGTGCCGCTGCCCCCAGGGGTCTGATCCCGGGCGATTGCTCATCGAGGATATACAGGGCAACGACAGGTCCGGCTTCGCTGGCGGTCAGCAGAGCCGGATGGTCCACGGTCCGCAGATCATCGCGGAAAAGCACCAGCTGGTAGGGCTGTGTCGTATCAATGCTGCTCTTGTCCGTCATGACGCCAGCCTAAATGACGGCCATCAAGGCACAAGGATGGCAGTCAGGGACTACTCAGCAACGCGCGCTGGCGCGCTTGCTTAAACAGCTTGAGGACATCGACACCGATGTCCTCAAGCTGTTGCGTTCCATTGCGCTGTCCCGCGGGGGCGGCGCCTAGTTCACCGGGGTGACCGGGTCCTCGCCACGCAGTACCGCCAGCGTGTTCTCGCTGGCCAGCACCGCCATCGCGGTGCGCGTTTCCACGGTCGATGAGCCCCGGTGTGGCACCAGGGCCACGTTCTCCAGCTCCAGCAGTTCCGGGTGGACCGCTGGTTCCTTCTCGAAGACATCCAGCCCGGCCCCGGCGATAACGCCTTCGCGCAGCGCTTGCGCCAGTGCGGCCTCGTCCACGATCGGGCCGCGGGCGGTGTTGACCAGATAGGCTTCCGGCTTCATCGCCGCAAGCTGCTCCGCCCCGATCAGATGATGGGTATTCGGGCCGTAGGGGCAGTGCAGCGAGACGACATCGGAGATTGCGAACAGCTCGTCGAGCTCGACCCGACGGGCACCGAGCTCGGCGGCGATCGCCGGATCGATGTCGCTGCGCGACTGGTAGACGACCTCCATGCCGAAGGCCTTGGCCCGGCGGGCTGTGGCCTGGCCGATGCCGCCCATGCCCACCACGCCCAGGGTCTTGCCCTGCAGGCTTGAGCCGAGCAGGAAGAACATGCCCCATTTCCACGGGGTTCCGGAGCGGATCAGGCGTTCGCCTTCGCCCAGGCGCCGGGTGGCCATGAGGATCAGGCCGAAGGCGATATCCGCGGTGGCCTCGGTCAGCACTCCCGGGGTGTTGGTGGCGCGCACGCCCCGGGCGGTGCAATCGGCCACGACGATGTTGTCGTAGCCTACGGCGACATTGGAGACCACCTTCAGCTGCGGGCCAGCGGCTTCCAGCAGTTCCGCGTCGACGCGCTCGGTCAGCAAGGTGACCAGCGCGTCGGCTCCCGGCACCTTGGCCAGCAGTTCTTCGCGGGAGATCGACTGCTCGCCCTCCCACGCGTCGACTTCGTGCTCGGCGCGCAGCTTTTCCAGCGCGGCTTCCGGGATCCGCCCGGTGACGACTACCTTCGCCATTACGCCGCGATCCATTCGCGCAGCCGGCCCAGGCCCTCGCGGATGTCCTCGGTTTCAATACCCGAGTAGGCCAATCGGATGTACTGGCGCTCCTCGCCGGGCAGGCGGCGGCCGAAGTGCTCGCGGGTGCAGAAGGAAACGCCGGTGTTCTCCAGGGCCGCGGTGGCGAAGTCGCCGACGTCGGTGAATCCCTTGCGCTCCATGGCCTCGGTGACATCCGGGAACAGGTAGAAGGTGGACTGCGGCACGGCGACGCTGAATCCCAGGATCGAATTCACGATCTCGCAGGCGACGTCGCGGCGCTCCTTGAGGGTGTCCAGCATTTCCTGGACCGGCTCCTGCGGCCCGGTCAGCGCGGCGATGCCCGCCCACTGCACATAGTGGGTAGTGCAGGACTCGTCGTTGGTGTTCAGCTTGCTCATGACATTGGCGATCTCAAGCGGCGCCACGGCGCAGCCCAGGCGGGAGCCGGTCATTGCGAACTTCTTGCTGAAGGTGTAGAGGATGACGGTGCGCTCGGCCATTCCCGGAAGCGCTGCGATGGAGTTCGAAGCCCCTTCGTAGCGCGTTTCGAAGTAGGCCTCGTCGGAGAGCACCCAGAGATCGTGCTCGATGGCCAGCTGGGCCACGGCTTCGCGCTCGGCGGCCGTTGATTCTGCGGAAATCGGGTTCTGCAGATCGTTGTAGATGATCGCCGTGGTGTTCTCGGTGATCGAGGCGCGCACCTGCTCCAGGTCGATGGCGAACCCCGACTCGGTGGGCACGTAGTTATATGGAACCGCGGTGCCGCCGAGGTACTCGATCTGGGACTCGTAGATCGGGAAGCCGGGGTTCGGGTACAGCACTTCCTGTCCCGGATCCATCACTGCCTGCAGGAACTTGGTGATTACCGGCTTGCCGCCGGTCATGACCACCACGTTGTCGGCGGTGAATTCCATGCCGCGCCGGGAGCCGATGTCATGGGCCAGGGCCTCGCGCAGCTGCGGGATGCCGGGGCCCGGGCAGTAGCCGGTGTAGCCCTCGGAAATGGCCTGGCTCATGGCGTCGACAATGTGCGGCGCGGTGGGGATGTTGATGTCGCCCAGGTGGAATGGGTAGACGCGGTTGCCCTTGGCCTTCCAGGCCGCGGCGGCCTGTGCCACGCTGAATGCTGTTTCGGTGCCGAGCCGTTCGAGGCGTTGTGCCAGTTGTTGCATAGTTGTAGGTCTTTCGTTGGTCGGGAGGGGGCGCAGGGCTGCTGCTCGGATTCCACGGATGACGGCGCGGCCGGCGGATGTTTCCGCCGTCCGGGCCCCATCCCCACAAGATGGTGCTACTCGGAAACCTTGGCCAGGTCCGGGTACAGCGGATGGGCTTCGGCCAGCTTCAGGACACGTTCCTTCAGCTCTGGCAATACTGCAGTATTGCCATCAGCACCAGCGATCAGCGCCTGGGCAATGATCTCAGCAACCTCAGCGAAGGCTGCTTCCGAGAAACCTCGGGTTGCCAGCGCCGGAGTACCGATGCGCAGACCCGAAGTGGTCATTGGTGGACGTGGGTCGAACGGAACCGAGTTACGGTTCACGGTGATTTCCACCTGTGCCAGCAGATCTTCGGCCTGCTGGCCATCGAGCTCCGAGTTGCGCAGGTCAACGAGAACCAGGTGCACGTCGGTGCCACCGGTTAATACGCTGATGCCCTTGGCAACAACATCTTCCTGGGTCAGACGCTCAGCAAGAATCTTGGCACCGGCCAAGGTACGCTGCTGGCGTTCCTTGAACTCTTCCGAAGCAGCAATCTTGAAGGCCACAGCCTTGCCAGCGATCACGTGCTCCAGCGGGCCGCCCTGCTGGCCAGGGAACACCGCAGAGTTCAGCTTCTTCGCGATCTCGGCATCATTGGACAAGATGATGCCG